>VFQR01000033.1_pt1 | contig 455115 bp, 386 predicted proteins | sample 3512321 | NCBI WGS metagenome assembly VFQR01 (sample SAMN10412374, study PRJNA504923) | tailings metagenome | isolation source: Relicate 3 Philex TSF1 revegetated site | place: Philippines: Tuba, Benguet | collected 2017-08-29
AAGATTAAATAAAACAACTACGATATTAACCCCTCTTCAGTAAGGTACATAGGATGCAATGTTAGCGGTAGTGTTTCCAAACGATTTTAGATAGGTTATCAATAATTATCTGTGTAGTTCTTGCAGATAGTGTAATCAATTTCTTGTCTCTTAGGTACTGAGTACTTTCAATGCTAAATTTTGAACCGTGAAATAAATTATTTCTAACTTGTCTAATAATAACCATTAAAGCATTAAAAGAGGAATATGGGTGGTCTTTTTTAGTCCATTTCCGTCCATTTGCTTTGGTACAATACCCCAAATCTTGCTTATAGTGTCTGCAACCAATTTCAGAACATTTGGGGGAGTTTTTCTTGAATAATAAAGAGAAGTACCGAAGATACATTGTCGCTTTAGCTAAATCTTGTGTTTGAGTAAAGTCGTCATAATTGCTGGAACCAACACATTCAATCGATGCAAATTGGGTTGCAAACTTTTGGATTCCTCTTATTTGCCAAAGATCTGCTCCAAATTCCTTTATGAATAATGAAAAAGCGTTGTCTTTATTGTCATACCGCTCTCGCCAAAACCTTTCAAGCAATTCATAATTGTGATGAAACGACGTCCTGTCGGCATAATACTTAGGGTCCGCTTTAATTCTCCTTAAAATTTCTATTGAAAGTAGTGTCTCCATACATTACCGCTAACACCTAAATATACGACACCCCCGGTACATTTTTTCATTGGTAATCAAATCAAAACTGTACCACTTATTTTTCCGATACCACTACCATTTCCCTGGCATATAAACCCTTTTCCAGCACATCCAGCACAAAGCCGGCGAGATTGCGGCGGCTGATAGTGAGCTTTGGTTTGGGGTGGTTGTTGCGGCTGACGATGATATCTTTTTTCTTTTTGAAATTAGTGAGACCAGCAGGCCGTATTGCCGTAAAATTTAATGAGGATTGTTTTATGATCGCTTCCTGTCTTTCATGATCAAGATACGGATAGCGGATATTGCTGTTGTCAATGAACCAGCGAAACCAGCCGGGAATATCTTTTTTTGTTTCGGCTACACCCCATGCTGAAATGAACAGGTATCGGCTGATAGAGTGTGCCGGCGCCAGTTCTGTGATATGTTTACCAACAGTGGAAAGAAAATCTTTTGGCGTCTTTAGTTTGGACCAGGGCCAGTCGCTGGTTCGGGAAATATTCAATGCATTGATGATGGCCCCGCAATCCTGCATTGCCTCATTCAGTTTTGTTTTATCAGCAGGATCACCTTCAAGCAAATGAAGATGAGGGTGAGAAAGTTTTATCTTTTGCTTGTTTCTTACCAGGGCATGAACGGTATGTCCCCGTTGCAGCGCCATTGCAAGAATATGTTTTCCTGTCCGGCCTGTGGCTCCCAGTAAAAATATCTTCATAATTAAAACCGGCTTAATGATAATCCAAAATTACTGCTTCGGTTTACTTAATCCCATGAAAAGTGTTACTGATAAAACAATTAATACGGCCAGCCTGGCAAGGCTTAATATTTCCCATAGCCTGGCTCTTTTTGTCAAAGAGCTGTCCACCTCAGCCGAAAATGCGGTGCCGGTGATGCTCAAAAGTTCAGGCACAAAATAGATGAAGGTGATCACCAGTATTAATACATATACCGAAACTGTTATCAATATGTTTTTCCTTCTCCCTGTTTTCCATGATAGGAAAAGACTTGCCAATAATAACAGCAATGTGACGGGGTGAATTGCCATCCAGAAAGGCGCAGGGTTAAGCCCATGCTCCCCCTGGAACATACTTAAGGATGCCGGAGGCGCTGCTGCCCACTGAGGAACAACTGCTACATGCTCATAAATAGCGGCGCCAATGACTACCGAAAAAGAAAGACAGGCCAATGCGTAAACAATGTTTTTAAAAATCATGGTTTATTGTTTTTGTAGGAATAAATAAAAAAAGTGATGGCTTCATGCAGTGGCTTGCTTGCTGCAAAGAAGCCTGCTGCGCCATCACTTAACCCTAATGCTGCGTTAACAGCTTTTTTATAATACCGATTTTACCCGGTAATAAAACATTTTCCTGATGAAACCACGTCTTGCAGCAAGAGTGATAACGATGCTGATCAGGTCGGCAAGTACAATAATTTTTTTCATAATATTATTTTTATGCGACCATTGCTCCTTCGGTCAGGTCTTCGAGTATTTTGCGAAAACGGGTTTGCGTCAGTTCTTTTTCAGCAATGCTGAACAGGTTGGCAAATACATAATCCGGAGCATTTTTCTGCACTTGTTTCAGCCAGCGGGTGATCTCGGTGTTGCTCAGCCCTTTCATCATCCAGGTTGAATAAAAAGCCATATCGGCGGGTTTTACATTTTCCAGGATGCGGTGGTTGATGGCAGCAATCTCAGCGTCGCTATAATATCTCCACAGCCTTTCGTTCAGCACCGTTTCTTCCCTGTTCATATGATCAATGTTGAAGCTGAGAAAAGCATTAAAAGCATGCAGCAGTTCCACTGCTTTTGCTGTTTGTTCTTCAGCGCTGGTTTCCTGTTCAAGCCTGTTGACCAGGGTCATCACTTTTTCACCCAGTGCATGGTCTTTCACATGTTCCTCTTCAAAGGCATCCACCAGCGCTGGTTCATACTGCTGAATGGCGGGCAGCACAAAGCTGTCTTCTATGTAGGCATGGCCTTCAAAAGCGTCCAATGTTTTTCTTATTTTTTGCAAAGCCGGTTTCGCTTCCTCAGCATCACTGAAATCGGTTTGCTGCAGGGTCAGCGCCGTATCATAGAGCAATGCCCGCAGTCCTTTGTGTATCTGGTTGAAAATATTATACCGCATAAAGGATAAGATTTAATGTTGATGGATGACACAAAATTCATGTGTTCTGCCCGGCAGGTCAATGGGAGGATGTATGAATTGCCGGATTTTACGGATGAACCAGTTCCGGTCCTGCAACGCCCCGGCAGCCTGTACAAGGTTTAAGACAATTCATCCGCTGCAACAACAGCCCATCGGGACATATAACGATTTTGCCCTTTACAGGGCTATATTTGATGTGTATAAAACCCTTTTGTGAAAAAAACGCTGCTGCTATTTTTTTCATCGTTGCTGCTGGCGGCTGCATTTGCGCAGCCGGCACTCAAATATGCTTTCACCCATTATGGACAGTCGCAGGGGCTTGCCTCCAACGAGGCAGTGTGCACCGTGCAGGATGACGAAGGTTTTATGTGGATGGGTACAAGCAACGGCCTTCAGCGTTATGATGGTGTCAGGTATCTCACATTTAAACATCAAAAAGACAACCCATCTTCAATCCCGGGCAATTATATTCAGCAATTGCATATTGACAAAAAGGGCAACTTGTGGCTGGTGGCTGATGGTAACCGGGTTGGCATTTTTGATACCCGGTGGTTCACTTTTAAGGAAGTGGATATAAGACTGGAGCACCCGTCATACCAACGGAGTTTAAAAAAGATTGTAGAGGATGAGCAGGGTAATATGATGATGGTGATAGGAAGTGTTCAATTGCTTACGTATGATCAAAAGTCCAACGAATTTTCTGCTGCACACAATTTCATAACCATTCAAAAGGAATGGGGGATAGTGGATATTTATCAGCTTCCCGGAACTGAAAAGTATGTTATTGGCACACACCAGGGGATAATGCTGTATAACAACCGGACAAAGGAAATAAACCGGGCAGGTCATAATCCCGATAATGAGCAGATAGTGCAACATTTTGGCCAGCTTAAAAGCGCTGTTCATTTTATGACAGATAGCAGTGGCCGCCTCTGGTTTGATATATGGGAAGATTTTCCCAGGATATATATGTATGATATCCGTAAAAATGAAATTGTACTTGCCAAATATGATTTTTTGGCTGCTATCGGCGGCTATCACGAAGTGCATGGCTTCCTGCAACAAATGAATGGCAGCATCTGGATAAATGGATTAGGTGTGTTTGCCCGGTACCTGGAAAAAGAAAAGAAGTTCCAGATGGTGTTCAATGGTTACGAGAACGAGCAGAGTATAGCTTATGCAAAAGTGAATCACCTTGCAGAAGACAGGGAGGGCAATCTATGGGTGGCCACCAGCAATAACGGGTTATACCGATTTAATCCTGCCGAACAATTTTTTACCAACATCCGGCATATTCAACGGCAAACGGGCAAACCGGGAGATGGCAGTGTGATGTCATTTGCTTATACCAAAAGCGGGACAATACTGGCAGGAACCTGGGGTGATGGTTTGTATCGTTATGACAGTAACCTGAACCTATTACCGCTAAACATAAAGGGGTTTAGCGAAAAAGGGACTCCTTCAATATGGGGTATGTGTTTGTCTGCTGACAGCAACACGATATGGATGGCTTCTCAGCCTGGAATTCATAAATATGACCAGGCTGCAGGGAAAGTTACCTTTTATAGCCCCCCGGCGATGAAAAACAGAACCGTCAGGCAGGTCGCAGAAGACAGGTTGGGCAATCTCTGGCTGGGCACACAGAGTATCGGTTTATTTAAATGGGATAAAGAAAAAGGGAAAACAAAATTTGATGAAGGCATTTCTTTTATTAAAGAATTGCCTGAAGCGCAGGTCAGCAGGATTTATATTGATAACAGCGGCAATGTATGGGTGGCTATTGATGGCTGGGGGCTATATGTGATTGACCCGGTTACTGACAAAGTGGTTAAGCATTTTGGCAGCAAAGAGCCGGAAGGAAGAAAACTACCTGATGATATTGTACGGGGCATACTGCAATACAACGATTCATTGGTACTGCTTTTGAGCAACGGGATCCATATTTACCATAACCGTCAGCAAAGGATCATCGCTTCGGTAGGCAGCGCTGAAGCCACCTTTGGCCCAGCAGTGTCAATAGAAAAGGATCGCTTCGGTTATGTATGGCTTTCCGGTGTTTCGGGTATTTACCGGGTAAATATATTCAGCAGGATATTTATCGGTTTCAGCCGGGTAGATGGTATTGCGAATGACTATTTCATCATTTCTTCTTCGCTGACTTTACCAGACGGGCGGATGCTCTTTGGAGCCGACAACCAGTTTGTTGCCTTTGATCCGTCAAAGGTGCAGATCAATGATATGGCGCCTCCTGTTGTCTTAACCGGGTTTTCATTGATGAATAAAGCTCTGCTGGTGGATTCGCTGCGGCAGCTCAACCGGGTGGAACTGGCGCCGGATGACAATGCCATAGCCATCCAGTTTTCCGGGCTCAGTTACAACAGCGCTTATATCATCCGCTATAAAATGGAAGGGCTGGATAAAGACTGGAAAATTGCTGATAAAAATTTTGAAGCTATTTATTCTTACCTGCCCCCCGGCAATTATGTTTTTAAGCTCCGCAGCGAAGATGCGGAAGGCAAACCCGGCCCGCATATCACCGAACTGAAAATAAAAGTGCGGCCGCCTTTCTGGAAAACATGGTGGTTTCTCGGGTTGGTGATTTTTGCTGCCACTGCTGTTTTGTTCTGGTTAGATAAATTAAGGATGCAGAAGTTGAGAGCCACGGAAAGCATTCGCACAAGGATCGCTACCAGTCTCACCGATGACCTGAGCAATTCACTCAGCAGCATCAATATCTCCAGCGAGCTGGCCAAAACAAAAGTGGACAGTGACACACAGCGGACAAAAGAATATATCGGCCAGATAAGTGAAACCAGCAACCGCATGGTGCAGGCCATGTATGATATGGTGTGGAGCATTGACCCCGGCAACGATACCATGAGCGACACGATTGACCGGATGAAGAGTTATGCCATGGAAACAGAAAATACGAATGCCATAACGATAGATTTTGATATTGACCCCAGGGTGGAACAACTGAAACTGGATATGGAGCACCGCTATGAGCTGCTTTGCATTTTCAAAGAAGCGCTGAACAATGCGGCTAAACATTCGGATTGCCGCAACGTAAAAGTGAGCCTGCGGCTAAACAGGCAACTGCTCATGATGCTGATCGTGGATGATGGAAAAGGGTTTGTTATGAGTGATGCAGCTATGCTGAGCCGGGGCATGAGCGATATGCGGCGCCGGGCGGCCATTCTGAATGCCCGGTTGTATGTGGAATCAGAGATCAATACGGGAACGGTGGTGAAACTGGAAACACCGGTTTGAGGACAAAGAGATAAAAGACGGAAAAGAGAAGAAAGAGTATAGCAGAAGCAGGGAATTAAAAAGAGAGAAGTCGTTTCATTAGAAACGACTTCTCTCTTTTGTCTTCTTTACTCTTTTATCTCTTAGCTCACTTCCCCATCCACTTCTTAAAGTCAGTTACTTTTTCCCGGCTCACGATGGATTCTTTATCAACTACGGGTTTCAGGTTTAGCATCAGGCGGTTACCGAAGTAATCGTGAATCTGGTCAATGCTGTTAATAGAAACATAGAAAGAGCGGCTGATGCGGAAATATTTTTCAGGATCAAGCATTTCTTCCAGTTCATCCATAGTATAGTCCACTACATATTTCTTATTGTCGTGGGTTTTGAAAAAATTGAGACGGCCATCGCTGTAGAAATAAGCGATCTCGTCCACTTCCACGCTTACTAGTTTCTGGGCATGTTTCACCAGGAATCTTTTCCTGAATTCCTTGGGCTGCAGTTTTTGCTGCAATTCTTTCACCAGGCTGTCCACGTTGAGCGGTGAAGCATCCGGCTGGCTTCCATACATGCTTTTCAGGTTTTTGAATTTATCCAGGGCTGCCTGCAGGTCTTCTTTCTGAACGGGTTTCAGCAGGTAATCCACGCTGTTCACCTTAAAAGCTTTCAGGGCAAACTCATCATAAGAAGTGGTGAAGATCACGGTGCTTTTCACGTCTGTTTTATCAAAAATCTCGAAACTTTGCCCGTCGGCCAGTTCAATATCCATCAAAATGAGGTCTGGCGCCGGGTTGCTTTCCAGCCAGTTCACCGATGAACGGATGCTGTCGGCTACCCCCACTACTTCTGCAGAAGCATCAACCGTTTCCAGCGTTTTGCGCAGTTTTTTGACCGCCAGTTCTTCGTCTTCGATGATAAGCACTTTCATACCTTTTGTTTTAGTGTTGTGTACTGCCAAGGTACTATCAATAAACCGGCTATTGAACTATTTTGAGCCGGTTTGCCTGTTCGTTTGCATGAATTGCTGTTTTCCCGGATGAATTGCGGGGCAAAAGCGGCTTAGTTCTGGATCAGGGGCACCACCACCGCAAATTCTTTCCCGTCGTCCCGCACACTAATCTCTTCCTGTTTCATCAGGCGGTATTTATTGACGATGTTGGTGAGTCCTACTTTGTTGGAAGACACCATGCGGTCTTTTCGCTGCAGGTTGTTGCTCACCACCAGCCGGCCGCTGTTGGTGGTCATGATGAGAATTTTCAGCGGGCTGTGCTTCAGGATCATGTTGTGTTTTACGGCGTTTTCCACCAGCATCTGCAAGGTAAGCGGGGGCAACTGGTAGCTGTAGAAACGGTCTTCAATGATGATCTCTATTTCCAGCCCTTCGCCATAGCGGGTTTTCAGCAAATGAAAATAGGAGTGGATGAACTGCATCTCAGCTTCCAGGCTGGTGAGCCCGTCTTCGTTGGTGCGCAGCAGGTAGCGATACACTTTGCTCATCTCGTCTAAAAACTTTTCGGCTTTTTCCGGGTCTTCGCTGATAAGAGAGGAAAGAGAATTGAGGCTGTTGAAAAGAAAATGCGGGTTCACCTGTCCTTTTAAACCTTCCAGCTGGCTTTGCAGGTTTTCCCGTTTCAGTTGTTCGGCTTCATCCACCACTCTTCTCCATTTTTCAAAAAAGGCGGCGCCTTCGTTCAGGCTTGTGGCCAGCAGGTTGCAAGCCGCACCCACCAGCAACACCCAGGGATAGTTGTGCATTTTCACCGGCATACCCAGCAGCCCGGCATAGTCATAACCATAGAAAAGAATAGTGATGGCCGCTACAGTAATCAAAATATAGGAAAGCAGGCCCGCCCCGATGCGCTTAAATGTGTGGCTGTAGCGGGGATACCTGTTTTGCCAGAACGTGGCCATCATGCTGCATAATATATATACCAGGAAAACAACAAGGGTGGTGATGAGGGTGGGTAACAAGAAATTCAACCAGCCCCGGAAATATACTGTCCCGAACAATATGCTGTTCATCGCCACTGCAACCGGGGGAAGGATTATCAGGCCGATCAATTTCTCTTTGCTGTTATAATTCAGCAGGCTCATATTGATAATGGAGCTACTCATCTGCGGTTGTGCCTAAATTATCATTTAACGGCATTTGGCCAATACCGGGCAGTATGAGTTGCGCTTTATTGGGATGAATTGTTTGATTTAATGTATCTATTGCGGGGGTAAATTACGAAATAGTGAAAAAGTGGCCGGGAAAGAACCGATAAAGGATGATGACCTGGTTTTGCGGGTCGGTTTCCGGTTTTTCAATTCATACGGCTGAAGCCCCAATTCATAGCAATGTCGCTTTTCATCTCTTTAACTCCGCCGCATCTTTGTGCTGCAAAAGCAAAAACCATTACCATTAAACCTATTTTATGACAGACAGAATTTTGAACATATTGCTTCTTAAACTGAAACTGCTGGCCATCCTGATGCTGGGGCTGCTGGTTGCCCTGTTCAGTTTTTCATTTACTACCAGCCATCGCATTGCCGATGATCTCTGGCAAAAACTGGGCATGACCAAAACACAGGGACACGATGGCATCAAACAAAGCTTTCTCAACGGCTACCTGAACTATTATGCAGCAAGGAATGCAAAAAATATTGCCCTGGGCAACCGGGCCGCTGTAGCCAAAGACCTGCTGAGCTATACCAAACAGTATATTGGCAGCGAAAATTTTAAAAAGGAGTATGAACTGATGCGGAAGAATGCCAAACCACAGGAACCACAGCTAAAAGAGAAGAGCAAAGAGGATATCCGTAAAGAGAAAATTGCTGAAACAGAAAAATCACTCAAAGAAACCCAGGAGGTGATGAAGCAGCCAAACATGAAGAGCATTATGGAACCAACGCTGCAGATGCTTCAGAAAAACCTGAAGGAATACAAGGAGCCGGACAATAAGATGATCGAGTTGTATTACCAGTCAGAGAAAATGGAGCAGGAGCGCCGTATTGAATCATTCAAAAGAGATATGGCCCGCTGGGAAAAAGATTTCCCCGAAGATTCCAGGCAAGTGATCATAAAGCGTTTGCAGAAATACCTGGAGCTGGCCAAAACGGTTGATTTTTCAGCAGAGCTGAAAGATGCCGGCAAGAAGAAAAAATTTGTGAACCCGGCCTATGAGGGCAAATCATATGACTGGAAACAAATATTCCGTGCAGGCAAAGAAGTGTATGATGTGGCCAAACCTTTTGCGGAACAATGGATCAGCGAATTGAATAAAGGACTGGAAAAATAATATGAGCAGGGTGGTTGTGATGTCAGCAGGCAGGCCGGAAGGCCTGCTTGTTTTATTATGGGATGACCACCATAAGTCCTGCTTGTTCGTAAAAAGGGGTAGTTCCGGTGGTGTGATGTTAGGAGAATCAAATAAGACCTTTTTGATAGGCAATGCGTAGAGCCTGCGCCTTACTGTTTACATGCAATTTTTGATAAATGCTGATGCAGTGTTTTTTCACCGTATTCGGGCTAATGCAAAGCTGGTTCCCAATCTCTTTATACTCCAGCCCCTGACTCAGCCAATGCAATATTTCTTTTTCACGTTCACTTAGTTGAAACATATTTTCCTCCTGCTGACGAATCACTTCTTTTACCGGGTTTTGCACCATTTGCAGAATTTTGTAAGCAATGCTTGGTGAGATGGGTCCTGCGCCGCTTTCCCATAAATTCATCAGCATTTCGTTGATAACAGAGCCGCTTTCTTCTTTTAACAGATAGCCGCAGGCGCCTGCTTTGATAGCTTTAAATATTTTATCATCATCATCAAATATGGTAAGTACCACAAATTTAACCTGGGGATAAAGCGAAGACGCTGTTGCAATAGCCGTGGTACCGTTAACCTGGGGCATCTCTAGATCCATCAATACAATATCGGGCCGGCTTCCGTTTTGTAAAGCTTTCATTTTATCAAGAAAGTCCTCTCCATCTACCGCTTCCAGTACGATGCTGAAAAATTGATTTTTTACCAATTTCTCTTTCAGAACTGTACGGTTACTTAGTTTATCATCCACAATGCCGATTCTGATCATAGCTGAGATTTATACAAAGATGAACGCTGATACTGGATCTGTCAATACTCCATATGGACACCCTGTCCAAGGTCATCAAACGAATGTTTTTAGTTCATTCTATCTTCCACTGCAAATTTAGCCAATAGATATCTCTATTTCGATGCTTGTGCCCTTGCCCTGTTGTGACTGCACTTCTAGTTTCACACCGGCAGCAACGGCTCTTTCGTAAATATTTTTTAAGCCGTGGGCATCGGTTTTTGCAAGTTCTTTTTGAACGTCATAACCTTTACCATTGTCATAAACCAAGATTATCCATTTGCTTTCATCGTGTTTACTTTGAATTTGTACGGCAGCAGCGCCTGAATGTTTAGCAGCGTTGTTCACAGCTTCCTGCACCATCATAACAATATGCAGGGCTTTGGCAGAAGGTAACTGTACCGGCGCCGGTGCCAGGCCTTCTGTTTTAAATTTTATGCAACGATAGTGTCTGCCCATTTGCCCGGAAAAGCTGATTATGCGAAGCCAAAGATCGGCAGCGCTTACATCAGCAGTTTTCATAACCCATAAGGTTTCCCGCAGATTGAGCAACATTTCCCTGGCCGTTTCATGCAGGTTATCTGCTAAATCCTGCCTGGTTGCCGAGTCTTCCTTCAGCTTTTCAGCATTGTGCAAAATGGCACTAGCCTGCACACCCAGGTTGTCATGAAGATCGGCTGCTATGCGCTTTCTTTCATTTTCTTCTGCGATTTTTACAGCCACTTCTGCGATTTGTTTTTCCTCTGCAAGGGCGGCTTCCAGTTTTACCCGCTGTTGTCTCCGGTAATCCTTAAAGAGGAAATAAGAAATTACACCCAGCAGCAGCACTAATAATACTGTGCCATAAAAGAGAAAGTTTTTTCGCTGCAAATCATATTTCTGCTGCAGAATCGTGTTTTCTTTTATTTGCACATTATACCTGGTTTCCATTTCTGCAATGGCCAGTGCAGAGTTAAACGCATAAAAAGAATCTTTGGCGGCTACAATTTTTTCCAGGGTAGCCTGATAGTCTTCATATCGTTTTGCCTTTTTCAGGTAAGTAGCGAGAGCTTCATAAAACAGTAACCTTATTTTAGGATCGGTAGCAATGGACTCAAGCCTGGAAAGAGTATCAGGTAATCCGGACTTGTAAAGCTGCCTTTTGCAAACATCTATGGCTTTATCTAACTGGCCGGTTTGTTCGTAAAAAGAGGCAAGTTGCAAATAATCGTCTGTTATATTGGATATGGGGCCAATCTTGCTGCGCAATTCCATCATTTCAAGAATGGCAGCTTCTGCCTGCTGATATTTTTTTTGCTCAGTGTAAATTTTACTCTGAACCCGCAGGCCGGTAGCAAGATAGTGCAGGTTTTCGATGGACCGGCATAAAGGAATTCCTTTTGCCAGGTAATAGCCGGCAGAATCAAACATTCGTTTTTCAGTATAGGCCATTGCAGCATTGATATAAGCCGGAGCTGAAGCTTCTGCAAACCGGCGTTTATCCTTACTGTAAGCAATGGCCTGCAGTATGAAGCTTATGGCTTTTTCCGGCTGATTTAAATTGATATATACAGAGCCGATTGTGTTATAACAAAGTGAAAGGTGTAATGTGTCTTTATACAGAATGGTTTTTTCCTGCAGTTCATACAGCAGATCCAGTGACTGTTCATACCTTGATTTTGAGCCATGATACAATGCCTTTGCTCTTGCCAGTTTGAAATAAACATCTCGTTCGGTCTGTTCTGTAAGTCTTGCGGCAGCAAAGGCCGGTTCCAAAAGCAGCAATGCACTGTCGCTCATTCCCCAGCGATAATACCAGTTGCTAAACGCTAATAATCCTCTGCTTTTTTGAAGGGAAGTGCCGGCAGTTTCTGCAAGATTCATTAATTCCGGAATGTATTTATCAAGGGAATCCCGGTTAATGCTATGGTATTCATCTGCCCATTTCAGAAATGCTTCTAACTGATCTGCCGGGGTTCCGGCCTTTTGAATTTCTTGAAAGAGACTGCTGATACGTTTTGTTTGACCGGCAGCAGGTATATATGCTGTGGTTATCAGCGCCAGCAATAGGCCTATACCTGTTACTATTTTATTTTTTTTATGAATGATCTGCATTGTTTTTTGTAAAACTATCCATATGGAGTATTGGTATATCCCTTACGAATAATTCTTTTTGAGTTGTCATTCGCACCCGGAAAGTCAATCTCGTCGGAATATCTAAACTAAAAATTTATTAATTAATTAAACCTCGAAAAAATGAAAAAAAGGTATGTATTTGGGTTTTTACTTGTTGCATTGATGGCAGCAGTTGGTTGTAAAAAACAAGGCAACAAAGCCAATCTCAATGGTTATTGGGTGGGCAAATGGGGCTTTTCAAGTGCTGCACCAACGGAAAATTTGGCCGTGATTTTTCGGGATAATGGTACGATAAGGGTATTGTACAGTTATGTAACAGATACAGCAACAGCCGGGTTTAAATTAGAGGGAACCTATACTCAATCCGACAATGAGGTAAGATTTTCATATGTGGAATCTGGCAGCACATTTATTCATGTATCATCGCCCTCTTCCGTGCGGCTAGAAGGCACCTGGGGCACATCACCCAGTACAACCAACGGCGGTTCGTATTTTCTTGATAAGAAATAAGACTTGCCAGCTAATGGAGACATTTTCAGCAATGCAATGTCTTATTGTTTAACCAACATATAAGTCTTCAACATTAAATGGTCAACAGATGAAAATATCAGTATTTGTTTTAAGTGTAGTTATGCTGCTAACTGCGGGTTGCAGTAAGAAAGGTTCCGGCGGAGCGGGTGAAACGTCGCCAAAAATTACTGCTCCCCCGGCATTTCTGGGACTGGATGGATTTTATAAGAAGTATATTGATGCGGAAGGTATTCCTATCGTCAGCTCCGATAAAGTGTCTGATGAAGCGTTGCGAAGAGCCTGGAAAATTGTTCGTAACATGCTAAAGAATATTCCGGCCGAAAAAGCACAGATGATTGCCAACAAACTTCGGGTGGGTATTATTGGTATCAACGAACAACCGACTGATATGCCTGAATACAGCGATCTCTACACCGCATTTCCGGGTGTTGACTGGAATAACCGTGCTAGGGCCTATGGCGCAACCATTCAGCGACCTCTTACCACCAATTGCGAAGAGAATATGCTTTGTATGCAAAGCATTGACCGTTATAAAGGCGAAGAAATTCTGACACATGAGTTTGCCCATGCCATTCATGAACTGGGCATCCGGTTTACAACTCCCAGTTTTGACAATGAACTGCTGGCGGCTTTTAATAATGCAATTGCAAACAATCTTTGGACTAACACTTATGCTATTTCTGATGTAAGGGAATATTGGGCTGAGGGGGTACAATGCTGGTTTAACAGCAACCTGGAAGCCAATCCTCCAGATGGTGTCCACAACCAAATTAATACGAGAGCAGAGTTACAAACATATGACCCTGTTCTTTACAATTTGATTAAAAGATATTTTTCAGACGCACCTTCCAAACATGGATGTTATTAATTACGTAGCATAAGCTTTATTTCGCTTATCACCCTCTTCCATCCAAAAGATTATTCAAGAACATCCTATTGAAGTTGGTGAAAAAAGGATTTGATATGCAAAAAACGATGACAAGCCTTGCCGGCAGATTATCAATAAATGGGGCTAGAATATTTAATACAAATATTCGGTGCAGTCAGTAAAAAGCCAATATAGCTCAGCTCTAAAACATTCATCTAGATAAAGCATCAGGATGCTACTTATTCTTTTTTAAATTGGTTTAACTGGCATTTTATAAATAAATCCTTTCGATCGCATCCTTATATTTTTCGGCGATCACTTTTCGTTTGAGTTTTAAGGTAGGCGTTAACTCGCCACCGTCAACAGTCCATTCGTTTGGCAAAAGTTCAAATCGTTTCACCTGTTCTACCTGGCTGAAAAACTGGTTGTACCGTTCCACTGCATCTTTAAAAATTTCCATCACTTTTTCATTACGGATGATGCCTTCGTTGCCAGGATAGTCTATCCCCTGTTCAATGCACCATTCTTTCATCACATTAAAGGCAGGAATGATCAGCGCCCCGGTGAATTTCCTGTCGGCCCCTACGACCATCATCTGTTCTATCCAACGGGACTCTTTCATTTTGTTTTCTATAGGCTGCGGCGCCACATATTTACCACCGGATGTTTTGAAGATCTCTTTTTTGCGATCGGTGATCTTCAGGAATTTATGCGCAGCATCCTGCGGATTGTCCACTATCACACCGATATCACCCGTGTGAAACCATCCGTCTTTTAATACCTCATCTGTCAGGTCGGGACGTTTGTAATAGCCCATCATGATATTGGGCCCTTTAGAAAGTATTTCACCGTCTTCTGCAATTTTCACTTCCACATTTTTTATCAGCGGGCCCACGGAGCCAAACATTCTGCCTTTTTCATAATATCTGTTTACGGAAATCACAGGAGAGGTTTCGGTGAGGCCATAGCCTTCCATCACCACGATCTTTGCAGAAGTAAAAATTTTCAGCAGCTTCACCTGGCAGGCGGCAGAGCCGGTAACTATGGCTTTTACATTTCCACCCAGCGCTTCCCTCCATTTGCTGAAGATGAGTTTGTTGGCGATAGCTAACTGCATATTATACCACCAACCCTGTTTTTTGTTGATCTCAAATTTTTTGCCCACTTCGATGGCCCAATAGAAAAGCTTTCGCTTTATCCCGGTGAGGGTGGCGCCTTTCGCCATGATGCGTTCATACACTTTTTCCAGCAGGCGGGGAACGGTGGTGAACAGCGCCGGTTTCACTTCACGGAGATTGTCACCCACTGTTTCAAGACTTTCAGCATAATAAATGCTGATGCCTGTGTACAGGTATATGTAAGTGACCATTCTTTCAAAAATGTGATTAAGAGGCAAAAAACTAAGAGCCCTTTCCCTGGAAACGCCGATGTCATCAAAACATTCACGGGAATCCATCACATTGCTGAGGATGTTTCTGTGCGAAAGCATCACGCCTTTGGGAGTGCCGGTGGTGCCGGATGTGTAGATGATCGTGGCCAGGTCTTCATACCGGACTTTTTCCGATGCCTCTTTGATCTTTGCTGCTTTTTCGGGAGTCACTTCCACCAGTATGTCTTTCCAATGTTTTGCGTTGGCCACATGTTCAAATGAATACACTTCCTTTACGGATGGTATATTACTCCTGATGCTGGCTACTTTATGATACAGTTCTTCATCGTTTACAAAAACCAATTTCACCTGTGCATCATTGAGGATGAACTGCAGATCATTAACACTGATAGTAGGGTAGATAGGTGTCAGTACGGCCCCTGTTTGCTGAACAGCAAGATCGAGAAATATCCACTCCGGCCGGTTCTTGCTCAGCACAGCAATCTTGTCCCTGCCTTCAATACTCATGTCATTGCCGCTGATGCCCAGTGACTGCAAACCGGCGCTGAACTGGTTTACGATTTGCTGCACCTGTTTGCTGCTATAAGTCTTCCACTGACCGCCTTCTTTTGCGGCCAGCATTGCCTCCAGCGGAAAATTGGTTAACTGGTATTCAATGCAATCAAATAAACGGCGGGGTTCTGTCATTTTGCAATCGTTTTAATCAGGCCTTAAAATAAGTTGTATCAGGTAAACAATTTAGGCAAAAATGAAAACATAAAAAAACCTCCCGGGCAATAGCAGGGAGGTGGTCAAATATTGTAAAAAATTATTTTACCTGGTAATACTGTCCCGGCGGCATCCTGAAAACCCGGTTGCGCTGGAAGCTACTGAAACTGGCAAAGTCTTCCGCATGTGTCTTTGTCCAGTTGTCGTAGGCAGCGAGGTTTTCAACCGGGCCAAACAACCACTGGTTGTAGGCTTCAAACATTCCTTCCTGCAGCAATTGTCTTTGAAAATCGAATAAACGGAATGGAAACTTAGCAGCATGATTACCCCCAAACCAGTCAAGAATAAAACGAGAGCGGATCATAATAAGTATTTCTGTATTGATGCCTTTTGAAGCAAGTGAGGACACTTTACTCATAGAACCGAGAAAAGCTTTGGCAAATTCACTCTTGTTTTTTTCTTCTCCTTTCAGCAGGTCAGCTTCCACAAATAGTTTTTCTTTATAACCCTGCAGCAACAGTTCTTTCATGGCAGCGCCTCTTTCACTCAGGCTTTCCATGTTCACGAAGATTTCGCCATAGATCAATCCCCACACTTTGTCTTTGGTATAGAAATAAAAAAGCGCTGCGTTATAATAGTTTCCTCCATATCCCGGGTCCACCTCAATACCTTTTTCCCAGTAGCTGATAGCACTGTAATCTTTTTTGGCCCATAACAGTTCACCATATTCGCTGTGCAGGGCGCCGCTGCGGGGAAACTTTTTCAGCGCCTTTTTATACATTTTATCGCATTCCTTTACTTCTTCCAGCGCCTTATACACGTTACCTGCTACCTGGAAGGTCATCACATCTGCATCTTCCCGGTCAATTAAGGCTTTCACCCCCTCGAGTGCCTTCACATAATCTTTTTTGAAATAGTAACACTGCACCAGGTCTTTCTGCATATCCAGGCTTTTTTTATCCTGTTGCAAAGCCCTGTTGAGGATGATGATGGCATTGTCAAAATCGCCAGACATCATAAAGCTGCGGGCCGTCTGGTGCATTGTTTTGGGATCATCCGGCTGTGCGGATACTGAAAAGGCAAAGACCAAATAAAGGAATAAGGCAGAATAATTCTTCATAGTGCAATATTAAACAGCAAGAGACGCTTTGATAAACGTCTCCGTTGCAAAATAACAAATATTTGGCCAGAGTGGGATCAGATAAGGTGAGTGAGCAGGCCATCTCTCAGTTTCGGTTCAAACCAGGTGCTTTTGGGCGGCATCACATTACCGCTGTCTGCAATATCAAAGAGTTGCCCGATACTGACAGGATACAAACTGAAAGCCACTTTCATTTCGCCGCTGTCCACTCTTTTTTCTAATTCTTTCAATCCCCTGATGCCACCGACAAAATCAATCCGCTTATCCGTCCGCTGATCTTTGATGCCGAGTAATTTGTTCAGGATATTATTGGAAAGAATCGTTACATCCAGCACACCGATGGGGTCTTCTGTCCAGGTGCCTTTTCTGGCTGTGAGAATATACCATTGCTTATTCAGGTACATACCAAACTCATGCGGTTGAGCCGGTTTCACCGGCACGGGGCTGAGAGTGATCATAAAATCATCCTGCAATGCGCCGATGAATTCAGCAGCATCATGGTAATCGTCAAGATCTTTTACCACACGATTATAATCGAGTATCGCCAGTTCGCTGGCGGGAAAGATGGTGGTGAGAAAATATTTTGCCTCCATGCTTCCGGGCAGGGCTTTACTCACTTTGGCAGCCGATGCAGCCCGATGATGCCCGTCGGCGATATAGGTGGCGGGCACTTTTTCGCTGAACAAAGCGCTGATATGCTGATTGACGCCGTCAATATCAATTACCCACACCGTATGCCGGATGCCGTCACTGGCTGTGAAGTCATAAACAGGCGTTACTGTTTTTTTCCATTCATTGATGATGTCATTCACTTCTTTCACATCCCGGTATGCGAGGAACACATTCCCGGTCTGTGCCCGGATGGTTTGCATATGGTCTATCCGGTCTTTTTCTTTTTCCGGCCGGGTGAATTCATGTTTCTTGATCACATCATTAAAATAGTCCTGTACGGATGAGACACAGACCAGGCCCGTTTGCGACCGCCCATCCATGACTAATTGATAGATATAATAGCAGGGCTTTTCTTCTTTAAACAAAACACCATCAGCAATAAATTTTTCCAGGTTCTCTTTGGCTTTTTGATACACGGCCGTGCTGTGGATGTCAATATCATCGGGCAGGTCTATTTCTGATTTGGTGACATGCAGGAAAGAATGAGTATTTCCTTTAGCTTCTTCTTTTGCCTCCTGTGAATTGAGTACATCATAGGGTCTTGAAGCGACTTTTTCCGAAAGATCGGGCTGCGGACGAAGGGCCTGGAAGGGTTTGATGGTTGCCATTTATTATTGAAGATTGATAATTGAATATTGAAAATTATCCTTTTCGCTTTGCAAAGTCTTTCATTAAATCTGTTAATGATTTCACGCTGTCAATAGTTAAGGCATTATACATAGAAACACGGAAACCACCCACACTGCGGTGCCCTTTCACGCCGATCATGCCATTGGCTTTACACTCTTCCAAAAAATCTTTTTCCAATGCGGCATCTTCCATTATGAATACGGCGTTCATTTTGCTGCGGTCTTCTTTGGTGACAGGTCCTTTGAAAAGGGGCAGGCTGTCTAATGTGTCATAAAACAGTTTTGCCTTGGTATTATTTCTTTCTTCCATCACTGCCACACCGCCCTGTTCTTTCAGCCAACGCAGTGTCAGCATTGCTACATATACGGCAAATACCGGCGGAGTATTCAGCATACTGCCTTCTTTGATGTGGTAGCGGTAATCCAGCATGGAAGGGATGGCACGGGTCACTTTGCCCAGTATGTTTTTATTGATGACGACAAGGTTTACACCTGCTGCTCCCATATTTTTTTGTGCCCCGGCATAGATGAGATCAAACTTATTGAAATCAAGCACCCGGCTCAGGATGTCACTGCTCATGTCTGCTACCAGCGGCACACCGCAATCATAGGGTAACTGGTGCCATTGTGTTCCGGCGATGGTTTCATTGGTGGTGATGTGCAGATAAGCTGAAGTAGGACTTACACTTAACTCCTTCGGAATACTTGTATAGTTGGTTTCTTTGGCCGAGCCGCTGATCTCCACATGCCCAAACAATTTGGCTTCTTTGATGGCTTTGTTGGACCAGGTGCCGGTTTCAGTATAGGAAGCAATATCATTTTCATTCAGCAGGTTCATCGGTATCTGCATGAACTGCGTGGTGGCGCCGCCGTGCAGAAATAACACTTCATGGTCGTCATCCAGTTGCATCAGTTCTTTTACCAATCCCCTTGCTTCATCCATCACCTCCTGGAACAACGGTGTTCTGTGGCCGATTTCTAAAATGGATAAGCCGGTGTTGTTAAAATTCAGAACAGCTTCGCTGGCTTTTTCAAAAACTTCTTTGGGCAGAATGGAAGGCCCAGCGTTGAAATTGTGTAAGATCATTTTTTCTGTTATCGTCATCTTCTTTAGGAGAAATGAAGATGCAAATGTAAGAAAATAAAACCCCTTCAGGGGTTTGGGGTTTCATGTTCCCTGCCTTTGATAGCCGCATTTCTCCAGGCATGGTTCAGGCTTTCAAATTCTTTGAGGTCTTCGGCGGTAAAATCTTTATTGGAAAGTTGACTAAGGTTTGGCTGACCGGCATTTACCCATGCTGTGTACCAGAAAGAAGCCACTGCAAAAATGGATTGCCGCATTCTTCTTTCGATCATCCCTTTGAGTTTGGCATCATAGGCTGTGGAAAAAGCAGTGGAGTATTGACGGATGGTAATACCGTTTCTTTCTTCAAAGGAGAATTTCTGATCGCCGGGAAACTGCAGGCTCAGTTCTTTTTCAAATTTCAAAACCGTGTCGGCGGCGGCGGCGCTTTCCAGCACCCTTGCCCACATGAAATCGCCGGGGTTTTTGATATGCTGGGCCTTACCAATAAAGAAGTCCCACACTTTTTCCGCCATTAGTTCAGGAATACGGCTTTCCCAAAAACCATGAATGCCCCTTTGCCCGGTATATTGCCCATTATGATTTTTTGTGGCATGAAGCGGCACATGTGCATCGGCAATATAATGCCCGATCTCCGCCGCATATTTCAGGATCATCGCCTGGTTTTTTTCTTTGAAGGCATTGGTGAGACGATGCAGCATGGTTTGCACCCACCAGGGCACAATGCCATAGGTTCTCAGGGTGTCTTCAGAAAACTTTGCCACGGCTTCTTCCCATTTCCGGGGCAATGCATCATACGGGTATTCACCATAATGATCAATATCTATATAATGTCTTGGTCCTTCTTCAGGTACTGCATATCTTCTTTTGTCCGGGTCAACAGCATGTTCTTCGAGGAAAGAAATATGCGGTTTGAATAAAACCATCATTTCAGGCGGCAACAGAAATACCGCATGATAATTAATCTTCCGGTGGCCATAAAAGCCCCAGCAAAAACTTTGCAGGGAAAGTGCAAGCAAGATAGATAAGGCAGTAGTTTTTTTCATTGTTCAATGGTATTTATGACCATCAATCAATTTATTATTTTTTCGCTTCGGCGTCTCTTTCCGCATCCAGATCCACCACACCGCCTGTTACGGCATATTTCATGGCTTCACCAGAAGTGATGTTTTCAATTTTGCGAACCCTGTTGCGGGGCAGGATATACAACTGCCCCGCAAAATTGTATGACTGCGGCACATACACTGCTACATTTTCAGCCCCCAGTTCAAACTTGCTCATTTCTTCATCGGTTAAGAAGCCTACAATCCATACGTTCTCTGAAAACACATTAGCCAATACGGCTTTATTGAATCTTCTTTTATCACCGGCAAAAGCTTCAAAAAAATCTTTGGTGGAAGTGTAAATGAATTTGATCACAGGTGTCCTTTCCATCCAGCCGTCAAAAATGCTCAGCACACTGCCCATAAGGAAATTGGAACTGATCCATCCTACCAGGATGATAAATAAAATGATCAGTGCAAAACCAATCCCCGGGATATTCACATAAGGCCGCAGGATACCATCCACTTTTTCAAATAGCCAGTACAACGCATAGGCGGTGATACCGATTGGCGCCAGTATGATGATGCCCTGGATAAAAAAGCGGAATATTTTCCGGGGAATACTCCTGCTTTTCAAACTCTTAGTTTTTGCCATGCTTTCAAATCTGTGAATAAAGGTAGCGGAAAATCAAGATGCAGGCAGTGACGGAACGCAGGGACACAAACAGTTGTCAGCATTACGTTTTTGTTACGAATGGCGAAAAAACAGGATGGAAACTTTGACAACGAAAAAAGTTTCCATAGTTTTGCCCTCCCGATACCAGTCGGGATTGTGAAATATGGAAGCAAAAGAAAGAATATTGGTCAAGGCGGAAGAGTTGTTCATGCAATACGGCATCCGGTCGGTGTCTATGGATGATATAGCCAATAACCTGGGCATGTCGAAGAAAACCGTTTACCAGTATTATGCCGATAAAGATGAACTGGTGGATGCCGTGGTGGACGGGCATATCAACGACATTCAGCATGATTGTGTGCAATGCCGGGAGGAGGCCAAAGATGCGGTGCATGAAATATTCATCACCATGGAACGCATCATGGAAGAGTTCAGCAACATGAACCCGATGGTGTTGTATGACCTGGAGAAATTTCACTTTAAATCCTACCAGCGGTTCAGGGATCATAAGGATAAATTCCTGGCGCAGATGATTCGCAACAATATCGAGTGGGGTATCAGGGATGAATTATACCGACCGGAGATGAATATTGATGTGATGTGCAAATTCAGGCTGGAGTCTATGATGATACCCTTTAATGTAGCGATATTTCCACCGGGAAAATACAACCTTGCCCTGCTTTCAGAAGAGATCATTCAGCATTTCGTATATGGAATGGCCACTATCAAAGGCCACAAACTGATTCAGAAGTATAACCAACAACGACAAAAAAAAACTGAAATATGACGAAACGGAAACCAACAGGATGGTTAGTGGCGGCGATGATGATCGGGATGCCCGCCATGACAATGGCACAGGCAAAGACCGGAACCGGCACAGAGATAAAACGACATGCCTTTTCCATTCAGCAGGCGGTGGACTATGCCATGAAAAACAATGTGCAGGTGAAAAATGCATTGCTGGATGTAGAGATGCAGGATCAGGTAAACAGGGAGATCACTTCCAATGCCTATCCACGTATCAACGCCAGCCTTAGTACAACGTATAATCCCAATGTGGCCACACAGGTGCTGCCCAACTTTATTTCTCCTGCTACTTACCAGGTGCTGGTGGATGAAGGAGTGAGGGATGGCAACGGAAATCCTATTGTGAAGCCCGATGATTTTGGTTTTATTGCTGCACAGTTCGGCACCAGATATTCGGCCACAGCCGCTGTCAGTCTCAGCCAGATATTGTTTGATGGACAGGTGTTCGTAGGCCTGCAGGCAAGAGATGCCTCTATGCAGTTCAGAAGAAAAGGGGCTGAGGTGACTGAAGAAATGATCCGCACCAATATCTACAAAGTGTATTACCAGTTGGTCGTCAGCAAAACCCAGGTAGAGCTGCTGGATGCCAATATCGCTTTATTGGAAAAACTGGAAAGGGATACCCGGATTATTTATGAAACCGGTTTTGCAGAAAAATTAGATGTTGATAAAGTATCAGTGCAACTGACCAACCTGCGGACGGAAAAAAACAGGGTGCTTAATAATATCTCTAACGGTTACTATGGTCTGAAAGTGCTGATCGGTATGCCGGTTACAGATGAACTGGAACTGACTGATACCATAAGCGAAGAGCAGATAAAGGAAGGTGTGCTGGAAAACAGTAATTACAGCTATGAAGACAGGAAGGAGTTTCAATATGCACAAATTGGCAAGCAACTGAATGAGTTCAATATCAGGCGATATAAATTAAGCCAGGTGCCAACGGTTACTCTTACCGGTCAATATGCCAAGAATGCGCAGCGTAATAAATGGAATTTCTTAGGGCAGGGCGACTGGTTTACCATATCCAACATCAACCTGAATATTGGGATTCCTATTTTCAATGGTTTTTACACCAAATCAAAGATCCAGCAGGCAAGGATTGATCTCCGGAGAACAGAAAATGAGATTGAGGCCCTGAAACTTTCTATTGACAGTGAAGTGGAAGCTGCCAAAAACAATTACAGGTCTGCCGTTTCAAGACTGGATTTTCAGAAGCGAAATATGGAACTGGCGGAAAATGTGTACCAGCAAACCAAAAAGAAATATGAAGTGGGCACCGGCTCGCAAACAGAGATCAACTCAGCACAAACTGACCTGAAAGCAGCGCAGACCAATTATATCACGGCGCTGTATGATGCCATTATTGCCAAAGTGGATTTCCTGAAAGCAACCGGCAAACTGAAATAATTAATACGATCAAATCAACAACCATGACCTCAAAAACAAACTATATGCAACAGATTCTGAAAATAACCGCAGCTGCTTCATTGGCCCTTGCGCTGCTGGCTTGTGGTGCAGGTGCAAATGATAAAAATGCGGACCTGGGTAAGCTGAAAACCAAACTAGAGAAGCTGAAGGGCGAAAAGAAAGGACTGGATGAGCAAATTCGCCAGCTCGAAGACCAACTGGATAAACTGGACCCCGAAGCAGCGGCATCGAAAGCTAAACTGGTGACATTGCAAACCATCGGAACAGACAGCTTCAGCCACTTTATTGACCTGCAGGGAAAGATAGAAGCTGAAAATGTGGTGCATGTGGCTCCTAAAGGAATGGGTGGTCTGGTGAAAGATATCTATGTGAAGACAGGCAGCAAAGTGGGCAAAGGACAATTGCTGATGAAATTAGATGATGCCCTTGCCAGGCAAAGCCTTGCATCGGCACAGCAGCAGGTGAATACCCTGAAAACAAGAGCAGACCAGGCGCAAACTATTTATGAACGTTACCAGAGCCTCTGGAAACAGAATATCGGTGCAGAGATCAATGTGATCAATGCCAAAGCTGAAGTGGATGCGCTGAAAAGCCAGGTGGCAGCCGCTGAAGCAGGTGTGAGAATGGCGCAGGAGCAGGTAAACCAGTCCAATGTGTATGCAGAGATCGGCGGCGTGGTGGATGCAGTGAATATTAAAGTGGGAGAATTTTTCTCGCCACAAAGTGCAGCTATGGCAGGTATCCGTATTGTGAACACCGGTACATTGAAGGTGGTGGTGAATGTCCCGGAGAATTACAGCAGCCGCATCAAAGAAGGAACTACACTACAACTGACACTTCCTGAATCTGACAATAAAACCATTATTACCAAAGTGAATGTGGTGGGAAAGTTCATTGACCCGATCAACCGTTCTTTTATCGTGGAAGGAAAAGTGCCGGCTGACAAGGACCTGCGTGCCAACCAGATCGCCAGTGTGCAGATCAGGGACTACAACAAGGCTAATGTGATCACGGTGCCGGTGAATGTGGTGCAAACGGATGAAAAAGGCAAGTATGTTTTTGTGGCAGAAAAGAATGCAGAAAAATTAGTGGTGCGGAAGAAAATGGTGGATGTAGGTGAAGTGTACAATGGCCTGGCAGAGATAAAGAATGGCTTAAGTGCCGGCGAGCAGATCATAACCGAAGGATACCAGTCTGCCTATGAAGGACAGGTGGTAACCACCGGCAAACAATAATAAAAGAGAAAAGCATATTCGCATACAAGCATAAATGAGTGTCCGGCTGCGAACTCCTGTCTGCAACCGGGTGAGGGAGCAACATAAACCAATTGACGAGTAAAACACTGTTACATGAAAATTTTAGAAGGAGCCGCCAAAAAATTCAAGCAATTCGGTCCCACCAGTTGGGCGGTGGATAACCGGACGGCTGTATATATCATAGCGATCATGATCTCTGTTTATGGGCTCATGAAGTTTAACAGCCTGCCCAAGGAGCAGTTCCCGGATATCGTGGTGCCTACCATTTCCATTGCTACGGTGCATGTGGGCAACTCTCCAAAGGATATTGAAAACCTGGTGACAAGACCGATCGAAAAACAGCTGAAATCCATCAGCGGCGCCAAACCCAAGAAGATACAGAGCACTTCGCAAACGGATTACAGCCTGATCATTGTGGAGTTTGATACGGACATCAACACCGAACTGGCCAAACAGAAAGTGAAAGATGCGATTGATAAGGCAAAGGCCGACTTGCCAACTGATCTTACTCAGCAACCCGATGTGCAGGAGTTTGCATTCAGTGAAATGCCCATCATGTTTGTAAATGTGAGCGGTGATTATGACGGCATCAAGCTGAAGGAATATGCAGATAAGATGCAGGACCGGTTTGAGGAGCTGACACAAATTTCGAGAGCGGAGATCGTTGGGGCACCGGAAAGAGAGATACAGGTGAATGTGGATCCTTACAAGATGACGGCGGCCCGAATCAGTTTCACCGATATTGAAACAGCGATTGCCAGGGAGAATACAGATATCACGGGTGGTTTGCTCGAAGTGGGCAATATGAAAAGAACACTCCGCATCAAAGGCCAGTTTGCTACAGTGCAGGATATGGAAAGTATTGTGGTGCGCAGCAGTGCGCAGGGTGGAACGGTTTACCTGAGAGATATAGCCGAATTGAAAGACACCATCCGGGAAAAAGACAGCTATGCCCGTCTCGATGGGAAAAATGTGGTGACGCTGAACATTGTGAAAAGAGCCGGAGAGAACCTGATTGATGCGGCAGATAATATCAAGACGGTGGTAAAGGAAATGCAGGAGAAGGAAGAAATTCCCAAAGACCTGAAAGTAGTGATCACCGGTGACCAGAGCAAGCAAACCAAAACCTCATTTGATGAACTGATCAACACTATCATCATTGGCTTTATCCTGGTACTGATCATCCTGATGTTTTTCATGGGTGTCACCAATGCCTTTTTCGTGGCGCTGAGTGTGCCGCTGAGTGTGTTTGTGGCATTCCTCTTTTTGCCGGTGGCAGATGCAATCGTGGGCACAAGTGTTACGCTGAACTTTATTGTACTGTTTGCGATGCTCTTCGGGCTGGGCATCATTGTGGATGATGCGATAGTGGTGATAGAAAATACACACCGGATTTATAACAATGGTAAGGTGCCCATTGTGCGAAGTGCCAAAGAAGCGGCCGGTGAGGTGTTCATACCCGTACTGGCGGGCACTGCCACCACGCTGGCGCCATTCTTCCCGTTATTGTTTTGGAAAGGGCTCATCGGCAAGTTCATGATCTACCTGCCCACCATTCTTATTCTTACCCTGGCGGCATCGCTGATCGTGGCTTTCTTTTTTAACCCGGTGTTTGCAGTGAGTTTTATGAAACCCGAAGGCAAAGAGTTTGAAAAACCGAAGAAAGCGATATTCAGAAACAAATGGTTTCTCGTATTTGTTATCGGCGGTTTGCTGCTGCACCTGACCTCACAGCATGGCCTGGCCAATTTCCTGCTGCTGCTGGCTATATTGATGGTGTTTAACACTTATGTGCTGAAGGATGCCATTCATCGTTTCCAGACAAGAGCTTTACCAAAACTAATGAGTAGTTATGAAAATCTGCTTCGATGGGTGCTGAAGGGTAAAAGACCGGTATGGGCATTCATTTCCCTGTTTGGCATTTTCATCGTTGCTTTAGGATTGCTGATGGTAAGTATCAGCATCGGCAGAACAAAATCTACTTTCTTCCCCAGCGGCGACCCCAACTTTGTGTATGTGTACCTGAAACTACCCGCAGGCACTGATGTAAAATATACGGATAGTGTGACAAGGGAACTGGAAAACAGGGTTTATAAAGTATTGGATAAAGAAAAACCGGGTGAGGAGGGCAGCATTGTTGAAAGTGTGATTACCAACGTGGCAGTCAGCGCCAACAACCCGATGGATAATAACCGTAGTGTGCAATCCAACCTGGGACGGATACAGGTTTCTTTTGTGGAGTTTGAAAAAAGACATGGCAAAAGCACGGCGCCGGTCAAAGAAGCCATTCGTGAAGCGGTGCAGGGCATCCCCGGGGCCAGCATCGAAGTGGCGCAGGAAGATGGCGGCCCTCCCACCGATCCCCCGGTGAATATTGAAATTGCCGGTGACAATTTTGAAAATATTGCGGCTATCGCCACCGATCTGTTCAATTTTTTAGATACTAACCGGGTGGCGGGCATAGAAAACCTGCAACCGGATGTTGACCTCAAGAACCCGGAGATCAGCATACAGGTGGATCGTCAAAGAGCTATGCTCGAAGGTATTTCCACCGGGCAGGTAGGCATGGAGATCAGAACGGCTTTATTTGGAAAAGAAATCAGCAAACTGAAAGACGGTGAAGATGAATACAAGATACAGTTGCGCTATAGCGATATGAAGCGCAACAGCATCACCAACCTGATGAATATGCGGATCACTTTCATGGATATGAACACCATGCAGGTGAAATCCATACCGCTGAGTGCCGTGGCTACGGTTGATTATACCACCAGCACCGGCGCCATCAAACGTAAAAACCTCAAGCGTACTATACAATTGATGGGCAATGTGCTTGACCCGACGATGGTGACCCCTATCAATGCAGAGCTGAAAACACTGATTGAAGATTTTAAAGACAAGGTGAACATACCTGCCGATGTAACGATCAAACAAAGCGGGCAAAGCGACCAGGAAAAGGAAACCAATGACTTTTTGGGCATTGCTTTCATGATCGCCGTGGGTTTAATATTTCTGATCCTTGTGTTGCAGTTCAACTCAATGAGTAAACCATTTATAGTTATCACGGAGATATTCTTTTCTATCATCGGTGTGTTGCTGGGTTATGCGTTGACCGGTATGACAATTGCCACCATCATGTTGCTGGTGGGTATTGTAGGACTGGCCGGTATTGTGATCAAGAATGGCATCCTCATCATTGAATTTACAGATGAACTCCGTGGCCGTGGCATGAAGACAAGAGAAGCAGCCATCCAGGCGGGCAAGATCAGGATCATCCCGGTGTTGCTGACAGCGGTGGCCACCATCCTCGGCCTGTTGCCGTTGGCCGTTGGGTTTAATATTGATTTTGCCGGTTTATTCAGTCACCTGCGCCCCAATATTTTCTTTGGCGGCGACAGCGTGGTATTCTGGGGGCCACTGAGCTGGACCATCATTTTCGGACTGATGTTCTCCTTCTTCCTCACCCTGGTGATGGTGCCCAGCATGTACCTGATTGCTGAAAGACTGAAGCGGCCAATGGAAAGATTTTACGGAACCAGGTTCATCGCTATCCTGGGATTCCTGGGCCCACTGTTTTTTATCTTCGTGGGAATCATGTTCTTAGTAAGGGAAATTCAGGGCAAAAGGGTGTGGATGGGAGTTCCTTTCCGCAATGCAGCAAAACGGAAATGACGGTTGTCTTATTAACGCAACCAAATGTTCTATACACGTCCTGCTTGCTTACAATGTGGTTTTGGTTTGGTGAAAAAAAGAGTCCCGGTTTTTGGCCGGGACTCTTTTTTTGATGAATTAGGTTTATTTATTTAAAACGCTTTCTTTTCCACTTTCTTTCCATCCACATCCAGTTCAACAATTTCATAACCTAATTTCTGAACACCATTGAAAATCGTTGCCTTATCACCCACCAGCAGGATATTCATCTTGTCAGGATTCAGCATTTTTTTAGCTACTGCATCTACTTCAGCCTTGGTCAGTTTGGCCAGTATCTTGTTTTGCTGATCCACATAATTGGCGGGCAGGTTATAGTCGAGGATGCGACGGATGAAACCGGCTTTTTGAAAACCTGTTTCATAAGCCCTGGCATCCCGCTGCCCCAGCGAATTTTTCATAAAAGCCAGTTCTGCTTCGCTGATACCGTTTTGACGATAGTTCTTTAATTCCTGCATCACTTCCACCAGGGCACTGTCGGTGGCATCGGCACGGATGCCGGAGCTGAACTGGAATTCACCGCTGTACTCGTCACCGCTGAATGAACTGCGGGCACCATAAGTCCAGCCCTTGTCTTCACGCAGGTTCAGGTTCAGCCGGCTGTTGAAATCACCACCCAAAGTATAGTTCATTAAAAGGCTTTTATAATATTCACCTGTTGCATCATACTTCAAACCCGTTGCATAACCCACCCTGAACTGCGATTGCGCAGCTTTGGGAATATCCACCATATACACTTTGGTTTTATCAATCGGCGCCGGCTCGCTGCTCACTTTTGGCATTTCCACTTTTTTATTCGGCAGTTTATTAAGGAAAGCCAGTTTGGGTAAAACTTCGGCTTCCTTTACATCACCTACGATCACCACTTTGGCATCTTTGGCTGTGATATAATTCTTGTAATAATCTTCTATATCCTGCAGGCTGATGTTCTGCACGGTTTCTTCTGTGCCGGATGGGTTCATACCTAAAATATGATTGGGCCCATAGTTCAGTTTGGCAAAAACATCATCAGCTACGGAAGCAGGATCAGACTTGGCTTGTTTGAAACCCTGCAATCGTTGTTTTTTGATCCGGTCAAAATCATCTTCGTTGAATTTCGGATATAACATTCTTTCTTCAACCAAAGCCAGGGTCTTGTCAAGATTTTTCTTCAGTGTTTGTACACTGACGGTGATACCATCAAGACCGCTGCTGATGTTTAGCGAACTGCCTAATTTTTGCAGTTCCACTGCCATCTGCTCTGCTGTATAGTTTTTGGTGTCTTCGTTCATCATGCTGCCAAACAGGCTGGCAAGTCCCACTTTGTCCTTGTTGTTAGCCTGCAAAAGGTGACCACCGGGGATGGTGATAGTAAATGTTACAATAGGTACTTCCGAACTTTCTGTGCCGATCATGCGGACACCGTTGGGCATATCTTTTCTCCAGAACTTCGGCACATTGACCACAGGGTTTTGCCCGGCAGCGGGAATTTTGCTGCGGTCAAAATTGTCTTTGGCTTTTGCATATTTCAAACCGGCATAACCATAATCAGGTGCCGTGTAACGGGAGGAATCGATGGTGTAGTTGTTCGCAGCAGCAACATCAGTTTTCTCATCCATCGTTTTGGTGAGCACACTGAGGATGACGGCATGTTTGCCTTTGATGTATTTGTTGTACACTCTCATCACATCTTCTTTGGTCAGGGAAGTGTACATTTTCACCAGGTCGGCTATCTTATTAGGGTTGCCGGTAAACGTTTCAAATTGTGCCAGCTGGCTCACTTTACCCGACACACTTTGCAAACCACTAATCTGCTGTGCCTCGGTGCTGCCTTTGAACTTCTCCACATCATCATCCGTGACACCGGCTAATTCAAATGAATCCAATGCAGCACGATAAGCGGTCAGCATTTCAGGCAATGTTTTTCCCAGCGAGGGAGTAATACGGAAACTGAATTCACCGGCCAGTTCTGACATGCTGCTGAATGCAGAGGCATTCAGGGCAATTTGTTTTTTGGTGAGTTGTTGAAACATCACTGAGTTGCGGCCTTGCCCCAGCACCTGCGCCAGGCAGGCCAGTGCTGCCATATCGGGGTGATAATTTGGAACAGTAGGATAAACAATGGCCAACTGCGACTGGCGGGCATAATTGTCAACAAAGGAAACATAGCGGTCGGCTTCCAGCACTACCGGTGGCAGTTTTGTAGGCGTCACTTCCGGACCGCGGGGAATGCTGCCAAAATATTTCTCTGCCAACTTCACTACATCAGCGGGTTTCACATCGCCACCCACCGTAAGCACTGCATTGTTGGGACCATACCAGCGAAGAAAAAAATTCTTAAGGTCGTTCACATCTACCCGGTTCAGGTCTTCCACATAGCCGATCGTGAGCCAGGAGTATGGATGACCATAAGGGTAAAGATTTTTGGATAGATATTCATTAACGAGGCCATAGGGACGATTATCATAGTTCTGGCCTCTTTCATTTTTTACAGTGGAGCGCTGTATCTCGAATTTCTTTTGCGTAACGGCATCGAGCAAAAAACCCATGCGGTCGGCTTCGAGCCAGAGCATTTTTTCCAACTGGTTGCTGGGCACGGTTTCAAAATAATTGGTGCGGTCGCGGTTGGTGGTTCCGTTTAGTGTGCCGCCGGCATCGGAAACGATCTTAAAATGTTGTTCATCGGCTACGTTGTCACTTCCCTGGAACATCATGTGCTCAAAAAAGTGGGCAAACCCTGATTTCCCAATCTCCTCTCTTGCGGAGCCCACATGGTAGGTAACATCCACATGCACCACCGGGTCGCTGTGGTCTTCATGGATGATCAGTGTCAGCCCGTTGGCCAGTTGATACTTCTCATAAGGAATGATGAGTTCATTGCCCTTGCGGGTCACTTTTTCAATAAGTTTTGTCTGCGCACCTGCAGCCAGCATCATGATGAGAGCGCCAAACAGTAAAAGCCGTTTTTTCATAATTGATCAGTTTTAGAAGGATAGCCAAGTTATATAAAAGCCTGTTCGGACCGCTTGCCACTTATCACATAATCGTAATTTGAAATTTTAAATAACGGGGTTGAGTAAATATGCCGGTCATTTATGGCTAATGGGTAACCTTATCAGGGTTTGGAAATGCGGTATTTGGATGTTCCGGGATATTGACTGGCTAACCTAAGTTCATACTCCGGGTTTGCTTTTAGCTGTCGCAGAAAATAATGCAGCTTGGCGATGTCTTCCTCTTTCTGAAAGGCCTGGTCATGTGCCAGCAGCACGAGGTGGCCGGGTATTTTTGTTTTGCCAGCCTCCAGCATATTTTCAATCTGGCGCAACAGCAGGTCGGGGTCTGTTTTCACCGAAAATGTTTTATGACTGAACATCCACTCCAGGTCCCAGCCCATAATAGCAAAACCCGATTTGTGTAATGAATCAACAGCGGCCCTGCTTTCTTTTATATCGGTGTAAATGATGGAGTCAATCCGCCAGGCATTGCGCCCCGGCATCCTGGCAATGGCATTTGGAAAATGCAAACTGTCGTCAGATCGTTTGAAATCGGCAATAACGGTAGAAGGAGAATTGTAAAACGTATTGTACCGGTTGCGCAGGCCATGAGTATAGCTGTGATTGCACAACTCCATCAGCTTGTTTTCTCCAATTATCTTCACCGTTTCCCGCTGCCAGGTACCATCGTGGGCATGAAGACCGACAATGAAAAAACTGATTGGCACCTGCTCCTGTTGTGCTGCGGCCAGCACATTCCGGGTACCCATATTGGGGCCGTCATCAAACGTGAGGTAGATTTTTTTCTTTTTTAATGATGTACGGGCAATTGAGTCGGCAATGAATTGCTGCCGTTCGGCCGCCACCGAATCCACAGCAGGTGGCAGTGGCTTTTCCCGGGGTGCATTGTTGCAGGAAAAAAGAAAAAGAAATAACGAAATACCGGCAAAGTGCAGGGGCAGCATGGATCGCTGATAAGGTTTTTGTTGACCGGAAGGGGCGGGATTGCTCATTTTAAGATGGTGTCGGCAAAATTAGAGGATGAAAATAGAAAACGGCGACTCCATCATTATTATTTCAGCGGTTAAAAAAAGGTGAAAGCCTGAGGCTAACTTGTTTTAAATTCGCTGAATAATTTTTTCAGACCATGGTTCGTAAACAGGAAGTACTTAACGATGTTGTCATAAAATTTGCCGGCGATAGCGGCGATGGCATGCAATTGACCGGAACACAGTTTACCAATAACACAGCTTTGCTGGGTATTGATCTTTCCACTTTCCCGGATTTTCCCGCTGAGATCAGGGCGCCGCAGGGCACTTTGCCCGGAGTGAGTGGTTACCAGTTGCGATTTTCGTCTGACAGGGTGTTCACCCCCGGCGATGCCTGCGATGTGCTGGTGGCCATGAATGCCGCTGCGCTGAAGACCAATCTTACCGCTTTGAAAAAAGGGGGCAAGATCATTGTGAATACGGATGGTTTTGATTCCAAAAACCTTCGACTGGCCAATTACCCCGAAGGAGAAAACCCATTGGAAAACGGCAGCCTCGAAAATTACGAAGTGATCAAAATGGATGTCACCAAGATGACAAGGGAGGCGCTGAAGGATTTTACGATGGGGATGAAAGAAAAGGACAGGGCCAAAAACATGTTTGTGCTGGGCTTTCTCTATTGGATGTATGGCCGGAATATGGAAAACACCATCAGTTTTCTGAAAGAAAAATTTGGCAAAAAACCTGAGATATTTGACAGCAACGTGAAGGTGCTGCAGGCGGGATATAATTATGGTGACACCACTGAAACCTTCACTACCACTTACAAAGTGGAGAAAGCAAAGATGCAACCCGGCGCCTATCGCTCAGTGATGGGTAACCAGGCTGTTTCTTACGGACTCATTGCTGCTTCGCAAAAAAGCGGGTTGCCGCTGTTCCTGGGCTCATATCCTATCACCCCTGCCTCTGATATTTTACATGAACTGAGCCGGCATAAAAATTTTGGTGTACGAACTTTCCAGGCCGAGGATGAGATTGCTGCTATTACTTCTGCAATCGGCGCTGCTTATGGTGGAGCATTGGGGGTAACCACCTCCAGCGGTCCCGGGATAGCGCTAAAAGGTGAAGCAATGGGCCTTGCGGTGATGCTGGAGATACCATTGATCGTTATTAATATCCAACGGGGTGGCCCCTCCACCGGTTTGCCGACAAAAACGGAACAATCCGACCTGATGCAGGCTTACTATGGCAGAAACGGGGAATGCCCGATGCCGATAGTATCAGCCTCCACACCGGCTGATTGTTTTGAAGCGGTGTATGAAGCTGTACGAATCTCCGTGCAGCATATGACCCCGGTTATTTTTTTAAGTGATGGCTATATTGCCAATGGCGCTGAACCCTGGCGTTTTCCCAAGGCTGATGACCTGCCTTCCATCTCCGTGAAGTTTAAAACAGAACTGGGCCATGGTGAAGAAAAACTACAGCCGTACCTGAGAGATGAAAAACTGGCAAGACCCTGGGCGGTGCCGGGCACTGCGGGATTGGAACATCGCATTGGCGGTTTGGAAAAACAAAATATCACCGGCAATGTGAGCTATGAACCCGAGAACCACCAACTGATGGTGAAGATCAGGCAAGAGAAAGTGGATAAGATCGCTGACTATATACCTGAGCAAAAATTAGACAGCGGCCCGGAAAAAGGAAAACTGCTGGTGCTGGGCTGGGGCTCCACCTACGGCGCCATAAAAAGTGCGGTGGCTGAATTGCAGGCCGGGGGCAAGGAAATAAGCCATGCCCATCTTCGCTATATACGTCCGTTCCCGAAAAATCTCGGTGATATACTGCGAAACTTTGAAACCGTACTGGTACCGGAGATCAACAACGGCCAGTTGATAAGGATCATCCGTGACCAGTATTTTGTTGATGCCAAAGGGTATAACAAGATCATGGGCGTTCCCATCACCAAAACAGAACTGGTGGAAGAGATCGGCAAATACATTTAATGAAAAATAGGGAAACATTTTAAAGCCGGCACAGGGCCGGCTTTTTTGTCTTGCTCATCTTTAACATTTTCTGCCGCTGGTATAAATCTTTCCGGCAGTTTCTTTGTGGCCATTACATTTATAAAAACAACCAGTATGAAAAAGATATTTCTACTCCTTTTTATTTTCCAGGTCGCCTTGTTCTGCACCATGCAGGCACAGCAAAATAATATCGTAAAAGAAAAATTCAACTGGGGCCGCAGCGACCAGGACACAACAGCCGGCTATGCACAGGCGGTGAAGGTGGACAATATTATATACATCTCCGGCACAGTGGCCCGTGATGTGACACCGGAAGGCATCAAAAGATTGTACGAAGCTTTGGAAAGAACCCTGCAGCACTATGGCGCCACGTTTCAGAACGTTGTGAAGGAAACTTTATTCACGGCTGATATAGAAGCCATGAAGCAACATAATGCTGCCCGCAAAGTTTTTTACAAAAATGATTTTCCGGCAGCCACCTGGGTGCAGATCAGCCGGCTGTATATGGCGGATGCCAGGTTAGAAGTGGAACTAATTGCACATTTGCCAAAATAGTACGAAGAGGTCTTTAATAAAACAAAAGCCTGTCTGATGAGGACAGGCTTTTCTATTTCACCCAACTAGAATGATTTATTCTGCAGTAACAAGGTTAATAGCAGTTGCTGATGCCGGAGGATTAATATCAAAAGGTTCGGAAGAAGAACGGGGAACCGGGGCATTTTGAAACAACATCATAGAATTGCCATCATAATCATCTGCATTTCGGATCCGGATAGTAACAGCAGGAAGCGATGATGTGGACCCGTCTGTCCGTTTTTTTACATCCAGTACATCAAAAGCAACAATGCCGAGGTTAGCTCCCATAAGATTTCCCATCAAGGGAGAGTAGTTAATGCTGATATCACTGTCGTAAACGATGGCCAGCACTGTTTGTCCTTTTAGCATTGTCAGACCGGTTGCTCTCAGCGGTGTCACATCGGGGATCTTATCCAGCAATACTTCTTTGTCATCATCAGGATTTCCTGATCCCAAACCGGGACCAGCTTTTAAGAAATTTTTCGAACCATTATTAAAAGGTCCGGCATTTTTCCATGCATTGGGAATGGTTTTAAGGGCATGCCAGCCTTCGTCACCCACCTGGCCTGTGTATAGGGTAATGGTTCGCCCCACATTTTCACGAAAGAAACGAAGCTGTTCCCGCAGGCCAACTTTTGCCAATTGATCGTTTACATCCACGTTTGAAAAATCATTGGGTTCGTTTCCGTTGTCAATACTTTCTTCATCTATCACCAGCAGGACGGGGCTGTTGCTGGTTTCTGTGTCTTCCTGGTTCAACAGCATGTTTTCTTCCCGCTGGCAGGAAATACTGATCAAGGTAATTGTGGTGAAAATAAGTATTGCCCCTAAAAGGGAGATCGGTTTGGTTTGCATGATAAGAATGTTTTTGAGTATTCTGTGACAGGTCAACAGTTAAATATTGCAGCAAATTATAAACCAATAAATACAGGTAAATCACTAATTAATGTCTTTCTAACCGTTGTTGAAGCTAAATGGTAACCAACGGCAATAATCATAAACAGAAAAGTCAAAGGGAGTACTTCCCGGCGTCTTCCTGTGTACAGGTAAGATTGGGAAAACCGGGAGAAAAAGGGGGAGTTACAGCAGGCTGTTTGTTGGTCTTTGTTATATTAACCGGAATTTGGGAAACCACCCAATCCTGCGGACAGGATTACTTTTCCATTGCTAATTGCGGCAATACATGAGGTCACTGCTGTGTATACAAGAAATATATTTCAGCATGGCATTTGGTTTTGGGTGGCTATATCTAAGGCGTTATGGGCACTTCTTGCAAAGTGGTGCTGGCAAAAAAGGCATTATATAAAATGGTCGCCCCATACAAAAGCATTGTTATGATCAGGCCATACATAAAAATATTGTATGATAACCGGAGCCACCTGTATTTTTTTGCCAGCACCACACCGAGAAAATACAGGTCTTTGATCATACTGCTGTAGAGGTAATCGCGGCTGTTAAGCATTTCTTTCATGGCCCAGTCGTAATCGGGCAGGCTCATGCTGTGAAAATTGCCAAAAAATAACAGGTTGGTCTTTTTATTCTGGATGTCCTCACGGGTAAATGTTCCCTCTGATATATTGGGCCTGGTGGCTTTCACGGCATAGATGATGGTGGCCACACAAACAAGCACCAGCGAAGTGGTGGGCAATATGAGATACTTGTCTTCTTCCAGCCTGCGGAGCAGCACTGATATTACAACGGAAAGGATGATAGAGTTAACAGAGATCATAATATTGGCCTTGCTGTCGGCCATCTGGCTCAGGTTGGCATGGTTGTTTGCCATGATGCGGAACACTGTGGAGATACCTCTTTCTGTCTGCGACTCTTTTTCTTTTTTCTTTTTTTCTTCAGGCGATTCTTTTTCCTTTTTCATTTCGTCAGAAAAAGTGGCCAGCATATCATCTCCCTTCTTATCTTTTTTGCCCTGCTTTTTTGCAGCGCCGTTTTCAGCGGCTTTTAAATCTTTTATGTGTTGCTCCTTAACAGGCTGAAGTTTGCGTTTGCCATAGTCTGTGAAATACTTGTGGTTTTCCATGAAGGCGATATTCATTTTTCGCCATTTCTTTTTTGAAAGCCCATCTTCTGAAAATCCTTCCAGTTCCAGGCGTAGTTGTTCATTCTTTACATTAAATTCGTTGGTGCCTAGGTGAAAAAGGTCTGCATCGCAGAGAATCTGTTCTATTAAACTGTTGGGTGATTGCGGCATTTTGGTGGCATCAATACAGCCGGACACTTTTTTAACGAGGTCAGGCGGTGAGTTGTGCTCCTGGAGAAAAGCAACCGCCAGTTGTTTGCTCACTTCCTCATGCCCCTGCGACTGACCAGAGCGAAAACCGGTGTCGTGAAACCAGGCAGCGATAAGAAGGGCATCTCTGTCTCCAGGCTGTAGTTGATAATAATCAGCCATTTCTTCGCAGGCAGATACTACCCCTTGAGTGTGTTCGAGATTGTGATAACTGATTTCTTTGCTAAGTTGATGCTGCAATATGTTGGTGGCATATTCCCGGGCAGCCGCAAGTAGCAAAGGGTGGGAAACCGTCATATATTAATTTTTGAACATGATAAATTTAAACAAAAAGAACAAAAGCCTGCGGTTTCAGTTAAAAACAGGTAACTGGTGGTTTTTTCTGCCCGCTTTTGTATTGATAGTAATGGCTTGTCACCATGACAAAATCATTTATACCCCCGAAGGATACAATTTCAGCAAGCCTGAGAAAATAGGCTTGGGCAGCAAACTGGATGAAATATCCGGCATTTGCTGGGTGAACGACAGCACTATGATCGCCAATGATGATGAGACGGGAAAGATCTATGCAATTGACCTCCGGGATAAAAAAAACTACAATTACCGCAGCATCAAATTCGGGCCTAAGGACGATTACGAAGATATTGTGAAAGTGCAGGATACCATCTATGTGCTTATCAGCACAGGCAGTATTGTGAAGGTGACCGGCTACCGCAGCGAGGATAGCATCCAGGCAACTGTGATTGCCACCGTTCCCGGCAGGAATGAATTTGAATCTATGTATTATGATGCCGATGCCCATTCCATCGTGTTGCTTTGTAAGGATTGTCATAAAGAAAAAGACCAGGTGAGAACAGCCTACAGGTATGATCTCGAAACCAGCCGCCTTGTTGATACTCCTTATTTCTATGTCAGCATCAAGGAGGTTAGAAAAGTGCTGGAAGATAACAGGGCAGAGTTCAAACCTTCTGCGGCCGCTATTCACCCCCTCCAGCAAAAACTGTATATTATTTCCTCCATTGGCAAAGTGCTGGTGGTGACAGATAAAATGGGAAAAGTGGAACAGGCCATACCGATTTCTCCAACCATGTTCCCGCAACCTGAAGGGATGACTTTTGCTCCTAACGGGGACTTGTACATTTCCAACGAAAAAGCTACCGAGGAAAGGGCAACACTGCTGAAGTTTGCCTTTACAAAAAAGAAAAAGAAATAGGTGCGACCGGCGTTTAGTTCAGTGTGAGCAATGTGGTTTTATACAATTCAGTGTAGCCTCCTTTATGCACTTCAAAAAAGGAAATGTTCGCTTGTCCATTCACAGTGAGTTCCAGCACCGCAAAACCCACTTTTTTTGCTGCGAACAACCCATTTTTCTTTTTCCTGACCCTTGTGGCTTTGCAACCGCTGCCGCTTACCACCTGGCAAAAGCCTGCTTCTTTTATCAACTGCAGGCCATGTTCATGCCCGGACACAAACACAACATTGGGCTGGCTGTTCGCAGCTTTCTCAAGCATGGCAGACATCTTTCTGTAATTCCGGTGTGGAAGGTCCTGGCGGGCACCTATCAGGGTTCTGTATAACGGGTAGATGGAACCGAGCCCCGGGAGCGGTATAAACAATCCTTTTCGCAGATCGGTCAGCGGGAAAATATGTTGTTTCAATGTAAAATAACCTCCATGCACACCATTGCTTTTGACCGGGTGATGGCTCGCCACCACCACCAGTTTGCCGGGGTGTTTCTGAACGATATTGCCGATGGCGGATGCCAGTTCATCTGTTGTGTTGCTGCTGCAACCCGATTCTGTTCCTGGTTTTTTATGCGGATGTATCCACCACTGGCTGTCAAATATGGCGAGCACCAGTTTTTCATTTAACACAAGTTCTACCGGTCCAGAACAGCCGTTTTCGGGCAGAAAATGGATATTAGGTCTGTCCAGGGTTTTTACATATTGGGCCTGACGGCGGACAGCTTCTAATCCTTTTTTCCCGGCATCGTCCCAGTCATGATTGCCCGGTATGATGTAGGCAGTGGCTTCCGTGTTGTCAACCACCAGCAGTTGTGAGTCAAGAATGGCTTTGGCAGTGGGATAAAAAGAATGAGTTGGTTCCGGCAAGCCGTTGTCATAAATGTTGTCGCCCAGGTAGAGTAATGTTGTGTTTTTATTTAGCGGAAAATTCTTCTTAATGGTAGCCGGCACCGGGTGGGCTCCTTTAATAAATGATCCGGCATCACCTACCAGGATGATGCGGTGGAGGACACTGTCCGTTTGTGCATTGGCGATGAAGGCGGCACCGGTCAGTAATAATAAACATAAGCACTTCTTCATGCCTTTATCATAATTAAGTTTATCTGCCAAAAAGTATAACGATAAGTCTTCACAAATGTTTCTGTCAAAATCGTAAGTTACAGAAAAGTTCTGCTGAGTCAGATGACTCTTATAGTTATATCAAAAAACAGGTGTTCTTTACCGGTTTTCTGTACTTCGAAACTAATAACTGGTAAGCGGTTTACTTTCATATTTGGATAATTGTTGTACCTTATGACGGCTTTGAACTTATTTTAATATGTTCGGACACCACCAACTTTAACTGTCTAAATCAACTACCATGAGACTGTTCCGTTTTGTTTTATTCAGCATGGCAATCATTTTAAGCTGTTTTGCCGCACAGTCACAGCAGGATTCCGCATCTTCTCCGGGCTCCACTTTATTTAAGACCAACAAGTCCAAAAAATTCTGGATGGGCACCAATTACCGGGCAGAATGGCTGACACCGGTAAAAGCTCCGCTGCTCAATCTGTCAGCAGAAAAAGGCAGCCTGAAGCCAATCAGGAAAGGTGGCGGGAAACAAACCAAATCATTAAGGCTGGAAGATGAGGAGGGCCGGGAATATGTGCTGCGCTCCATACAAAAATTCATTACCAGCCAAACCTTGCCGGGTGATCTGCAAAGTGCTGCAGCAGAAGACTTGGTAGCCGATGGTGTTTCTGCCTCTTATCCTTATGCGGCTCTCTCTGTTGGCACCCTTGCCGATGCAGCCGGTATCCCTCATGGCAAGGCAAAACTGGTTTACATACCCGATGATCCCAAGCTTGGTGAATTCCGGCAGGAATTTGCCAATATGCTGGCGTTGTTTGAACATCGGTTACCCGACTCTGTCAGGAAGGGATTTAGCACGGAAGAAGTTGTTGAAAAACTAGACAAGGACAATGATAATACGGTTGATCAGTATTCATTGCTAAAGGTGAGGATACTGGATATGTTTATCATGGACCTTGACCGCCACGAAGGGCAATGGATATGGGGTGCATGGGATAACGGGAAAGGGAAAACTTATTTTCCGATTGCCAAAGACAGGGACCAGGCTTTTTATACCAACCAGGGACTCTTGCCCGGCATCGTGAAATGGCCCTGGATTGTGCCGCAACTGGAAGGCTTCAAGGCAAAAGCAAAAAATATTAACCGTTTCAACTTCGCTGCCCGCAATCTCGACCGCTATTTCCTGAACCAGATGACAGAAGAGGATTGGAAAACAACCACAGAGCAGTTCCTGTCACGCATGACAGATGATGTGATCGACAGGGCATTTGATCATCAACCCAGGGAGATAAAACATATCTCTGCTGACAAACTACGGGCTACCCTGAAAGAACGCAGGCAGTACCTGCTGGAAGAAATGATCCAGTACCATCGCTTCCTTTCAGCAATCGTGGATATCACCGGTAGTGATAAGATGGAGCTGTTTGAAATCACTCATAATGACAACGGATCGGTTCGTGTGCAAGTGTATAAGATCACTAAGGAAGGAAAGCAATCCACCATCATGTATGACCGGACCTTTGATCCCGAAATAACCAAAGAAATAAGACTTTACGGGTTGGGCGGGGAAGACAAGTTTGTGGTGAAAGGAGGCAATTCAAAGATCAGGATAAGAATGATTGGCGGAGAAGGAAATGATGCTTTTGAAAATACGGCTTCTTCCAATAGGGGCATTGTATATGACAGTAAAGCGGAAACCAACCAGCTTACCGGCAAGTTCAGGAACAAAATGTCCCACGACTCGCTGGTGAACACTTATGAAAGATTGTATTATAAATACAACCAAGTCATTCCTTTTGTTTCCATAGGTTTTAACCAGGACGATGGTTTGTTTATCGGCCCCAGTTTCAAGTTTATCAGGCATGGCTTCCGGAAAACACCGTACAAGACCATGCACCAGATTGCGATGAGCTATGCTTTTTCTACCCAGGCTTTCAATGCCCGCTGGTATTCAGAGTATATTGGTGTGTTTGGCAAGAATACAGATCTGCTGACCGACTTTGACATTAAGGCGCCGAATAACACTACCAATTTCTTTGGCTATGGGATGAACTCAATATATGACAAATCAAGCCCCGGACAGTTCCGGTATTACCGGGCCCGTTATAGTCTCGGCGATATTTCGTTATTACTTCGCAAGAACTTTTCACCTAAAGTGAGTATCATGCTGGGTCCCACTTACCAGTTCTATTCCCTGGACCAGGATGATAAATTCAATAATGTAAGATTCATCACGGATATTCCCAACAATGGTCTTGATGCGAGTACGCTTTATGCTAAACAATCTTATTTCGGCGGTAGATTTACCCTGCTGGCCGATACAAGAGATAACCGTGCACTGACGAGAAAAGGGATTGTATGGCAAACTACCCTTCGTCACTTGTCTGGTTTAAAAAATACCAGCTTCAATGTCACCCAGCTTAATTCTGATTTCAGTTTTTATATCCCGCTTGGTAAAGGATCAGTTCTCACCAATCGCATTGGGGGCGGACACAACTTTGGTGATTTTGAATTTTACCAGGCACAGTACCTGGGCATGGAAGACAACCTGAGAGGCTATCGTAAATTCAGGTTTGCAGGACAATCGAAGGTTTATACCAACACCGAACTGAGGATAAAATTAGCTAACCTGAAAACCTATCTTTTCCCTGCATCCTTTGGTATGCTGATGTTTGTTGATAACGGAAGAGTGTGGCATGATTCAGATAACAGTACCACCTGGAAGACGGGTTATGGAGGCGGTTTCTGGTTTGCACCGCTCAACCGGATGGTGTTTTCAATTTGTATCACGGGTTCCAGGGAAGATGTGTTGCCGCTTATCGGGGCAGGCTGGAGATTTTAAAGGATGAATGAAATAAAATAAGGAAGCCCTTTGGAAAAAGGGCTTCTGTTCTTTAGGTACTCTAAGTGTATGCAAGAAAAAAATTGACAAGGATCGGTACCCCTCAAAAATTTATAATTGGTTACAAAACATTCATTTGTTTAGGATTGGCAACTTGAATCGCTGAATAGCTGGTATTGTTCCGGCTGTCCGTCACTTTCACCCGGTAGTATGTTTTTTTAGTGGCAGTCTTTTCGTAAAAAATATATTCATCATGCCCGGTTTTATCAGTTCCAAACACAAGGGCGGCTGTACTGAAATTTTTACCGTCATAGCTTTTCTCCACTTCAAAATGGTAGGCCAGTTCATTCTGGGCCACTTCCCATTGCAGCAGGGTTTTGTTATCCCTGAAGCTGAGTTTAAAATTTACAAATTGAAGGCCTGATGGAACAAGGATGGATGATGATGGCGCTGTAAAGGGGTGGTTGCCGCTTCCGGCATATACAGATGAAAAGGACTGGCTGAGCAGCATTGTGATCAATAGGGCAAAAATTGTCTTCATTTCTAAGGGTTTTGAATGATGGATTCAAGTCCCATAGAAATATTGGATGAAAAAAACGGTTCGAATGGATTTGGACAAAGGTCTTTTGCACAACTACTTTAATTACCGGGGAAAGAAACCAGGAAGGAAGCCGGGTACGGTTGGTTATCGTAGTTTTCCGATGGGTTTTGTGGTTTTCCGAATCGTGACAACAAACGTAGTAAGCGAATGCTGAATATGCAAGTGTTTGAAAAAATAATTTCTAAAACAAGACTTATTGCCTTTCTACTGTTTTGATGTTTAATACATTTGCCTGCATTGTCTTCTTCGGTCATCATACAGGTAAAAGATCTTACCAAAGATTTCGGACCCTTCAGGGCGGTGGACAGGTTATCGTTTTCTGTCACTTCGGGGCAGGTGTATGGTTTTCTCGGTCAAAACGGGGCGGGTAAATCTACGACGATACGGATGCTGCTTACATTGATTCGCCCAACCTCAGGAACCATAGAATTGTTTGGGCTTGATCTTCAAAAACACCGCAGGGAAATTCTCCGGCAAACCGGGGCCATCATTGAGCGTCCCGACCTCTATAAATATCTTACGGCAATCGAAAACCTTCGTATCTGTGCGGCGATGAGCGGTGTTAAACTCACGGAAAAGAAACTGATGGAGCAGTTGGCTGTCGTAGGGCTTGCAGAAAGGGCGCACAGCAAGGTGAAAACCTATTCGCAGGGTATGAAGCAACGCCTTGGTATTGCCACTGCGCTGGTGCATGATCCGCAACTGATCATTTTGGATGAACCGGTGAACGGTCTCGATCCCCAGGGCATAGCAGATATACGGAAACTCATCCTGCAACTCAGCCAGGAAGCGGGCAAAACACTGCTGGTGTCATCACACCTGCTGGCAGAAATGGAGCTGATAGCCGATACGATGCTGATCATTGATAAAGGGAAAAAGGTGGTGGAAGGGAAAGTTTCGGAGTTGTTCGATCCTGCTGAAACAATAGTGGAGATGTCGGCGATTGATATTGCAGGGGCTTATGAAAAGTTAGTGCGGTCATCCCTTCAGCCGCTGGTTGTAGGGCGGCAGGAAGAAACGGTATTGCTGAAATTGCACAGGGACAATATCCCTGCTGTGCTGCAACAACTGGTGCAGATGGAAATAGCAATTTTGTCTTTCCATGCCCGGCACTCACTGGAGGACTATTTTTTATCATTAACAACGGAAAAAAAACATGTGGCGGCTGCTGCAGATTGAGTTGTTCAAAATATTCCGAAGACCCCGCACTTATATTGCTTTCGGGGCCATTGCCGCTATCATCCTGCTGATGCAGGTGGCGTTGAAATTCGATGGCAAATCCTATGTGGACCTTTTGCTAAGCAACCTGAAGGAATCTTTTGATCTGACCGATGAATTCAAAACCAAACTGCTCAATGGCTACCTGATTTGTTTTGTGATCCTGAACACGTTGCTCATCCAGATGCCCTTGCTGGTGGCGTTGATTGCCGGTGATTCCATTGCGGGTGAAGCCAATATGGGCACCCTGCGGTTGTCGCTGTCAAGACCTGTGAGCCGCACTCAGTATATGCTGGTGAAATTTGTTGCTTCAGTGGTCTATACAATAGCCTTGCTTTTATGGATGGCACTGCTGGCCTTGTTTGGCAGCATGTTGATATTCGGGGTGAACGACCTGGTAGTGATGCGGTCAGACGGCATCGAGATCATCAGCAGTTTTGATGTGTTGTGGCGATATATGGCAGCGTTTGGATATGCAGCCGTGGCCCTGACTACTGTGGCAGCGCTGGCATTTTTATTAAGTGTGTTTGCTGAAAATTCAATCGGCCCTATTATTGCCACCATGAGCATTGTGATTGTATTTACTATTTTGTCAGAAATGAATATTCCCATTTATGACAGAACGGTGAAGCCCTACCTCTTCACTTCGCATATGGTGGCCTGGAAAGGATTTTTCTATGTGCAGGCCGATGCGGAGAACAGGACCATTGCAGGCTCGTTAGAGAATCTCAATGCTATTTTTCGTAGCTTGGTCATACTGATTTTTTATATAGTTGGTTTTGTGTCAACAGCCATCTGGGTGTTCAGGCGAAAAGATATATTAAGTTAAAGTGATTACTATGAAGCAGCATATAACAGGTGTGTTCAGCAAACGGCTTGCAGCATATATGCTGCTGTTGTTGATATTAACGGGTTTTACAACAGGCAATAAAACCGCCATGTCTGCTGACGAGTTGCTGCAAAAGGTGAGGGATAAACTTAATAAGGTTGATGATTATGAAGCGAAAGGCAAAATGAAGACCAATGTAGTGTTTATCAAAGCCCCGGTTGCCACTGTCAAAGTATTTTATAAAAAGCCGGATAAGATCCGCATTAACAATGAAAGCGGAGTCTCATTCATTCCTAAAGGGTCGGTCAATATCAATCTGAATACGATCTTTTTGCACAACAGCAGCTTCGACATCATTGATATGGGAAAAGAGGAAAGCACTGGCTTCCGGGTGGTGAAACTATTGCCGCGGGATGAGAACAGCGATGTGGTGTTGTCAACACTGTACATAGAGGAAGATAAGGCGCTGGTGCGAATAGCCAAAACAACCACCCGTGAAAATGGCACTTATGAGCTGGAAATGACCTATGGAAAATATGCCGATTACGGCCTGGCAGACAAGATTGTTTTTTCCTTTAATACCAAGGATTACAAGCTGCCAAAGGGTATCACCTTCGACTATGACGACGGCAGCAAGAAGGAGCCCGCTGCCGATAAGCTCAAAAACCGGAAGGGAAGAGTAGAAATACTATATTCTGCATACTCTATAAATAAAGGCGTTCCGGATTCTGTCTTTCAGTAAGCAGAAGGTGGATAATTTGTGCCGGCCTGTTAATATTTTTCCTTCCTTTTAAGTGATTTATCCCATTATCTTTAGCGCATTCTTTGCAGGTGATTTAATATTATTAAATTTGCAAAGCAAACCTGTCCAAACTCCTTCGTAATTCCAAACTGGTATTTAAATTAACCTGAGTACTTCGGCAATTTCCAATCTGTTGAGAACAACGACAAAATCCTTCCTTTGATCGCCGAAAGCCTTTATTTATTCAGTGTCATTTAATTTTTTTTGAAATGAAGAAAATAATAATGCTTTTTGGCATTTGCCTGTTTGCTGTTAATCTATTATGTGCGCAAACATTACCGGCCGGTTTTTCTTTGACCACCATTGGCGGATCAACTTGGGTGAGCCCTGTTGGTGCTGCCTTTTCAAAAAATGGCCAACAACTTTTTATATGGGAAAAGAGAGGCAGGGTATACGTGTGTAACAGGGACGGTTCTGGTAATTATATAAAACAAACAACTCCAGTGCTTAATATTGGTGAGGAGGTTGGTGACTGGAGAGATCATGGGATGTTAGGTTTTGCGCTGGATCCGAATTTTGCCAATAACGGGTTGATTTATGTCATGTATGTAGTGGACCGTCACCATCTTCTCTTTTTTGGAACAGCAAATTATAATCCGGTAACCAATACTTACAATTCAGCAACCATTGGGCGAATTACCAGGTATCAAACGACTGTAAGTAGCGGAAATCTTATTGCCAATACCGCCAGCCGTACAGTTTTGCTTGGTGAAACAAAAGAGACCGGTATACCTATTTTATATGAATCACATGGAGTGGGTGCACTTGCCTTTGCTGATGACGGAACCCTGCTTGCATCCACGGGCGATGGTGCCAGCTATACTGGTGTTGACGGGGGCAATCGGGCCGAGACTTACTATATTCAGGCAATTAGCGATGGTATCATTCGCCCGGAAGAAAATGTTGGCTCATTCCGGTCTTTACAGTTAAACTCACACAACGGTAAGCTTCTGCGGATAGACCCGCAAAATGGCAACGGAGTCGGCAGCAATCCTTTCTTTGACGCAACTGCTCCCCGGTCTGCTAAATCAAGAGTGTGGGCTCTCGGCTTTAGAAACCCATTCCGGTTTTCGGTAAGAACAGGTACCGGGTCAACAAACCCGTCTGCGGGTGATATCGGGGAAATATACGTTGGCGATGTGGGCTGGACCTTATGGGAGGAATTGAATATTATAAAAGCTCCGGGTATGAATTGCGGCTGGCCTCTTTATGAAGGGCATGGAACCATGGCCGGGTATTTTTCCTTGAACAGAATAAATCCTGATGAACCCAACCCCCTTTTTGGAACCGGAGGATGCACCCAACAGTATTTTACATTTAATGATATGCTCAAACAAGCTACCGCTGATGGTATCACCACTGTTTATAACAGTTGCAATCCGGCAATCCCAATTGGAAGCGGTAATCGCTTTTTCCATCGCAGGCCGGCTGTGGATTGGCGCCATGAGCAAAATGTGGCCCGGGTGGGGATTTTCAATGGGAATAACGCGGCAGTGGATACAATCGGTAACCCCGGTTCTACTGTACTAGGCACTTCCTTTTCCGGGTTCGCCAGTGTGGGTGGAGTTTGGTACACCGGCAATTCCTTCCCGGCCGGATATAAAAACACCTTTATGCAGGCTGATTATGTGAATGGCTGGATCAGGAGATTTACCATTAATTATACCGATGTGCTGACCAAGGTGGATAATTTCGGAACAGGATTTTCAAATATTGTCTATTTGACAGAAAACCCTCTTGATGGCACCATGGTAACAGTACAAATGTCAAGTAGTGGTGTGAAGAGAATTTCTTTTGGAGGAAACCTGCCACCAACGGCCAAAATTACTTCGGATAAAATTTTTGGTCCTTCTGCTTTAAATGTGTCTTTTGACGGAACAGGTTCTTCTGACCCTAACGGGACTATTGCAAGTTATGCCTGGGATTTTGGAGATCCGGCCAGTGGTGTAAATAACACTAGTAATCTTCCTAATCCTTCGCACACTTTCAATGCTTCTGCCGGTGTGCCCACAAAATTTGTTGTAAAACTCACAGTCACTGATAATGGTGGCGCCACAGGAACAGACAGTATCGTAATATCAGTGAACAATACGCCGCCAGTTGTTGATATAACAAGTCCGTTAAACAGTTTTTATATTGTTGGCCCAGATACTTTGTATAGCCTTAGTTCCAGTGTTACCGATGCAGAGCATGCTGACCCGCAGCTTTCATATGCCTGGCAAACTGTCTTAAAACATAATGCACATGAACATGCCGAACCGCTTGATACGAACCGGTTGTCATCTACCCTCATCTCCCGGATTGGTTGTAACGGCGAATTATATTCCTGGCTGATCAGGCTTACGGTAACTGATGCGGCTGGGTTGTCCGGTACAGACTCCGTTACACTTACACCTAGTTGCCCGGGTGCCCTGCCACTGGTATTGAAAAATTTCAGTGTTACACAGCAGGGTGGATCTAATTTAATCAGGTGGGCTACAGAATTAGCGATGCAAATTGAGGATTTTGAGGTGGAGAGAAGTATTGACGGATTTAATTTCTTTCCTATAAACAGGCAGGTTGCCAGGAATTCCACAACAGTTGAACATTATAGTTTCAATGACATGAATGTGCCGTCGGGTGTGTTGTTCTACCGGCTTAAAATAAATGAAGTGGGGAACATTGGTAAGTATTCAGTGATTGTCAGGGTAGAAACATCTGTAAAAAAGGAACAGCTATTAGTGGCGCCTAACCCGGTTGTAGGAAATTTCTCTATTCGTTATCATTCAGCTGATGACGGGGTTGCTTTGATCCGTATTACTGATGCAGGGGGTAAACTTGTTCACAGTATAAGAGAAAGTGTAAATAAAGGTGTAAACATTGTTTACATTCAGAATCTGCCGGCCTGGAAAACGGGTCTCTATCTTATTTCCGTTCAGCAGGGTAATGAAATACAATACGGAAAACTGATTAAAGCAGAATAAAAAACTAATATATTCGATAGTGAAAGAAGGGTTGAACCAGCCGGTTTAACCCTCTTTTATTTCTTCATCTTCCAGCCGTGCAAATGATTCAGCGGTTATTTTCCTTACAGGGTTGCGTCGGTTTTCTTCATACTCTTTTCTGCGGTTGATTATATCAATACATTCAAAAATGGCAGACATAAATGAAGAAGGGTCGGCTTTTCCTTTTCCGGCAATATCAAATGCCACTCCATGGTCAGGCGAGGTTCTGACAGCAGGCAGGCCTGCAGTAAAATTTACACCTTCTCCTGAAGCAAGTGATTTAAAAGGAATGAGGCCCTGGTCATGATACAATGCAAGGACAGCATCAAAACGATCAAAACTGCGGCGGGCAAAAAAAGCATCGGCGCTGTAGGGGCCAACCACCAGCATGTTATTATTTTTTGCTTCTTTAATGGCTGGTTTGATAATACTTTCCTCTTCAGTGCCTATCAGGCCTTCATCGCCGGCGTGGGGGTTCAGTCCCAGCACCGCAATACGGGGTTTGTCAATGCCAAAATCTTTCTGAAGACTTTGGTGAAGAGCAGCCAGTTTGCTGATGATCTTTTCTTTGGTCACATGACGGGCTATTTCGCTTACCGGAATATGCTCGGTGAGCAGGGCCACCCTGAAATTATCGGCACAGAGCATCATCACCACTTCGTTGACTCCAAAAATATGCTGCAGGTAGGGTGTGTGGCCGGTGAAACTGAATTCAGCAGACTGGATATTTTTTTTATGAATAGGCGATGTCACCAGGCCATCAACCTGTTTTTGTTTCAAAGCGGCTACGGCTGATTGCAGTGAAATGGCAGCATACCTGCCACCGGTTTCGTTCAATATCCCCGGGGTGATAGCCACTTCTTCCTCCCAGCAATTAAACAGGTTTACCTGTTTGTGATTGAGCCGGCTGAAATCCCGTGTGCTTTGATAATTCAGGTTATACTCTGGAACGGATTTTTTATAAAAATTGATGCTTTTGTTAGAAGCAAAAATGACAGGAGTGCAATGTTCCAGGATGCGATTATCTGAGAATGTCTTAAGGATAAGTTCAATGCCAATGCCATTCAGGTCGCCGCAGGTAATGCCGATAACGGGTTTGATTTGTGACATAGTATTAATCAGTTGCCTGTAAAAGTAATGAATTCCCGGCGACAGGTTTTTTGGCCTTTGTTCCGGGTTCAGTCAGGCTGGTTTAGAAGTTTATACGAATTGGCAAAGGGGATATTACTTTTTTTAAAATGAAAATCTACGATTTGGTTTGATATATAAGTATAAACCCTGATTTTAGTGCTTCGGAATGATAAATAAGCTGTTAAGTGCTTTAAGGTATTGTGGTTTCGTTCCGGAATAGTTCTGTTTTTACACGCAGTAAGAAACCGGGTTATTTTGCTATGGTCAATATTAAGGGGATGATGTAGTATTGTCAACCTCGTTATCGGAAGATAGCAAGCCGGAATGGACTGTTAACTATTATAACCTTTTCCTGAATTCGACCTGTTTTACAGGCCAAAATCCAAACCATGACAAAACGTTTACTAAGCGTATCCTTATTCTTTACCCTGTTTCTGCTTACAGGGTTGAATGCAATTTCCCAATGCCCGGGTGGTTTTACGCAGGCCCAGTTAAACTGGGACAGGCTTGACTATTATTGGAATAGCGGAAGTAACTTGGCGCCTTATGGGTATTCCAGCCCGAATGGCAACTATGTAACTAATGCCATGGAACAAACACAAAAATTTGCATTAGGCCCCAATTATGTTACGATCGCTACTTCTGCAGCAGGTATTGTGAGAGGTGAAAACGGAACACATACCGGAAACTTAACAGTATCAGGGATAGCTTATACTGGTGATGATGCGCAGTATACTCCGACAGCGAACGGTCAGACCATAACACTGACATTCAATACTGAAGTGCAAAATACATCTTTTACACTTTATGACATTGACGACGGAGCAGTATTGGGGATAGTAGCAAGCAATACAGCAAACGTGGCACAGACGGTTGGAATTACATATCAAGCCGGAACGATACTTACAACAGGAGGAACACCTACAGCAAGGACTATTACGGCAAGTGCTACAGCAGTTGCCAATAACAGCAATAACGGAAGTGCAACTATATCAGTAGCTGCAAGTATAAAGACGATAACAATAACTGTTACTACAAGAGGGAATGACCCGGTATTCTGGCTTTCTGATATAACTTCATGCGTTACCGGAACCTTCCCGACTAATGATAACCAGACAGGAGATAATCAGCCAATGACGGGGCCTACCCAAAACCAACCTGACTATTTTATTATCACCCCGGATAACAATTCCGCCTACATGGTTGACCCGGCAACGGGTATTTCCAGGTTTCTATTCCAGGATGCAAGCAACACTTACATGAATTCTTTTGCTTATGATCCTTACAATAAGATACTTTATTACATATCCGAAGGAGCTAGTTTGAATCGGAATAATAAAACGCTAAAGAAGTATGACTTTAATACAGAAGCAAGTTCTGTTGTGTTGGCGGATGTTACAACGTCATTGAATATTCCAACGATGAACTCTGGTGTTGAATCTGCAGGAGCAGCGTTCTATAATGGACAGTTGTTTCTGGGATTTGAAGGCGGCCAGTTCAGTAACGGTAATCCACGAGAATCGATTGTGTATAGGATTGATTTTGATGGTTCGCTAAACCCGGTTAATGCCTGCCAGGTATTTGGAACTAACTCAAATAACGCCGGCGGTACAGCTATTCATGACTGGGCTGACTTTGTAATCGAGAATGGTATTTTATATAACTACAACAGCCGTCCTGGTACAACCATAGTTTCTTTTGAACATTTTAATATGATGACCGGGGCCTCCACAACATACCTGAACCCCAGCAGCTCAACCGGTCTTGCTTACCAGTCAGGGTTAACATGGGCCGGAGAACAATATTCATTTGCCAGCGGCAGGATTAACAGGTATTTTGAAAACGGAACAGTGGGTTCAAACATAACACTCACTTTACCCGGAGGAGGAGCTTTCCCGGCTGGCGCCGGTGATGCTTCCGAAAATTTTCGGCCAAAATGCGATTTTGGGGATGCCCCTGCCAATTATGATCCTAATCCTATCAGCCCTGCTGTTCATGAAATATCAGAAAACATCCGTCTTGGGGCAACATGGGACAGGGAGTGGCTGAAAAGAGGAGTGAGCGGAACAGATGATGTGGATGACGGGCTTGCTTTTGTACCCTTCATGCCGCAGGGAGCCTCAACTTATGTAACTCAGGTCTCTGTTTATAACAACAGCGGTGCCGATGCCACTCTGATGGCCTGGCTGGATTATAATGGGAATGGAGTGTTTGATGCCGGTGAAGCGGCACAGATCGTTCCGGCGGGTCCCATAGCTTCCAGTGCATCTATGCAATCGAGATATTTATATTGGCCTTCTTTTATCACACCCCTGGTAAATGGCCAGAGTACTTATTTGCGTATCCGAATCACATCTGCATCTGCCGGTATGACGGCGGCACATGGCACAGGATATTTTTGGAACGGGGAGGTCGAGGATTACCGTGTAATGGTGGACAACTATCCTCTATCCGTCACTAATCTATTATTCAATGCATCACTAATAAACAATAACTATACAAAGCTGACCTGGTCTGGTCATGAAGAGAATGGCTTTGGCGGCTACGAGCTGCAAAGAAGCCAGGATGGCCGTAACTGGCAAATGCTTGCCTTGCTGACCAGTAATGGCCAAAGAGGATATCATTCCTATGAGTTTAACGACCCTAACCCGCAACCCGGAAATAATTTTTACCGGTTGATGTTGATAGGAATGACCGGCCAGAATAAGTATAGTGATGTGAAGCTGGTAAAAAAGACAAGTCTTGCCGATATGGTGACGGTAAACCCCAACCCGGTTACCACCCAGGCAGTCATTAGTATTAAATCCGAAGACCGGGCAAATGCTTATATTATCCTTGTAAACAGCACAGGCAGCGAACTCTATAAACAAACTGTGGCGCTTAGCAAAGGAGATAATAATATACCGCTTCCTGTGGAGGGGAAATGGCCTGGCGGAACCTATATGCTTCGTGTAACCGTTAACAATGAAACTGTCCACAAAAAGCTCTTGTTAAAAAAGTAAGGGGTTTCTACTATCTTTGAACAAACTAACCCTTTTAAACTCTAACCACCCAACACTATGAAGAAGCCAGTGATCTTACTCATTGCAGTAGTGGCTACTGCTATTGGATATTTTACCTTCAACAAACAGTCTTACACAAGCCAGCCCGTTTCACAAGAACAGATCCATGACGAAGAAGAGGATGAAAAGCAAAGCGGGGCCGGCAAACAATTGAATAGCTGGTATTGGGCCAAGGGATACCCTGACCCTCAAAACCTGAGTAACAAATACCAGGCTGCCTGGGAGCAATATCTTGAAATCAAAAAAAGGACGGGGGATAATTATGCTGCAACCAGGATAGCATCGGCAAACTGGACAATAATGGGTTATTGCCAGAACGGCTCCACAAGAGTAGGGGGCCGGGTAGTGTGTATGGCGATAGACCCCAATAACAATAGTAATCTTTGGGTGGGCTCAGCCAGCGGAGGCATCTGGAAATCCACCAATGCTGGTTCAAGCTGGACATCCGTACAAACAAACCTCCCAGTGCTGGGTGTTTCGGCAATTCTTGTTGATCCTTCCAATTCAAACATCATTTACGCCGGAACCGGCGAAGTTTATCACACGGAAGTGGATGTAATGGGTTTTAATGTCTGGAAAACCAGGGGGACCTATGGTATAGGTGTAATAAAAAGTACAGACGGTGGCGCCACCTGGTCACAGGTATTAACAAGGGTATCTTCTGATTTATTTGGGGTGCAGTCAATGACCTTTTTGCCCGGCAATAGTGCAACTGTGTTTGCTTGTGCTACAGATGGATTATACAGATCTACTAATAGCGGATCTACCTGGACTAAAATTTATAATGGGAATAATGTCAGGGATATTGCCATAAATCCTTCAAACGTTGACCAGATGGTTATCAGCGTTGGCAATATGACCAATGCAACAAAAGGTATTTTCAGAACAACAAACGGTACCAATGCCAGTCCAACCTGGGGACAAATTACCACAGGATTGCCCGCTTCTTTCCAGGGCTATATAAAATTGGATAATGTGGGCTCAGGAGAGTTGATTGCCAGTATTGGTATCAGTTCAAGTACTGCTTCATCCAACAGGGAAATTTACCGTTCTACAGACTTTGGTGCCAACTGGTCTGTGGTAGGGGGAACGACTGCAGGAACTACAACTAATCACTGCTCTTACCAGTTTTGGTTTGCGCATACAGTGGCCATAAATCCTTTTGCAACTGATTCTATTATTTTCGGGGGTGTTAATATCTATCGTTACAGGATTTCCACTACTGCAAGAACAGCGATAAGTGGCTTGCATGCTGATCATCACGACATAAAATTCGATCCTGTACAGCGGGGAGTTGTTTATGTATGCAATGATGGCGGTGTCTATAAAAGTACTAACGGAGGCGGAACTTTTACTGCCATTAATACCGGTTTGAATGCTACACAGTTTTATGCATCATTAGGAGTATCCAAAACAAATGCTAACCTGATGGTGGGTGGTTTGCAGGATAACGGTCAGTATGTTTATAACGGAACCAACTGGATAGCACCAGGCGGAGCAGGGGGTGATGGTACTGCGTGTGCTATACATCCAAGCAACAATAATATTTTATTAGCCTGCAGGGATGCAAGAGCAATAAAAAGATCAACAAACGGCGGTACAAGTTTTACTGAACTTGGCAGCAGTTCCTGGGCTTTTGCCGGTGATTCGAGAACAGCTTTTGTAGCCCCCATTGCTTTTGCACCTTCTGATGGCAGCATTGTTTACCAGGCATCCGATAATTTACATAAAAGCATTGATGCTGGGGCAACTTTTTCTAATAACACGTTAGGCGGTACGCCTCCATACCCCGCAACAACACCGAATAACTATATTGAACAAAGACATAAAACAGGGATTGCTTTAGCCGTTTCGCCAACCAATGCCAATAAGGTATATGTTTCTACTTCACCATTTGCCCAATATGATAATGATGTGAATGATATTTATGTTACCGGGCAGCCCAACTTGTTGCGTACCACTACAGGCAACACTCCTTTCAGCAGCATCAAGGGCACACTCCCCGATCGCTTTGTAATGGATATTGCTGTCAGCGCCAATAATGATGACAGTGTGTATGTTGCATTGGGAGGCTTTGGCACTTCACATATTTACCTGACACCGGATGGGGGCACCACTTGGATCAGCCGGGGTGCAGGTTTACCTGATGTTCCTTTTAATGCAATTCTCATTGACCCGGTAAACCCATCGGTCATTTATGCAGGATGTGATTTTGGCGTATATGTAAGTCCTGACCGTGGCGCCACCTGGCTGGATTATAATGGCGGCTTCTGGGATGCCACGCTGGTCATGGATTTACAGGCTGATGCCAACAATGATATTATTGCGGCCACACATGGTAAAGGGGTGTTCAGGGGCAACCGATATGTGGCTTCAACGCTTCCGGTTACCCTACTTGATTTTTCAGGAAGAAATATCAATGCATCACAGAATGAACTTCGCTGGACAGTGGCTCAGGAACAGAATATAGATCGCTACGAACTGGAGAGAAGCGCCAATGGCAGCAATTTCTTCCGGGTGGCAACCATACAGGCAAGAAACCAGGTGGCACAATCAACGTACACATTTACGGATCCCATCACCGCTTCATCATTCGAAAGCTATTACAGGCTCAAGATCATTGAAGCCGATGGAAAAGTGACTTATTCCTCTGTGGTATTTATCAGGGTGTCAGCTAAGAGTGAGTTTACCATTCTCAACAATCCGTTTTCTGACAACCTCCAGTTCCGGTACAAACTGGGCCGTGACCAGAAAATAGCAGTGAGCATATATAATTCTGCCGGCGCCTTGCTGAGAAAAGAGCAATATGCCGCTACAGCAGGAACGGGCAATTATGTAATACATGGACTGGGACATTTGCCCGTAGGCATCTATACAGCCCGCATCGAAAGTGGAGAAGAGTTTAAAACCATTCAATTGCTGAAAAAGTAAAATATTCCAAATTATTAACGGGTTGAAAATCCCTGCCGCAACCGGCAGGGATTTTTGTTAAGACACAGCGGGCACATTCTGCTACTTTTGCATACCATGTACACCCTCAAAAAATCATTAGGCCAGCATTTCCTGAAGGATGAGAACATCTGCCGCAAGATTGTTTCAGCTTTGCAGCAACGTCCTTTTTCGAAATTGCTGGAAGTAGGACCCGGGGGTGGAGCCCTGACAAAATACTTGCTCGAAATTCCCGGGATTGATTTTAAAGCGGTGGAACTGGATGAGGAAAAAGTGGTGTACCTCGTCGCCACCTATCCCTTGCTGAAAGAAAAGATCATTAACAGGAGTTTTTTAGACATTGAGAAGCCATTTGAAGGTAGGTTTACAGTGGTTGGAAATTTTCCTTACAACATATCTACGCAGATACTGTTTAAAATTCTTGACTGGAAGGAAGATGTGGAATGTATGGTGGGGATGTTTCAGAAAGAAGTGGCGCAGCGGGTGGCGTCAAAAGAAGGCAACAAAGTGTATGGTGTGTTGAGTGTGCTGATCCGGGCTTTTTTTGAGGTTGAATACCTGTTTGATGTGCAGGAGAAAAGTTTTCAGCCGCCCCCAAAGGTGAAAAGCGGGGTGATCCGGCTGCTGCCACGAAAAGAAATACCGGCGATGAGATCGGAGAAGGATTTTTTTATGCTGGTAAAAACCGCATTCAACCAACGGAGAAAGACATTGCGCAATGCGGCGAAAGGATTATTTGATACATCCGTTTTGCAGGATAAGATTTTTGACAAAAGAGCAGAACAGCTTTCAGTTGAGCAGTTCGCAGCGCTTACTTTTCAAATGAAATGAAGAAAGTAATTATCACCGGCAAGGCACATGAGCATCTTATCACCCGTTTGCAGCAACAGGGTTTTGAGGTGACCTATGCACCTGCGATCACCTATGATGAATTGATGAATGTTGTGGCTACCGCTGAAGGTTTGGTGCTTACAACAAGGATCAGGGTGGACAAACCATTATTGGATGCGGCAACACAACTGAAATGGATCGGGCGGCTGGGAAGCGGCATGGAGTTGATTGATGTGGCATATGCGGAAAGCAAAGGGATCACCTGTGTGAGCAGCCCAGAAGGAAACCGCAATGCCGTGGCAGAACATTGTTTGGCCATGTTGCTGAGCCTGATGAATAATATTGCTTCATCGCAGGATGAAATAAAAAAAGGTTTGTGGCGCAGGGACGAGAACAGGGGCACAGAACTAAACGGGAAAACCGTCGGCATCATCGGCTATGGAAATACCGGCAGCAGTTTTGCCCGTTTGCTGCAACCTTTCAATGTCATAGTGTTGGCATATGATAAATACAATTTCGGGTTCGGAAAGGATTATATAAAGGAGGCTTCATTGGAGCAGTTGTGCCGCTATGCCGATGTAATTAGTTTTCATGTACCATTGACAGCCGAGACCCTGCACATGGCCAACCGTAATTTCTTTAATGCCCTCGAAAAAAAGCCATGGGTGCTGAATACGTCGAGAGGTAAAGTGATAAATACAGCCGACCTGGTTATTGCAATTGAAGAGCAAAAAATTGCAGGGGCAGGACTGGATGTGCTCGAAAACGAAAAACTGGACACTTATACAGTGGAAGAAAAAAGCCAGCTTGACTGGCTGCTGGCCCAACCCAATGTGTTGCTTACCCCTCATATTGCCGGCTATAGCCATGAGGCCTTTTACCAAATGGCGGATGTGCTCCTGCAAAAGCTAAACCTCACCTGATCAAGATATTAGTCTGTCATTTAATTGATTTTGCAGTGCCGGGCAAAGGAGTGCAAATGATTGTTTTTCAAAAAATCTTTCCCTACCTTTACCATAAGTAATGCAACGCTTCACAGTAATTCTGTCGGGGCGTTGTTATTTTTTTCATTTTATGTAAAAAACGGAGGTGGTTATGAACGGTATCCAGTATGTGACCAAAGAAACGCTGGAGCAAATGAAGGCTGAACTACAGCGTATGAAAGGCGTGGATCGCCCCGCTGCAAGTCGTGCTATTGCCGAAGCAAGAGAAAAAGGTGATCTGAAAGAAAACGCTGAGTATGATGCGGCCAAAGAGGCGCAGGGCCTCCTGGAGGCCAAAATTGCCGCATTGGAAGGTTCGCTGGTCAATGTGAGGGTGCTGGATGAATCAAACATTGATACCAGCAAGGTTTCGATACTGACGAAAGTAACGCTGACCAACCTGAACACTAAAAAGAAGGTAACCTATCAACTGGTGAGTGAACAGGAAGCTGACCTGAAAGCCGGAAAGATTTCAGTGACGTCGCCGATAGGGAAAGGGATTCTGGGTAAGCAGGCCGGTGATACTGCCGAAGTGCAGGCGCCTGCGGGCATTTTGAAGTTCAAGATCGAAGACATCACAGCATAATCATGTTGCTCTTAACGCAGTGAAATCCCGGCCTCAGCGCCGGGATTTTTTTTGTTTTATCGAAGTCAATAGTTTTGTATGTGTTCAGGCGCATCCGATATTATTTACATTCATGGCGGGCAAAAAAAACTGGCGGTATGACAATATTTTCAAAGATCATTGCAGGGGAAATTCCATCGTATCGAATAGCAGAGAATGAAAAGTTTTACGCTTTTCTTGACATCTTCCCCTTGCGGGAAGGACATGTGCTGGTGGTTCCCAAAACAGAAGTGAATAATCTTTTCGACCTGCCGCAGGAGTATTTGCAGGAAATGCTTGTTTTTGCCCAATCCATTGCCAAAGCGATTGAGAAAGCGTTTGACTGCAACCGTTGCGGCATAGCTGTGATTGGCCTTGAAGTGCCCCATGCGCATATGCACCTTATTCCCATTAATGCAGCCAATGACCTGAATTTTACACAGCCAAAATTGAAATTGTCTGCAGAGCGGCTGATGGCAGTGCAGCAGAAGATAACAGCGCTGCTGTAATTATTTTTTCAGCATCCGTTGCGGATTTTTCCTGATAAAATCATCCCAGTTTTTAAATCCTTTGCCTGCTTTGGCCAGCACACCGTTTTTCTGGAAATAATGACACATGGCCACGGCCAATGCATCCGTGGCATCAAATGATGTTGGTTTTTCTTCTTTCAATGACAATAACTGGCGCAGCATCTTCCACACCTGCTCTTTGTCGGCATTTCCGTTGCCGGTAACGGATTGTTTCACTTTTTTAGGAGAATATTCGGTGACGGGCAAGCCGGCACTCATGGCAGCGGCAATCGCCACCCCCTGCGCCCTTCCCAGTTTGAGCATACTTTGCACATTCTTGCCGAAGAAAGGCGCTTCAATAGCAAATTCAGTCGGTTTGAATTTCTTGATCAGTTCTTCCACTTTCTGGTGAATGAGCTGCAACCGTTCATGATTATCTTTTTTGCCGGACAAACGCAACACCTGCATTTCTTTCATCCGCACTGATGATCCGTTCACTTCAATGATGCCATAACCCATGATGAGGGTGCCGGGGTCAATGCCGAGGATTATTTTACCGTGTTTTTGCAAGAGGACGTTATTTTTACAACAGCAGTCTTATCTGCACAGTATACTTATAAATGAGGCTGTCCAAAAATAGCAAAATCTTAATCAACTACTTCCTCGGTCCGTTGCTGTTCCTTTGGTTGTCCTGGTCTATTTACAGGCAGGTGCAGCAGCAGCCCGACCTGGAGAATGCCTGGCTGCGCATCAAAGCATCTTTCAGCAGCCCGGCTGCATGGAATCTTGTCGCTGTGTTGTTGCTCATGATCGTTAACTGGGGCATTGAAGCGTATAAATGGAAGATATCCGTTCGTTCGATACAGCAGATCAGTTTTCTAAAAGCATTCAGGGCCGTGTTGTCAGGTCTTTCCTTTTCTGTGAGCACACCCAACAGAGTCGGGGAGTATTTCGGAAGGATCTTATATATGAATGAGGGCAACCGTCTCAAAACAATTTCCATTACAATAGTAGGAAGCATCAGCCAGTTGATCATCACCCTGCTGATGGGTTTTACCGGCCTGCTCATTCTCCGGGATAATATTGCGGCCACGCAAATCGTGTCATCCATCTGGATGAAAGTGCTGATCTATGGAGTGCTGGCCGTGTTACTGGTAGTCCTTTTGTTTTATTTCCGTTTATCCTGGTTGATAAAATGGGTTGACAGGTTGCCCGGAAGCAGGAAGTTTGCTTATCTCGTCAGTGCCCTGGAAGATTTTGATACCAGCCTTTTGTTGCGGTTGCTGTGGCTTTCCTTCCTGCGTTTTGCAGTATTCATCATCCAGTATTATTTCATTCTGCAGTTGTTTGATGTTAACCTTAGCTGGCTGCAGGCCCTGTGGTCTGTTAGTGTTTCATTCCTGGTGATGGCGGTGATTCCCACCATAGCGATTGCTGAATTGGGTTTACGGGGAGAAGTAAGTCTTAAGCTCATCGGGTTATTCAGCACTAATCATCTCGGCATATTAATGACAACGATGACCATCTGGCTTATCAACCTGATTTTACCGGCGATTGCAGGAAGTTTGTTTATTCTGGCCATCAGGCGCATATTCCGTAACAGTGATAAAGAAGGGGCTAAAGACCCGGAGAAATGAGAGTAAATAGCCACGGTCTTAAGAACCTGGCTATAAAAATCAATATCGGGCATTAACTGAATAGCTCAAACTTCGCCAATCTTGAAAAAATCTTTCGGCCTTACTCCTCTTTCTGTTTGCTGCAGGGTGCAGCACTCATGCACGGGGTCATGCTCAAAGAAAAGAATGTAGTCTCCTTCAACCGCTTCTTTTAAAAATGATTTTTTCTCGTTGATCGTTGTGAGCGGAAACATATCATAGGCCATCACATAAGGAATCGGGATATGCCCCTGGGAAGGCAGCAGGTCAGCCATATAAACAATGGTTTTGTCTTTATATTTCACCTGTGGAAGCATCATTGCTTCGGTGTGTCCATTCACAAACCGGATGGAAATGTTTTCAGCAAAAACGATTTCGCCCAGTTTACCATCTTCTACTGTTGCTACTTCGACAAATTTCAATTGTCCGCTTTCTTCAATGGGTAAAATATTCTCTTTTAGAAAAGATGCTTTTTCTCTTTCATTCGGATAAACTGCCCAGTTCCAGTGCTCACGGTTACTCCAGAACTGTGCGTTTTTAAAGGCTGGTATTAATTTATCTCCAACCCGCATAATGCTGCCCCCGCAGTGATCAAAATGAAGGTGCGTTAAAAATACATCGGTAATATCATCCCGGTGAAATCCATATTTTGCCAATGACTTGTCCAGTGTATCATCGCCATGCAGGTAATAATGACTGAAAAATTTAGCATCCTGTTTATCACCATTGCCGTTGTCCACCAGTATCAGCCGGTTACCATCTTCGATCAATAAACAACGCAATGCCCAGGAGCACAAATTATTCTCATCTGCCGGGTTAATCTTATTCCAGATACTTTTTGGTACCACACCAAACATAGCCCCGCCATCGAGTTTGAAATAGCCGGTGTTAATGGAGTAAAGTTTCATTCTTTTTTGTTTTAGCTGCATCGGCATAGAAAAGAAGCAACAAACCGATGACAAAGAATACGGCCAATGCAAGTGTTGAGTTGCGCTGTGTTTTACTCAGCTCGGTAATCAGGCCAAAACTGAAAATGCCCACCACCGCAGCGATCTTTTCCGTGACATCATAAAAACTGAAAAATGAAGCGGTGTCTTTGGTTTCTGGCATCAGTTTGGAATAAGTGGAACGGCTCAATGACTGGATGCCGCCCATTACAAAACCCACTATCGCCCCGATGCCGTAAAACTCATAAATACCTCCTTTGGGCAGGTAAAAGGCACCAATGCAGATAAACACCCATATAACCACCAGCGACATCAGGGTTTTGAAGTTGCCGATCTTTGAAGAAAGCCAGGAGATCGCATAGGCCCCGGGGATAGCAATAAGCTGGATGATAAGAATGGATATGATCAGGTTGTCAGTCGGTATTTCCAGTTCCCCTTTTCCATAGATAGTGGCAACCAGCATCACTGTTTGCACCCCCATGTTATAGAAAAAATAGGCAAAAAGAAATCGTTTCAGTCGGGGCATCAGCTTCACCTGGCCCCACACTTTTTGCAGTTCTTTATATCCTTTTGAAAGGATATTATGCTTCAGGTCGCCGGTGCCTGCCGGTTGCGGTTTGGGGATACGGCTCAATGAAAATTGTCCAAAGCTCCACCACCACACACCCACCAGGAAAAAGGAAAGGCGGAACTGGATGTTGCTGTTTTCATCACCGCCAATCAGGTCGGGTTTGAAAACAAATACAAAGCAAATAAGCTGAAGGATTACACTGCCCACATAGCCATATGCAAAACCTTTGGCGCTGACACGGTCCCTGTCTTCAGGAGCTGCAATTTCCGGGAGAAATGAATTGTAAAAAACCTGGCTGCCCCAGAAACCCACGCAGGCAATGATCATAGCCACCAGGCCAAGGGTCAGTGTATTTTTCTCGAAGAAAAACATAGAGGCACAGGCAAGGCTCCCCATGGTAAGAAAAAAGTTGAGAAACTTTTTCTTGTTGCCTTTATAGTCGGCAATGGAGGAGAGCAGCGGCGACATGAATGCCACAATAAGCATAGCCAGTGCCAATGCATAATTATACAGCGCTGAGTTTTCAAACTGCCGCCCCAGGAAGGTGACCGTGGTTTTGGAGATGTTTTTATCATCAACAGCAATCGCTTCAAAATAGGCGGGAAAAATGGTGGAAGTGATAACAAGGTTGTAAGCGGAATTACCCCAGTCATACATTGCCCAGCCGTTGATCACTCTTTTGGAAGCAGTTTGCATAAGCCTTAATTGATGAACTGAAATTAGGAATAAGGCGGGAAATTATTACTTATCATTCAATCACACCTGTCAGCAGCAAGACCAGCAGGATAGTACCGGCAATGATACGATAGATGCCAAACAACCTGAACCCATACACTTTTAGGTAATTGATAAAAAAACGAATGGCCAGGATGGCCACTACAAACGCCACTACGTTGCCGGTGATGAATGCTGTTGTGTTTTCAGTTGATTCAGTAATGATGGCATAGCCCTTGCGACTCATTCCTTCCGGTCCCCAATCTTTCACAAAAAGTGAATAGGCCGTTGCGGCAAACATGGTGGGCACTGCCAAAAAGAAAGAAAATTCAGCAGCCAGGTTGCGGGTAAATTTCTGTTGCATACCCCCGATGATGGAAGCGGCGCTGCGGCTCACTCCCGGTATCATCGCAATGGTTTGCCACAGCCCCACCATAAAGGCTTTGCCATAGCTCACCTGGTCATCAGATTCAATGGAAGGGTTTTTGAATGCTTTGTCAATCACCAGCAGCACCACACCACCCAGCAGCAGCGAAATGGCCACTGTCAGCGGGCTTTCCAGCATGGCATCAATCTTATCGGAAAACAAATAACCAAGAGCCAGCGCCGGCAACACCCCCACGATCAGCTTCACATAAAACTGCCAGCGGTGAAACTGCATGAATTTTTTCCAGTACAATACCACCACGGCCAGGATGGCGCCCAGTTGAATGGATATTTCAAACAACTTGGTGAATTCATCTTTATGAATGCCCAGCAGTGAACTGGTGATGATCATGTGACCAGTGGAAGATATCGGTAAAAATTCAGTGAGTCCTTCCACGATACCAATAATAATTGCTTCGATAATACTCATGCAGGGAAGATAAAATAAAAAAAGCGGTACAGAAATGTAACGCCTTATAAACTTATTAACCAGTTAACCAATTAACTGTTTACCTCTTTGGGTTTTTTGAAAATCGCATAGATCTCGATCACCAGCCCGGCAAGGATCAGGATGGGGGCAATGGTGATGCGGGTGCTGCTGTACACGGCTCCTTTATCAAAAACATTAGGGTCGGTACTTTTACCCCCGGCCATCATGAACATGCCGATAGCAATCACCATAATGCCGGCCAGCATCCACCAATAATTGTCTTTACCAAACATCGAAGCAGCTGTATTCTTTTCAACCATTGTTGCTTGTTTTTAGCTGTGCAATATAGGGAAATGGGCTAAGAGGTCAAAGGAGAAAAGGAGAAAATATCGGTGATTACAAAATCTGCAAGGTTAGCAGCTGTTTCTTCGGATAAAGAACTCTTTTGACTCTTTTTCTCCTTCGTCTCTTAGCTCAATACAAATCATCCAGCTTCATCTTCAGGTATTTTACCACGCTACGATGAGTGCTGAACACCGTGATGCACACACCCAGCAGGATCAGCCCTGCAAATAGCAGGATCAGACTGTTGCTGTCATGAATGGCCTTCATTTCAGGTACATATTTTTCTGCTATCATCACCAGCACCCACACAGCGGCCACGGCAATCAAGCCGCTGATGGCGCCGTTGATCACTGCCCGGATATTCATCGGTTTGGCAATGAACCAGCGGGTGGCCCCCACCATCTGCATGGTTTTTATCAAAAAACGGTTGCTGAACATAGCGAGGCGGATAGTGTTGTCAATCAGAATGATCACTACAATGGCCAGTACGATGGCCACACCCAGCAGAAAAATGCTGATGCGTCGGATATTGGAGTTCAGTTTGTCTACCAGTTCCTGCTGGTATTTCACTTCGTCCACATAAGTTTGCTGTTCCAGGTCGGCTTTAATGGCTGCGAGAGAATCCACCTGCACAAATTCTTTGTTCAGTTTGAAATCAATGCTCGGTGGCAGCGGGTTTTCGGCCAGTATCTTGCTCCAGTCCTCATCATGATCTTCCATGAATTTTTTCTTGGCCATCTGTTTGTTGATGTAGCTGTATTCCCGCACATACGGTTTGGAGGCAATATAACTAACCAGTGCAATGCTGTCTTTGGGGTTCAGGTCGCCTCGGAGATAAACACTCACTTCCACACTTTCCTGGAAATGCTTGCCCAGTTTGTTGGCATTAATCACCAGCCAGCCGATAATTCCCAGCAGGAATAACACCAGCGTAACGCCTAGAATAGACATGAAATAGGAGGGTTTGCCACGTTTGATAGAAGCTTTTCCGGATTGAGCCATAACATTGAATTTTGAATTTAACAGGCAGCGCAAAAATAGCGGATTTAGCCCTGCAAATCAGTATTTTTGCGACCTTCCCGAAAACATCGGGACTTGTTTAACGATTGCTGCCAGGTCATATTGCCAGCAGAGATAAAAGAGAATTGTTAAAGAAAGAATAAGCGGGAAGCCGGCTTCAGTAATTCTGCTGATCGCTCCTTGCCTGCCTGCAGAAAGGGAGGCAACGCTCCTTTTATCGTTCGGTTTGAAGCTGGGCATTAAAAATGACAAAATGAGAGCTACATAACTTAAAATAACAAATTATAAACCGTTCGATGGAATATAAGTTCAGGGATATTGAAAAGAAATGGCAGCAACAATGGAAAGATAATGGCATTTACAAGGTAAAAAACGATTCGTCCAAACCAAAGTATTATGTGCTCGATATGTTTCCCTATCCCAGTGGTGCAGGGCTCCATGTGGGCCACCCGCTGGGTTATATTGCTTCGGATATCTACAGCCGTTACAAAAGACTGAAGGGCTATAATGTGCTTCACCCCATGGGCTATGATGCTTTTGGATTGCCCGCTGAGCAGTATGCTATTGATCATGGTATTCACCCGGCTGTTTCCACGGAGAATAACATCAATAATTTTCGCAGGCAATTAGATAATATTGGCTTTTGCTATGACTGGGACAGGGAAGTGCAGACCTGCGACCCGAAATATTACAAATGGACGCAGTGGATATTCCTTCAATTGTTCAAGAGCTTTTATAACAGGAATACCAATAAAGCTGAACCCATAACAAATCTTATTGCTGCGTTTGAGAGGGGTGGGAATGTTCAATACCCAATGCCCAATGCTCAATATTCCATTCAGCGATTCAGCGCAGACGAATGGAAAAACTTTGATGAAAGAACGCAGCAGGACATCCTGATGCAATACCGCCTTGCCTATTGCGGCTATGGTGAAGTGAACTGGTGTGAGGCATTGGGAACTGTATTGGCCAATGATGAAGTGATAAACGGGGTGAGTGAGAGAGGTGGTTATCCGGTGGTGAAAAAGAAATTGCGGCAATGGTACCTGCGTATCACTGAATATGCCGACCGCCTGCTGGAAGGGCTTGACCGTATTGACTTCAGCGAAGCGATGAAAGAAATGCAGACGAACTGGATCGGGAAGAGTTCGGGAGCCGAAATTGATTTTGAGGTAGCCAGTCGTGAATCGTCAGCCGTGAGTAACACACTCACGACTCACGGCTCACGACTCAGAGTTTACACTACCCGTCCCGATACCATCTTCGGTGTTGACTTCATGGTCATCGCCCCGGAGCATGAACTCGTGGAACAAATAACGACGTCTGAACATAAAGCTGCTGTTGAGGATTATATCACTTATGTAAAAAGCCGCAGCGAAAGAGAACGCATGGCTGAGAAAAAGATCAGCGGGGTGTTTACGGGTGCCTATGCCATCAACCCGTTTAACAGGAGAGAAATTCCCATCTGGATCAGTGAATATGTGCTGGCAGGCTATGGCACCGGCGCCATCATGGCGGTGCCCTGTGGGGATGAACGGGATCACAAATTTGCACAGCATTTCAATATTCCCATTACCAATATCATCGGCAGCCATTACAATGGTGAAGAAGCCAACCCCACCAAGGACGCTATTTTGGAGAACAGTGATTTCCTCAACGGCATGCTGATGAGAGAGGCGATTGAAGTGGTGATCAAAAAAATCGAGGAACTGGGCATCGGGGAAAGAAAGGTGAATTATAAAATGCGGGATGCTGCTTTCAGCCGGCAGCGCTATTGGGGTGAACCATTCCCTATCACCTGGAAAAACGGAATTGCCTATCCGTTGGATGAAAGTGAACTTCCGTTAGAATTGCCCCATGTGGAAAATTATAAACCAGGGCCGGAAGGTGAAGGGCCGCTGGCAAATATTCCGGATTGGTACCTCATCCCTGCCCCTTCTCCGCAGGCGGAGAAGGGAACTGTCGGGGCCGCAAATGTTCCGAAGTACACAGTTCGTACACCTGTACAGTATGAATTGGCAAGAACGATGAGAAAGGAACATACAGAAGCAGAGCAAAAATTATGGGAGGTATTACGCAATAGCCAGTTAGGAGTAAAATTCAGAAGACAGCATCCTATAGATGCTTATATTGTTGATTTTGTTTCATTGCAGAATAAATTGGTTGTTGAAGTAGATGGTGGTTATCATGAAACAGCCGATCAACAAATGTATGATAAAGAGAGAAGCAGGGTATTAAATGAAATTGGATTTGAGGTAATAAGGTTTAGCAACAAAGCAGTGCTTGAAGATGTTTTTAAAGTAAAGGATGAAATAAGAAAATTGCTGACAGAACGAATCCCCTCTCCACTCGTGGAGAGGGGGCAGGGGGTGAGGGAAACCAACACCATGCCCGGCTACGCCGGCAGCAGTTGGTATTTCCTGCGTTACATGGACCCGCATAACGATAAAGAGTTTTGCAGCCGCCAGGCATCGGATTACTGGGGACAAGTGGATTTATATATTGGAGGAACCGAACATGCCGTTGGTCATTTGCTCTACAGCCGCATGTGGACAAAAGCGCTATATGATCTCGGCTTGATCGGCCATGATGAGCCATATAAAAAATTGGTGAACCAGGGAATGATACAGGGAAGTAGCAGGTTTGTGTATAGGTTGGATGGTTTCATACTGATAGATGACGATAATAAGATTTTAAGATTAAAAAATCATAAGGGAGTATTCGTTTCGTATGAGATTTATACGAAGCTAATAGCTCAACCAACATACGAGACAGCTAATTTGAAACTAAAACTTTGGGAATTAGCTGACATCAAAGGGGTTGATTATAACAGCATAGGAACACTAGTTATTGGAGCTATTCATGTTGACGTAAATATTGTTGATGGGGTTGAATTAGATATAGAGGCGTTTAAAAAGTGGAAGTCAGAATATGCAAATGCAGAATTTATTTTGGAAGATGGGACTTTATATAGTGAAAACTCAAGTAGCAAATACATCTGTGGCGTTGAGACAGAAAAAATGTCCAAATCGAAATTCAACACCGTTAACCCGGACGACCTGGTTGCCCGATACGGCGCCGACACTTTCCGGATGTATGAAATGTTCCTCGGCCCGGTGGAGATGAGTAAACCATGGGACACCAAAGGCATTGAAGGAGTGCACCGTTTCCTGAAAAAATTCTGGCGTTTGTTTGCGGATGAAACAAAGGGCCTGATTGTTACAGACGAGGCTCCCACAGCAGCAGAATTGAAAGCCTTGCATACTGCCATCAAAAAAATCGAGAACGACACCGAACGTTTCAGCTTCAACACCGGCGTCAGCAGTTTTATGATCGCCACGAATGAACTCACTGACCTGAAATGCCATAAACGAAAAATCCTGGAGCCTTTGCTGATCTTGCTGGCTCCCTACGCACCGCATATTGCCGAAGAATTATGGGGCTTGCTTGGCAATTCGGGAAGCATACTGGATGCTGCCTATCCTGCATTTGAAGAGAAATACGTAAAGGAAACCACCAAGGCCTACCCCGTTGCCATCAATGGTAAAACAAGAACAGAACTGACCATTGCGCTGGATGCTTCACAACAGCAGGTGGAGGAATTGGTAATGGCAGATGAGGTCGTAAAAAAATGGCTCGATGGCAAGCCGCCGAAAAAGATCATTTATGTGAAGAATAAGATGATCAATGTGGTGGTTTGAATTAAACAAAATGAAAAACGATGCACTGCTCACCGTTTTTTTGTTTAAAAAATGAACCTCTGCTGTTTTCTTCTCGCCGCCGGTTTATGGATAACAGGCCCAACTATTTCTGTAAAGGATTTCAAACCTGCTTTTGGGAAATGGAAAGGAACCCTAACCTATCTTGATTATACAAGTGGGAAGCCCTACACGATGCCCTGTAATATCACCGTGAGACCAGCCGGGTCAGATCCAAAGCAGCTTGTCTTTATCTACGAATACCCCAATGAGCCCCGGGCTAATGGTAATGATACCCTTTTTATAAGTGAGGATGGGAAGACGGCTAACGGATACAACCTGGTTTCAAAGAATAAGGCAAACGGGTTGCTGAAAATCGTTGCCGAAAAGAACGGGGTGGATGGCAATGAGAACAGGAAGGCTGTTTTACGGTATACCTATACGATCGGCAAAAGAGTATATAGTAAACGTAAAGAGGTAAAGTTTGACGGAGAAGAAGGCTGGATACTTCGTAATGAATACAAAATGAGCCGCTGATAATTATTTACAAACGGTATTGCTGATTTGGTCTGACATCGTAATTTTCGTGTTAAACCTCCGGCAATGAAATATATTTTAACCTTCTTGTTGTCCTGTCTTACTGGCGGAACATTGTTTTCACAGGGCAGTGCTTATTTTTTATCGAATCCCTGTCTTACCCCCGACGGGCAGACAGTCATCTTCAGTTTTGAAGGGGATCTCTGGAAGGCCCATGTAAAAGACGGGCAGGCATCCCGCCTCACCGCCATGGATGGCTATGAAACCAATCCCCGTGTTTCTCCCGATGGTAAATGGATCGCTTTCACCGGCCGGCAATACAATAATGCCGATGTGTTTGTGATGCCGGTAAACGGTGGTGAAGTGAGGCAAATCACTTACCATAGCGGTAATGATGATGTGAACAGCTGGAGCTGGGATTCCAAACATATTTATTTCAGCAGCAGCCGTATGGGACAGATCTCCGGCTTCAAGGTAGCTGCCGATGGCGGCACACCGGTGAGAGTATTTGGTAATTATTTCTTCTTGTACGATCACAACCTGTTCGAGCATCCGTCAAGCGGGGAGATATTTTTTAATGACACCTGGGAGAGCAGCAACCAGGTGCAACGCAAGCGGTACAAAGGGCCATTTAATCCCGATATCCAGTCGTATAACCCCAAAACAAAGCAGCATAAGAAATACACAACATGGGAAGGAAAGGATTTTGGAGCTACGATTGATAAAAACGGGAACATCTATTTTATTTCCGACGAAGCCAATGGTGAATACAATCTTTATACGGTTGACAACGGGAAGAAAAAGGCATTGACCAGATTTTCCTCTTCCATCAAATCACCAATGGTAAATGCCAATGGAGGTAAAGTGGTGTTTGAAAAAGATTACCAGATCTGGCTTTATGATGTCAAAAGTGACAAAGAAGAGAAGCTGAATATTTCCATTATCCGCAATAATGTGTTGCCAAAAGAAAAGGATTTTGAAGTGAGAGCTAATATCAGCTATTTTGATGTATCGCCGGATGGAAAGAAGCTGGCTTTTGTATCCCGGGGTGAGTTGTTTGTGAGTGATATTGAAGGCAAATTCATCCAGCAGGTGAAAAGAGGATCTGCGGAGAGAGTGAAGGAAGTAAAGTGGATGAGTGATAACAAAACTTTGTTGCTGAACCAGACACTCGATGGCTATTCCAACTGGTACAGCATCGCAGCAGATGGCAGCACTGCTTTAAAACAGCTCACCAATGATAAACGGAATAACCGTACTGTAGTGCTGAATAAGAAAAGAACACAGGCTGTCTATCTAAGCGGCCGGGATGAAGTACGGCTGATGGACCTGAAAACAATGCAGAGCAAAACCATTATGAAAGATGAAATCTGGGGTTTCCAGAACAGTGATCCGTCTTTTTCTCCCAATGATGAGTATGTACTATTCACTGCTTACCGCAATTTTGAGCAGGATGTATTTGTTTATAACATCAAAGAAAATAAAGCCATCAATCTCACCAACACGGGTATTACAGAAGCCGGTCCGCTATGGTCGGGCGATGGCAAGTATATTTTCTTTACTTCACAACGGTTGAAAGCTGCCTATCCTTTTGGTATGCCCAATGCCAAAGTGTATCGCCTGCCACTGGAGAAAATTGATGAACCTTACCGGATGGACAAGTTTGAAGAACTATTTAAGGAAGAGAAGAAGGACACGACAAAAAAGGCCGATGCTGCTTCCAAAACAGATAGTGATGCAAAACCAATCACCATAGATATGGAGCGGATCATGGAAAGACTGGAACAGGTTAGTCCGGCATTCGGCACACAATTCCTGCAATATGTTTATCAGAAAGGCGAAAAAACATCTGTGCTTTATACCAGCAATCACGGTGAAGGCCGAAACGCATTATGGAAAACTGTGATTGAGCCTTTTGAGCAAAATAAAACGGAAAAAATTGCAGGAACAGATAACAGTTTTGGTTTCCGGGTTGTGGAAGTGAGCGATAAGTTTTTTGTGCTTTTCAATGGAAATATCAGCAAACTGAACCTTGATGGCAACAAAGTGGATCCTGTCAGCATCAGTTTCACCTTCCGCCGTAATCTATCGGATGAATTCAACCAGATGTTCTACGAGGCATGGGCGCAGATGGAGGAAAATTATTATGATGAAAAATTCCATGGCGTTAACTGGAAAAAGACAAAAGAGTATTACCAGCAGTTTTTGCCGCATTTCAACAGCCGGGCTGATATCCGTACGCTGTTAAATGATATGCTGGGAGAACTCAACTCATCTCACCAGGGCTTTAATACGTTTGGTGATGAAGAAGCCATTCCGCTGGCCAACCGTACCATGGAAACAGGGATCATCTTTGAAGATAATGACCCTTACAAAGTGAAATACGTGGTGAAGCGTTCTGCTGCTGACAGAAAGGGTATTGACGTGAGACCCGGCGATGTGTTGCTGAAAGTGAATGATGAGACGGTTGAAAAAAACAGGGATCGCAGTTATTATTTTTCCAAACCTTCATTGGACAGGGAAATGAAACTGACCTTTGGCCGGGGCGGTCAGGCCATTGATGTGAAGATTCATCCGCAGTCAAGTTTGTTCAGCACTCTCTATGATGAATGGATAGATGAAAACCAGCGCCGGGTGGATGAAAAAAGCAAGGGCAGAATTGCCTATGGTTATATGAAGAATATGGGCCAGTTTGAACTGGACCAGTTCATCATTGATATGACACAGGAGCTGAACAATAAGGAGGCGCTGATATTTGATCTTCGTTATAACACCGGCGGCAATGTGCATGACGAAGTGCTGAAATTCCTTTCACAAAAAACTTACCTCAAATGGAAATACAGGGAAGGAAAACTGACAACACAGCCTAATTTTTCACCAAGTGACAAGCCGATCGTTTTGCTGATCAACGAACAGTCACTAAGTGATGCAGAAATGACCTCGGAAGGTTTCAAGGCTTTGAAACTAGGAAAGATTATCGGCAATGAAACGTATCGCTGGATCATTTTCACCAGCGGAGTGGGCCTGGTGGATGGCTCCGGTGTTCGTATGCCGGGTTGGGGTTGCTATTCACTGGATGGAAAAGACCTGGAGATGAGTGGTGTGCAACCTGATATTTTTGTCATCAATTCGTTTGAGGACAAGATCAATGGCCGTGACCCGCAGATAGACAGGGCAGTGGAAGAAATTCTGAAACAGTTGAAATAATATTTTGATCAAATTAAAGAAACAGGTGTGGCTGTTTGCTGCACCTGTTTTATTTTTAGTGCATGAAGAAATTACTTACGATCATTGCCCTCCTGTTTACTGCCGTTTCAGAAGCACAATTGAATGTGATGACCTTTAATATCCGGCTAAATGTGGCGTCTGACAGTTTGAATGCCTGGCCTTACCGGAAAGATAAAGTGGCTTCTCAAATACTTTTTCACGAAGTGCAATTGCTGGGTGTGCAGGAGGCTTTGCATGACCAGATGATGGATTTAAAAGAAAGGCTCCCCCGCCATAAATATGCCGGTGTGGGAAGGGATGATGGAAAGACCAAAGGTGAATATTCGGCTATCTTTTATGATACTGCACGCCTGCAACTGTTGCAGTCAGAGACATTCTGGTTGTCTGAAACACCCGGGGTGCCGGGCAGCAAGAGCTGGGATGCGGCCATCACCAGGATTGTCACCTGGTGTAAATTCAGGGACAGGAAAACAAAAAAGCTATTCTTCGCTTTTAATACCCATTTCGATCATATTGGCAAAGTGGCCAGAAGGGAAAGCGCCAAATTGCTGAAGCAGAAAGTGAGTGAGATTGCGGGGAACAGTCCTGTCATTATTATGGGTGATTTCAATTCCAAACCTGTGGATGAACCTATCCGTGTGCTGATGGATAAGGACGATGAGCAACGGTTTACCAATGCAAAAGAAATATCAGCCACTCCGCACTATGGCCCGACGGGCACTTTTAACGGCTTTCGTTCTAAAGAAACGGATGATGAGCCGATTGATTACATTTTTGTAAAAGGGAAATGGAAAGTGTTTCAACATGCCACTATCTCGCAAACATGGGGAGGTAGGTTTGCATCTGATCATTTTGCTGTATTGGCAAAAATGAAATTTTAGACCGGTTTAATTCAGCACACTGGTTTCTTTAACGATCTCAGCTTTTTGCTGTTCTTTTATTTTATTCCAGCCGCCAACAATGTTGCGGATATTATGAATGCCCTGTTTTTTCAGCAGGGAAGAAGCGATGACACTACGATAGCCACCGGCACAGTGCACATAAATGTTTTGTTCTTCTTCCAGGTTGGCCATGCTGCCGGGATCGGTCATATCATTCAGCGGAATATTTACCGCATCCTTGAGGTGCCCGTCGGCAAACTCGGCAGGTTTGCGTACATCCACTACCACGAGATTATTGTCAAAGGGGATATCCATCATCAGTTCGTCGGCTTCCACATCAATGATCATGTCAATAGGCTCACCGCTGTTTTTCCATGCTTCATAACCTCCATCGAGGTAACCATTCACTTTATTGAAACCCACTCTTGCAAGGCGGATAATGGTTTCTTTTTCTTTTCCCGGATCGGTCACCAGCAGCATGGGTTTGTCAAATGACAATAAAGAACCGGCCCATTCTGCAAAACGGCCTTCCAGCCCGATGCTTACTGAACCGGGCACAAAACCCTGCGTGAATACATCCGCACGACGGGTATCGAGAAGGATCGTTTCATCGGTTGTTGCTTTTTTAAAATCCTCAACCGTCAAAGCTTTCATTCCCTTTTCCACTACTTCTTCCAGGCTATCGTATCCCTCCTTGTTGATCTTTGCGTTGATGGGGAAATATTGAGGCGGGGCAGCAATGCCATCCGTAACCGCTTTGATGAATTCTTCTTTTGTGGCGGCCCTCATCGCATAGTTGCTGCGTTTTTCTTCACCGATGGTGCTGTAGGTATTCGGTCCCAGGTTTTTGCCGCAGGAACTGCCGGGTCCATGGGCCGGGTAAACAATCACCTCATCGGCCAGCGGAAATAGTTTTGAATGTAAACTGTCATACATCATTCCGGCAAGGTCATGCATGGTGATCTCTGCCCCTTTTTGTGCCAGGTCAGGGCGACCTACATCACCTACAAACAACGTATCCCCGGTGAAAACACAATGGTCTTTACCGTTCGCATCTTTCAATAAAAAACAACTTGACTCCAATGTATGCCCTGGTGTGTGTAAAACTTCAAGGGTAAGTTCACCAATCCTGAATGTTTCACCATCTTTTGCGACATGCACCGGGAATTTGGTTTGCGTATTGGGGCCATAAACAATCGGGGCACCGGTTATTTTGCCCAGGTCAAGATGACCGCTGACAAAATCAGCATGAAAATGGGTTTCAAAAATATATTTGATGCGGCTCTTTCTTTCGTTAGCCAGTTCGAGGTAAACATCAATATCACGCAGCGGGTCAATGATAGCCGCTTCACCATTACTCTCAATGTAGTAAGCTGCTTCACTCAGGCAGCCTGTATATAATTGCTTAATGAACATGAATAAAATTTGCGCAAAAATACCTTAATAAAACCAAAACGGCCTGCGATGGCAGGCCGTTTTGCTAATAAGATGAAAGCCAGTTAATTCAGCAGCATTTCAGCAAACTGGTTCAGGTCTTCTATGCGGTTTGTGTTTACGGAGTAGTAGATGAATTTTCCATCTCTTTCTGTATTTACAAAACCGGCTTTGCGCAATATGGCTAGATGTTGTGAGGCAACAGACTGTTCCAGGCGGAGCTTTACATAAATCTCTGTCACAGTGATTTTTCCTTCCTCATCAATCAATTTCAGGATTTGCTGACGAAGTTTGTGGTTCACGGCCCTAAGAACCAGGGAGGCTTTTTTAACATTCAGCAAATCTACTTTCAGTGAGGCACCATTTTCAAGCCCCGTATTCAGTGTAAGTGTGTAGTTATTCATAGCAGTAAATGCATTAAAAGTGAAATACAAATTTAATCCAGCACAGATTTTAGATAATTAAAATCACATTAAAATTGATCATAAGACGAAGAATAAGACGATCTTTAAGCCGAAAACTTACGAGCCGACGTGTAAAAATCTTTGATATACAGCGGTTCAGCATAGGCGAGGTCTGAGTAAGCTTGCTGTAAGTGTTTTTCCATAGCCAGGGCAGCAATGGCTGCGGCAGTCATATTAGTTTGACTAAAGGATGCATTATAATGGGTGAGAATTTCTTGCAGCTTTTTGCTGCCAGATCCGCAAAACAAAATTTTCTGCTGCTGCAATCTGTCTGTGAAACTGCTGGCATTGATGACCATGGCCTGTGGTTTTTCAATTTCGGCCATTTGTTTATCAAAGATGGCTGAATATACTTCCATTCTTCTTGCATCAATAAGGGGACAGATAAGCTCAGTTGCTTCTTCTTTTACAGCATATGCCATGGCTTCCAATGTGCTGACAGAAATAAGCGGAATTTTCAGGGCATAACAAATTCCCTTTGCTGCCGCTAAGCCCACCCGCAGTCCAGTATAAGAACCGGGCCCGATGCTGACGGCCACAGCATCAATATCAGTCACATGGTATGAACATTCTTTCAGCAAGTTGTCAATGGCCGGATGCATCCATGCGGCATGGTCTTTCTGATCATTATTTTGAAGCATGAGCAGTATTGCTTCATCACGGCTGAGGCAAACCGAAGCATTTTCCAGCGCAGTATCAATATTTAAAATGAGTGCCATCAGTTCTGTGCTTCTTTTTCCAGCAAAGGGCAGGGGCTGTATCTTTCCTGTGTTTTACTGAGTTCTTTCAATACTGCAAAAATGTTTTTTAAACCAATGGTTTCAGCCCATTCAAAAGGGCCTTTCGGATAGTTGGTTCCCAATTTCATTGCTGTGTCAGTTTCGGCTTTAGTGCTCACGTTTTCTGATAATGCAAAATAGGCTTCGTTGATGATCATAGCCAGCACCCTTGCTGTAACAAAGCCTGGTATATCAGCCGTCCATTCTGTTTTCCTGTTAAATGCACTCATCACATTCTCTGCCTCTTTCTTTATCGCTTCGTTAGCAGCTGCTTCCATCAATGGTCTTGATAAAAGGCTGTTCCATCCATTGATGCGGATAAAATTACCGGACAACCCATTCAGCGTTCCTTCAACAAAGTTGATACAAACCGGTTTTGGAGAAAGCTTATTCAACAAGGTCAGCCTTTCTTCTGTTGGCTCAAATAACAAGTCAATAAAAGCGTCGGCATCCGGGTAGTTCAGCAGTTCTTCCGGCAGCAACACCCATACCGTTTCCAGTTCATGTATTGTTCCATGTGCCAGCATTTCTTCTTTTTGCCTTTCATCTGCCAACAGCACTACCTGCATAGACTATTTTTTGCAAAGAAAACGTATAAAGCTAAATTCGCTGTTCTGTTTTTTTAAAATACTTGTATGAGTAAAAAAATCATTAATACTAACCAGGCGCCTGATCCAATAGGGCCCTATAACCAGGCTGTTCAAAGCGGCAACCTTCTTTTTATTTCCGGGCAAATATGTATTGACCCTGCAACGGGCCAGTTGAAGAATAAAGACCTGCAGGAGGAAACGCACCAGGTGATGCATAACCTCAAAGCCATTCTGCAGGAGGCCGGTATGACTTTCGGTAATGTTATCAAGACTACGATCTTTTTGACCGATATGCATCGTTTTGCGGAAGTGAATGGGGTGTATGGAAAATACTTTGAAGGCAATTTCCCGGCCAGGGAAACAGTGCAGGTATCGGCCCTTCCCAAATTTGTAAATGTGGAGATCAGCATGATCGCTGCTAAATAAAAACATCCGGATTTTTTACCCGGATGTTTTGCATCAAATATTTTGTATCGTTTTAGTGTATCACTTGCATGGGTACCGTATAGTTTTTGCCATTGATAGTGGCCACTATATAATATACCCCGTTCAATACCGAACCACTGTTGACCGGCTTGATGACCTGCCCGGCACTGAAATTTTCCCTTGGGCTTATGTTGCCAACTTTCATCCCGTAGCTGTTGTATAAAACCAGTTGCAGGCTGAAAGCTTTGTCCACGATGATCTCCAGTTTAGCATCACTCCGCACAGGGTTTGGATAAAGACGTAAGAATATACCATTCTCCAATCCCGGTGTAATGAATGTCTTTGCTTCTGACGGGACAAAGACAGTTGTAGTAGTACAAAGCGGTATGATATTGAATTCATAAGTCGCTCCGGGTTCCAGTCCGTTCAGTTCATATTCTTCACCAGTTACAAACAATTTTATCCAGGTATTGCTGCCCGTCTTCCGGTATTGTAATGTGTCCGTTGTAACGTCTTGTGGATTTTTCCAGCGAATTATAGCTCTTGAGGGACTATATACAGAAGCGGTGATATTGGTAACGTCACCGCAACCGATCACATTGATCAGGGCATTCGCGGTTCCTTTGCAACCATTAATGTCCGTTCCTTCGATTGTATAGCCGGTTGTGGTCAATGGCATCACGATGGCAGCAGTGGTTGATGAACTGACCAGCGCCGGTTGAATGGACCAGTTGTAGGAACTGGCGCCGTTGCCGGTGAGGGTCTGTGTTTTGAATTTTTCTATGGTTGATGTTGCCGGCGACACGGAAACGGAAGGATTGGCCCATACGGTAACTGTGCTTCCGGATGAAGTTCTCGAGCAGGACCCCGCTGTTGTGGTGACGGTGTAGTTGCCGCTGACGGAGGCTATATAGGAAGAGGCCGTGGCCCCGCTGATGCTGTTTCCGTTCCGGTACCACTGGTAACTGTAACCCGTTCCGGTGCTTGCATTCAATGTCACCGTTCCACCGGAGCAGAAACTGGTAACACCCGTTGCAGTCACATTCGCAGCAGGGGATGGATTAACGGTCACACTCACTGCTGAAGAAGTGGCTTCACAGTTGCTGGCATACACTCTTACGGAGTAATTACCGGTCTGTGTTACAGAATAAGTGGATGCCGTTGCACCGCTGATGATATTTCCATTCCTGTACCATTGATGAGAGTAGCCGGGATTGCTGCCGGCATTCAACAGCAGCGGATTGGCATCACAAATGGTAACAGGGCCGCCCGGCGAAATGCTGGCTGAAGGAATAGCCACTTCTGTAATCTGCACTGATCTTGTAACCGAACAGGAAGCGACAGACACTGTCACTGAATAATTTCCGGTTGACGTTGCAGTGTATGTATTGCCGGAAACACCGTTGATGAGTACGCCGTCTTTAAACCACTGGTAAGTATAAGAAGCGTTGAATGTGACGCTCAGCAAAACGTTTCCGCCTGTGCAGAAACTGGTGGGTGCATTGGGAGTAAGCGTTGCATTCAATGTCGCACCGGAATTGACAATAGTAACCACTCCCATCACCTGGCAGCCTGAAGCATCAATAACGGCGACATTATAGGTGCCGGGGCCAACATTTGATAAGGCAGAGCCGGACTGTCCGTTGCTCCATAAATATTGAGTGCTGCCGGTGTTGTTAGTGGCTGTCACCGTGGCCGAACCATTGTTTTGCCCGCAGGAGGCATCTGTTTTTACAATGTCAATCGTCATGCGGCAATTGCCAAAACAGTTTGCATTTCCGATAACCTCTCTTATCCTGTCACCGGGCTGGGTGCCAAAGCCATTGTTGAAATTTATTCCAACACTGCTTACTAGGTGACAATAACTCATAATGGTACCGCCACCGGAGGGAGCAGGGCCCTGGGAACAGCCGCCCTCTGTGGTATAGCAATTATCAAGTGCTCCGCCAGTCCAGCCACACCATTGGGTGTGGTTGGAACCGAAGTTGTGACCCAGTTCATGTGTCACTACCTGCACGGTCCATGAATAAGTCGGAACATTATTATAGGAGTTATTGATCCCGCTTACAGCAGTTCTGCTACCCCTGGAATAACTGCAAGGATTACCCAGTAAATAAGCAATACCACCGCCGATTGACCGGGTAGAAAGAAAATGGGCATAGTCGCCTATATAATCCGTGTTTTGCATCCTGTCGCGGAAAGCCGGTAATATAACACCTGTGCTGTTCAAGCCGGCTGCCGCTTCGGGATCCTGTGTTGTCCACACCAATATCTGCGACACCTGCACTTTAATATTTTCATTGTTATAGAGCTGGGCAACATTGTTGAAAAAGCCCAGCACATAGTTGATTACATTGTTGGTGTTGCTTCCTTTGTCGGTGTAAAATTTATAATCACATTCAAAGTAGATATCAACAGGCTCGCCAACGGCAGTCGTTCTGTTGCCTGAGTTATGGTTTTGCTCCCTATGCGATATGCCGTCAGCAGGAATGTCGCTGGTGCCGCAAACAAAGGGATTGCTGATGAGAAGATCTGATTCGCGGTACAAGGTGTATTCACCGGTGGCACGGCCATTGTTTTCAATGGCGCCAAGGATAATATTACTTTGTTCGTCGGCTATCACACCCATCACCTGGTCTTCAAAAATGCTGATAGTAGCCAGTGAACGGGTCTTGCCTTCGATAGTTCCCTGGTAAAATACAGCGCCATTGTAGCTGGCAGTGCGGCGTTGTCCGCCGGGCAGGGCTTCAATTACCGAGAAATTTTCAGCAGTGATATTTGTTTTCTGCAGATCAAGTTTCAACTGGCCATTTTCAAATGGTATTTGCAGTTTGATGCGGGCAGAGGCATTGCTGCGCAAAGAACCCAATACTGACCTGTCAAGTTCAAGTGATTCATATTTCCTGGCAACTGTCCGGTAGTCAGCAGAAAGGGCATTTCGTTGCAGGAAGAGATTGTTTACGGTTTGAGCATCAGCAGCAAATATAAATCCGGCAATAAGAAGAATGGCTAAAAATGGTTTCCTCATAGGTTGTAAAAATATCGGATAAATATAACAGGACTAATTTTTGTTTAAAATAGTAAAAACACAGGGGCGGGCAGGGTCTTTTCCGGCCAAAAAGCAAAAAAAGCCGCGGGTGCAAAATAACCCGGGCTTACAAATGAATACCCCGCTCAGATTTCAGGCAAATTTCAAAATCCTTTCTTCCACCGGTTATTGTTCCGGTTCCATTCTGGTAATATTTTGTCCGGATCAAGGATCACTTCGCTTATTTCACTGGTGGTGGGAACTGAAAATGTCCATTCGGCGCCTCGCTGCCAGATTTCTACAGGCAAGCTTATTTTGTGTTCTTTTCCATTGGCTTCTTTTACCATTACCGTTACCGGCATCGGCATTTTGTCCAGCGTTTCTATAGTGATCTCAGCGCCGTTTTCCGGTTTATCCCTTACATATTTGGTGCCCTTTACGCCAAGGTCCAGTTTCCAGTCATTCAGTACCCAGCTTCTCCAGAACCAGCCCAGGTCTTCACCCGCCACATTTTCCATGGTATGAAAGAAATCCCAGGGTGTTGGATGTTTGAAGGCCCAGCGATGCACATATTCTTTTAGCGCAGCATCAAAACGTTCAGGGCCCAGTACTGCGTTGCGCAGCACATTCATCATCATGGCCGGTTTGAAATAAGCAGCGCTGCCGAGATTCTGCTGTTGCACCACATCAGGAATATGATACAGGCCGTCCATTTTATCATTGAAATTATATTTGATGGCAAACTCAGACCCGGGATCGCTCATATCAAAGGCCTCCACAAATTCACCGTTGTTGAACTCTTTTGTTGAAAGGCCATTGATGAAAGTATTGAATCCTTCATCCATCCAGGCATATTTTCTCTCATTGCTGCCCACGATCATCGGAAACCAGGTGTGCCCAAATTCATGATCGGTCACGCCCCATAAACCCGAGCCGGATGACTGGTAGCTGCAGAAAACAATTCCGGGATATTCCATGCCACCCACAATGCCGGCCACATTTACCGCAGCAGCATAAGGATACTCATACCATTTTTTAGAATAATGTTCAACAGAACCTTTCACCATTTCCGTGCTGCGCTGCCACCCGTTCTTCTTGATGCTTTCAACCGGGTAAGCGCTCATGGCCAGTGATTTTTTACCGCTGGGTAAATTGATCTTTGCGGCATCCAGCACAAATGCCCTTGAGGCGCCCCATGCAGCATCTCTTGTATTTTGTATTTTGAATTTCCAGGTCAGGCTGGGTTTTTGCACCTGTTTTGTTTTATCTGTCACATCTTTTTCGCTGCGAATCACAACTGTTTTATCACTGTTCTTTGCCTCATTGTATTTCTTTAACTGGTCAGGGGTAAAACATTCCTGTGGGTTAAGCAATTCGCCGGAGCCTACCACAATGATATTGGCAGGGGCCGTTACGCTGAATTCAATATCGCCATATTCTAAGTAGAATTCACCAGCGCCGATATAGGGCATCGTATTCCATCCCTGTATATCATCATACACACAAAAACGGGGAAACCATTGTGCAATTTCATAGACCCAGCCATTTTTGGTATTCAGTCGACCCATGCGATCTGTTCCGTATTCAGGTATTTCAAATTCAAATTTGATCGCCAGTTTGATTTTGCCGCCAGCAGCTTTCAATGGATCATTGAGCCAAACCTGCATCCGGGTGTCGGTGATGCTGTGTTTGGGAACATAGGATTTTCCTGCTACGGCTTCTGCACCCACTGACTTTATTACATAGCCATCAGTAAACTTTGCATTCGCCCAGCGGCCACCGGTTTGAGTGGTGGTGGCCGAGCCGCGGGATTCTTTTTTATAGATATTCTGATCCAATTGCAGCCAGAGAAATTTCAGGTGGTCAGGACTGTTATTGGTGTATGTGATCTCCATATCACCGTTCACGGTATGCTTCACGGTATCTAATGTGCAGCTGATCTTATAGTCTGCTTTGTTCTGCCAGTATTTGGGGCCTGGCTCACCGCTGGCACTGCGGTAATCATTGCCGGGGTATGGATAAAATTGCGGGTTAAATGCTTCTTTGGCGTTGTAATTTGATTGCGCAAGGGCAATCATCGTGAAGGTCATCGTGACCAGGACAAGCAATACTTTCTTCATGAACATGTTATTTTTCGATTGAGTCTGTAAAATAAAGAAATTGGTTGCAAAGACTGCTACCGTTCATACGGTATTGTATGTATGCCATACTTTTGAAGTATAACATACATGCCTCATGGAAACAGTTTCTCCGCTACCGCCACACTTTCTGTTTTGCCTACATCAGCCCATCGGTCGCCGGTATGATCAAAGCCGAGTATCTTATTTTCTTTGGCTAATCCAAGATAAAGGTCGGTTAAGGAGAATTTTCCTTTGAAACCGGCTTCTTCGGCCAGCCGGAAAACATCATATTCAAAAATTACCACACAGCTATAGGCTTTAGGTGTAAGACCGGGTTGGTGGCGGCTGATCTTTTCTTCACCGGTATTCGTATTGCGCCAGCCGCATAGCTGGTTGGTTTCGTCGAATAAAAAATACCGGGAAGTTTTCCTTTGTGTCACCCCAAAAGAGATCAATGCCTGCTGGTTTTCATGAAAAGCCAGCAGTTTGTTTAAGTCAAGATCGGTGAGGATGTCGGCATTGCAGGTAAGGAATCTTTCGCCGGGAGTAAAAAATGGTTTTGCTTTCAGCAAACCACCGCCGGTATCGAGCAGTTCTTCTCTTTCATCACTGATGATGATTTTACTTCCCCAGCCATTATTTTTTTCAATAACCTCTTCGATCTGTTCTGCAAAATGATGGACGTTGACAATAATATCCCTGATGCCATATTGCTGCAGGTATTCAACGTTCCGTTGCAGTAATGACTTCCCGTTCACCACAGCCAATGCTTTGGGATGTGAATCCGTCCAGGGTTTAAACCTTGTGCCGAGACCGGCTGAAAAAATCATTGCTTTCATTCCTGCTTGGGTAATTCATTTATCCAATTCTTTTCATCCTGTACATGATGCTTCAAATCAATCTTCACTTTAAATTTGTTTCTTAAATGTCTTGCCATTTCATCAGCTGCATAGACACTGCGGTGCTGACCGCCAGTGCAGCCAAAACTCACCATCAGGCTTTCAAAATCTCTTTTGATATATTCTTCCACCGTGATGTCAACAATATCGAATACGCTATTCAGAAATTCCGGCATTTGCGTTTGCTGTTCTAAATAATCTTTTACTGATTTGTCACGGCCATGCTGTGTTTTAAACTCATCTATCCGGCCGGGATTTAAGATGCCGCGGCAATCGAATACAAAACCGCCTCCATTGCCACTATCATCGGCCGGTAATCCTTTACGATATGAAAAGCTGCAAACCTTAACTAACAGCGGCGTTTGTTCGGTGGCTTGCGTGGGAGTAAACTGTTGTATGATCTCATCAGCCACACACATAGTTAATACTTTACTGAATTCAGGCACAGCAATGCCCGGACTTTGATGCTGGAAAAAATCCCTGAGGTTCCTTAATGCCAGCGGAATACTGGTGAGGAATTGCGCTTTTCTTTCAAATAAACCACGAAAACCATAAGCACCCAGCACCTGTAACAAACGTATCAGCACATACCCGTTGTATTGGCTACGAAAGATCGTTCTGTCAAGTGGTGCATTGATCAGCGATTCAAACGCATTCATGTAATCTTCCAGCAAATTATTTTTCCAGTCATCAGGAAGATTGGCCCTTGCCTGCCAGAGCATACTGGCCACATCATATTGCGGGGCGCCTTTCATGCCGCCCTGGTAATCTATAAAATGAACGGCCTCTCTCAAATCTTCTCCCGGAGAAGGAGCTATCATAATATTCCGGCTCTGAAAATCCCGGAACATAAAATATTTATACTCTGTATGAGTAAGATAGTTGCTCAGTGCTTCAAAATCATCAATCAGCTTTTGCTTATCGTAGGGTTTGCGTAATGCATCAAGAAAATAGTATTTGAAATACAACAGGTCGGCCATGATGGCCTGCTTGCCAAATTCTTTATTGGTAAGACATTTATTATAATCTAATCCTTCATCACCTTTCACCTGCAAACGGGCCAGTTCAGTAAGACTTAGTTTGAAGAGATGATATACTTCATTACAAAAACCAAGCGATTCCAGTTTGTTGAGCAAAGAAATATCACCAAAATCTTCCTGCAGGTAGGCTGTTCTTTCTTCATTCACGGCAAGAATATGCGCCGCCTGTAAATTTTTTTTCCTGAAATGATCAGAGAAATAAATGAAACTCTCATTCTCTTTTATATTGGCGCCATAAGTGCCGATCACAGAGTTATCTGTTCCATGAACCCTGAAATAACGGCGTTCGCTTCCCGATTGTGGCAAGACATCTATCGTAACCGGATCGGTTCCTTTCCATTGTTTATAAAGCTGTGATATTGACTCAATGAGTTGCTGCATAGGGCAAATGTAGGTAACGGCCTGCAATCCCGGCGGTTAATGATGCTAACAGTCAGTAGTTTTTTGGCTAAATTTGCAGCATTCTTCTACTATATGAGTTACAATCCTTCCAACAAGGTTCGTATTGTTACCGCTGCCAGTCTTTTTGATGGGCATGATGCGGCTATCAACATCATGCGCCGCATTATGCAAAGCAAAGGCGCCGAGATCATTCATTTGGGGCATAATCGCTCTGTAAAGGATATTGTGGAAACAGCGATTGAGGAAGATGTACAGGGTATTGCTATCACTTCCTACCAGGGGGGACATGTAGAATTTTTTAAATACATGAAAGACCTGCTCGAAGAGAATGGCTGTGGTCATATCAAAATATTTGGCGGCGGCGGCGGAACGATCCTTCCTGATGAAATTGAGGAGCTGCATCAGTATGGTATTACAAGAATTTATAGTCCTGATGATGGCCGTAAGATGGGCCTGGAAGGAATGATTGAAGATGTTATCAGGCAATGCGATGTGCAACTCAACGGGAAAGCAGATTATCAAACAGCCCTGAAACTGGAAGAGGCTAAAGATGTAAGAAAAATTGCCCGGCAGATAACAAATGTTGAGAATGGGCAACCGGCGACCAGCGACCAGCAACCAGCAACCACCATACCAGTGTTGGGTATCACCGGCACAGGCGGCGCCGGTAAATCTTCTGTAACCGACGAGATTGTTCGCCGCTTCCTCAATAACTTTTCAGATAAGACTATTGCTGTTATTTCTGTAGACCCTTCCAAGAAAAAAACAGGCGGGGCTTTGCTTGGCGACCGTATCAGGATGAATTCGATCAATCATCCAAGAGCTTACATGCGCAGCCTTGCTACAAGAGATGATAATACAGCATTAAGCAGCGCTGTGCAGGATGCGATCAATATCTGCAAAGAAGCAGGATTTGATTTCATTATTCTCGAATCAGCAGGCGTGGGGCAAAGCGATGCATCCATATTGGATTACTGTGATGTAAGTATGTATGTGATGACGCCGGAATACGGAGCCGCCTCGCAACTGGAAAAGATCAATATGCTGGACTATGCCGATCTTGTTTGTATCAACAAATTTGATAAGGCAGGTGCATTGGATGCATTGGCCGATGTGAGAAAACAATATAAACGTAATCATACTTTATGGACTGCTAAAGATGAGGAGTTACCCGTCATCGGCACCATGGCCAGCAAATTCAATGATGACGGCGTGAATCATCTTTTTGAGTTGCTGCTGAAAAAGATCAAAGCCAAAACAGCGATAACATTTGGCGAGTTTCATTTTGCAGAAACAGCTAAAGTTTCGCAGGCGATCATCCCCTCCAACCGGACAAGGTATCTAAGCGAGATCAGTGAGAACAACCGCAGCTATGATCAGTTAGTAAAGGATCAGGCAGCGATTGCCTCCAAATTATACCAGTTGCACGGTGCTTTAGAGGTATTTCAATCTAAAGAATCTAAAACCCCTCCTTTGGAGGGGCTTGGGGAGGCCCTTAAAGAGCAGATAGCCTTCTATAACGATCAACTGACGCCGGTAAGCCGCAAACTCATCAGCAATTGGTCAGAAAAAATAAAAGAGTACCAGAAAGATTTTTACGAATACAATGTTCGGGATAAAGTCATTCGCCAGCCGATGACGACCAAAAGCCTGAGTGGGACAAGAATCCCCAAAGTGGTGTTGCCTAAGTTTAAAGACTGGGGTGATATACTGAGATGGCAGGCACAGGAAAATGTGCCCGGTCATTTTCCGTTCACAGCCGGAGTGTTTCCTCTAAAAAGAGAAGGTGAAGACCCCACAAGAATGTTTGCCGGTGAGGGTTGCCCGGAAAGAACTAATAAACGGTTTCACTATGTGAGTGTGGACCAACCGGCAAAAAGATTGTCCACTGCATTTGACAGTGTGACATTATATGGCGAAGACCCCGATCACCGCCCTGACATCTATGGAAAGATCGGAAACAGCGGTGTAAGCATTGCAACGGTTGATGATGCGAAAAAATTATACAGCGGTTTTGATCTCTGCGATCCGAAAACTTCTGTGTCCATGACCATTAACGGCCCGGCGCCGATGTTGCTTGCTTTTTTTATGAATGCCGCCATAGACCAGCAATGTGAAAAATGGATCGAGGCGAATGGTCAATGGTCAATGGTCAATGATGCGTTGAAGAAGAAATTCCCTGATGGCAGGCCTCCGCGTTATAATAATCCCTCTTATCCGGGTGAAATGCCTGAAGGAAATACAGGGTTAGGGTTAAGGTTATTAGGATTAAGTGGTGACGAAGTGTTGCCTGCGGATGTGTACGGACAATGCAAACAGGAAGCACTGCAACAGGTGAGGGGAACAGTGCAGGCTGATATATTAAAAGAAGACCAGGCACAAAATACCTGTATTTTCTCAACAGAATTTGCCCTGAAACTAATGGGCGATGTGCAGGAATATTTTATAGAGAACAAGGTTCGCAATTTCTATAGTGTTTCCATCAGCGGTTATCATATTGCAGAAGCCGGCGCTAATCCAATCACTCAATTGGCTTTTACACTGGCCAATGGGTTTACCTATGTGGAGTATTATCTCAGCCGCGGCATGAACATTGATGATTTTGCTCCAAATCTTTCTTTCTTTTTCAGCAATGGCATGGACCCGGAATACAGTGTGATTGGCCGTGTGGCAAGACGTATATGGGCCAAAGCGATGAAGTATAAATACAAGGCTAATAAACGCAGCCAGATGCTGAAGTATCATATCCAGACATCCGGCCGCAGTTTGCATGCACAGGAAATCGATTTTAATGATATAAGAACCACTTTACAGGCTTTATATGCCATATATGATAACTGCAATTCCCTTCACACCAATGCGTACGATGAAGCCATCACTACACCTACAGAGGAAAGTGTAAGACGGGCAATGGCGATTCAACTCATTATTAACAGGGAATTAGGTACTGCCAAAACAGAAAACTTCACACAGGGTAGTTTTGCGTTGGATGAAATGACTGACCTGGTAGAAGAAGCTGTGCTGATGGAGTTTGACAGACTTACCGAAAGAGGAGGCGTGCTGGGCGCCATGGAACGGATGTACCAACGAAATAAAATACAGGAGGAAAGCTTATACTACGAGCACCAGAAACATACCGGCGAACTTCCGCTAATCGGGGTAAATACTTTTTTGAATAAAAAAGGAAGCCCGACTATCATCCCCGGTGAAGTAATACGAAGTACCACAGAAGAAAAGGAGCAGCAGATACAAAACCTGCAGGCTTTCTGGGAAAGAAATGAAACCAGATGCAACGATGAATTAAAGAAACTTAAGCAGGTTGCTATCCGCAATGGCAACCTTTTTGCCCAGCTGATGGAAACTGTAAAATATTGTTCACTCGGTCAGATCACTCATGCTTTGTATGAAGTAGGCGGACAATACAGGAGAAATATGTAATCTTGTACTTCATTTTTCAATATGAAGTACGTCATAGCCATGCTTTCATTTGCCATGCTGGTGTTCAGTTGCTCGCAGGGCAAATATGCTTCCACCAATAAGAGTTATAAGAAACAGGTAAAACAGTTTGGTAAAAAGCTGAAGGAATATCCTCTAAAAGATTCTGCAGGGTTGTCTTATGCTGATGGCTTTGTGGGCACCACCAATCTCTCCATGCGGCGTCCCAATTTTGTCATCATTCATCATACAGCTCAGAATAGTTGTGAGCAAACCTTAAAAACATTTACCCTGCCCCGCACCCAGGTCAGCTCACATTATGTGATCTGCAGGGATGGAACGGTGTATCATATGCTGAACGACCTGCTTAGAGGTCATCATGCGGGTGTGAGCAAATGGGGAAACACAACTGACCTTAACTCGTCAAGCATCGGGATTGAACTTGACAACAACGGTTTTGAAACTTTTCCTGAAGCGCAACTTAAAAGCCTTCTCGATTTACTAGCTCGTTTAAAAAGAGCATATAGCATTCCTGTTCCTAATTTCATTGGTCATGGTGACATAGCCCCGACAAGAAAAAATGATCCGAACTGGCGGTTTCCCTGGAAACAACTGGCCGATGAGGGATATGGATACTGGTATGCTGACACAACAGGAGTGACGATGCCCGCCCATTTTGATCATTTATCCGCATTACGCATTATTGGTTTTGATACAAAGGATACAAATGCCGCTATTGTTGCTTTCAAACGGCATTGGCTGCAGGACACTACCCGTGGTCTGAATGATCCCCAGCGAAAAGTATTATATATGCTGAGCCGCAGGTTTCAGTAACTTTACCGCACAACGACTGTTTGCCCCTGATAGATTTTTTTATTGTTTGATGAACTTAAATAATAAGGTATAAATCAATTATACCTGGGTGCAAATGTATGATGACAGCAGAACACCAGCGGCTGGCTGTTAATGCCGGTAAAGTAATTCCACTTGCGCAATGGGGCCCTTATCTCAGCGAACGCCAGTGGGGCACGGTGAGAGAAGACTATAGCTCTTATGGAGATGCATGGCGCTATTTCCCGTTTGAACATGCTCATTGCCGCTCTTATCTATGGGGTGAAGACGGGCTTGCCGGTATTTCCGATTTTTTTGGCAATCTCTGTTTTTGCGTTGGCCTGTGGAATGGTCACGATCCGATCTTGAAAGAAAGATTGTTCGGGCTGGGCAATCCCCAGGGTAATCATGGAGAGGATGTTAAAGAACTTTATTATTACCTCGACAATCTTCCCACGCATTATTATATGGAGTATTTGTACAAATACCCGCAAAAGGAATTTCCATACGAACAGCTACGGAAGAAAAACAAAGAGCAGGGAAAACTTGACCCGGAATATGAACTGCTCGATACAGGCATCTTTGACAATAACCAGTATTTTGATGTGCTGGTGACCTATGCCAAACAAAGTGCCAGGGATATATTTATAAGGATTGATATTACTAACCGTTATTCAAAACCGGCAGATATCACTGTGTTGCCCACCTTGTGGTTTTATAACCGCTGGCAAACGGGAAGCCTGAGGCAAAAACCTTCCATCAGCAGGATAGACAAGAATGCGGTGAAGACATCACATGAGCGGCTCGGGGATTATTATTTTTATTTTCAACCGGCCGACTATTGTCTTTTCACTGAGAATGAAACGAACAAGAAAGTGGTTACCGGCGAGGAAAACGAAAGTATTTTTTTGAAAGATGCTTTTCATCAAGCCATCATCAAAGGAAAAAACCTGGAAGAACTAAAGACACAAAAGGAAGGCACCAAGTTTTCACCGGTATATAAAATGAAAATAGGTGCCGGTGCTACAAAAACAATCTATTGCAGGCTGAATGAGAAACAAGCCGATAACCCTTTTGTAAGAGGCTTTCAGAAAATCTTTAAAGAAAGAAAACAGGAAGCCGATGAGTTTTATGCGGCCATTCTTCCCAAAGAAATGAATAAGGAGATGGCGGCTATTCAGCGGCAGGCGTTGGCCGGTATTTTGTGGAGCAAGCAATACTATCATTTTGATGTGGAAAAATGGCTGAACCACAGCGATGGCATCACACCGGTAAGCCAACAGCGTTTAACCGGCCGTAATCATGAATGGACACACCTGAAAAACCAGGACATCATCATGATGCCCGACAAATGGGAGTATCCCTGGTATGCCGCATGGGATCTCGCTTTTCAATGCATCAGCATGGCGGTGGTGGATCCCACTTTTGCCAAACACCAGTTGCTGCTGGTGATGCGGGAGTGGTATATGAAACCCGACGGGCAGTTACCTTCCTATGAATGGAACTTTAGTGATGTGAACCCGCCAGTGCAGGCATGGGCGGCTATGCAAGTCTATCATATTGAGAAAAGACAGACCGGAAAAGGAGATATTGTTTTTCTTAAAAAGGTTTTTCAGAAACTCCTCATCAACTTCACCTGGTGGATTAACCGCAAGGATGTGAACGGAAATAACATTTTTGAAGGTGGTTTTCTTGGGCTTGATAATATTGGTGTGTTCAACCGCAGTTTTCATTTTCCCGGCGAAATGCAACTGGAGCAGGCCGATGGCACCAGTTGGATGGGCACTTATGCTCTCGATATGATGGAAATGGCCGTAGAGATCGCCATGCATGACGAATCTTTTGAAGATACCGCCACCAAGTTTTTTGAACATTTTGTATTGATTGCTGAAGCGCTGAATGAACATCGCCTCTGGAATGAGGAGGACAGGTTTTTTTATGATGTGCTGTGTGTGGCAGATGCCGAACCGGTTCCCCTGCGCATCCGTTCTATTGTTGGACTCACACCACTCTATGCGGTTTCCAGCATCAGCAGGCATGTGATGGAACAATTGAAAGACTTTAAAAAAAGGACATCCTGGTTTGAAAATTTCAGGAAGAACAACAATAAATTCTGGCCTAATGAAGAAAGAAGCAAGGACGGTGAGATATTACTCTCTCTTGTTCCCAAAGACCGGCTTGTTGACCTGTTGAAAAGACTGCTGGATGAAAATGAATTTTTATCAGAAGGCGGCATCAGGGCTTTATCAAAATACCATGAGGAAAATCCGTATTCTGTTACGGTGGACGGGCATGTGTACAGTATTAAATATGATCCGGGAGATTCCACTTCCGATATGTTTGGCGGCAATTCCAACTGGCGGGGACCGGTGTGGATGCCTATCAATTTTCTCATCATACAGTCTATCCGCAAATACGGGGAATTTTATGGCGATGACCTGCTGGTGGAATACCCGACAGGATCAGGAAATAAAATGAATTTAAAGCAGGTGGCGAGGGAATTGACCCGCCGGGTGATCAGCCTGTTTGAAAAAAGCAAAGACAATGGCCGCCGCCTGTATGGAGATTACAGTTGGTTTTATCAGCAGCCGGGCAATGAAGACCTGGTAATGTTCTACGAATATTTCCACGGGGATAGCGGAAGAGGGCTTGGCGCCAGTCACCAAACAGGCTGGACGGCTTTGGTGGCAGAATTGATCAGTGAATACGGAACCGGGTAAATACTTGCCTGTTCAAAGAAGTTCTCCTGCCGGTTCATGATCGTCATATTGATCTCTCAGCTTATTCAGCTCCAGTTTCAGGTGGCGGACGATCTTATCATATGAGGCATCATTTATAAGATTATGTTGTTCAGCAGGATCTTTTTGCAGGTCATACAATTCCCATTCATTCACTTCGTAAAAATAGATGAGTTTAAACCGGTCTCCCCTGATAGCGATGTGCGGAATCACTGTATGGTCTTTGCTGTATTCATAATAGTGATAGTACAGGTACTTCCTGGGTAATGTCTTTTGTTTTCCTGTTACTAATGGCTTAAAGCTTAACCCTTGCATCCATTGAGGGACTGCTGCGCCTGCTAAATCAAGAATTGTTGGCGCATAATCTATGTTCTGCACCATAGTATTGCTGACAGTTTCCGGCTTTATCTTTCCCGGCCATTTCATCAGCAAAGGAGTGCCCATGGAAACATCATACGCAAAACGTTTGTCAAACCACCCGTTCTCACCCAAATAAAATCCCTGGTCACTGGTGTACATAACAGCTGTGTTGCTGCTGAGATTGTTATCATCAAGATAGGCCAGTATGCGACCAACACTTTCATCAATAGAGGCGATGCAGGCAAGGTAGTCCTGCATATACCACTGGTATTTATGTTTCAGCAGCTCTTTCCCCGCCAATTTCTTATCACGGATCAGTTTTCCTCTTTCTGCATATATCTCTTCAAATCTTTTTCTTTCTGATGCAGGCATCCTGTTCATAATGGCATTATATGTGGCAATGTCATTGGCATCAGGTTTCAGTTCAGGAATATCTGCGAGGTATTTGGGGTCAATTTTCAGGTCGCCGCATAATTTCATATCCGGTAGTATGCTCATGGTTTGTATCCGCCAGGCACTGCCATGTCCCGCTGTATCAACATATAAAGTAGGGGGCTCGGGGAATTTTTTTTGGCAGAATTGCTCAAGGTATTTTAAAGCAGGCACAAAATTCCGGTGCGGCGCTTTGTGGTGAAAGAACAACGCAAAGGGTTTGTTTTTGTCACGACCATTCAGCCAGTTAATGGCGTCGTCGGTAATGACATCGGCAGAATAGCCTTTTTCAACAATGGTATCACCTTTCATGGTGATCATTCTTGTATCAAAATACTGGCCCATGCCGGGTAAAATCCTCCAGTAGTCAAACCCACGGGGATAGGAATGCAGATGCCATTTGCCGATCAGTGCTGTTTGATAACCGGCCTCACCAAGTAAATGTGCAATATTGGTTTTTGAAGAATCGAACCGTGTGAAATTATTTTTGACCCCGTTTTTATGTGAATGTTGTCCTGTCAGCAAAGTGGCCCTCGCCGGTGAGCAAATGGAATTACCCACAAACGCCTTATTGAATTTCACACCTTCTTTAGCAATACGGTCAATATTCGGCGTGTGGATGAATTGTTTGTTATAGGCACTGATGGCATCATTGTCATGGTCATCACTCATGATGTAAATGATATTCGGTTTTTGTTGGGCAAAAACAAGACTATGGCAAAACAGGAATAGAAAAAGCAATCTCATGACCGGAAAGTTACAATAATATTATCTGTGTAGATTTGGCAAAACAAGATTTATGGAGTTTGGCCGTGTTGCGGAAAGTGAATTAGATTCGGTTGATTTCAGTTTACCTGCGGAGCCTGCATTTAATCAGCAAGTCCTGAAAGGGAAGCCTGTGAAGCATCCTAAGATATATCTCGGTTGTGCCAAATGGGGCCGGCCGGAGTGGGTGGGAAAGATATATCCACCCAAAACAAAAGAAAAAGATTTCCTGCAACATTATGTGGAGCACTATAATTGTATTGAATTAAATGCAACCCATTACAAGGTTTATGGTGAAACAGGTATCCGCAAATGGGCAGAGAAAGCAAAAGGAAAAGATTTCCTGTTTTGCCCGAAGATGTACCAGGGGGTGACACACCGCGGTTCATTAAAAGGAAAAGACTTTATTACCAATGAATTTTTTCGTGGTGTTGTTGCGTTTGCAGAGCATCTCGGGCCTGTTTTCGTACAGGTAAGCGATGCCTTTTCTCCGAAAAGGAAAGAGGAATTGTTTGCGTATCTGGCTACTTTGCCCAAAGACCTGCAGTTCTTTTTAGAGGTTCGTCACCCTGACTGGTTTGCCAGGGAGAAGGACAGGGAGGATATGTTCAATTTTCTTCGTAATAATAATATGGGTGCAGTGATAACGGACACCGCCGGCAGAAGAGATTGTGCCCACATGCACCTGGCAATACCGAAAGCATTTATCAGGTATGTTGGCAATAGCCTGCACTCATCTGATTATACAAGAACAGATGTATGGGTGGAAAGAATGAAATACTGGCTCGATCATGGGTTGGAAGAGTTGTATTTTTTCATGCATATGCACGATGAGGCCACTTCGCCTGAGCTGACAGTTTACCTCGTTGACAAAATGAACAAAGAATGCAGGTTGAATTTAATAAAACCAAAATTTCTGGACAGCACTTTATTACCAAAGGCAAAGCAAAAAGGATTGTTTGATTAATGTAGTTCAAACAATTCATCCCATCTTGAAGTGTAGCGGCCGCTGATATGATTTTGTTGCATTTTCCAATTCCTTACAGTGCCGCTGGCGGCAAATTTAAGCACATCATCCCGCTGGCTGAAATTGATGTTATCAATCATATCCATCAGCCGTTTTTCACAGTTTTTTGTTTCGGAAAGAAACAAATTACCCTGGATAGAAGTGTCAGGCACAATGCCGCTGAGCATGACACCGGCCTTTTTATACAACTGCCCTTTTTCAAAAAGTTTATCAACTAATTGCACTGCTGGTTTTATCAATTCATTGGTAAAGGATGTTGCTGAAGGAAGAGTTGTATAAGTGCTGATCGTACCGGTTTTTTTAAAACCAAGCATGTGGTCCTGGTCTTTTGTTACTACAAAAACACTAACCACTTTTGCAGCGCTATGCTGCCGCCGCAACTTTTCCGCCGCCCTCGATGCATAAGTGGCAACAGCTTCTTTTATAGATGCAATATCTCCGACGGGACTACCAAACATCCGGGTAGTAGCGATCATCTTTTTAGTTATTAGTTCATCTTCCATGTCTTTGGCGGGTTCACCCCGCAGTTCTTTAATAAGCCGTACACCCACCACACCGCCTAAATGTATTTTGCCGAACTCCTCACTCATCCGGCTCAACTGTAATGCATCATGAATGCACCATTGTTCTTTTAGTTTTGCTGCATACTGCCAACCCACTCCCCACACATCCCCGATAGCTGTTTGCTTCAATGCCTGTATTGTTTTTTCTTCGCTGTCAAGCACCATCACACCATTATATTGATGAACAAATTTTTTGGATAAACGATTGGCCACTTTAGCCAATACCTTGGTTGGGGCAACACCAATGGATACCCTGATACCTGTCCACTGTTCAACGGTATTTTTTATTTCTTCTGCTATCGTCTGTAATTCATTTACCGGGAAAATGCCCAGGTCCAGAAACGCTTCGTCCACTGAATACACTTCTACATTCTTTTTGCCTAACATCATCCGCAATGTTTCCATCACCCGCCAGCTCAGGTCGCCGTATAAATTGTAGTTGGAAGAAAAAACAGCTACATCATGTTTTTCGATCAGCGGTTTTGCCAGGAAATAAGGGCCGGCCATTTCCACTCCTAATTGCTTGGCTTCATTGCTTCTTGAAATGATGCAACCATCATTATTGCTGAGTACAACAACGGGTTTTCCTTCGAGATGAGGTTTGAACAACCGTTCACAGGAACAATAAAAATTATTGCAATCAACGATAGCTTTCATACCGGATGAATAATATACGTTACTACGCCCCATACAGAAAAGTTGGTGAACTCAGCCAGGTTGATATTTTTATACCGGTCATTTTCGGCAATGAGAAAAGAAGAAGAAAAATTCTTGTGAAACCGCCGTACCAATAATTCGCCGTTCAGTACCGCTACGATCACTTTCCCATTCGTCAGCTTCAGCGAACGATCCACGATCAATATGTCTCCGTCAAAGATCCCTGTATCCCGCATGGCATCGCCTTTCATCCGAAAGAAAAAGGTAGCCGGTTTGTTCCTGATCAGTTGTTCATTCAGATCAATACCCCGTTCCATGTAATCATCAGCAGCAGCACCAAAACCGGTGGCGTTGGCCGTTTTCACCTCCTGCTGTTTGAATTGTTTCGAGCCTTTATAGGCCGCCCCGTAAAATTCTTCCCCGTCCATAAAAAATAATTTTTGTAAAACTAATTAATTTAGTAAATTAGTGCTAAGAAAATGGGTAAGTATTTTCTGAAATTTTAAAGGATGGGATATGAAAACTATTATCAACACGATTCCCGGCTACCGGGTAAATGAATATTTGCTGGTATTGAGTCCGCATGAAGAACTATGGAACCGGATCGTAAAAGTGAAGGAGGAATTTGCAGAGAAGTATAAATCAGAGGAGGCCAGGTGGGGGAAACCTCATATTACGCTGGCAAACTTTGTACAGTATGAAATGAAAGAAGACCGGTTGGTGAATCGCCTGCAAGTAGTGGCGATGGGTCTTCCTGCTATAAAAGTGGAATTGAGGGATTTTGGAAGCTTTCCCTCGCATACCATATATATCAATGTCACTTCAAAAATTCCAGTGCAAACACTGGTAAAAGAAATACGTCATGAGACGCAGCGCCTGATGAAGCTGAACGATGACAATAAACCCCATTTTATACTGGAACCACACCTGACGGTTGCAAGAAAACTAAAACCCTGGCAGTATGAAAAAGGATGGCTGGAATACAGCCATAAACATTTTGCAGGCCGGTTTATTGCTGATGGCATGACTTTATTGCGAAGACCTGAAGGAGAGTTAAAATACCAGGTGGCCAGGCGGTTTGCATTTCAGAATATGCCTGTTTCAACAAAACAAGGGGAGTTATTTGGATAAATACAAAACCACGGAGGCACAATGACACAGGGTATCACGGAGAAAATTCATAAACCCTTGACAGAAAGGGAAAGATGGCTTACCTCACAAATAATGGATATAGCAATAAGTATTCATCGGTTTTTAGGACCCGGTTTGCTGGAAAGTGTGTATGAAAAATGTTTTTGTTATGAATTGACTAAAAGAAATATCCCTTTCGTAAAGCAAAAGTGCATTGAGCTGGTATATGATAACCTTATTATAGATGAAGGCTTGAGGATAGACATAATTATTGACGATTTAATTATTATTGAATTGAAAGCGCAGGAAACATATCATCCTGTATGGGAGGCTCAATTGTTAAGCTATTTAAAGCTGACTCAAAAAAGGTTAGGATATATTTTGAACTTTCATGTTCCGCTTATGAAGAATGGAGTGAAAAGAATGATTCTTTAACTCTTTTTTCCGGTTTAATAGCAGTATATCTGCTTCTCCGTGTTTCACCGTGTCTCCCTGTCTCTGTGGTTCAAAAAATCTTATAACAGTTAAACCTGAAATGTGGAATGGGAGTGTGAGTGAGGAGAATAAAGAGTAAGGATATGTGGGTATGAACAGAAGAGACACTCTTTGTTCTCCTTTTTTATTGATAGAACTAAAACCAACACAAGATATGTCAGAGAAATTACAGCAGGATCATTATAAAGTTTCCATCAGGAACAAAGAGGAAACCGAACAATATATGCAGGGAAGAGGCGCCCAGTTCAATACAAAGAACCGTTTCCTGAAAGATGAACGGACAAAAGAGCATATTGAAGCTGTTGATGACTGGACAGACGAAAATGTACCAACACAGTACATTGAGCAGGAATCAAAGACCATTGTGAACAAAGTGGAGAGCCCCGATGTGGGTATGATGTACAGCATGAATCCCTATGCCGGTTGTGAGCATGGCTGCATTTATTGTTATGCAAGAAATGTGCATGAATACTGGGGCTACAGCGCCGGGCTTGACTTTGAAAGAAAGATCATTATAAAGAAAAATGCGCCGCAACTGCTCCGTAAGTTTTTGATGAACAAGAAATGGGATGCCACACCCATCATGCTCAGTGGCAATACGGATTGTTACCAGCCGGCCGAGCAAACCTACCGGCTCACAAGAGGATTGCTGGAAGTGTGTAACGAATTCAATCAACCGGTGGGCATATTGACCAAAAACTCCTGGATTTTAAAGGACAAAGATGTGCTGCAGGAGATGGCGAAGAAAAAAATTGTGTCAGCCATGGTCTCCATCACTTCTTTCAATGAGGATCTGCGAAGGGTGATGGAACCAAGGACCACCACTGCGAAACAAAAACTGAAAGTGATCAACGAACTCAGCAGTGCCGGTGTTCGCATGGGCATCATGATGGGGCCGATGATACCCGGACTGAACGAACATGAGATGCAGCGCATCATGAAAGCAGCGAGAGATAACGGAGCTACGTTCACTGCCTACACTTTTATCCGGTTGAACGGCGCCATCAAATTCCTGTTTCATGACTGGCTCTATAAAAATTTTCCTGACCGGGCCGACCGGGTCTGGCATAATATCGAGAACAGCCATGATGGTAAGGTGAATGATACCCGCTGGAATGTGCGGATGCGGGGCGAGGGTCCCATTGCACAAATGGTGGCGCAGCAATATAAAAAATATGGCAAGCTCTATGGTATGAATGCTGAGGAATGGAGCCTGAACCGGTCATTGTTCAGGCGGCCAGGGGAGCAGGGGAGGTTGTTTTAGAAAATTGTATTTTAATGTAATAAAACCATTAAACCTCATGAATAGTAAAAACCAATTTGGAGGAACTTGGACAGAGCTTAAAATTGAAATTCTTGAAACATATGCAAGGCAGTTTTTGACTGTTTTTAAAAACCAACCAAGACAGAAGCTACTATATTTCGATGGGTTTGCAGGTTCTGGTGATATCGAGGTTGAAGGATTACCGGAGCAGGAAAGGCATACAATCGAAGGTGCGGCTATAAGAGTTATGAAAATTGACAAACCCCGAAGTTTTGATATGTATTATTTTGTTGAAAAGAAAAAAAACCTAGCACTTTCTTTAGAAGCAAAGATCAAAAACGAATTTTATGATAAAGAATTCTATGTTCAGGCAAAGGATTGTAATCAGAAATTGAAAGACCTTGCTAAATTTTTGCGATCTGAAAAAGGTAAGGCGTATAAGGTTTTAGGATTCATTGATCCCAAGGGGATGCAATTGGAATGGTCTTCTTTAGAAATACTAAGAGGTCTACATATTGACCTTTGGATACTTAATCCTACCAGCGGAACAAATAGGGTGCTTGTAAGAAAAGGCGAGATAGACGAGTCATGGCTAAGAAGACTTGAGTTGTTCTTAGGAATGAATAGGGAGGAAATCAAAAACCACTTTTACTCAAGGCGACCAACTTTATTTGGAGATCTAGATTTTGTAAAGGAGAACGACCCTATTAATAGACTACATGAGCTATACGCAAATAGAATAGCTGGCAATATCTTTAAATATGTATCTAATCCAAAAATTCTTAAAAATAGCAATGGCTCCCCTTTATTTCATTTCTTTATGGCTACAAATAATGAAATTGCACTACGAATTGCAAATTCAGTAGTGAATCCTAAACTGGGTTTTTGACATGGCACAATCTTCAATTGAATGGACCGAAATGACCTGGAACCCCACAACGGGGTGCAATAAAATTTCAGCAGGTTGTAAATATTGTTATGCCGAAGTAATGGCGAGACGGCTACAGGCCATGGGTATAGATAAATATAAGGAAGGCTTCAAACTAAGAATACACGAGGATGCATTATTGGTTCCTTATAGCTGGAAATCCCCCAAAATAGTTTTTGTAAACTCGATGAGTGATCTTTTTCACAAAGATGTGCCGCTTTCCTTTATCCAAAAGGTTTTTAAAACCATGAATGAAAACCCTCAGCACACATTCCAGGTACTGACTAAGCGATCTGATCTGTTGCTTAAATATCACAAAGAACTGAACTGGACGCATAATATCTGGATGGGAGTATCTGTGGAAGACCACAGGGTAAAGCACAGAATTGATGATTTGAGAAAGACGAATGCCCGTACTAAATTCCTTTCCTGCGAACCACTGATTGGTCCCCTGCATAAACTCAATCTCAGAAAAATTGATTGGGTTATCGTTGGCGGTGAAAGTGGCAGAAAACCACGGCCGATGAATGTTGATTGGGTATTGGACCTTCAGCAGCAATGTGAAAAGGCTAAAGTCGCTTTCTTTTTCAAGCAATGGGGCGGCACCAATAAAAAGAAAACCGGAAGAATACTCAATGGAAGGACTTATGATGAAATGCCTCCCATTGAACATCTTGAAGCCATTGAACTATAACTATTCTGACTCAAACTCCAGCAACACATCTTTGCCATCCAGTAGCAGCAGCGACTTGTCTTTTATCTCAAACCTGTTCACTTTTTGCAGCAGCGAAAAGAAACTGTCTTCGGTTTGCTGCACCCCATCACAATACATCTTGGTGGAAAATAACTGGCTGATGGATATGGAATCTCCCACGACAGCAAAGGAACCACCAAAGTTGTTGCAGCTTCCGTTGCCGCCGGCCCTTTTCTTTTCTTCATCAAATTTGATAAAGGCTTTTTTCACAACCACTTCCTGCATGCCGCTTGCCGGGTTAAGTTTGGTCAGCATCCATTTGGTATTGTAGAGATCATTTTTAGCATTTTCTTTCGGTTTAATGGTAAATGCCATTAAAAGGATAGCTGCAAGAACGATAATCAGTATTTTTCCCATGATCTTGTTTTTTACGGGAGTATGATGCAGCGTAAATTCTTATTGCATATCCAGGCCGGTTGTTTTCGCAGCTAAAAAATTTCTTTGTGTAATCCTTAACAACCCTGCATCCGGGTAGTAAAACACGGTTTATGAGGAAAAGAATCCTTCTCCCCGCATTACTGCTGCTGAGTTGTTTGCAGGTATGGTCACAGGCTAAATGGGACCGGCCCATGCAACTGAAAGCCTGTTCCATTGATGTGAAAGCAGATATGTTCACAGCCAGAACTTTTATCGTAATGGAATTTTACAATCCCAACGATAAAGAAATTGAAGGACTGTATCGTTTTGAACTGAAACCCGGCCAGGCCATCACAGCTTTCCAGCTTGACCTGTTTGGAAAATATCGTGATGGCTCGATAGAAGAAAAGTGGAAAGCGACCAATGCGTATAATACCATTGTCGGAAAACGCATTGACCCGGCCCTGCTCACGATGGAATCACCCGATCACTACAGTCTCCGCATCTATCCTGTTCCCGGAAAAGGAAGCCGGAAAATAACAATGACGATACAGCAATTGCTGAAAACAGAAAACAATCATCTCCAGTATTTCCTGCCGCTGAATGTGCAGGACGTTGTTGAACAATTCAGCATCAGTATCGGAGTAGAAAGTGGCAACAATATACCGGTCACGAAACCGGGCCTGATCGCAGCACATACATTCGGTGCTTCAGGTCACAGGCATAGTTTGTTATGGAAAACAAGTAAGATCCAGCTAAAAAACCCGGTTGCTTTTGCTATTCCGCTTGCAGGTACGCAGACATTTTGCGCTAAACAGAATGGAGTTCAAACTCATTTTGCATTACGTTTCAAGCCATCAGTGCCGGTGAATTATGCTATTCAACCCAACAAGATCACTGTTCTCTGGGATGCATCGGCTTCTTCTGCGAAGAGAGATATAAACAAAGAGATCAGTTTCCTTCGGCAATTTATTTCGTATCACAATATTTCCCAATTAACATTGGTCAGCTTCAATCACAAGCTGGTTGACAAGGTGATTTTTGATAAACCTAATTCATCCGGAAGCCGCTGGCAACAGTATATTCAAAACCTGGAGCACAAAGGCGCCACACAGTTAGGGGCCATTGATCTTTCAGCGATGACGGCAGATATTTTTCTTCTCTTCACCGATGGTAACAATACTTATGGAAAAAGTAAACCCAAAACAGGAACAGCGCTGGTCTATGCTGTTCATGCCTCGACAGGAGCAAACGCTACAATACTAAATGAGATCGTTGGAGCCAATGGGGGAAAACTGGTTGATCTGACTAAGACAACCATCAGCGAAGCCATTCAGATCAACAGCCGGGCCGAAAATTGGTTGCTTGCTCTACGTTCGGCCAGCGGCAAAGTGATTGTGGAACAAAGTTTTCCGCAGCGAGTGAACGAACCCTTGCTTATCAATGGCACGATGCCACAGGGACAGGATACTTTGTATTTCCATTATGGTAATAACAATACGATCACCAAAACGGAAAAAATTGTCATCAGCAGCGATAAGGAGTGCAGTTCCTCATCAGTTGATAGAATAAGCATGCTGGACAAATTTGAACACATGATACGGATGAGTAACTGGGAAACCATCCCTGATTTTGGATTGAACGAGAAAATTGTTACACCCAATACCGCTTATATCGTACTGGAGAGAATAGAGGATTATGTGAAGTACAACATCACACCGCCAAACGAACTAAAGGAAGAATGTGAAAAAATGGGCTGGGTTAAAAGAGACACCCGGCCGCAACGTCAGCAGGCGAGGCAGGCTGATGAGTTTACCATTCTCAATGGCGTGGTGAATACGTTTAACAACAGGTTGTATAAATGGGACAGCAATGAAAAGCTGATCTCGTTGAGCAAAGTAGAGTATGACAGGGACAAACTGGCAAGAGAAGAGGCAGTGGCAGCAAATCAAAATGCTATGGTAGCAACGTCACCAGGCCTGGTTAATTCACTAAGCGGTGCCGTATCCGGATTAAACTTTAATGGGAACCATTCGCTGGATGAAGTGGTGGTAACAGCTTATGGATCGGCAAGAAAGAGAAGCGTCACCGGGTCCGTTGCCTACATCCAGTCAGAAGAGATCTTGCCCAACCTAACTGTTGAACAGGCCTTACAGGGAAGAGTAGCAGGGCTTCAGGTTACCAATAGTTTCGGGCAACCGGGCAGTGTAGCTGATATACGAATCAGGGGCTCTTCGTCATTGAATGGTAATAGTGAACCTCTCTTCGTTCTCGATGGCATTCCGGTTTCAGGAAATATCAATGATGTGATCAGCACTTCTGATATTGATAACATCACGGTGCTGAAGGATGCTTCGGCTTCAGCCATCTATGGCAGCCGCGGCGCCAATGGTGTTATTGTGATCAATTCCAAAAAAGGCAAGCAACAGTATCGCTACAATGACAAACCTTACCGGTTAAAGAATATGGAGGATGTGGAATACCTGCAACAAATAAAAAAAGCTGGCAAAGACGAAAAGATATTTGTGTATGAAGAGTTGCGGCAACGCTATGCAGATGAGCCCGGCTTTCACCTGGATATAGCACAGCATTTTTTTGAAACAGGTATGAAGCAAGAAGCCGGTGAGATATTGATGACCGCTATAGAAGTTTCAAACGGAAGCTTCCAGGTGCTTCGGGCTGTTGGTTATATTCTGGAGCATTGGAAACAGTTTAGCGATGCGATCGTTATCTATGAGCAGTTGCGTGACGATTACCCTGACAATCTGTATGCTCATCGTGATCTTGCATGGGCTTATTACCAGGACTGTCAGTACCAACAGGCGATGGAAACATTATTTGCAGCTATTAAGAGGGATATGAAACAGCAGGAATGGATCAATCTGTCTCTTAAATCAATGATGATGGCTGAAATGAATGCGATCATCAGTTTGCACACAAATGAGTTAGACGTCTCTGCGATACCGACAGCCCTGATCAGGGCCACGCCTGCCGATCTGCGTATTGTGATGGATTGTAATAAAGGCAATCTCGGAAACATAAGTATAAAAGAACCTGGAGGGGAGTATAGTACTTACGGAAAACCGGTAACAAAGAACGGCGGAATGCTGATGACCAATAACAGCTATAGTTATTATAATATTCCTGCTGAATACCAGATCAAAAATGCAGTGAATGGTAAGTACAGGATAGGGCTTAATTATTATGACTATTATTCTTATCCCGGCAAAATACCTGCCTATATCCGCATCATGACCTTCCGGAATTTCGGCAGGAAGAACCAGTCAATAGCGATTGAAAACGTAGTGATGGATAACCAGTATGGTGAAGTGGAGATCGCAGAAATAAAATGGTGATGAAAAAATATTTTAAAATTTTGTAGCAAAAATTTGGCAACAATAAAAAAATAGTTCAATCTTTGCACTCGCAAAATAAAAACATGCAGCGCATAACACTACATATTGAATCGGTGAATTGGTTTAGTCCCAAGGGAGACTATGCTGGTTGCGGGGCATGTAATGCTGCTGAATAGTGTAACAACGAATTCAATGAAATACAGGCCCCGCAAGAGATTGCGGGGTTTTTTGTTTGGCCTCCCCAAACCCCTCCGCTGGAGGGGCTTATGGAAGTATCAAAGTTTCAAAAGGATTTATGTAAACTGAAGCAAATTGAATCTTTAACCAGGTAAAACAGAAAAGTGCTGAAACAAAAACAACATAAACGATTTACAATGAGTATGAATGATATTCTCTTATCACTCAGGTGCTATTGGTATGCACAGTTATCAGGAAGTATTATACCAGCAGGCAACGAGAATGATAATAAATATCAGCGACCGGATCATATCCGCATATAGGAGTGTTATGCTCCTGTAAAGGAAAGCCCGGTCGCCGCAAACGACCGGGCTTTTTTGTGCCGGTGATTGAAAAAATAAAACAGGGAAGGTATGCGATGAAATTTTTACTGGCAGTGCTGGCTATTCACTTCATCAGTGAGTGGATCAGCAATAAGAGAAAAGATAAAAGGAATGACAATGCTGATGTGATGAATGAAACAGTTCGTCACCCGGCAGAATTTGAGTTAAGATAAAAGATTATGTGCAGAAGGAGGAATAAGTGTCCCCGGTGAGATGCAGCCGGGGCACTATTCAAAAGTTCTTTGGAAAATATAGCAGCATTCCAATTGGCTGGATACTCCGCCTGGAACGGAGAGGCTGCAGGTTCGAGTCCTGCCTGCTATACACAACGGGCTGTCATGTCCCAAGGTTGGCGAAGAACATTTGCAATGTTCATGGAAGGGTTCGATTCCCTTACGGTCCACAGAAAGGTTCGTTGCTGGAACGGCTAACATTTCTGATTGTCTATCAGATGCTATGAGTTCGATTCTCATACAAACCGAAGTATTGCCAGGTAGTGTAATGGCAAACACATCAGGTTTTGATCCTGATATTCTCAGTTCGAATCTGAGCCTGGCGACAAAAGATGTTGGCTTTAGCTTATCGGTAAAGTATCCGTCTGTGCAACGGAGGAACAGGGTTCGAATCCCGAAGTCAACCCGTGATGTGGTTTGGAGTAACGGTTAACTCAGAAGTCTCATAAGCTTCAGATGTTGGTTCGAATCCAACAGCCGCAACAATTGATGACTTAGCTCAATGGCTGAGAGCAGTACCCTGATATGGTGCAGGTTAAAGGTTCGAATCCTTTAGTCATCACAAATTGGCTCGTAGCTCAATGGCAGATGTACCCGGCTTTTAACCGGGGGGTTGTGAGTTCGAATCTCACCGGGCCAGCAAAGGAAACATAGTTCAACGGCAGAACAGTTGGTTGTTAACCATCAGATGAATGTTCGAGTCATTCTGTTTCCGCAAAGTTTGTTGATGAATACAATTCGATGAAGAGGAAATGGTGATCTGTCAGTATTCATCACAAACAACAGGTGCTTTGGCAGAATGGATTTTATGCACCGGAGTGAAATCCCGGAGATCGTGGTTCAATTCCACGGGGCACCACGGAGAATAAGAAATGAGAAACAGGAAATGAGGAATGAGAAAGTAAATGCGGGTTTGTTGTAATGGCTAACAGATCAGATTCTAACACTGATGATGGAGGTTCGAGTCCTTCAGCCCGGGCCAAATATGTAAAAATTAAAACACCCCTTTAGGGGATGGGGACAAAACAATGGAACAGAAACAACTGCAATGGAGAAAATTGTCAGGCGAATGGATCAGGCAGTCCATCGAGGATGAAATAATGAGCGTATTGGCAAAAGAGAAAGAGATGGGCCATGAACTGAAGGTTTGTATTGGCACAGATAGCCAGGTAAAAGGAAAAGTTACGGAGTTTGCCACGGTCATCGTGTTCATCCGGAAAGGAAAAGGCGGCTTCATGTATATCCGCAACCAGGTTTCCCGGCAGCGGATGACGATCAAGCAGCGGATGCTGATGGAAGTGGGCAAGAGCATTGAAGTGGCCTATGAATTGAGCAACATCTTTTCCCGGTTTGATGTGGCGATGGAAGTGCATGCCGATATCAATACCAACCCTGGCTTTAAGAGCAATGATGCATTGAAAGAGGCAATGGGTTATATCGTGGGAATGGGATTTGCTTTCAAAGTGAAACCCAATGCATTTGCCAGTTCAAATTGTGCTAATAAAGTAGTTCAATGAGCTCTTTAAAATAATTGTTGGTGCATTGCACCAACAGAAGAAGGTATAGGCTGTTGATCCATGTTTTAAAGAAGCATGACAGTGCAGACGTAATAACTATCTGTATCCTGCTCAATAGCTATATCGCCTGCTGTCTGAAAAACAGCCCCGTAACGGTCGCAGGTTCGATTCCTGCTCTCACCACATCAGGTGGGATAGCTCAGCTGGTCAGAGCACTACAATGTGGATGTAGGGTAAAAAGAAGCACACCACTTCTCAAAAAAGGTGTACCAGAAATTAAAGCCAGGTCTGTATGCCGGTAAGTTCTTTACTATTCTTTTAAGAAGAGAAAGGAAAATTACAATCGGCTTATCACCAGCAGGCTGATAAAAAACAAGAAGCGTTTATTCACTTTGATACGGATAATTTATTGTACAGGTATGATGAATGAGGCTGTATCAAACTGGATCAATCAATCCTGTTTTAATCGGCTTCCGTTATCAGCGGATGGCGTACAGAGCTAGCTTTATTAAAAACTCAAAACATCTCCCACAAAAACACGGAGAACACAAAGAAATCATTTGTGTCCTTTGTGGCTTAGTGGGAAACAAAAACAAGTATATGAAAAAAGTAAAACTGAATACCTGGCAAGTGGCCCTGGTATTCAAAAATGGAGCCTACCAGCGTTTGCTGACTACCGGCACTTACTGGTTCTGGAAGAAAGAAGACATTTATGTTTATGATATCACCAAACCATTCGTGGCGCCGGTGGAACTGAACATTCTGTTGCAGGATAATGAGCTGGCAGGCATCCTGCAGGTGGTGGAAGTGAAAGACAACGAGATCGTGTTGCATTACGAAAATGGTTTGCTGAAACAGGTATTGACCGCCGGTCGTTACACTTTCTGGAAATCGGTGATCCAGAATGAATTCATCCGTGCCGACATCAGCCAGCTGGAGATAAGTGAGAACATTGACCGTAACACGTTGCTGAACCGGCTGGTGGCGTCTTATGTCCGTTCTGTAAGTGTGGAGAACTATGAAAAGGCGGTGCTGTTCATTGACGGTAAGTTTGACAAAGTGCTGAACAGTGGTGTATATTACTGGTGGAAGAACAATATTGCGGTTCATATTGCAAAGGTGGATATGCGCCAGCAGCAACTGGAAGTGAACGGGCAGGAGATCCTGACCAAAGACAAAGCGGCTTTGCGGATCAATGCCTGGGCACAGTACAAAGTGGCGGATATTGAAAAAGCCCTGCTGGAAAACAAGGAATACGACAAGCAGTTGTATGTGGCTTTCCAGTTGGCGTTGCGTGAGTATGTAGCCGGCTACAGCTTTGATGAATTGCTGGATAAGAAAGAAGCGATCGCTCCTTTTGTGTTGCAGCAGGTGAAAGAAAAAGTGGCGGCGCTGGGAGTGGAAGTAAATGGTTTTGGTATCCGCGACATCATCCTGCCGGGTGATGTGAAGGAGATCATGAACCAGGTGCTGATCGCCGAGAAAAAAGCACAGGCTAACAGCATTATGCGTCGTGAAGAAACTGCCAGCACCCGTAGTTTGCTGAACACTGCCAAACTGATGGAAGAAAATGCGATGTTGTGGAAGCTGAAGGAGATGGAATATGTAGAAAAGATCGCCGACAAGATCAGTAACATCAGTGTCAGCGGCAATGGAATGCTGATTGAGCAATTGAAACAGATCTTTGTTCCGCAGAAATAAAATAAGTTAGGTCGCAGTAAAATGTGGCCTAACTTTTAAATTAATTAGTTATGTCAAAGCTAAAAATAACAGGGAAAGAACTAAGAGCTATCGGCTACCCGGAAGGTCCGGTGATCAGCATAGCGATGAATGTGATGCAGAAAAATTTCAAGCATCATGCAAAAGAGGAAGTGATGGAACTATTGAAGAAAGTATTGGATGCACCGGTGGAATATGAAAATGATGCCGTACTTGGTTTGATTGCAACACAATTGTTGCCAAAGAAGAATGCAGAAGGATCGGAAATTTCGCTGAATCAGAATGGAATTCAGTTTAATGTCTTCGGGCAAGAGCATATTGAAGAAGGAGCCATGCACCAGATGTACCAGGCCGCTAAGTTGCCAATTAGTGTGGCTGGGGCGTTGATGCCCGATGCACACAGTGGCTATGGTTTACCTATCGGTGGCGTGCTGGCAACAGCCAATGCTGTGATACCTTATGGTGTGGGAGTGGATATTGGTTGCCGGATGTGCCTGAGCATTTTTGACATCCATCCAAAAGAGCTTACCGACCGGGAATCTTTCTTTGCAAGGGAATTGGGCGAAGCCACTTTGTTTGGCAGCGGAGCTCAATTTGACAGGGCTTCGGATCATGAAGTGATGGAACATGAATTGTTTTACCAACTGCCTTTGCTTAAGAATTTACATGGTCGTGCATGGAAACAATTAGGTTCATCCGGTTCGGGCAATCACTTTGCAGAGTTTGGTGTGGTGGAAATTGCCGGGAAAGATGAAGTGTTGGGAATAGAAGCGGGCAATTACCTGGGTCTGTTGTCTCACTCTGGTTCAAGAGCATTGGGAGCAAATATTGCCAATCATTATACCAGGTTAGCCATCAGCAAAAGACGATTGCCGCAGGAGGCAAAAAATCTTGCCTGGCTCACATTGGATGAGGAAGAAGGGATCGAATACTGGAATGCCATGAATCTTGCCGGTGATTATGCATCTGCCTGTCACCATATCATTCATGCAAAGATTGCAAAGCAACTGGGTCGTCAGCCGCTGACGATGGTGGAGAACCACCACAATTTTGCATGGAAGGAAATTTATGAAGGAAAAGAAGTAATTGTTCACAGAAAAGGCGCTACACCTGCCGGCAAAGATGTGCTGGGGATAATTCCCGGTTCGATGACAGCAGATGGATTTATTGTGAAAGGAAAAGGAGAGACCGCCTCTGTCAATTCTGCTTCACATGGCGCCGGCAGAAAAATGAGCCGTTCCCGGGCCATGGCATCGGTGACGGATAAGCAATTCAAAGATGAACTGAAGAAGTTTGGCGTAAAATTGTTGGGTGGTGGACTGGATGAATCGCCTTTTGCCTACAAAGACATTCATGTGGTGATGCAATCACAAAAAGCATTGGTGGATGTGGTAGGAAGGTTTACTCCAAAAATTGTGAAAATGGACGGAGCCAAGCATAAAAGTTGGGGGAAGAAGGGGAGGGATGAGATGGCGGGAGAGTGAAAGCATATGACGGGTCAGTAATGTATCACTGACCCGCCATTAAATATTAAAGGCCTACCTGCAGCCCAATATTCAAACCAGCCTGTATCCCCTCGGGCCAGAGCTGCGGGTTGATGTAACCATCGTAAATGTTTTTTCTATAGATCACATACAAGCCGCCGGTAAGCATTGTCCGGAAACTTATAAAATAGTTCAGCGTTCCTGATGCAAGAATGGAGTTGTAAAAATTATCTGTAACAACTGTATTTTCCTGGTAACCTGTTTCAGATTGCACACCCAGCAATACGATTGTACGGGTGTTGGGATAAATGGCATGTTCATAGAAAAGCCAGACACCAGTTTTCTTTGCTTCGGTTTGTGTTTCTGCAGAACTGGTCGGTATGCCGTTCATAAAGGAATACTGTGATTGCTCGTTGTCAAAATATTCAAACAAAGCCGTAGCCCCGAAATTATCCTGGTGTTTTAGGTTGATGGGTTTATGCCTGCTGATACCCGCCTCTGCCCTGAATACCTTTGTTCTTCCGTTTGATTCATTTTTGGTAGATGGCAATGTGTTGCTATTGTCAGTATCGTAGTGATAAAAAGAAGGGTTGATGCGTATAAACTTCTGTGTACCTGACAGACGGCTGTTGTTTATAGCAAAGAAAAGAATATCATTTAAAGCAGTGAAATAGCGGATGTCATTGCCTGCAACGAGGTTCTTTTCCCGGAAGAATCGGTCAACCGTTTCTAAAACAAAACGGGTTCTCCTCCGGGCATCAAGTATACGGGTGTTATTGGCGGCTGTAACCGTCCTACCTAATTCATTCAATTCCGCATCAGATAATGACCTGGTAAGCCTGCCTTCTTCCTGTAATGTTGCGTACAACCAAAGGGCATTTTGCATATCCCTTACATTCTCCAGTCGCCCGGCGCCGATACCTGCCTCAAGCTGTGCCGAATAATTATTGGTTGTACTGCGATAAGTATTACTGATGGGTTCTATATTTCTGCTTTTACCACTGTTGATGCTGCCGGTCAGTGTTCCCCCCAGTATAGTGAACAGATGTTTACCGAACCAGGTGTTGGAAACAGAAAAATACGACGACCCTGAAAAATTATTTCCTTTATCTTCTGTTCCCTGTGATTTTGATCTTCCGCCACCAAAACCTGTTAAAGCATTTACCTGGATGGTTCTGTATATCCTGTCAGTGCTTCGGAGCTGGTAATAGTCTCCTCCAACTAGACCTGAAGAATGATGAGCGTTGAACTTGCCGGCCCCGGTTTTAATATCTTCTGCATAGCTGTTGCTTCCTGCTGAAATATTTACAGCCCTGAAATTATTGATTCTGAATTTGAAATTTCTTAATACAGAATCTTGCTGGCTTAGAACGATTTTGCAAAAGAATAATAGAAGTACACTGAGTAAATATTTTCTCATGGTTGTGGTTTTGTTGCCCGAATGTAAACGCAGGAAATAAAAAGCGGTGTTAAAGCAAGCCGATGCTTTGTTAATGAAAAACGAATCTGCTTTTTCAGGAATAAGAAAAAAGAAATATCAGACTTTCACATAGATCTTCTTCTTATCCATCCACCAGCATATGAACCACATAAAGGTAATAACGCATAGTGCATACAGTAATGAACCGTTCTCCGGTGCACCGGGAGTGTGCACCAATACTTTTTTATAGAGCCAGTTCCAGGGATTGATATAGGTCATCACTCCTTTATCATTCAGCCCATCGGGAATGCGGATGAGGGCAAGACCTTTTGGCAAAAAAGCACTCAGTGCAAAAACAAACAAGGCATTTTTACCAAACACATCAAAGAATCTGGCCAGCCCGCCTTTGATATTTTTAAACTCGATCATATAGATCATGGTGGCAATAGTGATGATGGCCAAACCGGTTGTATAGACAACATAAGAACTGGTCCATATCTTTTTATTGATTGGGAAAACAATATCCCAGCAAAACCCGGTGACCAGCATAGCCACCCCGGCCACAAACAAACCAGTGACCATTTCAAAATTCTTTCCCTTGGTTTGGATGTAGTGGCCCACCATGTAACCAAATATTACCTGCACAATAGCAGGCAAGGTACTCATCAGTCCTTCGGGATCGAAAGCTATTCCTTCGCCTTTATACATATGTGCCACACCAAGTATTTTCTTATCTATGTCAGTACCAAACCAGCCTTTCAAACTATACGGGTCGGAAGGATTTCCGGTATAGCAAAGCAGCCAGTACAGAAGTAAGAAAACCAGCCCTACATAAAAGGCTTTTCGGGGTTTTAGATAATAAGCTATAAGGGCAGCAAAGAAATAGCAAAGGGCAATGCGCTGCAGTACTCCTAATATTCTCACGCCACTTTCAGGGTTATCGGAGTCTACCCATTGGCGAAAAACAAGTGAGCCATCCTCCCACCGGGAAAATGGCCACCAGTTCAGGAAAAGCCCGATCAGGAAAATGATAAGCGTTCTTTTGATCACTTTTTTCCAAAACACCGCATCTCCCGCCGCTTCCAAACGAGGCAATACAAAAGCCATGGCATTGCCCACTGCAAAAAGAAAAAAAGGAAAGACCAGATCTGTTGGTGTGAGCCCATGCCAGGGGGCATGTTCCAGCGGGTCATAAATATGCGACCAGGAGCCGGGATTGTTTACCAGTATCATCAGGCAAACGGTGGCGCCGCGGAAAACATCGAGGGAGTGGAAGCGTTGGTTCAAGCAATGTGGTTTTTATAACTAAATGTAGGAAATTCATTCAGTGTTGCCAACTCTTTACGGTTATCTCCGGGAGGGTTTCTGCCAAATGAACTATTTTGCAGGTATGGAAAGCAGTAGCTTTTTTGTTCATCCTAGTTCCGTCATTGACAAAGGCGCCACGATCGGTGCCGGCACAAAAATCTGGCATTTTTGTCACCTGATGCCTGCCTGCAAAGTGGGTGAACGCTGCATCATTGGCCAGAATGTGTATATAGATAATAATGTCATTATCGGCAATGGGGTGAAGATCCAGAACAATGTGTCGGTATATAATGGAGTGGAAATTGAGGATGATGTTTTCCTTGGCCCTTCGATGGTTTTTACCAATGTCATCAACCCCCGCAGTTTTATTGAAAGAAAAGAAGAGTTCAAAAAAACGATTGTCCGCAAAGGTGCAACCATTGGCGCTAATGCTACTATATTATGCGGGGTTGAGGTAGGTTCCTATGCGATGATCGGCGCCGGAACAATGGTCGTAAAGAATGTTCCTCCCCATGCTCTTATAGTTGGAAACCCGGCTCAGCAAATTGGCTGGGTAAGTAAGGCTGGCCACACCCTCGATTTTAATGCAGATGGCATAGCCGTTTGTCCGCATGAAGGGGTAAAATACAAGTTACTGAGCGATTGGGTTTCCCTGGTCAGATAGTTATCAACTTATGGGAATAATTCCTTCAAAATCTGAGGATTTTACCTTGTTGTGACTCCCATTCTTCCCATTATATTTGCAAGCAAATAGAAACCAGCCTCCGGGCTGTTTTAAGGTTCAATTTCAATGAAAACCGGTCATAGGGCAGAAATGCCCATGTGACTGAGGTGGCGAAGCCGTCTGCAAAAGCTCTTATGGTAACAAGAAAATGGTATGCAGTATATACCCGTTCACGCTGGGAAAAAAAAGTAAACCAGTTGTTGCGGGAAAAAGGTACAGAAAGTTATTGCCCGCTGAATAAAGTGCGGCGCCGCTGGAGCGACAGGGTGAAGATCGTTGAAGAGCCTTTGTTCAAATCCTATGTTTTTGTCAAGATCAGCGATGAAGACAGGACTAATGTCCGGATGACACCTGGGGTGATCAATTTTGTTTACTGGAATGGAAAGCCTGCTGTAATCAGGGAAAAAGAAATTGGCAGCATCCGGCGCTTCCTGGATGAATATGAAGATGTGGAAGTCAGATCCATGAATGTATCAGTAGATGAAAGAGTAAAGATAACGGCAGGCCTGCTGATGGACAGTGAAGGGAAAGTATTGTCTGTGCGGCGAAAAATGGTGAAGGTGGCCATTGACAGTCTTGGGTATATCCTCGTTGCTCATATTGAAAGAAGTAAGTTAACTTCGGTCCGGCCCTGATGGCATGGTTTATAATTGTACAGCGATATTGTTCTACCTTATCATAATAAACAAACCTGAATGAGAAAAATCCTGCGATTACTTTTGTTGCTGGTTTTCCCTGTTTTTGTCATTTCCTGCGGCACGCAAAAAAAATTACCACCCTATTATCTTGATACGATGGCTGATACCACCATCAACGGTCAGGTGGTCATCCCGGAACTGCGGATACAAAAAAACGATCTCCTGTCTATACAAGTTTATAGTGTTACTACAAAACCCGAAGCAGATGCATTGTATAATTTGCCGCTGAGTAATGCAGGCACCCAAACATTAACCGGCTACCTGGTTGACCTGAATGGGAATATTGAATACCCACGCCTTGGCAGTATTAAGGCAGAGGGGCTTACCAAAAAAGAGTTGGCAGAAGTGATCAGGAAAAAATTAACGGAGCCGGTAGAATTACTCCGAAACCCCTCGGTTATTATCCGGTTCATGAATTATAAGGTTACTGTATTGGGACAGGTGGGAAGAGAGGGGCCTGTTACAGTGGAAGGTGAAAAACTTAACATACTCGAGGCCCTGGGAATGGCCGGGGGTATTACAGAGCACGGGAAAAAAGACAGGGTAAAAGTAATAAGGGAAACAGATGGGAAAAGAGATGTCGGTTACATAGACCTTTCAACTGACAGCCTTTTCCATTCGCCTTATTACAATCTCCTGCAGAACGATGTGGTGATCGTAGAGCCAACAAAGCAAAAGGCCCGGATGACCGACCAAACCCTGGTGGCTCAGCGGATCAGCCTGGCACTGGGCATCATCACCAGCGCTGCATTCATTTATAATATTTTTAGGTAACTCTCACATAAATCAACCAGATGCAAGACCAGATAAATGCTGACAGGGGTGATCAGGGTAACCTGGGACTGAGGGATCTCTTTTTTAAGTATGTAAGGTATTTGCCTTTCATTATTCTGTCTGTAGCTATATTCCTTTTGCTGGCATATGCATACCTGCGGTATGCAACACCAATATACAGTGCTGCAGGAACACTATATATTAAAAGTGATAAGCAGTCTACCCGTTCTGATAAGTTTGAAGATATTTTTGTGAACGACCGTGCCCAGAATATTCAAAGCGAGATAGAAGTACTTAAGTCCAGGCCGTTGATGGAAAGGGTAGTGCAACGGCTGAACCTTCAGTTCAGCTATTATGCAGTGGGAAAAGTGAAGTCACCCAATATCTATAAATACGGGCCCTTTCATGTGAATGTATTGCAAATCGCAGATTCTTCCGGCTCTTTTACGCTGAGAGTGAAGTTTGTCAATGATAATGAGTTTGTCATCAATGACAGCCCTGAGAAATTCAAATTTAACCAGGTGTTCCGTAACCAATATGGAGTATTCAGTCTTCTGAAAACACCATTTCCATTGATGGGCAAAGAATATAACGCTGTGTGGCAGCCTGCTGATGTGATGGCAAGAAGTCTTGCTTCAAGCATACAGGTGTTGCCCAAAACACCTGGCACAGGCATTCTTTCCATTTCCATGCAGGCAACCAATTCGCAAATGTGTGCAGATGTCGTAAACCAACTGATGGAAGAGTATAAGTTCTACAGTATTGAAGAAAAGAAAAGCTCATCTGACTCCATCCTGAAATTCATTGATGCCCGTTTGTCGGAGTATGGTGCTTCATTGGACAGCACCCAGCGGGACCTGAACAGGTATCAGCAGGAAAACGATCTCATAGATGTAGATGCACAATTCAACAATTTTTTCAAGGCAATTGAAGACGCAGATAAAGGAATTGATGAGCAGCGGCAGCGACTCAATACGGTTACAATTCTCAAAGACTATCTCTCGGAAAAAAGTAATGAGTTCAATAAAGTGCCGTCTTCTCTACAACTTGATGATATCACACTGAACGAACTTGTCACGGGTTATAATGCACTGCAGCTTGACCGGCAGCGCCTCCTGGAAGGCAATGTGCCACCGCAAAACCCCACCGTTCTGGAATTGAACGGACAGATTGAAAAAGTTAGAAACAGCATACTTGAAAATCTCAGGAACATTCAAGCGGTGTACAATTCAGTATTGAATGGTATAAGAAACAGGAGCAATGAAGCCCAGGCTCAAATCAGGACAATGCCTTTTAAGGTGACCGAGTTGTTGGAAAGAAAAAGAAGGGTAGAGAGCTTGCAAAATCTGTATAAATATCTCCAGGAGAAAAAGGAAGAAACTTCTATCTCCAGGGCTTCCACTATTTCAAGCTCCAGAACAGTTGATAAAGCATTTTCGTCAAGAAATCCAGTCAAGCCTAATAAAAGAGCTATCCGGTTCCTGGCCATTGCATTAGGGCTTGGCCTGCCGGCTCTGTTTATCTTCCTGGGAGAAGTATTTAATGATAAGATTACCACGAGAACTGATGTGGAAAGAATAACAAGGGCTCCGATCCTTGGAGAAGTCGGTCATTCATATGCCGACAATGTGCTGGTGGTAAATAAAGTTAACCGCAGCATGGTGGCTGAACAATTTAGGATCATTCGGTCTAACCTGCAGTATGTTCTCAACAACCAGGATAAAGCGGTCATCCTTGTTACCTCTTCTTTCAGTGGCGAGGGTAAATCGTTTGTCAGTACAAACATGGGTGCTGTGATGGCGCTGACGGGAAAGAAAACAATCATCCTGGAGTTTGACATCCGTAAGCCGAAGATCATTTCTGGTCTTAACATGCCAAAAGGCCCTGGCATCACCAGTTTCCTGGTGGGCAAGGAATCGCTGGAAAATCTTGTCAGGCCCGTTCCTGGACAAGAAAATCTTTTTGTATTGGGCTGCGGGCCGGTTCCGCCCAACCCGGCTGAGCTCTTATTGAGTGAAAGAATGGATGAACTTTTTGCCTGGCTGCGCAGCAACTTTGATATAGTGATAGTAGATACAGCACCGGTTGGCATGGTAAGCGATGCCATGACAATAGGAAAGTTTGGAAACTGTACCTTATACCTGGTGCGGCAACGCCATACTTTCAAAAAGCAAGTGTCGCTGATTGATGATTTTTATCAGAATAACAAACTGCCCAAACTTTCCATAGTGATAAATGATGTGAAACTTAAACCAGGTTATGGCTATTATGGTTATGGCCGCTATGGCTATGGGTATGGCTATGATTATGCAAGCTATTATGAAGAAGATCATCCGCCGCAGAATCTTTTGGACAGGATAATTCATTTTCTCGACATCAGGCGGTTTTTCAAAAAAAGGAAAAAATAATGCGAATTCTTTTAACAGGTGGAGCGGGTTTCATCGGCTCCAACCTGCTTGGTGCACTGCTCAGAGATGAAAGAGTGTCTTATGTAGCTGTGCTCGACAACCTGGCTACCGGTTCGATTAAAAATATTGAAGAGTATTTATCTGCTGGTAATGTCAGGTTCATCAATGGTGATATCAGGAATTTCGAAACCTGTTTGCAGGCTTGTGAAGAGGTTGATCTTATCTCACACCAGGCGGCTCTTGGCTCTGTACCAAGATCAGTAAAAGATCCGCTCACTACAAACGAAGTAAATATAACAGGCACACTGAATGTTTTTGCTGCTGCAAAAGAGAAGGGCATTAAACGGGTGATTTATGCTGCCAGTTCATCCACTTATGGTGATCATCCCGGGCTGCCCAAAGTGGAGGACAAAATCGGGAATCCGTTATCGCCCTATGCCGTCACCAAATATGTGAACGAGTTATATGCAAAGGTTTTTTCCTCGCTTTATGGTATTAGCTTCATAGGCCTCCGTTATTTTAACATCTTTGGGCCAAAGCAAAATCCGGAAGGTCCTTACGCAGCAGTAATTCCCCTTTTTATAAACGCATTGTTGCAAAACAAACCGCCAGTGATCAACGGTGACGGTGAGCATAGCCGCGACTTCACCTATGTTGACAATGCAGTACAGGCCAACATCAAAGCGCTGTTTACAGATATCGCAGCCGCTAAAAGCGAAGTATATAATATTGCCTGCGGAAAACAAACATCTTTGAATGAGTTGTTTGCCACATTAAGGAAAAAGTCGGGATCAACGCTGCAACCTGTGCATGGACCTGAAAGAAGCGGTGATGTAAAGCATAGCCTGGCAGATATTTCGAAAGCAAAAGAACAACTCGGCTATGAGCCAACTGTTTCTGTGGAGGAAGGCCTGGAAAGAACCTTTGAATGGTATCAGCAACAAACTAAATAGCCATACATGGCAAAAACTATTCTAATTACCGGCGGGGCAGGATTTATCGGTTCACATCTGGTCAGGAGGCTTGTGACAAAATATCCCGCTTATAAGATCGTCAATATTGATGCACTGACCTATGCCGGCAACCTTGAGAATCTTGCTGATGTGGAAGAGACGGCCAACTATTATTTCGAGAAAATAAATATACTTGATGCCCCCGCATTAAAAGAGGTTTTTGAGAAATACAACCCGGATGGAATTATCCACCTCGCTGCGGAATCACATGTTGATCGGTCCATCTTATCGCCAATGGATTTTGTTTATACAAATGTGATTGGTACAGTCAACCTTCTGCACACAGCCCGTCAATGCTGGGGTGATAATACAGAAGACAAAAGATTTTATCATGTCTCTACCGATGAAGTTTTTGGCGCCTTGGGAGAAACGGGGTATTTTACAGAAACTACGGCTTATGATCCTCATTCCCCTTACTCGGCCTCTAAAGCATCCAGCGATCATTTTGTGAGAGCTTATCACGACACTTACGGATTGCCTGTTGTTATAACAAACTGTTCAAACAATTACGGGCCCAACCAGTTTCCCGAAAAGCTGATCCCTCTTTTCATTCATAATATTATTGAGCAAAAGCCGCTTCCTGTTTACGGAGACGGTCTCTACACAAGGGATTGGCTGTATGTGAAAGATCATGCTGCCGCCATTGACCTCGTCTTTCATGAAGGAAAAACAGGCAGCACCTATACCGTGGGTGGGTTTAATGAATGGAGAAATATTGACCTCGTCAGTTTGCTCTGCAAACTGATGGATGAAAAACTTTCCCGTAACCCAGGCGCCAGTGCGCAGCTGATCACTTATGTAAAAGACAGGCCTGGTCATGACAGGCGTTATGCAATCGATGCATCAAAAATCAATTCAGAATTAGGCTGGAAACCTTCTGTAACTTTTGAAGAAGGTTTGTCTTTAACCATAGACTGGTATATGAACAACAAAGAATGGCTCAGGCATGTTACTTCGGGAGAGTACCAGCACTACTATGACGAGCAATATCATAAACGATAATTTATGAAAGGCATCATCCTGGCGGGCGGAAGCGGCACAAGACTTTACCCGATCACCAAAGCAGTATCAAAGCAGTTAATGCCGGTTTATGATAAACCGATGATTTATTACCCGCTTTCAACGCTGATGATGGCTGGTATCAGAGAAATTTTAATTATTACTACACCGGAAGATACCGGCTCTTTTCGCCGCTTACTGGGCGATGGCAGCCAGTTAGGCTGCCGGTTTGAATATGCAGTGCAAAGCACACCGAATGGGCTTGCACAGGCATTTGTCATCGGGACTTCTTTCATCGGGAATGATAAAGTGGCCCTGGTCCTGGGCGATAATATCTTTTATGGCACGGGGCTTGGCAGGCAACTGCAAACACTTACCGATGTGGATGGTGGCTACATTTTCGCTTACAAGGTAAGCGACCCGGAGCGGTATGGTGTTGTTGAATTTGATGACAACTTGAATGCTTTATCTATAGAAGAAAAGCCGGCGCATCCGAAATCAGATTATGCTGTTCCCGGTTTATACTTTTATGACAATACAGTGATAGAAATAGCGAGGGAATTACAACCATCTGCAAGAGGTGAGTATGAAATTACGGATGTGAATAAAAAGTACCTGTCAATAGGCAAATTGAAAGTGGCAGTTTTGGAAAGGAGTACTGCATGGCTTGATACAGGTACCTTTGATTCTTTAAGTGATGCCGGTGAATTTGTGCGGGTAATAGAAAAAAGACAGGGTACAAAGATTGGATGTATAGAGGAAGTGGCCTTTCGGAATAATTTTATTAATAAAAAGCAGTTATTGTTGCTGGCAGCCGAGCTTACAAAAAGCGGATACGGTGAATACCTTAAAAAAATTGCGGATGGCGGCTGATACTTATTTTATTCATGAAACAGCTGTAGTGGAAAATGGCGCCAGTATAGGGCCGTATACCAGGGCTTGGCATTTCTGTCATATCATGTCCGGTGCTAATATTGGTAATCGGAATCCAACTGGTAGCCGCTATGGATATACATGATTCTCTAGGGGCGCCGGACAGTTACTTTCCTGCTGTATATTTTTTTTAGCGTTTTAAAGTTTTGACAGGAACATTGATCAGCTAAAGAGAAAAAATAATGCAATTGATTACCTGTCTGTTTCCACGCCCAACAACCTGCATAATGCGCATTGCTGTTTTGGCCTGCCCTCCGGCACGGATGTTGTCTGCGAGAAGCCGCTGGTGTTATATCCCTGGAATGTGGATGCACTGGCAGAGATAGAAAAAGAAACAGGAAGAAAAATATTTGCCATTCTGCAACTATTGCTGCATTCAGAAATTCAGGCTTTGAAAGAAAGCATACAGCGTAAAAGGTGAGAGAAGCAGGGATAAAGTATAATATATCGAAAGACGAACAATGAGAAAGTATACGATAGGTCAGTTCAAAGAAAAAATTGTTGCTGAGATAACAAAAAATAAAAACAACAACTACACCGATAATTGGGATTACTCTCTTTTTGGTGAGTATGCGGCACCTGTTACACTTCGCAGTCGCTTAAAGCCGCTGATAGAGATGGTGCTGCCAGATAAATACTATGCAGGAATACGGGTAGATAAATACCTTGGCAGTTACATGGAAGGGCTTACTTTTCTGCATAACAATCTGGAAAATGAGGAAGATGCTGCTTTGCTAATCCAGATATTAACTTTCAGGGTAGCGGGGCATGAGAAAATAAAACTTCCATTAAGTCGGGTTGAATATTGGGAGCAGCTACGCAAAACGTCAGATTATGTAGTAAAAGATAGCGAGACGATAGATGTACCCTCTATGAAGATGAAGTTGCTTCAATATAACCTAAATCAAATTGGATTTCCAATTACCCTATGGTTCTTACCGTTTGGAGTAATGGCTGACTTTGTGGTAAAACAGTATGAGTATGAAAAGACAGGAGTATCTGTTAAACCAGTAGTAGGCGACGTGATAATAGATGCCGGGGCTTGTTGGGGTGACACGGCACTATACTTTTCGTATATAACCGGTGGTACGGGCAGGGTTTATTCATTTGAGTTTGTACCTAGTAATATTGAAATATTTTTTAGAAACCTGAATCAGAACCCTTCATTAAGAGACAATATTGAATTGGTAGAAAGGCCAATATGGAGCGAATCGGGCCAGGATGTTTATTTTACTAACAATGGACCAAGTAGCAGGGTTTCAATGAGTGAGTTTGAGGGTTACTTTGGAAAAACAACAACACTTAGCATTGATGATTTGGTTATGGAAAAGGGGTTGTCAACCGTTGACTTTATAAAAATGGATATCGAAGGAGCTGAACCATATGCTTTAAAAGGTGCTGAAGCAACATTGATTGCTTTTAAACCAAAGCTGGCAATATCTATCTATCACAACCTTGAGCATTTCTCATCTATATTAAAATATATACAGTCGCTGAACCTTGGCTACAAATTTTACTTAAAGCATGCTACTGTTCATGCTCAGGAAACAATATTATTTGCAACTGCGAGGTAGTCAGCACTTTCTGAAATAATAATAAATGATTAATGTAACCAAAACATTCCTTCCGCCATTTGACGAGTACAGTGATGTGCTTAAACGGGCCTGGAACAAAGGCTGGATTACCAACAATGGGGAACTGGTACAAGAGTTAGAGCAGCGGTTAAAGGAATATCTGGGAGTGAAGCATTTGTTTTTCACCACCAATGGTACGGTGGTGCTGCAAATGGCATTAAAAGCACTGGAAATAAACAAGGAGGTAATAACCACCCCTTTCTCTTATGTAGCCACTACTAATTGCCTGCTTTGGGAGGGATGTACCCCTGTTTTTGCCGACATAGATCCGGTTACTTTTTGTATTGACCCTAACAAAATTGAAAAACTGATTACCACAGATACACAGGCTATACTGGCCACCCATGTATATGGAATACCCTGCGATGTGGAGGTAATAGACAAGATAGCAACTAAGTATAAACTATCAGTGATATATGATGGGGCCCATGCTTTTGGCACATCATATAAAGGAAGGGCATTGCTTTCTTTTGGAGATATAAGTACCTGTAGTTTCCATGCCACTAAATTATTTCATACAGTAGAAGGCGGATGTATTATTACTGATAATGATGATACCGCCCGGCGCTTGCTGTTGTACCGCCAGTTTGGGCATATAGGAGATGATTATTTTTCGGTTGGCATTAACGCCAAAAACTCAGAATTTCATGCAGCTATGGGGGTGGTAAACCTTCGCTATACACCACAGATTCTGCAACGCCGTAGGCTCTTGTTTCATTTATATAAGAGTGAGTTTTTGGAAACACCATTACAACTGGTGGTTACAGACGACGCCACCACAGTATATAACCATTCTTATTTTCCTGTGGTGTTTGAAACCGCAGCACAATGCAGCAGAGTAATTGAGGCACTTAAGGCTCATGGAATTATACCCCGCCGCTACTTCTACCCAAGTCTATCAACACTTGAGTTTTTAACCAAAACGCAACATACCCCTTTAAGCGATGATATTGCCATGCGGGTTGTTTGTTTGCCGTTGTTTCATGAGTTGGAAGAGGCAGACGTACACCGTATAGCGACTATAGTTAAAACACAGTTAGGATGCTAATAACCGGAGCCAGTGGCCATGCACTGGAAATATTGGATATACTGCTTCAGCAGGTAAGCCCGGAAGAGATATGTTTTTTTGACAACGTATCACCTGAAATAAGCATTCCGGCAATACGAAACTACAGAGTTTTGCGATCAGCAGATGAATTGCCCGGTCTGTTCACAGCCGATAATAAATTTGTGTTGGGAACCGGTAGCCCGGCTGCAAGAAAATTGTTGATGAACATGTGCCTGAAAGCCGGAGGTGAACCGGAATCAGTTATTTCTACTCATGCCATAATAAGTAATATAGATACTAAGCTGGGCGAGGGTTTAAATATTATGCATGGGGCTATCCTGCATCCCTATACAAAGGTGGGCGGGGGAACTTTAATTAACTGCCGGGCAATTATTCATCATGAGTGTACAATTGGTGAGTTTTGCGAAATATCACCGGGAGTCATTATTACCGGCAATGTAACCGTGGGCAGTAATACCACTATAGGAAGCGGGGCCATAGTACTCCCCAAACTTTCGATAGGCAGTAATGTGTATATAGCCGCTGGTGCAGTAGTAACACAACATGTGCCAGATAATGTAATGGTGGCAGGTGTACCTGCCGTTATAAAAAAACAGTATCCTTAAAAGCTGCCGTTGGCATAATGCTAGTTCAAAAGCAAGAATCCTACCGAAAAGGAATAATTAATTCCACCCTGCTGAACATAGTTTCGAAAGGGCTTGGGTTTATTAACTCCATTCTGCTAGTATATTTGTTTGGAACTAATCTGGGAACAGACGCTTATTTTTTGGTTATATCTACAGCTACTTTTGTAGCATCCTTTTTTATCGGAGCCGTATCTTATGTAATTATTCCCGAAGCTATGCGGCTTAGGATTAACGAAGGTGTGAGGTTTGAGCAGGAATACCTTAATTTCTTTTTTTGGTTGTTTCTTTTTGCGGGAGTTTTACTGTTTTTGCTGGTGTTGCTTCAGCCAGTTTTTTTTTACTCACTGTTTTCTAAGTTTACCTCTGAAGAGCTTAGTGCATCTCGCAAATTATTACTACTCTCTTGTTTTGTCTTTCCCTTAAATCTGCTAACGAATTTTCTGATACTTGTGCTAACCTCGCACAAGTATTTCACAGTTCCTATGGTTGTAGCTATTATAAACAGCTGCATCGGCATTATCTTAGTTTTTGCATTAAAAGGGACGTTGGGAATTACTGCGGCTATTGTGGCATATATAGCAGGGTCTGCAATTAATATCGTTTGGATACTCTATTACATGGTGCGAAAATTAAAGTGGTCGTTTTTTCAATTTTCAACACCATCTAAAAAAAACTGGCGAAATCTGTTGTTGGCAGAAATAAACCTTCTACCGGTTTCATTTAGGTCGTATACAATGATATATATGTTGTCGGGCCTTGGGGCTGGCATCATTACGGCGTATAACTATGGTATGCAGATAGCCCTTATTCCCGAAATAATGATAGTAAGCCAGGTTAATGCTGTATTTGGAATAAAATTTAATGAGCTTTCAGCAACTGATAATATGGAAGAAATGAACCGGCTTTTTCAACAATCAATGAAACTCCTGTTTGGTGCTTTATTGCCTGTTGCACTTATTTTTTCTCTGCTATCTTCAGAAATTATAGAGGTGATTTTCCTGTTTAAAAATAAAACTGGCGATAATTCATTTATGCTGATCGCCGGGTTTATTGCATGCTTTGCCATCACACTTCCGTTTAGGGCGATTGATGCAATGGTTGCAAGTGTAATGATAGCCAGGCAGAAAATAAAAGAAGGCGTTGTGTTTTCGTTTTTATTAAACTGTACAATAATAGCCATTACGATTATTGTTGTTCAGGAGTTTGGTCTAAGAGGTTTTTATTGGCTCATTGTATTTGTTTTCGCCATATTAATACCAGTTTTTTATATTTTTTTCACAAAAAAAATACTCCCGTTCTTAAAACTTGGGCAGTGGTTTCGCCAGAGTTTTTTTTACATGGTGCTTATGCTGGGTGCTGCGACTGGTGTTTTTTTTCTAAAGAAGTATTATTTAGAGGGAACAGGCTTGATGAATAATATTACGGTTGTGGGAATAGTAATAATAGCGGCTGCATTTTTTTTTAATAAACTAACAGGGTATACCCGCTTTACTTTAAAAAGTTAAACTTTATTAGCATTATATAGAATGAGCACAATTAAAGTTTCTGTCTGCGTAGTCGCCTATAACCAGGAAAATTATATTGCAAAATGTCTTGACTCCATCCTGGAACAACAGACCAATTTCAGAATTGAGATTATTGTAAGTGATGATGCATCAACAGACAGAACTCCTGAGATCATCATGGAGTACTTTCATAAACACCCCGGCGTCATTCGGCCCTTTCTTCACAAACAAAATATTAGCGCAGGTGTAAACTTTCAGTTTGCACATAACCAGGCAACAGGGGAGTATGTTGCACATTGTGATGGTGATGATTATTTTTTACCCGGGAAGTTGCAATATCAGGCCGATTTTCTGGACAGACACCCTGCATATGTACAAGTATGGCACAGGCAACGACTGGTTGACGCAGAGAATACTATTATCGGGAATTTTCCCTACCGTTACGTAAATTTTTTTTTAGGTCGCAGGTTGTCGTTAAAACAACTCGCAATTTCATATGGACTGGTTGGTCAGCATTCATCACAGATGTACAGAAGGTCAGCACGAACAGTTTATGAGAACCACCCGGCCACTATTGATTACTTCTATGCATTGAACATAGCAGCCAAAGGCTATTCGACACATTTAAACAAATTCCTGGGATGCTACCGTGCAGGAAATGCCAGCACCCTGACTACAACAGAAAGCGGGAAACTATTTGTTGAAAAGGCGCTGGTAGAAACTGCACTTTTTTATACGGATAAGTATAAACTTGGGAAGCAGTTTTATGGAAATTTATGGATGAGAAGGCAGGTGACGCTTTACAGCAAGATGAAACCATCGGATGTTTTTGAGGAGGGATTTATCCAGTTTATCAAGTATAAAAACTTTCGTTTCCGTCTCAATGCCCTTCTGGTTTATCTTTTTGTTCATTCAAGCTTTAACCTATTTCGGATTATTAGGGAATATTTTCGGCTTAAGAGAAATATTATAGCCTGACAGAATGCCTCATCGTACAACATGGAATAAGCAAGTGCTATGGATGCTGTTGTTTAATGCAATAACAAGAGGTATTAGTTTCATGCTTGGAATTATCCTGGCGAGGAGCTTTATACCTGAGCATACAGATATGTATCTTTTTGTGTGGAATGGGATTAACGTTGTTTTGATTTTTATCAGCACTATCAACCTGCTTGTTGTCAGCCCGGCCTATATCAGGCTGAAGGAAAACGGTGAGCCAGGGAAAGCTAACCAGGTCAATAATTTTTTCTTTAATTTTTATTTTATTCCATTAATTCTTTTTTCACTTTTGTGCTTTTTGGCCCCGGTTTGGTTGTTTGATGCTTTTTCTGGGTTTGACGACCATATACTGAGTTCATTTTCTCCGGTTCTTCGTTATTCCGGTATCTGGATGCTGCTAGTGTTACTTAATAATTTTTTTGGAAATATTTTATTAAGTAACAGGCTTTTTTCTTTCTCGCTGGCGGGCCAGGTAATTGTAGCTATCACAACTATTTCTTTTATTGTACTGGCAAGGGATAGCATGGGGATATCAAGTTTTTTTGCCGGTCAGATCACAGGCAATATTCTTTGTTTTTTGTTTTACCAGTATTTTTTGATTAAAAAGGTTGGATACGCCTTCCGGCTTTTTGTTTTTTCCGTTCCGGTAAAGATTGTTAGAGAAACTATTGCTTCTATATTAAGCGCCGTCGTTACGCTGACGGGCAATTTTCTTTTTCTTTATTTCCTTAGCGAGCTTACAACCGGCTATCTCAGTGCATATAACTATGGTAGTAACCTGGCCAATCTTCCCGATGTATTGCTGCTATCGCAATTTGTTTCTATAATTGGTGTCCGGTTTTCGGCAATAAATGCAAGGGATGACCATGACACATTGTATATAGCATATAGCTCCTTGAGCTATCATGTCTTTTTTTTGATGGCGGGTATCGCTATTCTTCTTTCTTTACTGAGTCCTGTTTTTATTCGGAATATTTATGGCGAAAATGCATTAGGTGCTGAGATATTTAACGCAGCTGTGTTTGCAATGGCAATGATATCTCTTATTTTACCATTTAAAGCCATAGATGTTTTGAATAACAGGCTGTTGGCGTCTTACCAGGCAATGTCTGTGGTTGTAAGATATACTATACCTCTCAAGGTGTTTAATATATGTGTTTTGGTGATACTGGCTTATTGGGGCAATTTCAAAAGTCTGTTGGCCTTTCAACTTATTTCTCCTGTTTTAGTGGTTCTTATGCAGTTGTGGGTAATAAAAAGATATTTCTTTAAAGAAAGGATACTGCAGCACACACTTAAATTGTTTTCGTTATTATTATTATGTCTTTTTTTGTACGGCGTGGCATGGGTCTGCAATACATATGTTTTCTCCAAGAATTCTGAAGTCAACCGGGTAATAATGTTGTTGTTGTTGGTGGTGGTGCTGGCATTCCTGGTGGAACGTCTTTTCCGGATCACCATTTTTTATAGCTGGATCAGGGGCAAACTCAGTATTCTTTTTAGAGAAAGAAGGCAGAAGTTAAATCACTGATGATGAAAAGGATTAGGGTGGCTTTCGTTGTGCCTACATTGGATAAAGGCGGAGCTGAAAGAGTACTGGTCAATCTTATTAATCAGTTTGATCGTTCTGCTATCGAGCCTGTCATTTTTTGCCTGGAAAAAAAAGGGTCACTGTTAGGTAATGTAGCAGATGACGTAAGGATTGTAGATGTCCGATCACCCCGCTTATATTTTTCAATATTCAGACTCAGAAAAGAATATAAAAAGCATAAGCCGGATTTGGTGGTTGGATGGATGGGCCATATTAACGCTTACCTTGCCTTTTGTAGTCCTTTTTTTTTGCGGAATGTAAAGCTATTGTGCAGGGAGTCATCCATTCCTTCCCAATTTATTTCACACTACAGGTTTCCCGGTCTATTCAGATATCTCTACAAATTCTATAATAGGTTTTCCACTATTATTTGTCAGTCTGTTGCCATGAAAGACGACCTGGTTCAATCTTTTAAAGTGAAACCTGAAAGAATAAAGGTCATTCACAACCCTGTACTTACAAACCAGACAGGAGATGAGCTGCCTGAAACAGTGCAGGCGTTTCTAAAGCAGGGAGATAAGATATTGCTTTTTGTCGGAAGGTTCAGCAAGGAAAAGCAGGTTCACCTTTGTGTGGAAGTAATGAAATTTCTTCCGGCTTCGTATAAGCTGGTGCTTTTAGGTTATGGCAAAGAGGAACATTCATTGAAAAAATTAATCAGTCAGAATAATTTGAGCAAAAGAGTGTTGATTGTAACCGGTGTTTCACGTCCCGCCAGTTATTATAAAATGGCTGATTGTACGTTGTTGACATCTGCATTTGAGGGTTTTCCCAACGTTTTACTGGAGGCGAACGCTGAAGGTTGTCCTTTGGTAGTTTACAAAACGGCCGGTGGGGCAAAAGAAGTAGTTAATGAGGAAAATGGCATTTATATTGAACCAGTAGCCGTAAATGACATTCAGACATTTGCCCGGTCCATTATTGCCGTTTGTGAGGCACATGGAAAATATGACAGAACCTTGATTAAGAAAATTACAAATGAAAAGTACAATATTGAGACAATTACCCGGCAATATGAACAGCTTATTCTCGGAGTAATAAATGACAGGTGATCGATAAATCTTAAAATTACCCTAAACTAGTTATGGTGCAGAATTTGTTTTTAGATTATAACCGTGAACCCATAAGAATTATCGCAGGTCATAAACCGGTTGCAGATTTCATATATGACAGATCAATGGAAAACGCCAGCGAAGAAGTGATTGCCTCTTTTGGCGATGAGTGGGAAAAATTTGACTCCTTTAAGGATAAAGATCTACAAAAGCTCGGGCAAATGTATTTTGATATTCTTCCCTGCGACCTATTGAATGAAAAAAGCAGGATATTGGATGTGGGTTGTGGAACAGGAAGATGGTCAAAGTACCTGGTAGATAAAGTAGGAACAATAGATTTGATTGATCCGAGCAAAGCGATATTTGTTGCTGATCGGATGCTGAAAGACAAAAGTAACATCAGGCTGGCCAGGGCATCGGCCGATGCCATACCTTTTGCAGATAACCAATTTGATATGGTTATGTCAATAGGTGTGTTGCACCATATACCAGATACTTTGCGGGCAATGAAAGACTGTGTGCAGAAAGTGAAACCCGGCGGATACTTCTATGTGTATTTATATTATAGTCTTGATAATCGTGGATTTCTTTTTAAATCCATATTTCGCCTGTCTAATCTTGTCAGGAAAATGATATCATCTTTTCCGCAGGCGCTTAAAAAGATAGCCTGTGATATATTAGCTGTATTGTTGTATATGCCTTTCGTAGGGCTTAGCCGTTTTTTTTATGCCATTGGTTTAAAAAGGCTATCTGCAAAGATTCCGTTATCATCATACAGGGACAAAAGTTTTCACATTATCCGGAATGACTCACTCGATCGCTTTGGAACAAAACTGGAACAACGATTTTCCCGTAAACAAATTCTTTCCATGATGGAAGAATCAGGTTTGTCCGATGTCCGTTTTTCGCCCAACTCTCCTTACTGGCATGCGATCGGAAAGAAGATTTAATTAGTTGAAAATCGAAGAAGGAAGTGGAGCAAAAGATCAGGATTGCACATTTATTATACAGCGGTCTGGGGGGGCCGGGTAGTGTATTTTTCTCACTAGCCAGTGCTGATAGCTCCGGCAAATATTTTTATAGTGCTGTTTTTTGTGGCATTGAGCCATTGAGAAAAGAGTATGAATTATCCTGTGAAAAACTGTCTATACCATACGTATATGTGCCCAAGCGGAGGGGTTTAGATATCAGCGTTTACATTAAATTATTCAGGCAGTTTGCAAAAAGTAAACCTGATATTGTATTTCTCCACGGCGTTTCATTTATATGGCCCGCAGTGCTGTATAAGTGGTTTTACAGGACAGGAAGAGCTGTTATAGTAAGAGATACCCAGGCCCATCACCTTAAGTCAAAGATGGAGTGGGTATGGCTTTTTTTTTGTGTTTTGTTTGCGGGCAAACTGGTTTTTCTTACTGCCGAATCAGCTGATGTGGTTAAGCGAAAGTTCGGGTGGTTAGGCGCCAGGAAAAAAATTATAATTATTCCCAATGGATTGGATATCGATAAATTTCTTCCAAAAGATCGTAGTGAAATGAGAGATGGTTTCAAAATTGGTATGCAAAGCAGGTTGCAACCGATTAAGGATCATGGCACCTTGTTGAAAGCTTTTAAATTATTGAAGGATAGAAATCCCGGTGTTTTACTGTTGCTTGAAATTGCCGGGGATGGGGTCACCAGGGACCAAATTGAAAAAAAAATTGATGAGTTAGAATTGCGAAGTAATGTCAAAGTTCTTGGTATGCTGGATGAACCCGAACTGGTAAATTTCATGCAGTCACTCGATATTTATGTACATGCAACGTTGGGAGAAACACTGAGTAATTCGATTATGCAGGCAATGGCTTGTGGCCTGCCGGTTGTCGCTTCCAACGTTTGGGGTGTAAGTAACATGATTTGCCATAATGAGAATGGAATACTTTATAAAGGGGGAGATCCGGCTAATCTTACTGATATCCTGGAACAGCTGATACGGGATGATAAAAGAAGGAAAGAACTTGGAGCTAGGGCAAGGGAATATGCAGCAAAATACTATAGCATTACTGCTATGCAGTATAACTATGGGAAAATCTTTGATATGTATAAAAAATGACTGAGCGGTGAAAGTTTTGTTTGTACAGCACATGAATGGTATCTCAGGCTCTGAATTATATCTTATACAATTATTACCGGAACTAAGAAAAAGGGGCATTGAGGCGGAAGCACTAATAGCCTACAGGAAGGATACGGGCAAGAATAAAACATTTGTTGACCAGTTGGAGAGCAGGCAGGTGAAAGTTCACCAGGTCTATGGGTATGGCCCGTTTTCACCCGGTCTTTTGTTGCAAATCAAAAAACTTGTGAAACGGGAACGCTATGACATAGTGCAAAGCAACCTGATGCATGCTGATTTGTGGATGGCTCTTATAAAACTGTTATTCATCCGTAAAATGAAGCTAGTAAGCGTAAAGCACGGATTTAATGAGAAATTTGCTGCAAGGTTCGGGTTCAGTCCCGGCAAAGTAAATCGAAGTCTTTCAACCTGGGTGCAGCGTTTTTCGGGACTAATGGTCAACCGTAATGTTACTATTTCGAGGGGATTGTATGATATGTATGTGAAAGGAAAAATAACAAAGGCATCAAAAACGGAAGTTATATATTATGGACTGAATCTTGACCATATTCCCAATAATCAGCCGGATAAAATCGTCCCCGAACGATATGCCATCATATTAGGGCGTCTTGAAAAGTATAAAGGGCATGAATATGTAATAAGGGCATGGAAAAAAGTATGCAAGGCAAACCCGGGTTGTAAGTTATATATTGTAGGAGGGGGTTCATATGAACCGGTCCTGGTCAAGCTGACCAAAGAACTCGGACTTTGTGATCATATTATTTTCAAGGGATACCAGCCTGATCCGCACGAGCTTTTGCATTATTCAGAATTTTCCATTGTCAGTTCAGTTTTCGAGGGATTTGGATTAATTACACTGGAAAGCTGGCATCATCAAAAGCCGGTTGTGGCCTTTGATGTACCAGCATTGAATGAAATCATAGATTCAGGGATCAATGGAGTTTTATCCCCAGTTCGTAATAGTGAATTGCTGGCTGATCGGATTATCCAACTTTTTACCGACAGGGAAGGTACCCGGCAAATGGGTAAACAAGGATATACCAAGCTACAATCTATTTATTCATTGAAGCGTATGACAGATGAAACAGCAGGCCTGTATAATAAAATATCATAATATTGCAACATGTGTGGCATAGCCGGTTTTATAGATTTTAAAAACAGTTCTAGCAAAGAAATTTTGCAGGCAATGACAGCCTCATTGGCTCATCGCGGCCCTGATGGGGAAGGATTCTATTTTAAGCAAGAGGAAAAGGCGCAAATCGGTTTGGGACATCGCAGGTTGAGTATTATTGATCTGAGTACAGTTGCTTCGCAGCCGATGACATACAAACACCTGACAATTGTTTTTAATGGAGAAATATACAATTACAGGGAGATTAAAGCCGAATTGATCAGCAAGGGACATTCTTTTGAAACCCAAAGTGATACCGAAGTAATCCTACACAGCTATGAGGAATGGGGAGTATCTGGCGTTGACCGTTTTATTGGCATGTTTGCTTTTGTGATTTATGATGAAAGGGAAAAGAAACTTATTGGCTTCAGGGACAGGCCGGGTATTAAGCCCTTTCATTACTACCTGGATGATAATGTGTTCCTGTTTTCATCAGAATTGAAAGCATTTCATAAGCATCCGCTATTTTCAAAAGAACTCGATCAAAATGCAGCGGCAGCTTTTTTACAATTTGGAAATGTGCCAACGCCTCATTGCATTTTTAAAAATGCTGCTAAATTAAGACCGGGCCACTACCTGGTTTTTGATGTATTGCAGGCGAAAATCTCAATTCATCAATATTGGAACGTTTACGATTATTACAACCGGCCCAAAATCACCATTGATCTTCCGGATGCAGTTGCAGAAACGGAACGTATTCTTAAAAAAGCATTTGAATACAGGATGGTAGCCGATGTGCCTGTTGGTGTCTTTTTAAGCGGCGGCTATGACAGCACCTGTGTCACGGCGTTGCTTCAAAAAGACAGAACCGATAAGATTAAAACTTATACAATTGGTTTTATAAATAAAGATCTTGATGAATCGCATTACGCAAAAGCTGTAGCTGATCACCTGGGTACCGATCATACAGGGTACATATGCAGTGAGAGGGAAGCAAAAGATATAGTTCCTGTATTGCCCTATTATTATGATGAACCTTTTGCAGACAGCAGCGCTATCCCCACTACGCTTGTTAGCAGGCTGGCCAGGAAAAATGTTACTGTGGCTTTGTCAGCAGATGCAGGAGACGAGTTATTTGGCGGATACACCCGTTATTCTTATATCCTTAATTTCAGAAGCAGGTTAACAAAGATACCAAAACCTTTATCTGTGCTGGGATATTGTATAACAAAAATGCTTCCGATGCATACCGTGCCGGTAGTGAAGAATAATATTTCATTTGTCAACAGGTACGAGAGATTTTCTAAAATATTAAAAGACCCTACAATAAAGACTATTTACTCTAACGTTAATCAATTGTTTACCGAAAGGGAGCTAAATACAATTTTTTTGAACAAAGTGTCCCTTTTGCCTAATGATTACAGGAGCGATGCCATCCGCCAGGAATATTATGATCCGCTCACATACATGATGGCAATAGATTATCAAACCTATTTATTGGATGATATACTGCAAAAAGTAGACAGGGCATCCATGAGCATTGGACTTGAGGCCAGGGAGCCCTTTCTTGATCATAATGTCATACAGTGGGCTTCATCGCTTCCCACAGACCTTAAATACAGGTACGGCGAAAAGAAGTTTATTATCAAAGAGTTGGTACATCGGTATGTTCCAAGAGAAATTATGGACAGGCCCAAAATGGGTTTTGCTATACCAGTTAAGGAGTGGATGAAGACGAGTTTTAATCACATGGTGCATGATTATTTATCGGAAAATTTTCTTCACAGGCAAGGCATCTTTAATAAAAAGTCTGTCGCTAAAATTGTTAATGGTTTTTACAAGACAGATACTGTGCCCCCCGAAAAAATCTGGTATTTGCTTATGTTTCAAATGTGGTATGATAAATGGGTCAATGGTAAATAAGCATACATATCTCTTGTTACTGTCATCGTATTCTTAAACAATTATGCCGGAGCAACTTCGATTATTCAGTGTTGATGATATAATCCTGGCGCCTTATTGCCTTTTTGTTTTATTTGTTCTCGCCTTTTTCCTGCGAAGAAGATATGATGGCACAGAGATCAGGAAGTATTATATTTCGAGCCTTGCTTTCCGTTTTTTCCTTACTATATTGTATGCGATCACTATTGATTATTATTATATTGGAGGTGACACAACACTTTTCTTTAAAGCATTGCTTGATATGCAGCAGGCTGTCACGGATAATCCGGCTTACTTTTCCGATATATACCTGAAGGCAAAATTAGATCCGTCTGAGCCCCTGACGAGCTATTTCATGTATGATGGAAACGGCGTTACCCATTATTACATGTATCATGTAAGCAATTTCATGGTGCCAAAATTTGCACTCCCATTCTCTTTTCTCTTTTTCAATAGTTATTTGTGTATTTCTTTTTGCTGCGCTTTTTTTGCATTTGCAGGTTGCTGGCGATTGTTTAAAATGTTTTACACTTTTTTCCCCCATCTTAAAAAGAAGCTGGCTATAGCCTTTCTTTATCTTCCATCTCTCCTATTTTGGGGAAGTGCCTTGCTTAAGGATTCGATATGTATGGGGGCACTCGGGTTTTTTATTTATGCTGTACACCAGGCATTTTTTCTCAGGCGAAATTTTATTGTCAATGGCATTATCATAATTGTTTCTACATATTTGCTGTTTTATATTAAACCATATATCATCCTATGCACTGTGCCTGCTTTTATTGTTTGGGGACTTTTCCTGATAAACAAAAGAATTTCAGACCGCGGGGTACGTATGCTGTTTACCCTTCTGTTCGCAGTAGTCTCATTAGTAGCCAGTGTTTTTTTAATGCAAAGAATTGCCCAGTCTGAAATTGCGTCACAGTATGCCCTTCAGAATATTGTTAAGTCATTGGATGCCCAGCAGAACACATATTCTTTTAGCGAGGATGCCGGCTCTTATTTTTCCGTCGGCGAATTTGATAATTCTCTCGGCGGGGTGCTTCTTTTGTTTCCAACCAGTGTTATCGCCACTTTTTACCGGCCGTTTATCTGGGAGGTCAGAAGTGTGGTTATGGTGTTTACGGCGCTGGAAGCATTAATATTTTTATGGCTTTCCCTCTTGTGTATAAGGTATTGTTCCTTCAAACGGATAAAAGCTATTTTGGCAGAGAACCCGGTCCTTGCTTTTTGCCTGGTTTTCGCAGTGTTATTTGCAGGATTGGTGGGTATGAGTACATTGAATTTTGGCACCTTAGCCAGGTATAAGATTCCTGCCCTTCCTTTCCTTTCAGTGTTTTTATTTGTAGTGCTCGATAAAATTGGAAAAGCCTCACCTCAGTACATTTTAGGTAAACGCTTATTTTAAGCTGTTATGTGTGGAATTGCAGGTTCTGTAAATTATAGGTTAGACCACTCAAAGCTTAACCGGGATCTGAAGCATCGGGGCCCAGATGAGCAGACTGTCTTTGAGGAAGGGGTAATACAGTTTTTTCACTACCGGTTATCTATTCTTGACATTGCCGGTGGCAAGCAGCCTATGCACACGGGTCCGCTGACGATCATTTTTAATGGTGAAATTTACAATCACCTGGATGTAAGAAGAAAATTTAACCTCCGATGCCAGACATCTTCGGATACAGAAACAATACTGCTGGCATATGAGAAGTTAGGCCCGGATTGTCTGGATGAGTTCGATGGAATGTTTGCAGTTGTAATTTATGACAGGGCGAAGCAGTCTCTGTTTATTGCGAGAGACAGGTCCGGAAAGAAACCCATTTATTACTACCAATCAGGAAATACGTTTGTCTTTGCCAGCGAATTAAATGCACTTCATAACCAGGTTCAGACCACTGTTTTGCATGAAAATATCAATCAGTATCTGCGGTATGGAGCGTTTCATGCAGAGACTACACCATATAATGAGATCAGGGAATTGCCGGCAGGATCTTTTGTAACGGTAAACATTCCGGATGCAACACTTAAGGTTGAAAAATGGTGGGATATATTCAGCTTTTACGAAAAACGAAGCAGGATTCAATTCAATGAAGCATTGGATGCAACGAATGAAGCATTGTATCGTTCAATCAAAAGGAGGATAGAGTCTTCGGACCTTGAGGTGGGATGTTTCCTGAGCGGGGGAATTGACAGCGGTCTCGTTACTTCTATTGCTGCAGGAATGAAAAATGGGCTGAAAACTTTCACTGTTTCATTTCCCGGTGTGTATAATGAAGCTCCATTGGCGAGGAAAGTTGCTGATAAATATGCTACTCAGCACACTGAAATCAATATTTCCTTTGAAAACCTGCAAGAGAATATCGAAATGATATTGGCGAATTACGGTGAGCCCTTTTATGACGATAGCGCTATTCCCAGTTACTATGTAAGCAGGGAGGCAAGGAAATATCTTACTGTAATCTTAAATGGAGACGGAGCCGATGAAGTGTTTGGTGGCTACCGGCGTTATCTGCCTTTTGCCAGGTACGATTTTTTCTCAAAACCGGGATTTATTACAACTCTCGCCGCAGGTGTTAAGAAGCTAATACCATTTTCAAAAACCAAGCAGTCCTTCCTTAATTATTTTTACCGACTGGCTGACTTTACCTCAATGAAAGGTGTTGAAGTTTTTTTTTCCGCCGGGACGGATATTTTTTGCGGAAGTTATTCGAAGTATCTCACGTTTCCCGGTAACGAGATGAGAGGTCTTAATGAGTTAATGGAGAAGATCAGCCAATCTGATTTGACGGGTTTACAGAAGATTATGTGTATGGATTTCAAAAGTATTCTGCCAGATATATTACTGGTTAAAATGGATATTGCCTGTATGGCGAATTCTCTTGAAGGGAGAAGCCCGTTTCTGTCAAAAGATATCCTTGAATTTGCTCCAGGGCTTCCTGATGAATATAAGATTAAAGGCCGCACCACAAAGGTTTTATTAAGGAAACTGGCAACCCGCTATCTTCCGGAAGAACTTATATCACAACCGAAGAGAGGATTTGAAGTGCCTTTACAGAAATGGGTGAACGGTGAGCTGAAGGAAATAATTAACGATTACCTTCAGTCTCCCGGATCCTATGTAAAGGATTTTGTTAAAAGGGATTTTATACAACGTTTACTTGATAACAAAGTCAGTATACACGGTGAAAAAAGAGCAAAGATCCTTTACACCTTGTTTGCACTGGATGTGTGGTATCATAAATGTGTGAAAAATGGCGGTTGATCCGATCAGGGAATTTAATGAGGGAAAGTTTGTCATCTCATTGGATTTTGAACTTTTCTGGGGGGTTAGGGATAAAAAGACAATAAAAGCTTATGGTCCCAATATTCTCGGCGTCAGGGAGGCTATACCTGCAATGCTCAATTTGTTTGACAGGTATGGGATAAAGGCGACATTTTCAACAGTTGGATTCCTCTTTGCCGAAGACCGAAATGAGTTGATGAGCTATATTCCGGCAGTGCGGCCAGAGTATGACGATAAAAAACTTTCACCTTACCCGGATATTGACACAATCGGTATTAATGAAGAAGATGATCCCTATCATTTTGGATTTTCACTTTTGCAAATGATAAAACAAAAGGAAATTCATGAGATTGGTACACACACTTTTTGTCATTACTATTGTCTCGAACCTGGTCAGAATATTGACTCATTCCGGCACGACCTGCAGGCAGCAAAAAAAATTGCAGAAAAGAAAAACATAAAGGTAAGAAGCCTTGTTTTCCCCCGTAACCAGTTTTCGGAGGATTATCTTGTTGCCTGTAAGGAATCGGGTATTGATTCATACAGGGGTAATCCTGTTTCGTGGCTTTATGAAGCCAGGAACAAGAATGATGAAAGCCTGCTAAGAAGATTATCCAGGTTTATTGATACTTATGTTAATTTAACCGGCTACCATTGTCATTCAGCAGGGCATGTGTTTACTGAACCGGTTGTCAATGTTGCCGCTTCCCGTTTTTTGCGTCCGTACAACAAAAAATTGGCCTTCCTTGATTTTCTTCGAATGAAAAGAATATCTGCAGCGATGCAATATGCTGCCAAGCATAAAAAACTATTTCATCTGTGGTGGCACCCCCACAATTTTGGCGTCAATCTTCAGGAGAATATCCGCTTTCTTGAAAAAATATTGACTTTTTATAGAAAGCTGAATGAACAATACGGGTTCAGTAGTATTACCATGACCGAACTGGCCGATGAGCGAAGAAAAAAATAAGAGAAAGAGAATTGTTCTGTTATGCTCCGATTGCTTTGCAACAAGGGTGCTGTATCACAATATCAGCCAGGTTTATTTCATAGAATTAATAATAACGGAGACTCCCTTGCGGGGGATGGCGCTGGCTAAAAGACGTTTAAAACGATTAGGTTTTTGGAAAGTGTCCGGCCAGGTTTTGTTTAGCGTTATAATAGTTCCTTTTTTACAAATATTTTCAAAAAGAAGAATTAAAGAAATAGCGTCTTCATATGGAATGAGTAATCAGCCGCTGCCTGCAGAAAGCATTGTTCATTTCAATTCGGTGAATGATGCCGGCTGCAGCGTCTTTCTCAAACAACATAACCCGGAGATAGTCATCGTGAGCGGAACCAGAATAATTTCCAGGGAATTGCTGGAAAGTACAAACGCTGTTTTTATTAATATGCATGCAGGTATCACTCCGCGATACAGGGGGGTGCATGGAGGATACTGGGCTTTGGTGAATAATGACCCTTCACATTGCGGGGTAACTATACATCTTGTTGATAAAGGAATTGATACAGGTGAAGTGCTGTATCAGTCAGTTATACAATATACAGGCAGGGACAATTTTGTCACATACCCATACCTACAACTTGGAGAAGGCCTTTCCTTATTGCACAAAGCTATTGAGGATGTATTGCAAGGTCAGCATAAGCCCTTCCGGCCATCACAGGAGAAAGGCAAGGTTTGGTACCATCCTTCACTTTGGCAATACCTTTATTATCGTGTGTTCAAAGGAAAGAAATAGCGGCTGACCGGCACCACATATTTATTTACAGAATAATTTAATGAATAAGCCATTGTTAGTAAGGGTCACTACGGTGCCTCTTTCATTACATGTATTGTTGCGCAACCAGGTTCGGTTTATGAAGGAGCATGGGTTTGAAGTGATCATGGTATCAGCCGATGGGAAAGAACGGGAAATCGTTATGGCCAATGAGCAGTGCAGGCATATTATTATTCCTATGACAAGAAGGATCACTCCTTTCAGGGATATTGTTGCCATATACAAACTCACCCGGTTGCTTAGAAAGCTGAAGCCGGATATTGTTCACTCTCATACGCCCAAGGCTGGTTTGATTGCCATGCTGGCATCCCGTTTTGCCGGCGTCAGGCTCAGGATTCATACCATTGCAGGTTTGCGTTTTATGACCTCGTCAGGTGTAAAGCGATGGATACTGGTTAGGATGGAAAAACTTACAGCTGTGTTTGCCACACATGTTTGGCCAAACAGTTTTTCCCTTATGCAATACATCAGGGAAAAAAAACTGCTCCCTGATACTAAGCTGGAAGTTATCGGCGGCGGATCCAGTAATGGGATTGATCTTTCCCGCTTTTCACATGACAAACTGGATCAGGGAAAGCTTCAAAAAATAAAAAATCAAATCGGGTTTGACAGTAATTTTTTTTACCTGTTATGTGTAGGCAGGATTGTTAAGGATAAAGGAGTAGAGGAACTGGTGAATGCGTTTAAAGAGCTATATGAAACGAACAACAAGATGCGACTTTTGCTGGTAGGCGGGTATGAGGATGAACTTGATCCTGTCAGCGAAGAAATCAAAACAATCCTTCACAACCATCCCGGTGTGATCATGGCAGGCTGGAGCGAGGATGTTGAGTACTATATGGCCTTTGCAAATATGCTTGTTCACCCGTCTCACCGGGAAGGGTTCCCTAATGTATTATTGCAGGCAGGAGCCATACAATGCCCTGTTATCTGTTCTAAGATATCGGGCAATATAGATATTGTTGAGCACCAAAGAACCGGGCTTCTCTTTATGGCAAAAAACAAAGATTCACTTCTGTGTGCAATGAAAGAGGCAATTGAAAACCCGGCAAGGATGGGTGAATATGCTAAAACACTGAGAATGAGGGTTGAGGAATATTATGATCAACCTGTGGTTCACAGGATGATACTTGATAAGTACTCAGAACTTTTAAAAGTCACCGGCTACAGACGCTAATCGGACTTTTACGAGCGGTGCCGGAGTACTTTTGCTGGTTTTCACTGATTTGACCTTCATATAATTTGATTTGGAATGGCCTCCTATTAATTTAGTAAGCGAAATCCAAATCAAATGAAATCCACTATCAAAAAACCAGTGGCCATTGTAGGCTATTCCGGCCACTCTTATGTCATCATTGACATCCTGCTGAATGCAGGAAGATTGGTTACTGCTTATTGCGACCAGGAGGAAAAAGAATCAAATCCCTATCATCTTACTTATTTGGGCAAAGAGTCGGATGTGATTCATCAATTAAAAGACTATGACTTTTTTGCCTGTGTAGGCCATAACGGGATCAGGGAAAAAATTCACACACAGCTTTCACAGTTTTTAGGTAACCCTATAAATGCCATCCATCCCAGCGCTGTTATATCCGCTTCTGCAAAAATGATGGAAGGTGTGATGATCGCTGCCAACGTAACAATCAATCCGCTGGTGCAAATCGGTCGTGGTGTGATTTGCAATACATCCAGCAGTATAGATCATGAATGCGTAATCGGCGACTTTTCCCATATTGCTCCCGGTGCTGTTTTGTGCGGAAATGTTGAAGTAGGAAGAGGCACATTTGTTGGTGCTAATTCAGTAATTCGCCAGGGAATCAAAATCGGCAGCAACGTTACTATCGGTGCAGGCACAGTGGTAGTGAAGGATGTTCCGGATAATACAACTGTTATCGGCAACCCGGCCAGGGTTCTTACCAAAAAGACAGCACAGAAACTCAAGGCTGCATAAAACCGGCTCACTATACCAGATATTGCAAACCTGTTTTCATTTATGAGACAGGTTTTTTTGTAGTTTTACTTTTTTAAACAGTTAATCAGCTGTTTGTTTATCTTCTCAGTAATGTATCAGGGCCTTTTATAAACCGGAAATGGAGAACACTGGAAACAGGACAAAGATTTTATTTATAGGCAAAGCCGATAATATCTATGCGAAAATTGCTGCAGATTTTGTTCAACAACATTTTCATAACTCACAGGTTGTATTTTCAAAAAGATCAGACCCTTTTCGGAATGACTTGCTGGAATGGGAAGGAGATCTATTGATTTCTTACCTGGCACAATGGATCATTCCGGGAGAATTATTGCGCAAGGCTAAGATGGCGACAATAAACCTGCATCCCGGGCCGCCTGCTTACCCGGGCATCGGTTGCACCAATTTCGCAATCTATAATGGAGAAAAAGAGTTTGGCATAACCTGTCATCATATGCTGGAGAAAGTTGACACGGGGCAGATTATAATGGTAAAACGATTTCCTTTGTTTGAAACAGACACCGTCTATTCACTGACGCAGCGCTGTTATGTAGAAATACTACATGCTTTTTGTGAACTGATGAGCGGGTTGCTGAAAGGTGATTCGTTTCCCGAAAGTCATGAAACATGGACCCGGCCGCCTTATAAGAGAAAGGACCTTAATGAACTCTGCCGGTTAACGCCAGGTATGACCCGGCAAGAAATTGACCGGCGCATAAGGGCCACCACCTACGGTGAAAAAGTATGGGCCTATATGGAGGAAGGTTCTGATATTGGTAAAGAAGGGGTTAGTTTCCGATAGCGAATGTGTATCCTCTGTAAAAGAATAATTAGGTTTTATTAAACTGTCTTTTCAAAATCATAATTAAATGTTCCCCAACCTTAACAAGTTTATTGCTGAAAAAGTGCTTGACAGAGGTACTTCTTTTTTTCTGAAGGATATAGAAAATAACAAGGATGAACTGGAGTCCCGAATAGGAGGAAAGAATGTGCTGGTGATTGGTGGTGGAGGAACCATTGGGTCAAATTACATTAAATCGCTGCTTCCTTTCAGGCCACAATCAGTGATTATTGTTGATTCAAATGAGAATGGGTTAACCGAGCTGGTCAGGGATATTCACAGCACCAGGGGCCTGAAGATGCCAGCCACTTTCATCACTTATCCTGTGAATTTCGGCGATCCATTATTCAGCAAAATCTACGCAGCGTATAAGCCATTTGATATTGTTGCCAATTTCGCCGCCCACAAGCATGTGCGCAGCGAAAAAGATATTTTTTCCATTGAGGCCATGATACAGAATAACCTGCTGCATGCCCATAACCTGTTGCAACTGGTGGTAAAGGATAAACCATCTCATTTTTTCTGTGTGTCTACAGATAAAGCTGCAAACCCTGTCAATGTAATGGGTGCGACCAAAAAACTGATGGAAGACCTTGTGATGAGTTTTGCTGCTGAAATGAACTGCACTACAGCAAGATTTGCCAATGTGGCCTTTTCAAACGGCAGCTTGCCGGATGGTTTTATCAGGAGGCTACTGAGCCGTCAGCCCCTGTCTGTGCCAAAAGATGTGAAAAGATATTTTGTTTCCCCTGCTGAATCCGGCGAAATATGTATGTTGGCTTCGGTACTGGGAAATACCGGGGATATTTTTTTCCCAAATTTTAAAGAAAGCATGTTGACCGGGTTTTATGAGATCACTGTAAAATTTCTGGCAGAAGCCGGGTTTGATATACTGGAATGTGACACCGAAGAAAAGGCAAAAGAGTTTGCCTCGGGAATGGCTGTTAACAGCCCGGTTTATCCTGTATATACTTTTAGTTCAGACACTACCGGTGAAAAGCTTTATGAAGAATTTTACCTGCCTGAGGAATCACCTGATTTCAGCAGGTTTCAGACACTTGGTGTTGTCAACCCGCTTCAACGATTGCAGCCCGAGAATAATTTAAGTGAACTGTTTACAACGATGGCAGATCTTTTCAACCGGGGAGATGCAGTAAAAGCGGATATAGTAAAGCTGCTGAAACAATATATCCCTACTTTTTCCCACCATGAAACGGGAAAGACACTTGATATGAAAATGTAATAGTATCCATTAGTAAAAACCACCAGCATGATTCCTCTTTCAGTTCCCAATATTGCAGGCAATGAATGGAAATATGTAAAAGAATGTCTTGATACGGGCTGGATTTCATCCGTTGGCTCATTTGTTTCCCGCTTTGAGCAAATGGTGGCAGATTTCACCGGCGCAAAGTATGGAGTGGCTACTGTGAATGGCACTTCAGCTCTACACATTGCTTTGCTGCTTGCTGGTGTTAAGCAGCACGATTATGTAATTCTTCCAAATCTCACTTTTGTTGCTTCGGCGAATGCTATAAAATATCTTGGCGCTGAACCCCTGCTGATAGATGCAGAGAGGGATCTGTGGCAAATGGACCTGGACTTGCTGGAAGAATTTTTAAAAAATGAAACTGAAACAAAAAACGGGGAGTTGCTACTTAAAAAAAATAAACGCCGTATTGCAGCCATTATGCCGGTACACATTCTTGGCAATATGTGCGATATGGACCGGTTCCTTTCTATAATCGAAAAATATCCTTTACCTGTGGCTGAGGACTCAACGGAAGCCCTTGGATCGTTTTACAAAGGAAAGCATGCAGGGAGGTTCAGCCTGATGGGTTGCTTTAGTTTCAATGGCAATAAAATCATTTCCACAGGTGGCGGAGGAGTGATTGTTACCGATCATGAAAAAATGGCCAAAATTGCAAAACACCTTACTACAACTGCGAAAGCAAGTTCTGATGAGTATTATCATGATGAGGTGGGGTATAACTACCGGTTGGTAAATATACTGGCTGCTGTGGGAGTTGGCCAGATGGAACTGTTGCCTTCATTTGTTAAACGGAAAAGAGAAATTACTGCTTTTTATAGGGAAGCTTTGCAAGGGGTGGCTGACATTGAATTTCAAAAGGAGTTACCTGATGTACAGGCAAATGGCTGGTTGTTTACCTTAAAAACCAGTCATCAGCAAAAATTACTGGATCATTTGAACTCAAAGAGTATTCTTAGCCGCCGGTTTTGGATGCCCATGAGCAAACTACCAATGTATAAAGATTGCCTGTTGATTGAAAATAGAGATGTGGCCGGGGAAATATATAATACCTGTTTAAGCATTCCATGTTCCACAAATATTACCGATGAGCAGTTGGAAATCGTAGCCAGGGAAATTAAATCTGCATTAATCTGACCATGTATTCATTTATTAAGCGTTTTTTTGATGTTGTTTTCTCATTGATAGCACTGTTGTTGCTGCTTCCTGTTTTCATACCTGTTATTTTACTTTTATTGCTCACAGGTGAACACCGGGTTTTTTACCGGCAGCAAAGGATAGGTTATCAGAACAATACATTTCGCATCTGGAAATTCGCTACCATGTTAAAAAACAGTCCAAACATGGGAAACGGCGATGTAACAACCCGGAATGACCCAAGGGTAACGAAAGTTGGGAGATTTCTCCGTATCAGTAAGCTGAATGAACTTCCCCAGTTGATCAATATCCTTAGTGGTGACATGTCCTTTGTAGGCCCCCGTCCGCTGATGAAAGTGAGTTTTGAACGCTATTCTGACGAAATGAAAGAAAAAATTTACAGAATAAAACCTGGTCTGACAGGTATAGGCAGCATATTGTTCAGGGATGAGGAATTGATTGTTTCCCAAAGCAATTTACCTCCGCATGAATGTTACAGGCAGGTCATTCTTCCCTATAAAGGAAAAGTTGAAATGTGGTATCAGCAAAATGTTTCTTTTCTTACCGATTTATTCATCCTTTTCATGACAGGCTGGTCAATAGTGTCACCACGCACCAATTTTATTTATTCTGTGTTTCCTTCCCTTCCACGACGTAATTTTTAGCATTCCTCCTTTTATACGGAAGGAATATTAAGTATTTTCGTATAAGTATGTTCAGACTCTTTTCACGATCAAAAACAACATCTTCACTTCCGGATTTTTCAGTGCTTAAAACCGACATGCACTCTCATCTCATTCCCGGGATTGATGATGGATCGCCTGATATAAAAACCTCTTTGCAACTGATAAAAGGGCTTGCAGACCTGGGCTATACGAAATTGATAACAACGCCACATGTGATGTGGGACATGTACCAGAACACCCCGGAAAAAATTATCGGCGGACTTTCAAAAGTCCGGCAGGCCGTTAAGGAGGCCGGGTTGAACATTGAGATTGAAGCAGCGGCAGAGTATTTTCTTGATGATTATGTGGCCGGGTTGGTAAAAAATAATGAACCACTGCTATCCTTTGAAGGCAAGAAAGTGCTGGTTGAGTTTTCACTGGCGCATCCTTCCCTGAGCCTCCGGGATATTTTATTCGACATGCAAATGCAGGGTTACCAGCCTGTCATCGCACACCCGGAGCGTTACACTTATCTTACTTATTCTAGGGATCTGTATAATGATCTGAAAGATATCGGGTGTCTTTTTCAACTCAACCTCCTTTCGCTGACCACTTATTACGGGAAATCTGTGAACGAACTGGCCCAGTATCTTATAAAGAAGAACTATTATGACTTGGTAGGTACTGACCTACACAACTCCCGCCACCTGGAAACCCTCCACAATCCAGCCTTGCACACAGCCCTGCAAAAGCTACTGGATTCCGGCAAAATTCTGAACCCCCAACTTTAATCGCAGGCAGTTTTTGGCCTTTTTCAACCTTTTGCAGGGAAAATTGTAATAAGGGTATTATGAATGCTTTTACCATCAAGGACCTTGAAAATCTTTCAGGTATAAAAGCCCATACAATCCGTATTTGGGAGCAGCGTTACAACTTTCTGAAACCGCAAAGGACGGCCACGAACATCCGCTATTACAGTAATGAAGAGTTAAAGACCATCCTTAATGTTGCTTTGCTCAACAAGTATGGTTTCAAAATTTCACATATAAGCAGAATGCAGTCCCACGAAATCATCCAAAGAATATTGTCTTTGGATGATGTTGCAGCTGTAAAGGAAAGGATTATCAATGATCTTGTTAAGGATATGGTAGACCTTGACATGGAAAAATTTGAACAAACACTCGCTTCCTATATTTCGTCAAAGGGGATTGAGAGAACTGTATTGCAGATCATTTTTCCTTTTCTTGAAAAGATCGGAATACTATGGCAAACCGGGCACATCAACCCGGCACAGGAACATCTTGTCACCAACATTATCCGGCAAAAACTGATTGTCGCTATTGAATCTGCTTCACCTGTCACCCGAATAGAAAAAACAATTTTATTATTCCTCCCGGAAGGAGAATATCATGAATTAGGACTCCTCTTCGTGTATTATATTCTCAAAAACCGTGGTTTCCAAACTATCTATCTCGGTGCAAATGTTCCTTTCAGGGATGTGGAATTTGTAGTCAATCTGAAAAAGCCCGACTATCTCTTTGTTCACCTTACAATCGGGGCAATTAATTTCAACTTTGAAAAATTCATCAATAATCTCTCCACTAAATTTATCAGTACTCCTGTTGTAATCTCCGGGCAACTTACCCAACAATACAAAAAGATCCCCCCTTCATCCATTCGTTTTGCCACATCACTCACTGAAATCACAACTTATCTTTCTGAATTAGCGTAATAGATATAATCTCTAAATATTCCCAGTTTAATCGAATTCTTGCTTTTCCCGGCCCTTAGGTCTGAATCAGCTAATATATAAATAGCTGATATTCTTTTGTTTAATATTTTAACAGAATAATTAAACAAAATTCATTGTTTTCTCATGGTGTGTGTTTAACTTACAGCCGCAAATAATTAAACACACTACCATGTCTACGCAAGATTTCAATGCTTTGTTATTAAGCAATGCCAATTTCCTAAAGCCTTTTGCAGTAAACCTGACCCGGGATACAGAAACAGCAAATGATCTGTACCAAGAAACCTTATATAAAGCATTGGCCAACCAAGATAAGTATAACGCAGGCACCAATATCAGGGCCTGGTTGTTTACCATCATGCGTAACATTTTTATTAATAATTATCGCAGAAAGTCAAAGCAAAAAACCATTTTTGACAATACTCCGAATGATTACCTGATTGACAGCAAGCAGGGCAACACGGTGGCAAACGGAGCTGAGAGCAGTATGCGTATCAAAGAGATCAATGCTGCCATACAACAGCTTCCGGAAATATTCAAAACTCCCTTTTTGTTGTATTTTGACGGATACAAATACAATGAAATTGCCGATGTTTTGCAAGAACCCCTGGGAACCATCAAAAGTCGCATACACTTTGCCAGGAAATTACTGAAAGAGCAACTCAGCAGGTATTGAACAGATGACACCCAAGAAATCAGTTATTGTAATCGGCAGCGGTTTTGCCGGGCTCTCAGCAGCTACATCCATGGCAAATGAAGGCTGGGATGTAACCGTTTTGGAAAAGCTCAGCACACCCGGGGGTAGAGCCCGCCAGTGGAAGGAAGACGGCTTTACCTTTGACATGGGCCCTAGTTTTTACTGGATGCCAGATGTGTTTGACAGGTACTTTGCCCGGTTTGGAAAAAAAACATCAGATTATTATCAACTGCACCGCCTCGACCCTTCTTACCGTATTTATTGGAAGGATGGAAATACCGATATGCCCGCGGATTATACGGAATTACAACAAGTTTTTGAATCAATAGAACCGGGAAGCAGCCGGCAATTGGATAAGTTTCTGCATGGCGCAGCCTATAAATATGACACCGGTATTAATAAGCTGGTATATAAGCCTGGTCAGTCACTGTCAGAGTTCATGGACTGGCAAACGATAAGTGGTGTTCTTAAACTCGATGTTTTCTCATCCATAAAAAATCATATTGCTAAATATTTCAGGCATCCAAAGTTGCGGCAGATGATGGAGTTCCCTGTTTTATTTCTCGGCGCTTTGCCTGAAGACACCCCGGCATTATACAGCCTCATGAACTATGCTGACATAAAAGGGGGTACCTGGTATCCTGAGGGTGGTATGTATGCTGTAGTGGATGCCATGTACCGGCTGGCACTTGAAAAAGGAGTGCAGTTCCGTTTTGGTGAAGAGGTAAAAGAGATAGTCGTAGAAAATACCAAAGTAAAAAAAGTTGTTACAGCCGGTAATTTTTACGAAGCAACGGTAGTCATCAGCGGAGCTGATTATAATTTTACAGAATCAAAGTTGCTGACTCCTAAATACAGGGCTTATTCGGAGAAATACTGGAGTAAAAGAACAATGGCGCCTTCCTGTTTAATGTATTATGTGGGGCTGAATAAGAAACTTAAACACCCGGTCCATCACATGTTGTTCTTCGATGTACCGTTTGATCTTCATGGGAAAGAAATTTACAAGACACCGAATTGGCCTTCTGAACCTTTGTTTTATGTAAGTGTTTCTTCAATTACGAACAAGTCAGTAGCACCGGAAGGGCATGAGAATATTGTTTTTTTAATCCCTGTGGCATCAGGATTGGAGGGAGACACAGCAGAACTGAGAGAAAGATATTTTCAGCAGATTGTACGGCGGATGGAAAATCATCTCGGCGAATCGATAATGGAACATGTGGTATATAAAAAAACTTATTCAGTCAGCGATTTTGAAGGAGACTATAACTCTTTCAAAGGAAATGCATATGGTTTGGCGAATACGCTACGGCAGACAGCAATCTTTCGCCCATCATGCCGGAGCAGAAAAGTGAAAAACTTATTTTTTACAGGACAATTGACAGTTCCGGGGCCAGGAGTGCCTCCTTCGTTGATAAGTGGAGAGGTGGTGGCTAAACAAGTTATCAGGTCATTCAGATAAATACATATTTTACAGAATATGGTTCAGCTATTTCATACATCGAGTGAAAAGTGCAGCCGGTTGGTGACGGAACTGTACAGCACCTCGTTTTCTTCTGCTATCCGACTATTACATAAGGATCTTCGCCAGCCTGTATTCAATATTTATGGGTTTGTTCGTTTTGCTGACGAGATTGTTGACACTTTTCATGACTTTGACAAGGAAACATTACTGGCACAATTCAAAAAAGAAACATATGATGCTATCGAAAGAGGCATCAGCCTCAATCCCATCCTGAATAGTTTCCAGCAAACGGTGATTGCATATAATATTGACCATTCACTTATTGATGCTTTTTTCCATAGTATGGAAATGGATCTTACCCATACACAATATGACTGCCAGAGCTATAAAGAATACATCTATGGCTCAGCAGAAGTGGTAGGTTTGATGTGTCTGTATGTTTTTTGTGAAGGTAAAAAGGAACTTTATGAAAATCTGAAGCAGCCAGCAAGAGCTCTTGGAGCAGCTTTTCAAAAGGTGAATTTTCTGCGGGATATAAAAGCCGATTATAGCGGTTTGTCCAGAATTTATTTTCCCGGCTGCGATTTTGAGAATTTTTCAGCCGCGGAAAAACGAAGAATAGAAGATGAGATACAAAACGATTTTCGGGAAGCTTTTCAGGGCATTGTTCGTTTGCCGCTAAAAGCAAGATTTGGAGTGTATGTGGCCTACAAATATTATTTTTCACTATTCCGGAAAATAAGGCGACTGGAACCCGCATTGGTCAAAGAGAAACGGGTACGTATACCTAATTATTACAAAGCGATGATTATACTCAGGGCCGGTGTTAAAAATCAATTACGGCTTATTTAGCACTATGCAGCAGCAAGTCATACTGGTTAATGAAAAAGATGAGCAAGCGGGAGTCCTGGAGAAAATGGAAGCTCACCGGAAAGGGTTGCTCCACCGTGCTTTCAGTGTTTTTATATTTAACAGCAAAGGCGAGATGCTGCTGCAGCAACGGGCGCCGGGCAAATATCACAGCGCCGGTCTTTGGACAAATGCCTGTTGCAGCCATCCCCAGCCAGGTGAAGATACCCGGCAGGCTGCTACGAGGCGACTGATGGAAGAAATGGGTTTTTCGACACCCCTTGAAAAGATTTTCGACTTTGTTTATAAAACAGATTTTGACAACGGCTTGACAGAGCATGAATTTGATCATGTCTTTGCAGGTGAGTTCGAAGGGCAGGTGTTTCCCAACAAGGAGGAAGTAAGTGATTACTGTTTTAAAACAATGGATGAATTAGTTTCCTCGCTGGAATCTCACCCGCAGAAATATACGGCATGGTTCCGGATTGCTTTTCCCAGGGTCCTCCAATGGCGGAAGGAACAATTGCTGAAAGTATAGAATAGAAAATTTTATTTTTGCAGCATGGATATTATATGGTACATTCTGGTTGTTTCGGGCACTTTTATCGTGATGGAGGCAGTCACATGGGCTACGCATAAATATGTGATGCATGGCTTCCTGTGGTATCTGCATCGAGACCACCACCAGGTGGAACCTGGTTTTTTTGAAAAGAACGATCTCTTCTTTGTCATTTTTGCGGTGCCAAGCATGTTGCTGATCTACTTTGGCACTTTCGATAATAGCTGGTGGATGCAGGCCCTCGGTTTTGGTATTATGGCCTATGGATTTGCCTATTTCATTGTGCATGATGTCATCATTCATCAGCGGTTTAAATGGTTCACAAGGAGCAACAGCACCTATGTCAGGGCCATTCGATGGGCACATAAGATGCATCATAAACACCTGGAAAGGCATCAGGGTGAAAGCTTCGGAATGTTATATGTTGCCAAAAGATATTGGGACAAGATCCGCCGCGACCAAAAACTGATGGCCGGTAACCGCAAGGTGGAATATGCTCCGGAATCAGAATAATTTATTCCTGCTTTTTTATCTTTAGTTTTTAAATACTTCCGCTGCTCAAATCATCTTCATATGATTATATCATCATTGGCGCCGGTTGTGCCGGGCTAAGCCTGTTGATGCGAATGCTTCGCAGTGGGCAATTCAGCCAGAAAAAAATATTGTTACTTGACAAGGATCGTAAAACCAAGAATGACAGAACATGGTGTTTTTGGGAAAAAAACGAAGGGTTTTTTGAGGAGATAGTGTTCAGAAAATGGAACACGGTATCCTTTTTCAGTCCTGGCTTTTCGGCTGATATGATTATCGCACCCTACACTTATAAAATGATCAGGGGTGTTGATTTCTATACCTATTGTTTTGCTGAAATTGAAAAGCACCCCAACGTAGAGGTGGCCTATGGCAATGTGAAGGGATGGGAGTATGAGCAGCATGCAATTATCTTGAAATTTGAAGACCAGGAAACCCGGCTATACGATAACGGAACCCGTGTGTTCAGTTCGCTGTATAAACCTGAACCAGCTAAACGAACTACTTTACGATTATTACAGCATTTCAAAGGATGGTTGATTGAAACAAGCGAACCAGTTTTTGAGCCCGGTCGTGCTGTAATGATGGATTTCAGGGTTCACCAGGATCATGGAACTACATTTGCCTATGTACTCCCTTTTAATGAAAGGGAGGCGCTGGTGGAATACACCCTTTTCACCCGGCAGACACTTGAACAGGGACAATATGATGAAGAATTAAAAGAATATATACTGTCATTTATGGGCGTTGGCTCCTATACTGTGAAAGAAGAGGAATTCGGGATCATACCGATGACAAATGAAAAATTTTCATTTAACGGACCTGATGCATGGCAGATCGGAACGGCCGGTGGGCAAACAAAATCATCCAGCGGCTACACATTTCAGTTCATCCAGAAACAATCTGAACTTATCGTAAAATATTTACTGGAAAACAAACCCCTGCATACACTGCCACCTTCGCCGGGTCGTTTTCGGTTTTACGATAATACACTACTGCATATATTATATTATGACAAATATCCCGGCAACCGGATATTTTCACAACTGTTTAAAAAGAATAAGCCACAACAGGTTTTGAAATTTTTGGACAACGAAACTTCTCTTAGGGAAGAACTGAAGATCATTTCCTCCCTGCCTACATGGCCTTTTTTGAAGGCAGCGCTAAAGCAAATCTGACGATCAGCTATCGGGGTCCATTTGCATAAACTCCCTTTTCACAGCTTTCAGCATACTGAACAATTGTGCTACCTGGATCAGAAGAAGCACGGTAAGGGCCAGCAGCACATACCAGGGCAGGGTGATCTTTTGTATCCCTGTCAGTTGTTGAAAACGTTCGAGATGCCAGCCGGCCAGCGCTGCACCAAACGCCATTCCCACCAGCATAAAAGAAAGGAGTGAATAAACAACTTTCAGGAACATGACCCGCATGGTGGAATAGCCGATCTTAAAGTTTTCAAGAATAGCAGCCGGTATAATCAGCACCAAAGCAATCCAGCTCCAGTTTTGGCTGAACCAGCTATCGCTCAGCAATAAGTTTAGTAAAAGGATCAAAACAATAGAAAGCAAACCCCATGGAAAAAGCAGGAAGGTGGAAGGCTTGCCGGGTGAATAAATGTTCATATGCGGTGGTTTTGTGTAACAGGAAGGTAAAAAATATTTCCATAGGATGGAAACCCAGCTTTTTCACAGCTCCTCAGGGCTGACTAAAACTGCAAAAGGAATGCGGTACCTTCCCCCTGCACACTCTGCACCTGTATGTTGCCTTTGTGCAGCATCATAATCTGCTTGCAAAGACTGAGCCCGATACCGCTGCCACTTTTTTTGGTGCTGAAAAAAGGGATGAAGATCTTATCCAATATCTCGGCGGGCATTCCGTTGCCGTTATCAGCCACTTTGATGATTGTTTTATGATTGCTGGCTACATAAGCCGACAATACGATGCGGGGGTTGGTTCTTTCTTTTACTGCTTCAATGGCATTCACCACAAGATTGATGAGCACCTGTTCCATTAAATTGATATCAGCCTCCAGGACAAGATCAGTATCCTTGAGGATCGTCTCGAATTCGATATTTTTTTGCTCCAGGGTGGGATGCATCAGTTGCAGAAGGTTTTCAAAAAGATCCCGGACATACACTTTTTTCAGGTTGAGGGTGTTGATCTTATTCAGGTTGCGGTAGGTCTCTGCAAACTTAAGCAAGCCCTCGCTTCTTCTTTTGATGGTCTCAATGCCTAACTCCAGGTCATCAACGGAACCGGTTTCATTGCTCAGCACAGGAACGGATTGCTGCAAACGGTGTTTCAGTGTATCGGCGAGTGAAGAGATAGGCGCCACAGAGTTCATGATCTCGTGGGTAAGCACACTTAATAATTTTTGCCATGCTTTGGATTCTGTTTCATCCAGCGCTTCATTCACATTCTGAAAAGCGATGAGCTTATACAGCTTTCCTTCTGTCTGGAAAGCAGTGGCTGACAATAACACTTTAAAGGAGGATGTTTCCAGGTGTGCGGTGGCAATGCGGCCATCGCCAGGTTTCAGTGATTTCACCTGGTTGTAGAGTTCCTTGTCTCTTCTTTCTAATGAATGGATCGTTTTCAGGTAAGGTACCTGCAACATTCTTTTCAGCGATTCATTCATCCATACCACTTCACCGCTTTCCTCTTCATAAGAAAGGATCCCTGTGTCCACCAGTTCCAGTATCTTTTGCAGGTACTGGTATTGTGTTTCTTTTTCTTTGCTGATGACTTTGAATGTGGTGTTGATCTCATTAAAACCTTGCCGCAATGGCTGAATTTCCACAGGCGCATGTTTCACATCAAAATAGCGGGAAAAATCACGGTAATGCACTGATTCTACAAACTGGTTCAGCTCATCATGTGCTTTTTTCTGGAAACGGTAAAACTCCACTACCTGGTAAATAATGACAGGTGCAGCTATCAGCAGATAAATATACAGGGCTTTCACCAGCAGGAACGAAGCAGCGCAGAGCGTTGCAAACAACAGCAACACCCGGATGATGATCCTCCATTCATATTTCTTATAGATCATAGCTCAAATCTTTCCCTAGCTGAGTAAGGAGAAAATATTTACCCGCCTTCATACTGTTCGTTATGTCCTCCTTGTGGGATTTAGGGGCCTTTATATATCATACTTACTTAACCTTCTGTACAAAGCAGTTCTTGTCAATCCCAGTTCTTTTGCCGCACGGGTGATATTGCCATTATTCTTTTCGATCACTTTCAGTATTGTGTTCTTTTCAATGGCGCTGAGTTTTAATTCAGCCGGTTCGTTTTCCTGAACGGTTACTGATTCAATAGGAGAAAAGATGATGTCTTTGGCCTGCAGCACATCTTCATCAGCCATGATCACTGCCCGCTCAATACTGTATTGTAATTCCCGCACATTACCGGGATAGTGATAATTGCACAGTTTCTCCACAGCTTTACTGTCAAATTCAAGGGTGGGTTTGATATACTTATTGCTATACAGTTTGCTGAAATGCCGGGCAAGCAGTAAAATATCATTTCCTCTTTTGCGCAACGGCGGCATCATGATTTCCACGGTGTTGATACGATAGACAAGGTCCTTGCGAAAACGGTTTTCATTGGCCAGTTCATTCAGCGGAAGATTAGTGGCGCAGATCAAACGGATGTCAACCGGAATGGCTTCGTTACTGCCAAGTCTTGTCACCTGCCTGCTTTGCAGCACATTCAGCAGTTTGGCCTGCTGCTGCAATGAAATATTTCCTATCTCGTCGAGAAAAAGAGTGCCGCCATCAGCGGCTTCAAAACGTCCTGTCCTGTCTTCCCTTGCATCTGTGAATGCACCTTTCTTATGACCAAACAATTCGCTTTCAAAAAGTGTTTCGGTCAATGCGCCAACGTCAACTTTTACAAATGGCTTACCGGCCCGCAACGATTGCTGGTGAACAGCTTTGGCTACAAGATCCTTTCCTGTTCCATTTTCACCTAATATCAGTATGTTGGCATCGGTGGGAGCGATCTTTTCGATTTTATGAAATATCTCCTGCATCAATTCTGATTCGCCCAGCAATTCTTTGCCAATGATCGAATCGGCCTCCATACCCGGTGAAAGAGAAGTTTTATTTTCTTTTCTCCGCAGGGCATCTTTCAGGATGCCAATAAGTTTCTCGTTGTGCCACGGTTTTACCACAAAATCAGCAGCGCCTTCTTTTAGTGAACGGACCGCAAGATCAATATCGCCATAAGCAGTGATCATGATGACGGCCGCATCATTTCGCTGTTTCTTTATTTCTTTCAGCCAAAACAGGCCTTCATTGCCGGTGTTGATAGAACTGGTGAAATTCATATCCAGCAATACAAGATCATAGGCATCTTTGGACAAATGCCAGCGGAGATTTTCCGGGTTTCGTTCCGTGACCACTTCCTTTGCTTCGGTTTTCAGCAACAGGCGGACAGCGGTGAGCACATCGGGATCATCATCCACAGCCAGTATCGAGGCATTTTTCAGTTGCATATAATATAAATATTGTCAGCCGCTGCAATTATACCATAAATACAATCGCATGACAATTAATTTTTTAGCGATGATAGCGCAAAACAATTGTATCAAAACCGGACAGTGTTTGTATCGCTAACGAACATTTTCGTATTTATGTTTCCTGTAACCTCCTGTAAACCAAACCCGTTCTAAAATGGCATGTTCTTACTGGTAAACAACCAGTTTTTCTCTGTGTATAATCATTAAGCTGTCCCGCCCTGAGAATCCGGGCAGGGACAGCTTTTTAAAGATCAAAAAAAGTATAACAGTGGACAGAGTTATTGCAAAAAAGAAATGGAGTAAAAAAAGGCTTTTAACGATCGGTGGCATCGTTGGTATTATTGCGCTGATTGCTGTCAGCTATTATCTCACTTCGGGCAAAAGCCGCCTGAATGTGGATGCTGAACGGATCACCATCAGCGAAGTAAAATCGGGTCCTTTCCAGGAAACAATTCCGGTTAATGGTATTGTGCTTCCTATCACATCAATTTATCTCGATGCAGTAGAAGGGGGAAGAGTAGAAGAAAAGTATGCAGATGATGGTGCTATATTGAAAAAAGGCCAACCCATTCTCCGGTTGTCGAATACAGATCTGGAGCTAAGTCTTGTGAACCAGGAAACATCTGTTTATAATTTGCTTACACAAATGCAGATATCACAGAATGCGGCACAGCAAAACACGGTGAACCGGCTGAACCAGGTAACAGACGTTGACAATCAGTTAAAGGAAGCAGAACGCATTTATAATCTCAACAAAAGACTTTATGATCAAAAAGTGATTGGCAGCCAGGAGTTCAGGCAATCGGAAAACAACTATAATTATTTCGTTGAGAAAAAAAGGTTGTCTGATGAGATCATGAAACAGGATTCAGTATCCAATTTGCAACAACTGTCACAAGCCAGGCAGTCCTTTACCGGCTCACAAAATGCCCTGAATGTAATGCGCAAAAAAGTTGGTGACCTAATTGTAAGGGCGCCGGTTGACGGTCAACTCACTTCCCTGGATGCAGAAATAGGCCAATCAAAAAATAAAGGAGAACGTTTGGGACAAATAGATGTACTCAGCGGTTTTAAAGTCAGGGCAGACATAGATGAACACTATATTTCCCGTATTTACACCGGCCTTTCCGGTGGATTTACTTTTGCGGGTAAGGATTACAAACTAACGATCAAAAAAGTATATACACAGGTTGTAGGTGGCCGTTTCCAGGTGGATATGGAATTTGACGGAGAAGTGCCACAGGGTATCCGCAGGGGTCAGACATTGCAGATAAGAATTGCATTCAGCGATGAGGTGGAGGCTGTACAAGTGGCTAAGGGTGGATTCTATCAGCAAACCGGCGGTAATTGGGTTTTTAAGCTAAACGAAAGCGGCACTCATGCATACAGGGTGGATATACAACTGGGGCGGCAAAACCCGGATTACTATGAAGTGCTGCAGGGATTGAAACCCGGTGATAAGGTGGTTGTATCCAGCTATGAAAACTATGGGAATATGCAGGAACTGGTTTTGAAAAAATAATTGCCTTTAAACAGTATAGCCATGAAAAAGAAAATCTTCTGGATGTTCATACTCATTTGCAGCGCCAGTCTTTTTTCTGCTGCAAAACAATCCGGTCAGAATTGTAGCAAGCCGGTTGGTTTTAAACAATCAACTGTACTAGAGTGCAAAAAAACAGGCAGCCGCGTAAAAGCAGACCATAGTATGGGCCTGGACCTTTCCCCCCTGCATTTTTTCCTGGGAGCACTTTAAAAATTTAAACTACACTTAAATAATATACAATGATCAAGATCTCCAATCTCGAAAAAATCTATCGTACCGAAGAAGTGGAAACCGTTGCGCTCAATAAACTTTCCTTTGAAGTAAAGGACGGGGAGTTTGTGGCGGTAATGGGCCCTTCTGGTTGCGGAAAGTCCACGTTGCTGAATATCGTTGGCCTGCTGGATGACCCGGATGCCGGCAGTTTCTTATTCAACGGAATTGAAGTGGCGCATTTTAATGAAAGAAAAAGGGCCGACCTGCGTAAACGTAATATCGGCTTTGTGTTCCAAAGCTTCAATCTTATTGATGAGCTCACTGTTTTTGAAAACGTAGAACTACCGCTGATCTATACCGGCGTGAAAGGAGCAGAGCGGAAAAAAAGAGTGGAAGAAGTGCTGGATAAAATGCAGATCATGCACCGCCGTAATCACTACCCGCAGCAATTATCAGGCGGTCAGCAACAGCGGGTGGCCGTGGCAAGGGCAGTGGTCAACAAACCCAAACTCATTTTGGCCGATGAGCCGACCGGTAACCTGGATTCACACAACGGCAATGAAGTGATGCAACTGCTTACCGACCTCAATGAGCAGGGAACTACTATCATAATGGTGACCCACTCAGAGCATGATGCCCGCTATAGCCACCGTATCATCCGGATGCTGGATGGACAAACTGTTACAGAGAATATCCTTGTATAGAAAAAGTATAGCCATGTTTAAAAACTATCTGAAGATCGCCTGGAGAAACCTGCTAAAGAACAGGACATTTTCCATTATCAACATAGCAGGTCTTGCTATTGGGCTGGCTTGTTTTATCCTGATTGTGCTTTATGTAATGCATGAGATCAGTTACGACAGGTTTCATGCAAAGGCAGATCGCATTTACCGGATCAATTCCGATATCCGGTTTGGCGGCACTGATCTGAAGCTGGCTGTTTGCAGTGACCCGATGGGGGCCACATTGAAAAAGGATTTTCCCCAGGTGGAACAATACACCCGCCTGTATAATTCATCCGGTTCAAAACTTATTAAAAAAGGAAATGAATTCATCAACGAACAGGCGGTCGTTCATGCTGACTCCACTTTCTTTGATGTGTTTACATTCCCTGCCATTTCCGGTGACACAAAGACGGCATTGAACGAGCCCAATACAGTTGTGCTTACAAAGTTGGCAGCAGAAAAATATTTCGGTAGTACAGATGCTGTTGGAAAAATGCTGGAAACAGATGATAATAACAGCACCTTGTATAAGGTGACAGCCGTAATCAACGATATGCCCGAAAACTCACATTTCAGGTTTGACTTCCTGTTCTCGATGGATAATGTGCAATATGGCTGGGGAAATTACCTGAGTCATAATTTTCAAACATATATTGTTTTGCAGAAAGGGACCAGTGCCAGAGAGTTTGAAAAAAACTTTACCGGTTTGATTGATAAGTATATTCTCCCGCAGGCCAAGCAATTCATGGACATCAGCAGCATGGATGATTTCAAAAAAACCGGAAATAAACTGGATTATTCGCTGATGCCGATGACATCCATTCATCTTCGTTCCGATCGTTTTCCTGAGTTGGGTGTAAATGGTAATCTTCAATATGTGTACATTTTTTCCGCTGCAGCCCTTTTCATCCTCCTGATCGCCTGTGTGAATTTTATGAATCTTTCCACGGCCCGATCGGCCAACCGTGCAAGGGAAGTGGGCATCCGCAAAGTGCTGGGTACAGAAAAAAGATCGCTGGTGGGACAGTTCCTCACGGAATCTACGCTGATGGTTTTTTTAGGAATGGTCATCGCTGTTGCCATTGCGGCATTGAGCATCGGCTATTTTAATAACATGTCCGGGGTGAATTTGTCAATCACAGCTTTGTTTCAGCCCGGCTATATTGCATTTCTCCTTTTGTTGGCCATTGCAACCGGTGTACTGGCTGGTCTTTACCCGGCATTTTTTTTATCCGGCTTCAAGCCAATAACTGTTCTGAAGGGAAAAATTACAAAAGGAAAAAGCCGTGATTTGTTCCGGAGTTCACTGGTGGTCTTCCAGTTTTTTACTTCTATTGTCCTGATTGTCGGAACTATCGTTGTTTTCCGCCAACTCAATTACATACAAAATAAAAAGATAGGGTTCAGCAAGGAGCAGTTGCTGATTGTGAATGGAACTGGTGCTTTGAAAACCCAGGCAGATGCTTTCCGGAACGAAGTGGCTAAACTAAGCGGAGTGAAAGGCTCATCATTTGCCACTTACCTGCCGGTGAGTAATTCGTCAAGGAGTGATAACACTTTTTCTACGGAAGCAGTGATGAATGAAAAGAACGGGTTTAACATGCAGGTGTGGAATGTGGACCATGATTATATACCCACATTAGGAATGGAAATGGCCAAAGGAAGGAATTTTTCCAGGGAATTTGGCTCAGATTCAACAGGCCTGGTTATTAATGAAGCAACGGCAAAGATCATAGGCGTGGATAACCCGGTTGGAAGGAAGCTTTACACATCTGATGGAAACGGGCCCAACAATACCGCTTATACTATTATTGGTGTGGTGAAGAATTTCAATTTCGAATCATTGCGACAGAACATCGGTCCCCTTTGCATGAGGCTGGGCAATAATAAATCATCGGCAGCATTCAAAGTGTCCACATCTGATTTAAAAGGACTACTGACCAGCATCGAAAAGCAGTGGAAGGAAATGGCCCCGGGGATGCCTTTTAGTTATCAATTCCTGGATGAAGCTTTTGACAGCATGTACCGGGCAGAGCAACGGGTGAGCAAAGTGGCGTTGTCGCTTGCAGCACTGGCTATCTTTATTGCTTGCCTGGGTTTGTTTGGCCTGGCTACTTACATGGCAGAGCAACGAACCAAAGAAATAGGTGTGAGAAAAGTGCTGGGCGCCTCAGTTTCCAATATTGTTTCCATGTTGTCCCTTGATTTTGCCAAACTCGTACTGATCGGTGCTGTCATTGCCTTTCCGGTAGCCTGGTATGCAATGGACAGGTGGTTGCAGGATTTTGCCTATCGTGTGAATTTGGGATGGTGGATATTCCTCCTGGCCGCAGCGATCACCCTGATGATCGCATTAATGACAGTGATCGTTCAGGCAATCAAAGCAGCTATTGCCAACCCGGTGAAAAGTTTGAGAACGGAATAAAATCATTAGCCATGATAAAAAATTATTTCAAGATCGCCTGGAGAAACTTAATTAGAAGCAAAGGTTACAGCGCCATTAACATAGGCGGATTGGCTGTGGGTATGGCAGTTGCCATGCTCATCGGTTTTTGGGTGTATGATGAATTGACGTTTGATAAGTATCACAAAAATTACGACCGTATTGCACAAGTGATGCAACATGCAAACTTTAATGGTAAAGTGGAATCACAAGTGTCTAACCCGGCGGTAATGGGCCCGGAGATCAAAGAAAAATATGGCAGTGATTTTAAACATGTACTCCAGGCATCGTGGACGGGGGGACATTTACTTTCATTAGGCGATAAGCATATTTCCAAAGTCGGAATATTCTTCGAACCCGGCGCTCCGGAAATGCTGTCACTTGAAATGATCAGGGGAACAAGGGCCGGCTTACAGGATCCATACTCGATCCTTCTTTCCGCATCAGTTGCCGAATCCATCTTTGGCAAAGATGATCCCATTAATAAAATACTCAAGTTCGATAGAAGCTATGATGTTAAGGTGACTGGTGTATATAGGGATTTGCCGGACAATACTACGTTCAGGGAAATAAAGATAATGATGCCATGGGAATTATGGTTGATACAGAACCCATGGGCCAAAACAATAAGAGATCCCTGGGGCTCCAACTTCTCTCAAACCTTTGTGCAGGTAGCCGACCATGCTGACATGGAAAAAGTTTCAGCCAAAATTAAAAATGTAAAACTGGACAATGTAAGCGAAGATGATAAAAGATATCAGTGGACTGTATTCTTACAGCCGATGAGCAAATGGAATTTATATAACGAGTTCAAAAATGGAAAGAACACAGGAGGTAATATACGTTACATATGGTTATTCGGAATCATTGGTGTATTTGTATTGATTCTGGCCTGTATCAATTTCATGAACCTGGCTACGGCAAGAAGTGAAAAAAGGGCTAAAGAGGTAGGCATCCGCAAAACAGTCGGTTCCTTACGCTGGCAATTGATCAAACAATTTTTTGCAGAATCTTATGCAGTGGTGCTGCTGTCTTTTGTCTTGTCTTTGATTTTAGTGATAGTATTACTGCCTTTATTTAATGAAGTGGCCGGGAAGAAAATTGAGATACCGTGGGCAAACCCTGTCTTTTGGCTGTCAGGCATTGCATTTATTTTGGTTACCGGTTTGCTAGCCGGCAGTTATCCTGCTCTCTACCTGTCCTCCTTTCAGCCGTTGAAAGTATTAAAGGGAACGTTTCGTGTTGGCAGGTTTGCCTCCGTTCCCAGAAAAATATTGGTAGTAACGCAGTTTACTGTATCAGTCATGCTGATCATCGGAACGATTATCGTGTATCAGCAAATTCAGCATGCAAGGAACAGGCCAGTTGGCTATACACGTCACGGGTTAATCAATATTAACCTGGAGAAGGAAATACAGCAACATTTTGAAACGGTGCGAAATGAATTAAAAAATTCCGGTGCTATTGAAGAGATGACAGCATCCAATAGCCCTTTAACGCAAGTATGGAACTCCAATGGTGGTTTTGACTGGGAAGGAAAAGACCCCAATCTTGCCGTTGATTTTCCCAATAGCAGGGTGTCGTACGAATTTGGGAAAACAGTCAATTGGATTATAAAGGAAGGCCGCGACTTTTCAAGGGAATTTGCAACTGATTCCGCGGCATTTATTATCAATGAATCGGCTGCACGGTTTTTAGGAATGAAAGAACCGGTTGGTAAAATATTAAAATGGAACAACCGGCCCTATACGATTATTGGCATTGTGAACGATATTATGCAGGAATCTCCTTTTTATCCTGTGCGTCCATCCCTGTACCATGTCGGCAGGTACGAGGATATGTACAACCTGATACTAAAACTGAATCCTCAGCAAAGTGTGAAACAATCATTAAGCAGGATTGAACAGGGTTTAAAAAAATATACACCAACCGTTCCCTTTGATTACAAATTTGTGGATGAAGAATTTGGTAATAAGTTCAGAGCCGAAGAACGCATTGGTAAATTATCTTCTTATTTCGCCATTCTTGCCATTTTTATTTCCTGCCTGGGTTTATTTGGAATGGCGAGTTTTGTGGCTGAACAACGTACGAAAGAGATTGGTATACGCAAAGTGCTTGGTGCCAGCGTAACTAATTTATGGCGCCTGCTCTCCATTGAGTTTGTAGTATTGGTAGTTTTTTCCTGCATACTTGCAGCTCCCGTTGCATACTATTACTGCGACAGCTGGCTGACTAATTACGATTACAGAATTACAATAAGCTGGATGGTTTTTATAGCCGCAACAGTTATTGCATTGCTGATCACCTTAATTACAGTAAGCTTTCAGGCCATTAAGGCAGCCATTGCCAACCCGGTAAAAAGTTTAAGAACTGAATAGTAAAAAGTTTATGATAAAAAACTATTTTAAGATCGCCTGGCGAAACCTTATAAGACATAAAGGCTTTTCTTTGATCAATATCACAGGGCTGACCGCAGGGCTCACCTGTTGTTTGCTGCTGCTGTTGTACCTGCAGCATGAACTGAGCTATGACCGGTTTCACAGCAAAGGCAACCGGATTGCCAGGCTTATCATGGATTATAAGATCGGCGATGCCGGCAATAAGGGAAACTTTACCAGCACAAAAGTATTTCCTGAGTTCAAACGACAGTTTCCTGAAGTGGAAAGCGGGGTGAGGATGACGAGTACAGAGAGAGTGGTGAAGTATGAGGATAATACATGGATGGAAAGTGATGTACTCTACGCTGATTCAACTTTTTTCAGTGTATTTGATTTCAAACTTTTACAGGGGAGTGCTGATGATGCGCTGAAAACACCCAACAGGGTGGTGCTGAGCCGCACCGTGGCTAAAAAATATTTTGGTAATGACAACCCTGTTGGAAAAACCCTGCTGCTCAGCAGCCGCCAAGAACCCTATCTCGTTACCGCTGTGGCGGAAGACTGTCCTTCCAATTCCCAGATCCGGTTTAACATGGTGGCTTCCATTTCCAGTTTTGGCCCTCTGCAGGAAGAAACCTATTCCAATGCCAATTATACCACCTACCTGTTGCTGAACAGTGAAGCTTCATTTGCAACCTTGCAAAAAAAGATCAGTGCATTCATGGCGAAAGAATCAGAAGGCAGCGGCTGGAAGGTTGATTTTGAACTGGAGCCCTTCACCCGCATCCACCTGCATTCCCCTTATGATGCTTTTACACCCAATTCCAATATCAGTTATGTCTATATTATTGCCGGGGTGGCATTACTGATTTTAGTGATCGCTTGTTTCACCTATGTGAATCTGAGCACAGCCCGCAGCACAGAACGGGCAAAAGAAGTTGGTATCCGCAAAGTGTCCGGTGCATGGCGTTCGCAATTATTCCTGCAGTTTATCAGCGAATCTGCAGTGCTATCTGTGATTGCCTTGTTGATAAGTTTCCTGCTTGCGGCGCTATTGCTGCCATATTTTAATGACCTGGCGCAAACCAGTTTGCCGGCTGAAGTGCTGGTCAGCCCGGCAGTGATTGCCATTGCGCTGGCGGCTACTATCGTGATCGCTTTACTGGCGGGCAGTTATCCGGCATTGATACTTTCGGGTTTTCAGCCTGTAAGAGTGTTGAAAGGTGCATTTAAAAATACAGGCTCCGGCACCATTCTCCGTAAAGGGCTTATCGTATTTCAGTTTGTTATTTCTGTTTTCCTGATCATCTCCACATTTGTGATCAAATCGCAACTTCAGTTCATTCAGCATAAAAAACTGGGCTATGACCGTGACAATATTGTTGTATTGGATATGGACCAACGGCTGATGGAGAAGAAGGAACTGGTTAAATCCGAATTGTCATCTATTCCCTCGGTGAAAGGGGCATCGCTTGCCTATGATTCACCTGTATCGATCCGCGGCGGGTATAATATGAGCGGAACAGACCTGAGCAAATCAATGGCCGTAACAGCTAATCCCGTTGATGAAAATTTTGTCAGGATCACCGGTTTGCAGCTTGTTGCCGGAACCGATCTTACGGCGCAGGATGTGCTGGACGCCAGCAGGGACGACTACAAGGAAAATTATTATCGCTTTATCCTTAATGAATCTGCTGTCCGTGCACTTGGATGGACCGCCGAAGAAGCCGTAGGAAAGAAAATGTATCTCGATGAATCCCGCCCCGGAGAGGTGAAGGGAGTAGTGAAAGACTTTCATTTTACTTCCCTGCACACGCCGATCAAACCACTGGTATTATTTCCCGGCGGATGGGCCAATAAAATGCTGGTGAAATTGCAGGGCGGAAAAATACAGGAATCACTTGCTGCCATTGAAGGCAAATGGAAACAACTGGCGCCGTACCGTCCGTTCTCGTTCCGTTTTCTTGATGAAGATTATCAGAAAATGTATGAAAAAGAAATGCAGACAGGAAAAGTGTTTAATCTTTTTGCATCACTGGCCGTATTGCTGGCTTGTCTCGGGCTGTTCGGGTTATCGGCCTATGCTGCCCGCCAGCGGGTGAAAGAAGTGGGAGTGAGAAAAGTGCTTGGGGCTTCGGTTTTGCAGGTGAGCGCCTTGCTTTCTTCAGGGTTTATAAAACTGGTGATCGTTGCATTTTGCATAGCGAGCCCGCTGGCATGGCTGGCGATGAATAAGTGGCTGCAACAGTTCAGCTACCGGGTAGATATAGGCTGGTGGATATTTATCGTTGCCGGGGTGGTTGCTGTTTTGCTGGCACTCGTAACAGTCAGTTTCCAGGCTGTGAAAGCGGCTGTTACCAATCCGGTAAAATCATTACGGACAGAGTAAAGAAAAGCATATGCTAAGAAACTATTTTAAAGTTGCGTTTCGCTACCTGCTTCGCAACAAAAGCTATAGCAGTATTAATATACTGGGACTGGCCATTGGTATCGCCTGCTGTATACTTATCATGTTATTTGTGCGCAGTGAATGGAGTTATGACCGCTTTCATTCAAAAGCCAGCCGAATTTACCGGGCCTGGCTGTTTGAGAAGTATGAAGGGCAAACTTTTACCAATACGCTTACGCCGATTCCCCTTGGCCCGGCATTGCAAAACAATATTACAGATGTGGAATCTTTTTGCCGGGTGTATGCTTTTAATACACTGGTTCAATACAAGAACGAACGGTTCAATGAGCCTGTAAACATGGTGGACTCCAATTTTTTCAGCCTCTTTGATTTTAAGTTGGTGGAAGGAAAGGCACAAACTGTTTTTCCGAACGGTAATACCGTAGTACTTTCTGAAAGAATGGCAAAAAAGTATTTTGGCGGTCAGCCGGCCATTGGCCAGACGCTGGAACTGCAACTGGGAGATGAATTAAAACTATTTACAGTAACGGGGGTAGCTAAAAACCCGCCACAGGAATCCAGCATCCAATTTGGTATGCTGATCCCGCATTCAAATGAAAGAATGCTGTTCAGTGAAAGATCTATCACTTCCGGCTGGACAAGTGTTTTTGTCGAAACCTATGTACTGGCAAAAGAGGGATCAGACGGAAAACAAATAGAGGCAAAGATTCCGGCGCTTGCCAAAAAACTGGCAGGTGATAATTATACACCCGGTGAGTACAATGTCCATTTTCAGCCTATCACAGATATTCACCTGAATAAAAAATTACCTGCAGGCAATTCGGCTGTCAGCGATCCGGCTTATGCCTACATACTTGGAACGATTGGCATCCTGATCCTGCTGATAGCCTGCATCAATTTTGTAACATTATCCATTGGCCGGTCCGTTACAAGAGCATTGGAAGTGGGAGTGAGAAAAGTGATGGGTGCCGAAAGACCCCAACTCATCCGCCAGTTCTGGGGCGAGGCAATGCTGATGGTCTTTATTTCCTTTGCTATTGCGATTGCGATATCCTTTCTTTTGCTAAAACCATTTAATGCGATTGCCAATAAAGAACTGCTGATCTCTTTTGACGGTTTTACGATTTTGTTTTTTACAGGCATTATTGTTATAGTTGGCCTAATGGCTGGTATCTATCCTGCCATTGTCCTTTCAGGGTTTGCTCCTGTTAAGGTATTAAAGGGGCGTTTGCAAAGTGCTGCTGGCATCGGTTTGTTCCGAAAGGGACTAATAGCCGGTCAGTTTGTGGCATCTATCATGATGATCATCGGTACGATAGTGATCGGCCAGCAACTGGGTTTTCTGCGAAATAAGAATCTTGGGTACGATAAAGAGCACATCGTTATTATTCCTACCAACAAACCAAGAGCGGAAGGATATCCGCTGGCTGAACGTTTCCGGTCCGAATTAATAAAGAATCCACAGGTAGTTAGTACAGCAACCAGCATGTTCAGTTTTTCTGAACCGGGCTGGGTGACTATCGGCTACGAGGATGAAAAAGGAGTTTATCGCAATTTCAGGTTGAATGCCATTGACGCTGATTTTGTAAATACGATGGATCTTGAAATAATCGCAGGCAGAAATTTTTTAGCTTCAAATTCAGCGGATCTCACCTCGGCAGTGATAGTGAATGAAACATTTGTGAAAGAATATGGATGGTCAGACCCCATTGGAAAAAAATTGCCGGGTCGTTATCGGCAGGAAGTGATCGGTGTGGTAAAAGATTTTCACTTCGAATCCCTGCACAGTAAGATACAACCGCTTGCTTTAGCGATGAGACCTGATTCCATTTTTCGCTGGTCAAATGACATTGCTATGGTTTTTTCTCCACAGCCACGGATCAATGTGCGGTTGAAAGGCGGTAACCTGCAGGAACAGGTTGCCTTTTTGCAGGCTGCCTGGAAGTCTGTTGCTCCTGACCAGGATTTTGAATACCGCTTCCTCGATGAATCATTAAATGCGATGTATCGTGAAGAACAACGATTGGGCAAAGTGGTCCGCATCGCTTCTGTTCTTTCGATATTTATTGCCTGCATGGGATTGTTTGGCCTGGCCACACTGGTGGTGGTGAGAAGGACAAAGGAGATCGGTATCCGGAAAGTGCTGGGCGCCGATGTAAAAGGGTTGGTGGGTTTATTATCAAAAGACTTTATCGTGCTGGTTGGGATTGCTGCATTGGTTGCATTTCCTATTGCCTGGTGGGCTTTGAACAAATGGTTACAGGATTTTGCTTACCGAATTAGCATTGAGTGGTGGGTGTTTATCGCAGCAGCGGCAGCGACTTTGCTGATCGCATTACTGACAGTCAGTTTCCAGGCTGTGAAAGCGGCTATTGCAAATCCGGTGAAAAGTTTGAGAACTGAATAAATTCTAGACCATGTTTAAAAATTATCTTAAAACAGCAATAAGAAACCTGCTCCGATACAAAGGCTTTGCTCTTATTAATATATTCAGCCTTGCGATTGGTATTACTGGTTGCATGGTAATAGGCTTGTTTGTATGGGATGAACTGAAGTTTGATAAACATATAGATGGCGGGGAGAATATTTTTCGTATTTACGAAGAGAGAAAGAGCAATGAAGCTGTTACGTACGGGGCACCTGTACCGCCGGCCTATGCTAGTTTCTTACAACAAAATTATCCTGAAGTTGACACTACGGTGCGGATAATGATGTCAAACAACCGGTTTTTGATGGAAGCCGGCGAAGAAAAAAATTATGAAGATAAAGGCTGGATTGCCGACCCGTCTTTTTTCAATATGTTTTCTATCAGGTTCATATATGGCAATCCTGCTACGGCGTTTAACGAACCGGCCAGTGTGGTGCTCTCACAAGAGTTGGCAGAAAGGTATTTTGGTAAACAGGACCCTGTTAATAAGACTATCTACGTCAATAAAAGCACTTTAACAGTAAAGGGAGTGTTTGAAAAACTTCCTGCGCATTTTCATTTGGACTTTAATTACCTGATGCCATTATCGGCTGCCGGTATCCCCGCGGAGCGGATGGAAAAATGGACATGGCACCAGTTTTATACCTATATAAGGTTAAAACCTGGCGCCAACGTGAAACAACTCCAGGATAAATTCCAGGCACATGTAAAAGAAGAAATATACCCGCAACTCACACAGGCTAACACAACTTTCCTCCCTTTTTTTCAACCGCTGAAAGATATACACCTAAAGTCATCGGATTTTACATATGACAATGCAGTGAGGGGTAACTATATGTATGTAAATGCGCTTACAATCATTGCGTTGTTTGTATTGGTGATAGCCTGTTTTAATTTCATTAATCTTGCTACCGCCCGTTCACTGCGCAGAGCCCGGGAAATTGGTGTACGCAAAGTAATTGGCGCAGGCAGGGGCCAGATTATTACGCAGTTCATAGGCGAAACAGTGCTGCTTTCTGTATGTTCAATGTTTCTTGCCGTGGCCGGTACATTTGTATGCGTTCCCTTATTGAATGGGTTTACTGGCAAAGCAATTGAGTTTAATCTTTTTGGCAATCCATTACTGGCTTTAATTGTTATCGGCGCAGGGATCGTCATTGGGATAATCGCGGGCATTTATCCGGCATTGGTGCTGTCCGGTTTTCGGCCGGTGAAGGTTTTAAAAAGTATGAAGCTATCAGGAGGCATTAGCGGCGGATGGTTGCGGCAATCACTCGTTGTTTTACAATTTGCCCTTTCTGTTTTGCTGATTGTTTCGGCAACTATTGTTTACCGGCAAACAAATTATCTCAACAGCAAAGACCTTGGGTTTAACAAAGAGCAGGTACTTTATTTTTCAGCAAGGGAAGGAGTGCAAAATAATTTTGAAGCATTTAAGGCAGAACTGCTGCGTTCGGCAGCTATTGTTTCGGTAACATCCGGTTATGGCTTGCCGGGCGACCAATATGCCGGTGATGGAGTTATTATTAACGGTAGCGATGGTCCGTTGGAGCGGTCGGCCAACGTATTTATCGGCGACCATGATTATGTAAAAACCTTGGGCCTGCGTATTATAGCCGGAAGAGATTTTTCGAAAGAGATGTCTACTGACAGAAACGGGGCCTTTTTAATCAACGAAACAGCCGTGAAGGAATGGGGATTTGGTACACCCGAAAAAGCAATTGGTCAGCCCGTCAGTTGGAATGAGTGGGAGCCGTTGGATACGCTTAACAAGGTGAAGAAAGGAAAAGTGATTGGTGTGATAGAAGATTTCCATTACAAGAGCCTGCATGAAAAAGTTACGCCTTCTGTGATACAACTCTACCCGCAGGTGCTGGCGAAAGCAGCAGTTAAAGTAAAATCAGGCGAAGTGCAATCTGCCGTCTCTCATATAAATACAGTATGGAGTAAATTTTCTCCTTCATACCCGCTTGATTATACATTTATGGATGATACATATGGTGTAATGTACAAGGCTGAAGGACGATTGAGTGACTTGTTGTGGATATTTACTATGATGGCCATCGTTGTCGGATGCATGGGGTTATTTGGGCTTGCTGCATTCAGTGCGGAACAACGTGTCAAAGAATTGGGAATACGCAAAGTATTAGGAGCAGGGATGTTAGATATTGTCGGTTTGCTGGCAAGAAATTTTTTACTACTTGTTGTCATTGCTGCGGCTATTGCTTTTCCCCTGGCCTGGTGGGCATCGAACAGTTGGTTAGAAGATTTTCCTTATCGTATAAGAATAAGCTGGTGGGTTTTTGGGTTTGCTGTCATCGCTGCATTACTGATAGCATTTGTCACGGTCAGTTTCCATGCTGTGAAAGCGGCCATTGCTAATCCGGTAAAAAGTTTGAGAACTGAATAAAAACATAGCCATGATCAAACATTATTTCAAGATCGCTTTGCGAAACCTGGGCCGGCAAAAAATCCTGTCCTTCATCAATATTTCCGGACTCTCGATAGGGCTTGCCTGTTTTTCCCTGTTCTTATTATATGCAGTGAATGAATTCAACTTCGACAGGTTTCATGCAAAGGCGGATAATATCTATCGTATGTACCGCTGGACAGAGTCCATGAACGGGCAACCTGCCGGTGGCGATGTGTATTTGCCATCCCCGCTGGGACCGGCGATGAAGGAAGATTTTCCAGATGTTGTGAATTATGTTCGGGTTCGGGAAGGGTGGGGAGAAAGCTTTGTCAAAGCGGGTAACAAAGTGTTGCGGATGGAAGTTTCTTACGCTGACCCGCAATTTTTTGATGTATTTACTTTCCCGTTGTTATACGGAAATCCGCAAACAGCGTTGAGTGATCTGAATAATATTGTGCTGACCAGGGATAAGGCAAAGGAAGTTTTCGGAGCAGAGAATGTAGTGGGCAGGACGATTGAAATCAAGATAGAAGATGCTTTTGTACCTTTTACCGTCAGTGCAGTTTCAGAAAATTTACCGCCTAACTCTTCACTGCAATTTGAACTGCTCGGAAGCTTTCATTATATGGAAACAACTCAATCCGGGAAGAGAGGGGTAAACAACTGGAGAAGATCAGGTTATCCTACCTATGTACAGTTGAGAGAAGGAAGCGGCCTGATGAATGATGTGGCAAAGCTGGCCGCTTTTCGCAGTAAGTTTTACCCTGATGAAGAAAAACAATTAAAGGAAGGCGGGTATAAATGGGAAGTTTCAGGGCCTCCGGTCAGGTATGGATTGCAACCACTGAAGACCATGCACACGGATACCTCAATATTCGGGGGCGTAGTCGGGAATGTAAATCCAAAATCAATCTGGATACTGCTGAGTATTGCAGGTGCTGTACTGCTTCTTGCCTGCATCAATTTTACCACTCTTGCCATAGGACGTTCGGCCAGAAGGGCCAAAGAAGTCGGTGTAAGGAAAGTGATTGGTGGGCAAAGAAAACAGTTGGCTGTTCAGTTTCTTGCCGAAGCTGTTTTGCTGAGCATTCTGTCGGCCATGCTTGGATTACTGCTGGCAAAATTACTGCTGCCTTATTTCAGCCGGCTTTCGGGAAGAGAATTGCAATTTTCTTTCTCCCTGTTTCCGGAACTGATATGGATGCTGGCTGGGTTGACTTTGCTGGTGGGGTTGCTAGCCGGCAGTTATCCTGCACTGGTATTATCAGGGTTCAGGCCTATTGAAGTGTTGAAAAGCAAGATCAGGGTAAGTGGTTCCAATTTGTTCACCCGGTCACTCGTCACCATTCAGTTTGCTATATCTGTCGGGCTTATCATCAGCACGATGATCATTTTGCAGCAAACCAATTATATGACCGGTAAAAATCCCGGTTTCAATAAAGAAAACGTGGTGGTGGTGGATGCCAGCGAAACAAAAAGCAAAGAGATATATCCTTTGTTCAGGCAGGCCATGCTGCAAAGAGCGGATGTGGAAGGTGTGGCTGCAGCGGAATTAGGTTTGGGTGAAGGAACGGGGTGGAGCCGTTCGGGGTTTGATTATAACGGCACCAACAAAAGTGTATTTGAATATTATGTTGACAATGATTACCTGGATGTACTGGGAATGCAATTGCTGGCAGGGAGAAACTTTGATGCTAAATTTTCTGAAGACAGCTTCCGGTCAGTGATTGTTAATGAGGCAATGATAAAAGATTTTGGATGGACACTGGAGAATGCAGTTGGCCAGGTGCTGAATAATTACCACGAAGAAGCCCCGGCAGACAGGCAGCCGGTAGTGGTAGGTGTAGTAAAAGATTTTCATTTCAGATCATTTAAAGAGGCGGTGCAGCCGCAAATGTTTCACCAGTTTGCCGACTATGCACCGTTTAAATTTTTTGTACGAGTAAAACCCGGTAACCCGGCGCCTGCGCTGGCAGCCATGCAAAAAGCATGGAGCAGTGCAGTGCCGGACCTTCCGTTCAAGTATAGTTTTTTAGATGAAAAAATTGATGCTTTTTATAAAGCAGAGCAACGGTGGAGCAGAATTATCGGCTGGGCAGCGGGTATTTCTATTTTTCTTGCTTGCTTGGGCTTATTCGGATTGGCTGCTCTTGCCGCCGTAAACCGTACCAAAGAGATCGGTATCAGGAAAGTATTAGGTGCATCATTGCCGGGAATTGTAGGCCTTTTGTCAAAAGATTTTCTGAAACTGGTGTTGCTGGCATTGATCATTGCAGGGCCATTAGCCTGGTATTTTATGAATAAATGGCTTCAGGATTTTCCTTATCGTATTGCAATTGGCTGGTGGATATTTGCTATTGCCGGTTTACTGGCAATACTTATTGCTTTTATCACCATTGGGTTCCAGGCGGTGAAGGCGGGTATTGCCAATCCTGTGAAATCATTGAGAACCGAATAAAACAGGCGCTATGATCAGAAATTATTTTAAGGTTGCTTTTCGTAATCTTATGAAGCGAAAGGTTTTCACTGTTATCAACATACTGGGACTTGCCACCGGTATGGCAGTGTGTATGCTTATTGTGATGTTTGTGCAAAGTGAACTGGGCTATGACCGGCATCATGCAAATGCTGATAACATTTACCGGATGGTGCTGGAACGCAAATATCCCGGTCGTTCCACCTCTTACGCTATCATTCCGCAATCTGTCGGCGCTGCTGTGAAGAATGAGTATCCCGAAGTGATTGAAAGCACCCGGCTGTATGATTTCGGCGCCGGGGGAACTTTCTTTTTACGCATCGGCGACAGAACCTTTGACGAGAAAGAAGTGCTGGCTGTTGATTCTAATTTCTTCAGGGTGTTTAGCGTCACTATGCTGAAAGGTGATGTAGTCAGTGCCCTGATGAGACCGAACACTGTTGTATTAAATAAAAGTACTGCTATGCGGTATTATGGTTCGGTTGATAATGCCATTGGAAAAACATTTGAGACAGATGGGAATGATAATGCGCCTCTTGTTTTTGAAGTAACGGCCGTTTGCGACGACTGGCCGGAGAATTCTCATTTTGATTTTAATGTACTGCTCTCCACTACTGGTTTTGAATTCACTCGTCAACCCAACTATATCAACTTTGCGGCACATACTTACTTTCTCCTGAATCCGGAGGCTTCTGCTGCTTCACTGGAAGCAAAATTTCCCGAGATTATCAAAAAGTATGTAGCCGGCGCTGTGCAACAAGCTTTTGGACAAAGTATTGAAGATTTCCAGAAAGAAGGGAATGGTTACCGTTATTACCTGCAACCGTTGAAGAAGATACATCTTACATCTCACCTGGAAGGTGAATTAAAACCCAACGGAAGTCTTACGGCAGTTTATATTTTCAGCATTGTTGCTATTTTCATCCTCGGACTGGCTTGCATCAACTTTATCAATCTTTCCACTGCCCGGTCGGTAGAAAGAGCAAAAGAAGTAGGCATACGCAAAACATTTGGTTCAGAAAGAAAATCATTGGTCAGCCAGTTTCTGCTGGAAGCCGTTGTTATAGCTTTTATCAGCATCCTGGTAGCGGTCGGACTGATCGCTTTATTGCTTCCATTGTTTAACAAGCTGACTGGAAAAGAACTTGAACTGGCTTATTTTTTCAGGCCGCTGCAACTCATTTATATAATTGGGTTCACTGTGGCAGTGGGATTTCTCGCAGGAATCTACCCTGCGTTTATCTTATCTTCTTTTAAACCTATACTTGTTTTAAAGGGAAGATTCAAATCGCAGCGATATGGATTGCTGCTTCGCAATGGCCTTGTAGTGTTTCAGTTTGCCATTTCTGTAACGTTGATCGTAGCAACGGTGATAGTGAACCGGCAAATGAACTTTATGCTGGGAGACAGGCTCGGTTTTCAAAAAGATCATGTCATTGTTGTGGAAAGAACGGATCTGCTGGGACAGCAAACAAAGGCCTTCAGGGATGAAATGGCGAGGGTTCCCGGTGTCGAGGAAGTGAGTGGCACCAGCGCCATACCGGGGCAGGCCAATTTCTTTGGAGTAACATTCCAGTTGCAGGGATCAAATGAGCAGGTTACAGGCAGGGGCATCATCACCGATCACAATTATGCAAATGCACTTGGACTGGAAATAAAAGAAGGAAGGTTTTTTTCAAAGGATCTTTCAACTGATTCGCTGGCGATCGTATTAAATGAAAGAGCAGTGGCTGAATTTGGTTTGACAAATCCAATCGGGGCAAGATTGACTAACCCGGATAATTTCTTCAATGCTGCTGACGGAACTCCGCTTGTTTACACAGTTGTTGGAGTAGTGAAAAATTTTCATTACCAGTCGCTGCACCAACCGATCACACCCCTGATATTCACTAATAGTTCAAAATTTGGAGATGTAACCTTTATGACAGCACTCAAGGTCAAAGCTTCAGGTTTTCAGCAAACGGTCAAAGGAGTGGAAGATGTCTGGAAAAAGTTTGTTACTAATAATCCTTTCAAATTCGGTTTTCTTGACCAGGCACTGGCTAACCAGTACCATGCCGAGCAATCAGCACAGCGGATTTTCAGTATTTTTTCGATACTTGCAGTGTTCATCGCCTGTATCGGGTTGCTGGGTTTGGCCACATACAGCACACAACAACGCATCCGTGAGATTGGCATCAGGAAAGTTTTGGGAGCAACCACTGTGAATATTGTGGCTATGCTTTCAAAAAGCTTTTTGAAGCTGGTGCTGCTGGCATCAGTTATCGCATTCCCGGTAGCATGGTGGTTTATGAAAGAATGGCTGAATGATTTTGCTTACAGGATCAATATGAGTGTCTGGATATTTATTATAGTAGCGGCCCTTGCATTCCTGGTAGCTTTGTTTACGATCAGTTTCCAGGCGGTGCGGGCAGCTATCAGCAGCCCTGTAAAAAGTTTACGAACAGAATAAATAAAGAGTATGATTGAATTAAAAGGAATCTACAAATGGGTGAACACCGGCAACAACCGGATCTTTTTACTAAAAGATGTTGATTTTTCTGCGAAGGAAGGTGAATTTATTTCTATTATGGGGCCATCGGGTTCGGGCAAATCCACTTTACTGAATGTGATCGGTATGCTTGATGAATGGAATGAAGGAGAATATCGCTTTTTGCATGAGGAGGTGCATAAGATGAAAGAAAAACAGCGTTCACAGTTGTATAAACGATACATCGGTTTTGTTTTCCAGGCCTATCACCTGATTGATGAACTGACTGTGTATGAAAACATCGAAACACCATTGATCTACCAGGATATTAAAACTTCCGAAAGGAAAGCAATGGTAGCTGATATGCTGGACAGGTTCAATATTGTAGGAAAAAAAGACCTGTTCCCGACACAGCTTTCCGGCGGGCAACAGCAATTGGTGGGAATTGCCAGGGCGTTGATCGCTAAACCAAAATTGTTACTGGCAGATGAACCTACGGGTAACCTCAATTCCAAACAGGGCGAAGAGATCATGGATCTTTTCAAAGAGTTAAACAAAGAAGGGGTGACGATCATCCAGGTTACCCATTCGGAAAAAAACGCTTCTTATGGGTCACGCATCATCAACCTGCTGGATGGGATGATTGTGAAATAGTTTTGAAACTAATCAATGTGTATGAAAAATTTTTTTGGAGTTTGTGTAATTCAAGTGTTGCTGACAGTAATGTTGTATTCCCAGCCGGTAATTACGGGAAAGGTCAGCCTGCGGCAATGCGTGGAAACTGCGATTGCCAACAATCTCGGTGTGCGGCAAAGCGGCCTGCAGGCGGAAACGAGTGAGATCAACTGGAAACAGGCCAGGCAAAATATGTTGCCCAACCTGAATGCTTTTGCCAACCATGGCGTCAACAGGGGGCGCAGTATTGATCCGTTCACCAACAGTTTCATTAATCAGCAGATCAGTTTTGCAGGTTATGGCCTGAGTTCCGGTGTGGTATTGTTCAACGGGCTTTCCATGCAGCATACGGCACAGCAAAACAAACTGGCTTATGATGCCTCTGTCATGGATCTGCAGCAACAGAAAGATAATATCACCCTGAACATCATCCTTGCTTACCTGCTGGTGCTGAGTAATGAAGATGTGCTGGCACAACTTGCCAACCAGGCAGAGCTGACACAAAAGCAGGTGGAGCGGCTGGAACTGATGAATAAGGAGGGAGCTATAGCCCCTTTCCTGTTGGCTGACCTGCAGGGACAATATGCCAACGACAAGCTTAGCATTATCGCAGCTAAGAATGCACTGGAATCAGCGAGGCTGAATCTTTGTCAATTGATGAATATACCTTACTCAAAAGACTTGTCACCGGAAAGGCTTGAAACCGGCCCAGCGCTGCAACGATATGAAGAAGAGCCTGGTAATATTTATCAGACAGCGTTGCAGCAGTTTGCATTGGTGAAGGCCGCCGACCTGCGGCTTCGAAGCGCCGGGAAAGCAGTGAAGGCGGCAAAGGGAGCTTTGTTCCCGGTGCTGAGTTTTGGTGTGAACCTCAATACAAACTATTCCAGTGCAGCAGCGCAGAGTTTTTATATTAATACAACAGAAGTTGTTTCAAATGACTTTGTGCTTGTCAACGGAAATCCTTCACCCGTAATTAAACAAAGGGATAATTTTAACACGGAGAAGATCACTTATAGCCGCCAGCTGAACAATAACCTGTTTGGTTCTGCGGGTCTTAACCTGCGCATTCCCATTTTTAATGGCAGTCAGAGCCGAAACAGGATAAAGCTTGCGCAGATAGAGGAAAAAAACACAACTGTTGTTTTGCAAACCGTCAAAACACAATTACAGCAGGCCATCGAGCAGGCACACCTGGATATGCAAACAGCTTCAGAAAGATATAAGACCCTGCTTGAACAGCAGGCAGCTTTTGCAGAGTCATTCAGGGCGGCTGAGATACGGTTTAACGAAGGAGTCGGAATTTCCATTGATTACCTGACTGCTAAGAACAATCTTGACCGGGTCCGCATCAACCTGATCAATGCACAATATGATTATATGCTGCGGACAAAAGTGCTTGATTATTATAGAGGTGTAATTATTTGGTAGCAGGTGATTGATTTTGAAGAAAATGTTAGTTTTCTTCCCTTTCAACGGTAATCGTACATTCTTTGATCAGGGCTGCCATGCCGCCAACGGCAGCCAGCACCGGTGCAAATACTGTTCCCACCACGCCGAACGTCAGCGGGAAACTCATGATCTCTTTTCCGTCTTTATCATGGATAGTGATCTTCCTGATATTACCCTCGTGTATCAGCTCTTTCACTTTATTCAGCAATTTTTCACCCGTTACCTTAAAAGATTCTTTCGTTGTATTCATTTTTTTTTGTTTAAGATACTTTATTTTTTTCTCTTACTTCAAGGCAGCCACTTTGCTGCTTTTGTCAGCGCCTTTAATATTTTGAAGCACTTTTTTCTTCAGCATATCACTCACAATCATCTTGCCATATTCATGCCCCAGGCTTTCCGATGAAACAGGATCAAAGGATTTGCTCTGTGCGGAATAGACCAGGTTGCCCGTTGTCATTTCATATAGATTGCTTTCCCAAAAGAATTTGTTGTCTTCCACATAATAGCCGGGTGTATATACTCTGCCATACATGGTGCGGTAATAACCATAGAAGCGGTCGTGATAAATGGAGTAAGGTGTATATGTAATCCTGCCCGGCACATAAAATCTTTCTTTTGTTTTATCCAGCAGTACAATAGTCAGGACAGCATCAACTCCTGTGGCTTTTAATTTTTTCAAAGCCTGTTCTTCCGTCATATTCTCAAAAGCTTTTGGGTTATATTCTTCGCAGGAACAAACTGCATCATAATCCAGTTCCCTGAGATCACCGGCAATATGCTGTTCCATTTTTTCCCGGATAGTACGATCCGCCTCATTGGCCAGTGCCAGCACCACAATTTTTTTATAAGAGGCCGGTTCTATATTCTCTGCTTTCCATGAACTGGTAATGTAGGAGGTGGTGCCACAACCACTAAAGATCATCGCCAGGATGGTGAGAGTAACTGCTGTATTTCTTTTCATGACAATTATTTTTTTAGTTAAAAAGGCTCTGCATATGCAGAGCCTTAAGCCACCATATGGCTGGCTTTATTTTACAGTGATCTTGCGACCAGCTGTATTTTTTTTGGTTACTTCCATTTTAGGAAGAACCAGTTTCAGCTCGCCGTTTTCATACTTTGCATCAATCTTTTCTTTGTTCACATCTTCCGGGAGAGTGAAACTGCGGCTGAAAGAAGAGTAATTGTATTCCTTTCGTGTGTATTTGGTTTCTTTTTCTTCCTTGCTTTCTTCTTTTTCGCTGCTGATAGTGAGCATATTGCCATCCATTTCGATGACGAAATCTTCCTTGCGCATTCCCGGGGCAGCCAGGCACACTACATAATTGTCTTTGTTGTCCGTTACATTCACGGCGGGAATTTTCATCACTTTGCCCCACAATCCTGCGTTATCAAACCATTCATTCCAGGGTTTAAAGAAATCCTCAAATACTGAAGGAACACTTTCACTGTTTTTGATTAATGATTTTGTTGCCATACACACATGGATTTAAAGAGTGATTGTAATTGATTTACACAATGAAGGTATCACCAGGGTATAGGGCTTTCCAAAGACCGTCATCAGCCGGGCGGGTGAGTTTTGTCAGTTGCCGGTTCTGCGCCGCCTGAAGCGTATCCATTTTTCAAGCTCCACTGCGTGGAAAACAACAGCGGCTCCGCCGATACAGATAAGCAATTCTGAAATGGTAAGCGGTTGTGTTTTAAATATTTCATTAGCTGCAGGCAGATAAATGACAGCCAGTTGCAACAGGAAAGTGAAAAAGATGGCGATAGTGAGCAGCTTGTTGCTGTAAAGACCTTTTTGGTAAATAAACTGGTAATCACTGCGTATGGCAAACACATGCCCCAGTTGGGAAAGGGATAAGACGGTGAACACCATTGTTTGCCAGCGGGGATTGTTTTCATGATAAGCCCATGCCTGCAGGCTCAGCGTGACAAAGGCCATGAGCAATCCCACCCACACAATGTGATAACCTGTGCCGCCGGCAAAAAGACTTTCATTGGTTTTGCGGGGAGGCCGTTGCATGATATTTTTTTCCGCCTTTTCAGTAGTGAGAGCAAGACCGGGTAACCCGTCTGTCACGAGGTTGATCCAAAGGATATGAATGGGCAAAAGGGGGATGGGCAAACCCATCAAAGGCGCCAGGAATATGGTCCATATTTCGGCCCCGTTGCAGGTCATAATGTATTTGACAAACTTGCGGATATTATCATAAATGCGGCGGCCTTCCTTAACAGCTTTGACAATGGTGGCAAAATTGTCGTCGAGCAGTATCATGTGAGAAGCTTCCTTGCTCACATCTGTGCCGGTGATGCCCATGGCCACACCAATGTTGGCAGCTTTGAGAGAAGGAGCATCATTCACACCATCACCTGTCATCGAAACAAAATGACCTTTGCGTTGCAGCGATCTTACAATATCCAATTTTTGCTGTGGTGACACTCTTGCATAGACCCTTATCTTTTCTACTTTTTCATCCAGCTCTTCATTTGATAATGTGCTGAGTTCTTTCCCGGTGATGACAAGATCTTTTTCGGTCAGTATGCCGATCTCTTTTGCAATAGCGGCTGCGGTTTGCGGGTGGTCGCCGGTGATCATCACCGGGTTGATGCCGGCAGTTTTACAATCTTTGATGGCCTCTTTCACTTCTTCCCTTGGCGGGTCAATCATCCCAACAAGGCCCAAAAATTTCATTTCTTTTTCAATCTCACTGTAATCAAATGGCTGCGGAATTTCATCCAGGATGCGGAAAGCATATGCCAGTACACGGATACCGTTGGCAGCCATGGCGGCAGTTTCGGCAGCGATTTCATTGTTATTACCGGTTGAATCCAGGATTTGGGTTATAGATTCCGCTGCACCTTTCGTGATCGCAATAAACTTATCGTCATAGCGATGAACGGTGGTCATGCATTTCCTGTCTGAATCGAATGGCAACTCTGCCACCCGTGGCATTGTATTGGCTATGGATGCCAGCGTTTCAGTTCCATACTGTTCTTCAATATATTCTACCAGGGCAATTTCTGTAGGATCACCAATATAAATACCGTCAGTTGATTTTTTTACATCATGGTTGAGGCCAATGGCGCAATGGATCAATGACAAATTTTCCACTGCCGTAGCAGAAGGGTCTTTGTCAACTACAGTTGTCACTTTCATTTTATTTTGCGTCAGCGTTCCTGTTTTATCGGAACAAATAAAGCTGACAGAACCGAGTGTTTCCACCGCAGGCAGTTTCCGGATCAGCGCATTTTTTTTCACCAACCGGTTGGCCCCTCTTGACAGTGCGATAGTGATCAATGCCGGCAATGCTTCAGGAATAGCCGCTACGGCTAAAGAAATAGCCAGCAGCAGCATTTTCATCGGTTCTTCTCCCCGCAGCAAACCAGCAATGAAAAGAGTAGCACAAATGAGCAAGATGAGATAAGAAAGTTTTTTTCCAAAATCATTCATTCGTTGTTGCAACGGTGTCTGGCCTTCCTTTTCCTGCAGCATCCCGGCGATTTTCCCGATCTCTGTATGCATCCCGGTGGCAATAACAAGACCGGTGCCTCGTCCAGCTGTAATAAGGGTTCCTTTATAAGCCATATTCAGCCTGTCGCCGGTTGGCAGATCAGCATCACTGAGTGTTTCAATTGATTTGTCAACAGGGACCGATTCACCGGTCAGCGAGGCTTCTTCAATCCGCAATGAATGCGCTTCCATCAACCGCAGATCGGCTGGCACCAGGTCGCCGGTTTCCAGCAACACCACATCACCCGGCACCAGTTCGCCGGCGGCAATATTTTCCGCTTTACCATTCCTGACCACTGTTGTGTGCGGAGCTGCCAGTTTTTTTAAAGCATCCATTGCTTTTTCTGCACGATATTCCTGCACAAAACCCATGATGGCATTGAGCAACACGATTACGAGGATGATAATGGTGTCAGTAGCATCGCCAACGATACCGGAAATAACTGCTGCGGCGATAAGCACCAGGATCATGAAATCATAGAACTGGCGGAGGAAAAGCATCCAGGCTGGTCTCTTCTTTTTTTCCTGCAGTTCATTTCTGCCATAGCGGGCCTGCAGGTCCGGCACTTCTTCTGTGCGCAGTCCCTTTCGGCCTGACCCGGTCAGTTGTAATGCTTTTTCTATGTCAAGGGTATGCCAGTTCATTTTTTCAGGATGCATAGTGATACAGCAAAAGAATATTGATGATATAAATAAAGAAGATCAGTGCAGCGTCCCATGCGAGGAAGTAACGCTTGCCTTTTGAACGGAAAATGAGCCCGATGATCACAACAGCCGACATGATGATGGTAGCAAAAACAGAAAGAGTGTTCACTTCTGCAGCATCTTTCATGATATGCCCTTTTGTATAGAACAGGTCATCCAGCGCCAGGATAAGAATATTGAAGATATTACTGCCAAGCAGACCTCCGACAGCCATATCAATGGAGCCCATTCTCACTGCAGCGACAGATACAGCTATCTCCGGCAAAGAAGTGGATGCAGCAAGAAAGAATGTGCCTACAAAAGACTTATTCAGCCCTGCGGCATCAGCAATATGATCTGCAAAATATGGTAGTGCCAGCGCTGCCACGACTATAATGCCTGCATAAAGAATGTAACGGCTGATGATCTTTTGGGAGGATTGTTTCAGGTTAGCTTTGTGCCACTCATTTTCGGGAACGGCAACACTATGGCGTTGCTCATTCTTATAAATGAGTTTCATGGAAACAAGGTAAATAACTATGAAAGAAAGACTGGTGAGTCCTATCCAGGAAGTGATCACCACATCTTCAGGCAGGAATAATGAAAAACCCGCCATGGCGATCAGGATAATGCCCAGGGCAGCGCTCAGCACATGGTTTTGAGATGCAATACTGAAAAGAGGCTTGTGTTTGGGAACAAATGCATCCATCATGGCCAATATGCCGAGATTGAAAGCGCAACTGCCAAGAATATCCCCCACAGCCAGGTCGGCCGATTGAACGATCGCTGATGAACTGATGCCTACCATCAGTTCAGGCAATGAGGTGACGGAGGCCATCAATATCAGGCCCACCCATGCTTTACCCCATCCTTTTAGTTCGGCAACCTGGTCACCATACCAGGAAAGTTTTTTCCCGGCAAAAAAGATAACGGTTGCACAAAAGATGAAACCGGAAATATGCAAGAAAATATTATCCATCTGGGTGGTGCTGTGGGTTTGATAATTGGAAAGCAGTTTTACTCACTCGTTTCTTTCCGGTTTTTATCCTGTAGTTTGTTTTTTCTTTTCTTTAATTGTCTTTCTGCTGTTTCAACAGCCGCTATGATCGCCTCTTCAAAAGTGGCGCATTGAGAAGTGACGAGCAGGTCATTGCCGGGAACGGCTACACGGATGCTGCAGGTTTTTTCTTTGCCCGGACCGTTGTTATCTGTTTTCAGTGTCACTTCACAACTAATGATACGGTCAGAAAAGCGAGACAGTTTCTGAACTTTTTCTTTGACGAACCCTGTCAGTGCTTCTTTGGGGGCAAATCCCGGTGATTGAATCATGATATTCATATCTCTTTGTTTTTATTGTTTATCCTGTTCCGGAATAACCAGTAACGGGTATTTAGTGATGTAGGCCATATTGGTGGTAAAACTTTGCCAGAAAAATTTTTCAAGCAGGCTTCTTTTTCTGCGCACCATCACCACCATGTCATAGGATATTTTTTTGTGCAGGTTCTCCATCGTATGTATAATGGATTCTGTTCTCAGTAACTTGAATTGCAGCCCCGGGTATTTGCAGGTTTTTTGCATACGGGCTACATAGTTATTGAACCAGGTCTCTTCATTTTCTTTTTCTGATTCAATTGTGTAAGCGCTGAGCAGGTGCACTACTGATACGGCAGCGCTGTATTTTTCTGCCAATTTCAGTGTAAAAGAAAGAGCAGGCTGGTCGGCTTCCGTATATCCTGCGGCAAATAGGATATGCCCCGGTTCTTTCCAGCTGAATTTTTCAGGTACGAGTAAAACCGGTATGTTGCATTTGCCAACCACTCTTGTTGCCACTGAGCCAACCACCACTTTCCTGAGACCACTGGCTCCCTGTGTCCCCATAACGATCAGGTCAATTTCATTGAGTTGAGAAAAGGCAATGAGATTCTTGATCAATGGTGAACGGCCTACGGCAGTAATGATATTTACAGCCGGTATTGCGCTGCTCACTTTCTTTTTCAGCCGTTCGAGTTTTTTCAAAAAACTTGTTTCTGTTGCTGCATTGAAAGCCTTTCTCTTTTCGGCAGTTTCAACAAATGCACTGACGATCGGAGTGAAGCCATGATATAAGACAACAGTTGCACCGGTTTTTGAAGCCAGGTTCATGGCATACAACAACGCCTTTTCGGCGGTTGATGAAAAATCGGTAGGAACCAGAATTCTTTTCATGTAGTCTGTTTTAAAACTCAGGTATGAGCAATAAAAAGAGGGTTGTTTGTTTTTCGCATCAGGATATCCGCCATGCTGGTCTTGAACCAGCGGGACACGGGGCTTCGGCGATAGGCGCCTAGTACCACCAGTTCATGCTCATTATTTGTTTCGAGATAATTCGGAATTTCTTCCCGGGCATCACCTTTTACCACCACGAAACCAGCTTTTGGGAAATGTGCTTTGATAAAACTCCGGATAAGTTTATTGCCGGGCACATGCAGGCTGGCAAGGAATTCTTCTTTTACGGTGAAAACTTCCACGGGCCCGAAGCCGGCGCTTCCAAACAAATAGCTGAACAATTTAACAGCATGTACGGCTGATGGCTTGCCGTCATAAAGAAGCACCACTTTTTCTGGTTGAATAAATTCGGGCGGCAACACTAAAACAGGACATTGCACATCACCCAGCAGGTCTTTAAGATAAGAGCCGGGCAAATTGCTGTATTCTTTTGCTGAAAATCTTTGCCGGCCGAATATCAGCAGATCGGCAAACATACTGTCCCGGATAAGTTCTTTAGCAGCGTATCTTTCTTCTGTATTTACAATATATCCTACAGCATTTTTTGCACAGGCACGCTGAAACTGCTGTACTGCAATGTCTCTTTTCTTTTTGTCAATATCTTTCATCCGTTTGGCCTGGCTGGGAATGCGTCTTGACTTTGCGGCAATGGCCGAACTTTGACGACGATCAAGGGGATCGTTTAAAAACACGGCCGAAAGATCAGCTTTGGCAGCTTTTGCTGCATGTATAGCATAAGCTAAAGTGGCAGCAGAAATTTTAAAACCATCAAAAACAACCAGGAATCTTTTCATTGCTGTTTATTTTCAAGAACAGACTGTTGCATCATTCACAAAACAGGAGAACCTCATATATAATTATGTGGCAGGTATAGCCAGAACGGGAACAGTGGAATGATATACCATTTTCTTTGTTACGCTTTTTTGAAATATTCTTTCCCAGAATCCCCTTGGCAGTGTGATCATCGCTGCCAGGTCGGTGTCGTTAACTGCGTGGTACAGCTCAATGGCGTGTTCAAATTCCCTGCCCTCAATCAATTCTCCTTTAAACGTATGTGAAGGGAATGTTTTCTGTAAAAACCGGAGATAGTTCTCTATGTTACGATGGCCATCGAGGTAATGAACAGCTGTTGCTTTATCCGTGTCCACAAAAACGACAACATGCACCACTGCGGAAAAAATGGCGGCGAAATCCATAATGGGTTGCAGCAACCTTGTGTCTTTCTCAAAAGTGTTGGTAGCAAACAATATTTTATCAGGCTCTTCCATTTCATATTCTTCAGGAACCACCAGCACCGGAACAGTGGAGGAAGCCACCACATCCGCCGCATTAGAGCCGATCAGTTTACTCCTTAAATAACCGGCGCCACGGGTGCCCATTACAATCAGGGAAATATCATATAGTTTACAGGCATACCGGGCGGCTTCAGTGGGCATACCTTCATCGAGAATCACTTCTGTTTTAATATTTTGATACACATTGGTTACACTTTTCCGGAAAATCTCCAGTTGTTCCATGGCCGCTTCTTTTTCATCCATGAACTTCTGCTCTACAACAGAGGCGGGCAAAACAATATCCGTGGCCCCGGTTTCCATCGCATGCAGGAAATAGATAGTGCCGCCGGAGCGTTTGGCGATTTCTGCAGCATAAATAGCTGCTTTGGACGCATTGGACGAAAAATCAGTAGGAACAAGAATCGTTTGCATAAAATAACCTTTCGTTCATGAATAAATTGCTGTGACCTGGTTGCATAAAGCCTATTGTTTGCCAAACACAAGTAACGGAACAGTGGCACGGAAGGAGAACTCTTCTGCCTTGCTGGACAGGAACAATTTTTCAAAAAATCCCCGTCTTTGATTGGTAAACATTACCACCACAGATGGCTTAAATGTTTTTACCTGGTCTTGCAGGTTGCGGATTAGGGTATGCGCCACATTGGTTTTTTCAACATGCAGTTTCATGTTATACCTGAACTGCTTGCGGAAAGCTGTTTCGATAAGTTGCTGGTCAACGATGAGTTCTTCCGGCCAGGCAAAATGCAGCACATCAACGGCTGCTTTCAAAGGTTTTGCAAAGGCAACCACTTTTTCTGCTTCATTTGTATAGTTTTTAAAGTCGGATGCATACAGCACTTTTTTGATTGCAGAAGCCCTGTAGTTATGCGGTACGGCCAGCACGGGTACCGGCGATTTGGTGATGAGGTTACCTGTGTTGGTGCCAAAAAATTTTTTGAGTTTGCCGGCGCCGCGGGTGCTGATGCAGATATAGTCAAATCCGCTGTTGTTTTTGCAATAGTCCAGCAGGGCCACATCGGCAGCCACACTTTGAATGACGACAAAAGAATGCTTGCCTGGCTTCTTCTTCATAGAGCGATAAACGTCTGCTGTGAACCGTTTAATTTTTTCCCGGGTTTCAGCAAGCCGGGTGCCGCAATATTCATCAAAATAGGAATCCGACCAGCCTACTGGCTTTAATAAATACAAAGCATGGATGAATACCAGTTCCAGCGGTTGCTGGCTGGCCCATTGAATGGCAAATCGCATTCCCGCTTTTGAATTGGCGGAAAAATCTGTTGTTACTAATACTCTTTTCATATCGTTGATTTTATATAGCGAAAATAAATGAGACCGGAAGGTTGGAACATGAGCCAGGTCAGTTAAATGGATGACTTCATCATTTATGATACTTATTATTGGATGAAGGAATGTCAACGGTAAAATATGTTTTTCAACAGTTAACATATATTATATGGCTAATAAACCTCATCTTTCTGACTGATACATATCATAGCAGGAGATGTTTCCGGAATATAATTTTAATAAAAATTCAGCCATGGCAGAGCAACAGGAAAACCTCGGATCATTTTTTAAGGAAAATGCGAAACTGGCCCGTGAGTATTTTGAAACCCGGCTGGAAATCTACCGGCTGCGGGCTATCCGGCTGATAGCAAAATCGGCAGGTTATTTTCTCTGGATCATTATTTCACTTTTTCTTGCATTCCTGCTGATCATATTTCTTGGAATGGTGTTAAGCCTTTGGTTCAGCGAAATGACAGGCAGCTATCTCACCGGTTTTAGTATCACCACCCTGATCATCCTGGCGCTGATCATCGTTATTGCATTGCTCCGTAAAAAGATATTCATTAATCCAATCATCCGCACCTTTATTTCAAAAGCGGAAGACAAAGCTGATGAAGATGAACTTCCTGAATAATTACAAACATTAATTATGGCTAAACGACAAAAAATAAAGAATCTCGAAGCGCTGAATACCGAAATCTACCGGTTGCAACTGAAAGCAAAAAATACAGCGGATAACCTGGACAAAAATTTTGACCACTTCCAGCACCATTATGCCTCAATGACCATGAACTCATTTTTTAAGAAGTCTGCTTCAGGGGGAGAAAAAGTGAAAGAGAAAATTTTTCATTCCGTCTGGGAAAATGAAAAAGTGCAGGAGGGTTTGGGCAAAATAATTGATCATCTTGCTGATAAGGCAGCTGAAGGTCTTAGCCACATTGTGGACAGGATATTGCATCGGAAAGACTAACCGGTTTTCTCAGCGGATGAACCCGGGCAGATCGTCAAAGTAATTTGCCTGTTCTGCCGTAAGCAACAGGTCTTTCAATGCAAATACAATGGATTTTTCGAGAGTGAATATCTCCCGGTTAAAATTCAGGATGGTTGAAAATTCGATTTCCGTCAGGTTCTGAAATAACCCTTGCTGATGTAGTTCTTCCAGTGTGGCCCGGTAGCCAGACTGGGCTGTCGCATAGATCGCTGCCAGTTCTTCAAAAGAAGATATTCTCGGATCTGCCTGCAACAGGTTGATGACATTGTTGCAAAATGTTTCTACCCGGTCGCCGGTCCGCCGGTAGAAACTATATTTCATGTCATTAGATGATTTCTTCAACTGTTCAATATCTGCCATTGCATCCTTCAGGTTTTTGGCGGCATACATACCGTTGCGGGCTGCTGCAATCAGTTGGCCGGTCCGAAGTGAAATTTCCTTGCTGATATTTGTTTGTTGCAACTGAACTGAGAATTGCTGGATGTCTCCATGCACCTGTTTGATGTATTCATATTTCCCTCCAAATGGTTTGCTGGAAAAATCCCGGCCTGGTTGCAGATCTTCCACCCCGTTATTTTTTTTATCAAATGCTTCAAGTGTTAAACGGTTAACTGCATACAACAACTGGCGGGTTTCCTTCTCTAGTGCGGCAATGGCCAGTTCAGTATCTGTAACTTTCACTTTGTGAATAAACAGGGTTTCGTTATCAGTTTGCATGAATCTTTTTTCCAGGAAACCGGCAAAAGTGCCGAGAAACGGATAGAATAAGATGATTCCTGAAATATTCACCAGGTTTTGAAAAAAAACAAGAGCCAGCAGGTTGTCTTTAAAACCAACAGTGCCGGTAATGAAATGATTGAGTGGTTGCAGGAAAATAAAAATTAAGACCACATTAATGCTGTTGAAAAGCAGGTTGCCAAGCGCCACTCTTTTTTTCACCGCAGGGCCATTGATGGAGGCAAGATTCAGTTTCAGCGTTGTGCCGATCTCAGAACCCAGCACAATTGCGGTGGCTGCATAAAGGTTTATGGCCTCCACATGAAGGGCACTCAATACAATAGCTACTGTGGCGGTACTCGATTGTATCAGGGAGGTCATCAGCACACCGGCCAGCACAAATACAAACAATGGTTGCTCTTGCAACAATGCCAGGTTAAACTGATTGACAGCTTCTTCCATCCCGCCCCGGATATAGGCAAGACCGAGAAATAAAAATCCAAGGCCAAGGAATAATTTCCACCATTGGTGCCAGCGGTTTTCTTTGTTGGCGAGGAGCATCAATATTCCTGCAATTGCAGTAATGGGCAATGCAAAACTTTCGATGTTGAACTGGAATCCAACTGTGGCAATGATCCAGTTGCTGATGGTGGTGCCCAGGTTGGCCCCCAGTATAACAGCCAGCGCATTCTTCATTGTGATGATGCCGGCGCCGGTAAATCCAAGAACCATGAGACCAACAACTGAACTACTTTGCAAAACTGCCGTCACTAATGCTCCCCCCAGAATACCCTTCAGTTTATTGGAAGTGTGTTTTTTCAGGAAGAGCTTGAAGGACCGCCCGGCCAGTTGGTGAAGTGCTTCTTCCAGCAGGTTCATGCCCAGCATAAAGATGGCAATGCCGGCGAGTATTTTCCATATGTCAAATGATAAGGGCATCAGGGTCAAAGTAAGCGACAAAATCGGAATCTTCACACCCGGTTTTGCTGACCAGTGTCAGGATTTTGCCTTACGTTACTCATATGGCTTTTGGTTTTCAATGCTGAATTTGCCTGCTGATTTAAACATCCTTTCATGTCAGCGAATGCCAACAACCTTCAAAACATTGTCCGCCCCCTGCAATTGGTTTTCTTTTCTCTTATCCTGCTCTACTTCGGGCAAACCCTGTTTATACCACTTTTTTATGGCTTATTCATTGCGATTGTCCTTTACCCGGTTTGCAAATGGCTGGAACAAAAAAAATGGCCCAGAAGCTTAGCGATTGCACTATCTCTTTCAATCGTGGTTATCCTGTTTGCAGCACTCATTACATTGCTTGCTATGCAACTGAATGCTTTTCAAAAAGATTTTCCCGAACTGAAAGCCCGGATCGAACAAATGTTGCCGCAGGCGCAGCTATGGATTGAAAATAACCTGCACATCAGCGCCGAAAGCCAGCAACAATGGTGGCAACAGGCAGGTTCCAATGCCGGTAATTATATCGGGGCTGTAGCAAAGGGGTCAGTCAATGCTTTGTTCATGTTGTTTTTGGTGCCTGTTTTTGCTGCATTGTTTCTTTATAGCCGGCGTTCGTTTGTGCAATTCCTCGAAAAGGCGGCGGGGCATGAACTTAACAGCCGTCTTCACAATGTGCTAAACCGCACCATCCACACCTATCACAATTTTATTAAAGGGATGATAATAGTCTATCTTATTGTTGGTCTTTTAAACAGTATTGGTTTGCTGGCTCTGGGTATACGACATGCAGTGCTGTTTGGTTTCCTGACTGCCATCATGACCATCATTCCATATATAGGAATTTTTATAAGCGCATTATTACCGATCTCCGTTGCCTGGCTCACTAAGAATTCTATTTGGTACCCGTTGGGAGTGGTAGCCGTTTTTGCATTTGTTCAATATCTCGAAGCCAATGTTATTTTTCCAAGAGTAGTGGCAACAAAACTAAATGTAAGCACATGGGCCACTCTCGTTGCGATTCTTGCCGGGGGCATTTTGTGGGGAGTTTCAGGAATGATCCTTTTCATTCCATTTGTTGGGATACTAAAAATTGTAACCGACAGTATACCCGGCTGGTCGGCTGTCAATCACCTGCTCCGTCGTCATTCCACGGAATAATATGCAATTTTTCTGGTTAGCCGCATCAAAGCCGGATGGGGTTGTGCTGGATGAACAATTCGTAAAGTTTCACCAATAACCAGGCGACAGCATCTTTCAACCCTTCCAGTAGAGCAGTGATGATCAATACTGTGATCAGCCAGGCAGCGATGAGCACAAACCTCGCTTTTTCAGAGTAGAGACTTGCATAAGTTACTGTATTCATTGCTCTTTGTTTTTTTAGACATTAAAGTTGTGGCATGGAAAAGCATTTATTCCTGACATCCGTTAACCGGCTCATTGATTTTTGACAAATGGTGTTTTTAATGAATACCTGATCATCTTCATATCCCGGGGTAACCCTGGTCAAGCTGCAACCAGGGTTCCGGTTTTACTTTTATTTCTCTTAACAGGAACAAACTAATTAAACATTATGCCATGATCGGATCATTATCCCCGGCTCAGACAGTAGAATTCCTGCAACAAAAGTTAGTGGGAAGAATAGCCTTTTATTCGGATGACCAGCTTTATGTTGTGCCCATCAGCTATGCCTATGACGGTGTTTATATCTATTGCCATTCTTATGAAGGGAAAAAAATGGACATGCTCCGCAAAAATCCCAACATTTGTTTCGAGGTGGACGACATCACCGATATGGCAAACTGGAAAAGTGTGATCGTATGGGGCAGGGCAGAAGAATTACCCGCTGGCAAGGAGCGGAATGAGGCTCTTCAGGTGTTACTAAAAAGATCCTTACCGGTAAGCTCCAGTGTGACCACCCATCTTGGGACTCAATGGCCTTTTTCCTCTACTGAAGTGGAAAAAATTGATGGTATTGTTTTCCGGGTGAAGGTGGAGGAAAAAACCGGCCGTTTTGAGCAAAACGGCTCTTCGCCTATTTTACCGGGATAGTGGTACGCCGCTGGCGGGCTGCCGAAAGATTCATTCGTGATATATTAAAGGCTTCGGTTAAATTTAGTACTGAAATGGATCCTGATCATGCCTCTGCAAACCCAACAGCCCGGTAAAGGATACAGCGCCAATAACAGGGCAAGGCTGGTAAAAGGCGGCAAGGAATATTTTGATCTGCTGCTGCAACTGATAGGGCAGGCTACTGATACCATTCACCTGCAGACCTATATTTTTGATGACGATAAAACAGGCTATGCTGTCGCCAATGCGCTGAAAGAAGCAGCGCTGCGCCAGGTGAAAGTGTATTTGCTGGCAGACGGCTATGCATCGCAGGTGATGGCGCAATCTTTTATTGACGGGCTTAGAGAAGCCGGTATCAACTTTCGTTTTTTTCAGCCATTGTTTAAAAGCAAGTCTTTTTATTTTGGTCGTCGTTTGCATCACAAAGTGCTGGTGATGGATAACCGGTATGCATTGGTGGGAGGAGTGAATATCACCGACCGGTATAATGATATGCCAGGCCAGCCGGCCTGGCTTGATTTTGCGGTGTATGCCGAAGGAGAGATCGCCAAAGAGCTTTGTGTACTCTGCTGGAAAACCTGGAACAATTTTCCATTGAAGATGGGAATAACTCCCTGCGAGATTGATCCTCCTGGGTTTAATTTTCCTTCACAGCAGGCTTGTGAAATAAGAATGCGTCGTAACGACTGGGTGAGGCGAAAGAACCAGATTTCAAGAAGCTATATTGAAATGTTCCGCTATTCACGGTCACACATCACTATACTTTGCAGTTATTTTTTGCCCGGAAGGGTGATCTACCGCAACCTGGTAGCCGCCGCCAAAAGAGGGGTGAAGGTGAAAGTGATACTGGCGCATTTTTCCGATGTGATGATCGCCAAACAGGCTGAAAGATATATGTATCGCCGCCTGCTCAGGAATGGCATTGAGATCTATGAATATAAAAAAGCAGTGTTGCATGGAAAAGTAGCCGTCTGCGACAGCCAATGGGTTACGATCGGTTCATACAACATAAACAACCTGAGTGCTTATGCCAGTATTGAACTTAATCTTGATGTACGCAATGCGGCTTTTGCCACGAACACCGAGCAAGTATTGGAACAGATCATCAGCGACGAGTGTGAACAGGTCACCGAGGAAGATTTTGTACGCAAATCCAACTGGCTGAAACAACTGGTGCGGTGGTTTTCGTTCCAGTTCATCAAAGCAGGGGTTTTCTTATTTACTTTTTACTTTCGAAAACATCAATGACCCCGGATCCTTTTTATCAATGACCGGGTGCTGGCCAGGTTCCAGCGGGCAAATCGTCCTCTTTGCACCACCAACTGGTTGGCATCGCGGTGTTGCAGGAAATAATGAAAAACAAATTTGGCGTCTCTCTCATACCAGCCCACCATCTGGCCAAAGCGAAGGTCATTGAACACAAGTGTGTCGCCCCATTTTTCCGCCGTATAAAAACCTTTGGAAAAACGGACCAGGTGCTGCAGGTCTTCCGTATTGCTCACCGGCTGCAGCAAAGAATCGTTTTTAGGGAAATAGTGCAGATCAATTTTTTTCTCTTTGTCAAAAACAGAATAATAGCCAACATGAAAACCTTTGTCATCCCCGGCCACCACATACCATAGCCAGTTATTCAGCGGTGTGGGGGTAGTGAAATAACGGTCATAGCTTACCTGCTGCTTAGTCAGCATGTCTTTTATATCGGTATCAGTTTTTATTTTATTGACAATGCAATACATGAAATAAAGTGTGCTGATGCCCAGGCCAAACCGCACCCATGAGGAACGCCGGCTGTCTGTCTTTTTTAAGATAAGGAGCATAGCAGCGCCAATGCCCAGCCAGGCAGAATAAAATGGATCGGCCACAAAAATGCTGTTGAAAGAAACCCGGTGATGACTGAAGGGTTCAAACCACCCGGTGCCATAGGCATTGAAAGCATCAATGAAAATGTGCAGGAATAGTTGCAAGGCAAAAAACAGGGTCCATGTCTTGTTGCTCACCCCGGAAGAACGAAACCATCGTTGAAACAACAAGGCCATCAGTGCCGTTGCAACGATCATGAACAGGAAAGAATGTGTGAAACCCCGATGAGCCAGCAGGTTTTCATCCACATTGGTCCAGAATGCAGCGAGGAAATCAAGATCGGGAATGGAATTGGCGATGGCACCGATCAGCATTCCTTTTTTCCCTAATTGTTTTCCAAGCATGGCCTCACCCACACAGGCGCCGAGGGCAATATGGGTAAGAGAGTCCATCTTAATTGAACAATAGTTGATAAAGAATGATCAATATGGCAATTGCCAGTAGTGTGGTATAGATCAGTTTGTTGTTCTTTGCCAGCCAGTGCGGTAAAAATATATCGAAATTGGCTTTTTCAGAACCAGAATATTTTCTTGCCCAGACGGTCAGCGGGCACATCATTTTAAAGAGCAACAAGGTAATTCCTTCCAGTGCAAAAAGCCCGATTCCGAGCCACACCCATTTATCAATTTGGTTGCTCAGCCCTGCATAAAACAAATAAATCAGCACTGCATTAAAAAACAACCAGACAAGTGTGTGGATGGTTTTGATGAGGTTAAGCCTGCTCAATGGTCAATTTTCTTAACAATGTTAAAGAAGTTGGTTTGAAAGCCGTTGTTTGTTTTCCCAGATAAACTGGTTGGTATGACTTCTCCATAGAACAATTATTGCAGCAGCCATGATGGCAGTGCATGGGAAGCCGGAACCGACTCCGAATGGTAATATAGAAAGTAAGAAAATAACAGCGCCGACAGAGCCAATCCTGTATATCCATCCTTTCAGCAGCATGGAAATAGCTATAAGGCCCTGGCAGGTGGCCACAAAGCCGATAGCCAGGGGGATGTTTTTGCTGAACCAGCCGTTGATGAAATCCCGGTACCAGCCGCTCCAGGTAAGTTCTCCGTATTCAAGATAAAAATGCGGGTTCTGTTGTGATGTTTTCCAGTTGATCCAGCAGGCCCAGGCAAATAGAAGAAAAAAGGAAAGCCTGGCTATTTTGGGCCATTTGAAAGCCGCCAGCAATTGAAGTAACGCCACTGCATTGGATATTAGCAGCATCATCAAATAGGTTGGGTTGTCCAGTCCTTTCATGATTTTTTGATTTTGATCTTTCGGTTGGCTATTTCTGTTTTGATGCCGGCCGGCATTTCCCGGCATTGGCAATGGGCAGCATGTTGTATGTGCCATTCAATCCGCTGCTCCAGGGATGGATTCTTGGGCAAAGGGTGAGTTAGGTGCCATTGTTTATTCAGTTTCATTCCAAAATTTTTATGAATGTAGGCCGACAGTATTCCCGGATGGATGATGCCGGTCAGTCATAGACTTGATTTTCAGGAACCCCATGCGTAATAGGAAAGAATGCCCGCCCCCAGCCAGGTGAGCAGGGCATGGACCAAAATGTTCCAGGCAACAGAATGACTGTACCAGGTGAGAAGGCTTCGGAAAAAACCAAGTGCTGCAGCAATTATGATAAAATAAAAATTGGGTATTTCAGCCGGCAACAGTGAAAGCGGCACATAGTGCCAGATACCATACCAAACAGAAGGCACTACACTGGCATAGAAAAAATTCCCCTGGTGATGATCATAATACAATCCCCGCCAGAAAAATTCTTCACAAAAAGCATGAAATAATGACAGCACCAATGTCAGAACCATTAATTCAGGTTTTACTTTTCCCAAACCGTATGTAAATGGAATGAAAATAAGCGACAGGGCAACAGGAGTAATCAAAAGCAACCATTGCCATGTATTAAGTTTTTTGAACCGAAGCAATATTTTTCTGCTCCGAAGGCTTATCCATCCTGTTGACGGTAGTAAGCAACCCGCCAGCCAATACGCAGCCATTCCTATTGCAAAACCCTGCTTATTTCCGAAAAGTCCTGCGAAGAAATCAAAAGCATAATATGCCGCCACAATCAGCACAGGCGGATAGAGAAAGATGATGAATTCTCTTCTTAGTTGTATTCGGCGTTCTCCTGTTAACATGTAGTGATACCTGTTACCGCAATAAATTATTTATTTAATAATACATCCCTGATCTCATCCATCATCTTAAGTTGTTCCCTTTGAATTTCAAACAAGGTTTTCATTTGCTCAGCGATCAGCAGATCTAATTTCCGGTGCACATGCCTGATCTCCACTTCCGCTTTAAGGTTGATAAGATAATCATTGATGGCCCTTTGCCTGTCTTTTTCTTCTTTTCGGTTCTGGCTCATCATAATAACAGGTGCCTGTAAAGCTGCAATGGTTGACAACAGCAGGTTAAGCAGGATGAAAGGGAAAGGATCAAACGCTTTTTGCAGGAACCAAAGGTTCAAACCCACCCAAACGAGCATTATAAGGAGAAATAAAATAATGAATCGCCAGCTACCGCCAAACGAGGCAACTTTATCAGCCAGTTTGCTGCTGAAAGGCGGATTGCTGTCTTCAAATTCAGCCAGCTTTTGCGACAATATTTTTTCTTCTTCAATTGCTTTTAAGACGATCTCATTTAGTTTTTTTAATTGCAGATCTTCTGATGCCAGCAATTCTTCCAGGTTATTTTTAATCATAAAATCAGTTAGCGATGGGCAATGAATACGGGCATTTGGTGTTGCCGGATGATCTCTGCCACAAAACTTTTATGCAAAAAACGGAACAAACCCGACCGGCCAAAAGAGCCAGCTACTAAAATAGCTCCTTTCTTTTGGTTTAGCCAGGCAGCGAAATATATTTTGGGGTCAGCATCAAATTTCAGTAAAGTAAGATCGGAAAAATGCCTGGCAACAAGTTCTTTGATGTTGTCTTCTTCAGGCATTGATTTATCATTACCCTCTTTTGCATATAGCAGAATGCTGTTATGAAAAGTAAGTTCAGGAAAGAGACAGGCAAATTGACGGATGGCATATACAGAAGAAGCGCTGCCATCATAGGCAAGAATATTAGTATCCGGGAGAGTGAATTTTTCCGGCACGACGATTACGGGACATTCCACATCATGCAAAGCATTTTTGAGGTATTCATTCAGGTCTTTGCCACCGGCGTTTTCGTAAAAAGTTTCACTGCCGATAATAAGCAGATCGGCAAAGCGGCTTTCTTTTTTAAGTTCCGGAAGTGTGAAATCGTAAAATTCATCATGCACCCGGTGTTCCACTCCTCTTTTGATACACCAGTTTTTGAATCGTTCAATGTTTTCTTTTACGGCAATATCGTCAGCCGGCAAAGGGTTATTAAAGTCAATTATTTTACCACTGCCGGAGTAACTCCACAAGCGGGCATAATCTACCTGTGGTAAAAATGAGCCGGTGAGCAGAATGGGGCTTTTTTCGTTAAGAAAAGCGGCCATTTCAAGGGCTCCTTCTGAGAAATGCCGGCCATCAAATGCAATTACAACCTTTTTCATTGCTAATATTTTCACTAAACTATTTTTTGTCTCAGATAATAATTATGACAGCCGGCAGCAGAGGTGCTGATAAATATCAGGAGCTAAAGCAGTACTAGGCTATGGTTATCTAAAATAACTGAAAGACCATTTTGAGTGCATATGACCAGGTGCAGTTTGATTGAGGATAGCGGTGCGTTGTTGAGATATAAGTGGGCTTAAAAAACCTGGTTAGTACTGAAAACTCCAACAGGCGGTGTCCCGATGAAAATTAATGAAAGTAGTAGCCTCGACAGGGCTAAATAATTTATTGAGAATCAATTAATATAAAAAAAACCGTAAACGAATCCGTAAACTGGTATTTTTAGGCTTGTTTTACGTGTCAAATACGCTATGCTAAAGGTACCTTTTTATTTCGATCTGGTATGGAATATTACTGCTATTATTCCGTAGAATTTTCAGAGGGGGGTACATCTTCCATCGAACCCACTAATCTTATTTCAGGGTTATTCTGCACAGTTCTGACGGCTACCGTCAATATGTATATATCGCAATAAATCTTTATTGCTAATACTTCGGTCATTGTTATTGAATGATGCAATACTGTTTTTGTTTCAACATCCAACGCAAGTTTAATAACCCGGTCATACTCCGTGCGTCCTTTAATCATTCCCTGAATCTGCGCATATCCCACTTCGAAAACCTGCTCTTTATTTGCTATTTTTTCGTGTTTAAGAAGCAATTGCCGAAAGGTATTGAAGAAAATCCTGAACGCATCGAAATCGAGTCGCAGGTGAATGTCTGTTCTGCAGAGCATCGAAAGTGCTGTCATGTACTCCTCGACTTCCTGTTGATCTGCTTTTAAATGAACATGCAGGAAATAGTCATGCACAATGCCAGCCAGGTGCATTTCTTGTTCTTGCAAAACCATCCCCCTGCTTTGCCAATTCGCTTTCAGTTGTTCTGGCACGGATAGCCTAAGTCGTTGTTTCGATTCCAGATCAATAATAGAATCATAAAATACGTCTGTGTCGATGGGCACATGCCAATAGAATATTCCACGGGTGGCAATACTTAAGGCGGCTGCTATTGTTTTCGAAATGTACCAGGACTGATGCCAAAGAATATGTACGGTAACAACCGACGGTAGAATTACTTTAACCTTGAGGGTGTGCTTATCCTTGCTTGCTGCAAAGGAAAATGGCCTGGGATATTTATTAAAAGCATTAATCTCTTTTTTACGAATTGAATGAGACGGGGTGATCAGTGTAAAATTAATTTCCCATTTTTCTTCAAACTTCTCAAAGTTTTCAGGGATTGGTTTATTGATTTCCTTTTCGCTCAGTTCATTCAGAGTAGCAGTTTCTTTTTCATGTTCATCCTTTAACCACTGCATCCAGGCGCGAATATCACCTAGTTCAATTAATTTGGCCTGTGTAGTGGCAGATACTATGTAATTACTTTTACTTTCAATCTGCATATAATTTTGAAACCATTCACGAAGTGGATCAATGATATCAGCATCATCTTCATTCACTTCGCCTTCTATCGCTGCCAGATCAAACCGGCTTTGGGTAAACGATAAAATGCGATTCAGTAACTCGTCGGAAACTTTCTGAGAGGAAGGTACCTGGTCTTCCAACGATCCATAAAGAAAAAGTAGCCGAAGTTCATGGAGATTTCTGGCCATGAATTGGTTTTCGCTCCATTGGTCTTTGGTTATTACGTCTTTGCCAATGGATGGTCCCCATATGGCGAAAAAGAGCTTTTTGATGTGGTCGTCTAAGGCCACATTCATCGTTTCTCTGTCCCAATTTTCAACCTGGTTTAATTTCATCCAAGCCATAAAAATCTTTCCAATCTCTTCAAGAGTCAAAATACAGAGATGGAAACTCAAATGGTTTAGATTCTTTCCCGCTAGTTCACGGGCGCCTTTCAAATTATCTTCTGCATTTTTAATACAGAGACGTCTGAAAGCATTGAATTGGATATATTTTTCTTTGTTGCTCACTTACACTAATGACTATAATTTCTTAATTAGATTACATCTCTAACCGATCAACTTGTATTCACTTATCTTTAGCGGCAGCACTTTGAATCCACTTCTCAAGATCTGTAAAATTGATGATATTGGAATTTCTGGTAATTACCGGATACCTGGATATCACAAAATGCTCGATATTGGCTATTCCCGTTTTACCAATAATTAGTCTTTCTCTACCAGCTTCCTTTTCCAAAGCTTTAACATAGTAACTGCATAGTCTTAAATTGAGGCGGCCCATTTTTTTATAATCAAGATTAACTCTGGTAATGTCTATGAAATTATTCTTACACTGAAAATTGTAAACCTTTCCGTTCTTAATGGTGATGAGGTCAAATTCCTTATGATTTATCCTTGTGATACCTGTTATGGCAAATCCATTGGCTGCGAGAATAGCAGAAACCTTGTCTTCAAAAACAAATCCTGAGTTTATTTGAAATGACCTGTTTTTAACCAGCGACTGCGACAATGTTCGATATACCAGTCTGGTCAGGAAGACAACCGTTGAAAAGTAATAATTATGAACTTTTTGGAAAGGAACGAAACTATTCAAGGCCTTAAAATAATTGTCGGTGGCATTGGTAAGGATTAAAGAAGGGTATTTTTGAGCAATAGGATCGAACTGTTCTTCATCAATGATCAAGTTAAAGTCATCTTTCAGGTAAACAGCAATGTCGCCGAAGAAAGAATTGAGCTCTATAAATTCTATACACTGAGCAAGATTGTATTTTTTAAACGCTCCTTCAAATAGAGCCATTGCGTTGGCTACTTCGCTAAATGAAAAAACCTTCTTTTCTGATTTTGGCAGCATTGGTTTATCCTCTACTAATTCAGGCCGAAGCTCCATCTGGTCCAGTAAGGAAAGTCTTTCGGGTTCCATGAAAAAGCCCTCCAAATGCTGATATTCAAAATTGCCGATGGCCTTCTGGCCGTCCGAAGTCATTTCATAGTCGGGTAAGCTTTGATTTAGGAGCAGGTTGTAGTAGGAAGTCGTGATCCCTACTAGGCAACTATCAAGCGTGTATTGCAGATAATTTAAAGTGTCCAAGTAGCGAACTACCTTTTCCCCTTTTGCAATCTGTGGGATCAGTGTCAGAGTGGTAACAAAATAGGCCCTGCGTGACTGAAAAAAATCTATGCTATCCGAAGTGGACGAAAGATATAGCGGCAGACCCATCTTTTCATAAATGCCCTGCTTTCGATAAGTTGCATTAATTGCGTAACACATCATGGCGAGCTGCTGAAATCTTGTCGAAACATTGTTTTCAAACCTTGTTTCTAATATTTCAAATACCTCTTTGAATAATTTCAAATTGTCATCCTTTAAAAAATCAAATTTTAGATTTAAAAATTTGCTTGCTTCTTCAGGATTCTTCAGTTCTCCGGCAATATTGATCAGTTCGTCTATTGTACGAATAATGGTTCGCCAGTTGCTAAATAGATCAGTCATCTCATATTCTGCTATTGCCTTTACATATATATCGAGATGATAATTGATCGACTCATTAAACAGCGTATCAAGTGCTTGCCCTGATATTTTTCCTATTGGTAATTTCATACCCTGTTCAGCCATTTTTTTTGAGTGAATTTACAGTTTTCTGTTGCTAATTACTTTGTTAGCGTGTCCAGGCCTGGTGTATTCAAAATTCGCTCGATCTCTGTTTCAATTATACCAACTACTTCAGCTTTGACTCTACGAAAATTCTCATTTACCATTAGCACAGTTATTTGTGTAGTAACCGGTAGTTTCCGATATAGGTCAGATTCTGCTGTTAGTTGGGCATGATCATTAAGAATTTCACAGTGAAATGTCTTCAGCTTTATTTTATTCGTGGGATCATCTGCTACCATGCCGACAAATTCACCAGATGACAGGCCAGCGATCTTTGACTGAGGTATGGCAAAATCCAACTGGCTGGATTTGCTTACTGAAGTATCAGTTCGATTGATAGAAATACTCTCTTTGACCTGATTAATTTTTCCGAATCGCTCAGAAAGGAATTTGGAGGTTTCACCTGTTACCTGCCCACTAATGATATTGCCGGTGATATTCATTATTACGGCAGACTGATCTGCACCATAATCTTTTTTCAACTGACTAAAATCCTGGATTCCCAGGCAAGTGGCTACTTTGTTGGAACGTGCCGTTGCAATTAAACTATCAATATCATTGAAAAAAATGGTGGGAAACTCATCAAATATCAGACTTGACTTCAGTTTATTTTTTTGATTGACCTGCTTAATTAAACGGGTCACATATAAAGAAAGAACTGCCCCGTAAATCTGCTGCTTTTGAGGATTGTTGGCAAGACAAACGATCTTGGGATTTTCAGGGTCATTAATGTCCAATGTAAAATCGTTTGCAGAAAGTACCCAATAAAGTTGCGGGGAGGAGAGACGAGCCATCCCGATCTTGGCACTGGCCACCTGGCCTTCCAATTGTTCCATCGCATCGTTCTGGTAGGCCGATATGAAAGGATTTATAAGAACTTCTATTTCCGGTTCTGTGCGAAGAACCGAAAATAGTTTTTCATAGTCCACCTGCATCAGTTCAATTACATGCGGCAATGTAAGGTATTTCCCACCCTGGTATTTTTTCAGGAACCAGATAATTGCCGTCAAAAAATTGATCGGTGACTCTACAAAAAAATCCCCTTGTTTGGTGATCCAGTCCCGGTTCAGGCCCATCATAATGGAACGGGAAGCTTCGGTTGCATCCGTTATATCGAACATGGTGGAAGCATCCAGCGGATTACAGCGGTGACTCTTGGAAAGATCATCGAAATTGATGGTATAGAATTTCGGTTCTACTTTATAACTGCTCTTGTTCTTCAGCAACGTATTGTAGGCGATTTTGGTCAGGTCGTCGTATTTAAAATCATAGACCAGCATGGTAAACCCTTTCCGGATATGTTGCCGGATAATATGCTGAATCACAAAGTAGGATTTACCAGCTCCGGGTGAGCCGCAAACGAGTAGCCCCCGAAACGGATTAATGATATTGATCCAGCTTTTTCGGACCTTACCCCTCAGGTTATACTGTGCAGGAAGATTGATCGAGTATTCATTCTCCAACAACCGTTCTTCCTGGGGGAATGTTTCATTTAACTCGTTGAAAATATCCTTTCCCAAATTCACCCTGATATACCGGCTGAGCAGGTTGCCACCCGCCAGCACCAATAAGAACCCTGTTCCTGTCAGGATCATATACCCGGTTGCCAGTTGCTCCACAGGGCCCTGAAAGCGTAGAATAAGGGTACTGGAAAAGTAAAGACTTAGCCCCAAAACCAGGTAAATCAGGATGGATCGGGGGTTGATATTTTCGGATTTTTTGCCCCTTGCCCCCAGCAAGGAAATCCCCAGCAGCCCGAGGGCAATCAACTTAGATTTCAGAGGCGTGCTATAGAGCCCAGTAAGGGCAATATTTTGGAGGAACTGGTCGCCCCAGGGGGAACTGAGCCCCCAGCGTTCAAAAGCCCCGTAGCAGTAAAAATAACAATGCAGGAGCAGGACCAAAATGGCCCCCAACCGGGTAAAGTCCAGGATTTTTCTGAGGCCCGCTTCATTTTCGCCGGTTCCGGATGACATAGGTACTTATTTAGGGTTAGGATTGCGTTTTTTCTTCTTTTTCTTCAGCAGTTCACCAGGAACCCGGTTCAGGTTCTTTTCATGCTCCAGCAGTTCTTTGAGCAGGCCGTCCTGGGAGGGTTGCGACCCGGTAGTTTGAGAGGGCTCTTTGCTTTCCCCGAATCCCTTTGTCTGGGCGGTTTCAGGGGCGGTTTTTTGGGCTTTTACCGAGCCATTTTGCCCAGACTCCATCGAAGTCCGGATACCAGCAATACTGTAGGTCTTGCCTATATCACTGCCGTTAAAGACAGCCTTGGTCCTGTAGTCAATAAAAGTAATCCCGAATACCAGCCCCTCTTTATTCTCGCGCAGGACGGCTTGTACCCCTTCTTTTTTCAGGGCAATAATCAAAGCCTCCAGGCTTAACGGAGATTTGGCCAGCACCCAGTCAATGCAGGTCTTCAACCTTTTTTTATCGGGCTGCCGGAGGGTCTCATTTTCTGCGAATCTTATCTCCAGGTTTTTCAGGGTGGGTTTGTTATGAATCAGACTGGCTTTAATGGGTACCCCAACCTTATTACCCTTTCCATCCAGCAACCTGTAGAAAAGTCCACCTGACTTGTATACAATCCCTTTCTCCCGGCCACGATCAGCCTCCACGTTATACTGCCGGAGGATGGCGTTCAGTTCTGCCAGCGAAGTGTATTTAAACTGGTTGATCACCGCATCCAGGACATTGGTAATCGAACGACGGGTTTCAGATTTACCGTATTGTACTTTCTGTACATCCACGGGCCGGATCCCCACAACCTGTCCTGTTTTTTTGCCCTGCGCCGGGATCAAACCAAAACTTTTCTCCAGTTCTTTTCTTGCCTGCTCGGATTGGTTGCGGCCGATATTATAAGTATCAATACGCTTTCCATCCGGCTGGATACTAGTGGTCAGGATATGGATATGTGGATGACCGGCATCGTGGTGCTCATAGACCAGGTAAGGTTGTGACCCGAAGCCGATTTTTTCCATATAGGCCGTTGCGATCTGTGTGAGTTTGCCCCCCGAAAATTTCTCGGATGGGTCGAAGTTTAAGGAGATATGGAGTGTATTGGATTTTTTTGCCCTTTCATTTCTTGCAATCAGGTCCTGCATCCGTTCCATTTTCTGGTGGAAGTTCATCTGGCCCGCCTCCAGTAAATAGTTCCCTGCGAAAAGGCAAACAGCCTTTTCTTGCTGGCATTTCTGCTCATTGTAATTGAGCGCCCTTTGCAGACTATGCGGGCTGGTTATTCGGACGACCATTGCTGGTGGATTTCATTAAGTTTCTGAAATATTTTACCCGTCAATTGCAGAAAGTTTTGATGTAGTGCTTCGTGCTGGTTTAACCACCATTTTACCTCACTGATATGATTTAATGTGTGGAGTTTTTTAACAGCCTGGTTGTAATTATTCCCGATGGCGTTCAGTTCTTTTTTCAGCCCGATCATTTCATGTAAAAACTGATCGGCGGATTCGTTTCTGACTTTAATAGTTACAGGCTTTTGCAGCAGCACATTGCGTGCATACTCGCTTAGTTTTCTATGCGTGGATTGGGAAAATAATAAATGTATTTTCTGGTACTCTGCGGGCTTGACCCGAAAGGAAATCCAGGAAGGTATTTTTTGCTCACTCATCACGATTCATTTTCACATTATCTCCGGCAAAAGACAAGCACTGTTTTTTGCCGCTATGCCCTTTAAGCTTCTTTTCCCATAGTCCCGCCGACTCCGGAGGCATAGGGACCAAGATGCAATTGTGCAACAATTGAACATCTTGCCGGTTGCAGACACAGCAACCTTTGACCTTGTAAAGTTAAACTGACCGATTCCGATAATAAACACCTGATCAAATTCTGATTAGCTCCTATCAGCGAATAAATAATAGTTTTGAGAACGATTTTTAATAAATAAAAATGTGAGTTATGAGCAGTGCAGTAAACAAAGAAAAAGCGAAGATTTTTGAAACCATTTTGAGCAGTCCTGGAATGACTGAAAAATGCAAGATCGTTTTGCATATGAGCCGTCAAAATATTATCCTTCTCGGCAGGCTACTGGAAACCGGATTACTGACTTCCAAAAATGAGCCCACTGACGAAATAATAAGTGCTTTACCAAAGGAAGTCAGTGAGGAACTCAGGGAGATGCATACCGAGATATTAAAGAAAGCCGACCTGACGGAGTTTTATGAGAAACTCAAATCTATCCAGGCATAATCCGGCTGATAGCCGATCCTGATCAGCCCATTTTCTGTATCTTTCGAGACAGCATTTTTCCTAAAAATCAGCCTGTTTTGATGACTACCGCAGAAATCCTTAAGGCAATAACCGACCGGTCAAAATTTGAAAAGATTGGTAGTGATATTCTTCGCAGAAAATATCCTGAGCTAAAGGATTTGATCGAAGCAGGGTTAAATGAAAAAGGAGAATCCGTCCGAAGCCCGGTTGATGCCTTTGCTCCGATAAAAAAAGATCTCTACGGATACATTGAATACACGACCGATGATTCCAACCTGGAAAAGAAGTGGCTAAAAGAAGATCCTAAAAAACCGGGAAACGATGGCGACCTGATAAAAGCCTTACGTATAGTACGGCAGAAGCGCCTTACAAATCCGGAATGTGCATTCCAGATTTTTCTGGTGACCAACCAACGGGTCAGCGTGGAACTTGAAAATAAAGTTCAGGAAAAGGTCCCTGAAAAATTTATTGAGGTAAAAACTATCGAGCTTTCTAATCTCGAAGATTTCCTGGATAACGATCCTGTCGGTCAATACCTCAGATGGAAGCATTTGGGCATCAGGGCTGTACAGTTGTCACAGTCTTTGCTAAGAGAAATTTCTCGTGAGAATCTTGCCAATTACAGTCAGGCCATTTTCACCGAGGAGTCTTCACTTGTTGACACTTCTGCCGTTCAAAAGTTGTCAAAACAATTAGAGAAGTTAGCCACCAAATTGGCTCTTTTGGTTGCTCCTTCCGGAGGGGGAAAAAGCGCAGCTTCTCTTAGCCTTGCAATGAAAGCTTATCATGCCGAGGAAGTAGTCTTGCGCCTTGAGCCAGGTATAATCGCCGATTCAACAGGAATATTTGATGCTATTGAGCGTCAATTAAAGCGACATTACCCGGACTTATTTATTGGTAAGGATTTATTACCACAGTTATTGGCTGGATCGCCATTAATCATCATCGACGATATCAATAGTAATAATCCTGGTGTTTTACTGGATAAAATAATTTCATGGACACAGGTCGCTGAACCGGATAATTTAAAAATGGTATGTCCCGTTTGGCCGCAAAATATCGGGTTGATAAAAAATAGCGCCGCAAAAGAAAATTTTTATCAAACCCTCAAGCTCAATACTATCAACCGGCAAGAGGGTGCAGAGTTTATTAAGCAGCGGCTTTCCAGGCAGGGATTGTCCTTGTCGGATTCGCAGATCATTGAGATATTAAATGTGACCAGGCAAGACCCGTTGTTAATGACTTTGTATTTGGACAGGATCATTAAAAGTGGTGGTTTTATCGCCAATCATGGCCAGCAGATCATTGAATGGTATGTCCAGGAAAATATTAATGATTTATCCAGCAAAGCAAGCCTGACAACGAACCGCTTTGTATTGGTCCTTGATGCGATAGGTTATCATATGCTCAGCAATCGTGACCTGCATCCAACTTATTCTTCGCTAAGAAAATATTTTAGAGATACAGGCCGTGATTTTGACAGCTTTGAAAAACTGGCCGTGAACAGGAAGTTGTTTCATGCAGAACCTGATGATAGTATCGTTTTCAGGCACGACCGCATCAGAGATTATTTACTGATTGTAAGTTTACAAAATCTTCTTCCGAACGCAGCTAATTACACTTCAATCATCGAAGACCCCTATTACTCACAATGGATCGGAGCAGCCATTGCAGGACAGGAACTTTCTGATTTGCAAATTGAACAATTGCTATCACTCAATCCGCCTGCTGTTTTTCATTCTTTGAAATTTCTCCAGGGAGAGAAACACCAAAATTATTTTGACCGGATTGCCGGTAAAATCAACCAATGGAATGCTCAGATTCGTACCAATAATATCACGCAGGAAGTATACCGGTCTGCCGCATTTGCCCTTCTCAGTTTTGATACGAAGGATGTAATGAAAATAACAAAAGGTTTGCCTGAGTGTTTAGAACTTTATCTCGCCCGCTTCCGCAATGGTGAAACCACAGAAGGCATACGTTATTATGCCTGTCAGGAATGGTTTCCCCCGAGATCGTTCAATTACTGGCGAGATATAGTGCTCGATCATGTGCTGCAATTAAACTTTGAAAAAACGCTTAATGATGTTGAATCGCTATTAAATCAAAAGCTCACCGAAAAAGGTAGATCTCCTACGTATTTACTTGCTGGTTATCTCCGTTCTCCGACGTTGCTGCCTTCGCTACAGAAGCACTGGAATAGCAATAAAAATGAGAATGAACTGCACGTCTATCTATGGGCAATTTTGAACTGCTTTAATGGCGAGAATCTTTCAGTGCTTACAGATGCGTTGGATTACTGGGCAACGCTAAAAGTGGACCCTAACAGAAAGTACCAAAGCCGTGGAATTAAAAATGATGTGGTGCATGAACTAACTGGAATCCGGTGGGAGTTCACGGACGAACAAATCAACCACCTGGTGATGCTTAGTGAAAATCCTATATACGCACAACTCATTTTTGCTATTATTAATTTCCTGGATTCTCCTGCTGCACTTGGAGCTGTCATCAAGCGGCTAACTAATCAGGGCAGTCCTATAGAGCAAGAAGTTTTCTCAGATGCAGCTTTCGATGATGATCGGTGGGATGTAAGAAGAGGACGATCTAAGCTATCCGAACCAACAAGAGCATTTTTATTTAATCATTGGAAGGACAAGACCAATCCTGAGAAAGAACGTTACCGTGCTTTCAGGTATTGGTGCGGTAATGAAAGCGATGCCATCGTGCTTGCAGAATTAAAATCAATTCCGAAGGAAGATACAGCCATTTATGAATTCTCCCTGAATTGGCGGCGCAGCTTAAGGGATATGACAGTCGTTCCGGAATATTTACAACTTGCAGAGAAGGACCTAAATTATATGCTGCAGGCGGATGAAATCTGGAACCCGGATGTTAAAGCCTATTTCAAAAAATTTCTTGCGAAGACTATCCCGGAAACAAATCCGGTCCGCATAGGGGCAGCTATTGAAGTCCTTCGAAAGATCAATCAAGCAGATGCCGAAGAAATCCTTCTTGAATTTTGGGATAACATCAGTTGGGTAAGCCACGGATTTATCATAGCCTTACTGATCGCTACTCCCAAAACCAGACAGCTTGCCGCAGGGGAAATAAACCGCTTAGGCTTTGGACATTGGGACCGGGTAAAGGATTATTACCAGGGGCCGCTGCGGGGTTATTTTATTATTCCTGATGTGCCGTGGAACCTGACACAGGAAGAAAGGACGAATGCGAGTTTTATGGCAGACGAATTCAGGCATATTCACTTCCTGTTTGGCAATCTGGTTGATCCAGGCAACCGGCAAATTTCTCTAGCAAGGCTCGAAAGTCTACAACCTTATTTCGAGCTGATGGAGGATCACGGTTTATCAGAAATCGCCAGGCAGTGCCGGCTATCGAATTACCCGGAATGGGTACAAAAGATTGCATCGTATCTGAGCAAAGAGTCTAAGAAAAACGTATTGCCAACTCAAGACGACATTGTGGAGGAACTAAGGCATTTGGAAATATCTAAACAGGCATTTGACTTTGATCAGTATTTGGAAAAGCTTTCTGGCCGTTTAATTGACCGGGACCAGTTCGCTATGTGTTTAGCAAAATTTGCCCAATCAGCTAATAGCTTTGCCGGCCTAATTATTATTTGCAGATCACTTGCGAAGATGGGGACAAGAAAGCAGATTCCCATTATTGAGAATTATGTAATGACGGAGGAACAATATCATGATAAAGCAGCGCCGCTAAAAGCCAACACGATTTATATAATACTCCGCAATAGTCTCCTTTGAAATTCTTATGGTTCACTCTGGTTTTGAGACATGGGCAATCACTTCTTCAAAACTTAGTTCTTTATGATCTTCCCAGAAATTAATAATGGCCCATCGGGCCTTGTACATGACATACGGCACTAATTCTTTCATTTTAATATCTGAAAAACCATTAACATAGCCGCTATGTAATTCGGCATTCCTGATTTCCTGTAATTCCAGGATCAATGACTTAAAGTATAGATCCCATTTCTCGCGGTTTTTCTTACTTTTCGTAGTCAAGTAATATTGTATTATTCGTCTCAAAAACGGATGTTTAATCTGCGGCAAATATTTCCTGATCGGAAATTTTAGGTTCTGCCGATATCCTAATTCTGAACCAAGCAGTTCCAGGGTAGATTGATCAGGACCAAATTCTTCCGAGTATTTACCGTGAGCTGCACCAAAAAATAAATTCCCGATGTGTAATAAAAGCCAATCTGTGAACTGACTGGTTTTATTAGACAGGATAACGGAAAATCTCGCTCTTATGCCTTCGTTGCTGACATTCTGCGACCAGAACAAATTCTCGATATATTGCCAGAAAAGAGAAACTGGCCCTATAGTATCAGCTTTAATAAATACCTTTTCATTGTGAAGTAACTGGTTATTGGGGCCATGACCTTTAAGTCGCACGAAAGGTGAACTCACTAACCTGTCATGTTTGAATTTATCCAACCATTCTATTTTCCCGTTCATCCAACTGATATTGGCATGCCAGCCCCGTCCCTTAAAATCTTCAGTAAACAGAAAATTGCCAGGTTCCAACTGAAGATTTGTGTCCAGGTATCCATTCAACAAGTGTATTTCTTCCTCCACTAATTGCACACCCTCCAGGCTTGTTGTTTTCTTGCTCTCATAATTAAGTTCAATATAGGCCAGCAGTTTGTGCCTGCCGAAAAAGCGGGGGTACATTTTAGCGAAACGATGCTGTTCACGGTCTTTCAACCTGAGACTTTTTTTCAGCTCCCGGAATTGCGGATGAGCAGGAGAAATAAATGTTACCCTATTCAGCTTTACGAAAAAAGAATTTTCCAGTTCCTTCCCAATATTTGTCCGATTGATCACGTACACAAAATGTCCTTTCCGGTGCCGGGGATTTATCATGAGATTTTGCAACCCTTCAAACTGTTTTATAAAATCCCTGTTGTTAAGATAATCCTGCGCCGTATCCTGATACGATTCATCCTTATTATGTTCATATATATCCAAGGGAAATGGAAATTCGTACATATTTGATGACAGAATCCGATCGATATATTTATCTACTGATTTTTTGGAATGATTGTTTAGCCGGAAAAATGAAACTAACAATTGCGTATAGAACTCTATTCCTTTTCGGTGCTTTTGTAAACTATGCCGACATACAATAAATTTGGTGAGATTGGAAAATAATAGACCAAAAAGCGAAGTTTCAAGTTCAGTTTGTACTTCCTCCAATTCTGTTTTGAAACCCGGGTTAGCTTTTAACCATTTCACCTTCTTACCGGCGGTGCCAGCCTGGTTATACAGGTCGTAGCTAATTTTTACTGCCTCAAAAGATGGAAAGTGCTTCTTTAAAAAATTGCCAAAAAAATGGGTTAGCTGCTGAAAATGGTTATCAATATAGTGGGGGCTACGTTCGATATTGTTGTCAATCTGAAATACAATCTTGCTGATATACGATATCGGATTATCAAAAGGTAAGTCCGGCAACTTGCCCAGGAATTCGTTGGAATAAAGAAAATAATCCGCGAAGTATCGCATTTTTGCCTGCAGATTCGGATTGGGATTGGTCAACCAATTTAGTTTCATTGGTAAAGAAAATTTAAAATTTAACTTACAGTAACCCGGTAATGCAGATTTACAAATATGTGATAAAGGATCGTTCCACTACCATGTTCCGACATGCAGACTTTTATAGCAGATTTGCTGTAGCCAAGTTTATTACTTATTTCAGTAACCGCACCTGTAATTTCAAAGCCTGTGGGATAGGTAGTTGATGGAAGTATCTCATCGCTATATTTTTTCCAGTTGCTTTCAAAAACCCCGGGATTTTCGCTCAAGTCATAAACTAACAGGGTGAACGCTTCACGCTGATGATGATAATTGAATATTTTCTCAAGATGCGACTTGACGGATGCAGGGTTCCGGTAAATAAAAGCTTCACATACCATCATCACCCGCTTGTACCGGTTCATTATGGGCAAATCCCTTTCACCCGGCTGTTTACCCCCTATACCTGAATAGGCTCCCCTGGACTGGTCGCCGACTTGCCAGCCCCATGGATTGATCCGTGTATCCAGCAGTAGTTCCATGAGATCATTGTACTTATTTTCGTCTTTGATTTCTTCAATTGATTTTATTTTTTCCAGTAATTTATCAGCCGCAAGGATGATTTCTTTGACGATAAACTGATTCAGCTCTAACTGTCCATTTAAGTTTTTAGGAAATATTCTTATTAGCTTTCCTGGTTCAGTGTTGAATATTCTGGCATAATGATTCTTTAGTTCATCTATATCGTCAACCTGGCTGATTCTTTTTTCAAAGTCTTCTATAAATCGGATGTCCGTTATATCACTGAACTGATGATAGGTTTTTGCAGAACTGACCAATTGAAGAGCCTGGGCAAATTTTTTCTGATCAATCAGGCTTTGCACCATGATCTCAAGTACTGCGGGTTTCATCCGGTTCGGGAGGTCCAGGCTTTTATAACGGGTATCAAGTTGATCATAGTCGCCTGTTTTGCTCAAGACTGTCATGACGTTTTCTGAAAGTTCTGGCTCCAGATAGTCCAGTGTGTTGTCTGTTATATCAGATTCAACTTCTTTCCATTCTTCCAATGCTTCCTGATAAAGAGTTATTTCATCTGTTGTCATCGCCAGATTAATCTTTGCTACCATTCTGTTCAGGGCAAAGGAGGGGTATTCGGGATACTGTTTGACGAGTGCATTAAAAATTCTGTGTGACTTTGCGGGGCCCGTTTGTATACATAGCAACCCTTTATAGAATTGCTTGTAATCGGCGGGACGCAGTTCGCTAGGGCTTTGATAATTTAGAACTGGCTCGGAAATCGCATCAAGCTGAGTCTCCGAATTTTTAAAATAGGCTGCCAGTAATTCCGCTTTGTAAAGAACCAATTGATACTCTTTTTTATCCCTTCTGGTCATGACTTCCTGTCTCCAGAATTCGATAGCCTTTTCTATCTGAGGTAATAACTCAGGATGACTGGATAGGTTAGTAACAGCATGCTGAATTTCCGGTATCCAATTGTAGTTCTCTAAAAAGGTTTGAATATTAAGTCCCTGAATTTTTTTTATTAATTTCTGTTTCACGCCCTCCGATTTTACTAAATCAAGTAACGTGAGCAGTTTACTAATATCTCCTGTTTCGCTGATCGTGTTAATTATAGTATCCCGGTTAGAAAACCAGTTGATCGCACGGGCAATTTGCGGAAATAAGGCTTCTTTATCGGAGACCTGAAACCTCCATTCTCTGTTAAAGTCGAATAAATCGATTTTGCCCCTTATGGGATCGTCTTTGATATGGATTCTCAGGAAATCAATTATCTGGGACTCAATTTTTTTCTTAATAATATGTATCTCATTTTTTTCAAATCCGTATGGCAATACTGGTTGCAATAAATTTCGTAGAACCTGCAGCAGTACTCCAATATGGGTACGTAATTTGTCGGCGCTGAATTTGTTTTTTTCATGATAACGGTCCGGTGTCTGTTCAATATCAATCCGGGGAGATAAAAACTGATTAAGAAGACCGTTTGCATGGATAAAGTAAATGGGATAGATCCATTCAATGAAATGAAGGCGCTCGATTTTCTCGCTCCACAGTGGAATTCCCAACTCTTCTTTTTCTTCAAAATGATTATACTTTTTAATTTCAGTTACCTCTATACTTTTTAAATATCTGTTCAGAAATTCCTTTGTCAAATGACCAATAGTTTCACTCATTGGCCCCTTCTGATCATGATACTTCCAGTAAGTACTGATTTTGAGCAGCCAGCACATGGCATCCCACTGGAGAATTGGAAACTGGACCGTGCCGTTATTATACAACGGTTGGCTTGAATATTCCATGATAATCGTTGCCAGTTCCGGGTATAATGCAGGAAGTAAATACTCCGACTGCCTATGGTTTGTCATGTATGGATGTAACCGGCTGTCCTCAAGCAAACCCAGAACAAGTAGTTCCTTTGTACGATGCTGTTCCTGTGTCTCCTGTTCCCGTTTGGTGTTGCTCCGGTTGTAAGGAATTTCATACTTATTATTATTCAGGCTGCGATAAACCTGAAATATTTTATTGGCAGCCTGCCATTTATCTTGTTTTGGGAGTTGTAACAGAAAGAGAGCGGTTGATTGTTTCCAGAGTTCTATATTCATCATTTGCTTCTGAGAAGCAAAAAAATCCAAATCATCCAGCAGTAGAAAAGCAACGCTTTCCAATCCTTTTTCCATTATCAGGTAAGGAATAATCACCGGACGATCTTTAATTATAAACCGTGTAGTTTCCCATAACAGAAAAGGTTTTTGAAGACCTGATTCCAGCAAACGAATGACCCTGTGATAATTTATTTTAGTATCAGGGGCTGAATCGGGCTGTGATTTCTGGCTATACTCATCATCGTATTTGACAATGGATTTTATCAGGTATGTGAGTAAATTCCTTGAATCCTGTCCGTATAAGTAGGTTATAGAGGCTTTTTTTTCCCATCTGTTAAAGCTGGTCAGTAATTCATAATGATCTGTGGTATTTAATGTGAATTCCCCGGAGTTGATGGCCCTTTCTAGGGGTAATAGGGAATCATATCTCAACCGGCTATCAAGACAAACTTTTCTAAACTCATCTTTCGATCCTTTTATGTCAGTGTCCGTCATGACCAAATCAAATGCCGTATTGAGAAACCTGGTTGCTGAATTCCCGGTCATGTATAAAAAGGGATCCGGCCACATCGGCCAATAAAGGAGTTTCGTCAGCCAGGTTTTTAATCTCTGTGTATCATCTGCATATGTATCATCGCTGATTATTAGTTCCCATAGTAAGCCGCCGATCTTATCTTTCAGTGCACTCCAGTACCCTGGTTCAGTATTGTAAAAGCCAATTTGATAATGTACATCAGTTTCCGTGATGACTTTTTGCTCAATAAATGCCCTAATTGATGGTATTTGGGGAAATAATAATTTGAATGACTTATGCAGTTCATCTAAATCTTCTCTTTTTACCATTAATGTTTTTACGTCAATGTTTTCTTTAAACTGTTCATAGGCGGAGATAAATGCAAAATCATCCCAGTGGTCAATGTACTGTTTAAAGTAAACCTGAAAGTCGGCATATTCAATCAGCCCCTCTTTTGTCGAAGTCCATTTATTGAAAAAAACACCTTTCCGGTCCAGCTGCATATGATGTTGGCGCTCATATAACTCTACTGCTGATTCGATATGATTTTTTTCAACTGTTCTTTTCCCGCTTTTTTCATGATTTTGCTGAAATTCCAGCCAAAACAGGATTTCATTTTTATATTCACTAATTTCATTGAACCGGAAGCAAAGAGAACTAACCCCACCTGTGACTTCCACAAATCCAAGAATGTTTCTCAGCCAGCATTGTTGGAAAAGGGTGGCATCATCTATCAGAATATTATTTGAATTTTGATACCGTTCTTTAAAGTCTTCGTACTGCTCAAAAGATTTGTATAAGCCGAGCGGTTCGGCCTTATGTATTAGCGTAGCAAAGAACCGGGAGGCCTCCCAAGCAAGATCGGCATCGCAAGCTCCTTCATCTTTTGGATATGGATGTTTTTCGGTTTTGGCCTCGCTGATAATTTCGTTTAAAGCGCTTACAAGTTCCTGCATTATACTGTTTTTAGTAATGGACTATAAAAATACTACAATATACCAGACAGGGTTTGGGCAGACCAATGCCAGTTATAGAGTTAAAAAGGGCTTAAAGCCGCCCTTCATCAGCGAAGCTGAGATATCCCTCGCTTGTTAGGATAATATGATCCAGCACTGTTATATCATGAAACTGTGCCGCATATTTGATTTTTTGGGTTAGTTCTTCGTCTGCCCTGGAAGGTTTAAGACTGCCTGAAGGATGGTTATGGCTGAGGACAAGGGAGCAGGAACCCAGCCTTAAGGCTGTAGCAAGTATGATCCGGGGATCAGCCACAGTACCGGTTATCCCGCCACTGGAGACCGTCATCAGTTGAAGAACCCTGTTGGATCGGTTCAGAAATAAGACTTTGAACTCTTCCACCAGTTCAATCTTTTCTTCATTCCAGTAGTTTTTTAAGATGTCGTAACAATCTTTTGAGGTCCTGATCAGCGGACGTTCAGATACTTTAACGGTGACTTTTCTTTTATACACCACTTCGATTTCTGATACATTGTTCAGCATTTCCAGGCTTAGTTTGTTTTCCATAATCCATGTTTTTAATGTTTGAAAAATTGATTATGAAACCTTCACCGGTTGCAGCCGAATTTGCGCAAGGAGGAGCGGAATAAATGACAGCCATGCGCTAAGCCCTGTGTTTATGCCGAACTCCTTGCCAGCATATTGCAGGCGAAAACCGAACTTTGTGTAATGATAAATGAGTCAACCGCCCCTTTATTAACCATGGATGAAACCTGGACTGTCTTTGATAATGTATCAACGGACAGGGGGGAGTTCATTAAGAAATTCGTACCGGAGATTTATTTGCGTCCTGAAGTCCACAGTGATACGAGAGAGAATTTCCGGCTCATCCGGAAACTGCTGGAGCATAGCTATTTTGAATATAAGTTCTATGATCTGGGGGCCTTAAAAACCATGTTCACGATGGAGATGGCGCTTAAACTCAGGTACCAGGAGATTAATAATGAAAAATGGGGAGAAGGAAAAAAATTGGTCCAACTTATTAAGTGGTTTGAGGATCGTAATTACTTTGAAGTCTATAACCCGGAATATTTAAAATCCCTGCGAACCATCAGAAACGTGATGGCGCACCCCTATGAACATACATACAGCGGACCCCACTCCTCATATTTAATTCAGCATGTTATAGACCTGGTGAATGGACTTTACGAAGATCCGGAATTGTGCAAACAAAGAATGGTTACAACTATGAGTATAATATCCCTCCTGGAAGGATTCAAGGAGGAGATTAAAGTATATGGGAAAGACAATACTTATCTCGCCCATCGTGCCTGGCCGGGATTCTTGAACAACAAAGGCTGTAAAGAGATCCTTCATTTTTATTATAAGCCCTGGTACGAGATTCCCAAAGAGGATTTAACAACTAACCAATGGGGGCTTTCTCCAACGGTGTATTTTAAAGCCACTAGCTATACAATAAATCAGGACCATCTGTCATTAAAAGATGAAAGTGGCGATGAATTAATGATCGGAGCTATTACAGAACAGCATGAATTGGAGGAATTCCGGAGATGGCGGCAGGAATATGAAAAGTTTAATCAGCCTACAGGAGATTATTTATTCACCCATATCAGGATTACGGATACATTCCTGATGCACCTTAGAGAGTTTCATAAGATATAGTTGAGAAAAAGAAGCAAAAAGTTTATTCAGCCAATAACAATAACCCAAGCTGCCCCGCCCGATACTGAAATCTGCCACTATATAGCGGGGCAGCTTTTTTACCCTTAAAAAGGGCAGCCCGTCGCCGGGCTGCCTGTGTTGTTTTAGTTCATAAAATCCATACAAAGGTTAAAGGCCTTCTGCGTCCGTATTTGTGCCGTACCTCCGTATAAAAGGGATTTCAGTTTGCTTTCGTCGTCTTTGTAATTACGTACATTCTGAAAATACCCGGTCACGGCATTATAAGCCCCGAACAAAGTGCCCCGGGTGGTTTCTGTTTGCTGGGTGGGGCTGCTCATGGCATATTCAAAAACGGAATTGCACATGTTGTTAAAGCAGGTGGACAGTTCATCATACTGGCCTTTTTCGATATTGTCCAGCACCTCTTTATTTGGCACCATCGCCAGTTGAATCAATCGCAGGAGTTCCGGGTCGGTTACTTTTACTTTTGTCCAGCGGTTAAAGATGCTATCCAGTTGCAGGGAAAGCTGGTTAGAAATACCCATTACTTTATGCGCCTGTTCCAGTCTTTCTTTTGCATTGGCGGTATGCCTTATTTTGATACTGTTGGAATGATTGCGAAGGGCTGCATTGAGGGTATTATTACAAACAATACGGACGGGTGTAAAGGCGGCGGTAATACTTCCAAAACCATCGTGGGAAGTGGTCAGAAATAAATACTGCTCGATTAAGTCCTCCCGGCCTACTTTGATATAACCGGGGAGTTTGGCGGTGATAAAAATCCGCTCACCTTTTCCGAGTGCCCCGGCTGTTTCATACTGGATACCATCGCCCCCGACAATAGAATCAAAGAAACTGAAAGCATCCCGGTTCTGGATGATTTCATAATCCTTGCCCACTACGCCGAGGACTTCGCCGGTATCGGGCCGCATGGTGGCCAAATGGGTTTTAATCCGCTTGGTAAAATCCATCGGCTGACCGTCAGCATTATAAGAAGTAGTATAAATATCCTGCTTTACCACTTCATAATCCAGCCCGGCGAACCGGATGGCTTCGGCACTGGTCGGATAATCCTGTACAACCTGGCCGAGCCCGTGCCAGGCTTTTTCTTTCACGGAGAAAAAACTGTGTTGTCCTGTCTGTTCGTTGAAATTGATGTTATGCGCCATAATTGATTACCCAGCATAATTTATATCCCGCAGGCGGTACTGCTGCGGTTTAATGAGAATAAATAAATCAGAATGGTAAATCCTCCACCGGTTCAGTAATATCGGCCGGTGCGGGTAAGGTTTCAGTAGTACCCTTACCATGCAGTTTGATACCGTTCACATGAAAATCCAGTGAGCCCTTTGGCTCTCCGTCTTTGTTCATCCATGCACTGACCGAGATACGCCCCTGCACTTCCACCAGCGTTCCTTTGGTGAGATACTTTGCGATACCCTCCCGCATCCAGTAGGAACAGTTCACATAGGTGGTGAGCTTTTTCACCTCCTGCGAATCTTTGGGTTTGTAACTGTCATTGATGGCGATACTAAACCGTACCACTTTACGGTCACCTTTCACGGTGTTCACCGTTGCGTTTGCTGTGATTCTTCCTGTTAGTTCCATAACATTTGATTTTTGATGAAAAAAAATTGTTTTGTAAAAGAAAAAGGGAAAAAAGAAAGCTTTGGAAGAATGCGGCTGTCCTGCCGGCAAAAAGGAAACGGAATAAAGGAAGGGTGTGTGGGATGGGTGGGTGTTTATGCCGTAGTCTTTTTGCAGCATTTTAAGCTTCGCAAAGCCGCATAACTTCGCTTTCGCATGGGACCCCTTTTCTTACAAAACAGGACCTCGCCAATCAACTACTTTCAGTTGTGGAATCTTGCTGTTGACGCCGAAGCATGAGGCGTGAACAGCCAATATACCCTGAAGGCATTGTATCCGAAGGATGAGGATAGTATGCCGGTCATCTGCCAGTTGATAGCTGAGCAAAAAGATGAACGGAGCGTCGCAAGAAAAGATGCCATGAAAAACAATAGCCGGAAAGAAAACAGAAAAAAGATCAATCAGCCAACAATGCTTCTTTATATTTACTGAGTGTAGTATAGATTACCTGTACAATACCTCTCATGCTGTGATCCAGCGATGACAGACCATTTAACTGAAAGGCATAAAATGCTTCACGAAGCGGCTGGTATTTTTCTTCTCCCTTATCCAGATGTATACCGCCCCGTACATATGCATAAAATTTAAGAATATCCTGAACGGTATAGGGGTTCTCCAAAAAGTACAGGCATTTGAATTTAAGAAAAGCATCTTTCTTTAACTCCACCGGATTACCTGACAGACCCGGATTAACCTCTTTCCATTCAATAACCGGTAACAGACTGGATTCCTTCTCATGCCACTCATCACCATTCACGCAATAAGTAATTGGCAATTGTTTGTCCTTATTAAGCATATCCACTAATGGCTGAGAATCGTATAAGAGAAAACGAACAGGATTACTTGCCTGAATCAGGGAATAATTAGAAGATTCAAGATGGTATCTTTCCAGTTCATTGAACTTCTGTAAAAAAATATTCTTGTAATAGGTAATACTGAATTCCATCGCGATGTAATAATACGAATTTTCAAAAGCGGGTCGTTGTAGTGTCTGACTTTCTGGGATAGAAAATTTGGACAGAATAGGTCCACAGGTTATTAATCTGTTTCAATGGGCCGGCTGAAACTAATTCCCCTTATTCAACTTAAAGGGACTGTTGTCAAGACTGGTTTTGCAAATGTAATTATGTAGAAGTAATTGTATCCAGGAACAGATAAAGATCAGAATTATGAGAATCAGAATTGAACTTGGAAAATCAGGAAAAAAAACTTCGCGTCTAGTAGTGGATAATTAATATTAATTTGCTCAAATGTTAGTACAGATTAATATTGTAAATACTTAATTGAATTTTTAATATTATATTTTCGATAATTGATACCCGGTAGAGTCATATGTATATTAGTTTGACTGGAAATCTGTTTAACCTCCTGTAGATTCAATATCCATCATTAAAGAAGCGCTGATGATAGCCATTAGTGGCATAATGCTGGCAAATAAGATATAAAATGAACCTGTTAAAGTCATTCGGTAAATTTCTAAGTCGTTTGCTGAAAGCAGTTTTTCTACCCAAGAAGAATTGTTGTAAGTAATTCATAATCATGTATTAAAATTTATTTTATAAACATTTAGGGCTCTATTCTAAAAAAATAGCTATACTTTTGTTTCGTATTTCATGAAAAAGTTCATCGTAGCCATATTAGCCGTTTTATACCTCGGTACTTCAACCGGGGCAATGGTGCACATGCACTATTGCATGGGCAAACTGGCTGATTGGGGTTTGGGGCACAATAAATCCAAAACTTGCGGTAACTGCGGCATGGAGAAGTCTGAAGAAAAAGATAATGGCTGCTGCAAGGATGAACATAAGTTTGTGAAGAATGATAATGACCAGAAAACTGCTGAGTCATTCGTTACTAATTTTGCATTACAGGTTATTGACATACCGGTTGAATGTTTTACCAGTTCAGAAATCCTGGTTTCTTCTGTTACCGAAAAACATCCTGTAAGTCACGCTCCACCCCGAAGTAGCGGCGTTGCGGTGTACATCCGCAATTGTACTTTCCTTATTTAGAGATTATACTCATTGATGAGCCAGGTGTTCCTACACCGGGCTATTGGCATTTCTATATGCCGTTGTAATTCGTTTTCCAACATAGTAAAATAGTAAAAAATGAAATCAGTAAAAATGCTGATGATGGCGGCTTTGACCATCATGTCTGTTTCTGTATTTGCTCAGGAAAAAGCAGGCAAAAGAGACACATTGAAGCACACAAAACTTTATACCTGTTCAATGCATGACAGCATAGCTATGAAAAAGCCCGGTAACTGCCCGGTTTGCGGTATGAAACTGGAACGTTCACCAAAAGAGCAAATGAAAGCTGAAGTTGTAAAAAACTACTCCTGCCCGATGCACGCCGATGTGGTAAGTAATAAACCGGGAAAATGCACCAAATGTGGAATGGATTTAAACCTTTCACCAAAAGAAAAAATGAAAATGGAAGTAGTAAAAGCCTATGCATGTCCAATGAAATGTGAAGGCGATAAAACATACGACAAAGCCGGTAAATGCCCTAAATGCGGCATGGATTTAAAAGAAAAGAAAGAAGATCACAGCAATCATCAACATTAATCAAAATCATAAATAACTATGAACAAGATAATTTCAGCAATTGCAATTGTATCTGCACTTGTTTTTTCAGCCTGCAGCAACAGCAGCCCTAAAAATGAACATGAGGGGCACGATATGAGCAAAACGAGTACCGACACAACACAGCATGTATCTGCAACAGATGATAAGGATGTAAAGGCAGTTTCTGTTGTTTTTACGAATGTAGATGCCAAAGCAGCAGCATCCATAAAAGAAATTGTGGACCATTACCTGCATATCAAAAATGCCCTGGCCGGTGATAATGCCGGTGAAGCTGCGAGTGGAGCAAAAGCAATGGAAAATGCTATTGGCAAACTGGATAAATCATTATTGACGGCAGAACAAAAAACAGCCTACGATGCCAACGAAGCAGAAATGAAAGAACATGCAGAACATATAGCTAAGAACGGGGATAATATTAAGCATCAGCGGTCACATTTTGTAATGATGAGTGAAGTAGTTTATGACCTGGTGAAAAACTTCGGTGCTGGCCGCCCTCTTTATCATGACCATTGTCCAATGGCAAGGGACAACCAGGGTGCCATGTGGATTAGCGAAGTAAAGGAAATTAAAAACCCGTATTTCGGTTCCGGAATGTTCAAGTGCGGCAGAGTAGAGGAAGTAATTCAATAATGATTAATCAAACATCATGGTTCAGAAACTGATTGAACTGGCTTTACGCAACAGGCTGATTGTGCTGCTCCTGGCAGGCGGCCTGTTTGCGTATGGTATTTATTCTGTTAAGCAAAACCCGATTGATGCCATTCCGGATTTGAGTGAAAATCAGGTTATCGTCTTTACCGAATGGATGGGTCGAAGTCCGCAGGTAATGGAAGACCAGGTAACCTATCCTTTGGTTAGTAATCTGCAGGGTATCCCAAAGATTAAGAACATCCGGGGCACATCTATGTTCGGGATGAGTTTTGTATATGTGATTTTTGAAGACAATGTGGACATCTATTGGGCAAGAACAAGAGTACTGGAACGACTGAATTTTGCACAGCGGTTATTACCGCAGGGTGTAACCCCCACATTAGGGCCTGATGGCACGGGTGTAGGTCATGTTTACTGGTACCATTTAGATGCGCCGAAATTGGATCTGGGTGAGCAAAGAGCCTTGCAGGACTGGTATATCAAGTTTGCCTTGCAAACAGTGCCGGGTGTTGCAGAAGTAGCTTCATTTGGCGGATTTGAAAAGCAATACCAGTTGGTGGTTGACCCGGTAAAACTGCAGTTTTACAACATCTCGCTGATGGATGTAATGAATAAAGTAAAAGCGAATAACAATGATGTAGGCGGCAGAAAGTTTGAAATGGCAGATATGGCCTATATCATTCGGGGCCTCGGCTATATAAAAAGTAAGGAGGATGTTGAAAACATTGCACTCGCAAACTATAATGGTATCCCGGTTAGAGTAAAAGACATCGGCACAGTACAAATGGGTGGTGATTTACGTCTCGGCATCTTTGATATGGATGGGAAAGGTGAAGTGGTGGGCGGCATTGTAGTGATGCGGTATAATGAGAATGCCAATAAAGTAATTGAAGCTGTAAAAGCGAAAATGAAGGAAGTAGAAAAAGGATTGCCCGAAGGGGTGACATTTAAAACCTCCTATGATCGCAGCACTTTGATACAGGAAGCTATTGATTCGGTAAAAGGAACACTGATTGAAGAGATGATTGCTGTTTCTCTTATTGTTCTTATTTTTTTATTTCACTGGAGAAGTGCTGTAATTATCCTTATTCAATTACCTATTTCTGTAGCGGCCGGTTTTATATTCCTTGAAATGTTTGGTATTTCATCCAACATAATGTCATTAACAGGTATTGCACTGGCTATTGGCGTGGTGGTAGATGATGGTATTGTTATGGTGGAGAATGCTTACCGGCATATCAGTGAAGCGCAAACAGCAAAAATTAACTCATCCGACAAAGCATAAATATGGCAAAATTGCTCAAAAGAAATAAAGACCCGCTGACACCTGAAGAACGGAGTGAAATTATTGAGAAGTCATCCAAGCAGGTGGGCCCAGGTGTATTTTATTCTACCATCATCGTGGTTACTTCTTTTCTTCCGGTATTTCTGCTTACGGGTATGGAAGGCAAGCTCTTTCATCCGCTGGCATGGACAAAAACGTTCATCCTGCTGATCGATGCTTTTCTTGCTATCACTTTAACTCCTGTACTGATTTCATTTTTTCTCAAAGGCAGATTAAAGCCTGAAAGTGCCAATCCAATTACAAGAACGCTGGAAAGAATCTATACCCCAATCCTGAAGTGGTGTTTGAAGTGGCGTAAAACCACCATTGCGGTAAATATTATTGCCCTGGCAACCGGCATCATAATGATGACAAGGCTCGGCTCTGAATTTATGCCGCCGCTGGATGAAGGTTCCTTGCTCTTTATGCCTGTTACATTACCCGATGTGTCCAATTCAGAAGCTAAACGACTGCTGCAGGTGCAGGATAAAATCATCAGCACTGTTCCAGAAGTTTCACATGTACTGGGCAAGGCAGGCCGGGCAAATACGGCAACGGATAATTCACCTATCAGTATGATAGAAACCATTATTCTGCTGAAGCCAAAAAGCGAATGGAGAAAGGGAATGACGAAAGATGGTATCATCAATGAGCTAAATTCCAAAATGCAGATACCGGGTGTTACCAATGGATGGACACAACCTATTATTAACCGTATTAATATGCTTTCAACAGGTATTCGGACCGATGTTGGGTTAAAAGTGTATGGACAAAACTTAGACAGTATTTATGCCTTTGCCCAAATTATCAAAAAGCAATTGGAAGGTATTGAAGGCATAAAAGATTTGTATGTGGAACCCATCACCGGCGGTAAGTATGTTGACATTGCAGTGAAACGGGAGGAAATTGGCCGGTATGGACTGAGTGTGGATGATGTTAATACGGTCATTGAAAGTGCATTGGGAGGGATGAAGCTTACTACGACGATTGAAGGCCGCCAGCGCTTTTCAGTAAATGCTCGGTACGGTCAGGATTTCCGTAATAACCTGGAATCATTAAAGAGGTTACAGGTTCAGACGATGAATTTCGGTCCGATTCCCTTAGAGGCCGTCGCAGAAATAAAACTCAGCGATGGACCGCCAATGATTAATTCAGAAAATGCCATGCTCAGGGGCACCGTTCTTTTCAATGTAAGAGAAAGAGATTTGGGAAGCACCGTAAAAGAGGCACAGGAAAGATTAAACCAGATGATAACTAAACTTCCTAAAGGATATTTCCTGGAATGGAGCGGCCAGTGGGAAAACCAGATAAGGGCTAATCGTACATTGAAAATGATTTTGCCAATAGTCATTATCATCATTTTCATGGTATTGTATTTCACTTATCATTCTTTTAAAGAAGCTGCTATTACGATGATAACAGTTCCGTTTGCATTGATCGGTGGGGTTTTCATGGTTTATTTTTATGGCATTAATTTATCCGTTGCGGTGGCAGTAGGTTTTATCGCCTTGTTCGGGATGGCTATTGAAACTGCTATGCTCATGACAATCTACCTGAATGAGGCCATGAATAATATGGTGGCAAAACACGGCAACTCCAAAGCAACTTTAACACCAGCTATCATTCGTGAATTTGTAATAGAAGGTTCAGCAAAGAGATTAAGGCCAAAGCTGATGACCGTATCAGTTGGGCTTTTTGGTTTGATACCCATTCTCTGGGCTACGGGTGTAGGCAGCGATATAATGCGTCCCATCACTATTCCATTGATTGGCGGTACACTTTCATCTACCATTTATGTACTACTGATTACCCCTGTCATATTTGAAATGATTAAGGAAAGAGAATTAAAACGTAAAGGTAAAATTGAATTAATTGATGTTAAAGAATAAACTAATCCTGGCATTGTTTGCATCTGTGGTTGCTGGCAGCAGCCATTCGCAAATCTTAAAACTGGATGCTGTTATTGACAGCATCAAATCATCGCATCCTGTGGTTAAAATGTATGATAATGAAATACGTTCCATGGATGAAGCGGCTAAGGGTGCAAGAAGCTGGATGCCGCCGCAGGTAGGCATCGGCCAGTTTATGACACCCTATGATGTGCGGCTTTGGCATCGGGAAGGCGATATACCGGGTATGGGTTCTGTGATGGTGTCCGGCGAACAGATGTTCCCCAACCGAAAAAAGCTGGATGCAGATGAAAGGTATATGAAAGCTATGTCATCCGTGGAAAAGGAAAGAAAGAATGCCACACTCAATGAATTGATCAATGATGCAAAGCAGTTTTTTTACGAATGGATTATCCTGAAAAAGAAACTCGTGATACTGAGTGAAAACGAAAGGATTCTGGAATTCATGATTAAAAATGCGGAGATACGATATAGAAACGGGTTGGAGAAAATAAGCGCCTATTACAAAGCAAAAGCAGCATTGGGTGATGTAAAGAATATGCAACTTATGTTTGAAGCCGACATCAGGGAAAAACGCATCCGCCTTAATTCATTGATGGGCAGAAATGCCATGATAGAATTTGATATTGATACCACCTATTTATTAAGCGATTATTCAGCGCTTGTTTTTGACAGCACATTATTCTACACTAACCGGAGTGACCTGAAATCTCTAAACAAGGAAATCAACCTCACATTGCTGAAACAGGAAACAGAAAAAGCTGCACTCAAGCCCCAGTTTGGTATACGCTACGATAATATGATTGGTTTTGGCGGTCAGCCTATGCAGTACACCATCATGGGCATGGTACGGATTCCGATGGCAAAATGGTCATCTAAAATGAACAAGGCTAATATTGAAAGCCTGAAATGGAAAACCTATGCCATACAATCACAAAAGGAAATGATGGTGAATGAATATAGCGGCATGGCCTATGGCATGAGAAATGAACTTGATTTAAAGAAAAAGCAAATAAAACTGTACGAAGAAAATATTATTCCTGCTCTGCGGAATAATTACAAGACCATGCAACTGGGTTATGAGCAGAACACAGAAGAGTTATTTATGCTTTATGATGCATGGGAAACGTTGAATATGAAACAACTGGAATATGTGGATCTGCTCAACCAGGCATTGAAACTCCAGGTAACGATTGAAAGAATTATTGAAAAAAATTAAAACACCGCTGTATGCAAAGAAGAAACTTTTTGAAAATATCAGGCCTTAGTGCCGGTACGGTAGTAACAGGTGGTTCATTAGCCGGATTTCTGGTCAGTTGCAGTGGCTGTAAAAAGGAACATCACATGGGTTTAATGACGGAACCTGTAATGGTAACCGAAGGTGATTTTTCAACACTCCTTTCATTTCCCGCTCAGGCTGGATTGAATCAAACGCTTACGGCCCAGGCCACAACTGCCAATTTAAAGGGTACGACTATACCAGTATTAGGTTACCAACCAAACAGCCTGCTCGGCCCTACTTTCAAAGTAAATAAAGGGGATGCAGTGAATATTCTTTTACAGAATAATTTGTCTGAGCATACCAACATTCACTGGCACGGCTTAAAGATACCTGCACTTATGGATGGTCACCCTGATCAGTTAGCCAATGCAGGGGGAACATTTCGTTACCAGTTTACCATAAATCAACGAGCTGGTTTAAGCTGGTATCATCCGCATCCTCATGAAAAAACCGGTAAGCAGGTATTCCAGGGATTAGCTGGTTTATTCATTATTAATGACGCAGAGGAATCTGCGCTGAACCTCCCATCTGGTCAATACGAAATCCCATTGGTGATACAGGATAAACGCATCACTAATAGCGGAATAACTTATAATCCTTCTATGGAAGAAGTAATGGCTGGCTATATGGGTGACTCAATTGTAGTCAATGGCATTTACTCACCTTTTACAGATGTATCCACCCGGTATTACCGCCTTCGCTTATTGAATGGTTCTAATGCAAGGGTGTACAACCTTGCTCTCAGCAATAATGCCGACATAATAGTAATCGGTAATGATGGAGGCCTATTGAAAAATCCGGTTAATATAAGAGAAATTTTGATTGCGCCTGGTGAAAGATTGGACGTATTGGTCAACTTTAGCGGAGTAACAGTCGGTACTGAACTATTTTTAATGAGTAAAGAATTTGTACAGGGTGGCGCTGCACAGGGTAAGCAATCTTTCAGAATAATGAAGTTTAAAGTAACATCCACAGTTGCCGATCCATTTACAGTTCCTGCTAACCTGAGTGTAATTAGTAATATCCAGGTTTCATCAGCAGTAAAGACAAGAACATTTGATATTTCAAATGCAATGGAGCATCATGGATATCCCATGAATGACGGCATGCAGATGCGGCACCGTATCAACGGCAAATTATTTGACAGCAACCGTATTGACGAGAATGTTGCTGCCAATACTAATGAAATTTGGGTTTTTGACAACAGCAAAGGAGATGAACCACACCCTATGCACCTACATGGGGTATTTTTCCAGGTGCTTGACCGAACGGGTGGCAGGGGAACCAGGATAGCTTCAGAAAGCGGATGGAAGGATACGGTACTGGTAATGCCGGGTGAAACAGTAAGAGTACTTGTTCCATTTGAAAGCAATACCGGAAAGTTTGTATTCCATTGTCATAACCTGGAACACGAAGACGATGGCATGATGTTACAATATCAATTGAGTTAACCGGACATAAAATGAAGAAATTACTTTTATTCAGCCTCCTTGCTTTAATTGTTGCACTTGTAGCCTGTAACAGTGATAAGGATTCCCATAAAGGCCATCGGTCAGACGGGGCTAAAGAAATGTACACCTGCCCCATGCCGGAAGATTCAGTCTTCAGTGATAAACCCGGCACATGTCCAAAGTGCGGAATGGACTTGGTGAAAATGGAGGATCATAATCAGGAAAAGGAGAAAGCAGAATACACCTGCTCCATGCACCCCGAAGTAATAAGAGACAAACCCGGTGCTTGCCCAATCTGCGGAATGGACTTGGTGAAGAAGGAATCTGCCAACAATAATCCGGGTGATATTGAAATGGGATCATTGCTAAGACCAACCAACGAATTTGTAGTGTCATCCATTCCTGTTACCACCATTGAGCAACGGGGAGAACAGATTGAGATTGAAGCCCTGGGCAATATTGCTTATGACACAAGGCAGGTGGGAAGTATCTCAGCAAGAGTGTCAGGCAGAATTGAGAAGTTATATGTCCGCTATCGTTATCAGAAAATTGCCAAAGGCCAAAAGATATTGGATATATACAGCCCTGAATTACTTACTGCACAGCAGAATCTTTTGTTCCTGTTAAAGAATGATGCAGAAAACATCACATTTATTCAGGCTGCAAAGGAAAAACTATTGTTATTAGGTATGAGTAATGAACAGTTGGGGCAGGTAATAAAAGCCGGTCAGCCATCATTAACAATTGCTGTGTACAGTAATTACAGTGGACATATACATGAAGCAGCCAACGATGGCGGCATGAATAAAGAACCTGGTAATATGAGAGATATTTCTCTGATTACTGAAGAACTGACTTTGAAGGAAGGAATGTATGTGCAGAAGGGGCAGTCTGTTTTTACTGTTTTCAATCCGGACAGGGCCTGGGCTATATTAAATATATATGGCGAAAATCAATCGATGGTAAAAACAGGGAACACAGTACGGATTGTACCGGAAACTGCACCGGGGAAAGATTTCCGGGCAAGTATTGATTTCATAGAACCCTTTTACCGTAAAGAAAGTAAAACACTGACAGCCAGAGTATATTTCAATAACAGTGTTTTAAAAATCCCTGTTGGCAGCCAGGTGAAAGCAACCGTTTTCGGAAATACCAAAGAAGCTTATTGGTTACCAAAAGATGCTGTGCTTTCGTTAGGTATAGATAAAGTAGTGTTTCAAAAATCAGATGGAGGTTTTAAAGCGATGAAGATAATTACCGGCATCATTCATGAAAAACACATACAGGTGCTTAACGGGTTAACAACGGCAGATTCTGTAGCACTCAATGCACAATTCCTTATGGATAGCGAAAGTTTTATCAAAGTTAAAAACTGATTATGCGGTATATCACTATTATCACATTTCTATTATTTGTTCTGGCATCCTGCAAGAATAAAAATAAAATAGCAGCAGACCCCGACACTTATTATACCTGTTCTATGGATCCGCAGGTGGTGGAATACAAACCTGGCAAATGTCCCATTTGCAAAATGGATTTAACTCCGGTAAAGAAAAAGAACGGGGAGAATAAAGATGAATTGCAATTAAGCGAACAGCAAATTCAGTTAGGGAACATAACGACAGATACTATTAGGAATGGAACAATTGGCGACCAGTTGATTTTAACAGCCACATTGAATTTTGACCAGATGAAAACAACCTCGGTCAGTTCAAGAGTAATGGGCAGGGTTGAAAGATTGTTTTATAAAAATATGGGTGATTACGTTAAAAAAGGTTCACCCCTGTATGAGATTTACAGCGAGGATTTAAACAATGCAAAGCAGGAGTATCTTTTAGCATTGGATAAGAAAAGGGCATTTTCTGCTGAAACGGTGATTGACTTTGACCAGTTGATTCAGAGTGCCAGAAACAAACTGTTGCTTTGGGGTTTAAGTGAACCACAGATAGCAGAACTGACACAAACAGGAAAAGCATCACCAACCACTACATTTTACAGTACAGCAGGCGGCTATGTTACACAACTCGATATTCGGGAAGGTGATTATGTAATGGAAGGCGGTACAATTGTAAAACTGGCCGACCTTTCCACCTTGTGGGCAGAGGCACAGGTTTATACATCGCAAATGGCAGAAATAAATACCAACAGCATGGCTGTCGTTCAGTTGCCTGATTTTGACAATAAAGAAATCAAAGGAAGGATTGAATTTGTAAACCCGGAAATCAATCCTGACACACGAATCAATCTTATCCGGGTTTCCATCCCCAATCCGGGCAATCAGTTAAAACCCGGTATGCCTGCTTATGTATTATTGAAAAGTCCGCAGCGAAAATCAATAACCCTGCCGGTTGACGCAGTCATCCGGGATGGCAAAGGGGCAACTATTTGGTTACAGACGGAAAAAAACACATTTAAAAGTATAATGGTTCAGCCAGGTCTGGAAAGCGGTGATAGAATTGAGATTAAATCAGGTTTAAAAGAAGGAGATATAGTTGTATTAACAGGTGCATACCTTCTGCACAGCGAATATGTATTTAAAAAGGGAGCAGACCCAATGGCGGGACACAATCACTAATCAATTACTACATTATGGCCGAAGCAAAATATGTATCAGCATTACGGTTTAGATGGCTTACACCGCTATATGATTTTTTTGTCGGCGTCACCATGCCGGAAAGAAGGATTAAGCAAACTTTGATAAACACATCATTTCTCACTGATTATGCTGCAGTGCTTGATTTTGGTTGCGGAACAGGCACACTTACTATAATGGCAAAGGCGCATAGACCTTCAATCAATATAACCGGTATTGATATTGATAAGACGATACTTAAAAAGGCTTCTGAAAAAATCGGGGAGAAAGGAATGGAAATAAAGTTTATAGCGTATGAAGGGGAACATCTCCCTTTTGCTGATTCCAGCTTTGATCGCATTATTTCCTGTCTGGTATTTCATCATTTAGATACTACAGTCAAGCAAAAAGTGCTTGCAGAGTTATACAGAGTATCCAAAACCGGTGGGCAGATTATAATTGCAGATTTTGGCCGTTCAGCATCATGGTTTCAACGGATGTTATTTACTCTAATCCGTGGCTTAGATGGATTTAAGCCGACTGAAGCCAATGCGAGGGGTTTGATGCCTTCAATGATAAGTGATGCCGGATTTAATTATTCCGGAATAGAGCAAAAGTTTAAAACAATATTTGGCGAGGTTCAACTATTCAAAGCAATAAAACAATACTAAAATATGAAAAAGTCTTTTGTAACTGTTATTGTAACTGTTGTCTTTTTTCTGATTTATACCACAGGTGCTGCCCAGAAGGCAGGAGAAGTTTGTTATAATCCAAATCTAATAAAGGATACAACCAAGAAAAGCATCAAGTCAATGGCTTATGCCATAGTAAATGGAGATAGTATAAAAATCAATTATCATTCTCCCGGTGTTCGTAAAAGAATAATATGGGGCGGTCTTGTTCCTTTTGATGAAGTATGGGTAACCGGTGCACATGATGCCACTACCCTGGAAATGCCAAAGGTATTTGTCGTTAATGGCAAAGAAATACCAGCCGGTAAATATGCAATTTTCTCTATTCCCGGCAAAAAGGAATGGACGTTGATTATAAATAAAAACTGGGAACAGCATCTTGCCACAGAGTATGATGAAAGGGATGATATTGTCAGGATTAAAGTGAAACCGAAAAATGTTAATCACACGGAGCGATTGCAATATTTTATTGAAACAGGAAACAGCGAAACTGGCAAGATTGCTGTAGCATGGGAAAAGAGAAGAGTCGAGTTTGATTTCAGGTACGTAAAATAGTATAATCAATTAACAATCTGCTATGTTTAAAGAATTTCCATCGCTCCATCCCCTTGTAGTGCATTTCCCAATTGTGCTGATATTACTTGCAGCAGTTTTCCAGGTCGTGGTTGTATGGAAACCCCAGTGGCGGCAAATCCATTGGGCCACATTATTCATAATGGCAGGCGCATTCTTTTCTGCGCTTGCAGCCAGTACCATTTTTCACGCAATGCCTTCCGCGGATGCACCAAAGGCGGCTATGGAAATATTTGAAGAACATGAGAAATATGCCCAATTAACCTTGTGGATGTCAGGTATTACATTATTGCTTAAAAGTATCGGCATTTTCTTTAAAATCAACAGGCGCCTGTATGAAGTAATCGTACTCATCGCCGCAATCATCGCTGCTATTTTCCTCGCCATTGCGGGACATCATGGGGCAAAACTTACCCATGTAGCTGGTGTGGGGCCCATGGGCAGGTATTTAATGAAAGGCCATGGTGCCGGTCATGATGAAAAAAATATGGAAGGCATGGACATGGATGGAGACAGCACGACGCACATGAACGATTCCATGCCGGGGATGAAGAATATGCCCGGAATGGATACAATGAAAGGCATGAAGAACATGGATAACATGAATGACATGAAGGGAATGGACAACATGAAAGACATGAAGAATATGCCGGGGATGGATAAAATGAAAAAAATGAACGGTGATATGAAAGACATGAAGGATATGAAAAATATGCCCGGTATGGATACCATGAAAAACATGCAAGGTATGGACAATACTAAAGACATGAAGAATATGCCAGGAATGGATACTATGAAAAATATGAAGGGTATGGATAATATGAAAGACATGAAAGGAATGGATATGCCTGGTATGAATATGAAAAGTAATCCCATGGATACATTCCGCTTCCCCGATAATAATCCCGCCCGGAAAAAAGCAAAAAAGCCGATTAGACAATAAAACACTTCACTATGAAAAAGCTATTCTTTTTTTTATTGTTGATTCCTTTTTGCAGTATAGCCCAGGAAAATATATCCATGCAAATGCCGATGGGGAAAGAACCCGGAATGCGAAAATCTACTACTTACGATTATCCCCTGCAACCCGTGCAAACCAAACCGGGAATGGCCTACTCTGGAAAAAAAGTGGAGTATGATTTATATGTAACCGATACGATGGTAAACTTTACCGGAAAGCATCGTCATGCTATTGCGATCAACGGACAGATACCGGCTCCAATTCTTGAATTTACTGAAGGTGACACTGCAATCATCCGTGTGCACAACCTAATGAAGATGGAAACATCCATTCACTGGCATGGAATCTTATTGCCCAATAAAGAAGACGGCGTTCCTTACCTAACCACATCCCCTGTTGAACCGGGTGAAATATATACCTTCACTTTTCCGCTTATTCAAAGCGGCACTTACTGGTACCACTCTCATACTATGCTGCAGGAGCAAAGCGGCTTATATGGTTCAATCGTAATTCACCCTGCTCAGCCAGAACCTGAACTAAAAGAATACGTTTTATTGTTATCAGACTGGACGGACGAAAACCCACACCAGGTGTTACGTTACCTGAAACGTGGCGGCGAATGGTATGCCATCAAAAAAGGTGCATTACAAAGCTATGGCGAAGCCATTGCTGCCGGTTCATTTAAAGACAAATTAAAACAGGAATGGCAGCGTATGCCGGCTATGGATGTGTCAGATGTGTATTACCATAAATTCCTGATGAATGGGCAGGAAAAAAATTATTTCAAAGACGCAAAACCCGGCGAGGTAATAAGGCTACGCATCATAAACGGTTCCGCTTCGTCTTATTTTACTCTCCAATATGGAATGAGTTATATGCGGCTGATTGCGGCAGATGGAATAAACGTTACACCTGTTTCTGTAACCAAACTAGAAATTGCTACCGCAGAGACTTATGATATTTTAATTACTGTTCCGGGATCCGGTGCTGCCGAATTAAGAGCCACGTCATGGGATGTAGTAGGCTTTTCATCAGGTTATTTTGGGAACGGTCCTATAATGAATGCACCTGATATTCCCAAACTTGACTATTTTAAAATGATGAGGGAAATGGGCAGCATGAATATGAATGGTATGAACATGGAGGGCATGGACATGAAGAACATGGATATGAAAGAAATGAAAATGCCATCTGATACTTCAGGCCGAAAAATGAATATGGACATGGGTAATATGGATGGCATGAATATGAACAATATGCAGGGAATGAATATGGATATGCCAGGGGAATTTAATTATAATATGTTGCGGGCATTGCATCCGACTACATTAGATTCAACCTTGAAACCAAGAGAAATTAAATTAACTCTTACTGGGAATATGTTGCGCTATGTATGGTCATTCGATTTTAAAACTTTATCTGTTGCCGATAAAATCATTATCCATAAAGGTGAGCGGGTAAGATTTGTTTTAACCAATAATACCATGATGCGCCACCCTCTGCACCTGCACGGCCACTTCTTCCGCTTTATCAACAGTCAGGGCGAGTATTCACCCTTGAAACATTCGTTTGACATTCAACCAATGCAAACTGTTACAATCGAGTTTGAAGCAAATGAAGAGAAAGATTGGTTTTTTCATTGTCACATTCTTTATCACATGATGGCCGGCATGGCCCGTATTGTAAGCTATGAAGGAAGTGACCAAAATGAATTCGCCAAAACCGGTTACAAAGAATTAAAAAAAGAAGACAATGTACTTTATCCCTGGTTCGACCTATCTGTACATTCTCAGGGTGCCTGGTTATCCGGCAATATATCCAACAACAAAAACGTATTGGAGTTTGAAGGAAGGACAAGTTGGAAGGGTGATTATGAAACAGAAACCCATCTGCTCCGCTATTTGGACAAAAAACAATACTTAGCTTTTTATATTGGTTTTGACTATCGAAAAAACAAGACACTCCCTTTGGCCAATAAGCCCAATAGCAAAGACAATCGCCGGGTTTTTGATGCTGGCTTTTACTATTTATTGCCGATGCTTATACGTTCTGAATGGCGTATAGACCATACCGGCAAACTGCGACTCCAATTGGAAAGAAGGGACATACCACTTAGTAACAATTTCTTTTTCGATTTCCGGGCAAATACTGATAGAGAATATGCTGTCGGTTTCCGGTATATGATAGCAAAACCTCTTTCAATAAGCACAAATTATGACAGCGATTATAAATGGGGAATTGGATTGACGTGGCATTATTAATTAAACAAGCATGAACAAAGTTGTAAAATTAGCGTCAATGCAAAAAGATTCGTTTCAAATAATGGTATACGTAAAAATAACTGAAGCATCAATATTGAAACACTTCTAAAACAATATTTATGGAAATGGAACATTCAAAACAATCGCATCAGCAAGCATCCGGCAATAAACACTACAAAAAATTATTGCTCATGACTATCCTCTCTTTTATTGTCATGTATGTTCTTATGTACTCAATGGTAGATGTTTTTTCCAATGTAATCCCAATGTAAACCAGTTTTACATGGCAGGCCTTATGACCATGCCAATGGTTATCATTGAACTTGCCGTAATGGGAGGCATGTACATGAAAAAGAAAGTGAATGTTATCATTTTTGCTATAAGTTTTATTCTCTTAATTGGCTTCTTTTTATGTATCAGGTATCAGGTTGGAGTATCGGAAAAACAATTTTTGAAGGGGATGATCCCACACCATGCCGCCGCAATTTTAATGGCAGAAAAAGTTGACAAAAATGACCCTGTGATAAGAAAACTAACTGATGATATTATTTCAAGCCAGCAAGCGGAAATAGAGCTGATGAAAGCGAAATTGAAAGAGATGAAATAACAACTTTTTATAGGATCTTTAAAGGGTACAATAAAATATTATGCAATACCAAAACGATAGTCAGCCAACTGGTACTCTATATACCTGCCCGATGCATCCTGAAGTTGTTCAGGACAAACCAGGGAATTGTCCTAAATGCGGAATGAATCTCGTTCCGGTTAATAAGAAGGCGGGTGAAGAGCATTCGCATCACCATCCTACAGAACAGAAAAGAGAATTGCATTCGGGGCATGAGCAACCTGCTGCTCGGGTTGTAGACATTGCTATGGCGAAGGGGTTTCAAAAATACACCTGCCCTATGCACCCGCAGGTCGTGCAGGATGAGCCGGGCAAATGCCCATTGTGTGGTATGACTTTAGTCCCCCTAACCAAACCAAAAGATGGAGCAACACATTCCTCCCATTCCTCAGGTATTGCTGATTTTAAAAAACGATTTTATGTAGTGCTGGTATTAACCATTCCCATTATGCTGCTATCAGAGATGATTCAGCATTGGTTGAATATCCATATCAGTTTTCCCGGTTCAAAATATGTATTACTTGCTTTAGCCTCTGTTGTTTTCTTTTACGGCGGCTGGCCTTTTCTGAAAGGGCTGGTAGGTGAAATAAGGGTAAAGAACCCCGGCATGATGACCCTGATTGGTTTTGCCATCTCAGCAGCCTACATCTACAGTGCAGCGACTGTGTTTGGATTGAAGGGGATGGATTTTTTTTGGGAACTGGCGACACTTATTCTAATAATGCTGTTAGGGCATTGGATTGAAATGAAATCAGTTGCCGGTGCATCGAGGGAATTGGAATTATTGGTTCAGTTAATGCCAGATGATGCTCACTTAGTGAATGGTGAAAAAGTAACTGATGTAAAAACTGAAACCCTGAAAGAGAATGATATTATTCTGATAAAACCAGGGGAAAAAGTTGCAGCCGATGGCGTCATCACAGAAGGAGAAAGTTATCTGAATGAATCCATGCTTACCGGTGAATCAAAGCCGGTGGAAAAAGGAAAAGGAGATAAAGTGATTGCGGGTTCTATTAATGGAAATGGATCTATTAAAGTTACCGTATCGCATGGGGCGAAAGATTCATATCTCTCACAAGTCATAAAGCTGGTTGATGATGCACAAAAGTCAAAATCTAAAACCCAGTTGATAGCAGACAAGGCTGCAAAATGGTTAACAGCGATTGCGATTATTGCAGGCATTGGCACATTTTTATATTGGTACTTAACAGGTCAAACGTTGGCTTTTGCCATGGAAAGAATGGTGACAGTAATTGTTATTTGCTGCCCCCATGCTTTAGGATTGGCAGTGCCCTTGGTCGTTGCCAAATCAACAGCATTATCAGCGAAAAGCGGCCTGCTGATTAAAAACAGGACAGCATTTGAAAATGCAAGAAAAATCACCACTATTGTATTTGACAAAACCGGTACACTAACCGTAGGAAAATTTGAGGTATCAAAAATTATTTCCCTAAAGAAAGACCTGGATGAAAATGATGTCATTCGCCTGGCATCTGCATTAGAACAAAAATCTGAGCATCCCATTGCAACAGGCATCCTGCAAAAAGCTAAAGACTTGTCTATCACAATTCCGGCAACAGAAAACTTTAATGCCATTACCGGTAAAGGCGTTGAGGCCACAGTAGAAGGCAAAAAAGTATTGGTAGTAAGCCCCGGTTATTTAAAAGAAAATAATATTGTTGTTCCTGATGGATTTACAGCTAATGATACAGAAACCGTTGTGTTTGTACTTATCAATAATGAATTGTCAGGATACATTGCATTATCAGATGAGATAAGACCTGAATCAGCAGAAGCTATTAAAACGTTGAAACAAAATAATATTAAATCAATATTGCTGACAGGCGACAATAATAAAGTAGCGGCAAGTGTAAGCAAAACATTGGGCATGGATAGTTTTTTTGCAGAAGTGTTGCCGCATCAGAAATTAGATAAGATAAAGGAGTTGCAAAACAAAGGAGAATATGTAGCCATGACAGGCGATGGTGTAAATGATGCCCCGGCTTTGGCCATTGCTGATATTGGCATCGCTGTTGGTAGCGGCAGTGATATAGCAGCCGAAACAGCGGGTATAGTTTTAGTCAATAGCAACCCGAAAGATGTAGTTAATCTTATTTTATTTGGGAAAGCCACTTATCGGAAAATGATTCAGAATTTAATATGGGCGACAGGTTACAATGTAGTGGCCTTGCCGCTGGCTGCAGGTGTATTGTACAAAATGGGCATATTACTAAGCCCTGCTGCCGGTGCTGTTCTAATGAGTGTGAGTACCGTTGTGGTAGCTATTAATGCAAGTATGCTGAAAGTAAAAGGATGAGTAGTTTATTTCATTCAAGGAAAATTATAAACAATTATGAAAGGGATATTTTTGGAGTGATCGCATTTTTGTATTAAACAATCTGACATAGCAGGAAAAGCTGTGGTATTTTTCTCCTGATGCCCTGCGTAATAAATGTAATTTTGTGAGCAACTTCTATTTTTAAAACAGTGTATGAGAAGACTGTTATTTTACATATTGCTAATATGGAATTGCACAAATACCCAAAACGTTTTTAGCCAGAGAGATACTTCCCGGCCACTTATCAGCAGACCCCTGCATAACCCGCCTGAAATAATTAACAGCTATACGGAAGTATTGCAATTTGATATTTGTACCAACGCTATAACAGTTTCTAACGATTCATCTTTTAAAACCGGTGATACAGTTTTGATTATTCAGATGAAAGGGGCAGTAATTGATACAACTAATACAGCATCTTTTGGAACAATTCTCAGCTATGGAAATTGCGGGAATTATGAGTTTAACTATATCGTCCGAAAATCCGGCAATACTATTACTTTAAAGAACAGGCTTACAAAGTCATACGATATTCCGAATGGCATTGTACAACTTATAAGGGTTCCTTTATTAGATAATGCGACATTTTCCGACGGTTTGACTTGTTTACCCTGGAACGGAACCAAGGGTGGCGTATTAGCTGTGATAGCAAAAAATGGTTTAAGTAGCCTGGCTGATATTGATGTAACGGGGCGTGGTTTCAGAGGAGGAGAAGGCTATAATGCAATTTTGCCGCCATTGAATTGCTCGGAAAATAATTATTACTATTCATCTGCAAGCCAGTTGGCCGCATTTAAAGGAGAAAGTATTGCTTCACTTTCTTCTGCCATAATTAAGGGCAAAGGAAATGCCGCCAACGCCGGTGGCGGCGGATTAAGCCATAACAGCGGAGGAGGTGGTGGTGGTAATGGGGGATCCGGGGGATTTGGGGGGTATCAGACAGACAGTTGTGGTAATCCTCCGTTCGATAACAGAGGTATCGGTGCAAGAAGCCTTTTTTATAACGCTTCAGCAGATAAAATTTTTATGGGCGGTGGCGGTGGAAACGGGCACACTGATAATATTGATAATAACAGTCCGGCTACAGTTGGTGGCAGTGGCGGAGGTATTATAATTATCATAGCAGATAGCCTTGATTTAAGCTCTCATCATAGTATAACAGCAATTGGTAATTCTGGAACTTATTGTTATTCGCCTAACTGTAATGATGGCATGGGCGGTGGTGGCGGCGGTGGAACTATACTGCTTGATATAAAGAAATTATCTGGTGTCACCGTAGTAAATGCCTCCGGCGGAGATGGTGCAAATGTTTTATCGCCTGTTATACCAGGAGGAAGACCGGGACCTGGCGGCGGTGGTGGTGGCGGGGTAATTTTTATAAGCGACCCATCTTTACCTGCCAGCATGTCTACCATAGTAGCCGGAGGTATCAATGGAGCCGTTGTTCTGGATGGCAATAATCCCTGGGGCTCAACTAAGGGAACAGATGGCCTGCAATTTTATAATCTAACATTACCTTTGGATACTGTTTTGTTTAAGCCCAATATAGACTCTGTCAAAATAAAAGATTCTGCAACAAGTTGCAATAGTTATGATTTTAGAGGATTAGGATATACAAATACATACCCGATAGCAACCTGGCAATGGAATTTTGCTGATGGTGGTACAGCCCTTACACAAAACGCTACTCATGATTTCTTGACAAGCGGGACATTCCCTGTAAAACTGATTATTACAGATATAAATGGATGTAAGGATAGCATTACAAAAAATATAACCAGTACGGCTATTACCGTTGATGCTGGAACAGGTAATACCATCTGCACTTCGACATCGATCATTTTACAGGGAAGTGTAAACGGCGCTACTCAATATACCTGGAGTCCGGCAGTCTATCTCAGTAACCCAACTATTCTTAATCCTGTGGCAACACCACCTGTTACAACACTATTCTATTTGACTGTGACAAATTCGCAAGGGTGCATAGCGAAAGATTCTGTACTAATAAATGTATTCTCTCCAAATGGCTCGATCACATCTCCTCTTGACCTGATACCTTCCGCTTTTACGCCCAATAATGACGGACTTAATGATTGCTTTGGTATAAAGTATCCTGCAACTATTATTGAGATCGAGTTCAGCATTTTCAATCGGTGGGGTGAAGAGGTATTTCATACAACGAATCCATCTGACTGTTGGGATGGAAAATACAAAGGAATCCCCCAAAACACAGCGGTATTTATTTACATGATCAAGGCCAGAACTACATGTCAGCCTTCAGTCTTTAAAAAGGGAACCCTAATTCTACTTAGATAATTCAATTTGACAAATTAAAAGATGATCCTTTATATAAACTGGAATATTGACCCCGAAATATTTAGAATTGGTGGATTTGCGTTAAGGTACTATTCTTTAATGTTTGTGTTGGCATTTTTAAGTAGTTATCTTATTATGTCGAAGATTTATGTAAAGGAAAGAGTTCCAATTCAATTGTTGAATAAACTTGCGCTATTTGTTTTCATTGGAACATTAGTTGGAGCCCGGTTGGGGCATACATTATTCTACGAATTTGCTTATTACAAAAATCATTTATTAGAAATTATCCTCCCCTTTCGGATTGCAAATGGCAAATTTGAGTTAACGGGTTACCAGGGACTGGCAAGTCACGGCGGTGCTATTGGTATTATTGCTGCTGTATTATTGTATTGCAGAAAATACAAGCAATCGTTTTTATGGATCATGGACCGCCTGGGAATTGTAGTAGCTCTTTCCGCTTTTTTTATCCGGATGGGCAACCTTTTTAATTCTGAGATAATCGGGAAACCATCAGATGTTTCATGGGCATTTATTTTTGAAAAGGTCGATATGATTCCCCGCCACCCGGCACAATTATACGAGGCCATATCGTATTTTGTCATTTTTTGTATTTTATGGTACCTCTATAAATACAAAGCGACGCGATTCAAAAATGGATTTCTTTTAGGATGCTTTTTGACAATGCTCTTTTCGGTCAGATTTTTAATCGAGTTTGTCAAAGAAAATCAGGAGCCTTTTGAAAATACATTTGCGATAAATATGGGTCAGATACTTAGCATCCCTTTTATTGTCGCTGGTATTTATCTAATGATCTCAAAATCAAGGCAAAAAAGTATTAAAAAGGGTAATTTTTCTTAAGCAACTCAGTTATAAAAACTATCTTTATGCGTGGCTATTTAAAAAAATGGAATATGAAAACAATTTACGTGTTAGTAATAACTTCCCTGCTTATCGCAGCCTGTAATAAAAGTAATAGTTCCAGCGAAACTATAGCACCAGCTGACCTTACTGCAGCCACTGCCATGTCATCCCGGCTTACCGATATGCAAACAGTACTCAATAATTTAATAGCAGCACCGACTCTTTCCCAACGGCAATATTGGGACAGTGCCTATCATCATCATGATTCGCTTTTCTGGCACCATCATAATATTTATCATCATAGCACTTATTCGCATGATGATCATAGTCACCATTGGGTGCCCTATGACCCCACTATTAATCACCACAATCATCATCACCATCCTTATCCCGGACATTTAAACGATTCATTGGTTACTTCTACGAATAGTCACCATCACACGAATTGCGATCATCATCCCGGACATCATATTTGTCACCACCATACAATGGATTCCCTGCATCACGTTCACAACTTGCACCATCCGTAATATCGAATAAATTTAAACGATAGTGTAATAATGAATAGAAGCCGGATACTCAGCCTTTCATTATTACTGCTGTTATTGGGCTGCAAAGGGCGGGGCAAGGATAAGGATGTTATTGTCCCTGATAGCCCTTTTGATAAGGTGAAATTAACTGACCTGGAGAATAAAACGATTGACCTCAGAAAATATGCAGGAAAAACGATCTTCCTTAACTTTTGGGCTAGCTGGTGTAAGCCCTGTCTTGCAGAAATGTCCTCGATTCAAAAAGCCCAGGATATATTGCAGCATAAGGACGTGGTATTTTTAATGGCTTCCGGCGAAAGCACCGAAGAAATTAATTCATTTCGAAATGTCCACAGCTATAAATTTAATTATACCCGGATTGAAAACAGCGAAGAAATAAATATCCAGGGCTTGCCTACTACTTTTATTTTTGATCCAAGAGGTCAGTTGGTTTTTGCTGAAATGGGTTCCAGAAAATGGGATGATAAAGATAATATTGATATGATACTAAAAATTGCAAATAAAAAATGAATAAGCTATTAAATGCATTATTGCTCTTTATCGTATTTGCTTCGTGCAAAAACACTTCAACTAAAACAGATAATAAAATAGCTGATTCTACTGGCAATGTAGGTAGCAACATAGAGCATCTTTCTTCTCCTGCTGACTCTGTCAGCGCCGAACCTTATTTGTTTACGGATAAGAATGGGGTAGTCTATTTGTCATGGATTGAAAAAACGGAGAAAGGCAGCTCTTTGAAATTTTCTACATTAAAGAATGAGCAGTGGACTGAATCCAAAGTGATCAGTTCTGGTGATAACTGGTTTGTTAATTGGGCCGATTATCCTTTACTGGCTTCGGATGGTGCAAAAAGCATGGTTGCGCATTTTTTAGAAAAAAGTGAAACAGGTAAATATACTTACGATATTAAGTTAGTTAGTTCAGCAGACGGGGGAAAGTCGTGGAACGCTTCTAAAATTCTTCATGATGATGGGAAGAAGGCCGAGCATGGTTTTGTCTCCATGATACCCTATGGTGAGAACTACTTTATATCGTGGCTGGATGGAAGGAACGCTGCAATGGAAGGCGAGAAAGCTCATGACGGAGGACATCACGGGCAAATGACTATACGTGGTGCGATAGTAGATAAAGCAGGAAATAAATCCAGCGAATGGGAACTGGATAACAGAGTATGTGACTGTTGCCAGACAAGTGCCGCCATCACGACCAATGGGCCAGTTGTAGTCTATAGGGATAGGTCGGAGAAAGAAATAAGAGATATTTCCATAGTTCGCTTGGTAAATGGTCAATGGACTTCACCCAAGTCTGTTTTTTCTGACAACTGGACCATTGACGGATGTCCCGTGAACGGACCAAGAGCTGATGCGCTGGACAATAATCTTGCTGTGGCGTGGTTTTCATCACCCGATAAGAATGCTCAGGTGAATGTCATTTTCTCTCCAGACGGAGGTGCTACGTTTAATGCGCCTGTTCGTATTGATGAAGGAAAAGGGATTGGCCGTGTAGATGTTGTAATGTTGGACGAAAAAACTGCAATGGTCAGTTGGATGGAAGGGGCCGTGATAAAAGCAGTGAAAGTTTACAAGGATGGAAAAAAAGAAGCTTCTATAGCAATTGCTTCCTCGGCAGAATCAAGGTCAAGTGGATTTCCGCAGATGACAAAATCAGGTAATACTTTAATTTTTGCATGGACAGATGATAAGGAGAAGACAATTAAAGTAGCAAAGTTTTCTTTAAAATGAGGGTTGCTGGTCTTTATCAAAATCATGCAAAACCTTCATAAATGCAACCACATTGTCATTTTAGGAGCCATTAAATATGAAAATTGCAACATAAACCGCTATTTTTGCAACCAATGAAATTTCTCTTCTTCATAATGAGCTTTTTCCTTCTTTACCTGTCATGCCTTCCATGCGATGACAGTAAGGAATATAATGAAAAGGCTCCGGTAGAAATTTCTGGTAAAAGTCATCAGCAGGAAAACCACCCTGAGTCAGAAACCTGTACACCTTTTTGTAGTTGTTCCTGCTGCCCTGCTTCAGCATTTTTTTCTCCTTTTTCAAAAGTACAGGGGTCAATTATTGCTTTCAGTTCAACCAAGTACTCTCTCTACGACATAACCTTTCATTCTGAGGTTTCCACTTCCATCTGGCAACCGCCGAAATTATCATAAGACTACTTACTTAGGAAGGTTGGCCAGTATCATGGATACTGGTAGTGCTCATTGTATGTAACAATTACATCCATTGAAGAAATCAAAAATGAAAAGCGGTAAAGCAAAGCCCTTAACCGGAGCTTCTACTATAAGATACCTATTTTATGTAGTCATCAGTATTGTATTGCTGCTGGCTATTGCTGGCCTTATAATTCGACATATCCGCCATATCTCAAAATAGTAAAATCATGTTTGAAAAAATCATCAAATTCTCTATAAAAAATAAAATGGCCGTTGGAGCCATGACAGCACTGTTAGTTATTTGGGGAGTTTACTCTTTAAGCCGGTTGCCGATTGATGCTGTTCCGGACATAACTAATAACCAGGTACAAGTGATTACGCTTGCTCCCACATTAGGTGCACAAGAGGTAGAACAGATCATTACTGCACCTATCGAACTATCAATGGCTAATGTTCCTGATGTAATTGAAAAAAGATCTATTTCCCGATCTGGTATTTCTGTTATCACAATAGTATTCAAGGATAAGGTGGACGTTTATTGGGCAAGAGCACAAATAAATGAAAGATTAAAAGAAGCCGAAGCCAAAATCCCACAAGGTGTTGGAGAGCCTTCATTAGCTCCGATCACAACAGGGCTTGGGGAAATTTATCAATATGTCCTGCATACCAAGCCGGGTTATGAAAAGAAATATTCTGCTATGGATCTGCGTACGATGCAGGATTGGATCATTAAAACTCAATTAGCAGGTACACCTGGAGTGGCTGAAGTAAGCGGATGGGGCGGTTACGTAAAACAATATGAAATAGCTGTTGACAATGAGAAATTGAATTCCCTTAACCTGACTGTTGTTGACTTATTTGAAGCCCTGGAGAAAAACAATGAAAACACCGGGGGCTCTTATATTGAACAACGCAACAATACTTATTTTATCAGAGGCTTGGGTCAAGTAAAATCATTGACTGACATTGAAAAAATTGTTGTTAAAAACATCAATAATATACCGATACTGATTAGGGATGTAGCTACAGTGCAATTTGGAAATGCAACACGATACGGCGCAGTTACACGAAATGGCGAAGGCGAAGTAGTGGCAGGTATTACTTTAATGCTAAAAGGAGAAAACTTTAACCAGGTAATTAAAAATGTAAAAGAACGAATGGTACAGGTTCAAAAATCATTACCTGAAGGCGTCGTTATTGAACCGTTTATAGACAGAACAGAATTGGTAGGAAGAGCAATTGGCACAGTAAAAACCAATTTAATTGAAGGCGCCTTGATCGTAATATTTATCCTGGTGCTGCTTTTAGGAAACCTGAGAGCTGGGCTTATTGTAGCATCAGTGATTCCTCTGTCTATGCTTTTTGCATTTTCATTAATGAAGTTGTTTGGTGTTTCAGGAAATCTCATGAGTTTGGGCGCTATTGATTTCGGATTGATCGTAGATGGGGCAGTAATTATTGTTGAAAGTGTAGTTCACCGGATATTCATGAGTAAGCATCATCATCAGGGGATTACTAAATTATCCAAACAGCAAATGGATGGAGAAGTGTTTGAAAGCTCAAAGCGCATGATGAATTCGGCTGCTTTTGGGCAAATCATAATTCTGATTGTTTATTTACCCTTGCTGTCTCTTATTGGAATTGAAGGAAAAATGTTCAAGCCTATGGCACAAACAGTCGCATTTGCGATACTTGGGGCATTTATTCTTTCACTGACCTATGTGCCCATGATGAGTGCATTATTTCTGAGCAGGAAGACAACACACAAACGGAATATATCAGACAAGTTAATAGATTTTCTGAAACGCATCTATACTCCGATGCTTGTTGCAGTATTAAAATTTAAGAGGCTGACAGTTGCTATTGCAATTGTTCTTTTTGTCATAACAATCTGGGTTTTCAGCAAAATGGGAGGCGAATTTATACCGAACCTTGAAGAAGGCGATTTGACTGTAGAAATAAGCATGGCTCAAGGAACATCTTTGACGCAAGTGGTAGAAACGTTTGGTAAAGCCGAGAAAATATTAAAGGAAAATTTTCCGGAAGTAAAACAAGCTGTTACAAGAATAGGAAGCTCTGAAATTCCTACCGATCCTATGCCAATAGAACGAGGGGATATGATGGTAGCTATGAAACCGAAGGGAGAATGGAAAACTGCCAGGACAAGAGAAGAAATGATGGAGAAAATGGAAAAAGCACTTTCTGTATTACCCGGTGTAAATATGGAGATAACACAGCCCATGCAAATGAGGTTTAATGAGCTTATGACCGGCATAAGACAAGATGTTGCCATTAAAATTTATGGAGACGACCTGGATATATTAACGCAACAGGCGAATAAAGTTGCCAAACTAATCGCACCAATAAAGGGAGTGGGAGAACCTTTTGTAGAAAAAGTAACGGGCTTGCCCCAGGTAATTGTTGAATATAACCGTGATAAAATGGCGCAATACGGTTTAAACATTAGTGATGTAAATATGATATTGAAAACAGCTTTTGCCGGCAATGTATCGGGAGTTGTGTTTGAAGGTGAAAAGCGATTTGATATGGTCGTCAGGCTACAAAGAAGTCTGAGAGAAAATATTATCAATATTGAGAACCTCTATATTCCACTTCCTTCGGGAAGTAAAGTGCCCTTAGATCAAGTTGCAAATGTACAATTTAAAGATGCTCCTGCCCAGGTTTCAAGGGAGGATGGGAAACGAAGAATTTATGTTGGCTTCAATGTTCGTGGACGGGATGTAGAAAGCACCGTTGCAGATATTCAACAAACCTTGGATCAAAAATTAAAATTACCAACGGGGTATTATATAACCTATGGCGGACAGTTTCAGAATTTGAAAGAAGCCAAACAGCGATTGTCGGTAGCTGTACCTGTAGCGATGTTTTTAATTCTTTTGATATTGTATATCACTTTCAGGTCTTTCTCCCAGATGCTTCTAATTTTTACGGCTGTTCCATTAGCAACCATAGGAGGCGTTTTCGCTCTATTGGTCAGGGGAATGCCGTTCAGCATCTCAGCAGGTGTTGGATTTATTGCCCTTTTTGGTGTAGCAGTATTGAATGGTATCGTATTGATTGGATACTTTAACCAGTTGAAAAAGGAGGGTATGACAGATATTTATCAGAGAGTGATAGAAGGAACCAGAGTTAGACTAAGGCCCGTAATTATGACTGCCGCTGTAGCGTCATTAGGCTTTTTACCGATGGCCCTATCATCTGGTGCAGGAGCCGAAGTTCAAAAGCCATTGGCAACAGTCGTTATCGGGGGCCTAATAACAGCTACTATCCTTACTTTATTTGTATTACCAGCCTTGTACATTCTGTTTTCAAGTAAAATAAAATTCAAAAAGAAAGGTATGAAAACTATCCCTCCTGTTTCTGCAATTATAATTATGATATTATTCTGTATCCTTCCTGCAACTATAATTAAGGCACAGAAAGTTCAAAAATCACTGGAAGAAACGATCAATATTGCTGTACAAAACAATTACCAGCTTAAATCTTCTTCCTTGATTGTCAGACAAAATCAATTGTTACAAAGAACGGCTTACGATATTGAAAAAACTAATTTCCTGGTAACGCAAGACCCCACAGGTGGAGGCAACATTGATAACAGCATTGGCTTTACTCAAACAATCTCACTGCCCGGAAAATATAAAGCTCAAAGTAACGCCTTGCGTCAGCAAACAATTTTGTCTGAAAAGTCGTTAGAGGTGACGAAATATGAACTGATAAGAGATGTGAAACTTGCATATTATAACCTCATTTATGGGCAGGAAAAACTAAAATTATTGGGCTATCAGGACAGTTTATACAAAAACTTTAGTACAAGGGCCCAAGTACGCTTCAATACTGGTGAAACATCGAATCTTGAGAGATTAACGGCTGAAACAAAGTATCGTGAAATTCAACTACAAATGCGGCAAGCTGGAACAGATATTCTCATCAATCAACTGGCATTGCAGAAATTATTGAATACTACCGATACAATTCAGCCATCCAATTCAGAGTTTTATAAGCTTGCGGAAAATTTTTCGTTGGACACTGCCGGCTTGAATAATCATCCAATAATTGGTTATTATAAACAAAGAATTACTGTTGCCGAAGCTGAAACGAACGCCGAGAAGAAAAAATTGCTGCCGGATTTCAATGTTGGCTATTCCCATCAATTTGTAATCAAGGGATTTGATCCCGCTAAAATTAACAGGGGCTATACACCTTCAACCCGTATCGCTGGTTTGCAGTTGGGTGTTGCAGTTCCCATTTTTTCTAAATCTCAAAGGGCTAAAATAGAGGCTTCAAAAGTTCAAACTCAGGTTGCACAGACAGAAGCACAACTTGTATCAGTTAATTTGAATAATTCTTATTACCAGCTGCTAAATGAATATTTAAAGCTTCAACAGGCAATAGACTATTATCGGTCAATCGGCAATACCCAGGCAAATGAGTTATTGAGGATTTCCCGCTTTTCATACGAAAAGGGAGAAATCGGATACATTGAGTTTATCCAAAACATCACCCAAGCAATTTCAACTCAATTAAATTATATAGAAGCAGTACGTGAATACAATGAAGTGATCATCCAATTAAATTCTTTAAAAAGCAAATAATATGAGCGTAATTAATAAATTCAAAATTGTAAGCATGATTAAGTTAAAAGCAATTAGTATAATTATCACTGCTTTGATGATTGCTTCCTGCAATTCATCAGGTAAAAAAGAAATCGAAACTTCCGACAGCACGGAGATAAACAAAAAGCAAACGACGGAAAAAGTAGAAGAAGAACATAGTGAGGCTATTGAACTTACCGATGAGCAAATGAAAGCCGTTGGAATAGAGATAAGTAAGGTTGAATTAAAAAACCTAAGCAGTGTTGTTAAAGCAAGTGGTCAGCTTGAGGTTCCTCCGCAAAACAAGGCAGATGTTACTTCTTTGGTCGGAGGTGTTATCAAAAGAATTTTTGTTTTGGAAGGTAACTATGTAAATAAAGGACAAACTGTTGCGATGATTGAAAACCCTGAATTCATAAAGTTACAGCAAGAGTATTTATCTATTAAGAAAGGACATACCTACACTGTGCAGGAATTTGAAAGGCAAAAGGAGTTAAAAGAGAATGATGCCGGAACCGGAAAAATCTACCAGCAAGCTGAGAGTAACCTGATGGCTGAGAAAGCCCGTTTAACAGGCTTAGAAACCCAAATGAGGCAGTTGGGAATAAACCCTGCATCTGTTGCAAACGGAAATATTGCTACCCAATTACCAATTCGTGCTCCCATCTCAGGTGTGGTTGGGCATATAAATATTGGTATAGGTACTTACGTTGATGTTACAAAATCTTTAATGGACATCATAGATAACTCCAACATTCATTGCGATTTGCTTGTCTTTGAAAAAGACCTGTTCAAAGTAAAAGTTGGGCAGGAGGTAAATTTTATTTTGACAAACCAGGGTGATCGGCAAATAACCGGTCGTGTCTATGGCATCAACCAGTCTTTTGAAATCGAGAATAAAGCTGTAATTGTTCATGCAGTAATAAAAGATGGTGCCAAACACAAATTGATTCCGGGGATGTATGTTTCAGCGCTGATCAAGGTCGGAAATGAAAATGTAACGGCAGTACCGGTTGATGCAGTGGTTAAATCTGAAGGAAAAGAATACATCTTCGTTGTTGACGAAAAGCATCAGGAGCAAAGAGAGGAAAATGACCAAGAAAAAAAGGAAACAGAAGAAAAAGAAGTACAAGGTAAGAATGAAGAAAAGCCTCTCACAAGTGAAAATAAAACGGCCTTTAAGATGGTTGAAGTGATAACGGGAGTTTCTGAATTAGGGTATATCCAGATCACCATTGTTGATGACGTACCAGAAAACGCCAGGGTCGTTACTAAAGGAGCATTTTACATTTTATCAAAAGGGAAAGGTGGAGAGGAAGAAGAACATTAATTATTTCATTTAAGATAGCAAATGGAGCAAATCATTATAGGAAGTTTCTTAATCAGCCTGCTTCATGCGGTCATTCCCAACCATTGGTTGCCGGTATTGGCAATTGGCAGAAAAGAAGGCTGGAGTCTGGCAGAGACCACCCGCATTACTTTCATTGCAGGCATGGCACATATCATCAGCACGATGATTATAGGTGTATTGCTGGCGATGATCGGCAGTGAATTGACAATCCATATTGAAGATTTTACTGAAGTAATTGGCCCTTCAATATTGATATTAATAGGCCTGTATTTTGTGAGGCAACACTACACACACCACCATTTTCACCTGGATAAAAAACAAATCGAAAAAAAGAGTAAAGGTGCTGTTATTCTGGCATTGGTCATTGCCATGTTTCTTTCTCCGTGCATGGAAATCGAAGCGTATTTTTTGCTGGCGGGTAGCAAAGGCTGGTATTTCCTGATATTGATTGCCGGCATGTATACCCTTATAACTATTGCAGGAATGCTGATTTGGATAAGAGTAGCCTATAAGGGATTACTAAAACTTAACTGGCATAAATGGGAACATAATGCCGGAATTATTACCGGTCTTGTTTTAATCGTTACAGGTATTATTTCATTTTTTATTACTTGATTTATTATGGAACACAAACACGATAACATAAAAAAGGCAACACAGGATGATTGTTGCAGTACAGACGAAAAAACGAATGCCGCAAAGGTTGTTCCGCTGCATTCAGCAAATGATGGTCACGACCACGGAAATGAGGATAAAGATAAACCCGGATGGAAGACCCATTGGGATTTGCTATTGGCATTGTTCATATTAATAGTGTTACTTGGGCTGGAGTATGGCTTCAAAATAGAACTACCTAAAATTCCATCTTTGATAATAAACCTGGTTGCCTATTTATTGGCGGGCCGGAAAGTGTTAGATCTTGCTTTAAGAAAGTCAAGGCGGGGAGACATTTTTAATGAATTCGTGTTGATGAGTGTCGCAACCATCGGTGCATTTGTAATTGGAGAATATGAGGAAGGTGTGGCAGTAATGGTATTTTACCAAATTGGGGAATGGTTCCAGGATGCGGCTGTCAACAATGCAAAACGCAGTATTAAAACCCTGCTCGATGTAAGACCTGATGAAGTAACAGTTATCAGAAATAATACGCCACTTGTTGCAGATCCCACTATTATTGAATTGGAAGAAATCATTCAGGTAAAGCCCGGAGAGAAAGTAGCATTGGATGGCGAATTGCTTTCAGAAAATGCTTCATTTAACACCGCAGCTTTGACTGGAGAAAGTAAACCCGACACTAAATACAAAGGTGAAACTATTCTGGCTGGAATGATAAATCTTAATACCCTTGCTGAAATAAAAGTGAAAGCACTATTCAAGGATAGCAAACTGAGTAAAATTTTAGAAATGGTGCAGGATGCCACTGCAAGAAAATCACAGACACAATTATTTATTTCCAGATTTGCTAAAATATATACTCCAATTGTATTCTTTCTGGCAGTAGCGGTATGTTTTGTCCCTTACTTTTTTGTAGAAGACTATAATTTCCAGACCTGGTTTTACCGGGCATTGGTATTTCTGGTTATCAGTTGCCCTTGTGCATTGGTAGTATCTATTCCTTTGGGATATTTTGGAGGTATTGGCCTGGCATCCCGGAATGGTATTTTGTTCAAAGGTGGAAACTTCCTGGATGTAATGACAAAAGTAAATGCGGTTGTAATGGACAAAACCGGAACGCTGACGAAGGGAGTTTTTAAAGTGCAGCAAGTGGTTCCGTTAAATATGGATGAGCAAGAATTAGTGAAACTAACAGCCGCATTGGAAAAGAACTCCACCCACCCCATTGCAAAGGCAGTAACTGAATACGCCGGTGATATTGTGAATGGGATTGAAGTGGATGGCATGGAAGAAATCTCAGGTCATGGTTTAAAAGGGAACGTTGATGGAAAAGAAATGCTCGCCGGAAATGTTAAACTGCTGAAGAAATTTAATATATCTTATCCATCTGAGATAGAAAACATAGTTGATACCATCGTTGTAACGGCCATCAATAATCAGTATGCCGGTTACATTACTATTGCCGATGAAATAAAAGACGATGCAGTACAGGCAGTAAAAGACATGCACAGCCTGAATATTAAAACGGTGATGCTTTCCGGTGACAAGCAATCTGTAGTTGATGAAGTGGCAAAAAAGATTGGTATTGATGAGGCTTATGGTGATTTACTTCCGGAAGGGAAAGTAGAGAAAGTGCAAAAGCTGAAAGATGAAGGAAGGCATATCGCTTTTGTTGGTGATGGTGTTAATGATGCGCCAGTAGTTGCATTGGCAGATGCCGGTATAGCAATGGGTGGTTTAGGTAGTGATGCTACTATTGAAACAGCGGATGTGGTAATTCAAAACGATCAGCCACATAAAATTGTTTCAGCAATCAAAATTGGAAAGATAACCCGGAGCATTGTTTGGCAGAATATCATTATGGCCATGACAGTAAAAATATTTGTATTGATTTTAGGAGCAGGTGGAATTGCCACTTTATGGGAAGCGGTTATTGCTGATGTGGGAGTGGCTTTGCTGGCCATTTTGAATGCGGTGAGGATACAGAGAATGAAGGTTTAAAGTTTTTTTAATGTTATTTAATAAATTTTGTGCTTGAGGGTATTATTGCAAATCAATAAACACTTTGATATAGTAATAGCAGACAAAAAGTAAAGCAAGTCCACTAACTATTTGTATGCTTCTTCTAAGCCAGGTAAGTTGAGCAAACTTTGTAGCTGCACCTGCAAATAAACTTACAATAAGAAAAGGTAACCCTCTTCCAATGCCAAAACATAAGGCAAGTACAAAACCATACAATGGATTTGCAGTGGCCGCAGCAACTGAAAGAAGTAATAACAAGGGTGCGGCAGACGTTCCTAAACTAAATATCAATCCATAAACAAAGGAGCCGCCAATACCAGGTCGGCGTATCGCAGCTAATTTTGATACAGCAAGGCGGGGTCCATAAAAGGCAACTACAGCAGCAATTGCAGATATTAATGCCATTGATAAAGCCCAATACTGACCAAATGTTTCCGTAAAGAATACACCTAATCTTCCTGCTAAAGCGCCTAATACAGAAAGACAAACAACGATACCACAAAAGAAGCCCAGTGCTATCATGAATCCCCGGTTCGTTTTATTTTCTGTATTGCTGCTAACAAGCCCGGCTATTCCAAGTCCAACAGGTAAAGTGCAAGGGCATACACCTGTAGTGATAATTCCTGCACCGGCAGCAATCAATAAGCTATATAAATTACCATTGGCCAGTGCCTGGCTAAATTGTTGTATAAAATGTTCTAAACTCATTGCTTTACCTCTTGTGGCTTGCCTGCTTCAAAACCTTTATCATTTACTGCTTTTTGTAATTGTTCAATTTTTACTTTCTTTGGGTCAAAAGTGAACAATGCAAATTTCTTTTCAAGATTTACTTCTACATCTGTAACTCCAGCCACCGATTTAATAGTTTTCTTTACATTAGATTGACAGGCACTGCACACCATACCATTAACAGGCATCTTTACAGTTAGCGTTACTACTGGGTTTGTTTGCTCTTTTGAAGTTGATTTTTCCTCTTTCTTTTGTTGTTGAGCACATGAGGTAATTGCTAAAGCAATAACCATAATGCAGGACATTGATACTTTCATAAGCAATGATTTCATCGTTAACATAGATTTTTATTTATGAATGACTTTTAATAACACAATTATAATTCAATTGCATTGAACCCTTCTTTTTCTAAAACCCTTTTAAGGTCTTCCTGCTTTATTTGTTCAGGATAATAATTTACCTGCACTTGTTTCTGAATTACTTTAGGCTTCACAGTTTTCACACCAGGCAAAGCAGTAAGAGCAGTTGTTATCTTTTCGGCACAGCCTTCACAAACCATATTAGAAACTTTAAAACTTGTTTCAATTAATGCAGCAGATGTGTCTAACGAAACGCTTTCAAGTTTCAATGTTCTTAAACGAAGTGTATTAATTAAGATAGCAAAAATGCTAACTATCATTACCATAATAGCAAGCATTGGGGTTATCAAACCAAATGTTGCAAGCAACATTCCAACGATATTAAATAACACAGCAACAATTACATTTCCTGTCATTGTTTTATAGCTTGCCTTTCCTAAGATTACAGCATTTAAAACATCTACTAACCTGTCACTTATCAGTATAACGCCGGCAGCTTCTATAGCAACATCAGTTCCTGCACCAATGGCAATACCTACATCAGATTGAGCCAAAGCAGGAGCATCATTTATACCGTCACCAACCATTGCAATCTTGTACCCTTTCTTTTGTAATGCTTCAATTGCAGTAGCTTTTTCATCGGGTAATAATTCTGCTTGTACTTCATCAATTCCCAATCTCTTTGCAATTGGTTCTGCCACTTGTTTAGCATCACCTGTAAGCATTACAGTTCTCATACCTCTTTGCTTCATCTTAACTATTACCTGTTCACCTGCAGGTCTTGGGGTGTCCTGCAAAGCAATAACACCAATCACAGTAGCACCCTTACAGATAAGTACAGCAGTTTTACCCTCATCGCCTAAAGCAGTTATTGAATTTCTAATTTCATTTGTAACAGTAATACCACTTTGCTCAATGAAAGAAGGTTTACCAGCCAATACAGATTCGCCATTAATATTGCCTGTTACACCCTTACCAGGTATAGCTTTAAAATTATTGATGGATAATTTTGGAGCACCTTCTTTTGAAGCAAAGAAAGTAATGGCTTGTCCTATCGGATGTTCAGATTTACTTTCCAATGCTTCAGCAATAGATAATAATTCAATACCTTTTCCATTAAACGCATGAACATCTGTAACCGTAGGTTTGCCATAAGTAAGTGTACCTGTTTTATCAAATACAATTGTATCTACTCTTGATAATCCATAAAACACTTCACTTGCTTTTACTAACAGACCAATTGAAATTCCTTTGCCCCCGGCAATAGCAGCCAGCATTGGTGTAGTAATTCCCAATGCACAAGGGTAACCCATAATTATTGTTGTGAGCAATACAAGCGTTGCTTGTATGTAATTGCCAGTTACCAATCCCCATACAACAAAGGCAATAGCTGCAATAATAAATACAACAGGTCCGTAATAATTCATTAGCTTATCCGCTAACAATTCAACGGGTGGCTTCTTTTCAGCAATACGGCTCATTAAATTAACAATCTGACTAAGGAAACTATCTTGCCCAATCTTAGAAACTTTTATTTGTAATGCTCCATCAAGATTTAAAGTACCACCAATCACATTAGAACCAACTTCTTTATTAGCAGGTGTACTTTCACCTGTAAAACTTGCTTCATCTACGCTTGCATTTCCATTTATAACAACTCCATCTAAAGGAATACGTTCACCTGGTCTAACCTCAACAACTTCACCTACCAATACATCTTTAGTCAATACATCAGCAAATTGTTCTCCCCTCAACACCCTTGCTTTTGCAGGTTGCAGATTAATTAATTTGCGTACTGCATCCGATGCTTTCTTACGGGTATCCAATTTAAAATAACCAAAGAATAAATGCAGCGACATTAACCAAGCAGCAACAGGCAAAAAGTTTGGAAAGACAGGATTATAAAGAGAGATAGCACCAATGATAAAAGAACCCCAAGCACCGGCAGATAATAGCACATTCGCATTAATTACTCTTTGCCTTACAGCCAGTATTGTTTTACGAAGTATTGGGTATCCTACCCAAAACAAAACAAAGGCAGCAACAGCCAAACTAAAATAACTTCTATACTGTTGTGGTAGCCCAAATACATTTAAAGGGTCAACAAGCAAATCAATAACGGAAGCCACCATTCCGATAGTACCACGTTTCTTTATCAGGCTGAATAGTTCCTCATCAGTTTTGTATTGCTGCACTTCAGTTGAAGAAACAGCATAACCTAATTTTTCAACAGCTTCAGCCAATTGTTCACGGTTCATTTTAGCAGTATCAGCTTCAACCAATACAATACCATGAACAAGGTTCACCATCACACTATTAATTGCAGGATACCTTTTCAATGCCTTTTCAACACTCATTGTGCAAAACGAACACATCAATCCTGAAACCTTCATTTGAACACTTTCTATTGCCATAACAATTATCTAAAGAGTAAAAAAAATAAAGAACCTAATTTATCATCACAGCATTTATGCCGCCTGGCCTATGCCTGCTTTTTTCAACTCATCAACTGATATACCCTTATTCTGGCAACAAGACAACAGTTTACCATCTACTGCAATTGCGGGCAATGCTTTTATACCGTAAGCCTTTACTTTTTCAAGGCATTCTTTTGTATCACAAGGTTGAGCAATATTGTAAATAACTACTTCACAAGAACTGCAAGCCATAGCTTTTACCATTTCTATTACTGGTTCACAAACAGTACACCCGGCAGTAAACAATTCAATTTTCCTTTTCGTTGAATTTTCCATTTTGTTTATTTTTTAATGAAGTACAAATATCAGGTGGCAGGCGGGGTGTCCTCCAAATCTTTATTTGAAACATTCTTATTGTGCTTTTCCAAACGTTTATCTATCGCATTCACTTCTTTGATTTGAGTAGTCAATTGGTCAAATTCAAGCATGGGAAACTGTTCTTTCATGTATTCTATTTTTTCCGCATCCTGGCAATTACCCGGACAGGCATTCATTACCTGTACGAGTTTCAATGCAAGGCTTTTCCTGAAAACCTCATCCATCAATAAGTAATGAGCTTTCTGCAGTCCCTGGTCAGCAGCCTTAAATTGATTAAGGATTTGGTCTGGTTCTTTCTCCTCTTCAATCATTTTAATAATACCTTCTATCTGTCCTTTTATGGTAGAAAGCCTTTTTATCAGGTCCCCGGTTAATTCTTTAAGTAACATAATGTAAAATTTATGAGTAAAAGCGAATGTAAATTACATAGGGGGTGTCCCCAATCCTTAATTTTATTTTTTTAATTAATTCTTTGATTACCAGCATTAATATCTCTTTTACAGCATTCTGTCAACAGATTTGCATTCTATACATCTGTATTCTGTGTGGCAAAGTTAAAATATCCTGAATGCTATTTAAGCATTTGCTTAAATACTGTTTTCCACTATCTTTGCCTCATGGATAATAATACTTGTATCAGGTTGTTTGCAGACCAAGAACAAATAAAGAATTGCAAAAGCAAGTTGAAGACTGCACAGACGGCTTTTGCAAGCCTGTCTAGCATATTGGCTTTAGCTGGCAATGAAGTAAGGCTGAAGATTATCTATTTATTGGAAGAAGAAAAAGAATTATGCCCCTGTGACCTTTCTGATATTTTAGGCATGAGTATTCCAGCGGTGTCACAGCATCTGCGAAAATTGAAGGACGGAAATATTGTTGAAACCAGGAAAGAAGGGCAAACAATTTATTATTCACTAACGAAGGATAATCTAAAGATTTTAAAGCCGTTCTTCAAACATATTAATGTACAAACTCAAAAGCTGGAAGCAGTATGATAAGTATAAAATCAACAGGTTCATTTACGTTTGCAGGTGTTCTTACTGCTATTGCAGCTTCGCTCTGCTGTATCACACCTGTTATTGCATTGCTTGCCGGTAGCAGCAGCATTGCTGCAAACTTTTCGTGGATAGAACCGGCAAGACCTTATTTGATAGGTTTATCAGTTGCCGTATTAGCCTTTGCATGGTATTTGAAACTAAAACCAGCTAAAACAAATGACATGGATTGTAATTGCGAAACGACAAAGAAGACTTCATTCTTTCAATCCAAAACGTTTTTGGGAATAGTAACTGTATTTGCTATTCTGATGATGACTTTTCCATTATATGCAAAGATGTTTTATCCAAAACCGAAAGCAGAGGCAACAGCATTTGCAGTCATTGACAACAAACAACTTATAAAATTTACTATACAAGGTATGACCTGCAAGGCTTGCGAAGAGCATGTAAATAACGAGCTGTCTAAAGTAAACGGCGTATTGGCTTATAAAACCTCTTATGTAACACGAAGCAGTTTGGTCACTTTCAACAAATCTAAAGTTGATGTAAAGGCAATAGAAGCCGCTATCAAGAAAACAGGTTACAAAGCGAAAGCCATATCATGTTGCGACAAAAACTAATAAAGAATGGAAAAGACATTAACACTACAATCTACGATCACTTGCCCCGAATGCGGTTTTCAGAAAGAAGAAACTATGCCCATAGATGCTTGTCAATACTTCTATAAGTGCACAAATTGCGAAACAATGCTAAGGCCAAAGCAGGGTGATTGTTGTGTATTTTGCAGCTATGGCACAGTAGCTTGCCCTCCAATTCAATCGAACAAATCTTGTTGTTGATAAATATTGACATTTCAGTGTCTTACCTGCTTACCAGCAGGCTATTGACTACTTTAAAACTTACTGTAACCTCTTTTTTGCCCGTCAACTGCAGCGTATAAGTCTGATCGTATTCTTCAATAGATGCTACTTTAATGCTGTTACCTAATGAAATCGCATTTTTATCCAGATAATTCAGAAAAACCGGAGAATGGTCTGTAACACCAGTAAAGGTTCCTTCTTCACCAGCTTTAAGAGAAGAAAGTAAAACAGATTTTGATTTGGGTAAGACACCATTTGCATCTGGTATTGGATCACCATGTGGATCGGCTTTTGGGAACCCTAAGAACTTGTCCAATTTATTGGTCAGGTCTTCACTATGTATATGCTCTAATTGTTCAGCCAGGTCATGCACTTCATCCCAGCGAAAACCCAATTTGTCAACCAGGAACACTTCCCAAAGCCGGTGATTACGGATAATTCCCACGGCCACTTTTTTCCCCTTTTCTGATAACTTAAAGCCTTTTGACTTTTGGTAAGTAACCAATTTCTTCCCTGCCATCCGTTTCAGCATATCGGTTACAGAGGGAGCATGTACGCCCATTACCTGGGCAAGGGCTGAAGTAGCCACTACTTCACCGTTGGTTTCCTGTAACTTATAAATGGCCTTGAGATAGTTTTCCTCGGTAAATGAATGCACAGTTCTAATTATTTTGGTGAAGGTAATAAAATAGGTACAAAAATTAAATTAGATTAGCCTAATTTTACTTTTATTGCGACCTAATATTGTAATTTTACCTGCCTTACGACAAAATGAAGAAATTTAAAATCATAACTGCAATTGTTCTGGTCATTACAAGTGTAGTGGCGTGTGAGAAAATATTACCGGGAACTCCTCCCGTTGACGAACTGCTCGACGGACCAGTGGAAGGTCTTAGTTTCGAACAGAACCGTAAGTTTCTTGCAGGGGATGTAGCTTTTAATGATGAGATATTCACTTCTCAAAACGGCTTAGGTTCCATCTTTGTGGCTACGAGTTGTGGTAGTTGTCATGCGGGAGATGGCAAAGGACATCCGTTTACTACCCTCACAAGGTTCGGGCAAACGGATAGCACCGGCAACCAGTATCTCCATCTCGGCGGACCACAGTTGCAAAACAGGGCTTTACCCGGCTACACTCCCGAACAAATACCGGCAGGTGCTACATTTTCAAAATTTACACCTCCAGCCAATACCGGGTTGGGTTTCCTGGAACTTGTTAGCGATGCAGATATCCTCGCAATGGCTGACCCAAACGATGGAAATGGTGATGGAATTAGCGGTGTCCCGAATTATGAGTATCTGCCCTCCTTTTTAAGTCCTTTCTCTAATGCAATCCCAAGAAATGGGAAGTATATCCACCGCTTCGGAAAAAAGGCGGCAGCTTACAACCTGTTACATCAAACGGTAAATGCCTATAACCAGGACATCGGTATTACTTCTACGTTTCAACCAAAAGATGTTTATTCAGGCTTAAATATAGATCCTGAAGTTTCTGATCAAACCATCCACAATGTTGTTTTTTACCTGCAAACACTAAAAGTTCCTGTTCAACGCAATCAGAATGATGCGGAAGTTATACAAGGCAAGAATCTATTCATACAAATAGGATGTGAAAGCTGCCATAAGCAAACACTAAAGACAGGAACTTCACCAATTTCTTCCTTGTCCAATAAAACCTTTCATCCTTATACTGACTTACTGCTTCACGATATGGGCCCGGCTTTGGATGATGGCTATACTGAAGGCAGTGCCAAAACATCTGAATGGAGAACACCACCACTTTGGGGGTTGGGTTTATCGCCTAATTCACAAGGCGGGCAATACTTTTTATTGCATGATGGAAGAGCAAAGAGTATCGAAGAAGCAATACTCCTGCATGGAGGCGAAGGTCAACAAAGCAAAGAAAGGTTTCAGCAGCTTTCCGTACAGGAAAAGAATAGACTCATTAAATTTCTGAAATCGTTGTAGTATCATAATAAACATGAACAGAAAAGAATTCATAATCAAGTCTTGCACAGCCTGTATTGGCGTTACGGCTTTATCAACCGTATTAAGTTCCTGCGCTGCCACCAAATTCGTCAACGGTAAACTAATTAAAGACGGTATATTGATGGATGCAAAAGAATTTGTTTTAAATGAAAAGGGTAAATACCGGTTGTATGTCATAGTGAGAAATGATTCTTTACTCTTTCCCATTTGCGTGTACCGCTTTAGTGATAATGATTACTCCGCTATCTGGATGCAATGTGCTCACCAGGGTGCTGAACTGAATGCAGCCGGTGATTACCTGCAATGCCCTGCACATGGAAGTGAATATGATAACCGGGGCAAGGTGACAAACGGACCAGCCGACAGGGATCTGCGGACTTTCCCCGTGACGATTAATAACAACCAACTCTTTATTGATTTGAGAAAAGTATGAGACAATCTTTATTCATATTTATAGCCCTTTTCATTTCTTATACCGGTATTGCACAGATTGATCCTGTGTTGTTACGAAAGACAGAAAAGGATACGTCCGGCCTGTTATTAAACATGGATGCTGTTTATAATCGCCCCTTTCTTCAGTTAGGTAAACTGCCGGTTGCATTGGGTGGATATGCTGAGGCCAATTACCAGTATTTGCAGGAAGACGGTATTACAGAGGGACACCAGTTTCAAATGCGCCGATTGACGTTGTTTGTGTCTTCTTCTATTTCCAAACGAATTAAGTTTTTAAGTGAAATTGAATTTGAAGACGGGACCAAAGAAATCAATATTGAATTTGCATCGGTTGATTTTGAGTTTTCTCCTCTCCTGAATATGCGGGGCGGTATTGTCATGAATCCTATTGGGGCTTTTAATCAAAACCATGATGGGCCTAAATGGGAATTTATTGACCGTCCTATTTCCTCTACTCAAATGCTCCCTGCTACCTGGAGTAATGTGGGCTTTGGGGTGTTTGGGAAAAAGTCAACAAAGGATTGGGTGTATGCGTATGAAGCTTATTTCACCAATGGTTTTGATGATAAAATCATTGATAATGCAGCAAATAAAACCTTTCTTCCTGCCAGCAAAGAAAATAAAGACAGGTTTGAAGAAAGCTTCAACGGAAGCCCATTATTTACTGGTAAGGTGGCTATACGAAACAGGAAGATTGGCGAATTGGGATTATCCTATATGGGCGGGATATACAACAAATATGAGGAAGATGGATTGGTATTGGATAAGAAAAGAAAGGTTAACGTATATGCTATAGACTTTAATACTACGCTGCCTAAAATCAATACTTATATTAATGCTGAATGGGCTTGGGTGAATGTAGATGTACCCGAAACTTATACCGAGCAATTTGGTAAAAATCAACAAGGCGGCTTTATTGATTTTGTGCAGCCAGTTTTTAAGAAACCCGTATTTGGTTTTGAGAAATCGGTTATTAACGCTGCTTTGCGTTTTGAATATGCGGACTGGAATAAGGGGAATTTTAAATCCACCGGGGACAATATCAGCGATGAAGTATTCTCCATCGTTCCCGCTATCAGCTGGCGGCCTACTGCACAAACAGTAATACGGCTGAACTATCGTTACAACTGGCAGAAAGATATTTTGGGAAACCCTCCGGCTAAGTTGGCGGGGATTCAGTTTGGAGTAAGTACTTATTTCTAAAATATCGGCGCAGTTATTCAGTTTTTCTAAACAATATTCTTTTTATATCAGTTTTTGGAAAAGCTTTGTCATGCAGGTTATAATATTTTGGGGGTGATTTAATTCATAACCAATGATGGACATAGCAGCAAATTGTTATTAGATGTCAAAATAGTAATCTGATCAGGATTGAGGAAAGATTTTATCGTGGCTGAGTTTTTTGAAAGTCATACACTTTTTTAGCACCTTGTAGTTTCAGTGTTGATGAGTTTAAATAGTATAGCAGCATCTTTCATTGTAAGTTTGCTAAAAGTAAATTGAAGATTTACATTTTAATTATTGTGAATAAACGATGATGCTTAATTTATAGCTATTACCAGGCTACCAAAATGCCGTTGGTTGATTTTAATCTGGGCAGGGATTGTTTGTATAGCCCAGCCAGCTTTTGTACATTTAGGAAAACTTATTTTTCACTTTGATAAACAAAAACATATACTAAAAGCCGAAATTCCATTTGATCTACGATTGATCTATGATTCGAATAAGCCTGTCCTCCGGTGAGCCGCTCCACCTTAAGCCATCACCGAACCGAAAATTCACGGGGCTCCGGATTCCCGGCAGCATTTTATACAGCTCAGACAGGGCCGGTCATTCCATATCCCTGCATATTTACCAGCACCGGCTTTATACGATTACACTCCGGCAGTTTTATTTTGCCAAAGCCGTGCAGATCATCACTGCTGAACCCGACAATTGGTTACGCATGGAACTGCCGTTGAGCGGAATGCTGTCGGTACTGCCGAAGGAAGGTAAGGTCTTTCAGCTTGATCCGGGCACCTATCACCTTACCGACCAGCCTGTTTTTGCCAGTAATCATCCGGAGGGAATGTCCGGCATATATTTTACCATTCACTTTTCACCCGAGTTGTTTGCCGGTATAGGCTACGACCAATCTCCTGGTATCAGTCTGCCAGGACCGGTGCCAAGGGAACTGCTTGAAATAGTATATGATATCCTGAAATGCCCTTTCCAGGAATCCCTAAGAGACTTCTATTATGCCAATAAAGTCCGTGAGATCCTGTTCACCCATACAGTCTCCCTACCTGTGGTTTTACCCGGTGAATTGAGCCCCGAACAGATCGCCCAGATGTATGAGGCCGACCGGATCATGGCCAATAACCTGGATGGCAAAATAACCATCCCTGAACTGGCCAGAAAGCTGGGGACCAATTTTGTGACGCTGAAGAAAAACTATGAAAAGGTATTTGGCATCGGGTTGTTCCCCCGGTTGATGCAACGGAAAATGGAGCATATCAAGCTGTTGCTGGAAAAAACCGACAAACCACTGAAAGAAATCGCCGACCTGTCCGGATATCAAACCTTGCCGGGCTTTATTAATGCCTTCCGCAAGCGGTTTAAGATGACCCCCAATGACTGGAGAAAAGAGAGGCGAGGGTTTTAAAGAGAGCAGGCATAATGAAATTGTCACCTTGCTTATTGTGTTGAGCAACAATACCTTACAAGCAGCCGTCTATTTAGCCTGAATATATATGCCGGTAGTTTGTTATAATGTAAATAATATTTTACAAATTATGCTATATTTGTAAAATATAATTATCATTATGAAAGGTAGGAAGCCTCAACTATTGCCGAGCACCACTAAAATCCTGACAGAACTTGGTGAGAATATTAAGCTGGCCCGGTTACGCCGTAAGTTAAGTGCAGAGCAGGTAGCAGAAAGGGCTAATATCAGCCGGCCAACCCTGCACTCCATAGAAAAGGGCCTGCCGGGGGTTGCAATGGGCTCCTATGTCCAGGTGCTTTTTGTATTGAACCTGGAAAAGGATTTATTAAAAGTGGCAGCGGATGATTTACTTGGCAGAAAGCTACAGGATGCAAAACTCACAGTAAAAGAAAGGGCACCGAGAAAATAAAGATATGGCAGCAACAAATTCAAAAAAAGAAATTCAGGTATATGCTCATTGGCTGGGTTTACAAGCGCCTTCGCTAATGGGTATATTGTCCGTTACAGCATCGAAAGGAAAGGAAACCTTTTCTTTCGAATATGCGGATGGATGGTTGCAATCCGGCTTTTCCCAAATGATAGATCCAGACCTGCAACTTTATTCAGGGTCCTATTATCCACGGGATGATAAACCCAATTTTGGTGTTTTCCTGGATTCATGTCCGGACAGGTGGGGAAGAGTATTGATGCAACGAAGGGAAGTTGCTATAGCAAAACAGGAGGGCAGGGCTGCAAAAAAATTACTGGAATCAGATTTTTTATTAGGCGTATATGATGGGCACAGGATGGGTGCACTGCGTTTTAAATCAGCGCATGATGGCCCTTTCCTGAACGACAACAAGACAATGGCTGCTCCACCATGGACATCGCTAAGAGAATTGGAGCATGCGAGTTTTAAATTTGAAGAAGACAATACAGATGACCCGGAATACCTGAAATGGGTGGATCTGTTGATAGCCCCTGGTTCTTCTTTAGGAGGAGCCCGGCCAAAAGCAAGTGTGGTGGATGAACATAATAATTTATGGATCGCAAAATTCCCCAGCAGGAACGATGATAAAGATATAGCAGCCTGGGAAATGGTAACCAATCAACTTGCCATAAGCGCAGGGATCAATGTCGCTCAAGGAAAGTTGCTGCAGTTTAACAACCGTTATCATACCTATCTCACAAAACGTTTTGACAGGACCATTGCCGGGGAACGGATTCATTTTGCCTCTGCCATGACATTGCTGGGTCATATGGACGGAGAGGATGCCTCCGGCGCAAGTTACCTGGAACTAATGGAGTTTATATCCCGGCATGGTGCTTCGGTGGAAAATGATCTCGAGGAACTTTGGCGAAGAATTGTATTCAGCATCTGCGTCAAAAATACTGACGACCACCTGCGTAACCACGGTTTTTTACTTTCGGAAAAGGGATGGCTGCTTTCTCCGGCTTATGATATTAACCCCAATGAATACGGAAAAGGGCTAAGCCTGGCTATCACAGAAACAGATAACTCACTGGACCTGGATACCGCCATGGCAGTAGCGGGTTATTTTCGTCTCTCAGATGATAAAGCTGCGCTGATCATACAACATATTTCCACTGTGGTGAAAGACTGGAGAAAAGTGGCAACAGCCTATAAAATTTCTACTGCTGAACAAGAAAGAATGTCTGCAGCCTTTACTGGTGCAACTTAACACCAGCATTTACCCCATTATTTTAATACTGGTTCATTTTCGGAAGGCGGCCATGCAGGTGGCAGATAGAAGTACTTAGATGTGGATCAGATTATCGTCTCTTGCTCCAAAACTGCTTTTTGTAAAATTTAATTATCCTGTCATAGATGACTGCTTTCATTCGTTGTAGGTCTTAGAGATGTTAAAGACTCTATTCATTTCAACCTTTTCCGGAATTGTCTTTACTTCTGTCAGACTGCCTAGGTACGTCGATTTTTATAAACTATTTCCGTATTTGTCTAACCATTTTATTGCCTGCAGATATTCCGGATATAATGTTCTCAATTCTGTCCAAAACCTGTTGGTATGATTCATTGTTCTGGTGTGAACCAGTTCATGAAAAATTAAATAATCAATTACGAAATGCGGAGTTTTGATAAGTCGCCAATTAAAAGAAAGATTTTTATCAGCCGAACAGTTCCCCCATTTTGTCCGCTGATCACGGATGAAAACCTTATTGTATTTGAATTTGTGTACTTTGGCTTTCTCTTCCAAGCGTTTTCTAATGTGTCGTTTGGCGAAACGCTTATACCATTTTAATAATTCGTCTTTGTCAAGCAGATTAGCTTTTGATTGAATAGTTTTGTGTTCCTGATTTACTACAACTTTGTTGTGAAACTCTGTTCTATAGAAATAAGTGTATTTGTTGCCGAATAGCAGTATTTGATTGTCGTGCAGTTTTATTTTCTCTGTCTTGCCTTTGAATTTGTTAAGGTTTTTTTCAATCCAGTTCTCCTTTTTTTTAAGCAGGTTTTGAATGTCTGAGTTGTCAAAATTCTCGGGCACTAAAACTCTTACGGATAAGTTTTCACTTACTCTTATCCTTGCGTGTTTTACTTTTTTCCGTTCTAATATATAATTCTCGGGCAATGTCATTAGTCCAGGCCGTAGTGTTGAATTACTCGTTTCATAATACTGTCCATCAATTCGGCATTATCACCAATATTCAAATTTTCAAAAGCGTCATCTACTGCAAGAATTTCAATATCAGTCTTTATTCGTTCCACTTCTTTTTCATTGTCCTGCCAGCCTATATATACTTTTGACTGAACCAATGAAACAACTGCTATGGCAAACGCTTTGCTCAATTCATGATTGAATTGAGCACCCGTAGCATTTTTGATTTCAGAATAAATATCAAAACCACCTCTGTCTGTAAAACCCATTCTGTTTGGCATAGAACCGACTTCATCAATTTCGGAATACAATCCTTCCAAACTTTGTAAAATGGTTTCGATACTTTCTGCTTCTGTTTCCTTGCGTTTGATTAAATCATCCAGGCGAATCTGAAACTCTACATAAACCGGACTTTCAATTTCATTCCGGCGTATAACCGTTTCAATATCCCGAATGATTTTTTCTGCTTTATCACTTGGGTTGAGTTTGGTCTTTTTCAGATTATCCAAATACTTTTCGTCAATACTGATTAAAGGTAAATGTCCTCTGTAACTCAATAACGTTGCACTCTCCTGAATGAGTTTTCTTGTTTTTACTGCATAGATTTCTGCATCAAAATCCAATCGCTTAAATTCTTCCAGATAGATTTCATATATCTCATTTAGCCACAAATATTTTTCTCTGTTCTCTCTTAATTTAGGGTGTGGTGAGATGCTCTCATACAATTGAATGACTTGTTTGGCTTCATTTTCAAATTTGCCCTGGTCAAGTGTGGTAAGTGTTCTAATAATGGCGATACTGCAATCGTAAGTATCTTCCAGAACAATGTCTTTAAATGGCTCCATTGCTTTATCTAGTACTTTCGGGAAGCCCTCAACCAGTTTTTCCACATCTTCAAATTCGCCAATATCAGCAGGATCGTAGTTCAGTGCCTCGGTATAGTTTGTGAATACACCAACATAGTCCACAATTCGTCCAAACTCCTTGCTCATTTTCGTAACCTTATCGTCATAGGGCCGGTTGGTTCTTGCTATGGCTTGTAATAGATTATGGTCACGTAAAGGACTATCTAAATACATTGTTTGCTCTACCGGTGCGTCAAAGCCGGTTAGCAGCATATTGCACACAATGAAAATTTTCAGATTATTTCCCCTGGCCATTTCCTCTTCTGTAATCCTGCGTTTGAATTGCTTGATGAGTTTTTTTCTATCGCCATCACTCAGGTAATGGTCTTTGAACAATTCATAGCGGTCGCTTTCTTCATAGTTGCCCTCGCTGAAGATAATTTTGATTTCGCTCCGGTCAAATCCTTCTTTTAGCAAGGCATTGTAATACAGCACACAAGCCTCTTTGTCACAACCTACCACCTGTGCTTTGTAGCCCAAGGGCTCAACTACATTTCTGAAATCGTCATAAATATCCTGTGCCAAAGTTTTTACACGGTCGGGGTGTTTCAAAAATTGTTTCCACGCCTGTGTTCTGCGTTCCACCAGCCGGGTTTCCTCTTCATTCAGATCGGCTGTTATTTCATTCCAACCTTGCTTAAGTTTTTCTTTGTCCAACTGCCATTTGATAGGCCCAAACGTGTAACGAACTGCCACCGTTGCACCATCTTCAATCGCATCTTTAATGTTGTACTGATCAAGATAGGCTTCAATCATTTTGGTGCCCTCCCGAATACCAAAATCCCGGTGGGTTTTTGGAATAGGAGTTCCGGTGAAAGCAAACCGCCTTGCTTCAGGGAAAACACTTTGCAGCTCAATCTGAAAATCACCGTATTGGGTTCGGTGGGCTTCATCAATCAGCAAAATCACATTGTGCCGGTCATCCTTCCGGTCTCCTAATTCACGGAATTTCTGAATGGTGGTAATGAAAACACCAGCCGGTTTATCATCAATTTTGGCTTTCAGGTCGCCAATATTACGTATGGTTTCCACATTGGGAAATTCGCAATCGTCAAAAGTGCCGCCAATTTGTTCCTTCAAATCTTTGCGGTCAACTACAATGTAAACGGTAGGGTCTTTCAGCGAATCGGTTTGTCGAAGTTTGTATGCAGTGTAAAGCATCGTTAAACTCTTTCCACTGCCCTGTGTATGCCAGATGACGCCCTGCTTCAATTCTTCCTTCACCACACGGTCAACAATTTTGTTGGCCGCCCTGAGTTGCTGATACCTGGCCACTTTCTTAATAATACCGCTGTCTTCGGTGCGTTCAAACACAATGAAATGTTGCAAAATATCCAATACCCTTGCAGGCTGCAGCAAACCCAGAATTCCCCATTTCATTTGTTCCTCCGGAATTTGTTTGCCGTCTGCTGTTCGCAGGTATTTTATTTTGAAATGTTTGTATCCTTCCTTTTCTTCCCATTCGCAAAGGTCATTGCCCGGTGATAAAATCGGATTAGGAAAAGTGGAGTCAATGATTGTGTCTTTCCATTCATTGAAATATGAAGCCGACGCCCCCGGAATGCCGTACTTAGTAATTCTGCCATTGCAAGCCACCCCAAAGCAATGGCTCATCCAGAACTGTGAAGCTCGTTGCTGATAGGTACTGAACTGCTTTACTCCTTCAATCCAGTTGGTTCCCTTTCTTGCACGTTGTTTGGCTTCTATTGGCACCAAGGGAATTCCGTTTACCAATAACACAATATCAGTTTTCACCATTTTGTAGCCCTGCACCCAATATTGCTGTGTTATTTTAAAATCGTTGTTCCAGATATCTTCAAAGTCAATGTATTTGCAATCTTTTGGTTCTCCCTGAATATTTATCGTGGTGCCTTCCACAAGGCGTTTCAGAAACTTTTCATTGCCATCAATTGGAGTAGGGTTGTTCAGGTTTTGAGTAAGGATTTCCATTACGCTTTGCGCATCGGCATCACCTAATCCATTGAATGATTTTATTTTCTCTCGTAAAATGGGTTCAATAATAGGATTGGAAAACGGACGGTTGAATCCCTGCAAATCCTCGTTAGAAAAGTAATTCCAGCCCATTTTGCTTAACCATTCGCAAACCGGGCGTTCTACTCCGTTTAGTTCTGATACCTGAGGCATTGATTTACTTTTTCTTTTTTGTTTTTTTCAATTCCTTTAACATTTGCTTTTCATCGCTTTCCAATCTGCGTTTCACTTTTTGTACATCTTCGTCAGCGGGCAATTCTTCGGGTTTTACGCCTCTCTCCAGCAACATTTTTCTTACCGCCTTGTTGTTTTCAATGTGTTCCTGAGTAATGGCATTTACCCCTTTCAGGTCTTTGGTCTCCGTGTTGTGGCTGGTAAGTTCGTTGGCAAAATCCTTGGCTTTTATAGTTAATGTGGGAAGAAAATCAGCCAGTGGTTTGCTATCAGCAATTTTCAATTTGAATTTCATCATTTGCGTGGTATAGCCGCCAAACAATACCTGGTCACCTTTGCTGCGGATAATGGCAAAGCCCATATCATCCACCCCTCTTTCGTAAAGTATTCCTGACAACTTTCTTTCGCTTTTGGTGAGTTTCTCCCGGGCCGATACTCTTGCCACATCCAGTAACCGTTTTTCAATAATTTCCTGCCTGCGGGTTTGCACTGCAAAGTAAGTTTGTGCAAAGGCTATTTCGTTTTTTGCGGGATCGCCATTCTGGGCCACCAGGTAGCAGGCGTAACGGGTAAGCATTACATCCGGAATCTCCCTTTCGGCACCACTACCCAGGGGTACCATTTTCCCGACACCGGCAAAATGGTCGGCAACCGGAATCCCGCTGCTTTCTGCGGCTGTTCTCGCCTTCTCAATCACTTTAAAGAAATTATCCCATTTGGCATACCCCAATATGCCCTGCAAATCACGGGCACTCCAGCATTCAATGCCCTCCACCTGCTGCCTGGCATTTTCAAATTGGGCAAATAGCTGTTGTATTTGTTCTTTTTTCATAGCTCACATGTTTCCGTTTGTAATTGCTCTTTTGGCATTTTCACCCGCACTTTTCCCGTCAATAAATTTTGCATCAATGCTTTTTTCAGGCGTTCCAGTTTTTTGATTTTGGTTTGCTTGGATTTCAGAATTACATCAACTGATTTAATCTTTTTTGAAATTTCTGCTTGTTCGTCTTTTGGAATAAGAACCCATTTTTTTAATAGCTCACCACGATTAACATTTGGGAAAGTTGTTCCTGAACCTCTTGCCTCGGCCAAAATTTTTTCAGCTATGGTAATTAGTGTGTAGAAAATAAAATCAATATCGCTCCCTTCTTTGTTTCTTATAGCAGCTATTCCTCTTCCAATACAGTATGGTTGGTCTGCAATATTCATTCTCCCAGTACTTGAACCTCTAACTGTAAAAAGTATATCACCAACCTCACAAAGCTTTGTTGTTTTAGTCGTGTATTGAACAGGAATTGGATGTAAGTCCGTAAACTCAGTTGGTCCGTTGAGCATCGGAACACCTTTTCCATTTTCGTTATAATACTCACCTGCTGGTGATTGACCTGCTATTACATCTGCAATCTCAGAAAGACGCCCCCAATGCCAACCAATTGGAGTGTCTCCAAATTTCTCATCCTTGTAAAACTCATCTTTCTTTCGCCAGGTGCCATCGGGTTTTAGTTTGCCGGTGAGCAGATTCTGCATCAGGGCTTTTTTCAGGCGTTCGGCTTTGACTATGCTTTTTTTTGTGGCAGCTATAGCTTCATCTACTTTGCCGAGTATAGAAGCAATGCTCCGTTGTTCTGTTGGTGGCGGAACAGGGATGAGAATGTTTTTTAAACAACTTTTGGATATACTGTAGACTTTTATACCAGTAGCAGACCGGAGGATTTTATTCCTAACTGCTCCATTGTTCAATACATATGCTTTGAAACCATTAATTAAACAATCATCAATCGCCCTTAAATGAAGTGTGTGCAGTCCTGCAATAGCATCAAAAACATCGATATTTAATACCTCTACTGCTTTGCCAACACCGTCATAATCCTCAGAAGCATCTGCAATAATTAAGTCGCCTTCTTTAAGCTTCGTAAAACGGCTTGCCATTTTCTTCTCAATGAATGGCAATTTTTCTTTCCTGAAATCTATAAAACCATCAAACTTTGTGTGAATATCACCATAGTGGATATAGCGATAATCTCCATTTTCACTTAACTGTTCCCTTGGATATGAAGCGGTCGGAAAAAATTTAAAGCATTTAATAAATTTTTTCAATGCCCATTCCTTTGGTATTTCTCCAAATTCTTCATCAACGTAAAATTCTTCTTTTGGTCTATATTCTAACATTTCACTGTATACTTAGAATTGATAAAAGTGAGTTGTCTGCTTTTTCTTCTGCATCAACAAATGAATTAAACTCTGCAATCGCTTCCTGCAAGTCAATTTCTTCTTCAGGTTCAAAGGTGTCAACATAGCGGGGTATGTTCAGATTGTATTCGTTTTCTTCTAACTCGGTCATATCCACAATGGCAAAATAACGTTTACGCAGTTCAGGATCGGCAAACATTTGAAGTAATTCGTTCTTAACATTCTCTATTGCAAGCTTTTCTTTTGCTGCCAGCGCTTTGGCGTCAAATATTTCGCTGTTCTTTTTGTCTTTCAGTTTTTGCAGGACTTCCTTTTTTTTGGTAAGGTCATTTTCCTGCCCTTTGGTGCGTTTGTCTTTGGCTTGCAGTTCTGCTACTCTCTTTTCTGCCAACTCAAGGTCTTCTGCATATTTCAATTCTATCTCACTCAATTTAAAATCCAGGTCGTCCTGTATTTTCTTGTGCAGCCGGACCTCCTGAGTTGGTATAAACTTCCTGGCTTTCTCAATATCGCCCCAACTTTCCAGCATAGTCATAATGCGGAGAATGTCGTGGGGCATCAGCACATTCATATTGGCTTCTTCTTTATACCAGCCTTCACGGGCTGCATAAATCATCAGCACTTTGTCCTTGCGGTCTTTGGGTTTGTTTTTATTAAAGAATACTATGCTGCCCGGAATGGTAGTTCCATAAAACAAGTTGCTTGGCAACACCACAATGGCTTCAATAATGTTTTGGCCTTTCAGTTTTTTCCCATTTTCATCTTCCAGTCCGGTCAAAAACTTTCTGCGTATTTCATATTCATCATCAGCCTTGCGGTTTTGTCCGTCTTCTTCCTCGGTTTTCTCGGGTTGCCCACGAAATAAAACTCCCTGTGGACAAACTACACCGGCCCTGCCGTTTTCAGTCATAGATGCTACAATATGCTGCAGAAAGGCAAAATCACCGACGCTAAACGGCGGAATACCATATTCAAACCTATCCCAGGGATCGTTGAATTCGTTTTTGTCTGGAAAAGTGAGTTGCGGAGTGCCGTCTTTCGTTAAAACGGGTTTGCCTTTTTTATCTTTTTTGGGTTTCCCGTTTTTCCACCAGTTGGTGAGCGAAAAAGGAAAATTGGCAAGCACCAGATCAAATTTGTCAATTTCTTTTCCATTATTGAACTGAGGTTTGAGTAATGTATCTTCTTTTACAACCTTTGCATCCAATCCATGCAAAATCATATTAATATTTGCAATAGCCCAGGTGTTCCAAACATCTTCCTGTCCAAATAGCTGTATGACTTTTTGATTGCCGTACACCTCTTTGGCATACTTAGCTGAGTTGATCAGGAAGCCGCCGGAGCCACAGGTGGGATCATACACTTTTTCGTCTTTTTTAGGTTTGGTGTAGCGCACAATAATATCAACCACTTCCTGCGGCGTATAGAACTGTCCTGCTGTAGTGCCGCCTTTGTTTTCATCGGCAAACTTTTTAATCAGGTATTCATACGCATCACCCAACACATCTACCGATGCATTTTTATTACTTAAATCCACCGCATCCAGCCGGTTTATTAAAGCTGTTAATACGGCAGGACTTAACTTTTTGCCTCCGCTTCCGTCAGGCGAAGGTTCGTTCCAACGGACGGTATTGATGACTCCTTTTAAAGATGGATTGGCATTTGCAATCTCCGTTACTGCTTTGTGTAAGGTATCATTTTTCTTTGCAGAGGACGATTCTCTGACATCTTTCCAAAAACACCCGTCAGGGATCTTAAAATCGTGAGCTTTTTTAATGATCAGTTCCAGTTGCTTTTTGTTGGGGATCTTACCGTTCTGTTTAACAAATTCATCAATCTTATTCTCAGTCTCCCATTCGTAGTTGTCTGAGAGTCGTTTAAAGAAGAGCAGTGTAAGGATATAGCTTTTGTAATCTTCCACCTTATCTCTTAGGTCGTCCGCCATTCCAAAAAGGATATTTCCAAGGGCTTGTTTTGAAATCATTATGCTGTCTTTGCTTCGTTACTGTTTTATTTATCTGGGTGTAGTGGCTGCGTTGGAAAAGGAATACAAATCAGTCCAGGACACATTTGTAAAAGCTGTATTCCCTATTAAGTTCATTCGGGCAGAGGGAGATCCCATTTATTGATCAAACCCCTCCGAAAAAAACTCCTTCGGCGTCATACCAAGGCCATCAATAATCTTTAAAAGGGTACGCATTCTAATATCATCGTAATTCCCAGATTCGTATTTTGCCATCCCTGTTCGGGATATTTCAATGTCATAGGAGAACAATTCATATGAATTAAATCCCTTTTGTTTTCTAACAGTTTTAATTCTCTTACTTAATTTTTGAAGAAAAGCATCATGATCAAAGTGCCCTAATGAAGCTTTTAGCCTTTCTTTCCTTTTTTTTGTTTTTGCCATCCTGCAATTAACAGGATGGGTATTTCATATATAACCCCTTAATATAGGATGCTTTAAAAAATACACTTTATAGTGTACAAAAATATTAATAATTTGCTAACTTCGCGGAAATAACAATATTGCGAATTCTTCAAAAAGGAATTTGAAGCTTTCGCTTTGAGTCTCGCTATTGAAACGTCGGAAATTTCAAAGTCACGAGATGATAAGCAAGAGCTCACGTTTAGGCGTGGGCTCCCTTATTCGTGACTAGGCCTCCGACGGCCTCAATAGCGGTAAGTGGAGTTCCACGTCATTTTTTTTCATTAAACCCCACTATAAGACTCCCCGGAATGTCAACATTGAACTGCTATATTGCTTCGGCTAAGTGGAACACAGGACCCTTTATTTGCTGACTCCTTCCAGCGGGGAGAGGAGGTGGCTTTTGACTGCCTTTTCCGGGAATACTTTTCTGTACTTAGCTATTTTGCCAACCGCATTATCTCCAATCCCGATACCGCCCAGGACCTGGTGCAGGATTGTTTTGTGCAGCTATGGCAACGCCGGGAGCGGTTAAGTCATATAAACGCTATTAAAAGCTACCTGTACAGCTCCGTAAAAAACCAGTGCCTGAAACACCTGGAAAAGCAGAAAAGGAAGGTTGGGTTAAATGAGCCGGACAGAAATGAACCCAGTATTGAAGTAGCTGTTATTGCAGCTGAAACGGCCAGGGAACTTTATCAATTCATCGATTCGCTTTCCCCATCTCTCCGGCAAATCATCCGCCTGTATTATTTAGAAGGAAAGTCCAACAAAGAAATCGCCGCCCAACTCAATATTGAACCCGACACCGTAACCCGGCAACGCCTGCGGGCCATCATGGCACTTAGGAAAACTAAAATTTCACTTTGATTAATTAAATGTCAGAAAAAAAACCGGGATTCGTATGTCCGGCATTTTGTCCTTTCCGGATCATATACCTACGGCGCCTAACAATTAAATTTATTGTATGAAAGCTTCGGTACCATACCAGGCAGAACTTGAACAAAATTTCAGGGCAGCATACCTGATCAGCCAGTTCATCCAGGAAACTATTTCTGAAGAAGATGAAGAGGAACTGGACCGGTGGATGCAGCAAAGTGAACTCAACATGCAGATCTTCGAGGACCTGACGGACGAATCCATGGTCCGTGATTTTTTGACATGGTACGCTGAGCGGGATACAGAACGAAAACTGGAGGAGGTCAAGAGAAGATTACAATTTACAAAACCAGGGAAAGTGATCCCTATCTGGCGATATGCAGCCGCAGCCTGTGCGGTATTGTTATTGGGCGCAGGGATTTATTATTTTGGCCTTCGGGGAAATGAATCAACTGTTACTTCAACCGGTACTGAAACAGCGGATATATTGCCCGGTAAAGCCTCCGCCACACTAACACTGGCCGATGGTAAAAAAATAGATCTGACCAACCTGCGTGATACCATCATCAGTAACGAAGTGCGGATTGTGAATGGCACAGTTGTTTACACAAGTACAGTATCAGCACCTGAAATGCATGAGATCAGCATCCCACGCAAGGGTTTTTATGAACTGGTATTACCAGATGGCAGCAAGGCCTGGATCAATTCCAGTTCTTCTGTACGGTATCCTTCCCGGTTCAACGGGAACGAACGGCGGGTAACAGTAACCGGAGAAACTTATTTTGAAGTAGCCAAAGATGCTGCTCACCCCTTTATTGTATCGGTAAATGGAGTGGATATTACAGCACTCGGCACTGCATTTAATGTGAATGCTTATCCCAATGAGGACGGCTTACGTATTACCCTGACAGAAGGAAAAATAAATGTTAATGCTGCCCAGCGAAATGAACAACTCTTACCGGGGCAACAAATTATTATACGACCGGGCGAATGGGAGATCAGAACGATTGACATTTCCCCGGTTGTTGCCTGGACAAAGAACCAATTTAAATTAAAGAATACCAGCATAGAAGAAGTGATGCGGATGGCCGAACGCTGGTATGATGCCAGGATTGTTTATAAAGAGAAAGTAACCGATCATTTTACCGGAACCATTGACCGGAATGTACCTATTTCCCAATTGCTGAAATTACTGGAGGCAACCGGGCAGGTGCATTTTCAAATTGACGGTGAAACGATTATTGTCACTCAGTAAGGTAATCCATAAAAAACCGGGTTGTGCGCTAACACTTCCCGGCGTGTCTGGGTTACCCCAACTATATCGCGGAAACGATTATTGATTAACCCAAACAACCCAAAGCTATGCTTTTAACCCCAAAATGGAGACACCGATTCTTGCGCAAAGTGCTACTATTAGTTTTCCTTTTTGTATCCCTGAACGGGCTGACACAAACATTTACATTTTCTTTTCAACGGGCTTCCCTTGCCAAAGTTTTTGCTCAAATAGAGCAACGGAGCGATTACCGGTTCCTGTATTCTGAGGAAGTACTGGCCCTTGGCAACCCGGTCAGTTTTACTGTCAACAATGCTCCTCTTGATTCTATTCTCCGGTTATGCTTTTACCAGCAGCCGCTTGGCTATAGCATGGAGGGGAAACACATTATTGTCCGAAAAAAAATTATTGAAAAACCAGTCCCGCTTGCAAGGGAATTGCGGGGAAAGGTGGTTAATACCGAAAATGAACCGCTTGCGGGTATTACCATCAGCATCAAACAAAGCGGAATGGCCATGGCCACCGATGTTCATGGCGAATTCTATTTCATGAATTTACCAGCGAAAGCCACCTTACTTGTCACAGGTGGTGAAATTGTGCCGCAGGAAGTTGAAGCCAGCCCCAACAGTTATCAATTAATCGTGGTGCAGCAGCGGATGAGTGTACTGGATGAGACATTTGTTATTGCCTACGGCAAGTCAAATAAGCGTTCTTCGACAGGCACGATAAGCAGCGTCAAGAAAAGCGAAATCAGTAAACAGCCTGTGCACAACATTTTATCCGTTTTGGCTGGCAGGGTTTCCGGATTACAGGTAACTACGGTTTCAGGCGCACCCGGTTCAAGTATTAACCTTCAGTTAAGAGGAATTAACAGTATCGCCAACGGGTCTGATCCTATGATCGTAATAGACGGCATTCCGTATCCTTCGCAGGCACTCAATGGCGTCATTGGTGGCGGTGCAGGAACCTCCTCCAGTCCGCTGAACACTTTGAATCCTTCCGATATTGAAAGCATAGAAATATTAAAAGATGCAGATGCCACCGCTATATATGGTTCAAGAGGTGCAAATGGGGTTATTTTAATTAGCACAGTAAAAGGTAAAGCCGGGAAGACTTCAGTTTCTGCGAATTTCTACCACGGATTTGGAAGGATTACCCGGCAGATGGAATTGCTGAATACGAGGGACTACCTGATAATGCGGAGGGAAGCATTTGCAAATGATGGCGCTAACCCGACCACCGCTAACGCTCCGGATCTGTTACTATGGGACACAACCCGGCAAACAAACTGGCAATCGGTTCTTCTGGGTAACACTATGCACTCTACAGATGCAAAGGTGAATGTAAGCGGAGGATCAGAACTAACACAGTTTGTTTTTGGCCTGGGTTATCATAGAGAAACCACTGTGTTTCCCGGAGATTTCGGAGATAACAGAAAGACTACCAACCTGAATGTCTCGCACCAATCAGCCGATAAGAGATTTCAATTGTCTGTTTCCGCAACATTTGCTGACTATAAAAACACCCTGCCACAGCAGGACCTGGTCAGCGCCATAACGCTGGCACCAAATTCTCCCAAACTCTATAGTAGTGACGGGTCACTGAACTGGGAGAACGGTACGTGGACAAACCCACTTAGCCGGACCGAGGCCCTGTTTACAACGCAAACGACCAACCTTATTTCCAATATATCGGCCTCCTATAAACTGAGAAAGGGACTTTGGGTTAAATTCAACGGAGGGTATAACCGACTGGATAATTATGATCATTCGGCAACTCCAAAAACGGCATTTAATCCTGCTTCAAATCCTGTTTCAACCGCTCAGTTTGGAAATAAGCATATCAGCACTTTGATAGGAGAACCCCAATTTGAATATATCAATAGGTTCGGGGAGAATGAGTTTTCTGCTTTGGCCGGTGCTACTTTTCAAAAGACCTCGCAGTATTTTTTATATCAAAGAGGAACGGGTTACAATAGTGATGCCTTACTCAATAGCCTGAGAGCTGCTTCACAGGTAAGTGTACTTTCAGAGGGAGACCTGGAGTACCGCTATATAGGAATATTTAGCAGGCTGAAACTGGACCTGAAACGTAAATATCTTTTCACCTTTACACTTCGACGGGATGGTTCGAGCCGGTATGGAGATGAAAACAGGTTTTCAACCTTTGGCTCTATAGGTGCGGGCTGGGTGTTTACCAATGAAAAACTATTCAAAAAACAAAAGCTTCTAAGCTTCGGTAAACTAAAAGGAAGCGCTGGTATTACGGGTAATGACCAGATCGGAGACTACAGGTACCTGAACCTTTATACTACTTATACCAGTTCCTATCTAAATTCCACCGTTTTCTATCCAGAACAACTTTATAACCCGGTTTTTGGCTGGGAGAAAGTCCGAAAGCTGGAAGGCTCACTGGAACTGGGTTTCCTCAATGACCGGTTATTATTTACCCTCAACTACTATCACAATACCACTTCCAATCAACTCGTCAACTATCCGCTTCCGGGTACAACAGGGTTTTCAGCCGTTGTAAAAAACATACCGGCTGTTATCCAGAATACAGGATTTGAGATGGAACTTCAGGCAAAGGTTCTTCAAACAAAACGGGTCACCTGGAATAGTTCATTTAATATCACTTTTCCCCGCAACAAACTAATCTCGTTTGAAAATCTATCCACTTCCAGTTACGCCAATCGTTATGTTATTGGTGAACCGCTTACCATCGCAAAACGGTATAAATGGCTTGGAGTAAATCCTGCTACAGGTAATCATCAATTTGAAGATTTTAACCGGGATGGGTTCATATCTACCTCGGGCGATCTGCAGCAAATTGTTTTTACGGGTCAACGCTATTTTGGCGGAATGCAACACTCTATCAGTACTGGCCGATGGGAGTTTAGTGTTCTTTGCCAGTTTGCTTCGGTTCCCAATGCAACTAACTACCTGACAGCATTTTTACGTCCTGGCCTTTTAATGAATCAACCTGTTGCGGTTCTTGGCAGGTGGCAAAAACCCGGTGACATCACTGATGTGCAGCGATTTGCCAATACAACAGGAGGTTCCAACACTGCTTTTACTAATTACCGGCAAAGTGATGCAGCCTATAGTAACGCATCATTTATACGGGTTAAAAATGCCGTGATCAGTTTTACTGTTTTCAGGCCAAATAAGCAGCCTAAAATGTTAAAGGAGTTTAATGTGTTCCTAAAGGCCAATAACCTGTTTACGATTACCCGATATAAAGGATTGGACCCCGAAACGCTGACCTTACTGATGCCACCCATTCGCCTGGTTACAGGGGGCTTTCAAATAACCTTTAAATAAATTGTTATGAAATTATTCTTCCTATATATCACAGTGATTATATCAATAACATCCTGTAAAAAATTTGTTGATATTGATCCACCGACTACACAACTTGTATCGGAAACTGTTTTTGCAAAGGATCAAACGGCAATAGCCGCTCAATTGGCAATTTATGCCCGCATGGAAGGAGATGGGCTTGTTTATCAGCAAATCATTTATCCCGGACTTTCAGCTGATGAGTTTTCGAATTATTCCACCGGCATTTTCAGTATTGACCTGGCCAACAATAACCTGACCAGTGAAAACTCCATTGTGCTAAATTTCTGGACAAACTATTATAAGTATATCTATCAGGCTAATGCTGTAATAGAAGGGGTTTCCAACTCTGCTACTATTAGCGAAACGGTCAGACAGCAACTCCTGGGTGAGTCAAGGTTTGTTCGGGCTTTCTGTCATTATTATCTTACCTCCCTGTTTGGTGATATACCAATTGTACGGAACACAGACTATCGGATCAATTCTCAGTTATCCCGCAGCCCCGTTACAACAGTATTGGACTTTATTGAACAAGATTTAATGGCTGCAATTTCCCTGCTATCTACCAGTTACCTTGATGCAGGAAATTTACCTTCTACTGAAAAGGTCCGGCCAAATAAGCATACTGCTCAGGCATTGCTGGCCCGGCTGTATTTACTGAAAGGTCAATGGGATAAAGCTGAAGAGAGTGCCAGTGCAGTATTAAGCGGAAATTACCAGTTGATATCTAACCTGGACAATGTTTTTTTAAAGAACAGCAATGAGGCGATCTGGCAACTTCAGAATGTTGTTCCTGGCTATAACAGTTACCCCGGAGCCCAACTCATCCTAACGACTACACCAAACGTAGTTGCACTGGATACCAACCTCGTGAAATCATTTGTTGCAACTGACAAGCGGAGACTGCAATGGGTTAAGAGCATAACAGTATCGGGCAGAACCTATTATTATCCATTCAAATATAAGGTTCGTCAAAATGCTTCCAGCATCACGGAGTACAGTATGATATTCCGCTTATCAGAATTGTTTCTACTGCGTGCAGAAGCCCGATCCAGGTTAGGTGATCTTAATGGCGCTCATGCAGATTTAAATCAAATAAGAATCCGGGCTGGCCTTCCTGCATTGTCCGGTCTGACAGGTACTGTTTTAATAGACAGTATAATCCAGGAAAGGAAATTTGAATTATTTGCTGAGTCAGGAGACCGTTGGTTAACACTAAAACGGACTGGTGAGGTCAACAATGTTTTACCTTTGATCAAGGGCAGTAACTGGAATTCAACAGATGCCTTATATCCCATTCCTTTGGCAGAAATTCTAAAAAACAATCAGCTTATTCAAAACCCTGGCTATTGATAGGCCGCCTTCATTAATTAATTAAATCATACTTATGCAACGTCTATTATTATGGACGCTATTATTGGCGTCTGGCTATACTTATGCCCAAAAAATGCCGTTAGTAGTTGGGGAATCATTTCCCTATCAAGAATCATTTATTATATCTTATCCTGAGAGACAAGTCAAATCAATTGAAAACTACAAGGATAAGCATTTACTACTTGTATTATTCGGCTCAGAGTGTATTCAGAATTTTAAATATCTGCCGACCCTGGATAGCCTGAGTAAAAATAAAAAAGACCAATTAAATGTCCTTCATATTGGAAGAAAGGATCATAAAATTGAGGAAATGTATCATAAGTATCAGCGCTACTTTAATTTGCAATTAGAAGTAGCCTTTGATTCACTGTGTTTCCTCAAAGTAAAAGTATATGGCCTCCCGACCTATGTATGGATCGGCCAGGATGGAAAGATTAAGGGGGTAAGTGCTCCCAGCGAGTTGACAAGTGAAAATGTCTCAAGGTTTTTGTCAGGGAAAACGCTTCCATTTGGAAGTATTACGGAAGGATTAACTTACAATACATCAAGTGAGTTATTCAACAAGAAAACGGATAGTAATTATCTGTTTCGCACAAAACTTGGAATCTGGAATAATACAATGCCATATAATTATCCGGTTAAACTGGCATTTGATTCAAGTAATTTCCATGTTTCGGGAGTTTTTTTGGAAGGATTATATCGGTATGCCTATTTTGGCACGGGTTTCTGGGATCATGGCGATTCTCTTAATGGAAAGGTGTGGCTCTATCCATTGTTAAAGGGGGATTCTGTTTTCTTTTCCCAACAGAAATACTATTTTTCAGCATCGTATGCCGGATCAAACCAGCCGGATCTGAAATCTCTATTAAAGTCTAACCTCGAAGATTATTTTGGTTACACTGGAGAGATTGTTAGGAAGTCAATGCCTTACTACAGTGTAACGGTAATCCCTGATAAAATTGAAACGCTCAGAACTAAGGGAGAGAAAAAAGTGTGGAGGAACAATCATGCACGTATATATCTCCGAAATGTTCCAATCGACCTTCTCATAGAAAGGATCGCCTATTACAATTACACTGGCGATAGCAGAGAAGATATACCGTTTATTAACGAAACCGGTGTTAATTTTAATGTTGATGTATCTTTTGAAGCGATACTCACCGTAAGGGATGAGTTTTTTGCTGCACTCAGGGAAATTGGAATTATTGTGGAACTCAAAAGCCGGATCATGGATGTGCTTATTCTTACCCCCAAAAAAAGTATTGCGATCCGATAGATCGCAATACTTATTCCATAGAATTGGTTATTGCCACCTGTGTACATTGCCATTCAGGTAGATCAATTCGTTTTCATCATTGATCTCAATAACGCATTCATAGAGAGTACCCTGCGGGCAGTAGAAATTCACATCAATTTCCGGGGGTACATCCACCATGCCGGTGCCATCATCATACTTATAATCCCCCACAGGCGCCTTTTCGATCTTGGTGAATGCGCTGAAACCGACAGCCATCACTACGGCAATCAGCACCAAATACATCTTTTTCATTCTTGTTGCTTTAAGTTAAAAAAATCGCCTACTATATCACAGGTATTCGGCTTCTCCTGTTTATCATGATAAATTGTTTATTCCAGTAACAGGCTACTATTCCGGCCAGCAGGAACCCGCAGTTGAAAACCAGGTGCTCCTTCCAGTTCAATTGCTGGAGTACGCCCCCGCAGGAACATGGGAGTTCTTTCATCGTTGAAAGTATAAATGCCACATACAAAGTGAAAATTCCCATTAAGCCGGTACCGGTCAATAATCCATAATATCTTGTACGGGGGATGATCAGCAAAATGGCTATGGCTATTTCCATGGCAGGAATCATTCCTGCAAGCAGGGTAGCATAGGGCCTAAGTACCGGCGTATGCGATATTGAACCGATAAAGAAAGGAATATCCCTGAACTTCATAATCGCTGTGTACAAAAAAAGCAGCACATAGAGGGCTACGACAATTTCAATATACAGTTGTTTTGGCAGCGATCTTTTCATATACTAAATCTCAGCTAACGATTCTGCACTTTGGTTATTCAAAGTGAAAAGATAGTTGCGCTATTTGTTTGCATAGGATTTCACTTTGAAAAGCTCTTGTATCTGTTTGAACAACTAAAGGACTTCACCGACTTTATATATTTCACTTCTCATTTGAACAATATGCGAGCCGTCATGCAACGATTATATGAGAAAATGGAAGAAAGGATAAGGGAAATCCAGTCAGCATCCTTCCCCCTGCTGAAGGAGACATCCCAGTGCATTAATGTATGCCAGGAAGTGCTTCAGGAGCTAAGAAAAATGGTGGAGAAAAACCCGCTGAAGGACAGCAAGGAAGAAATTGAGTTCTTCAAGGAAATGAAACCCAAGTTCTATTCCCAGTTTATTTATTATGTAAAAGTATTTCATATTGAGATTAACCGGCCCGCAGCCAGCGACAAAGTCCAAATTGCTTACCTGGAATCGCACCTCAGCCGGATCAAGCATTTTTTTGATAATAACCTAGATTTCTATCAATACTACCGAAGCGGGGCCACGCATTTTGATGAAGTCTATTTTATCAGGGGACAGGAAGATGTCCGGCTCTTACCGGATGATCTTACGTTGAGCATAGATCACAGTTTCTCCACGACACAGAGTTATAAGGTCTCCAAACTGTTTGCCTATGAACTTCTCCGCATCTATCTTAATACAGCAATATCCTCTATTCAGCTGACGGATCCACCCGAACCTAAAAACATTGAGAAGAAACTGCAATGGACCGGTGCTAAAGTTTCGCTGATCGAGCTGATATATTCTCTGCAAACAACCGGTGTGATCAATAATGGTACCGCCGATATTAAGCTCCTGACCAATTTCTTTGAACGAACCTTCCAGGTAGATTTGGGAAACGTTTACAATGTTTTCCAGGAAATGCGTATCCGTAAAAAAAACAGGACCAGTTTTCTGGATCAATTGAAGGAGCGGCTGATCCAGCGGATGGATGAAGCGGATGAAGGTTATTAGAAGGGTTACCTGGTCACTTGTTTCCCCTATTGATGTATTTCCACCACGCAGTATTACCTCTGCTATTCAGGAATTCTGATTATTTCCCTCTTATCCGAATATTTATTTCTCCCGACTCGGGAACATCTATTGAAAGATCGCTTTCCCGCCAGCCCATATTTGCATTACAAACGAAACGACATGTTACAAAACATTTCCTGGTCGCAATTCTGGCTGGTTATTATCCTGACAAGTTTTATCTATTATTTCCTTATCTGGATCATAATTTATAAGGCAAAGTTTTCATTGCCCAATTTAAAACCCCGCATTTCAGATGCTGTATTCAGTTCCGGAACTGATGGGGAGGATATAAATGTTATCCTTCGTGACCTGGAAGGAACATTTGCGAACAAACAGAATAAAAGTGAACTCATCCTGGCATTACAAAAGAAGATCCAATCCTACCAGGAGATAGAAGACCCCGGTTTCCGGGACTCGATTAACAGGTTCATTCTGTCAGAAAGCCAAAATAAATGCTCCATCCGTCTGGATGAGGAAGATCTGAGGACCCTGTGGAAATGACGTGATGGAGCACCGAACCCTATCTCCCCAAAGGGGAACTATTATAAAGGAAAACTTAAAACTGTGTGTATGAAAAAAGTGAGCTTGTTCTTTCTGTTAATGATCATAACAGCCTGTGCATCTGCCCAGGATGGCAATGCCGGTATCAATGAAGCCAATACAAAAGTCCGAAGTTATTTCGCTGCCGGTACTAACCTGATGTATGCTGTCGGGGCAGTACTTGGTTTGATCGGCGCTGTTAAGGTGTATTCAAAGTGGAACAGCGGTGACCCGGATACCAGCAAAGTTGCTGCTGCCTGGTTCGGGTCCTGCGTGTTCCTTGTGGTGGTAGCCACTGTGATCCGAAGCTTTTTTGGTGTGTAGCCCTCCCCAACCCTCCCTGAAAGGAGGGGCAATTTAAAATGATTATCAACAATTAAATCAATACTTATGAAAATGAAGTTTATTCTTTTGCTTGCATTGCTCTGTATGCATTTCTTTGGGTTTACACAGTATATCGGTGTTAGAGCAAGATATACTGAAACCAGATTGGTGGATGATTCGCCCAACCCGCCGAAACGAGAAAACCGGCTGATACTTTCCTTCTTTACAGTCAGTTTTAATGGCACACAGAATGTATTTACGCCTGTTGTATTATCCAATTATGATATCTGGGTGTATAAACAGGGATTGCAATATGGTAATGTGATGGGTGGGGTTCTGGATTCCACGGGTAATAATTACCCAGGCTATGCCTGGCCAGCCCCTAAAGTCGTTTCTTATTACAATACCCTTGGGCTGAACTATATTGATTGTGATCCCAATGCTGCCACACATTATGTAGTGAATGGCCAGGAACTGGATTGTGGCTTTATCACGGTTTCTTACTGGGATGTGGACGGAGGTACGGGTCAGCCGATTGAATGTTTTCCCGCCCCGAATATTTGTTTGCCCTGGTATGATTTTATGCATCCTTATTATTTTAATCCGGGCAATGTCAATTTCAGCCCGGAGTCCGTATTCCCTGGGCCTCCGTATAACCTGTATAATTTTCATTGTGGTGGCCCGCTTCAATTAGTGCGGAGGGGATTGCTCTCTTATGATACAAGCGGAACTGTCGTATTGCCAGTTCGTTTTGCCAATGTCAGGGCTGAGATTGACGCAACTGACCGGGTAACCATTTCCTGGTCCAATATGACTGAATACGAGATTCAACATTATACCATTGAAAGTTCATTGGATGCTGTTGTCTTTCAGCCAACCGGAACAATACTACCTACCGGTAATAGTGGAGAAAGGGCTGACTATACCTATTCCAGCAGCCAGACAGCAGCAATCACCTATTACCGGATCAAGGCTACTGAAAATTCGGGCAGTGTTTTATACAGTAATGTGGTGGTTGTAAGGAGAAATATCCCGGTCACTGCGACAGATCAGTCTTTCAGCATTTATCCCAATCCTGTTACCGGAGCAGAATTGTCCCTGCGATTAAAGAATGCTGATCCGGGAAGGTATATTCTCACGGTTATTTCACCTGATGGGCAAGTTGTCCGAAACAAGTTAATTGATCATATCAATGGCGACCTGATCCGGCAGATTGATATGAACGGACTGGCTCCGGGTATTTACCAGCTCGTACTGCGCAATTCCAGCAAAAAATTCACTCAACAAATCCTGTATGTCAACTAGTGTATATACTGTAAATAAGGGCATCAACCGACCGATAGAATTCAAGGGACTGAAGGCGCAATATATCTGGTACCTGGGTGGCGGCTTACTGGCCCTGTTGATCCTGTTTGCCATCCTGTATATCTGCGGGGTTAACACATTTATTTGTTTACTGATCATCGTTGTTGCAGGAACGGGTTTGTTTATGCATGTCTATAAACTCAGCCGCCAATACGGGGAGCATGGAATGATGAAAACCCTGGCGAAAAGATCCATTCCATCGGTTGTAAAAATCTATTCAAGAAAAACCTTCACCGGACTGTGGAAAAACAAATAAAAGATATACTACCCATTTTTGGCGTGGAGAATGATTGCATTTTGTCCAAGCAAGGTGATGTTACCATTGCTTATGAAGTGCAACTACCCGAACTCTTTGCCTTGTCTGATCAGGAGTATGAAGTATTGCACCAAACCCTGATCCGTGCCATTAAGATACTTCCTTCGGGAACCGTCTTTCATAAGCAGGACTGGTTCACCGAATCCAAACATGCTGCAGATTTCAGCGCTATCGGCGTTAGTTTTTTATCCCGTGCCAGCGAACGGTTTTTTAATGAACGGCCTTACCTGGATCACCAGTGTTATATCCTACTGACCAAAAAGCCAGCCGGGAGAAAACCCGGTTCCTCTCTATTTTCCAATTTACTGCGGCGGTCCATTGTTCCGGAGCAAACATTGAAGCCTCAGCTTTTACAGGATTTCCTGGATAATGCGGGACAGTTTGAACGTATTCTCAATGACAGCGGGTTAATGCAACTGAAAAGACTTACCAATGAAGAACTGAGCGGTGAACAACAATACTGCGGACTAGTAGAACGATACCTGAACCTGCAACCCAATGAAAAATCCTTTATTCTGCATGATATCAGCTTTGATGATGGCCTGAAAGTCGGACCCAATCATTGCCAGTTGTTTACTCTTGCCGATGCCGCTGATTTACCATCTTATTGCGGTTCCCGGATCAACTATGACAAGTACTCTACAGATAAAACTAAGTTCAGTGTTGGCTTTGCCTCTCCATTAGGGCAACTGTTACCCTGCAATCATATTTATAACCAGTACATTTTTATTGAAGACCCGCAGAAAACGATTCAGAAACTGGAAACCAAGAGACTCCGGCTGCATTCTCTGAGTGCCTATTCGAGAGAAAATGCCATTAGCCGGGATGCCACCAATGAATTTTTGAATGAAGCCATCAGCCAGCAAAGACTACCTGTGAAATCCCATTTCAATGTGTTAGTGTGGACGGATAGTAAAGACGGGTTGAAGGACACAAGAAACCTGGTATCATCAGCCCTGTCCCAGATGGATGCGGTACCGAAGCAAGAGCTGTCGGGAGCGCCGCAGATCTTCTGGGCGGGCATACCGGGTAATGAAGCCGACTTTCCCATGAATGATTCATTTGACACATTTGCTGAACAGGCCTGTTGCTTCCTGAACCTCGAGACCAATTACAGGTCATCGGTTTCTCCCTGTGGAATCCGATTAGGCGACCGGCAGTATGGCAAACCGGTGCATGTGGACATCAGTGATGAGCCGATAAAAAAAGGTTTGATCACCAACCGGAATAAATTTATCCTGGGACCATCGGGAAGCGGAAAGAGTTTTTTTACCAATCATATGGTGCGTTCCTACTATGAACAGGGAACACATATTGTATTGGTTGATGTGGGGCATAGTTATAAAGGGCTTTGTCAGTTGGTGAAAGGATATTATTTCACTTATGAGGAAAAGAATCCCATTCGGTTCAATCCCTTTCATATCGGGGAAGGCGATGTGCTGGATACCGAAAAAAAGGAAAGCATCAAGACTTTATTACTGGCTCTTTGGAAAAAGGATAATGAAACGTTTAATCGCAGCGAGTATGTTGCACTTTCCAATGCTTTGCAGCTTTATTATACCCCCGCCCCTGAAGGGGAGAAGGAAGTTTTCAAATGCTTTGATACTTTTTATGAATTTCTGCAAACCGATTTTGTTGAAGTACTGAAGCGGGATGAAGTCAAGGAAAAGGATTTTGATGTTTCAAATTTTTTATATGTACTCCGGCCATACTATAAAGGTGGCGAATTCGATTACCTGCTGAATGCCACCGAAAACTTGGACCTGTTACAGGAACGATTTATCGTTTTTGAACTGGATAATATCAAAGATCATCCGATCCTGTTCCCGGTCGTTACGATCATCATCATGGAAGTGTTTATTTCAAAGATGCGGAAACTGAAAGGTATCCGTAAGATGATCCTGATTGAGGAGGCCTGGAAGGCGATTGCCCGGGAGGGTATGGCAGAGTATATCAAGTACCTTTTTAAAACGGTCCGTAAGTTCTTTGGCGAAGCCATCGTAGTAACCCAAGAGGTAGAAGATATTATTTCCTCCCCGGTGGTGAAGCAGGCCATTATTAATAATTCTGATTGTAAGATACTTCTTGATCAGTCCAAATACCAGAACAAGTTTGACCAGATCCAGGAATTACTCGGGCTGACTGAAAAAGAAAAAGCCCAGGTGCTTTCTATCAATAAGGCCAACGATCCCGGTAAAAAATATAAAGAGGTTTTTATATCCCTTGGAGGTATGCTTTCCAAAGTTTACCGGGTGGAAGTATCTGCAGAGGAATACCTGGCCTATACAACGGAGGAAACTGAAAAATTCAAGGTAATGCAACTGGCCGAGCAATTTAACGGGAATATAGAAAAAGCAATTACCCATTATTTAAACAAAAAAAACCAAGTATTATGAAGCGAATGATTTGTGTGTGTTTGTTAAGTACCCTGCTTTTCGTTGCCTGCAAAAAGAAAGAGCAATCCGGAACTGAAGTGGGTAAAACTGCAAATGCCGCGGCAAAGATGGCTGTCTGCGGCAAGGAAATATTAACTGATAAGCCCGTAAAGGCAGGGGAAACCGGTATCATATTGCCGGCCGGTACAAAACTGTGTATCACTCCGGACAATATGGAAATACGGGTCGAATTGCCTGAAGGATATGCTTTTCTTTCTGAGGAAATATCGTTTACAGAGAAGGCACTGCCGGTGTTTGCCACTTACGCCTGCTACTGCAGTGTGGTGAATAATGCTTGCCAGGTATTTTATGCGGAGGGTCTTGGCTTTGGATGTCTTCAGTCATCCTGTACAGGGTCCTGTACCGGTAAGTTTACCTATAAGGGTTATAGTGTGGACCGGCTCATCCATCTTGCAGATAAGGAAGCTTTTTTCAATTTACCCGAAGTACATGAATTGATCCGGGCACTCATAAAAGATGTTTCTCCACTGGAAGCCTATGGAAAATTTTCCGTCCTCGGTGTTTCCTTCTATTTGGTACAGCAGGAAAAGGTTTTTCTTGAAAAAGCAAGCTGTGACTGTGAAGGTACCCAGGCCTGCAAGTTAAAGGTGATTAATCTCCCGCCAAGAACGGGTGAACCAGCAGCTAAGAAAATATATTTCTGTGAAGGTGGTTGCAATGGCTGCGAACTGACCATCAATTGAAGAAGATCTTTTTCATGTCCATTCCTGGTTGCGGCTATACAGGATCGTCCTCCCGAAATTTCGGGAGGACACCTGTATCCTTAAAAATTAGTGTATGAAAAAAATAATGATAACGCTGGCCATACTTCTGAGTGTGCATTGCCAGGCCCAGTTTCCGATAGCCGAGATTATCAAAGCCGGTATCAAAAAAGTGATTGTGGCGGTTGACCTGAAGATCCAGAAACTCCAGAATAAAACGATCTGGCTGCAGAATGCCCAAAAGACCCTGGAGAATGTTTTATCCAAAACGAAGTTAACAGAGATCAGCGGTTGGGTGGAAAAGCAGCGAAAACTCTATGATGAGTATTTCCAGGAACTAAAGAAGGTAAAAAATGCGCTTAGTTATTATCACCGGATCAAAGATATAATTGAAGACCAGGTGGCCATGGTAAAGGAATACAAGGCAGCCTGGGCCCTGTTCCGGCAGGACCGGAATTTCTCGGCCGCGGAACTGGAGTATATGAGCGAGGTCTATACCGGAATGCTGGGAGAAAGTGTCAAGGCTATTGACCAGTTGCTCCTTGTTGTGAATGCCTTTACCACCCAGATGACTGATGCGGCAAGGATGGAAATTATCAATACAGCCGCTGATGAAATGGAAAAGGGATTCATGGACCTGAAAGAGTTTAACAACCAAAATAAACTCATCAGTCTTCAGCGGGCATCTGCCAGAGGTGAGATTGAATACATTAAAAAATTATACGGGTTAACCCCCAACCCCTAAAGGGGAGTAAAATACATTATTATGAAAAAGTTACTAATACTGCTGACACTGGTCATTCACAGCGCCTGTTTTTCACAATCCCAGGAAACAAAGCAACTCCTGCTGAATGTAGAAAAACTGGCACAGCTAAAATTGATGCTTTCGCATATGAAGACAGGTTACCAGATTCTGGAGAAGGGCTATACCTCAATCAAAAATATTTCTCAGGGCAATTTCAACCTGCACCGGGATTTCCTGGACGGGTTGTTACAGGTCAGTCCTGCTGTAAAGCAATACAGTAAGGTTGCGGACATTATCAGGGTTCAATTGAAACTGGTGAAAGAAAGTAAAGCTGCACTCGCAGAATTCCGGGGCAGCAAACAATTTACGATAACTGAAATCGAGTACCTGGGAAATGTATATGCCAACCTGCTGAAAGAATGTCTGAAAACACTGGATGAACTGGCTATGGTGGTCACGGCAGGTAAACTTCGTATGAGTGATGATGAACGGCTGCAGGCTATTGACAAAATATATGATGAGGTGATGGAGCAATATACTTTCCTGAATGAATTCAATAACGGCACCGCTGTCCTCTCTCTGCAACGAGAAAAGGAGAAGATGGATATTGATTTAATGAGAAAGGTCCACGGTTTAAAATGAAACTATGAGAGTATTTTTGAGATTGATTTGTGTGTTGGTGGTTTTATTATTGCCTTCTGTGGCGGATGCCCAGATCGCCACCCGTATACGTTCCATGCACGAAGTGCTGGAACAACTTTATGACGATATGATGCCTTTGTGCAGCCGTTTAATAGGTGTTGGAAGGGGTATTGCCGGTTTTGCTGCCACCTGGTATATTGCCACCAGAGTATGGGGGCATATTGCCCGTGCGGAGGCTATTGATTTTTATCCACTGTTCCGGCCCTTTGTGCTGGGTTTTGCTATTTTGATTTTCCCTTCCGTTATCCAACTCATCAACCAGTTGATGAAACCCACCGTTACCGGTACTGCCCAGATGGTAAAAGATTCCGATGCAGCCGTAGCGCAATTGTTAAAGATGAAGGAGGATGCCATCAAAACAACAGCCTATTGGCAGATGTATGTGGGTGAGACCGGAAGGGGCGACCGGGATAAATGGTATAAGTATCATTACGGAGATAAAAAAGAAGGATGGCTGAAAAGTATCGGCAATAATATCCGCTTTGCTTTTGACAAATTTGGCTATAACCTCCGTAACCAGATCAAACAATGGATGGCAGAAGTATTAAAGGTATTATTTGAGGCCGCTGCCCTTTGCATCAATACCATCCGCACTTTTTATATGATCGTTCTGGCGATCCTTGGCCCGTTGGTATTTGGTATAGCGGTCTTTGATGGCTTTCAGCATACCCTCACCGTATGGATCGCCCGTTATCTGAATATATTCTTGTGGCTGCCGGTTGCCAACATCTTCGGTGGCATCATGGGTAAGATCCAGGAGAATATGCTCAAAGAAGATCTGCAGCAGATCGCCACTAATGGTGATACGTTTTTCTCTACCACCGATACGGCTTACCTGATATTTATGATCATCGGGATCATTGGTTATTTCACAGTCCCCTCCGTGGCAAACTATATCATCCATGCAGGCGGTAATAATGCCCTGCTTCAAAAAGTAACCAATATCATGAGCACTTCTGTCCGCAATACCGCCAGCGGATCAGCGTCGATGACAAAGGATGCCATGGGCGCTGCGTATAACCGGTTGGCCAATAGTATGGCTGACAGCAGCACCTCCGGTGGTTATTTCAAAGATAAAATTGAGGGAAAATAAATGTTCAGAACGACTAAAAATATAGACACCGCATTCCGGCAGGTACGGCTCTTTTCCATTGGTGTCATGGCTGTTTGCCTGATCCTGACTTTGTTCGTCAGTTACAAAAGTTACCAGTTAGCCAGTCAATCACAACAAAAGATATTTATCCTGGCGAATGGAAAGGCCCTGGAGGCTTATGCCGCAGACCGGAAAGATAATATACCGGTAGAGGCCCGTGATCATGTAAAGATGTTCCATCATTATTTCTTTACGATGGACCCAGATGATAAGGTGATCAGCAATAATCTGACTAAGGCGCTTTACCTGGCCGATGGTTCTGCCAAACAGCAATATGACAACCTGAAAGAAAATGGGTATTACACGAACCTGATCTCGGGTAATATCAGCCAGGAGATACAGGCAGACAGTATCATCATCAACACCAATGATTACCCGTACTATTTCCGGTACAAGGGGCTGCAAAAGATCATCCGGCCTACCACCATCGTCACACGAAGCCTAATAACGGAAGGATACCTGAGAAATGTTTCCCGCTCAGATAATAATGCCCATGGGTTTTTGATCGAGCGGTGGAAAACGCTGGAGAATGCTGACCTGAAAGTTGAAAACCGGCAATGATGTTTTGGAAACGAAAACGAAAGGAACCCAAAGAAAATCCGCTGCAGGATAAACTGGCCCGAACAATTGCCGGAGGGTTTGTACTGCTGCAGACCAAATTCAGTGATATGATGAATAAACGATTTGAGAATATGCCGGCCCGGCGGTTAAAGGGTTTCCTGATTGCCTTCTGTGTTTTCAGCGGAGGGCTGAGTCTGTATTTTTTTGTTTCTGCAATAGTAGCTAAACCCAGACCGGCTTTTAAGATCGACCAGGTAAAAGTGCCGCAGCATTTTGACCGTTCAGGGGACGAAGTGATGGAGAACGAGATGCCTGAGGATGTTTACCGTGAAATTCAGCAGTACCGGTATTATATGGACAGCATCGGGGAACCCATTCGTCCGGGCTTGCAGGATTCCATGCGGATACTTGAAGAATTGTATTGGCAGCAGCAGAAGTAAAGTTGAAGGATGATGTCAAGATAAAATTAATAACCAGTAAAAATGTGTGTATGAATAGCAATGTGAAGCAAAGAAAATTACTGTTGGTGTTGCCCCTGCTGGCGATACCGTTTCTGACCATGGCTTTCTGGGCCCTGGGTGGTGGAAAAGGAAAAGAGAAAATGACTGAAAATACCCCCGGTTTGAACCTTGATTTGCCCGATGCCCGGTTAAAAGAAGATAAATTAATGGACAAGCTTAGTTTTTATGAGAAGGCGGACAAGGATAGTATGCGGATGGCCGAGTGGATGCGAAGTGATCCCTATTACAAAAGGGATACCAGCCCGGTTTTTCCCAATGAACTGGAGGAACTGACAACAATGACCGCAGGGAAATATAACCAGCGGTTAAACAGTTCCCCTTACGAGGGGAATACCAATAAACCGGAGGACCAATTGCTACAAAAATTGCAGTTGCTTGAAGCGGAAATGAAAAAGAACAGTTCAGGCAATTATGAAGAAAAATCAACGGCACCATTACCCGGCAATGAACTTTCCGCTGAACTCAACCGGCTGGAGCAATTACTTAATGTAAATAATGTTTCCCCAACCGAAGACCCTGAAATGAAACAATTAGAAGGTACGCTGGATAAAATACTTGACATCCAGCATCCGCAGCGGGTGAAAGAACGGTCAGCCAGGAATAAGGAAGCTGTCTATGCCGTCCGCAAAACTTCGGCTGCTGATACTATCGTAAAAGGGTTTTACAGTTTCAGTGAGGAAAAGGAATTTGAGGCAGAGGAACAAAATTCCATTGAGGCGATCATTGCGAGTAACCAAACCATTGTGAACGGGGCCGTTGTGAAATTCCGATTGCTGCATGAAGTGTATATACAGGGAAAACTGATCCCGAAAGATATATTGGTATCCGGAATTGCCTCCCTGGAAGGGGAAAGACTTCAGGTGGAAATTAACTCTATCCGGTCAGGTAAATCCATATACAACGTAAAGCTTGAAGTCTTTGATATGGATGGGTTGCCCGGTATTTATATACCCGGCACCATTAACCGGGATGTGGCCAAAGAATCCCTGAATAATTCACTCTCCCTGGCTGATGTCAGTTCTCTTGACCCTTCATTTAAAGCCCAGGCCACTACCACCGGTATCAGTGCCTTAAAATCACTGGTGAGTAAAAAAGCCAAGTTGATCCGGGTACAATTAAAGGCGGGTTATAAAGTATTACTCAACAATAAAAATCAAAACCCATGAAACAAATCTTATTTATTCTCCTTACCGTAATGAACGCAGCTTTTGCACAACAGCCTTTATCCATCAGCACGGATAAAACCACTTCGCTGATCTTTCCTTTTCCTATTAAGTATGTGGACAGGGGAACCAGGGATATACTGGTACAACCGGTAAAAGAAGATGAACGTATCCTGCTCGTGAAAGCAGCCAGTAAACAATTTGCTGAAACGAATCTGAGTGTCGTTACCGGTGACGGGAATGTCTATGAGTTCACCGTGAACTATACGCCTCAGCCTTCTGTGCTGGTGCTCCATTTGCCACCGAACAAGAAGGCGACGATCTCCGCTTATGCAAATGCGATATTGAACAATCCCCCGAGAAGAATCTCGAAGGTTGAGCATGGAGCTGTGATTACCAAGTTGTCCGGCATTTATATCAAAGACGATGTGATCTACTACCAACTGGAGATCCACAATCATTCACCGCTGGACTTTGATATTGAACTGCTGAAGTTTTTCATTACCGATAAGAAAAAGTCGAAACGAAGCTCTGTACAGGAAAATGAACTGGTGCCCTTGTATGTGGCGGGTAACAGGTCGAAGGTGAAGGCGTATAACTTCTCAGTTATTGTGGTGGCGCTGGACAAGTTCACGATACCTGATGCGAAATTTCTCGGTATTCAGCTCATGGAGAAAAACGGGGGAAGACATTTTAACCTGAAAATATATAACCGACAGATCCTCAGGGCAAGGATGCTGCCTGAACTCAATTGAACTATGGAAAAAAGTCATGTGATATCAGACAGCCTGTTCAATGAAGCGCAGGCAGAATTTGCAATAGGCCGCAACTGGATTGCTTATAATACCAAGACCTATTTCCTGGACAATGCAGATATGTGGTTTTTCCGGGAAAAGGATGAAGCGATTGAATTTGCTAATGATAATATTAGTGACGTTGATTCCTATGCTGTGATCTATGCGAATTCCATGATCTCGCTCATGCGGCAATTGCCTTATGGGCAAGACATTCATTTTAACCTGACACAAAAGGAACTCGAGGAACTGTTCCAATCAATTGACTGGCAGGATGCATTCTATGACCCATTGCATAATACCATTGAAGCATCAACGGAACAGGAGAAAGACGACCTGGCCAAGATGGAAACCCTGCTCGTTGAATGGGAGAACCTTTACAACAGGGACCCCGAAGCTGCCCTGCAACTGGCAACTACTTACTGGGAAGGGCATCCAATGCAAACTTATAAAGAAGATTTTCTAACAATTAAATATGACCTTATGAACGAACGAAATTTCGATTACCTGAAATCTAATATCAGGAATCATGGCTTTGGCGAGACGCTGGGGCCGGAACTGGAAAAAGCCCTTAAAGAAGGGCAGGCAGAATTTACCCTGGGGTTTAAGACTGAAGTGAATAAGCGGGAAATGGAAGCAACGCTTTATTTCAAGAAATCCAATGAATCCGATTTGTACTTTTTCAATAAGTACGATACCCGACTGAAAAATGAAAAGGATGAAACCATTGCCCAGACCTTTTACATTAATAACGGATGGGGCGTTACGCTGAAAGAGGCATATAACCTGCTTAACGGCCGTGCGGTGCACAAGGAACTAACGAGCAAAGACCAGGAAAAATACCAGGCCTGGATACAACTGGATTTTTCGGCTAAAGACAAGCATGGCAATTTTGAAAGAAAGCAGTTCCACCAGAATTATGGTTATGACCTGAAAGAGGCTTTAAGCTATTATCCTATTAAGGAGATGCAGCAGAAGGAAGACATGGAAAAGCTGATCCGTTCGCTGGAGAAGGGTAATGTTCAGATGGTGACTATGCAGATCTCCGGTAAGGATGAAAGGGTCTTTATTGAAGCTAACCCGCAATACAAAACCATTAACCTGTACAACAGTAAATTTCAGCGCCTGGACCAGGAACAGCGTCAGGAACTTATGAATAAGCCTGAATTAAAAGAGGGCAAAGAGCAAGGCAAAGGGAAGGAAAAAAGCCAGGAGCTGGGAAAGGAGGACCAGCCCGAAAAAAAGCAGGGTAAAGGCCGTAAAGTAAATGGAGGATCTGCCGGTGAGGATAACGGCCTTGTAACCAAGAAGCGTAGTTCCAACAAAAAAGGGCTGGGTATATAAATGCTGGGTTGGGCTGAATGGCAAACTTTGTTTTACCGGAAAGCTGTTGCTGATAACCGGATCAGCCCAACCCATATCAGCTTGTACTTTGCCCTGCAGCATGAGGCCGGGCATACGCTTTCCATTCCTTTTTACCTGCAGCGTACCATCGTGATGCAAAAGGCCAAGATCTGTTCACCCGTCACACTCAACCGGTGTTTAAAGGAACTGCATCTATATGGGTATATCGATTACCGGCCGAGTTATATGCCTGGCAGGAGTATGGTGGGGTTGATTGCTTTGGATACTGAAATTGTATGATTGAAAAATGTGCGATATGGAAACGCTTGTGAATGTTGTTGTGGTTCCGGAGGCCGACTGGCAAAAATTGCTTCAAGGGCAAGCGGAACTGCTCCGGCTGGTTCAGGAATTAAAGGGAAAGATCCCGGCTGCAGCCGCTGTTGTTCCCTTTATTACTGCGATGGAGTTTATGCAGGCCGTCCGGATCGGGCGGACCAAGTTTGACCAGTTGGTGGCGGCGAATAAAGTAAAGACGATCAAGAAGGACCGGAAGATCTATGTGCCGGTGGGGGAGGTGGAGCGGTATTTTAAGAGTATCTAATCCACTGTATTAAGAATACCAGGAAATAATTTCATCGTTTAATTGTGTTATTTTATTCCTTAGTTCCTCAGAAGCGATGATTGATTTATTGATTTTATCCTCTTCATCCGGTGTAATTGCTATGTCTATTTGGCTCACTTGATTTTTCAGATCGGTCAAATAAAGTTTGATATTTTTGTTCAAACTGTTCCGCATTTGTTCGCTTAATTCAGAGAAGGCGTCTGTATAGCCTTTACCCATCCTGGCGTATATTTCATCAGTTTTTGTACGAACCGCATCCATTAATTTTTTGATCCTTTTGGCCCTTCGTTCCTCCATTGTTAAAAAAAGATTGCTAAGAAAACTTGCCAGCCCTATAGTAATTGAATAAGCCGGTGCAAGAGCAGTAGTAACAAGCCAAGTTAATACGCCAACCCCCAGAGAATTTGATACATCAATATCTGGTACTTCAATTGCTTCAAATTCGTTTATATCCAGGTTTCTTTGCTCCTGCCCTCCGGCAATAATATCCCAGATTTCCTGAAAGTTGTTTTCTATCCACATATTCACAGTTTTTTGCAAAGCAGCGCCACATTGGATGTAAAGCTGATTGGTGGACTCCAGTGTAGAGTTGACGCCGTTGAATAGATAAGTTTTTATCGCCTGCTTTCCCGGCAGATCGTTTTGTTGCGGGATAGCTGTCAATTGCTTTTCGAGAGAATTAAGAATCCGGTTTTTTTGAATTTCGACATGTCCCAGGATTTGGTTTTGTATACTCCTGCATTCTGTATGAAAGATTTTAACAAGGCCCGGTATCTTCCTTTCTGTTTCGACCAATGCGCTAACAAGTTTTCTTTTTGTTCCTATGTCAAGCTGGCGGCTCTGTAGCAAACCAGAGAAATCTCGAATCGATTCCTGCATGAACTTAAGCAACAAACTCAATCTACCTAAACCAATTCTATTCTCTTTTAATAAATATTGCCAAATCTCGTTTTCAAGATCATCCAAATTGTCTTTCGAATTTCTTCCTTTCACACGTTTTTCAAGACTTTCTTCTGCACTGATGAAATGAATTTTGTCCGCAATTTTGTCGAACAACTCTAGTCTTTTCAGATCATCATTGACCTTCTTTTTAAGTAATAAAAATTTGTCCTGTGAAAGCGAGTTAATTTTGTTAACAACAAGAAATATTTTGTCAAGTTTGGAACTTAATGCCTGAATATGTTTCTTGTAATCGGAACGAAATGCAAAGCCCCCATGTTGGGCGCTCGAAGCATCTATCATGTATATAATTGCATTGGATTTTTGTATGATCAGCCATGCCTGGTCAAAAACCGCATCATCATAGTCATCTAAGCCCGGTATATCAAATAATGAAATTCCTTTTTCCAGGTTGGTGTTCTGCGTGAATATAGTCACCAATGCTACCTTTTTCTCGTTTCCAATATTTTCTTCCTGAGAGGCAAATTTTTTTATTGTCGCTTTTGAGAATTTGTGATTTGTAGTTTTCCCATCTACAAAGGTTATCTGAACGGACTCTTCAGTTCCCGGAAGAATCTGGATTGGGACACCAGTAGTTTGGAAAAGGCCTGTTGGGGAAACTTCCTTTTTGCGAAGTAAGGCATTTATTAAGGTGCTTTTTCCAGACCGGCCCGGCCCTGTAATCGTAATTCTGTAAATGGCTGAATTAACTCTGTGGTCAAACTCAGTGATTTGTTCGCCGATTGATTTAAAGCTAAATGGAGCAGCTATAGATGCAAATAATTGGTTTAAATTTTTCGATTTCTCAACAAGATCGAAATACAATCCCGGTTGAATAATTTTTCTTGAAGGCCTTTTCCAGTTATATACGTAATCCTTAATTGTTCCCTTTGTTTTAGTAGAAATGCAATTGCTAAGTGGAATTCTGATTGTTATAGTAACCTGAGTTGGCCATTTTGGATTTGTTGAATCCAAGAGATTAATTAATGCATCGTCAATCCATTGATAATAAAACAACCCGGTTTTCAAATCAAAAAGTACCAGCTGTACCGGGATATTAGAGCGGAACCATTGAATTATTTTGTGTACCTCAGTTGAGTAGCTAATGAACCCTTTTGAAAAGGTAGGATTTTCTATGCTTTTAAGCTGAACCTGGTAATATTGACTTTGGGGTTGAATTATCCTTTCTTCATCTATATCGTCGGTAATCTCAATCTGGCCATCAATACCATAATCCTTCTGGGTCCAACCAAATGGCAAATACCAGGGCCTAATCGCCTCTTCAAATTTTCTCTTGGATTCCCATTCATTTTGGTGGGACGCCGGTATTATGGTGGCCGTTTTTCTCATTAAATCAAGCAAATTATCAAAATCCTTCAAGTGTAACAAAACATATTGATTGTCAATAGCCTATTTCCTTAATGGTTTTCAAAGAGTGCATCCCTTCTTTTTAATAATTGGTAAATTTGAAAAGTTACGCCGCCGTTTAATTAGGCCGCCACCGGTCCATTAACCACTTAAACCGAACTAATGTACATTTCTAACCTACAGATCAAGAATTATCGAAATTTTCTTGACTTTTCAATAGAGTTAAAACCTCTTACTTTAATAATTGGAGAGAATAACGTCGGTAAGTCAAACCTGTTGGATTCAATAGGGCTTATTTTCAGCCAAGATGTTTCCTTCTTCAAAAAACGCCAACTTGAAGTTGCTGATTTCAATTACAATATTATTCAAGCGTTTAAAAAATGCATACTGGATTTAGAAATTAAGCCAGAGGATATTGTTTTTCCCATAATCGAAGTGGAGGCTACCTTAAAGGATTGGGATGAAGATCAGGAAGCTGTCATTGCCGATTGGTTTAGTAATAAGGAATGTACTGAAGCTAAACTGCGATATGTATTTGAACCGATTTCCAAATTTAATAAGACAGAAGAGATAGAAGCGCAACGGAGTTTCATTGCGGAATATAAGAAGCAGATTGGAGAAGATAAATTCCAAGCACTGCTGGAATCGGCAAAACTGGATCTGCTAAACTTTCCAATCTCACAGTACCACTACACTATCTACGGAGGAAATAAAACGGAAGGAAGCGCCAACCCCTATCATTTATCCCAACTAAAGTTTGAATTGCTGGACGCCTTGCGAGATGCCTGTGCTGAACTGGTAGCCGGAAGCAACAGGAAATTGCTATTCCGGATCCTGAATGCAAGAGATGAAAAGGAATACCAGCAGCTGAAAACAGAGCTGGTCGGTTTGCAGAAATCGATAAACGAGAATACTACCTTACAAGCCATAAAAACGAGCATTTCGGAGCAGTTGGATAAGATATCCTTAAAAACCGATGAATCTTCCAATGACGTCGATCTGATCTTCTCTCACCCTGATGTTGCAGATATCTTAAAGAAGATCAGTATCATTTATGGGGAGGACCCTGTTAAAATCGAACGCAATGGAACCGGAAGAAACAATCTGCTTTTTATTTCGCTGATCCTATCATTCATAGAAGATAAAAAGCGAATGCCTACTTCTTTTTTCAGGATTGTAGGGTTGGAAGAACCTGAATCACATCTGCATCCAAACCTCCAGGATCACCTTGCTCATAATATTGAAAAACTGATTCAGCTACCTGGCGTGAAGGAATTCAGAAAAGATATTCAGGTACTGCTTACATCGCATTCCACGTATGTGTCGACCAAGATCGATTTTAATCATACCGTTGTACTTTTTAAAGACGAAGGCGTCGTAAAACCTCATTATATATTCCAGGGTTTTGATGAATCAGCCCGTGCCAAGAAGCAAATTCAGTATTTGAATAAATACCTTGATGCCGAGAATACGAATCTATTCTATTCACAAAAAATAATTTTGGTAGAAGGTATTTCGGAAAAATTATTAGTTCCCTTCTTCTTTAACATGATTCATAAGAATCCTACCGAAAAATTTAGCTGCTGTGTCGTAAATGTAAATGGGCTGGCTTTTTCAAATTTCCTGGAAGTGATAAAAAACGGATATTTCAGAAAATGCCTTGTGCTAACCGATAGTGATGAAGGGGTCGCAACCGAAAACAGAGCTGAAAACCTGATAGAACAATACAAGACTGTTCCGGTTATTTCGGTGGCTGTTACAAAAGAATCTACGTTTGAGAAAGATATTATTGCAGCCAATTCTACTGGTGACGGCAAAAATATCCTGTTGAAGGCCCTTTTGCTCGTTCGGCCAAACTCAGGAAAAACTTATAAAGAGGAGCTGGGTGACGACCCGATTAATATCGAAAAGTTTTTTGAACTGATAGTCAAGCATAAATCTTCTTTTGCTTACAGCCTGCTAATTACTCTAACGGAAGATTCGAAGGGATTTACTGTTCCCGATTATATAGACAAAGGCATAAAATGGTTGGTGTAACATGGCCAAGAAAGCACCAATAATAAAGCCCAAGTTGGTCATTGCTGGTCCGGGTGCCGGCAAGACCCACAACATGGTAGATGGTATTATAAAAGCTCTGGGTGAGATTCACTCCAACAGATATATTGCAGTTATTACCTATACAAATTCGGCGACCAATAATATTAAAACGAGACTGGCGAAACGTATCGCGATCCCTGAGAATTTGTTCATCGGAACCATGCATTCTTTTATTAACCGCTTCATCGTTATCCCATATGCTTCTGTTGTATTGGACAAAATCGGACAGGAAAAAATATTTATGCAATGTGGTACCGATGACGTCTTTGAATTGGTGAAGAAAAAAAATGGAAAGGATTATGATAACAAAGCGGTCGCAATAATGAAGGCAAAAATCAAGGACAAACTGAATGAAAAGGGTATGATCACCTTTGATCAGACTATCGCACTGGCTCGTGAATGCATGGGAGCCGAATATGTAAGAAGGATTATTTCTAACCGGCTTCAATTTCTATTCATCGACGAGTTCCAGGATACCAGCAATGGTATCGCTGAAATAATAGAACATATAAGGAAGCAGGGGAAAACTGAGATCTACTGTGTAGGGGACCCGGAACAGTACATTCAGAGCTTTGACAGCTCAGTAAAGGTCTTTGGAAATATTCCGATACTCAAACTGGCTGCTAACAGCAGATATGATGTAGAGTTTAACCAAGCGAATAGAAGATGTTCGATTCCGATCATTACTTTCTTGAATAAATTCAACGGCAGAACATTTAATGGGAATAAATTTGAACAGAAAATCGATAATAGTTTTGAAGGACCACCTGTATTCTTTATTAATAAGCCGCAGCACATTAAGGACATGCTTCCGGTATTTAATTCTGAATGTAATAAACTTGCGATCAACACGAGGGAACGGTACGTGATAGGGAAAAAGAAAGATGTAATACGCAGAATTTCGGCGGCCCTAGACAATCATTACGTGAGCCCTGAAAAAAATTCACGTCAGTCTTTATTGGGAGCTGTAAAGGATACTTTGCTATCTACCCTGCAGCTTAACCAGGGACAGTTTTGTGAAACGCATAAATGCGATGTTTTCCACCTGCGAAAAATATGTATTGCTATAATTAAGGCGATTCGGGATGGGGTAATATCCAATCAGGATACTTTTGGAAAATTTTTATTGGAAACATATGACCTGAAGGTCAATGCTGCACTTCCGGTCATGATTGAAAACTTCCAGGTAATGGTTTCGGAAGCTGATAGCAAGGAATATATGACTGTTTCAACCATACATACTATCAAGGGACTTGAAGCAGACGCGGTCCTGGCAATCGCTAAAACAGAAGCCGAACTCTTGCTTTGGCTGGAGACGGACCATAGCATCAGAGATGCTTATAGAGATGGGGAAAAGACGGACTATCCACGGCTTGGGTACGTGGCTTTCAGCAGGGCGCGTAAACTTCTTGGCATTGCTTGCTTGGAAAGGATCTCTGCTGAGACCATTCAACAGTTAGAAGAACTGGGCGTATCAGTTATTACTTAGCCATCGTCAGCTTAGGCTAAATGCCCATAGCCCCGAAGTCAACTCGTTTGGTTCCTTCAAATATTTCCGGCAGATCAACATTGTAGTAATTCCGAGTTGTTTCCTGCTTTGTATGTCCCAACATCTTTGACAATACCGCACTTTCTGCGCCGTACCGGATCCATAATTGTGCATTAGTATGCCGGGCCACCTTATTGGTAATATTCTTATGGATACCGGCCATCTTTGCAATCTCTTTCAGATTGCGGTTGTAGACGGGTTCTTCGACCAGGTATTGTTTATCGAATACCAGTTTATCTGTTGACCGGGACCTGTACCGTTCAAGGATTGTTTGCGCATACGGGAACTTAAAAAGTGGTATGATGGTCTGATTACCGTTCTTATCTCTTGCACCGAGTATCACATGCCCATACTCTTCATCCATTTGCAGATGATCTTTTGTAAATATTAATAAGTCTTTAAAATAATACCCGGTATAGATCTGGAATAGGAACAAATCCCGGTCACGTTCCAGATGTTGCTGGTCAGCGGTAAATGTCAGGGCCTTCCACTTCTTCACTTCCTGTAAATCCAAAAAGGTCCTTTTTGCTTTTTGTACACGGACATTTAATCCATCAAACAGAAATTCCATTTGCTGTGGCGATATATAATTCTCCCGGCGGGCATGACGGATCACTTTTTTAAAAGCTTCCAAATATTTTTTTGTCGCTGCACCGCCGAGTTCCAGTTCGGTTTGCATGAAGCGGCTAAAATCCCGGAGTAGTGTATTGTCAATCTCCGCAAAGAAGATCTGTTTTTTAAACTTCTTTAAATGCGTAAGCGTGGTGGCGTATTTCTTAATAGTGTTAGGTTCCAGTTTTTCAGGAGGCCGGCTGATATAGCTTTGCATGAAGTCCAGAAAACTTTTATTATCTCCTTTATTGGTAAGGCCGGCAATGATACCCTCCACAGTTACCGGCTTGCCGAAGTTGACCGTGCGTTTGATGTACTCGTTAATGAGCCCTTTGATCTCGACGATCTTATTATTGATCTCAAATGCGAAGGGGTGATTTTGTTTGACCCAGGCACCCTCTTTTCCACTCCATTGATCTTTGCGGATTTTAATGGGAGTAGGTACTCTGAAGTACCGGGCGACATTGCCCTGCTTCATACGGATATGCACCGGATACAGTCCGGATTTATTGTTTTCATTTCTCCAGTTCATCACCACAGCAATACTCGGGATACTCACCATACAAAGGTCGTTTTAGGGTTCTTAAAAAAACCGTAAACAAAACCGTAAACGAATTAACGGGAGTTCACGGGAATTAAAAAGAGTACTTAAACGCAGAAAACCTTACCAGTCAATGACTTCGTAAGGTTTTCTGTTTTTTTAATTCCCATTAATTTAGCTGGAGTGTAGCCTCGACAGGAATCGAACTACTTGTCTAAAGCCTTATTGGTGCAGCGTTTCAGTGCTTTTCATATTATAGGTTACCGAAAAAGTGACCTTCAAAAAAGCCTATAAACAGCAATAAATTTCAAGAACTTCCTATTGATGAAGATACAAATTTGATAGGCTAAATTGAAATAAATGGCAATAAATTTTATTACTGTTTCTTAAAAAATTTCAATTGGTGATACAGGGTTTTCATACACTATCTATACTTTATCCATGCCTTTGACCTGGCTTTAATAGAAAGCTAAATAAGAAAAGATTTTACAAGTTCCTTGTCTATCCCCGTGTAATCACAGAACTCGGTAATGGTCAAAAAATCGCCTTTCTTTTTGTTGTATTTCTTCCTAATCCGGGCAAGGAGCTTCCGGGCCGCCCGTTCTTTACGACCGGTGATATTCATGATGTCTTTTGCATAGATAACTATGCGATTGGGGATCGTTTGCTGCATAAGTCTGCATATATGGAACCGATGCTTTGAATGCGATTGGAAGCATTTTAAACTTGTGGTGTTGACATTGCAAAATTACAATCCAGGTACCGGGAGTGTGTTTTGCAAATTGTATCAAATTAAATCAATCTAAATCCTATGGCAAGACAAAAAGGTATTATCAAGCTGGACGGGACAATAGGCGACATCACGTTTTACAAGAGCCGTGATGGTTACCTGGCCCGAGAAAAAGGCGGCATTCCTGCCGACCGTATCGCCAATGATCCGGCGTTTCAGCGGACCCGTGAGAACGGCGCTGAGTTTGGCCGGGCCGGTAAAGCCGGGAAAATTCTCCGCAATGCTATCCGTGGTCTTTTGCAGAATGCAAAAGATGCAAGGATGGTGAGCCGACTCACACAGGAAATGGTAAAAGTGATCCAGGAAGATGCGACAAACCCAAGGGGTATGCGGAACGTGATTGATGGTGAAGCGGAGCTTTTGCAGGGCTTTGATTTTAACATCAATGGTAAACTGGGCACTACGCTGTATGCTCCCTTCACTTCAACGATTGACCGGGTGGCGGGAACGCTGACAGCGAATATCCCGGCATTTGTGCCGCTGAACATGATCGCTGCGCCGGGCGGCACTACCCACTTTAAAATCGTTTCTGCAGGTGCGGAAGTTGATTTTGAAAACGAATTGTTCGTTGCGGATGTGCAATCAACTGCAGTACTTCCCTGGGATGCGGTGGCAACTGCGGTGATCAACCTGGCGAATGCAGTGACGGCGAACAGTACTCATCCATTATTCCTGGTTCTTGGTATTGAGTTCTACCAGGAGGTGAACGGACAAATGTATCCGTTGAAAAACGGTGCATTTAATGCCCTGAACATTGTGAAGGTGGATGGTGGTGTATAAACCTCCCCCGGCCTAAAGGCCACCCCCTCCAGAGGGGGTCAACCCGTTTTTTTAATCCGTAAATCCAATGAAAGATGGAACTGGAATTGATCAGAACATATTTTCCCAGTGGCACGAACGGAGTGCTGCTCCATAAAAACAAACCTGTGTGCAACACAATTGAGTTGCCCTGGCTTGACAACAAACAAAGAGTATCGTGCATCCCGGAGGGAAGATATGAATTGACAAAACGATACAGCCGGAGATTCGGACATCATTTACTTGTGAATGATGTAACCAACAGAAGTTACATTTTGATTCATGCATACAATGATGCGCTGAAAGAATCGAAAGGCTGTATCGCTCCGGTTTCAGTTTGTACCGGAGAAGGCAAGGGTAATAATTCAAGACTTTCATTGAAAAAGCTGTTAGCCATTACTTACTCTGAGTTTGAAAAAGGAAACAAAGTTTTTATCACTATTAAATCCAAGACTCATGAATGAAATCATTAACCGGGTGAATGCACCCACACCCAAGTTCTTTAAGAGGCTTCGTAATATCGGACTGGCACTGGCTGCTGTTGCCGGGACCATCATAGCGGCGCCGGTTGCGCTGCCGGCAGTAATTGTCAAAGTGGCCGGGTACCTGGCGGTGGCCAGCGGTGTGATCAGTGCGGTGAGTCAAACAGCAGTGGAGGGTGAGTGATGTTTGACAATACCGTGAAACGAGGCACTGCAGGTGGAACGCTGCTCACCATTCTTGGAAATATTACCAGTGATGATATTGCCAAGACGGCCATACTGGCCGCTGTTGGGGCTGTGGTGAGTTTTGCTGTGACCTTATTGCTGAAGCTTCTCATGAAAAGAATAAAGAAATAATTACTTCGCCTGCCTGTCGGCAGGTAAAATTGTGGTGACCGAAGTAATGGCCTGGGATATTTATCCCGGGCTTTTTTATTTAAGAAAAGCCCCCTAAAAAGGAGGCGCAATGGAAGAGGAAAAGAAAGCAGAACCACCGGCAAGATGGAGCCACAAACCCGAAGGAAGAAAGAACAAACGGACAGAAACAAAACCACCGGAACGAAAGACACAATAGCGGCCAACAAAGCGGCAACGGGGACGACGACGAACTGACATAGAAAAACATTTGAAGATGAAAAAATAAAATGACTGCATTCTCTCAGCGAAGGGCTTGCAGGTGGCAGTATAAATGATGGCCTTGTGCGGTGGGTTGTGTGTTTATGCTGCGCAGCGCTGGCTTTGTGCCGGAGCTATCTTGCAGTGCATTTTTATTTTTTCAAATGGGTTTTCCTGAAGTCGTCGCTTCCCGGTGTTGGTGGTATGTAGCTTTACTAGTGTTGCCGGTTTTAATCACCGGCCTTCTCTATTTCTGCGAAATATTTCTGGAGCAAACAGCGCTGCAGCTTCTCAGTGGCCAGCAGCTGCTCGGCAAGTGAGGACCTTAATTGACGAAGCCTATCGAGGTGGGAAAGTATCTGCTGAAACCGGGACCAATCTGGAAGAATGAACGGCGCCACTTCACGAACCAGGTCTCGAACATCGCTAAGAACTATAAATGGAATAGCAGAGCCCCGATGTCGGACCTTAAACTTGCCTGACTGATACAACCCATAGACCAGCCAGAAATAAAAATTGAAATACTCTTCATGAGGACAAACAACGATGAAAGAATTTTTCCAGGGCTGGAAGCCTGGCTTGCCGGCATTGCAACCTTTGCAAAGTATAAAAAATGAATGCGGTGGAATTGCGGCGCCAGGGTGATAGCAACGGATGGTGGGATACATCATAGCTTTAAAGTTTTGTCGGCCTCGCTTCGCTCCATATCATTAAACCTAAAAGAGAAAAGAAAAAACCGAAAAAAAAGAAAAGAGAAAGCGGATAACCAGCCCCGGATGGCGGGTGGCAGTATAAATGATGGCCTTGTGCGGTGGGTTGTGTGTTTATGCTGCGCAGCGTTGGCCTTGTGCCGGGGCTATCTTTGCGGCGCTCTTTTTTTGTTTACAATATGTCTAACTTTGCCGGTTAGTTTTAAAAATGTTGAACATGAAAATCATTGGTGAAGTTTCATTTGACGAGGCATTACATAATTGGTTGAAAGGAGAATGGTATAAACCGGAGTATGATAGATTTAGGGAAAGCATAGCTCAAAACATCCTTAATGAACCTGATTTTACAAATCCCGGAGAGAATAATATTAGAAGTACACTGTTTTATCATGGCCGCCATCCGATGTGGCATCCTACTATAGCATTGGCAAAGTGGTTTAAAGTGAAGCTTATTAAAGGTGACGCCAATAGAATATATCATTGTTATTGTGCTGAGTGGGGGCCAATCACGGGCAATTCTTATCAAGTTACTCGAACAATCCAGAATTTAAATGGGACTATATCAGATCCAATAAGTCGGCAAATTGTGCAAACTGTAAATAATATTCAAGCGGGCTTAAATGATACTTCTGTTGTTAATGGATTAATTATGATCGGGAGAAATCTCGACTCCAATCTTACAGTCATCGAAGGAAATCATCGATTCACAGCAATATGTTCAAAACACCGTAATAAAGAGGATGAGAAGATTATTTCGGAATATGCATATTTAGGAATTAATCCCGCTTTTAATCAATATCAATTTCATTTTCCCAATTGATAACCTCCTTCTTTTAAATAATGATCATCTGTGTTAATGCAGATAGTGGCTATAAACTTCTGTTGAGTTATGCACTGCAGGCAAAACTGGCAGGCGAACCGGATGCAGTCAAAAAGAAGGGTAGGCTTGCTTGCAATAGCATTGGCTTTTTTGCTGCAGTAGGTTCCGCCGTCCGCCACCACACCGCCACGCCAGCCAGACCGGATGGGCCGGGAGCCGCAGCCCCGGCGATAAATGCCGGGGCAAGGCGTAGGCACACCAGAACGCCTTTCGGCCAAATTATTCAGCCGTAGCGAAGCGGAGGCACTATCAAATAAGTGGCTGGCTGGCCGGCAGGTGGCGGATACACGGAGGATGCCGCCTGGATGTGGCGCTGCTGGTAAGCTGCGACACAGACAGAGTGCGGCAGGAGCGAAGGCGACCGACCGCAGCGCAAAAAGCCTGACAGCCTGCGATAGCACCCGAAGCGATGAGGAACGAAGAGCGAAGGGCATCCTGGCGACTGCATCACTTTATTTAATAAAAGATTTATTGCAGTGGCCGGGATGGGCTGGCGGGATTTTTTGCTCAAGGGAGGGAGACCGAGCACCTTTTTTCCTGTCCAAAGATGAAGCTGGCTGCAAGAGATTGTTTCATTATTGAAAGAGATTGACAATGCAGCCAGGTGCGGAGGGTTCGGCAGTTGTTGGCCGGACGCAAGTGGTCGGCATGCCACCGCTGCGGCCGGACAAGGACTGCCGGGAGAGGCAATAAGAACGAAAAGCTGTTGGCCTAAAGGTGGCCTGGCGGAAGTGCAAGGCTCTGCGTAGTTTACGGAGCAGAGTGCCGCAGCACTGAGCAAAGGCGGCCTGAAGGCCTTGAAGGAAATAAGCAGATATAGGAAATGATGTCTAATGCCGGCGGCGGCTGGAGTATGGCATGGCAGAGTTTACGGCGCCATGCTTTTTATGGAAGCCGCCGGAGGCTTGTTGAATTGATGCCATGAAAGCGGGACGTACAAGTGAGTGACACAACAGGCGATGCCATGAAAAACTAAAGCTGGTAACAAAAAAATTAATCAGTGAAGTAGTTGAATTTTTTAAGTCGTGAAATGATGGCTCCTTTTGTTCTTCCGAAATGGTCTGCTATGGCGCTGATGGGATTGTCGCTTTCGTATAGCTGTTTAAGTTCTTCATCAAGTTCGGGAGTCCAGGGCTTGTAGGCATCTTTGTGTGATTCTCTTTTTTGTGCTACTGAATATGCTTTTTCTTTGATCTGTTTTATCGTTTCTGCACTTGTTTTGACAGATTTTTCAATAACAGATGGTTTACCCGAAGAGGTGAAGTTGAACATTTCTTCATCAATATCTACTTTGATGACATTTATCAGCGGAGTAGCCGGGAAATTTTTGGGCATTAAGGTTTCCGGTATATGCAGCTTGTTTTTTGTACGGGTTACTGCTACATAAAGCAGGTTTATTTCTTCATTTAGTTTTGAAACGTCAAAGACGCCTTGCTCTTTGGCTGATTTAGGTTTTATGAGGTCGGCTTCTTTGATGAAATCGTTGACAAGGTAAACGACATCATATTCCATGCCTTTTGCACGATGAACGGTGGAAAATATCATTTCGGCTTTACTGCGATTCTCATCGCCGGTATGTAAATCTTTGAGTTGTTTGATTATGCCGGGAATCTCGTTGCCGTATTCTTTGACTATTTCGACCATCATGCCTAACTGTACATCTTCTGTTTTTTTGATGTAATCTTCGAGATCATCCAAGCTGTTCATTGATTTGACCAGCTTATCACGGATTTGGTGATGATTGTTATTGTAGAGGCTCAGTACATCGTAAAGAGATGCACCTTCGTCGGCATAGGTGTAGGAATTGATGTTTCCTTCAAAGTATATGTGCTTTACTTTGGGGTTATCTGTAATAAAATCAATGGCATTTAGCAGCAGCCCCAAATTGGTTCGTGCAATGGTGGCTTTTGAATTTTCTTCTGTGGCTGAGCCCTTGCCGGTGATAGTAATCGGGCTGTTCTTTCCTAAATGATTTTTCGATTTGAGCAGTTCGTTTGCCAGGTTGGCGATTGGCTGCTGAAACCTAAAACTGGCAGAAAGATTGAAAGTTGGAAAGTCTGTTTTCTCCAATGAATTCACAGCATAACGCCAGCCATATATCTGCTGGTGTGTGTCGCCTACGATGACTTTTGTGGCTTTTTGATTCAGGAACACACTGAGCATGGCTGCGGAGGCATCCTGTCCTTCATCAAATAAAATGTAATCATAATGCAGCACAGGTTTTGACAACTGGAATTTCTTGAGATAAAAATCATGAGTGATTTCTATTTCTCCTTTATCCATCTTACTTAACAGCAGCCTGGTGCCGTCCTCAATGTATTTGTAAAATGACTGAACAAAAGAAATAGCTTTGGCATCGGAAATAGTATCGAGATAATTCAGGTCCTGCACTTTTGGAGTATCGCTGTTGCAGAAGTAGGTAATAAACTTGCTGATATGGTTGGCGATTATGTATTCTGTATGCTTTTCGCCGTTCCCTTGCAGGCCGAGTAGCTCTACTATTTCATGTGTTTTGTAGCCCTGTGCCCTGACTTTGTAGCCATTATTGCGGACAATATGTTTGAAGGCCAAAGAGTGGGCTGTTTCGACTTTGATATTGTGCAGATTTCTTGCAACAAATTTACGCTGGGCTTCGAGTTTGACGGATTTATTGAATGCAAGGTAGAGAATGCGGGAACCGGGTGGCCGGCTGGCGGCATATTCGATGAGGGTAGTGGTTTTGCCAGAGCCGGCGACTGCATTTATGGTTATGTTGCCCTCCGATTCGAGGATGGCTGTTTGTTGATCGGTTAACGTAGAATGGTCGTTTAGGATTATCATAATAATAGTTTCAGAAACGAAAATATTAGTTATCGCATTTTCCTAGCGCCGATTGAATTAAGCCTATAATTAACCATCTCTGGACTAGCAGTAAAGAACTGGGAGATTTGGTCTATCGTCCAATTTTCTTTAATTGCCCATAACAATCCGGGTTTGGGTATCTGAAGGCATGCACCTAGATATTTTGCCTCCTGTTCGTCCTTTTTATTATAATAATGCAAATTGTAGAGCTTGCAAAGCTGTGCAATATCATCAGGCATTTCATGCTCCAGTATTATGTGGGCAAGTTCATGCATGAGGTTACTTTGTTGACGATAAGGGGAGTGATTAGAATTGTGAATTATTATCTTATCTCCATCTTCATTTGGCATCCATAAAGCGTTAAATTTTCCCGGATTACTCATGAAAGCATAGCTGGGATGTGTCTTATTTTCGGCAAAAACGTCATCAACAGAAAAGATTGGAATTTGCTTGTGTTCAGCCAATTTGAACGCATCAAGGGGCTTAAACTTGGAAATACTGAGCTCTTCCCGAATGAGAATGGATTTCTGCTCTGCTATAGTCTTAAAACCCCGTTCAAAAAGTGATTTACCTGGCATTCTTTTTCAATTTACTGAATGCCATATCCACCATCGCAATCATAGCATTTATGGAGTCTGAGTCGAGTTCCTGGCTTGATCGTAGTTGATATACCAATTTCTCTTTTTCAGATACATCTTTTATAGGTGTCTTCTTTCCTGAAACAAATGTGTCTGTTGAAACCTTCAGCCATTTGCATATTCTAATAAAGGTTTCAACATCAGGCAAATTACCCTGTTCTATCCTAGATAAAGTGGCAGCACTGATATCTCCAATTTCTGCTGCGGTATCTCTTAAACCCGTTTTACCTCGTTTGGATTTAATCATGCTGGCAAGCAATTCAGTGTTCAATGTGGATTCCATGTTAGTAAGTTTCGTTGATTTAACATTGTTTCATATGTGCAACAATGCTTATTTTTGACCTGTGAGACATCATTTCATTAATAAGACAAAGCTAAAAAACTATTTATTATGGCAAAAGGAAGAAATCAACATGTTACTCCCAAAGGGGACAACTGGCAGGTAAAAGGTGCAGGAAACCAGAAATCAACTGTGACCGTGCCTACACAAAAGAAGGCGATTGAAATTGCAAAAGGAATTGCGAAAAGCCAAAAAAGCGAAGTTGTAATTCATGGGCGAGATGGAAAGATTCGAGATAAGGATTCATACGGCAATGATCCTGTTCCTCCTGTAGACAAGAAACATTGACTCGGGAACGAGTAGATTTTTTAACTAAACAATTTAAATATGAACCAAATTTTACGCAATGCCAGACGGAGCATCTTTTCAAATGAAAGCAAAGGTGTTTATGCTATGAAATATGGACTGCAGCCCGCAGACCGCATCAAAGAGCCCATTTTTCAAACGGGATTTAGCAAGCATCACTCAATTTACCTGGGGATTGATGAAAGCGGGCAAGAGTGGGTGGTTGAAAACCACAAATTACATGGGGTTCGGTTAGTGAGGGCGGATCAATTTTTTAAGGAGGGGCAGGATTACAGGATAGAAAGGTTTACCGGAAACCAGGCAGACCGGATTACTGCGGTGAAAAGAGCATTAGGTGTCTTAGGCAAGCCCTATGATCTGATTCTGTTTAACTGTGAGCATTATTCTTCCTATGTACAGACAGGTAAAGCTGAAAGTCAGCAGGTCAATGTCGCTATAGCAGCTTTAGCGGGATTGATTTTAATCTTTTTGCTGCAACCGAAAATTAAAAATTAATAGAATGGCAAACTATAGTAAAAAACTACAAAACCTGCAAGCCAGAAGGCTGGATAATCTCACAAAGGCATTTTCAGTATCTGAAAGCTTCAATAGAAAGACCTATGGAGAATCTACAACATATGCTCTCGAGGCAATGGAACCAATTAGTGATGCTTACACGCAGAATACATATAAAGCCGTTGATAGAATAAAGGCGCAACTTGAACCCGGATTAAGAGAATACGGAATTGATGTAGAGTTCAGGTACCAAGGCTCAGTGCCTACCAATACACATATTAAACTCTATAGCGACATTGATCTTCTTACAATACATGGAGCCTTCTTTTCATTGCAACCTCCTCAAACGCCAACATATCCTTACGAAGGGGATCCTTTGGAGGACCTTCAGAACCTCCGGAGGAAAACATTTAGGATTTTAGATACAGTATATACCAGCTGTGATATTGACGACACGGGCAGCAAGTGTATCAGTATTTCAGGTGGAAGTTTAAATCGGAAGGTTGATATCATTGCCAGCAACTGGTACAATGCTTTGATTTATGTTGATAATCCTGATGAAGCCAATCGAGGAATTCAAATTCTAGATCGAGATAAAAATCAGCGAATAGTCAATTTTCCCTTCCTGCATATTTACTGGATCAATGAAAAAGATAAAAGGGTAAATGGAAATGAAAAGAGAATGATCCGATTATTGAAATCATTGAAAGCTGATGCTGATGAGGAAATCAAAGTTTCGAGTTATGATATTGCATCACTTGTTTACAGGATGGATGATTCAAGCTTACTTGTGACCGGGCTTGAAAGATTGAAACTACTTAAAAATACTAATGATTTTTTGCTTAAAGTTATCAACGATAGTACTTTCAGGGACTCTCTATGGGTTGCCAATGGCACAAGAAAAATATTCACTTCTGGCGGGGCATCGGTATCTGAAGTGGCAAAGCTTCAAAGAGAATTGCAGGATTTAGTTATTGAAATTGCCAGAGAAATACGTCCACTTTACGAAAATCTTGAAAAAGCAAATGTTTATTATTAATGAGCAAGGAGAAAAATAAGGCATTCCGAATTTTATCCCTGGATGGCGGGGGTTCAAAGGGGATGTATACGTTAGGTGTTCTTAGTGAATTAGAGAAGCAGCTTGGAGGAAAGCTCCACGAACATTTTCAATTGATTTTTGGAACGAGTACCGGAGCAATAATTACTGCAATGCTTGGCCTGGGATATACCGTTTCAGATATTGAAAAGAAGTATCGTGAACTCGTGCCTAAAATTATGACTGCCCGAGGCCAGAAGGGTAAAAGCTCTGCCTTGAGCAAGCATGGGAAGGAGATATTTGGGGAGCAAAAGTTTGATGCATTTAAAACAGGCGTTGGAATTGTGGCAATGAATTTTGACACACAAAAACCACTGGTTTTTAAAAACACCGGTGATAGGGCACACGGAGCCAAAGCATCTTTTGAACCGGGTTTTGGGTTAACAATTCTTGAAGCGGTGGAGGCGTCGTGTGCTGCATGTCCAATCTTTTGCAAAAAGGAATTGCAAACCACGAATAAAGGTAAGATTACAGCTATTGACGGTGGTTTTATTGCAAATAACCCTGCTCTGTTTGCATTGATAGACGCTACAAAGGCGCTGGAATACTCAGTGAAAGATATAAAAATGCTGAGTATTGGAGTTGGAACTTACGTTGAAAAGCCGATGAGTAAAATTCATTTTTTCATAAGCCGCTTTGAAATGGCTCAAATTGCCAGCAAGGTACTTGTGGCCAGTTCTAATACAACAGAGACGGTTATGAATTTGCTTTTTCCTGATCTTCATCTTGAACGGGTAAACGATTCCTTTCCTGAGCCTAAGTATGGAACAAATATGATAGAGAGTGACCCCGGAAAATTGGCAAAAATGTATCAGCTCGGCATTGGATCTTATGCAAAGCATGAGAGAGGAATTTTATCGCTGTTTGAATAACAATGACTAAGCAGCCTTCTTACTACAGAGCTCAATCACTGCTTTCACAATGTAATCTATAATTCCTCCGGGGCTGATATAAGGACCTTCTATCAAACGGTCATCCCAATTGTGTTCAAAATAGTAATTGATTACTCTTTGTTTGATGACTCCCCGATAACTGTTCATGAAAAGTGGATTGGAGGCATTCCGCTGTATGGTTGATACCAACAGATTGTCTTTTACCAGTTCCTCTATTACTGAATTTATCAGAATGGCTTCTTCGTCGGAAATCTGAAACACATTTCTCAGATCATCCATTACTTCAGGAACGCTGGCTCTGGGTGGTTGAAAACCCGGTGTGCCGCTTCCACCACTGCCACCGGAAGGACGTGGGGGTTCGTTCACTACACTAACACCGTCAATTACGCCTCTGTAACGTACAGCACTTTTTTCGACGAGCAAATGCCTGAGATAATCACTCAGGGATTTCATAGAGCCTTTTTTGAATAATTTATCTGCTATGGCTTCTCCAAACAGGGCAAAGCGTACTATATGCTCCGGCAATTGAAAGAATAAACTGATAAAGTAAAAATCATTGACAAACCGGTTGAGGAACAGCACCACTTCCTTTTGCTGACTTTTATCTGGCACCATTTCAATGAATTTTTTTCGGTATTCATTGGATAAGGTCATTAATGTACCATCCCTGGTGGCGTCTGCTGCGGCTTCTTTTACCAGTTTGGTATAAATGGAGATTTCCAATTCAGAAAAAATCTTCCATGATAAAAACTCTTTGTAACGTTCCTCCAAAGTTTCAGGATTGGGTTCCTGTGGCGTAAACCTGCTGCCTTTCCGATACTGACGGAATGCTGCAAATATCCTGTCAACAGAATTTGTAAAGTCAAGTACCATGGGTGTATCCTTGCCAGGATAGTTGCGATTGAGACGGCTCAGGGTCTGAACTGCATTTACACCATTCACAACCTTATCTAAGAACATGGCGGTTAGCTTGGGTTGATTAAAACCAACCTGGAATTTATTAGCCACCACCATTATCCTGTACTCAGGCTTTTCATCAAACACTTCCTGAATCAGTTTGCCATCATGTAAAGTATTTAGCTCATTGATGTTCTCTTCTTTTATTTCATTGCCTTTTTCATCTGTGTAATCGCTGAATGCAAATAATACTTTATAGGGGTAGCCTCTTTTTTCAATCTTCTCTTTCAACGCCTGAAAAAATAATAACCCAGCGGGACGGGATGAAGCCACTACCATTGCTTTTGCCTGTCCATTCAATTCGTCTTTTACTTTGTCTTCGAAATAGCGGAGTATAACTTCGCTCTTGTACTCTATTAACTCGGGATCCCGGTAGGCAACATCTCTTAAAGCTTTATGTACCAATCCGGCTGGATATAACTCATCGTCCGGTATCAGCGTTTTGCTCTTGAGATGATACAGCGTTTGATAACTGATGATATTTCTTGCTACATCTTTGATGTAACCTTCCTTGATAGCTTCATCTTCGGTGTACTCATCGAATGGTTGTCCAAAGAAATCAACGGTTGATTGTACCGGTGTTGCCGTGAAAGCAATAAGTACCTGGTTATTGAGTTTTAGTTTTCTTACTTCTTCAACAAATTCCTCTTCCTCGTCTTTTTCATTGTCTTTATCCGGTTCTTCTGCATTGGTAAAGAGGGCACGGCTGTTTCTTGCCATTTTACCATCCTGCCCACGGTGTGCTTCATCAATAATGAAAGCAATCTTCATTTGCTTCAAGGTTTCATCTTCTTCAAGCAATTCTTGTATGTACGCAAACTTTTGAATAGTTGTCACTACAATGGACTTCCGTTGTTTAATGAATTTCCGCAGTTCATCTGAATGTTTAGTCAGGCCGATTTTTTCTTTGAGATGAACCAGCTTTGCCAGATCATCCTTTATATTCTTATCCAGGCTTCTTCTATCGGTCAAAACAAACACCATATCAAACAGCTTAGTGTTGTTGGTAGCGTACAAGCTATCGAGCCTGTCAGCCATCCAGCTAATTGTTAATGTTTTGCCAGAGCCGGCAGAGTGATTGATCAGGTATTTTTTCCCGAGGTTCCGCAGTTCATCAAAATGCTGAACAAGGTCGGACGCTAATCGCTGTGTGCATCTTAGCTGGTGATACCTGGGAAAAATGGTATATGCGTCTTTGACAACCCGTATTCCTGTTTCATCAATCTTATCTTCGGCAGGAACGTAAATCAGGTAAAAAGAAATGTATTCGAGCACCTGGTCTTTACTTAATGCTTTTTTATAGAGGTATTCAACCGGGTATTCTGTTTCAACCTCTGGCTGGTTAATTAAGCCTTCGTTGAACCACTGGAAATTAGTGTCTGCAAAGGGATTGGTTGCCAGCTTTACCTCACTGGTATCGGAAGCAATGTGGAGAAATGGGTAAGTGAATATTTTATTATCCTGTGGACGGATGTTATATTGTGCAACTGCATCATATACATTTTGGTGTTCGTCCTCATGCTTTAGCTCAATGGTGATTACCGGCAGTCCATTGAGGAATATTACAAGGTCAATGCTATCGTTTTCACCGGAAGCAAAGCGATATTGAGATTTGACTGCAAAGATATTTTTCTGGTATAGTTCAGCGCCTGAAGTACCGAAGCTGCTGCGGGGTTTTGGGAAGCAGAGTTTGAATTCTTGGCCTCTAACCTGCAGGCCGTTACGGATAATGACCCATAGGGGACGGCGAAGGAGATCTTCTACCAGGGCTTTGCGGATTTCATCATCTGCATCGGTACCGTAATTTTCAACCAGTTTGTTGTATTTGGAAAGCTGTGTGTCTTTGATGAATTCAACCAGGTGAGGAAAAACCAAATGATGTTCCTTATCAGTGCAATCAGCAACGGTCAACTCCCTGTATTGGTGTTGATCTACCAGGTATTGCCAGATGTGGTTCTCAAATATTTTTTCCTTGTTGCTGATCATGTTGCAACCGGTAGTTTATTTTTTGATTTTGAAAGGTTGGCTTTTGCTTCTTCAAAATACACTTGTTTTTTGCCAGTAACCACTTCATGTATCAATGACTTTTTATATTCTGAAAGTGTATTGATCTGGTCTCGTAACAACTGTAAAAGATTTTCATTCCTCTTCCTGAAAATATCAATTTTGGCAATTACAGCTTTCTGTTCTTCAATAGTCTTCGGATAACGGATGACTGAACTATTAAAGTAGCGAGGGGTTACACGTTGCTGACCTGCAGCGCCCTTCATATTAGCTTCCGCCTCCATTCGGAAACGTTCAGCTCTTGTGTAGTAATAAATAAATTTACCAAGTATTTTGCTTGAAGGACGAACGACAAAAAATTCTGTGCTGCCAAAAGCCAGCTCAGTTGTTAAGTTTTCAACAAATGCCCCTTTCCCATTTTCCATGCAAGGGGTAATTTTAGCAAACAACACATCCCCATTACGGAAATAATTTAAACCATTCACTGCATCTTTAAATTGGACAACTTCTGATGCATCAACATCACCCATTTCACTAACACATTCCATTGGGATGACAGTCACCAAGGTATCATCGGTTAAATCTTCTTCAACCGATGGATTAATCTTGGATATATCTTTCAGCCTCTCCTCAACCCATCTATAAGTATGTCTTCCACTAAATATTTCATCCAAGAAAGAAAAGAACAACTTCTCTGTTTTCTTAAACTGCTCTTCCTTCAACTCAATTGCCTTATCAATATCTTTACATGCTTTATCTAAATAATTGGCAATGGCGGTTTGTTCTTCTTCAATAGGAAACGGTATAACACTATTCTTAATATGTCGTGAAGCTATAGCCCATCTTGTAACACCACAGGCTTCACGCCAAAGTTGTGTAACAATCTTCTCATCTTTCAATGCCCAAAAGAGATATGAGCCGTTAATCTTTTTATTCGAAGACCTTAATAGTGACAAATGATAACCGCACAACAACTTTTCTTTTACTTCTGTCACATAAGCAGGCACAGCTATATCGAAAGGATCTTCACTATCTTTTGTGATTAGAACATCTGCAACCTCTAACTGAAACTTTTTTATTTCAGCCTCTGTCGCTGTTGCAGTCATGAATTCTAATGATAAGTTGATGAAATCATTGTAATAAACATCAACATAGTTGCAAAGCTGTACTTCTATCTCATCGTCTTCCGACCTTTTATCAACGTTGCTTGGTATTACATAAAAGGCATTCTTCAATGAAATCAAATTCCAGTGAGATGGTATTTCTCCAATCCAATCTAAACCAGTTTCTTTATATTGATACCTGCTACTCATGCCAGTTCTTTCATTTGTTTTAAAATCTTTTCAGCCTCTTCTTCTAATTTCCAGAACTGCTGCATCAGCTGCTCACTTGGAGTTGGCGGTGTGTACCTAAAAAAGTATTTATTTGGCAAGATTTCATAACCCTGCACTTCATTATCGCCCTGCTTCACTGCATAACCCCAACGGATAATCGGTTTTGCTATTTCTTTTTTCAGGAAAGGTTCAATAGGGGTGCCAAATGGAATATACTCATTGTCTTCTATGTAATGTTTGTGATAGTAAGTTGCCCTCAAATGACACCTGCTATACCAGGCTTTGAATTCATTGGCCGAAAGTTTGGCAAGTTCGGGTTTAAAATGCACCACTTCTTTTTTCATTAATGTATCAAACTTTTCTTCATCATCATAGGTCAGTTTGAAACTGATTGTCCAACCATCTGGTGAGTGCAGCGTCACTTTCATATCAAAATCTCCATAGAGCTGATGTTTTTTTGTGACGTTCCCATTGTTTAACTGCACCGGAAAATCTTCTTCAATCCAGGTTGGTTCATCATTCTCGTCTGTTTGCCAGAAGAGTACTTTAATCTTGTGGTAAGCAAAATCCGTAGTCTTAAAAATCTTACAGTGCTCAGTTTCTTTCCAGTTTTTATACTGATCTCTTATCCATTTGCGGTTTTCATCCGTAATTCGGTTACGCTTGTTTCCGAAACTTTTTGGTTCTTTCTCAAACTGATGCCTTGCATTAATTATTAACACTTCGCCTATGCGTTTCTTAGGCTTGTTATTATTTAATAGCCAGACATAGGTGTAAATACCTGTGTTGTAAAACATCTGGTCGGGCAGCATCACAATTGCTTCCAGCAAATCACCTTCAATTATGTAACGACGAATTTCGCTTTCACCACCGCCACAGTCGCCATTGCTCAAAGGAGAACCATTAAAGAGAATGGAAATTTTGCTTCCTCCATCTTTAGGGTCTTTCATCTTTTCAATCATTGAGAGAAGGAAAAGCAAGGCTCCATCATTGCTTGGCGGCATGCCGGCTTTATACCTTGTAGTCTTGAACTTATTTGCTTCTGATGCATACTCACTCCAATCTACACCAAAGGGAGGATTAGAAATCATGTAATCGAACCGGCTGCCGTGGTGCAGGTCGCCTCTTTCCTTACTGCTTACAATATCCGGTATCAGGCTGTTGCCATGCGTAATATTTTTTTCGTTGGTGTTATCGAGATCGCCACGCAACAACATATCTGTTTTGCAAACTGCATAATTCTGTGCTAAATATTCCTGGCCGAACAATTGGACCATTGTTTGCACATTTACTAACTCCTGGTCTGTTTTGCATTTGTCCAGCAAATGTTCTTTAGCTACACTCAGCATTCCTCCGGTACCACAGGCAGGGTCGTAAATACTGATCGCCTTCTCCGGTTTAGCCGGGTTAAAATCAATTCCGAGCATATCAACCATAATGCGGATAATCTCTCTTGGTGTAAAGTGTTCGCCGGTGTCTTTAGCATCGTCCTGGGTAAAGCGTTGCAGCAACTCTTCATATACATATCCCATTTCCAGATTGCTTAGCCTCCGTGGGCTAAGATCTTCCTTTGCTACCAGATCAATGATGCTTTCGAGGCGGTTTGCCTTCACCATTTTACCTACCGTTTCTCGATAGTTGAATTGATCTATGATCTCCTGCATGATAGGTGAAAACCCATTGAGGTAATCACGGAAATTGGTTTCTGTTTGGGTGCTATCTTCTTTCAGAATCCGAGCCAGCGTCCAATTTGTTGTATTGTAGTAGGGAATGGTTAGCTTTTCTCTTGCCTTTATTTTTTTCCTCCATTCTGCTTTTGTGATTTTGGGATTGGTGCGACGTATTTCTTTGGCTATCTGGTATCGTTTGAATTGCAGAACCATTTCAATACGACGGATCATAATCATCGGCAGGATGACCGCCTGATATTCATAAGCCTTGAACTTGCCCCTGAGTTTAATAGCACCTTTCCAAATTTCAGCGGCAAGGTTGTTAAGTATTTCTTTGTTAAGCATGTGGTTTGTTATTACTGCTCTTTTTCGGAATATGTATAGTTTCTTACAGGTTTGGACAATGGATTAAGAGGATATTGAATCAGCGGTTTTTAACTTCCGGTTTCGCGGATCTTTCAAATATAATAAACACTTTTTTTGAAGGTAAAATTCGCCTTATTAACCTATGGCTAATGCTTTCCGGGTATTCATAACACTTGCATTACGGAAATGGGAGTTTTCCGGAACAACCAGTTTATAGGGGCGGTTGAAGGCTTCCTGTGAAACTTTGAAGTGGTCGGCCAGTTTGCGGATTACTTCTTTGGAAAGCCCTTTTTTGTAGTTGAGAATGTCTGAAACATAGCCCTTGCTAATATCGAGCACCGTTACAAGGTCTTTTGCTATCATATTGTGTTCATCCATGAGAGAGTGGAGCAACTGAACCGGATCGAGTTCGTCAAAACTGTTGTGCTCTGCATCCCACTTTTCAATTAGCAGAGTAAGGAGGGCTATTTCGTCTTTTGTGTTGCGGTCTTTGGCGCCGGAAAAGACGAGTTCTTCGAGAGTGTTGCTGTACTCCCTGTACTGGGCTTTGCTTGTGATGACCTTGTATTTGAGTGTTGCCATTGTCCTTGTTTTAATAAATACTTACTGTGTATTGCTTGTTATTGCCGCAGAGCTTGTCGTACTCTGCATGTGTTCCGATCCAGCATACAAACAAGTGGACCTGTTTATCTCCAAAAGCATATTTGCCAATCAACCGGTAGTTATTCCCGCCAATGTCAAAAACTGCCCTGTTTGATCCTTTGCCTAGCAAATCCGTACTTGGAAAAGTTGCCTGCATGTCTGCCGGTATTTCCCAGTCTGCATATTTGATTTTGGTGAGCCAATCTTTGAATGGCGCCCTGCTCTGCGGGTTTTGCCTGGCAAATTCTTCTATTGTTTCCTTTCTTATTAAATGAACTTTCATGCCAAAGATAAGATTTTATTTCCTAAAGTTCGCATTTTGTGAACTTTTTGTATATCTCTTAAATTGTTAAGAACTAAGCGATTGACGTTGTATGCAAATTTATTCGGAAAGCTCAATATTCTTAGCCCTCAACCATGGGATTGGGAGTGTTATTTCTTTAGATTGGACTTGCAGATGAATTTTTTTGAAGATTTTCCTAATCAACTCATCCGTCAAAGGTGTTTTTGATTCGGGAATCTCTTCTATAGGTTCATTACTGCCGTAAACGGCTTCAATTTTATTGAGTAATAAATCCGGACCAACTATTTGAGAAAGATCGGCATACGTTTTAAGAGTAAAATCCGATTTAAAAACCATCTCACCTTCAACATCAGCTGTAAGGCTTCTGATCGTAGGCACAAACGATTTTAAAAATTCCATTGCAAAAGAGTTGTCAATTTCCAGTTGATCAGCAATATATTGTTTAAGATCTTCAGGATTGTCATATTGAAACCACCAATAAATGATTAACTGCGAGTTTGTTTCATCAACAATACTAAAAAAGTCATTTGACGCTAATGCCTTTTTGAATTTTTGAACTATTGCTTTCCGAATTGAAGCGATATCGGCTTCATCAAATTTTTGTTCGTCAAGTATATGATGCTTGGTGTTTCTCAAATGGTAGGCAATCTCGATACTGAACTTTAATGGTGTTGCCTTCTCCAAAACCTGAAGTGAAATAGCAAGGATTTTTTGTTTTGTCACACTTTTTATTAAAGTGGCTATAAGGTAGGCTGCTTGTCCGAAAGTTGAAGCCTGCAAAAAGCCCTGATCTTTATCTGTGAATTTATCTCCGACCATTGCTAAAGCAATGGCAATTTTTCTTGCATGATCTTCTTTGAACTCTCTTTCCCAATGACGGAGTTTAAAAACAAGGTCAGGAGGTGTAACAGTATTAAAACTTGTGTCTAATCTTAGAGCAAGTTCTTGTTCATCTATCGTTTCCAAGTCATTAAATAATCCATCGAAAAAAACGTCTGAAATATCGCCTTCGGCTACTACATAAGAGAAGAAGCGAGGAAAATATTGTTGAGAGCAAATTCTTTTCTCCCTGAACCACTGCTTATATGTATAATCCGGGAAGGCAGTATTTCTATACAATGTCCTTAAAGGTGGGAATAATTCAAGAAGCATTTCAAGAATATTCTGCTGATCACTTTTGTCATGGATTAAAAGCTGATTGTCTATAGCCTTTTTAACATTAGCTTTCTCAGTTTCGGAAATCCTGCTGTACGAAGAAGACCCAATATTCATATATGATCGTAAGAAGTAGTGGCCATTATCCCTGATAAATTGGTATAATTGAGGGAAAAAGACTTTTATTCCTTCAATTATCATCAAGTCGCTCAAGTTTACTTCACCTTTCAATAAAGGGATCGCAAAACTAATCGAATTATTAAGGCGTACACCCAAACGGGGGTTTTCAAGAAAGTGTAGAAAAGTATCATCAAATGCTCTCACGAATGAAGCGGTATCCTTTTTTTCGAGAGTTAAACTCAATTTTTTCAACGAGTCGTCAATCAAGGATAACGTATAGTCCCTAAGTGCTTTTTTACTTGCTTTTGGAAGATGTAAAGGAATCTGAATAATTTTTTCCAGATAATCATACCCAGATTGTTTATCTCCGCTTGCATACCTTGGACCAAGGGCTGACGCCACCATATCATTATCAAATGATAAGATATACGAAGTTCTTGGGAAATCACCCACTAGTTTCACCAGCTTGAATACTGACTGAACTTCGTCAATGTCAAGCCTGTCAATATCATCAATGAAAACAACGAAGTTGGTGTTTGCTTCTATAATGAGGTCGTCAACTTTTTTCTTTAAATCTTCTATGGAATCCTTGCGAAGTTTCTCAGATATTTTTTTGCCTGTGCCAATTATAGCACCCGCACCAGGAATCCATTGGCCAGCTAATGCGCCGATAGAATCAGCATACTCGCTGAAAATTTTTGCTACTAGTTCTTTCGATGTATAAAGCTTCTTATTTACTGCAAAAGCAACAGATTCAAAAAAAGATTTAAGTAGTTGTTTTTGATCTGAAAACAACCAAGGATTGAAGTTGATAATAACCGCTTCCGTTTCTTCGAGTTCGGTCTGGATAAATTTCAGCACAGAGGTTTTCCCTTCCCCCCATTTGCCATAAATCCCGATTACCAAAGAACGAGGAATTTTTTTATCGGTCACAATCCCGGCTATGCGTTTGGCAAAAAAGTATCGTTGAAATTTATCCTGCTTTTCAGCTTCTACAGGCTTGTCAGGTCTGAAAATTTCCATCATCAAAGGTTAAGAGTTGGCGAAATTATTTCAATCAAATCCTGAGAGGTTGAGTTTTTCGAATAATGCTTTATTACGTTGTTTTGAATCTCTGATTAACTTATCAAAACTGATTATCTCAATATATAAACCGTAATTCTGATTAAAGCTGAAATATCCGTCATTATCGGGAAGTTTGGTAAATCCAGAGTCTTCCGCAAGTGTTCGGAGTTTTGGAGTCAGGTCACATATTATATATGCGTACATGGGTGTATTTTGGCGAAGGTCAAAGGTTTTTTCATTCTTATCCCGAATAGCATTGTCAATAATTTCCCTTGCATACCGCATTACCTGGTTAATCGGATTTTCATCATCAGTATAATCATCTCTCATCGGCCGCTTAAACTCAATAATAACGATTGAAGAGTAGGGTTTAGGGTTTTCCGTAAATGCAAAAGGTTTATTAAATATTAAAATATCCGGACGATCATTAGACCCTGATTTAACAGCTTTAACTTGTTTAAATTTTTTATCAGAAGCAAGGTAGTTGTGGAAAGCGAGTCTTTCATCAATTACCCAAAGATTATGGTCTTCAAATCCAATATCATCAGAGAACGTCTTCAGAGGGAAAATTAATTTATGTATTGTTTCTTCAGTTGCAAACTTGCCGTCATTGCCAGCTTTAATATGCTTGTCGAGAAGATCCAAGACCAGTTTCCGATGCAATACATACTCTGACAGCTTAGAGTTGCCTACTTCAATAATTTTGTCATATAGGGTATCGAATTTTGATTTAAACTCTTCCACATCCTCAACACTGTCAATTGTTTTTAAAATCTCTGTAGCATCAAGTTTTACTTCATAGTCTAATCGTTGTTGAATCTTAAAAAGCTCCAATTCAAATTTCTCATCACTTAAAGTTGACGGAACTTTTCGCAAATCTTCTTTTTTGTATTTAAGTAACTGCCTGTACCTGGGATGACGCTGGATAAAATTCTCGACCTTCCTTATTCTTTCGACAGTCAAATTTGATATAACATCTGAAAGTTCTGTTTTAATAATTTCAATAACCTTGTCCCGAATTTCTTCCTGAGTTATTTCATCAGGATAATTTACTTTATCATCAAAGTTTCTTGAGAATGAGATTTGTGTACGCTCCTCGTTAACATTGTCATCAAGAAATTTTCCTGACACATAGGCGGCTATGGAAAATGGCACACCATTTTCGTCAAATAAAAAATTATCTAACTCAGGGATCACTGAACTTAGTTTTTCGTTTTGTACTTCACGGGTATGCGCACAATAATGAATCTTGTTATCCATGCCTGTGTCGTACAACTTAACCAGGTTGACTTTAAATGATTGGTTTCTTATCTGGACCTTGTTGTTGCTGACATTTCCTTTTGTAAACAACCGGAATCTATCATTGATAAGAAAGCTATTGGCTCCATCAATGAGTTTGATTCTAGGACATAATTTATTTAGAAAATAGACGAAGCAGTGTTCAATGATGTGAAAGGCTATATCTTCAGGGTCATTATTACACCATTTTTGATAATCGGGCTTCATGTTTTTTAGTAATACTTTGGTGCCACGAGATTGACCAATGCCGGCGGACTGTTTCTTATGTTTTTCAATCCCATTTTCAGTTGCCTCAAAATTGAATTGTCTGTACATCAAAGAGCCGTTCTCTTTATAAACACTTTCTATTTCTGCCTTCTCAAAGGCTTTTAACCAGATAAAACGACCGACCCCTTTTCCACCTTGCTCAATCTTATATGTTGAGTGAGCCCTGTTAAAGGATTTAAAGTTATCCTCATGAAAGCCGCAACCGTTATCTTTTATAATAAAAGCTGTGATGGGTTCGAAGACTTTCTGGTTTGGAAATTCAAAATTGGTTTGCTTTGTTCTAATTATTTCCACTTCGATAATACCCGGTTTTGTAACACTGTCTTCATGAATTGCATGAATAGAATTCACAATTGCTTCATACAAAGGAAGCAATGTGTTACTGTAGGCTAATTTCTTTTCGGTGATTTTGCCACGGACATCTATAAGCATATAATTGGGGGTGGGGTTTGAAATACTAATAAAATTAGTAGAATTTAGTGAACAAGCCATACAATTTTAATTCATTTAATATTAATATGTTATGATTTGACTTTCTTACTTAGCAATCATATTGGATTGGTAAGTAGCCTTGTTTTGCCAGCATCCACCTTATCAAATAGCGTTTCATTGTTTTTAGTGTCGTACACGAATGGCAGAAAAATTTGTAATGGTTTTGCCTGACCAAGCAGGATCATGCTGCATTGAATCGCTGTCCAGTCGCTTAGTATCTTCCAAGCGGTTTTGCTGGCCTGAGTTTTCAGCGTAGCCCTGGTGTCGGGGCTGGGACGTTTGACATCCCGCCAAAGGATGGTGAAACATTCTTCTACCTGGGCTTTGAGGTGGAAGGGTAGGGTTTGCTGTGATTGCTTGTTGTATAGTAGGAAGGTAATGCCGGTGCAGGCCCCCTCCGGCTCCCCCTTAAGGAGAAAGACCCACAAGTTAGTGGCGCCTATTATTACAAATAGTTCTTCAATCTTTGCCATGCTTTTGGATGCGTCAAGTGTGGATGTGTAGTTTTTGATGTTGATGGTTTGTGGTTTTTATTTTGCTAAATAATCATTTGCAATTGTGAGTAAGCCCCAGGTGGCGGCGTCAACTTTTCCTTCGAAAGAATCTGTAAAGAATTTGGCTGCTTCTTCGTTGAAGCGGAGCATTTCGGTGTCGTTGTCGAAATAGCCGGAAATGATGAAGGCAAGACAATGGGCCAACTTTGGCTTGTCGCTTATAGTAATGCGAAAGATGAAATTCTCTTTTGAGCCGGGACAGGGAACATAATAGGAAAAGCAGTCTGCTATGTTATGTAATTTCTGGCCGGCATAGGCGGCGGTATGGAACATCCAGAAGATGGAAAAGTTGTGATCATCCGGGTCAACCTGGTCAGGTGGGATGTGGATTTCAAATGAATGTCCCTCAGAGTCGGCCAGGTACTCTAAGATGAGTTTTGGGGTGAAGTTTTTTAGATCGTGGATGTTGATTTGTTGCATGAGAGTTGAATGGTTTAAAGGTTTAAGGTTGATCGTGAATGGTGAATGGTGAACGTTTCTCGCAAAGGTGCTAAGGCGGTTGACCCTTCGACAAGTTCAGTTGGACAACGCCAGATTGTTTGAGGTGGTGTAAATAGTTTATTACGGCGATGCGTTTGGCTAGCGCTATGAGATTGGGTCTGTCCTTTTGCAGCAGCTGTTGGTTCGGGTCGCCGGTGAGATAGGCTTTCCAAAGCTCAATGATGGAATGCTGGTTAGTGCCGCTAACCTGGTTAATGCGTTCTTTCCAGGCCTGCTGCATAATTTCATCAGTCAATGAAAGTTTGAGTAGATCGTAATGTTCGGTTGTGATGTGGCGGAAAATGTTTTTGCCTTCGAGGAAGGAATTGTAGAGGTATTGCAAGTCGGCTCCCCTGTGGTCCCCCGAAGGGGGACGAAGAGAAGATTTCTCCTGAACAGTGTTCCACTTTTTTGCATTGGCCATCCATTTTTCAACCAGTGGTTTCCAATCCCGGATGGGGGTTTTGCCCTGTATCTTCCAGCCGAGGGCTTTGTAGTGGTTATAGAATTTGATTGCTTCACTTACGGGAAAGGTTAGCTCAATAAACAAGGCTTCTACTTCCTGTTGTGAAGGCATATGTACCATATTTGGGACACTGCCCATTTCGTTTATGGCTTTTTGTATTTTATCATTTCTCTTAAAAATTTCATGGGTGGGTGTTTCTCTCTGTTTATAAATGTTTGGTTTATTAAGGTGTCCCATTTTTGAGACCGTACCGGTATCAAAATCGGTACTGTGCTGTCCCAATTTTGGGACATTGTCAGTCCCATTTTCAGGACACGGGTTGTCCTGTTTTCGGGACAATGGCTTTTCTATACCTCCCCCGGCACTTCGTGCCATGCCATCTGGAGGGGGAAAGAATAAATCCAATTGTTTGAACCGGGATGGGGCCTGTTCTTCTTTGTCGAGGCGAACGATGCTGATGCGGACGATACGGAATTTTGATGGCGCCGGGTGGTAGAAAATATACCTGGCCTCATGCAGTTCTTTGATGCACTTGTGATAGGTGTTCTTGCTGCCAATCTTAGCTAACTGCATAATGTTTTCCCTGTAAATGGAGAATGGATTGTGAAAGCGATTGGAATTCCAGTAGTGAAACAAGGCCATGTAAAGGCTCACATGCGAAGATGTGAGCCTGTTATCACTACGAACAAAGGAAAAGAAGGCGTTGAGATGCCTTATGTAATTCATGGCGAAATACGATTTTTTGGATGAGTCCAGCAAGGCAGATAGCTATTTTGGTTATTTCCGTACAGGAAATGCTGTTTCCAGGGAGGAAAGAGCTTGGCCAATTGCCTGGCTTTGGTACGTTTTCGCCTTTCTGCAATTGTTATTCGGGGCTTGCATTTTTTTTGCATTTTTTGTGTGTGGCTTCGGCCACGATACAGGTTGTACATAAAATGAAAAGTCAATAGTGAAAGAATATTTCGCCTGTATGTTCGAGACGAATTGCTTTTTCCTTCCGGTTACCGGGGTTTTGGTCTGGCTTCTTTGCGGTTATTTTCCATGAGCCTGATGATGTCCTCATACGCATAGAATGTCAGGCCGCCGATTTTCGTGAAAGAGATAGTGCCCTGCACCCTCATGTTTTGCAATGTGCCGGGAGATATGTTGAGCATTTCCCGTACTTCATAGGATTTGAGCCATTTGCGTGGTTGGTTGCTGTGACCAGCGAGAATGTTTTTTAGTTCTGCAAAGAGTTCTTCTTTGAACTGAAGCAGGTCTTCTTTGGTGAGAATATTTACTGCCATAGCATTGATTTTTTGATGCAGCAAAACAGCGGGAATATGGAAGGCAAGACAAGGGAAGGGGGTGAATTCACCCCGACGAAATGAAGGCTGGAAAGGATTTGCAAGGATTTAAAGTGGTTCAGAGGATAACAGTCTTCCGATGGAGGGATGTAGTTTAATGGATGTCATAGATTAAGCAGAAAGCAAAAAAAATCCGAAACGAATAGGCCATCGGAAATTTTGAATCGTCTTATCAGTCAACTCCGTTACCTGAATGTGACGGTTCTGTAAAATCATTATCAACTTTTAGTATACCCATACATGACAACCCAAGACCGGCTAAAATATTTGCTGGAGCAATATGCGACGCATGAAGCGACAGAAAATGAGGTGAATGAATTGTTTAGCGTTGTCAGAACGTCTGAGCATGATGATTTTTTGCGGGGGTGGCTTGCTGAAACAATTGAGACCGTTGAGCCTGCAAAAAATTATGACCGAAAAAAATGGGATAAGGTGCTGGCTGAATCGTTACAACAAGCTAAAGACGAAGAAACGAACATTGGCTTACAAAATGATCAGCAAAGAGGCCGGATCCTTCCTATTTCCAGTTCTTGGAAAAGATGGGCAATCGCAGCATCTGTTTTATTGATCACAGGAGCAGGTAGTTATTTTTTGTTCTTTAACAAGGCTGAGAAGCGTACTGAAATAGTTGATAAACCTAGCATACCTGATGATGTGAGACCGCCAGCGACTAACAGGGCCATGGTGACACTTGCTGATGGAAGGGTAGTATACCTGGATTCAATTGGCAATGGGGAACTGGCCATGGAGAATGGTGTTAAGCTGGTGAAACTGGCTGATGGGCGGATAGTTTATGAGATTGCGCAGGTTGCACCCCGTAATGATCCATCTACGGGACCAGGGCAGGCTGTGGTATGGAATACACTCAGCAATCCGCGGGGATCGAGGGTGATTGATATGGTGCTTAGCGATGGTTCTCATGTCTGGCTGAATGCAGGCAGTTCGGTAACATATCCTGTTGCATTTAACGGAAGTGAGAGAAGGGTGAGTGTTACCGGTGAAGCCTATTTTGAAGTAAGCTCTCTTCCTTTGAGTGGGGGTAAGAAGATGCCGTTTATCGTGAGTAAAGGCGATATACAGGTGGAAGTGTTAGGGACACATTTTAATGTGAATGCATACGAGGATGAGGCAGATGTGAAAGTGACGTTGCTGGAAGGAAGTGTGAGAACGTCAATCGGTCTTTCGACAGGTTCTGGAGGTGAATCGTCAATACTTAAACCCGGTGAGCAAGCTGTAATCAGAGATCGTATTAAGGTAGTAAAAGGAGTTGATGCAGATGAAGTGATGGCGTGGAAAAACGGACGGTTTGTGTTTGGTGAAAAGGCAGATATACAAACCATCATGCGGCAAATAGCCAGATGGTATGATGTGGAAGTGGAATACAGAGGGACTATCCGCAATCATTTTGGTGGTTCTATTTCCAGGCAGGTGAATGTATCGGAAGTCTTCAGAGTACTGGAGGCGACAGGTGGGGTGAAGTGTAAAGTGGAGGGACGTAAAGTGGTTGTGATGCCATGAGATAAGTGCGGGAATTGGTAAGCCCGGCTATTTTACTGCGGAAAGCAGCGAAAGCCATCCGCAGTAAAGTGAAAGGATAGAGAAATATAGTTCTTATGGTTGATCTTAATGAAAACAGGGATTCCGTTGGCCCGGAACCCCTATGAGTAGTTCAGGTTAACCCAATTATACAATCGTTCGAGAGACTGCTATTGTTTAACCCAAACTAAAACAAAGTTATGGTATTAAAACCTATGCTCCCACCGGCATTAGAGCCGGAGTCGTCGGCACTTTTCAGGGTCGTTGGCGAAGGGAGAACAAAACAACTGCTGCGTGTTATGAAACTCACAGCGATCATTTTACTCACTGCATGCCTGACTGCAGGCGCAAAAGGTTATTCACAGATAACCCTTACTGCTAAAAACGCACCCTTACACAAAGTATTTAAAGAAATACAAAGGCAAAGCGGCTTTGATTTCTTTTACAATTATGAGTTAATTGAACAGGCTGGCAGCGTGACGGTTAACGTATATGATGTGCCGCTTGAAAAGGCAATAGAGGAATGCCTTAAAGGGAAAGGGCTCACTTATGAAATCATCAGCAGAACGGTTGTAATAAAGAAAAAAGAAACAACTACTATTTCTGCAGAAAAATTTTCTTCTGCGATTGATGTCAGGGGTCGTGTAACAAATCAAAGCGGGGAGCCAGTAGAAGGTGCAAGTGTGGTCGTAAAAGGGACCAATAATGGAACCACTACCAACAGTGAAGGTTATTTCGAGCTCAAAAATGTGGACGAAAACGCCTCTCTTGTGATAACAGGAACCAATATTGAAACCATTGAAGTTCGGGTAGAAGGCAGAACTGTGTTAGCTATAAAAGCAGTCATCAAAATTGAGGCGCAGGATGAGGTTGTAATTAATGCCGGATATTATAAAGTGACTGATAAGGAAAAAACGGGAAGTATCAGTCGGGTTGATTCCAGGGTAATAGAGAAACAACCTATAAGTAATCCTTTACAGGCTTTGCAGGGAAGAATGACAGGAGTGCAAATTCAACAAACAACAGGTGTGCCCGGGGGTGGATTTCAAATACAAATTAGAGGAAGAAACAGTTTAAGAGATGATGGAAATAGCCCCTTATATGTTATTGACGGGGTTCCTTATACTCCGACCCCATTGACAACAACTTCTATCGGCCGCTCGATAATAAAGGAAGGAAATCCTCTTGCCGTAATAAACCCTTATGACATTGCCAGCATTGAAGTATTAAAAGATGCTGATGCAACGGCAATATATGGTTCAAGGGGGGCAAACGGTGTGGTGTTGATTACAACCAAAAAGGGGGGGGCAGGTAAAACAAAGGTTGATCTTAATTTCTTTCAGGGATTTGGTAAAGTAAGTAATAACCTGAACTTGTTAAGCACAAAAGACCATGTTCGCATGCGAATTGAAGCCTTACAAAATGACGGATTCTGGCCTTTACCTCCATCTTTTTATTCATTTGTACCTGATGTATTTATTTGGGATACTACCAGATATACTGATTGGCAAAAAGAACTGATTGGTGGAACTGCAGCAATTACCAACGGTCAATTCAGGTTTTCTGGTGGAAATACGAATAATCAGTTCAGCTTTGGGGGTGGATATTACAGGGAAGGTTCTGTATTTCCTGGCTCTTTCTATTTCAGCAGGCTAAATGGTAATGCCACCTTTAATCACATTTCAGAGAATAGAAAATTAAACATTCTATTTACGGCTAACTATTCTGCAAGTTTAAACAGACAATTAGCAACAGATCTATCGGGATTTGCTGTTACGCTTGCACCTAATGCCCCTGCATTATATACACCAAGCGGGCAAATCAACTGGGACTGGCAAAATGATTTTGTTCAAAATCCACTTGCAGAAACGAAAAAACCTTATAAGAGTAATACTTATAACCTGATAGCGAATTCTAGCATAAGCTACCGTATATTTTCTTCTTTAAGTATAAAATTGAGCAGCGGACTTACTAATATTCATACCACTGACTTTTCGGCTAATCCGTTGGGAGCAATTCCACCACAATATCTGGCTGGGCAAACAGGAAATTCCAATTTTGGTAAGGGCCATCTTAGAACGTGGATAATTGAGCCACAGGCAGACTTTAACAGAAATGTTGGTAAAGGAAATCTGACTATAACTACAGGTGCTACAGTACAAAAAAGCATTCAGGAGGGTGAGGCTATATTGGCCGGTGGCTATACAAGTGATGCGTTGCTTGAAAACATAAGGGCTGCTTCAAATATTTCAATTACGAGTTCTTCGTATTCCCAGTATAATTATTCAGCAGTTTTTGCACGACTGAATTATAATCTTCATAAAAAATACATTTTTAATCTTACCGGCAGAAGGGATGGATCAAGCCGCTTCGGTCCGGGAAAGCAATTTGGTAATTTTGGTGCGGTGGGTACCGCATGGATTTTTTCCAACGAGGAATTCATGATAAAGGCGTTGCCATTCTTAAGTTTTGGGAAAATTCGTTTGAGCTATGGGTCAACCGGAAGTGATGCAATCGGGAATTATCAGTACTTAAATACCTACACCCCTCTTACATATCCATATAATGGCGGAACAGGTCTTGCAATAACCCGATTGGATAATCCGGACTACTCCTGGGAGGTTAATAAAAAATTTGAAGCAGCGATTGATCTCGGATTTTTTGCTGACAGGATCAATGCTTCCGTAAACTGGTATAATAACCGTTCATCCAATCAGTTGGTGGGTTTGCCGCTGCCTGCTGTTACAGGTCAGTCAAGTGTTCAATATAATCTTCCTGCCATTGTAAGAAATTCTGGCTGGGAGTTTCAATTAAATACTAAAAACTTTACTTCAAGACATTTTTCATGGGAGACCGATTTCAATATTACTGTTCCCCGTAATGAGCTTCTTCAATTCCCAGGTTTGGAGTCATACCCAGCGTATAAAAATCAATACCAAGTTGGGAAATCTATTTATACCAAACGGACATTAATGTTTAACGGTGTTGATCCATCTACAGGTCTTTATATATTCGAAGATGTTAATGGTGATGGAAATATTTCAACTACAGATGATGGCCTGTTTCTAAAAGAGGTAAGTCAGCAGTATTTTGGCGGAATAGCCAATAAATTACGCTTTAAAAATCTTACGCTGGATTTTCTTTTTCAGTTTGTAAAGCAAACTGGATTAAATTATATCAATTCATTTGAGAGCCCCGGAGCTTTTTCCAATCAACCTCAAATTATAGTAAAAAGATGGCAAAAGCCAGGCGATTATTCTGAGATTCAGCAATATTCTTTAGTAGGTCCGGGAAGCAGTACTTACCTAAATTATCGGTTTTCAGATGCGGCTATTTCGGATGCTTCTTTTATCAGATTAAAAAATCTCTCACTTTCCTGGGAAATGTCTGAGAAGATAAAGCAGAAAATTAAAGCATCAGGATTTCGGATTTATTTGCAGGGACAAAATCTTCTCACCATAACCGATTATCTCGGTATGGATCCAGAAAATCAGAATGTTTTGTATCTGCCTCCATTGCGAGTAATAACAGCAGGCATTCAGGTAACATTTTAAAACGTTCAAACATGAAAAGTATGCATATGAAAAAAATAGCGAGTAGCCGGGTTAGCATTTTCTATCTGGTTACTATTTTATGTATCCCAATCTTGTTGATTTCATGCAAAAAATTTGTAGAAATACCTCCGCCTAAAACAGAGATTACAAGTGAAACAGTATTCAGCAATGATGCATCTGCAATCAGTACCTTAAGAGGTATTTATAGCATGATGGCAAGTAATCAAAATTTTATGAATGGAGAACTGGAGAGGTTTACAGGTCTTTCGTGTGATGAGCTTGACAATTACTCAAGCAATGCAGAACAACAGCAATTTTATCTGCCTAAACTCGCTGCAGTAAACAATATTGTATACAATGTATTCTGGAGGGAAGCATATAAGTATATACATAATGCGAATGGAATACTGGAAGCAGCCGGGCGATCAGTTAATTTATCTGCACCTGTACTTAGCCAATTAAAAGGTGAAGCAAAATTTATCCGGGCAATATGTCATTTTTATCTGGCAGGATTATTTGGAAATGTGCCATATGTAACCACTACCGACTACCGGATTAATTCAAAATTGCCCAGAGCCAGTCTTGACCAGGTTTACAATGGTATTATAGAGGATTTGTTAGATTCTGAAGAATTACTTGCCGAGGATTTTTCCACTTCACAGGGAAAAAGGAATCAACCCAATAAAGGTGCTGCACAGGCTCTTTTAGCAAGGGTATACCTCTATATGGCAAACTGGCCAAAGGCAGAGGAATATTCTACAAAGCTTATTAATAATAATTCATACAGCTTATCGGCTAACCTGAGTCAAGTATTTATGTCTGGGAGTAGTGAGACAATCTGGCAAATCGAACCTAATGTGCCAGGTGTAAATACAATGCAAGGGAGACTATTTATTTTAACAAACACACCCGTAAATGCATTTGGAAAAGTGGCACTCAATGCGAATCTGGTGAATGCATTTGAAGCAGGTGATCAACGAAGAACGCAATGGGTTAACAGTTTTGTAAGTGGAACAAATACCTGGTATTATGCCTATAAATATAAAAAGGCTTTTGATCCGGTCGTTACTGAATTTTCAATCATTTTAAGATTGGCAGAACAGTACCTTATAAGATCGGAGGCAAGAGCTCAACAGAATAATATTTCCGGTGCTCAGTCTGATTTAAATATGATTCGTAACAGGGCTTTTGGCATGGCAAACCCAACTATGGCAAATGATAAGCCATCCTTATTACTTGCTATTGAAGAGGAAAGAAAATTTGAATTTTTTGCTGAGGGACATCGCTGGCTTGATCTTAAAAGAACTGGAAGGGCACAAGTTTTATTAGCAGGTAAACCAGACTGGCAGGATACAGATTTACTTTACCCTATACCTCAACAGGAAATTCTGATCAATTCCAACCTGAGTCAGAACCCAGGTTATTAAAAAAAAATAGGTGCAATGTGAGCAGTGAAAAACTCACCGCTGGTAATTTATTGTTATCAAATTAGTACTATGTTTAATAATAGGATTCTAAGATTTATTATTTCTGCTTTTATTGTATTGTATTATCACCCAACATCAGGACAAAGCGATGCTGTATTTCTAAAGGCGGGAGATACAGCCCCGGATATAAAGGTTCACAAATGGATTAAAGGGAACCCTATAAATGAAGATTTTAAAGGAAAACTGTTGGTGATAGAATTTGGTGCCACATGGTGTAAACCCTGTGCTGCTGCCATTCCCCATTTGACCGCTTTGCAAAATAAATACCGTGGACGGGTGGAGGTTATCAGCCTTTTTGTACAGGAGCTTATCACTGCCGGTGATGATAAGAAAAATAATTATATACGAAGAGTAGAAGCCTATGTTCAAAAAAAAGGGGAGAAAATTAATTATACTGTCGGAGTTGACGATGAGAATGGAACTCTTGAGAAAATGTGGCTGAAAGCATCTGGCAGAGAAGGCATACCTCAAATATTTGTTATTGGAGTGGATGGCAGAATTTATTGGATTGGTTCAAACCCCCAAGTCCTGGATAGTGTAGTGAGTTTATCAATGAAAGATGGATTAAAGCCTCCTGTCAGCAATCACGTCGGTGAAATAAATTATGACTTGCCAGCTAGTATAAAGTCTTATGATACAGATATAATATTGTTTTCTGCTTTATCAAAATTCAGGCCCGGACAGGAGGATGGATCAAAAATGCCCTTTAATATTGTGAGTTACCCCCATCAATATCCAAAAGATTCTGCTTATGTAAAAAGGACGGGTTCGATAGAGATTGTTGGGGCTGGTTTAAGAAGGCTATATTATCTAGCCTATGCTGATACAGTTTCGAATTATGCTATGGCCCGAAATTCTGTTACCAATAAATTTCAGGACACCATCATATATCCAAACAGACGAAGTTCATATGGCCGCTTTTGGTATAAGCCTGTATTAGAAATGAAAGATTCATCCATATTTAATACAATCACTGGTTTACCTGATAATAGATTTAATTACATTATTAAAGCAAAAAAGGGATTAGCTACTGCAGGGTTTTTCCAGAAAAAATTACAGGATGACCTGAAATGTTTATTTGGGTATGAAGTGACTGTAGAAACCAGGCTTATGCCTTGTTGGGTTCTTACCGCTACTGAGGAAGCCAGGAAGTCATTACCAACTAAAAGTCCAGGTAAACCATACCAACATTATAAAGGTAGGTTCGGTACTTATCATTTCAGAAATGCTGAGATCCGGGATATTATTTTCAATTTGGAATCCAAGTACGGATATGGTTTTTTGAGATTGATAGAGCAACCTAATAAACAACCGCCTTTTATTGATGAGACCGGAATAAAGGGTGAGATTGATTTCGTTTGTGATGCTGAACTTTCAGAAAAGATAATTCAGGATGTTACTGATGAAATTTCCTTTCCATGGTATCAGGAATTGCTAAGTTTAATTGGAATAAAAATGGAGAAAACGCTTCGGCCAATGAAGGTGGTAGTTATTCGTGAAGCCCTAAATTCAAGCGTCAGTGCTCATTAAGATACGAAAATGCTTGATAAGGATTGTTTCAAAGTCACAGTTCCTGGTAGGAATACAATATTTTGATGTCATTGAAAGAGCCATTTCTCATGTGAAATAAAGTCCAATATTCACGGAAAAGGTATCTACCATTTCCTCCATTCACTTTCCCGATAGTTGATCCCGCAATAACGGGATCACTACGGGATTATAAAAGTGTCTGAGGCTGGTTCTAAAGTAAAATTTCGCCTATTTCTGGTCAGTATTGAGCGAATAGTTTTACCCAAGGGCTGACAAGTTGTTGTCAGATATAAAGAAGTAATAATGTGGTCAGCCCCGATTTTGATCGTGACAAGTATGCAGGGGAAAGTTAATCTTCAATATAATCTGAAGTTCTTTCCCCTTCTTTTGAAAATGCTTTGCAGGTTTTTGCAGCTTGAGACCGTTTAGCCAGTGAAAGCTTTTGGTATTTCACATCTCTACAGTAACAAATTCACCAGAAGTTGCGAAGTGCAAATACAGTATTTAATGATCCTAAATTGTGTAACCGTACTACTATTATAAAAATCAACTATCATGAATCAAAATTGGGAAAAACTTTATGCTGATATGTTAAGTGATCTGGACCGGTGCCAGGGGTTGCAGTTACCTGAAGCAGAAATTGCTGAATGCTGTTGCCGGATTGCCATGAACTACTGGCTGAAAGTAAAGGAAATGTTTAAAGATAGGGTGGACTACGATGGAGAAGAGGAGATCATTTTCTTTAAGTATGTGAAGCCAAGATTCACATCTCATATTGAGTATAACCTGGTTATTAGCCAGGCAATCCTTTTTTTGCCAACTGAGACAGAAGCGCTGGTAACCTATTGGGAAGAAGAAACAAAAAAATATCAACGATTCTTTGATAAACATCAAGAGTTTATCAACTATTACGACAGCAATAATACAGAAAATGATAGCCGGTATTTTCTGCTCCTGAATAACCGGCAGGAAACGCCTGTACAGGAAAGGATATACCAGGATGAAGACTGCCGGAGCAGTCATGATTGCATTGTGAGAGGGTTGCTGGCAAACAGTATGTATTATGAGTTTGCCAGCAGGAAACTTGCTGCATTCGGGAGTAAGCCTGTTGCTGTTTCAGAAAAGCTGCCGGTTTATCATGGTAAGAAGCAGCTTTTTGTTTAAGGGTGAAGATTGGAGCGAATGACGTAGCGTTACTACCGTAGTGGGCAGGTTAAGATGGATATTGGCAATGGTTCTGACTGGATTTATAAGTTACGATTAAACCTTATGCAATTACTTGATGAACTGGAGCTATTGGATGAGCTTATTTCCAAAACTCTTGATCCTAAGAAAATTTTGCATGCAGACATTACTCCTGATTTGTTTAACCGGCTGCATGAAATAGCCCTGAATGAACATGAGCGAATCCGTAAGCGATTTAAGCAGATTCACTACAGCCGTGATAAAGAGCGGTTAAAGGAACAATATGTGCAGCAACATCAGCGGGATATTATTGAACTTATGGATAAAGTGATTGACTATCTGTTGCCACAAACTTATAAGGACCTTACAGAAAATGATGGTGATACAGGACTTGCTAGACTTTATAAGCGGCTTTTTGCGTTGCTCCAGTCGTTACTATCTTTTATTGAAAAGCATCTTTCCAAGTATTTCAACCTGGATGCCAATGTACCGGTTAGCTACCTGCTGTTAACCCAGGCTGAAATCAGGGACAGGGTGAAGGCGATAAAACAAAAACTTCTACAAGTTGAAAGTGCGCAAGAAATAGCCTCTTTTGTACTAGCACCTATTAACCAATTGTGCGGAACGCATGAGCCTGTTAGTTATAAGCGTTTCTTATATGTAAAGGAATTGATGGATGAGCTTGAGAGTCTTCCGTCTGCCCAAGGAAATTCAGATCATCCCGGAAAGGGGACCGTAAACAGTTCTATAGAAAGGGATTCCATTTTAGAGTTGCTTTATTACCTGAATTTCAACAACAGTAAACTAAGCCAGTGGATCATCGAGAGAATTGTGAAAGTATTGAATGAAATACATGACCAGCGGGAAAGAATAGCCTGGTTATATGAGTACCTGAAGGGATTGAACCAACTGCAAGTGAAGCCTGGTGTGAAACTTGTTCCTGAGGCAGATGGACTGAAAGACCAGATAATAACCTGGATTGAAGAGGAGATCAGCTTTTTGGAGAGAAGGGAAAGCCTGTTTACATTGACGCCTGTATCAGCTGATATTCAGGATGAGGAAAAAATACATTTTGGTGTTCCTGCATCTGTGCTTTCATTGCTGAGCCGCTCCGCCTTTGATTCAAAACTTGTACTTAATAAGAATAAGAAGAAAGTGTATGAAACATTGGCGAGAGTTTCGACAACGCCTGGCTCGCAAAACCCCAGTGCCGGCAGTTTGATAAAGAAAGGCTATGACCCTGAGAGGGCTCAGAAAGATAAAGCGATTGGCTTATTGCATGAAATGATACGTTGTGTAATGAAGTACTAGTTGCAGGCCGGTGAACAAAGGTGAGATTATCTGTTAGAAGTGTTTATAATCGAAGCTATATTTTATTTTATTTAATATTCAATCACGACCCCATGAATATCAATATTGTTACGAAAGACGACCTGCAGGATTTCAGAAAACAATTGCTGGATGATATACGCCAGTTACTCGACGACCAGCCTACCCAGCAAAACAGGAAGTGGCTTAAGTCTTACCAGGTAAGAGAAATGCTTGGTATTTCAAGAGGAACCCTTCAGAATATGCGGATGAACGGGACGCTGAAAGCAACCGCTATCGGAGGCCTGTTATTTTATGATTATGATGATATTGTGAAGCTGATGAAAGGAAAGAAATAATCTCAGTTTTTTTCCCCAGGATAATCATTCATCTCTCAGAAACCGGCCTAAGTCATTTTTCATTACATGACTTATGATCTCCTGCTGGTGGTGATAGTTGAAGCCGGGAATATTTTTATGCCAGTTATATACTTCCAATTTCAACAGATCATTCAGGGTTTCAAAACCCTGGCTATCGAGCAAGTTTTTTAATTCCTGCGAAAAAGGCAAATCTTTAACTGACTGATTCAAATACTTGTTCTGCTCTGCATACATAGAAAAAAATTGACGTGGCGCATATTGCATCTGAGGCACTTGGGGCGCCTTTCGTCACAATAGAGGCAACCACGCCAAAGCGTGGCGACCATCTATTATTGAGTGACGATGAAAATTCCCAAGTTTTCAGATGCTCAAATAATAGCTAATCGCTAAAATTAATTTGGTCTTTAGACCGCTGTAAAGATAGTTAACTACTGCCTTTCAAGCTTCAATAAATTGGTTACAAAAATGATTTTTTGCGGAATGCGGCTTGATGTCTTACCGGTGGTATATTTCACATAGAAACAGAAACAATGCCATCGAACCCCCTGGAGTATTTTGCAGGTATTCTTTGATGGATCGTGTTGCTTCTACCAGGTGTGCCTGCACTGTTTTGACAGAGATATTCAATTGCTCTGCGATTTCTTTGTATGATTTGCCATCGTTGCGGCTAAGTTTATAGACCAGTTGCCGCTGTGGTGGTAAGGCATTGATGGCTTCATGAACGAGATGTTCTGTCTCTTTGCCATCCAACCATTGCTCTACTTCGTTATACCGAATATTTTCCATGGCCCGGGTAATCTCTTTTATCAGCCTGGTTTCGTTGGAAATTTTCTTCATCTGATCCAACGTGCGGTTAGTAGCCATTTTGAAAATATAGGACTGCGGACTATGCACTTCTGCTAAACTATGCCGCCGGATCCAAAGCTTCGTGAAGACTTCCTGAACGATTTCTTCCGCCAGGAACTCAGACTTCACCATTTTTAAAACAAAGGGATAAATACGCTGGTTGTAGTGGTGGAAGACCTGGGTGAAGGCTGCTTCATCACCTTCAGCAATCCGGGCAAACAAGGCCTTTTCATCGGGCAATATATGGATAACAGCGGCCATGCAGATTGATGCCTAAATTTAATCAAAAGACATGAAAATGATGCGTCGTGATGCTTTAAAAAACCTGAAAAAATCTAATTCTATTACGGCCACTATTCTCCCCTAAAATAATGCGGCTCTGTCAGATTCTTAATACAAATTGTACATTACACGGCAGCAGTTTTTTCATCCTTTTCATCTTTAAAAAGCTTTGCGCAAAGATCATTCATATTGTTGCTGAGTTTTTTCAGTGTGACTTTGGCATATATCTGAGTGCTGCGGATAGAATTATGCCCCAAAAGCTTGCTTGCTGTTTCGAGGGGCACATCATTATCCAGGAGGATTGTTGTGGCAAATGTGTGCCTGGCTATATGCGTTGTCAGATTCTTATTAATGCGGGCATAGTTTGCAATCTGCTTTAAATTTTTGTTGTACTTCTGATTGCTTAGTATTGGCAACATCCTGTTATGGGCAACACACCAGGGGTGATTTTTGTATTTTTCAATAATGGCAAGCGCCGGCGGTAATAATGGCACCAATTCAGGCATGCCTGTTTTTTGCCGGCAGGTTTTTGCCCATTTTTTTCCATCCATGCCAATTACAATATTGTCGGGAGAAAGACTGGCGGCATCAATGTAAGCAAAACCAGTGTAGCATGAAAAGATATAGGCATCCCTGACCTCATCGAGTCGCTTATTGGGTAAGTAAACTGTAGCCAGGGTATTTAATTCCGCCATGGTGAGAACTTCGCGGGGAGGGTGCCTGTAGGGTGTTTTTGTGTCTCTAAACGGATTTTCCCCGATCCATTTTTTAATAACTGCCAAACTGAATACCTGTTTTGTGAACCGCAGGTACACACTGATGGTATTTTCTGTCAGCTTTTCATGTATTGTGAGGTAGTGCTGAAAGTTTATTGCAAAGGCTTGATTAAGGGATGCAAGGGGTTTATCGCTGACATTGTATTCTTTTTGGAGGAACCGTGTCATCTTGATTTTTACGGTGGCGAAACGCTGTACTGTTTTCAAGGCTGCTTTTCCCTTTTTGTATTTTTCGGACCATAAAGCATGGTTGAATTTGAAAAGGTCCATGATTGTCTTTCTCTCCTGGTCTTTTCCTGTGAATTTGATTTTTACCATATCACTTGTGACATGGTCATGAAGGGCAGTCAACTGATTGTAAATTTTGCGTAGCTGGCCTTTAATTGTTTCCAGGTCTTCGTTGATGGCTGTCGCATCCGGGCATTTGCTGCTGACCCTGTTGGCGGCAGCATTCCAGTGGCCAGGATGCACTCTTTTTGCTGTGGAAAACTGGGTTCGATTCCCGTCAATGGTAATACGGCAATAAATGGGAGCTTTACCTAAGTCGTCGGTTTTCTGGGTATTGAGCCAGAAAAGGATTGACATGAATTGATTTTCTTTCATGCTGTGGTGACTAAAAAGGTTACCGAATATTGTTTGATTTTGCTGTGTTTTACATCGTTTTTTGATGCAGGAAAATAAATGAAACTCAATACTGGCAAGGCTTTCAGAAGACCGAAGGTAGGTTACCGATGAGGTTACCGAATAGGTGACCTCGAAAATGGTTTTAGGTGAATAAACTTCTTTGGTTAAAAATGCAAAAGCCTTATAAACAGTGCATTTTATAAGGCTTTGTGGTGCGATGATGTTGTAGTAGTAGCCTCGACAGGAATCGAACCTGTATCTGGAGCTTCGGAAACTCTTATACTATCCATTGTACTACGAGGCCGGTATACTGAAAATGAAGGGGTTATTAAATCAACCCCGGTGCATTACTGGCGAATATCTTCACTGCAATGGCGAGCAATATTACGCCAAAAAATTTTCTTACTGCTATCAATCCTGCCGGACCCAGCAAACGGGCAATAACACTCAATGATTTTAAGACAACATAAACAATGATGAGGTTGGCAAGGATCGCAACCAGTATTGTGGTTTCGCCATAATTGGCCTTCAGCGACATGATGGTAGTCAATGTGCCTGAACCAGCGATGAGCGGGAAGGCAATTGGCACCACCGTAGCGGCCCGGATATCTTTTTCGCTTTTGAAAAATTCAAGTCCCAGCACCATTTCCAGCCCGAGGATGAAGATGACAATAGAACCGCCGACTGCAAAGGATTTCACATCCAGGCTCAGCAAGTTCAAAAATGGCTGACCGAGGTACAGAAATAATATCATCAACCCGCCGGAGATGATCGTGGCCCTCAGTTCATTGATGCCACCCACTTTTTCCTTCAGGGAAATAAGGATGGGCACAGAGCCGATGATATCTATGATGGCAAACAACGTGAAAGTGACGGTGAGCAGTTCTTTGAAGTCAATGGTCATCTTGGCTGGTTTTCAGAGCAAAGGTAGCGGTAAGACGGATTAACATTAAAGGGATATTTCTTTAATGCTATGGTAATGTTGAGGCAACAACCCGTTCACATTGGATTTTGATATTTGCAAAACCGTTACACAATGAAAAACTGGCTCGTCAGTATCTTTGTCATTGCCGCTATTCCTTCATCACAACCGGGTCCCTCTATACAATTACTGGTTCCACATCCCGCCGGGAATATCTTTATCATCAGTATTGACGGCTTCCGCTGGCAGGAAGTTTTTACCGGCGCAGATTCTGCTTTAATTCATGATGAACGCCACACTCACGGTGCTGCTATGCTGCAGGCATTGTATTGGGATCGGTCACCGGAAGCCAGGAGAAAGAAACTAATGCCTTTTTTCTGGAATGTGCTGGTGGCAAAAGGACAGGCGTATGGCAACCGGCAGTATGACAATAAAATGAATGTGGCAAATGCCTATGCCATTTCCTATCCTGGCTACAATGAAATGCTGACGGGTAATACCGACCCGTTTATTTCTTCCAACAGGAAATTTGATAATCCCAACATCAATGTGCTCGAATACCTTAACGGCAAGCAAGAGTTTAACGGCAGGGTAGCTGCATTCAGTTCATGGGATGTTTTTCCATATATTTTAAATAAAGAAAGAAACGGGCTACCGGTAAATAGCGGCTATGAAAAAGTAAAAGAAAACCACAATACTGTTTTGCATATGCTGAACAGGGTGCAGGAGGAGGCAGTGCAGCATAAAGCAGCAACCCGCTATGACCAGCTCACTTTTATTGCCGCTAAAGAATACCTGCAGCAACAGCGTCCAAAGGTTTTATACCTCGGTTTAGGAGAAACAGATGAGTTTGCCCATGATGGTCGTTATGATCTTTATTTGCAGCAGGCGAATGCAACAGACAGAATGATCGCTGAACTGTGGCATTGGGTGCAAACCACCGAAGGGTATAAGGATAATACCACTTTTATTATTATTACCGATCATGGCCGTGGCAGAAAGAAAAGTAAATGGACATCGCATGGTTTTTTTACTGGTGGCTCTTCGGAAGTGTGGCTGGCAGTAGCCGGGCCGGGTATTGAACCATTGGGGGAAATGAAAGAAAACCAGCAACTGTATTTGCAACAGGTGGCTCAGACCATTGCCAATTTACTGGGAGAGAAGTTTGAAGCAGGACAAGCTGTGGGAAATGCGTTGCCACTCTATTTAAAAGAAAAGCCCCCGTCGACTGACGGGGACTTGCTGCTGGCTAACGGCAGTAAATAAATTTTTCTTTGAACAATTCCACCTGGCTCTTCAGTTGCTCCAGGCAATTGCGGCAAAGGCAATCGTTATACCGTTCTTCAATAAATGCTTTTTCTTCGGCGGTGAACTTCATGCCAAAACACTGGCACCGGGTGATATTACCCGGTTTGCATTCAAACGGTTTACCGCACTTCGGGCAGCTTTTTGTTTCATGCAAGTTCATAAATTACAAGTTGAAGGTGACACCCCCACTGATAAGGAAAGGAATGGTATTATAACCTCGGATATCAAAGAATTTTTTATCCGTGATGTTTTGCAGGTCGGCAAAGAACTTCACATGATTGCTGTACTTGTATTCTGCATAGGCATTCAACAGAAAATAACTGCCAAGCAATACATCATCACTCATGTATCCGCCTGTGTCATATCGGCTACTCACTGATTTGCCATTGATGCTGACAAACAATGCCGGTGAGAATTGGTAGCCAATATTTATATTGATATTATGTTTGGGTCGGCGCAGCAGGTGGCTGTAAGTGGTGTCGCCAAAACTCTTCCTGCTTTGTGTTTGCTCTTCGCCTGTAATCAGTGTGTAATTGGCGGTAATCAGTAAAGGCTTCACCGGTCTGGCTGTGAGTTCCAGTTCAAACCCTTTCACGGTTTGTTTCACAAAGTTGAAATACTGGAAGCTGTTGTAGTTATAATCAATCCCATTTTTTATATCACGATGAAAGAACACAGCCCGGCTGCTTAAGAGGGCATGCAATTGCTGAACCCCTATTTCATAGTTGGTTGATTTTTCTGCTTTCAGGTCTTCGTTTCCGCTAAAAACATCAAACACCTGGAAGATCGAGGGTGCTTTAAAGCCGCTGGCGATGCTGCCAAATACACGGAATTTTTTGCTGAAACTGTAGGAAGGGTTGAATGTATAAGTGCTGTTGCGGCCATAGCGGGAATGTTTGTTGAGCCGGCCGCCAATTTCCACATTCAGTTTTTTGTCACCGGTGCTGAGAAAGACCGAACTGTAAAAAGATGACTGATGCAATGACTTATTTTCAAACTCGCTGCTGTAGGGTCCAAAGCTGCTGATGGATAGATATTGCTGATTCATGGAACCCTTGCGGTAATCAAACCCGGCAAGGATGGTTAGCCATTTTGAGGCGACAACATTTCCATACAGTTCGGAAAAATTAGTGCGGCCGCCATAGCGGTTGCTTTCAAACTTAACAAATCCGGGAGCATGCAGGCTGTCATTCAGATAGCTTCTTTTCAGATTGCCATACTGGTAATTGTAAACAATGCTCACCATCCCTTTTTTGAAATGGGCGCCGCCACCAGTGGCAAGATTGCTGTTATTGATCGTGTAATCCCTGTCATCATTAAAAACACCGGCATCAATATCTGCTTTGTACCGGCTGTGCTGCAAAAATGTTCGCAGCGATAAAGATGGAGAGAGCTGGTATTGTAGTGCAGCATTGGCCATATTGCCATCATAACCATCCTTGTCGAAATGGCCGGCATTATTGCGGTCGTTGGCGGAAGAAAAACCACCGGTGCTGAGTTTGGCAAAACGGGTAGTGTATGTTAGTTTATTACTGATCTTTCCATACAGTTGCACATTGTTGCGCATCGTGTTCAGGTTGCCATAAGCGGAAGTAAGCTTCACGTTGAAAGGAGTGTTCACATCTTTTTTAACGGTAATAATATTGATGGCGCCGGCTATGGCATCGCTGCCATATAAAGTGGACTGAGCCCCGCGGCACACTTCAATTCTTTCCACATCGTTGATGGAAAAAAGATTCAGGTCAAACTCGCTGTTGATCATGGAGGGATCGTTCACCGGGATGCCATCCAGCAGGATCAGCGTTCTTCCCGAAGATCCGCCTCGCATGAAAACGGTTTGCACACTGCCAGGGGCATTATATGCCCCGGCGATAACGATACCGGCCTGTTCGTTGAGCACCTGTGCTACTGATTTGCCTGCACTTTTTTCTAATTGCTCCTTGCCGATGACAGTGAGGACTTTGCCGGTCTGGCTTTGCTTTTGTTCAAATTTACCGGCGGTGAGAACTACTTCATCAAGGAGAGTGGTGTCCTGTTGCGCAGTGAGCTGGTTGCCGAAAAAAACAGCAGCCAGCACAAAAAATGTCTTTTTCATTTAACAATGAATTTTTGTGTGACTGCTTCCGGAAAAATAAAAAGATAGAAAATAAAAGAATGCCCTTCATTCTTAAATCTTCCAAGCCTTTCACCCGAAAGCTGAAAATGTTTAAAGCGGATTTGGCAGGTCTTCTGGCTTACTCCGTTGCTTATTGCCTTCCCGTCTTATGACAGTGGCGTGAAGAATAAACAACTGATAAGGAGCTTACAGCTACGGGGATAGCGCCGGACTCCGTGCCTACGGCAGGCAAGTACACCGGCTTCCCTTTTAATGCCGGCATTCATCGCCGGCAAACCAAATCGTTGCAAATGTAGGCTGTTGTTTATAAGAACCAAGAAGAGTTATTAACAGATTTTTGGTAGCGGGTCAGTTTAAGTGACCCTGTGTTTCTTACCGCACATTTAATCTGGTCCACTACCATTTTTTTTTAATATACCGGATGAAAGCCTTGCGGTATAGAATTTGTTACAAAGAAATGTTGTTGAAAAATAAACTTATACTGTTTGACTAGGTCAATGAGGTCGTTATCCCGGATGTAACAATTCTACTGATTTATTTTATGGGTTAGTGAAGGTCTCAGCTTGCTGAGCTGGCCACTTCATTCTCTTTTCCACCAGGAACAAACTGCTTTCTCATTTACCCTTCCGGAATCAAATTCACCGGTTCCGGCAAAATATATATTGTATGAAAATAAACCAGCCGCAAAAACTGTTACTGATCCTTGTAACCTGCTTCCAGGTAGTGAATATGCAGGCGCAGCAATTTTCCAATGTACCTAAAAATGAATTCGGGATTGCCCTCAGCAGTTTTATTTACCAGGGTGACCTGGCCGAAGAAAGATTTGGCTCTTTTAAAACCACGAGATGGGGCGGCACTTTTTTCTTTAACCGGATATTATCAGCTGCTTTCTCCACACGGACGAACCTGGCCATTGGCGGATTAAGAGGTGATGAAGCGGTGTATGAGAATCCTGAATACCGCCGTCAGCGAAATTTTAATTTCCGCACACCTGTTTTCGAAATCTCACAGCTTGCTGTCTGGAATCCGCTTCAAAATAATTATGAAGACCATGGTTTCTCACCGTATCTGTTTGGAGGAGCAGGTCTGTCCATTTTAAAAATCCGCAGGGACTGGAGCAATTATAACGGCGAATATTTTAACGAGGTTTCGGATATGTCTTCAAGACTGGCTGCTGATACACAGCAGGCGTTGCCACGGGTTATCCCGGTCATTCCGCTTGGGGCAGGCATCAGGTATAATATCAGTCCTTCGGTGGCTTTTATGGTTGAAGGTGCATACAGGGTAACATTTACAGATTACTTAGATGGATTCAGCAAAGCTGCTAACCCTGACAGGAAGGATAATTTTTATACGATTTCGGCAGGGCTAATCTTCAGGACGGGTAAAAAGAATACACTGAACTGCCCGGCAGTGAGGTATTAAAGTATTTTCACTTCTTACCCCACTGAAAAGCGATTCCCGCATAGTAGTTCCTTCGCGGGGCAGCATTATAAAACCGGTTGGCAGCGGCATTAATATCATTTCCCAAACTGTATTTTTCATCCAGCAGGTTGTCAGCACCGGCGTAAAAATTGAGCTGATGCTGTTGTTTAATGGTTTTCTTCCAGCCTAAACGCCAGCCCAGCAATTCATAGGCATTGGCAACCGCTGTATTGGCATCGTTCAAGAATATCCTGGAGGCGGTATAAAAAGTGGTATTGCTGTATAAGCCGTTTTTCAGTTGTAGGTCGGCCAGCAACGAAAAAGTGTTTTGCGGAACAGAAGGCACTGTTTTGCCAGAGAAATTATCTGTTCCTTTTATAAAACTTCCATAACGAAAATGATTGTAACTATAAGCCCCGCGGATCGCCAGGTGGTCAATCACCGGGTTTTGAGAAGGGGCATGGGTGTAGTCTGCATGCAACTCAATTCCTTTTTGTTTCACGTCACCGGCATTCACAAAAAAATCGGCGCCGCTGAGGTCTCTCCGCTGCACCAGGGCTTCGTTGAGACGAAAATAAAAACCGGTGGCTTCCAGCCGGAGCTTGCTTCTGAAAAGCGCATAACGTATGGTCATTTCATAATTCCACCCCTGCTCTGCTTCCAGTTCAGTGCTGATGATGCCGGTGGAGGGGAGCAACTCTGCAATCGTGGGCGGAGAAAATCCTCTAGACACAGTGGCCAGCAAAGCGAGGTCAGCGTTGATTTTTCTAAGCAGCGAAATTCTTGGAGCCAGTTCATTTTGGTAGGTGCGGGTTTGGGAAAGCACCGGGTAAATACTCAGCCGAGCAAATTCAACTTTTGTTTTGGTGAGACTAAGCCCGGCGGTTATAAACCATTTCTCATTTATGGCAACATCTCCTTGCACAAACACATTGTATGTTTTATTGCTGATGTCGTCATTGGTGCGCAGTGTATCGGGATTACCATTACGGTTATCAGCCACCTGTGTGTTGAAAAACCCTTGCTGGAACTCGGCGCCGGCCACCCATTGCCAAAAAGTGTTGCCTTGTTGTCTATTATAGGTAAACACGGTCCGTCCGCCAAACTGCGGTTCTTTTCTTCGTTCATAATTGCGGATGGCTGCATTTTTCACTTCTGAATAAGTGCCGTAGATAGTGCTGCTGTTTTTGAACTGATCATTGAACCGGTATTGATTGCCGAAACCGGCTGTTATATTTTTCTGCCAGATGGCTGCCCTTGCTGCTACTGCAGACGGAAAGCCGCCGGCTGCCGGTCTTGCCGCTTTGGGATCGTTGTTAAATTCTGCCAGGGTGAGGGCACCCGGCGTCTGGTAATACATATCCGAGAACAGCAAAGAAGCGGTGAGTTGTTGCTTATCTGAAACTTTCAATTGAGATTGCCAGGAAAGATTGTCACGGCGCATATTAGTCTGGATGCGATACCCATCACTATTATTATGTGCATAGGTGAATTGGTTGCGGTTTTCGTTTTTCCCGAACCGTGCCGATGCAAAAACATTCTGCAGGTCATAACTGCCCCCCATCAGTTCAAGACTACCGCCGGGTTGCCAGTTATCGAAATTATTCATCAGCACCAGTCCGCCGGTGCCGGCACCATACAAACTGCCGGCAGGACCCTTGAAAATTTCAATAGAAGAAAAATTATTCCAGGCAAACTGGTTGAAATAAGTGTTGCCGCCGGGATCGGTGATGGGAATATCATTCCAGTACACCTTGATGTTGCGGACACCAAACGGCGAACGCAACGAACTGCCGCGGATGTTGAGCCGGTAACTGCCGGGGCTTCTTTCTTCCATTCTCACACCGGCCACACTGTTGAAACTATGCACCAGTGAAGTTTTATTTACCCTGTCACTGCTGTTGCCGCTGATTACCCGGACAGCAGCCGTGCTGTTGATTTGCCTGCGGTTTTGCTCAAATGCCCGGATGGTGACTTCTCCCAGCGTTTTTAAGGAATCAGTTTCTTCCTGCGGGAAAGCAACTTGTAAAGAGAGAACGAAAACAAAAAAGAAGAAAATTTTTTTCATGGATTTGGGCGGATTGTCCGGACAGCTAAGGTAGCTCGTTTTTTCCCTATCTTCAAACCATGACTGCAAAGAACAAGTTAGGGCTCTTTTCACTCACCATGATCGTTATCGGGCTGGTGATCGGCACAGGTATTTTCCGAACATCAAAAGATGCAGCCGAAGCAGCACTGACCCCCACTATTTTTTTTGCTGCCTGGGTGGTGGCAGGTCTGGTGGCCATTTGCGGGGCTTTGACCTATGCGGAAATAGGAAGCCGGTACCCTGTAACCGGTGGTTATTATAAAGTGTTTTCTTATGCCTATCATCCTTCACTGGCATTTGGCATCAATGTGATCATTTTAATTTCTAATGCTGCCTCTTTATCAGGTGTGGCACTGATCGGCAGTGAATATATTACGCCACTGGTTGTGGAGCCGGGTATGGTGGAACAGTGGAAACCGGCCGTGGCGATAGCCGCCATTGTTCTTTTTTATGGTGTTAACCTGATGGGCTTGCGCATGAGTTCCCGCACACAAAATGTGCTGATGATTATTAAGATCGGGATGCTGATGGTGATCATTGCCGCTTTGTTTTTTCCTTCGCTGCACAGCACGGCGCCGGTTGTTATTGATGAAAGTAAAACATCTGCTGCTGCATTGCTGTTGTCATTTGGAGTGGCATTGAAAGCCACATCTTTCACCTACGGCGGCTATCAGCAAACCATCAATTTTGGCGGAGAGGTCGAGAACCCGCAACGAAATATACCACGGGGCATTTTCATGGGTATCATTGTTATCATCAGCCTTTACCTGCTGGTGAGCTATGCCTATGTAAAAGTAATCGGGTTTAATGAACTGAAAACAACATCGGGTATTGCTTCGGTGGTGGCGGAAAAAATGTTTGGCGCATCCGGCAAATATGCATCTTCTCTTTTACTTTTCCTTGCCGTGCTGGCTTATGTGAATGTGCTGTTGCTAAGCAACCCCCGGGTGATGTATGCCATGAGCCTTGATGGAATTTTGCCCAAACCTTTCAGCAAAAAAAATGAAAAGCGGGATGTGCTCACAGTGAGCCTGACCGTGTTTGCAGCGGTTTGCGTGATCGTATTGTTCTTTGCTGAAAAGTTTGAGCAGATACTCAGTTTTACTATTTTTCTCGATTCCATCGGTATGGCTACTTCTGCTGCCACCATTTTTATTTTAAGAAAAAGAACAAGCCATCTTGACGGCACAGGCATTTATTCGATGAAGCTGTACCCGCTGCTGCCCCTGCTGTTTATCCTTGCTTATATTTTTGTCGGCACCATGATCGCCGTCAAGGAGCCTATGCTTGCATTGACTGGTACAAGTGTGCTGGCAGGATTTATCATTTTATATTTTATTGTTCAGCGGCTGAGGCCCAAAAACTGATACATGGACATTTCTCAAATTATCAATGAGCTGGGTGAAGAAAGAGAACATTACTTCAATGCCATAGCACCACCGGTTATCCAGACAAGTAATTTTGCTTTTAAGAAAGTTGCTGAACTCAGCAAAGCATTTGAAGACGAAATGGGCGGTTATTTGTATAGTCGTGGACTGAACCCAACTGTTGATATTCTCCGAAAGAAACTGGCGGCATTGGACGGAGCAGAAGATTGCTTAGTGTTTAACAATGGTGCGGCAGCCATCTTCGCCGGCATTTTTGCTAATATAAAATCAGGTGATCATATTGTATCGGTGGCGAAACCATATACATGGGCGCAGCGGATGTTTGATGTCATCCTCCCGCGGTTTGGTATAACGACAACTTATGTTGACGGTACAACAATTGAAAACTGGATAAATGCAACGAGGGAAAATACCAGCTTTTATTATCTGGAATCTCCCAATAGCTGGGATTTTGCCTTGCAGCCCATTCGTGAAGTAGCGGCATTTGCCCGGTCAAAAAATATCATCACCTTACTGGATAACAGCTATTGCACACCACTGTATCAAAAACCCATTGAAATGGGAATTGACATAGCGATGCAGACCGCAACAAAATATATAGGCGGGCATAGCGATACATTGGGCGGTGTACTGTGTGGCAGCCATACCATGATGAAAAAAATATTTGACAGTGAATATCTCAATATCGGCAGCGGCATTCAGCCCTTCAATGCCTGGTTGCTGATACGGGGATTAAGAACATTGCCGGCAAGAATTGAACGGATCACCCGGACCACAAAGGAAGTAGTGGCCTTTATGAAACAGCATCCCAAAGTGGAAAGGGTCATCTTTCCTTTTGATGAATCATTTACGCAATATACACTGGCAAAGCAGCAGATGAAAGATGCCTGCGGACTGTTTACATTTGTCCTTAAGACTACTAAACGGGAAGATATTGTCCGCTTTTGTGAATCATTGCAGCATATAATGATGGCGGTGAGCTGGGGCGGGCATGAAAGCCTGGTGATTCCCAAATGTGCTGGTATAAAACAGGAAGACTTTGACCCGTCCAATTCTGAACACCGGTATATCCGCATGTATGTGGGACTGGAAAATCCCGGTTATCTTATTAATGACATGGAAAGAAGTCTTGGTAATAAATAACATCCATTGGAAAAAAATCATATTCCCGCCAGCTCATTTCGATTATTTTTGCCCAATGATGCGACGTGGAATCTACCTGTTTATCATTCTTGCTATTGCCGGTTTGGCAAATGCGCAAGACACACCGGCTGAAAAATGGGACCTGCGCCGGTGCGTAGAATATGCTATAAAAAATAATATTTCTGTGAAGCAGGCCGACCTGCAGGCCCGCTTTGCTGCCCTGGATCTTCATCTCAGCAAGATGGCACAACTGCCGACGGCCAATTTCAATGGCAATATCGGCTACAGTTCGGGCCGCAACCAGGATCCTACCTCTTTCAGCCTCATCACCACCGGTTATTTTTTCAATAGCTACACTTTGCAGGCGGGGGTGGATTTGTTTAACTGGTTCAGCAAAAAAAATACAGCCGCTGCAAGGGAATTCAGTCTTGAAGCGGCTATACTCGGTGCAGAAAAAGCCCGGAATGATATTTCCCTGAACGTGGCGGCAGCTTACCTGCAGGTGCTGCTGGCTAAAGAACAGGTAAGAATAGCCGATGTCCAGGTGAATCAGACCCGCACCCAACTTGACAGAACCCGACTTCAGGTGGATGCGGGGGCTTTGCCTGAATTGAGCGCTGCACAAATGGAAGCCCAACTGGCCACTGACAGCGCCAATTATGTGAATGCAGAGACCTCTGCCAATCTTTTATTGCTGCAGATGAAAGTGCTGCTGAATCTTGATGCCGCGGCGCCGTTCCACCTTGAAACACCTGCCATTGATAATATCCCTGTTGAATCGTTGGCTGATCTGCAACCGGATGCAGTTTATAATTTAGCTATCACTACTCAGCCTCAACAAAAAGCTGATGAGCTGAACCTGAAAGCCGCACACAGGTTGGTGGAAGCGGCAAGGGGAAGCATGTATCCTACGATTTCTTTATTTGGAAGTCTTGGTACAACATTTAACAGCAGGGCAAGAGAAATTATTTCAAAAACACAGGTGAATGCACCGGTGGGTACCGTGACGGTGAATGGTACTCCTTACCAGGTGTTTCCCCTGCAACCCCTGGATATTTACAACTTTGGAAATATTTCTTATTTCGACCAGATGAATCAGAACCTGCGGCAGTCCGTGGGAATTGGCATCAGTGTGCCGCTTTTTAACGGGCATAGCCTGAAGGGAAACTGGCAACGGTCAAAACTAAACCTGCAACAGGTGGAACTGCAGAAAGAACAAAACAGCCAGACCCTGAAGCAGGATATTTACCGGGCTTATAATGAAGCGTTGGCTGCCCTGGAACGGTTTCATGCCAACCGCAAAACAGCAGAAGCTTCACAAAAAGCATACGATTTCGCCAAAAAAAGATATGACCTGAACCTGTTGTCCATCTTTGACCTGGTGAACAGCCGAAATATATTTCAAACGGCAAGGATTCAAATGTTATATGCCCAATACGATTATGTTTTTAAAATGAAAGTACTGGAGTTTTATAAGGGGCAGGGGATACGTTTGTAAGGCAGTCAGTGAAATCATTTCAAAGCAATGCAGAAAACAAAGTTCAGATGAGCAAAAAATTAAAATGGATATTGATTGGCCTCGCAGGCCTGGCACTGGTGGTGCTTATTGCAAGGAAAATAGCCGGTAGCGGAAAATCGGAAATAGCCGTAGCCACAGAAAAGGCATCCCGCCGCACCATCATTGAGACGGTGAATGCCAATGGTAAAATCTATCCGGAGGTTGAGGTAAAGATCAGTCCGGATATATCCGGTGAGATAACGGAGCTTACAGTGAATGAAGGCGACAGTGTAAGAAAAGGACAGGTGCTGGCCCGCATCTTTGCGGATATATATGCATTGCAGCGGGATGAGGCCGCCTCAAGGGTGAACCAGTCGCAGGCAACCGTGCAAAACAGCGCTGCTGCGCTGGAAGCTTTAAAAGCCAACCTTGAGCTGGCCAGGCAGGCCTATGACCGCAACAAGGAATTGTTTAACCAGAAAGTAATATCGCAGGCGGAACTGGAGCAGTTTGAAACCACTTTTAAAACAGCACAGGCCAATTATAATGCAGCGCAGCAAAACATAAAAAGCCTTGAAGCTGGTGTGGAAACAGCAAGAACTGGATTGGTTTCTGCTAACAAAAACCTGGGAAGAACTACCCTTGTTGCACCTATGGATGGCGTGATCTCATCGTTGAAAGTAAAGAAAGGCGAAAGAGTGGCAGGCAACAGCTTTAATATAGGAACCGAAATGATGACAGTGGCAGATTTGTCGGTAATGGAAGTGAGGGTGGATGTGGGAGAAAATGATATTGTGAAAGTAAATATCGGCGACTCAGCCGATGTAACCGTAGATGCCTACAACAACCGGAAATTCAAAGGTGTGGTGACTCAGATTGCGAGCAGCATCAAATCAGCTTCTGCACTCACCACTTCAAATGATGTGACGAATTATGAAGTGCGGATAAGGCTGGATAAAGAATCGTATAAAGACCTTCTTGATCCTTCCCGGTCAAAAAAATTTCCTTTTCGCCCAGGTATGAATGCCAGCGCCGATATTAAAACCATGCGGCTGGATGATGTGCTGGCTGTTCCCATCGGCGCTGTGACGGCAAGGGTGAAGGGAAGCGACCAGAACATCGCCGATAAAAAGAAAGAAGATCAGAACAAAAGGGGAGAAGAAGAAGCGGAAGCGGAAGCGGAAGCATCAACCTCACAATCATATTCTGATGAACTGGAAGAGGTGGTGTTTGTGCTGCAGGCCGATGGCACGGTGAAAAGAGCTGTGGTAACATCAGGTATACAGGATATTAACTACCTGCAGATCACAACCGGTCTGAAACCAGGTGATGAAGTGGTGACCGAACCTTATACCGCAGTCAACAAAACACTGAAAGAAGGCATGAAGGTGAAAGTGGTGCCAAAAGATAAACTATTCTCTAAATAGCCAGGTTCATTCCATTTAATTAATCCAGGACGGGAGGCATGAAATTCGGTATCATCGGAAGCGGCAGTTGGGCTACAGCGCTGGCAAAGATCCTGACGGACAAGCAGCATACTATTCACTGGTGGGTGAGGAATACCGACAGCATAGCTTATTTGGAAAAGCGGCATCACAATCCCCATTACCTGAGCTCTGTTTATTTTGATACCAGCCTGCTGAAGATGTCGGCAGATATAAAGGAAGTAGTGAGTCAGTCTGAAGTGCTGGTGGTGGCAGTTCCTTCCGCTTATGCGGAAAGCAGTTTTGCCGATTTGACTGCAGGTGATTGGCGGGGCAAAAAAGTTGTATCGGCTATAAAAGGGTTGTTGCCAGGGAAAAATGTGTTGCTGAATTATTACTTACAGGAGCAGTTTGCGCTGAAGCTTGATGATTATTTTGCTGTGCTTGGCCCCTGTCATGCAGAAGAAGTGGCTGCAAAGAAACTTTCTTACCTCACTTTTTCTGGAACAGATATAATAACAGCTTCGGACATTGCTTCTCATTTTTCTACAGAATATATCAACACTATTACTAATCATGATATACTGGGTGTGCAGTATGCAGCCGTGCTGAAAAACATCTATGCATTAGGTGCAGGTATTGCGCATGGTCTTGATTACGGCGATAACTTTCTCAGTGTTTACATTGCCAATGCTGCAGATGAAATGGCCGGTTTTCTCAAAGCTTTTGGGGCAGAGCATATCGTGGTGGGGGAGCATGAAGGAGAGGACCCCGTCACTCACCGCAAAACACCCAACTATGCCGCTTCCGTTTATCTTGGCGACCTGCTGGTGACCTGTTATTCTTTATACAGCCGTAACCGCAGTTTTGGCAACATGATTGGCAAAGGCTATTCAGTAAAGGCAGTGCAACAGGAAATGAATATGGTGGCAGAGGGCTATCATGCTTCCCGGTGCATCAATGCTATAAATAGTGATATAGGGGCTGCAATTCCCCTAGCCGAAACCGTTTACCGCATCCTTTGGGAAAATGTTAAACCTTCCGAAGGGTTTAAACACATAGAGCAGGTATTGATCTGACCATTGAGTATAGAAACGGCGATAGCCGGGTAGCATCAGATCAATTTTAAATTTTGCCCTATGCCACTCTCTTACCACGGATTCGGACCTTCGGCCATATTAATTATGGTGCTTTGCCTGGTTGGAAAACATGTTTACGACTATTGGCGGCAACATCAAAAGCTTTAACTTCATGGGTCAGTAAAACGTTGTTACATGATCCAGTTTTTCCAGGTTTTATTCTTCACCGCTGCTGTCATCCTTATTGTCTTGAATGTGCTCCAGTTCAACAAATTCCAGGAAGGAAAAAAAGAAGGCGGCACCCCACATCCCATCAAGTGGTTCAATTTTATTCTGACTTCAGTAGTAGCCATTGGCTGTGTGCTGAACATTCTTATCGCATGGCTTAAAAAGGGCTAAAAGAAAAGCGCTGCTGCTATTCCGTCAGCCAGCAACTTTCCCTCTTTCGTCAGGATGAGGTTGTCGTTTTCCATTTTCATCAATCCCCTGCTGATATATGGCCGGGAGGCCTGCAGCAGTTCTTGTCTTCTTTTCTCTTCCAGTTTATTTAATGATAAGCCTTCCATCGTACGCAACGAGATCATGATCGTTTCGTTGAGTTGTTGAATTTCGGTCAGTTCTTCTCTTTCAAAAGGAATAATGCCTTCGCTGATGGATTTGATATAGATACTGTTGTTAGATACATTCCATTGTCTTGAAATGCCATTGAAAGAATGAGCAGAAGGACCAAGCCCGAGATAGGGTTTGCCCTGCCAGTAAGAAGAGTTATGGCGGCTACGATGCCCGGGTTTTGCAAAATTGGATATTTCGTAATGCTCATACCCGGCTGTTTCCAGCCAGTTCATCAACAGCAGGAACTGTTCTGATTGTTTGTCCGGGTTGATGTTTGGGCTTTGTTGTCGTTCAATCATTTTTTGCAATGGAGTTTTAGGCTCCACCGTCAGCGCATAGCAGGAAATATGGTGGATGCCGGCAGCAATTACCGTATCCACATTGTGTTTCCAATTTTCATTGGTCAGTTGCGGGCTGCCATATATAAGATCTACAGTGATGTTTTCAAAAAAACCGGCAGCCAGTTGCAGGCTGTCCTTTGCCTGCCCGGCATGGTGGGCCCTGTTCATCCATTGCAGGTCTTCTTCAAAAAAACTTTGGATGCCGATGCTGAGCCGGTTAATACCGCTGTTCTTCCAGTCGCTTAGTTTGGCAGCGGATATATCATCAGGGTTAGCTTCCAGGGTAATTTCTGCACCCGGCGAAACAGGATAATTGTTGCGGATGACATCGGGAATTGCCCGGATATCTTCATCGCTGAGAAGGCTTGGTGTGCCGCCGCCGATATAAATGGTTTCAACCGTTTCTCCTCCCAGGTAATGGTGCTGCATCGCTGCCTCTTTCAATAAAGCGTTCAGTAATTCGTTCTTGTAGCGCAGCGAAGTGCTGAAATGAAAGTTACAGTAGTGGCAGGCCTGCCTGCAAAAGGGTATATGGATGTATATCCCTGCCATTAGCGTAAAAACAATTTTGATGTTTCAGGCAGGTAAACCTGCCGAAAAAGTTTGCTATTTAATGAATAATTTAGCTGTGAATATCCACAGAAAAGCCAGATGACAAAATTAAGAGGGCAAATACTGGTTCTTGTTTTTTTATTAAGGAGCCTGGCGGTGTCTGCGCAGGGTGAATACCGCTTGCAACTCCACGGTGTGGACAGGGATTCGGCATTTCTCATCTCCCGTCTAAATATCAGCACAGCTTTTTCTTCCCGTTTTGCCTGCGCAGAATATGTTGCCAAACTGCCGGAACAACTCCGGATGATGGGTTATATCACCGCTTCCATTGACAGCATCCGTTATGATTCACTTTTTGCCAGTATGTACCTTTTTGCCGGCAACAAATACCAATGGGGCCAGCTTGATGTTTCAAAAGTGGAGCCTTCTCTGCTGAGGGCAGCAGGGTGGAATGAAAAATGGTTTGCCGGCAAACCGCCTGATGGAAACCGGGTAACTATTTTGCAGGAGAAGATGCTGACTTACCTGGAAAATAACGGGCATCCATTTGCCAAAGTTTACCTGGATAGCCTGCAATTGACAGGTGAAGAAATTTCAGCACAGTTGAAAGTGGATAAAGGGCCGCTGTATAAAATTGACAGCATCCGCTTATATGGGAATGTGAAAATTTCCAACAATTACCTGCAACGCTACCTGGATATTACCAACGGTAGTTTATACAGTCGTGAAAAATTACAAAAGGTTAGCCGCAAAATGAAGGAACTTACCTGGGTGGAAGAGGAAAACCCTTCCAACCTTACCATGCTGGGAACAGGGTCTGTGCTGAACATGTATCTCAAACCCAGGAAGACAAGCCAGGTGAATGTCCTGGTTGGATTTTTACCAAATAATGACCAGCTATCTTCAAAGAAAACATTAATAACAGGAGAAGCTAATATTAATCTGCGGAATGCATTCGGGTCAGGAGAAACCCTTGGGCTCAACTGGCAGCAGTTGCAGGTGAAATCACCGCGGCTTAATATTGTTTACCAGCATCCCTTTCTATTTGATTCACCGGTAGGACTCGATTTTGCTTTTGACATGTTCCGGAAAGACAGCACTTTTCTCAACATCAATTTTCAGATTGGTGCCCAGTATATTTTAAGTACTCAGCAATCGGGGAAACTTTTTTTTCAGCGTTTCCAGACCATTGTTAACGGGGCCAACACAACTTTTGTATTGCAAAACCGCCGCTTACCGGATGAGGCCGATGTGAGTTCCGGCAGCGCCGGACTGGATTATGAATTCAACAATACCAATTATCGTTTCAATCCCTTAAATGGTAATGAGGTCAGGATCATTACATCTGTAGGTACCAAAAAGATCAAAAAGAACAACGAGATATTGGAGCTTAAAGACCCCGGTGATCCTTCTTTCAATTTTGGCAGTCTCTATGATACCCTCAAATTGAAAACATACATCATCCGTATTCGTGTTTCCGCTGCCCGCTATTTCCAGGCGGGTCGGCAAAGCACGGTGAAAACAGCAGTAAACGCCGGGCTGTTTCAAAGCGGTAATATTTTCAGGAATGAGTTGTTTCAGATAGGGGGCTATCGTTTGCTGAGGGGGTTTGATGAGGAAAGCCAATACCTTTCACAGTTTGCTATCGGAACGGTTGAGTATCGGTACCTGGTGGGGCAAAACTCTTTTTTCTATGCCTTGCTCGATGCAGGCTGGGGGCGTAACAACAGCCAGAATGTAAACAACAGTTATCGTTATTTGGGCACAGGGCTGGGTTTGGCGTTTGAAACAAAGGCCGGTGTCTTTAATATTGCATGGGCGGTGGGTAAACGAAATGATACCGAGTTCAGCCTGCGCCAGTCGAAATTGCATTTTGGATTCATCAATTTTTTTTAATGACCGGCAAGACTTGTGAGAACTGCTTCAATACTTTTGCAACATAATAATACTGCGTGACCCGTTTTTTTATTTTACTTACCGGTCTTTTTGTTTGTTTTGCTATTACTACCAGCGGGCAATCGGACAGTACTGTAATGCCCGCAGATTCTATCACCCGTATCATTGATAGTTCCTTTCAAAATATTTCAGATACTTTAACCGGTATTCCTGCGGATACGGTTTCTGTTTCCCGCAAACCTTTTTTTCCCGGCTTTGCCCGGCCTTTTGACTTTTCTGCGCCGATTGCCGAGCAGGTGTTGCAGGGGCATCCTTATTTTGGTTTTGCAACCGAGCCGTTGCACACTATTTCCAACCTGAGGCAGTTCAAAGGAAAAGAGCTTTTGTTTTATGCCCTTCTTTTGCTGATCTTGTTTTTTGCGCTGCTTCATAATGCATTTCCTAAGTATTTCAATGACCTGTTCCGCTTGTTTTTCCGCACCACGCTGAAACAAAAACAAATCAGGGAGCAATTGATGCAAACTCCGTTGCCTTCCCTGCTGCTAAACATTTTCTTTGTATTGAGCAGTTCTCTTTATATCAGTTTTCTGTTACTTCATTTCAATCAGGTAGGAGAGGAAGACTTTTGGCTTTATTTTGCTTACAGTGCGGCTGCTGTTTCTGCAATTTATTTCGGCAAATTCATCGGGCTCAAGATTATCGGATGGGTGCTGGGAAAACCGGAAGCCGCAAATTCTTACATATTTATTGTCTTTATAATCAACAAAGTAATTGGGGTATTTTTACTCCCTTTTCTTGCCTTATTGGCTTTTTCACAGGGTTTGGTTTATTCAACTGCACTCTTATTATCCTTTGCAGGGCTTGCAGTGTTGCTGATCTATAGATTTTTATTGGCTTACACAGCCCTTCATAATCAGGTCAGGTTCAACCCGTTTCACTTTATTTTATATGTGGCTGCTTTTGAAATTGCCCCACTTTTGCTGATTTACAAGCTTTTACTTGTGGTTTTCCAATAGAACTGCTTACCTTTGCACTCAACTTTAGCCGAACCGCACATGGTAAATAATGGGGTTACAAAGGCCAATGTTCAGGCCAAAGCAATACAAAAGATCCTGATTACCCAACCGAGACCCGAAAGCGATAAATCGCCATATTTCGAGTTGTCACGGAAGTATGCTGTGGAGCTTGACTTCCATCCGTTTATTAAGCTGGAAGCCATCCCTTCAAAGGATTTTCGCAAGCAAAAAATTGAGATTTCCAACTTCACCGGAGTCATATTCACCAGCCGCAATGCTATTGATCATTTTTTCCGAACCTGCGAAGAAATGAAAGTGAATGTGTCACAGGATACCAAGTATTTCTGCATTACAGAGGCGGTGGCGCTTTACCTGCAAAAGTTTATTCTTTACCGGAAGCGGAAAGTGTTCTATGGCGCCGATGGCACCAACAAAAGCATGTTTGATGTAATCAATAAGCATAAGAACAACGAGAAATTTCTTTACGTGTGTTCCGAAAACCAGCAGGATAATGAGATCGTAAACTGGCTGAAGGCCAATAACTGCGAGCATGCCCTTGCTTTCATGTATCGCAGCGTCAGCAGCGATGTAAAGGAGATACTCACCAAAACAGAATACGATGTGATCTGTTTTTTCACCCCAAGCGGAGTAAAAAGCCTGTTTGACAATGTGCCAAAATACAAGCAAAATGGTACTGTGATTGGTGCGTTTGGCAACAACACTTCCAAAGCTGTGGAAGAAGCAGGTCTTAAGTTAGAGATAAAAGCCCCACAACCCCAAACTCCAAGCATGGTGGCGGCGTTGGAACAATTTCTTGCAGCCCATATTGGCAAGAAATAAGTAAATGACATGAAAAATTTTCAGGGGACGTTTTCAGAACGTCCCTTTTTTATGGTTGATGACTTCGACAGGATTAATTTTGAATCATGCCTGCTCAACCAAACCATCTTATCAAAGAGTCGAGTCCCTATCTTTTACAGCATGCCTTCAACCCGGTTGACTGGTACCCATGGGGTGAGGAAGCCCTGCAAAAAGCAGTTGCTGAAAACAAGCCCATTCTTGTAAGCATTGGTTATTCGGCCTGCCACTGGTGCCATGTGATGGAAAGAGAAAGTTTTGAGGATGAAAGTGTGGCGGCCACCATGAACCGGGATTTTGTCAATATCAAGATTGACAGGGAAGAAAGACCCGACCTCGATCATATCTATATGGATGCTGTGCAGGCCATGACGGGCAGCGGGGGCTGGCCATTGAATGTTTTTCTCACACCCGACCGGAAACCATTTTATGGGGGTACTTACTTCCCACCACAACCTGCATTCAACAGGCCTTCCTGGACAGATGTGCTAACCGGAGTTTCAAAGGCATTCAAAGAAAAAAGACATGAGATAGATGCGCAGGCGGAAAACCTGACCGCTCACCTGCTTCAATCTAATTCTTTTGGACTGAGGAGCCCGGAAGAAGGCGGGAGTTTGCTTGCAAAAGAAAAACTACAGGAAGCCGTAGCTAATGTTCTCAAAACAGCCGATAAGGAATGGGGCGGTTTTGGCAGGGCGCCAAAGTTTCCGCAGACATTCACCATTAAATTTCTCTTGCGTTATCATCATTTTTCCGGCGATAAAGCATCGTTACAGCAAGCTTTGCTCAGCCTGGATAAAATGATGCAGGGTGGTATTTATGACCACCTGGGCGGAGGGTTTGCCCGCTATTCCACCGATGCGGAGTGGCTGGCCCCTCATTTTGAGAAAATGTTATACGATAATGCCCTGCTGGCGGATGTTTATTGCGAAGCTTATCAACTGACCCGGCTAGAAAAATACAAGCGGGTGGTTGAGGAAACGATGGCATTTGTGCAAAGTGAAATGCTTGGCGATGCCGGTGGTTTTTATGCAGCGCTTGATGCTGATAGCGAAGGTGTAGAAGGTAAGTATTATGTATGGGATCATGACGAAGTAACAGAACTGTTGGGAGATGATGCCGGGTTGTTTTGCCGTTTCTATGATATAAGTTCTGCAGGCAATTGGGAAGGTGTCAATATCCTTCGCATCAAAAAGACCGCAACTGATTTTTGCAGGGAAAATGATCTTGACCCTGATGTTTTTCAAAACCTCTTGCACCGCTGCAGGATAAAACTGATGGCAGCGAGGAACCGGCGCATCCGGCCGGGACTTGACGATAAGATAATCTTAGGCTGGAATGCGTTGATGAATTCGGCGTGCTGCCATGCTTTTGCAGCTACTGGAAATGAAAACTATAGGGATCTGGCTGTACGCAACATGCAGTTCCTTTTGCGAAATTTTGTCGTCCCAGGTCAATCCGAATTATATCACACATGGAAAAAGGAAACGGCCCGATACCCGGCCTTTCTTGATGATTATGCTTACCTCATCCGGGCACTGATTCATCTGCAGGAAATAACAGCTGATACCCGCTGGCTTGAAAAAGCAACAGAACTGGCAGAACTGGTAATGGAGCGTTTTGCTGAACAAGACACCCCCTTTTTTTATTATACAAAGAATGATCAGCAAGATGTGATTATACGTAAAAAAGAGGTTTATGACGGAGCGGTCCCATCAGGTAATGCGGTGATGGCAACGAACCTGCACCGGCTTTCGATATTGATTGACAAGAAGGAGTGGAAGCTTCAGAGCCAGGATATGCTTTTTTCGCTAGGTAATGCCGTTCTCCGCTATCCAGGTTCGTTTGCTGTTTGGGCCGGGTATTGGTTGGAGGTTGTGGCCGGCACTAATGAGCTGGCAATAGTGGGAGAGGGGTTTGAAACATTGCACAAGGCGGTGCTTGGATTGTATATTCCGCATCGAATACTCATGGCGGCAAAAGCTGAAAAAGCATGGCCATTACTGACCGGAAAAAATGCAGATGAAGTACCACTCGTTTATTTATGCAGGGATTATACTTGTCAAAGCCCGGTGAGCAACGTAAAAGCCCTTATTACCCTGATTAACAGGGCGGGGGGTGGATAATATTATTTCCAAAACATGCAATAAACGGTAATAATACCCGTTAGATGTTTTACCTCGTAAAAGACCTTTTTATTTGAAAAAAATAAACTTTAACGTTGTGCAACCGATTAACCCAAAATATTATATTTGCCCAATACCCTTTAAGTGTATGAAAATGAGAAACCTTTACTACTCCCTCCTCGCTGTAATATGCGTATCCATGATGACTAGTTGTGGTATCCTTGGAGGCAAGAAAAACAAAGGCGGAAGTCTGCCAAACGACGGACAGGTGCATGGGATAGCCCCGGGAAGCAAGTACGTTTTGCCCAAACCTCCGGGCATGGTGTACATACCGCAGGGCACATTCCACATGGGTCCCAGTGACGAAGATCCTGCCTATGCTTTCAGTGCCCGTAACCGTTCAGTCTCTATTAGTGGATTTTGGATGGATGCCACAGAGATTACCAACAACGAATATCGCCAGTTTGTATTCTGGGTTCGTGACTCTGTAGCTGCCCGCAAACTCGGCAAAGTAAAGGCCGGAAGCGATGGTAACGAATATGTGGACTGGGCAGCTATGAAGCAATTCAAATGGGATGATCCGAAAAACGTTGAGGCGTTAGGCCAAACTGATATGATCCTGCCTCCTGAAGAAAGGATTTTCGGCAAAAAGGAGATTGATGTTTCTAAAATAATCTACCAGGTTGAAAAATATGACCTGAAGGAAGCCGCAAAAAGAGAAAATGCCGGTGTCCCCCGTTCAAAATTTATTCAACGTTTTCCCCAGCAGGTTTATCCTGATACACTGGTTTGGATTCGTGATTTCTCTTACTCTTATAACGAGCCGATGACCAAAAGATATTTCTCTCATCCTGCATTTGGTAACTACCCGGTAGTGGGTGTCAACTGGAAACAGGCAGAGGCTTTTTGTAACTGGAGAACCCTTTACCTGAACGCTTTCCTTGATTCCAAGAAAAGGACTCAGGAGTCCGATTTCCGTTTGCCTACAGAAGCTCAGTGGGAATATGCAGCCCGTGGCGGACGTTCACAAACTATGTTTCCCTGGGGTAATTATTACCTGAGAAATAAGAAAGGTTGCCTGATGGCTAACTTCAAACCCGGCCGTGGCAACTATCCTGAAGATGGCGGTTTCTACACGGTTCGTGCCGATGCTTACTGGCCTAACGACTACGGTCTTTATTGCATGTCGGGCAACGTGGCAGAATGGACATCTTCTATATACTACGAAGGACGCAATAACTTCCAGCATGATATGAACCCGGATGTTCGCTGGAATGCCAAGGATGATGATCCTCCACTGATGAAAAGAAAAATTATTCGTGGCGGAAGCTGGAAAGATGTAGGCTACTACCTGCAGAATGGTACCAGTACTTATGAGTACCAGGATTCAGCCAAATCTTACATCGGTTTCCGCTGTGTGATTGATTTACCCGCCGCCCCTCCAAAAGGACGTCGCAGATAAAAATATTTTAATGAGGTCTTTATCTGCGACCTCTTTTTTTTGAAAACAATTTTTGCGCTAATAATTCCGTTTATACTGTATCGTCTTGTTTAAAATTTAATAAACTATAAAAACGAACCCTTTATGCGTTTCTTTAAAACCCAACGAGGCCAGGTAGTCCTCAACTTTATTTTCGCTTTTTTTGCCGCCGTCGTAATTCTCGGCGCCCTTTTCAAAATCCGCCACTGGCCTTTTGCTGACGAAATGATCACATTGGGTCTTGCATCGGAAGTTGTGGTGTTCCTGGTGATGGCCTTCATGGTGCCGCCTCCTGAAGAACCACATTGGCAACGTTATTTCCCTGATATCAATGTTCACCCTGACCTGGATCCCAATTTTAAGCCCACACCGCTTACACTTCCCGGTACAGGTTCTGGCAACCCTGCTTTAACCAAAATGGAGGACATGCTGCGTGAAGCAGACATCACTCCTGCCAACCTGGGTCGCCTCAGTGAAAACTTCAAGAAATTAGGTACTACTGTAGATAAAATGAGTGATATAAGCGATGTAGTAGCTGCAACCGGCGACTACACTGCTAAAACAAAAGAAGCAACCGGCGCTTTGGCGCAAATGAAAGATGCATATGTAGGTGCTGCCAACAGCATCCAGCATTTTAACCAGGCTGCTGACGGCACCAAGCAATTTCATGAGCAGGTGCAGGTGCTGACAAAGAACCTGTCTTCGTTGAACACAATCTATGAACTGGAGCTGCAGGATACCAATAACCACCTGAAAGCGATGAACCAGTTCTACAGCAACTTAGTGAACGCTTCGCAGGCGATGGAGAGCAGTGTGACTGATGCGAAGAAAGCACAAGACCAGATCGCATTGCTGGCAAACAACCTGGGTCGCCTGAATAATATTTATGGCAATATGCTCAGCGCTATGCAGGGTCGCAACTAAAACAGGAAGGGTTCGTTAATTATTATTTTAAAACCAATCCGTATCCCGTGATTTTTGAACAGTCACCATTTCAAAAAACAAAAACCATAACTCGTCATGTCATTACCTCGTGAGCCACGGCAGAAAATGATCAATATGATGTACCTGGTGCTGACAGCCCTGTTAGCCCTCAACGTATCATCTGAGATCCTCAATGCCTTTAAGACGGTTAATAATAGTCTGGAGACTACTAATAATACAGTAAATGCTTCCTCGGGAACTATTCTTGCTTCCCTGGAAGATAAAATGAGCGATCCGACCACCGCCGAAAAGGCTAAAATCTGGCATCCAAAAGCCCAGGAGATCATGGGCTATACCAAATCCGTATATGATTATATACAAGAACTGAAGGACAGAATACTTCGTGCAGCCGACGGAGACCCCAACAACCCCGACAAAAGCTTTAAGGAGGATAATCTTGATGTGGCTACCCGCATCATGGTGGAAAAAGGAGAAGGTAAAAAATTACTTGACATGCTGACCAAGTATAAAAGTGATGTATTGGGTATAGAAGGTCTCGATTCTGTAACAAGGAAAAGTTTTGAGAACGCTGTACAAATAGACCTGAAAAAGCCACCAACAAAAAGCAAGGGAAACAACACCTGGGAAGCAGCTTATTTCAGAATGGTTCCTACTGTGGCTGCAATGACAATTCTCAGCAAGTTTCAAAATGATGTTAAGACAACCGAAAATCGCCTTGTTTCTATCTGCCATGAGCAGGTTGGAAAAGTAACGGTTAGGTTTGATACCTATGCAGCTATTGTAGGTCAGAACTCAACCTATCTTAATCCCGGGCAGGAATTGGAGATTAAAGCCGGTGTTGGTGCTTTCAGCAAAGCTTCTTTACCGGTAGTATATATTAACGGTCAGCCTCAGCAAATGACAGATAGCGGTTTTGTAAAGTACAGAACACAGGTCAATGGAGTTGGACCAGGCAGCGTTCCTGTAAGAATTGAGTATACTGACCAGGAAGGCCAAAAACAGGTTATTGAAACCAAAGTAGCTTATACCGTTGGTCAATCAAACGCTTCCATTGCTCTTGACAAAATGAACGTTCTGTATATTGGTGTTGATAATCCAATTACAGTAGCGGCAAGTGGCGGCGGTGCTGAAAGAGTGTCAGCAACTATCAATAATGGAACAATAACTAACAAAGGGGGTGGTAAATGGGTTGCCCGTGTTAACCAGGTTAATGACAATACCATTATTACAGTAACTGTTGATGGTAAGGTAGCCGGTTCTTCGCAGTTCAGGGTTCGCACCATTCCCGAAGCGCAGGCTTATGTAGGAGGACAGCCCAGCGGCGCCCAGATTTCTGCCGGACAGTTCAAAGCACAGGGTGGTGTCGGAGCTGGTATCAAGAACTTCCCGTTTGAGTTAGATTATGAAGTACTGAGCTTTAATTTCACTTGCGACTCGGATGACGATATCGTTTCATTACCTAATAATGGCGCTGCTTTCAGCGGACAGGTCAGAAACGCCATCAACCAACATGTGAAAGCCGACAGGATGGTTACCATTGAAAATATTAAAGTAAGAGGACCGGATGGCCGTGTCACCACTGCGCCTTCCCTGCTTTACTATATTAAATAAATATTACAGGCATGAAAAGTATTTTTTTGAAGTTTGGGGTGTTTCTCTTTTGTGTTGCCATGCTTTCCATTGAATCGAATGCACAGCGCAGACCCAACAGGAGACCAGCGACAGATACTACAACCCAGGTTGTAAACAACGTAAATACTCAACCAAGTGGTTTTAATCCTTACGGTGGTCTGCCGATCACTGTTGATTCTTCGGGAGTATCGGACACTATTACCCGTAAATCGCTGAGGAATGATAACGCATTTGATAAGAGTAATCTTAGTGCCAGAACACCTCTTCCTTATGAGCACCTGCGCTGGGATGATGCCCTTTATGCCCAGAAAGTTTGGAGAGAACTGGACCTGAGAGAAAAAATGAACCAGTCATTCAGGTACGAGGCAAATGATGATAACGGCAGCCAGATGTTTGTAGATATGCTGCTTAAGGCGGTAAGATCAGGAGAGATAACAGCTTTTTCAGATGAACGATTTACTACACCGATGCCGATAGCAGATATTGAGCAGCTAACAATGGGTTCAGCAGATACGGTTGCCCAATATGATACAAAGCAAATTGATAAGATTATTGGTTATGTAGTGACAAGAGCAAGTTTCAACCCCAAAAGTGTGGTGAAACTGAGACTTAAAGAAGAGTGGGTTTTTGACAGGGAAGCCAGCAGGATGTTTGTTCGTATTCTCGGAATTGCTGCTTTAAAGACGGAATATATACCCAACACGACTATTGAAAGAGGCACATCAACTATGTTTTGGGTTTATTATCCTGATCTGCGACCCATGCTTGCTAAGAATGAAGTGTACAATCCCAAGAATATGGGTATGAGCCGCATGACATGGGAAGAACTGTTTGAAAGCCGTATGTTCAGCAGTTATATCGTTAAGTCCACGATTGATAATGCTTCTAATAAGACAATCAAGAATATTTATAAGGATCCTATCCTGTCTTTGCTGGAAGGTGACAATATAAAAGACAAAATATTCAATTATGAACAAGACCTTTGGTCATATTGATTAATGATACAGATTAAATTTCGTATAATAACCCCTCACCCGAGGGGTTTTTTAGTTGTTGTTTACAATTAATAATGTTCAAAAAAAGTTTTCAAAATCGTAAAAGTCCTATAGGATAATTGGATAATTGTCGTATTTTCGTCTCGGTTTTTCATAGGATATTGGATTTTAAAAACGGGGCTGGATTTCTATCCTGGCCCCATTTTTTTGAAGTTATTCTTAAGCCCGTTTTTGAGGAGATTATTCAACCGGCTTGTTCCTGAAATAGTTATATATAATCTCCGCCTTCACTTTCCCAACCACTGCCGCTAAGTCTTCCTTTTCTTTTCCGCTGATATTTTTTATAGATTTAAACTCCCTGAGCAGTAAAGTGGATGTGCCTTCACCAATTCCAGCAATAGCCTGCAATTCGTTTTTAAATGTTCCCTTGCTTCGTTTTTGCCGATGAAAACTTATACCAAAGCGGTGCACTTCATCCCTGATGCGACGGATCAGTTTCAGGCTATCGCTGTTATAAGGAAGTTTTTTGGATTGGCTGTCACCGGAAAAGAATAGTTCTTCTTCGTTTTTGGCCAGCCCTATAAGCGTAGTTTGCCCAGCCAGTTTTAATTCCTCCAGTGCTTCAATAGCTGCATTTAGTTGCCCTTTACCGCCATCGATCACTACTAACTGTGGAAATGGCTCCCCTTCATCTTTGAGCCGCTTATAGCGTCTGTAAACAGCTTCTTTCATGCTGGCAAAATCATTAATACCCTGAACGGTTTTTATATTGAAATGCCGGTAATCTTTTTTGCTGGGCTTCCCGTTCTTGAAACAAACCATGGCCGAAACCGGGTAGCTGCCCTGGAAATTGGAATTATCAAAACATTCAATGTGCACTGGTAAAGCCGGTAACTGCAGATCGGCCTGCAGTTGCTCCAGCAGCTTTGATTTGTTGGCCGTCTTGATTTCCAGTTTCAGCCGCTCTTTTTTCCGGGTCTCTTCTATATAATATCCCGCATTTTTTAATGACAGGTCCAGTAGTTTCTTTTTATCACCGCTTTTTGGCACTGTCAGCAACAGGTCTTTCTCCGGATAACCTGTTTCAAAAGGAACGATGATCTCTTTCGCATCACTTTGAAAGTTTTCTCTCATGCGGGCAATGCTGAAGCTGAGGATTTCTTCTTCTGTCTCATCAAGATGGGTTTCTACTTCAGTGGTTTCTGTTTGCACAATAGCCCCTGATCTTACCATCAGGTAATTAACCCATGCCCTGTCTTTTTCTTTTACAATGGAAAAAACATCCGCATCCTTTACCCTGATGCCTGCTACCACCGAGCGGGACTGGTAATTTTCCAGGAACAGGATCTTCTTTTTTACCAGTTCAGCCTTTTCAAAAGACAATGCCCCGGCATAGGTTTTCATTTCTTCCCTGAAATGTTTCAGCACCGGTGCAAGATTGCCTTTCAGCAGGTTTCTTACCTGTTGCAGGTCCTCAGCATAATCTTTTTCGCTTTGAAAGCCTTCGCAGGGGCCTTTGCAGTTTCCAAGATGATATTCAAGACAAACCTTAAATTTTTTGCTGCCGATATTTTTTTGTGTCAGCGATAGTTTGCAGGTCCGCAAAGGGATGGTTTGCCGGATGAAATCAATCAGCTCCCTTACTTTTTTTACGGAGGTGAAAGGTCCAAGATATTCGGAACCATCAGGGATAAATTTGCGGGTGAGAAAAATGCGGGGAAAAGGCTCTTTTTTGATGACGATATAGGGATAACTTTTATCATCTTTCAGGTTGATGTTGAAACGGGGCTGAAACTGTTTGATCAGCGAATTTTCCAGCAGGAAGGCATCCTGTTCAGAGTTTACGATGGTAAATTCGATCCGTTCAATCCGGCTAACCAGTTCATGTGTTTTGTAGCTGGTGAATGTTTTGTTGAAGTAGGAGCTTACCCGTTTACGAATATCCTTGGCCTTGCCGACATACAACAATTCGTTGTGCTGATCAAAATATTTATAAATGCCGGGTTGTCGCGGTATAGAGGCAGCAATATGTTGAAACTGGCTAGCGGTCATTGATCGGCTGGTTCATTCCAGATGACTTTGGTGGTGGTGATGATTTCAGGTTGCCCGGGTTTTTGCCGGATGGCGGATACCTGGAAACTCTGGTCTACCCGCCACAGCAGTCTTTTTTGCACAACGCTGTCTCTGTTTTGAAACAACAGGTCAATAAAGATGCTGTTCACTTTGTCGCCGGCAGCACTGGGAGTGATGAGCACTTCCTGGCGTTGCAACACTTCTTTTTCCTTGTCAACCGGATAACTGGTAAGCATCACCCGGCCCAGTGTTTCGTCATAGTTTGATTGTTCGGTAAATCTTTTTGACAGGGCAGAAGTGGTCAGGTCAGGAATTTCCAGGAAATCTTTTGCAGCGGCTCTGAACTCTTCTCTTCTTATATAAGAAGTGTCAGCATCTGAGCTATCGCCGTAGTCAATCCTCATTATTGAAAAAAGAGAGGTGTCAACATGAGCTACCTGGCTTTGGATAAAGGAAAGCGCCGGGAAGTGGCTTTTTTTTTCGCCGGGTGATTTTGAACGGCAACCTGATGAGAACAAGAAAATGACAAGGCTAGAAAAAAATATCGTTTGTTTCATGCTCAAAATTAGCGGAAAAATCAGGGAGTAATGCCATATCAGGGCATTGGTTTGCTACAGTTGATTCAGGGTAAAAAATATCCCGCTGTATTCTGTGATCAGCGGGATACCTAAGCAAAGCAGCAGTTAGTATTGGTTACTGTTTGAGCTGTATGCCCACCTTAAAACCAAAATCAAACAGATTTTCTTTCACCGGGTATTTATCTACAAAACTGGATTTGATCTGGTAGCGAACCCGGGGCCCCACCTGGAACAATGCGCCCCCGACCGGAATGTTGGCAAAGGTTTCTAAACTGGTGTTCATATTCCAGCGTCTTACCAATGAAGGCTCTTCCACGTAATTCCTGTAATCGGTACTTATCAGGAATGCCCTGTCACGAATGATATAAGTTGGTTGGATAGTAGCTGCTATACCAAAACGAGTCGGTGTGCTGCTTTTAAACAGAAATTCAGCGCCGATGGGCATAGAAGCAGAATAGTAAAGATTCTTCAGCCAGTTGGCATCGCCACCGCTGAAATTGCGATAGCTGGTCATACGGGAAATAGAAGTGTTAGGCCTGCCGGCATCCAAAGCTATTGTAGCCACTTCTGAATGGTGCTCATATGCCCTGATATCATAGCGGCTTACATTAAACTGCAATCCTGCTCTAAGGTTGAAACTGTTTGATAATGCATAACGTCCGGACAGCCCCAGTTCAAGACCCATATCGGGTTTGTGGTCAACATAATTGTTTATATCTGTAAAAGCGGCGTAGCTGGGAATGACCCCCCTGGCTGCAGCATCCTTAAGGAATTCTTTGTTTTCAGATAACTTCCGGTAGCTTATTGTTGGTGCTATGTAAAACTGTAAAGAGATATTCCTTTTGCGGGCAGGCGATGTATAACTGTTGAGTACACTTTCTATGGAAAGCGGGTAAATATCATTTTGTGAACGGGGCAGTGTTGCGACTTCATTCTTCACTGCAACATCATTTTCTGTGAAATTATCATCCCTTACATTCTGCCCGACAGGAGAAGTGATAATCATAAGTTTTACCTGTTCTGTCAAAGTTTCAGCAACTATACCTTTTTGCGGGGTGGTTGCAACAAGTGTTGCTGGCACTGTTGTATGGTTGCTGCTGGCTGTAGCCTGTCTTTCCTGCGAAAAGACTTCTGGAGTTGCAGTTTTAATAGCTGTAGCTTTTTCAACCGGCTCATCAAAAAGAGAAACAGATCCGGGTATTGAAATATTCAATAATTCCCTGTCCGCCTTGCGGCTGGCAGCAGCAGGGTTTTCATCCACAACAGGAAGAATAGATTTTCTTTCGCTTTTTATCAGGTCATCAGGACTGTGAAGAATATCGGCAAAGGACTCTTTTTTAGAGGAAGAAGTGGTAACCATTACCCATGTTACCGCAGCACCGGTGAGCATCAGCAAAAAGGCAAGCCCCAGGCCATACCATCTGCGACGGGTATGCAACGTCTTATCAATACCCTGCCACACCTTCTCTGAAGGGAACATCCTGTATTGATCAGCATTCTGCTTAAGAAACTGCTCAAAATCCCTGTTATGAAAATCTCTCTGCATAACCAGTTACTGATATTTAAGGGTACGAATATTTTTTATCGCTGGCTAACAGCAGCAAGCCAATCAATATGTTGTTTTGGTTTTTGAAGGATCTTTTTTCTTACTAAAATATCTTCCAGCATAGCCCTGGCCCTTGTATATTGGCTGCGGCTGGTGCTTTCTTCTATATCCAGCATCGAGGCAATTTCCCTGTGGCTGTATCCTTCCACCGCATAGAGGTTGAGGACTGTCCGGTAGCCAATGGGTAATAACCGGATACATTCCACCACCTGCTTGGCCTGGATAATGGCCGGCACACTGTCCTCCCTCACCTGGATCGCCGTTGCATGGATAATATCCACACTTTCATTGAACTTTTTATTCTTCTTGAGAATGTTGATGCAGGTATGAACGACAATGCGCCTGATCCAGCCTTCAAATGCTCCCCTGTTTTCAAACGTATGTATCTGTAAAAAGACTTTGATAAAGCCTTCCTGCAGCATATCCTCAGCATCCTCACGATTGTGTGCAAACCGGTAACAAACAGCCAGCATTTTTGAACTGTAGCGATTATACAGTTCCCGCTGCGCTACCGGATCATTGTTCAAACAACCTTTTAAAATGGCTTCCTCAGTCATTTGTATCCTTTGGAGGCCTGTAATTTAGACAATTTTCCAAAACAAATGCTGCACGGCCCTGTAAAATTTGGGTCAGGTAAAATGAGGTGTAAGCATGGCAAACAGGGGGTTAATGATGCTGCCGGCGGCTTTTCCGCAGCCTTTTGGGCCCAAACCACAGCCAAAATCCGGTTAGCACCAGCATCAGCAAGCTTAAACCCATGATGACAGTATAGGAAACCTTGATCTGCTCACCGCCAGTTCCAAAAATATTGTCGAGGATGGAGCCGTCATGCAGTTTTTCAATAAAATCACTTCTTCTTTTTTCTACGGACAGCAGTTGGCCGGTGGTGCCATCAAGTTGAAGCCCGTTGAAGTGGTCTTTGAAAGTAAACTTCACAATTCCCTTGTCGGGACGAATATCAATGCGGTCAACTTTAGCTGAAAGCTTAACTGAAACGGAGTCAGCCAGGTAGCGGATAGCCTTTTTATAAAGGCTGTCAACAGGCAGCCATGTTGCCAGGTCTTTTGAAACACCTTTTTGAGTGGGGGCCAGCAGGCCGCTTTGTTTTTTTAGGCCTAGCAACAAACCGGTAATGGCGATGATGAGAAAAAAAACAAATAAGAATATGGCTATTTTCCGGTGCAGCCACCGAAACCATCTTATCCAGCGGGCCTGTTGTTTTGTATTGCTCATGTCTTGGCTATTTTAAACGGCCCGCGACTGGTTCCCGCAGGCCATATTGATTTAAAGCGATGCTCTCAAAGAAACGATAAAATTACTTCCGGCTGCAACGATACCGGAGGAATAGGGACGGTAGCGCTGGTTGCTGATATTTTCCCAACCGTAGATAAGCTGCAATTTTTTTATCAGCGGGTAAGAAATTCTAAAATTCAGTGTGTACCATCCGGGTGAATAAGGAAGACCGTTATTATCCCGTGCATAAATGTCAGTCTTGGCTTGTTCGGAAGGAGCCAGGTCTTCATTTTTTACTTCACTGTTGTAAATGGCTGAAAGCTCAATCCACCATTTTTGTGCCCGGTAGCGAAGCAAAGTGCTTCCATAAAAAGGAGGTGCATGACGAAGCGGAACCTGTGCATCATTCACATCATCTGTTTCTTTGCCGGTGATGAAGTTCGCATAGGTCTGCAAGGACAAAGACGGGCAAAAGAAAACTTCGGCTCCTGCCTGCAGCCCCCACACTGTGGCACGGGCTACATTTTGCAGGGCCTCCACCTGGCTCATTATTCCATCAAACAGTATGCTGTTCTGCCCGGCGAAACTAAATGGCCTGCGGACAATCGCATCAGTGAGGATAGTATGAAAACCTGCGAGTTCTATCCTGAACTTCCCCGCTGCTTCTTTCAGAATGGCTGCCTCAAAATTCCAGGCATATTCCGGTTTCAGTTGCGGGTTGGGAACAGTGATATTTCCCGGAACACTTTCAAACAGCTTACCAGCATCGTCCACATTAGGCATCCTGTAGCCGGTTGAGATATTTCCCTTTAACTGCCAGCCGCCATCGGGCCGGAAAACAAAACCTGCACTTCCTGTCAGGGCGCCATCCCGCAACTTCGTTTGCTGGTAAGGAAACTTGATGAAAGTGGTGTCAAATGTGGCATTAAGGGAATTGAAACTATACCGGAGACCCGTTGTTAATGTGAACTTCGGGGCAAGGTTCAGTTTTAAGCTGCTGTAAATCCCTGCTGTGCTCCAGGTGCTCCCGTCAGGATAACGGCTTGCCATTGGTGTGGCGCTGCCGTTGCTGATATTTGTTCTGATGCCTAAAGACCCTACTTTGTTGTGCACATATTCCGCCCCATAAAAAAACTGGTGCTTAGAAAAACTTTTCGTGGCATCCCAGTTTAAACTTATAGCATCCACATGTTCTTCCTGGCGGTTGCGGTTGTTATTGTTCCTTGTTCTGTCAATCCGGCTTTCTTCGTAGTCCTGGTAAGCCAGTGTCAGCCGGGTTTCATCATACCAACTGTTTTTCTTCGTATGCAGCACCTGCAGGTTGTGCATTTGCCATATCATCGGCCCGTAATACCATTCTGCAAAACGCAGGGTGGCGTTGCGATACTGTATCAGCCGGTCATACCGGGGTGCATCGCCAGTTTTAGCATAGGTGAAACTATACTGCAGGTCCCAGTGCTCAGCCGGTTTGAACCCGAGCTTTTGCAAAAGGTTCAACTGGTCATAACCGCTGAAGCGCTGAATGCGGGGATCGCTGTTTGGTACGATCACATCATTATTGTTTTGACGAATCACATATTCCGGCCGCAGGTAGTTGTTTTGTCCGCCTTTTTTTCCCATGTGCAGGTCATCAAAACCGCTGTAGCTGAAAGAAGAAAGCAAAGCCCATTTTTTCCAGCCAATGTTTATGTCAGCATGAGCTGTTTTTTCTTTATTGGCAGTGGAGTACCGGCCAATTATATTCGCCTTTACTAATGTTTTTTCATTTGCAGAAAACCTTGCTGCCAGGGAATGGAAATCTATCACGCCACCAATAGCGTCGCTGCCATAAATGAGTGAGCCGGGGCCGAAGATCACTTCTGCCGATTCAGTGGCCAGTGCATCTATACTGATTACGTTTTGTAAATTACCGCTCCGGTAAATGGCGTTGTTCATTCTCACTCCATCCACCACCAGCAACACCCGGTTAGTGGCAAACCCCCTGATCATAGGACTGCCGCCACCCAACTGGCTTTTCTGGATAAAAACGGCGCCGGTCTGCCCCAACAGGTCAGCCGATGTTTGCGGGTTGCCAAACTGTATCTGCTGCCTGGTAACCCGTGTTATTTTATTAGGGATTTCACTCAGCTTTTGTTCCCATTTACTGGCAGAAAGGATCACTTCCTCCAGTGTTTGGGAAACAGTACTGTCCTGCTGAGCATACCCCGTCAATGCCATGCAACAAGTGCATAGCAATATAAAAGCATACTTATTGCTCATAAGATATTTTAATGGTAATCAGTAGGGGGTGAACATTATTATATGAGCAGGCTTTTGGGCGGTGGAACGAGGACAGGGTAAGCGACTTTGATCTCTTTCTCAGAAAAAGTGGTTTTCTTTTGCTGCAATATCGCTGGCAAACAGTTCCCTGCCTGTGCATCATCAAAAATTAATTGCTGAAAGCAGAGAAACAGCAATGAAAGTGTTTTGTTTTCTTCCCGGCCTTTTTGGGAGTGCTGGTTTCTTTGTTTGACAAGTCTGGTTTCTTCTTCATCATACAAACCGGTAAAGGTATAAAGGCCGTTTTCTAACTTCATGCTGCTGATGTCAAACATGCTTTCGTTCACCCATATCTCATGATCATCCATCCATACAACCTCTTTTTCCGGAACAACAACTGTGTGTAGCTGTCTAACTGCAGCAACTTTCTTTTTCATCTGCCGCCGGATGAACTCTTGTTTGATGTCCAATGAAAAGGGTAATATAAAGGGCAGGAAGGCTGCCAGGATAAAGAATACAGCAGTTATCTTTTTTAAAAATGGTTTCACATCAGAAAATGGTGCTTAAAGGTAGCACTAATTTTTGCGAACCAGGCTATCAATGGGGTATTTTGCTTTCATCGTATCCATGATAGCGTTGGCCCAGTCCACTATCTTCTTTTTTTCTTCATCGTTGAGCCGGGCATCCTTATGCGTCCATGTATATGAGTCCAGCGGCATTTCACCTTCGTTCACCATTTCTATTGTCTCTTCCATTTTGTGATACTGGTAGCGCAGGCTGCGGTTGGTATATTCATCAAAATTCAGGTGTTTTTTGCCGTCAATGATATGATTGTTCAGCCACCAATGCACAGGCTGGAAACGGGCATACCAGGGATAGGTCGTGTTGTTGCTATGACAATCGTTGCAAGCTCTGGCTAATATAGGTTTCACATCCTCCGGTATTGTAAAGGCATTACCGATATAATTGGGCTGCGGACCTTCTGCTTTATTCTTTTTGGGATGTATGAATTGAATTACGATCAAAGCTGCCAGCAGCAGGTATAAAATTTTCTTGAACATGGCGGGTTGTTTACGGCTAAATTAAACTGTATTCACCAAAATTTCACCGGTCATCTCTTTCGGAACCGGGAAATTCATCATCGCAAGAATAGTAGGGGCTATATCTCCCAGTTTGCCGGGCTTAACAGTACCCTTCCAATGGTTGTCAATGATGAACAAGGGCACCGGGTTCAGGGTGTGTGCCGTGTTGGGTGAGCCATCTTCATTGATCATAAAATCAGCATTGCCATGATCAGCGGTCAGGAAAATGGTATAATCATTCGCAAGGGCTGTCGTCACCAATCTTTCCACGCAACGATCCACTGTTTCAACTGCTTTGATAGCGGCCTCCCAGATGCCGGTATGACCCACCATATCTGCATTGGCATAGTTGATGCAAATAAATTCGGCTGACTGTTTATTGATCTCTTCTATAATAGCGTCAGTGATTTCATTGGCGCTCATTTCCGGTTTCAGGTCATAAGTGGCCACTTTGGGAGAGGGGACCATGATCCTTTTTTCCCCTTCAAAAGGTTCTTCCCGCCCACCATTAAAAAAGAAAGTGACATGCGGGTATTTTTCGGTTTCAGCTATCCTGATTTGTTTTAAGCCCTGTTGCTGTAAAATCTCACCCAACGTGTTGTTGAGATTGTCTGTCTCAAAAATCACATGCACATTGCTGAAAGTTTTATCATATTCCGTCATCGTGGTGTAATGAAGGGATAATTTCTTCATGTCATGTTCCGGAAAATCAGTTTGCGTCAGCACCTGTGTTATTTCACGGCAACGGTCGGTGCGGAAATTGAAACAGATCACAGCATCGCCATCTTTTATCGTGGCCAGCGGCTCATTGTTGCTGCCGGTGATGATAACGGGCTTTATAAACTCATCAGTGATACCCGCTTTATAGGATTGTTCAACTGCCTGGGCGGGGTTGTCACTTTTTTCACCCACGGCATTTACCATGGCATCGTATGCCAGTTTCACCCGTTCCCATCTTTTGTCCCTGTCCATGGCATAATATCGGCCGCTGACAGAGGCGATCTTTCCCACCGACTGATCAAGGTGATGCTGAAGTTCTTTGATAAAACCCAGGCCGCTTTTCGGATCGCAATCCCGTCCGTCAGTAAAGGCATGAATAAATACATTAGCAAGACCTTCTGCTTTGCAAACATCTGTTATTGCTTTGAGGTGATTGATATGAGAATGTACACCGCCATCACTCACCAGGCCCAACAGGTGAAGCGTTTTTTTATTATTGATTGCATAATGAATAGCAGCCAAAAAATTTTTGTTTTCGGCCAGCAAGCCGTCTCTCACAGCTACATTTATCCGTTGTAGTTCCTGGTACACAATTCTGCCGGCGCCCAGGTTAAGGTGCCCCACTTCAGAATTGCCCATTTGCCCATCCGGCAGCCCCACAGCCTCGCCGCAGGTAATCAATGTTGTATTAGGATATTGACTGTATAGCGAAGTTGTGAATGGCACTTTGGCATGTTGTATCGCATCGGCGGATGCAACGCTGCCAAGACCCCACCCGTCCATGATGGCCAAAATGACTCTTTTTACTGACATATGTTTGGGATTAAAAGTAGAAATACATTCATTATCAATACGGAACTGTCCGGTCAATCGTGTTTACCCGGCCAGGCCCTGTAAAACTACACCCAAATCAGTTATTTCCCGGCAGGAAAACGGATAAAGAGGCTGGTTTTTAGTATTTTAGTGCCCTATGAAAACTTGCTTTGTTCTGTGGCATGTTTTTAGATTAAAGACCTGTGAAAACCTTTTAGATATGAAAACATTATTTACATCCATGTTGCTTGCATCAGTCGTTATGCTGTCGTCTTTTGCGCTGCAAAGCAGCAGCATTGATGATGTTATCAAATCACTGCGTTCAGGAAATGCATCCGAATTGTCAAAACATTTTGATGACAACGTGGAATTGACATTACCGGATAAAAGCGACAATTACAGCAAAGCCCAGGCACAGGTGATCCTGAAAGATTTTTTCGGCAATAATTCAGTAAGGGGCTTTGAGCTTAAGCACAAAGGCGATTCCCCCGGCGGCCATTATTGCATCGGCACCCTGCAGACCAACTCCGGTAATTTCCGCACCAATGTGTTCATGAAAGTTAAAAGTGGCAAGGAAGTGGTGAGAGAAATCCGTTTCCAGTCAATAGAATAAACAGTCAACAAATAAACTGAAAGCCCCGGCAATTGCTGTCGGGGCTTTTATATTTTTGCAGGCATGGGTTTGAATGAACAAAAATTGCAACACCTGGTCAGGGAAGCCTTGCAGGAAGATATCGGCGATGGTGACCATTCCACTTTGTCCTGCATTCCTGCCAACGCACAAGGCAGGGCAGTGCTGAAGATCAAGCAGGATGGGATATTGGCTGGTATGCAGGTGGCAGAAAAAATATTTCAGTTCAAAGAACCCGCTGCTTCATTTAACGCCTTTAAAAAAGATGGTGATGAGATAAAGGCTGGTGAACAGGCCTTTGAGGTCAGCGCTTCTGTTCATACTATCCTGCAATGCGAAAGGCTGGTGCTGAACTGTATGCAGCGTATGAGTGGTATTGCAACCCTTACCATGCAATATACCCGAAAACTGGAAAGCTACAGGACTAAGTTGCTCGATACTAGAAAGACCACTCCCAATTTCCGCCTGCTGGAAAAAGAGGCTGTCCGCATCGGGGGCGGTGTAAACCACCGGTATGGATTGTTTGATATGATTATGCTGAAGGACAATCATATTGATTATTGTGGAGGAATAGAAAAGGCAATTGAAAAAGCGGCGGTATATGTAAAAGAAGTGAAGCCAGGCTTAAAGATAGAAGTGGAAACAAGAAACATAGAAGATGTGAAAAAAGTGATGGTCGCAGGCAAAGGAAAAGTGTTTCGTATCATGCTGGATAATTTCACCCCAGCCCAGATTACAGCAGCCCTGGAGATCATCAAAGGAGAATTTGAAACAGAGGCCAGTGGCGGTATCAACCTGGATAATATAGAAGACTATGCCCGTACCGGTGTAGATTATGTAAGTGTGGGGGCCTTGATTCACCAGGCCCGCAGTCTTGACCTGAGTTTAAAAGCAGTAATTTCCTGAAACCATGCCAAAGAAAAATAAACCCGGCAACAGCGGTTATGTGTACAGCACCGACCCTTCTTTCCATTTTGAAGAAGAGCAGGGGGAAATAACAACGCCGCCGCCATCACAGCAGCGGCTGCGCATCCGGCTGGACACAAAACACCGTGGCGGCAAGGCAGTGACCCTTGTGGAAGGATTTTCGGGAAAAGAGGAAGACCTGCAGGAACTGGGAAAGAAACTGAAAAGCTTTTGCGGCACCGGCGGCTCTGCCAAAGATGGTGAGATCATTGTGCAAGGAGATCAGCGGGAAAAAGTGTTGCAATGGTTGCACAAAAACGGTTACCAGCAAGCCAAAAAAATATGATGCAGAATCCGTGGATACTTTGCGGCGCCGGCATCTTGCTTTGCGGGACAGGGGTTTACCTGTTCTATCAAAATGCTTTTGAAGAAGGAAAAAGTGTTTTTCGTCCCGTCTTGCTTATGATTGGAGGGATCATTCTAATTGGCATTGGGACTGCAAAATATTTCAAGCTAATGGAATGATGGGGTCATAGTTTCCTCTATCATTTCATCGATTTATCAAACTAGAAACCCCTGTCTTCCGGCAAATAGGTATTAACCACAAACTCCTATTGTCCCTGTGCCATTGAGTAGGCTTTCTTATCGCCCCATGCATTCAGCAGTTCAAATGAGCATATCTTGAAATTACCACTCATGCTTACATAAAGACCTATAACATCCTGCTGGTTGAGCGGTTCATCATTGATGCTTTCAAAACGGACATTATACTGGTTCACCAGGTTGGTATAAATAGAACCCGTCGGCCACACCTGTGTGCCCCGGTTGCTGATATTGGTGAGGTTAAATTTGACACCTGCATGTCTTTTGCATTTTTCAGCTATGGCAACCGGCTGTTCATCACTTTCAATAAAGAGGTCAACACCTACAATCGTTTCATCGCCGGTTTCAACAGACACCATCATGGGATTTAGTTCCAGTTTCAGGGGTTCAGGAGTACCGGGTTTGTTGGGAATAATTTCTTTTGCACCAACAGCGGGTTTCTTTCCAAAGTTTCCAATGATGGCATCTGCAAATTGAGTTGTGTTGACTGAGGGGATAGATTTATCGCCAAAGTCGCCGGTATGAACACCCTGTTCCAATGTATAAAGCAAAGCATTTTCTATAACGGAGGCATTTTCGGTGAGGCCTACATGTCGCAGCATAGCCAGCCCGCTTAATAATAAAGCAGTGGGGTTGGCAATGTTTTTCCCGGCAATATCAGGAGCAGTGCCATGTACGGCTTCAAAAATGCAGATATGATCGCCAATATTGGCTGAAGGAGCAAAACCTAATCCACCCACTAAACCGGCACAGAGATCCGAAACTATATCTCCCTGCAAGTTGGTAAGCACCACCACATCAAACAGGTCGGGTCTTGTTACCAGTTTCATACACAGATCATCCACGATTACATCATCTGCTTTCAGTTCGGGATAATCTTTGGCTACTTCATAAAAGCATTCTAAGAAAAGGCCATCCGTGATCTTCATAATATTGGCTTTGTGGCCACAGGTGATGCGGCGGGCATTTTTCTTTTTTGCCATTTCAAATGCATACTTGATCACCTGCAGGCTGCCAGGCCTGGTGATGAAGCGACGGCTCAAGGCTACATCATGTGTCAGCATGTGTTCAATGCCGCCGTAAGTGTCTTCTATATTTTCCCTCACGACTGTTATGTCAATCGGAATACCGGCTTTTGAAAAAACAGTATCTACTCCGTGCAAGGTTTGAAACTCCCTGTTGTTGGCGTAGGTGTTCCAGGTTTTCCGGGCTGTCACATTCACACTCTTTACACCCTTGCCTTTGGGGGTTTCCATCGGGCCTTTGAACAAAATACCAAGACGCTCAATGGTGGCTTTTGCTTCGGGTGTCATGCCATTGGAAAAACCTTTATCAAACACCCATTTGCCCATTTCTACCATTTCGTATTGCAGCGGGACTTTACCAGCTTTAAAAATATTCAACACGGCTTCCATGATTTCCGGTCCTATTCCATCGCCTTTGGCAACTGCTATTTTCATATTCAAATTGTATTGAAAGTGAGAACCCGGTTCAATGCCGGGAGGCCGCAAATTTAAGGCTTCGGCTGCTAACCTATCGTAAAAGCCCCAACCTGCTTTTTTCTCAAATGTTTTTGTTTACTTTTACCGAAACGCACTGTATGGCAAGCCTGATCTCGGAAGGTGTTAAAGTATCGGTGGAAACTTTCTACCAGCCTGATTACAGCAACCCGCTGCAATCTGAGTTTATGTTTGCTTATCGTATCAACATCGAAAACAGGAACTCCTTTCCTGTAAAATTACATCGCCGCCATTGGCAGATATTTGACAGTAACGGCACCCTTCGCTCCGTGGAAGGAGAAGGTGTAGTAGGGGTGCAGCCTGTGCTGCAGTCTGGTGAGAGATACCAGTATGTCAGCGGTTGTAACCTGCGGACTGAAATGGGCCGTATGCAGGGGTCATATGAAATGGAAAACCTGCACAGCAAACAAATTTTCAGCGTGGATATTCCTGCGTTTGAAATGATAGCCCCGTTTAAAGGCAACTAATCTACTTCGGTTTATACTTTGCTTCGTCCAGAATTTTTCTTGGTTCCGTCATCATTACTTCTTCTGGTTTGCTACCCGGATTGCTTGCGGCAAATTTTTTTACGATCTGCCAGCCGATCCATTGACCGATATTACCGGGAGAAAGTTCCTGTGAAAAACCTTGCGTAAAGGGACCTTCGCCAAGATATACCTGAAGTGTGGCGGGGTTCAGGGAAAAGAGGTCTTCGTTTTTGGTGATGTAACTCCAGATCAACCCTTCATTATTACGGCACCAGTCCAGTTGTTGTTGCGTGTAACCTGTTTTGATGGAATCAGGAACAAAAGGAAGAAATTTATCCAGCAACCACCATTGTTTTCCCCTTTCGATCATTTGCTCTACCAGCGGCTTGCCGGGACTTTTATCAGGGAAAAGATCATCTACTATCAATTGCATGGCATCACCGATAATATATTCCTTGCTGAAACGACGGCTGCGATACGCCGGAGCTACATTATTAGTGAAATAAGGATCGCTGTACACAGAATAATCTTTGCCCAGGTAAAATTGCAAACTGATGCCCAGGAAATCGGGGCCTAAAAAATCGGGGCTGTAACCATTTTCCGTTTGCGCCAGTGCGTCCAGCGGACCCGCAACTGTGACCACAGAAGGCAAACGGTAATCCGGGAAATAATATTTGACATGCCGAAATGCCTGTTCAAACTGTTTTTCCATCCAGCCTGTGTTATTGAAAACATCTTTGATTGTGTCTTTCAGCGCAACACTGAGGCGGAGAAATTGCCGGACCCCATCAACCGTTGTTTCGGGGTCAACTCCGATAATGTTTTGCAAAAAGATTGGGGTGAGTACAGGGTGTTTTTGCGAAAGGCTGCTCAACCCCGCCTGGATGGCATTACTGTCAATAGCAAAAAAATCCTTATCAAACCGCTGAAAATCCAGTTGCACACGGATACCAGAAACATCAGGTCTGTCAGATGATTTATTGTTGCAGGATATGAGCCAGCAGCAGAGCAAAAGTACGTGAACCAGATTTTTCATAGCGGTAAAAACGTTTTTCCGGAGAACTTTGTTGTGGTGCGAAATTAGGGTATCGGAAATTAGCATTAAATCCTTTCCGGTTCGCATAAATTTGCAATATGAAGATCGCTTTAGCCCAGCAAAATTATCATATCGGCAATTTTGAAAGCAATACCCGCAAGATCATTGATGCAATAAAATGGGCAAAACAGCAGGGGGCTGACCTCGTGATGTTTTCAGAACTCTGTGTTTGCGGCTATGCCCCCCGCGACTTTCTCGAATTTGAAGACTTTATCAATAAATGCTACGGGGCAGTTGATATTATTAAAGAACATGCCGATGATATTGGAGTGCTGATCGGCACACCGGTCCGCAATCCCCGCAAAGAGGGAAAAGGCCTTTTCAATGCGGTTTTGCTGTTGCATGAAAAACAGGTGAAAGCCGAAGTGCACAAAACACTTTTGCCCAACTATGATGTTTTTGATGAGTACCGCTATTTTGAACCGGCAGATAGCTGGAACGTTGTGGAGTTTAAAGGAAAAAAGCTGGCCATCACCATCTGCGAGGACATCTGGAACATGGGCGACAACCCGTTGTACCGCATCACCCCGATGGAGAAACTGATCGGATTTCAGCCCGATGTGATGCTCAATCTTTCCGCTTCGCCTTACAACTATGCACAGGATATTGTACGCAACAGCATCATCAAAGCTCATACGCTGAAGTATAAACTGCCGATGCTTTATTGTAATGCCGTAGGCTCACAAACCGAGATCGTTTTTGACGGCGGCAGTTTAGTGTATGATATAAACGGCAACCAGGTCAAGGAGATGAAATATTTTGAAGAGGACTATGCCATCTTCGATTTGAGTGACCTTGTCAAAGTGCAGGAGACCAAAGTAAGTTCTGAGTTGGCTGTCTTTTTCTCTGCCAAAGAAGTGGGAAAAGGAGAAGACATTGTTCAATACCTGGGCAATGAGAAGAACATTGACGAGATATATCATGCATTGGTACTCGGCATCCGGGATTATTTTCAGAAAATGGGTTTCAGCAATGCAATTCTCGGTGCTTCCGGCGGTATTGACAGTGCCGTGGTGCAGGCCCTGGCAGTGGCGGCGCTGGGAAAAGAAAATGTAAGGGCCATACTGATGCCATCGCAGTTCTCTTCCACACATTCTGTGACGGATGCAGAGCAGTTGAGCAAAAACCTCGGCAATAGCTATGATATTTTGCCCATTAAGAATATTTATGAAAGCTTCCTGACTGAACTGAAACCGGTTTATAAAGACTCACCATTTGGGCTGGCCGAAGAAAACATCCAGGCAAGAACAAGGGGCAACCTGCTGATGGCGATTGCCAACAAGTTTGGCTATATTTTACTGAACACTTCCAACAAAAGTGAACTGGCAACCGGCTATGGCACATTGTATGGCGATATGGCCGGGGGCCTGAGTGTACTGGGCGATGCCTACAAAACACAGGTGTATGCACTGGCCCGTTATATCAATAAAGAAAAGGAGATCATTCCTGCAAATATTCTTACCAAGGTGCCTTCGGCTGAACTAAGACCGGATCAGAAAGACAGCGATAGTTTGCCGGAGTATGATGTGCTGGACCGGGTGCTGTATGAATACATTGAATTGCGCAACGGCCCCAAAGAGATCATTGCGAAAGGATATGATGCTGCACTGGTGGAAAGGGTGCTGAAACTTGTTAATACGAATGAGTATAAGCGGAACCAGTTTTGCCCCATCATCCGGATTAGTTGCAAAGCATTTGGAGTGGGAAGACGGTTACCGATAGTGGCGAAGTATCTTTCCTGATGAATTTAGTGCTTAAAAGTCACTTCAACATTTACATTGGCGGATATAGGCGCAGGCAAAGTGACCATTTGAGAAAGTACCAGTACCGTTTCAGAAAGGGATACAATTGTGAATTGATTACCGGCGCCTGCAAATAACTGGGTTGATATTTGAAGCACAGTTTCATTTGACTGAAACTGCCAGGTGAAACCTCCTGCTGTTGAAGGGGAACAGACCACCGCTTCTTCTGTTACATTGCCTGTGCCATTGGAAACAAAAGTGATATTGTTGTCTTTGTAGCAGGCATCAATTTGTGATGAGATATCGCCATAGCCGGTGGCAACGGCCTTATCAAATTTCCAGCTTGTTTGCGTCAGTAATTCTGTTTTTGTTTTTGCCTTTTCTTTTTTGCAAGCTGAAAAAAATACAGAGACAGTCAGCACCAGCAGTAGCAAAGTAGAATTTTTCATATTTCAGGGATTGGTTTCATAAAACCCGTTGCCGGGATACTGTAAAACGTGGAAAAGCCGGAAAATATTGCTGTATTTCAGGCCTTTCGTCATCCCGGCAGATTATTTGCTAAAAGCAAGTTCGTATTTTGTGTCACCATAAACAATACCCATGCTTAAAACCGCAGAAGATATTCGCCTGTTGAATGAACGCATCAGTCAGGCAGGACAGTTTACCGATAAGTTAAGGGAGGAGATCAGCCATGTGATAGTGGGGCAAAGCCATATGCTCGACCGCCTGCTGATCGGTTTGCTCAGCAATGGCCACGTTTTGCTCGAAGGGGTGCCGGGTCTTGCCAAAACACTTACTATAAAATCACTGGCGCAGGCTATTCATGCCAGGTTCAGCCGCATTCAATTCACCCCCGACCTGCTGCCGGCAGATGTCATCGGTACCATGATCTATAACCAGCAGAAGAACGAATTTATAGTCCGCAAAGGACCCATCTTCGCCAATTTCATTTTGGCAGATGAGATCAACCGGGCGCCGGCCAAAGTGCAGTCAGCTTTGCTTGAAGCTATGCAGGAACGGCAGGTAACCATCGGCGACAGCACTTACAAACTGGATGAGCCTTTCCTGGTGCTGGCCACACAAAACCCGCTGGAGCAGGAAGGCACTTATCCTTTGCCGGAAGCGCAGGTGGACCGTTTCATCATGAAAGTGATCGTGGATTATCCCAAAATGCATGAAGAGCAACTTATCATCCGGCAGAATGTGCAGGGAGCTGCAACTACTCCGGTGCGGCAGGTGGTGTCGGTGCAGGAAGTGATGAATGCGAAAGATCTTACCCGGCAGGTGTATATGGATGAAAAAATTGAACAGTACATTCTTGATATTGTGTTTGCGACCCGGCGTCCCGAACAATATAATTTAGAAAAACTGCGGCCGCTGATCTCCTACGGCGCTTCGCCGAGGGGCAGCATCAACCTCGGACTGGCAGCAAAGGCACAGGCTTTTTTGAATAAAAGAGGGTTTGTGATACCAGAGGATATCAGAAGTATCTGCAAAGATGTATTGAGACATCGTATAGGGCTTACCTATGAGGCCGAAGCAGAGAATGTGAAAGTAGAAGATGTGATTGAGGATATTTTGAAACAGATCAATGTGCCATAAGGGAAGAACGCAGATTGTCTTGATGAATAAGATGGGTTATGATATATCTGCGGGGATCATAAAAATCAACGCTCCATTTGCTGACTACAACTGAAATATTAAAAAAAGTAAGAGAACTGGAGATCAAAAGCAAAAAGCTTACCAGCGACCTCTTCACCGGTGAATACCATAGCGCATTCAAAGGGAAAGGCATGTCATTTAAAGAAGTGAGAGAATATGCCGCCGGAGATGATATCCGTTTTATAGACTGGAATGTATCAGCCCGTTTTGGTCATCCTTTTTCTAAAATATTTGAAGAGGAAAGAGAACTCACTGTAGTGTTGCTTGTGGATATCAGCAACAGTTCCCTGTTTGGTACCATGCATGCCCGGAAAAGGGATATTGCCACAGAGATCGCGGCAGTACTCAGTTTTTCCGCCGTCAATAATGGTGATAAGATCGGCGTCATCTTTTACAGTGACAGGGTTGAGGCTTATATACCTCCCAAGAAAGGAAAGGATCATGCCCTTTTTATTGTGCGGCAACTGTTGAGCCGTGAGCCCAAAGGAAAAGGAACCGAGCTAAGTAAAGCACTGCGCTATTTTAACAATGTCACACGACAAAAAAGCATTGCTTTTATACTCAGCGATTTTTTAGATGCGAATTATGAAGATGCCCTGCGCATAGCCGGTAAAAAGCATGATGTGATTGGTATCAAGCTTTATGATAAGATGGATCAGTTGCTGCCCGATGCAGGGATACTGCAGGTGAAAGATGCGGAAAGCGGACAGACCAGGTGGGTGGACAGCAGCAACCGCTTTGTTCGCTATAGTTATGAACAGGAATTTTTCAGAGTGACACAATACTGCACACAAACGTTTAAAAAAGCAGGATGCGACCTGCTGCATATCAGAACCGACCAGGATTATGTGAAAGTATTACAACGATTCTTCCTTGGCCGCAACCGGTGAAAGACAGCATGAACCGCAAACTTATCCATAGCATATTCCTTTTTTTCCTGGTGAATGTATTTCCTGTTTGCACATTGGCGCAACAGTCGCTGTCCGTTTCAGCATCGGTGAACAGGGGCAGCATATTTATTGGCGAACATTTTATACTACGCCTGCAGGTCGAGATCCCCGACAATGAGCCCATCCGTTTTTTCACTGTTGATTCGTTGCCGCATTTTGAGATATTGGAGAAAAAAAGTATTGACACTTCGAACACCAGCAATGGCACAAGGTTACTGCAGGAGATACGCCTCACCAGTTTTGATTCAGGCCAATGGGTAATCTCTCCCTTCGTTCTGACTGGTAATTTTGCAACCGATTCCATCCGGATAGCGGTTTCTTTTTCGCCGTTTAACCCGGAGCAACCCTATCATGATATTAAAGATGTGGTGGATGTGGCAGAAGCTAAAAAGAAAGAATGGTGGTGGTATGCTCTATGGGCTGTTGTATTGGCTGGTATGTTGTGGCTCATGTTTCGCCGGAAAAAGAAACCTGTTTTGCAGCAGGCAGCACCGGTTACTGATCCCTATAAAGAAGCGATAGCTGCATTGGAAAAATTGGAGAGGGACAAACCGGGTCATAAGGAATATTTTTCTTCACTGACTGATATCTTCCGGCTGTATGTTTATCGGACAACAGGCATTCTTTCGCTGCAAAAAACAACGGATGATCTTGTGTTGCAATTGCGCAGTCTTCATCTTGACAAAGACCGCTTTGATGAACTGGCTATGGCGCTGCGGCTGGGTGATTTTGTGAAGTTTGCAAAATACCAGCCGGATGAAACTGATGCGTTCGCTTCAATAAACAGTATCAGGCAGGCAATAATGCTTATCGAACAACAAAAAATGGCTTCAGCTCCCGGGAAGCCACCGGGAAAATAATTATGCTGATGGACTGGATCACCAATATGGATTTTGCTTATCCGGCAGTCTTTTCACTGCTGTTGCTGATCCCTTTTCTGATATTCTGGTATTACCGGAAAAACAGCAGCCAGTATGCAGCCATGACGGTTTCTACCACACATGCATTTGGTGTATCATCCTGGAAAAATCGTTTCCGGCATTTTCCTTTTGCAATCCGTTTGTTATCGCTCATCTGCCTCGTGCTGGCTTTGGCCCGGCCACAGCAGCGTAATGATGAGCAACGAACCGAGGGAGAGGGAATTGATATCGTTTTATGCATGGATGTAAGCGGCAGCATGGGATCGAGGGATATTCTTCCCTCAAGAATGGAAGTGGCCAAAGAGATGGCCGTTGGGTTTGTACAAAACCGCCCGGTTGACCGCATAGGGTTAGTAATATTTTCTGGCGAGAGCTTTACGCAATGTCCGGTAACCACAGACAAGAAAACCCTCATCAGCCAGATACAGGTGCTGGAAAGCCGGCGCTACCTCAAAGACGGAACGGTGATCGGGGAGGGGCTGGCCACTGCTGTTGACAGATTGACAAAAAGTGATGCCAAAAGCAAAGTAATCATTCTTATCACAGACGGCAAGGAAGATGCTCCTGACACCCGGCTGATAGACCCCCTAACTGCACTGGAGATTGCCAAGACAAAAGGCGTGAAAGTTTATACCATCGGCATCGGCGCTTTTCCATCCGGCATCAGCGAAATACCGGGCAGCCGCACAGGCCGGCGCAACCCTGCCATTGATTTTATTGATGAAGCATTGCTGCGAAGAATAGCGGATGAAACAGGAGGAAAATATTTCAGGGCAAAAGACAAGGAAGGATTAAGGATAACCTACGAGGAAATTGACCGGCTCGAAAAATCAAAAGTGGAGATACAGTCCTTCAGAAAATATAAAGAGCTATACCTGCCTTTTGTACTGGCAGCGCTTGTCTTTCTTTTCTTTGAAATTCTGCTGCGGATGACTGTGCTGCGGAAGTTCCCCTGAAACAATTGTTTATTCAATAGAAGAAAGGAAATTTCCAACATCAGTCTTCCATTCGGATTGATATTTCAGCAGGTAGTTTTCATGACCTGCATTCGGATAGAGTTTTAATTCTTTTTTGCCAACCAGGTTCTTGAAAATCGACCTTATTTCATCTGTGGATACTTTTTCATCCTTTTCGCCATGCAGTAACAATGCCGGACATTTTACAGATGAGGCATAAACAACAGGTTTATGAGAAAACCCCCAAAACCCATTTTGAACTCCTCCCCAGAAAACCAGGAGGCCAGCCATAGGAAACGATGGAACACCCATTTTTTTGAACCGGGCAACAGTAGTTTTATATAATGAACAAAACGGGCATTCAAGGATAATTGCTGTAGGTTTGATATCGTGTTTGTAGATAGCTCTAAGTATAGAGGCAGCTCCCATTGAAGTTCCAAAAAGTATAATATTGACTTCTCCATTGTTAGCCAGAAAGTCGAATGCTGTTTTGACCTGCAGGGCTTCCTTATATCCAATGGTGGTTTGGTTACCTTCTGATCCGCCTGATCCCATAAAATCAACCAGCAAGGTGCTGTAACCCATTTTTCGAAATTCTTCAGCTTTGTCAAGCATAGAATATTTATTGCCTCCGTAACCATGAAAGATGATCACCGTTCCTTTACTGCTTTCAGTTTTCATTGACCAGCATTCTATCATTTTATTGCTATGAAGTTGTATTGTTTCAAAAGGGTAGGGAGGCACTCCTTTTAAGTCAGGTCTTGGGTTTTTAATTCCTGTAAAAAGGATTTTTACTTTTTCGGAAAAGCTTAAATGTGTATCACTTGTTTTATTGTCTTCATCATTTGAAAAATGGGTAAAACGCCAGGCATGCATGTATGCAGAAATATTAAGCAACAAAAAGGCTATAAGCAAGCCCCAAAGAACCCGTTTTAAACCCCTTTTTAACTTCATTTCTGCAAAATACAACGATTCAGTTATTCTTATCTTGCATCCCATGAAAGCACTTGTTTATAAGTCAACTGGTAGCTGGTATACCGTGAAAGACAGTTCCGGGAAATGGCACAATGCCCGTATAAAAGGTGTTTTCAAGATAGATGACATTACCAGCACCAATCCTGTTTCTGTAGGTGATGAAGTGGAGATTGATACAGAAAGTGAAACGGAGAACACTGCCATCATCACCGTCATTCTGCCCCGCCGTAATTACATCAACCGTCAGAGCCCAAGGCTGAAACACCAACACCATATTGTGGCAGCGAATATTGACCAGTCTGCACTGATCGCCACATTGAAAGAACCACGAACCTCGCAGGGTTTCATTGACCGTTTCCTGGTGGCTGCGGAAATGTATCATGTGCCGGCAGTGGTTGTTTTTAATAAGGCCGACCTGTACCGGAAAAAAGAAATGCTACAGTTTGAGGAATTGAAAGAAATGTATGAAGCTGTAGGCTACCCGGTGCTGCTGGTGAGTGTGAAGCACAATGAGGGTTTGGAAGAAATGAAGGCCTTGCTGCAGCAAAAGACCACTTTGATCAGCGGCCACAGCGGGGTGGGCAAATCTTCATTGCTCAATGCTTTGCTGCCCGAATTGCGATTGAAAACCCAGGATGTGAGCGGCTGGAGCGGTAAGGGAATGCACACCACTACTTTTGCAGAAATGTATGACATGCCGGGTGGCGGCAGGGTCATTGACACTCCCGGAATGAGGGAGTTTGGGCTGGTGAATGTATCGAAGCAGGAGCTATCGCATTATTTCCCTGAAATGAGAAAGCGGCTGAATGATTGCCAGTTCAACAATTGTATGCATATCAACGAGCCGGGCTGTGCAGTGAAAGAAGCGGTGATCAATGGTGAAATAACGGAGAACAGGTATGTGAGCTATGTCAACATACTCGATTCCATTGAAGAAAAGATGTACTGATTGGTTTGTAAAAGATCAGGCGATATTCCTTCTTTCAATATTAAACAGTTTTCCTTCCAGCACACCGGCCAGTTCCACCACAGCTTTGTTGTCTTTGTTCAGCGCATCGCGGGTCTTGGTGGGGAAAATAGAAATACCGTTATAGATGTTATAGTGAAGGGTAAGATTATGACCTTTAAACCGGAATTCCCAGTCAATTGTGTCAAAGTCGTCTTCTTTGTTGCTGAATTTTACCTTAAGATCCTCGCTGAGGATGTCGGCTACCTGGTAGAAACATTTTAATCCGCCGTCATCAGCTATGACAGCTTCTGTGCAACCCAGGCTGGTTCGTAGGGTCAGGCTCATAGTTTGAAAGGTTTTATGTTTTCAATAAAGACAGATGACCGGGTTGTTTTGTTGCACGGGCAACATTAACTTTTGAATTTTTTTGCTTTTCTCGCTGCTTTCTCTGCTGCCGGGTCGCCATTGGCCAGTTTTTCCGCTCCCACATTCTTACCATTCGCGGGGCAACCATATTTTGGTCCGAACATTTTATTCCAAACACTGCAGGATGACAACAGCATAACCAGGGTTACCGCAATCGCAAAAAATCGAAGGTTTTTCATGTTGAAATACTTGGTTTCTTAACGAAATTAGAAAGAATAAATTGCTCATACTATAGTAAACCTACGAGCTTGGAATATTTACAGATTGGTAATAGATAAGCCGCTGTGCCTCACTGATCCTTGTCCCTGAACCAGTCCGCATACCGCACATAATTATTGGCGATCCGGTGAATTTCCCCGCTGATCATTTCCTGCGAAATGTCTTTCACCTTTTTGGCGGGCACGCCAGCATAAATGCTTCCTGGTTCACATATCGTATTTTCTAATACGACAGCCCCGGCGGCAATAATGGTGTTGCTGTGTACCACGGCATTGTCCATCACGATAGCACCCATTCCGATCAGCACATTGTCATACACGGTGCAGCCATGCACGATGGCGTTGTGACCGATCGAAACATTATTGCCGATCGTGGTGCCATATTGCTGAAAAGTGCAATGGATGCAGGCGCCATCCTGCACATTCACTTTGTTGCCCATTTTGATAAAGTTCACATCACCCCGCACCACGGTATTGAACCAGAAACTGCAATCATCGCCGGTGATTACATCGCCAACGATAGTCGCATTGGGGGCGATAAAACAGTTGTTGCCGAATCGGGGCTGTTTGTCTTCTACAGGTAGTATTATTGGCATTGTTTCGTTTAAGGGTTTAAAAAGTTTAATAGGTTTAAGGTTGTTGCAAATTAGATAAATTCTTTGCGTCCCAGCCTGCCGGCAGGCAGGTTTGCGGTGAAATACGATATTTGCTTTAATGACCCAGCGGGAACTTTTTTTAAAACATGTGGCACAGACTTCACCCTCGCCCCTGGCATTAGAGATCGTGAAGGCAGAAGGCTGCAGCCTTTTTGATGCATCTGGCAAGGAATACATTGATCTGATCGGCGGCATCAGTGTGGCCAATGTGGGTCACCGCCATCCCAAAGTGATCGGGGCGATACATCAACAACTGGATGCTTACCTGCATATCATGGTGTATGGTGAATTGGTAGAAACACCACAGGTGCAGTATGCCAAACTGCTGACAGATCACCTGCACTCCGAACTAAATTCAGTTTACTTCACTAATTCGGGGGCAGAAGCAGTAGAAGGCGCTATGAAACTTGCCAAAAGAGTGACAGGAAGAACACAGATAGCTGCATTCAATAAATCTTATCATGGTTCCACCCACGGTGCATTGAGTATTATCGGCGATGAATACTGGCGGAATGCCTACCGTCCGCTGCTGCCGGATGTGCTGCATCTTACCTATAATTCTTTTGAATCACTGGCTGAGATAACAGAACAAACTGCCTGTGTCATCGCTGAAACCGTACAGGCCGAAGCCGGGATCATTGTCCCATCACAGGAATGGATGCAGGCGTTACGAAAAAAATGTACGGATACCGGCACACTGCTGATACTGGATGAAATACAGGCCGGGTTTGGCCGCACCGGAAAGCTCTGGGGCTTTGAGCATTTTGATATTGTGCCTGATGTATTGTTATTGGGAAAAGCATTGGGCGGCGGCATGCCGTTAGGGGCTTTTATTGCTGATAAAAAGCTGATGAATGTTTTTACCGAAAACCCGGTGCTGGGGCATATCACCACGTTTGGCGGCCACCCGGTTTGTTGTGCTGCGGGCATGGCAGCAATGAAGGCCTTACTGGAAGAGGGTTGGATAGAACAGGTAAAACAAAAAGAGGAATTATGCAGATCATTGTTGATTCATCCGTCCATAAAAAATGTTCGTTCTTTTGGCTTATGGATGGCGGTGGAGTTTGATTCATTTGAAACGAATAAAAAGGTAATTGATCAATGCATTGAAAAGGGGATATTGACGGACTGGTTTTTATTTGCAGGAAATTGTTTACGGATATCTCCTCCGCTGATTATTACAGAAGAGCAAATAAAAAAAGCCTGCGAGGTAATCCAGCAGGCTTATAAGTAAAGATTTATTTTCTTAGTCCACCTCCACAATCAGCTCAATCTCCACCGCCATATTATTGGGCAGTGAGCCCATGCCCACTGCGGACCGGGCATGTTTCCCTTTTTCACCAAACACTTCCACCATCAGGTCGGAAAACCCATTGATCACTTTGGGATGATCTTTAAAATCGCTGTTGCAGTTCACCATGCCCAGCACTTTTACAATGCGTTTCACTTTGCTGAGATCGCCTAACTCGGCTTTTAATACAGCTATCTGGATAATGGCTGTTAGCCTGGCTGCTTCTTTGCCCTGTTCTATTGTAAGGTCGGCACCGACCTTGCCGGTGATATAACTGCCATCCGGTTTGGAGGGGCCTTTCCCTGCAAGGAATAACAAATTACCTGTTCGCACTATATGCACATAGTTGGCCATTGGTTTGCCAATGGCAGGTAACTCGATGTTGAGTTCTTTAAGTTTGGCTTCGGGGGTTTGTGCCATAACAAAAAAGGATAAGCTGATGAAAAAAAACAAGGTAAACTGTTTTTTCATTGTTCAGTGTTTTTTAGCTCATATATATAAACATCGGAATTATCACCGTTCATGATATAGTATTCATGCAACAAGATAAACTCTCTAAAACCGCCCGGTGTAATGTCGAGAAGTAAATAAGCTATATCCCGATTAATATTACCATAATAACCTTCCAGCCTCACCGAGTCTGTTCCTGATATACTGTTAACTATAAGATCGTAGTAGCCAAAATCATTATGTACAGGTGGTCGGTTTATTTTGACACTGACCTTTTTTTTACCGTCTATCAATTCAAAGTGTTTTGTAGCATTTTCAGGAAAGAGGGACCTGATCAACCCAAGGCTACTATCCAATAACCCAAATGCTGAAAGTCTCGTCACAAGAAGTGAATCTGAGGTATATCCCAAATCGGGATTGCTTTTTTCAATACTGTCAGTATTAATAGTGGAGTCGAATTGGATACTTGCATAGGAACGACGAAAATGAAGTTCTCCGATTTTGTTGATTGAAACAGATTTTTGTTTTTCCCTTTTATGAGTGATGCAAGACGTCGTAAATAAAATAGCAAGGAGAAAAAAGAAAATAGCTCTTTGTTTCGCCCCGTGTTCTTTCATATAAAAAATTAATGAGTGTCAAGGTACAGAAATCGCCTGAAACACAAAGGCCGCAATCAACGCCCCGATGATTGGTCCCATCACGGGTATCCAGCTATAGCCCCAGTCACTGTCTCTTTTGCCTGCAATGGGTAAAATCGCATGAGCTATTCTCGGCCCCAGGTCTCTTGCAGGATTGATCGCATAGCCGGTGGGTCCGCCTAATGAAAGACCAATACCTAAAACCAACAGGGCAACAGGCAATGCATCCAGTGCGCCAAGGGTAGAAGCAGATTTGGAGGCAAGCAATGCGCCAAACAGCAATACGAATGTGCCGATGATCTCGGTGAGCAGGTTATGAACCGGGTTGCGGATAGCAGGAGCCGTACAGAATACAGCGAGTTTTAAATCTTTGTCTGCTGTTTCATCAAAATGTTGCTTATAGGCCAGCCATGCAATAACAGCCCCGCTGAAGGCGCCGGCAAACTGTGCTGCTATATAAGTTAACAGTAAGGAAGAGTCAAATTGTTTGGTTGCAACCAGGGCAATGGTAACAGCCGGATTCAGATGTCCGCTGCCACCGAGTGTAACAGAACTGTACACACCAAGAAACACAGCCATCCCCCAGCCCACGGTGATGACGATCCAGCCGCTGCTGTTTCCTTTAGATTTATTTAATACAACATTGGCCACCACACCGCAGCCCATTACAATGAGTAAAGCAGTGCCAATGAATTCACCGATAAATGGAGACATAATTGTTAGTTTATAGTTTGTAGTTGATGGTTTATTGGTTTAAAGAGTTCAATATGTTCAAGCGGTTCCAAAGGTTTGGGGCCTTGAGTTTCATAATAGCCTTTTAAACTTCTGAAGCCTCACTCAGCCCATGCCTGCGCCGCTTTCACTGCCTTCTTCCAGTTTTTTTGCAGCTCATTTCTTTTTTCATCCGCCATAGAAGGGGCGAAGGACTTATCTTTTTGCCAATACTGTTGCAGTTCATCAATATTTTTCCAGAATCCTACTGCCAATCCTGCAAGATAAGCAGCGCCGAGTGCTGTTGTTTCTGTTACCTGTGGCCGCACCACATTGGCATTGATAATATCTGCCTGGAACTGCATCAACTGGTTGTTCACTGTGGCGCCACCATCCACTCTCACTTCTTTGATGGGCAAACCCGCATCAGCCTGCATGGATTGCATCAGGTCCATGGATTGAAAAGCGATACTTTCCACGGCTGCTCTTGCAATATGTGCATCGGTGCTTCCCCGGGTGATGCCCACTATTGTTCCTCTTGCATGCTGGTTCCAGTACGGAGCACCCAAACCGGTGAAGGCGGGAACGAGATAAACACCGCCATTGTCTTCCACCTTTGAAGCCAATGCTTCCACATCACCTGATGTCTGGATGATCTTTAAACCATCCCGCAGCCATTGCACCACAGCGCCGCCAATGAACACACTTCCTTCGAGAGCATACTGCACTTCACCATTCACTTTCCAGGCTATAGTGGTGAGTAAATTATTTTTTGAAGCCACAGGTTTGGTACCTGTATTCATTAACATAAAACAACCCGTACCATAAGTGTTCTTTACCATACCAGGCTGTGTACACATTTGCCCGAACAAAGCCGATTGCTGATCACCGGCAATCCCGCTTACCGGTACCTGTTTTGCTGTCAGTATGTTCTCAGTATATCCATACACTTCACTGCTTGATCTTACTTCGGGTAACATATTGTCCGGAATACCAAACAGGGAAAGTAATTCTTCATCCCATTTCAGTTCATGAATATTATACAGCAATGTTCTTGAAGCATTGGAAACATCGGTGGCATGCACTTTTCCATTCGTGAGTTTCCAGAGCAGCCAGCTGTCCACGGTGCCAAAACATAATTCACCCCGCTGAGCTTTGTCTCTTGCACCTTCCACATTGTCCAGGATCCATTTCACTTTGGTGCCGGAGAAATAAGCATCTGTCACCAGTCCCGTTTTGGCCTGTATCTTTTCTGCCCAGCCTTCTTTCTTTAATTTATCACAATACACAGCAGTTCTCCTGTCCTGCCACACAATGGCATTGCAAATAGGTAATGAGGTATCCCTGTCCCACACAACCGTCGTTTCTCTTTGATTGGTGATGCCGATAGCAGCAATATCACTGATGGTGAGCCCGGCTTTTAACACCGCTTCAGTGGCTACTCCCAATTGAGTGCTCCAGATTTCGTTGGCATCATGCTCCACCCAGCCGGGTTGCGGAAAGATCTGCGTAAATTCTTTTTGTGCCGTAGCAACAATACTCCCTTTCTTGTCAAAAATGATAGCTCTTGAACTCGTTGTTCCCTGGTCGAGGGATAAAATAAAACCGGCCATAGCGAATCGTTATTGTTTTAGGGTTAAATATAGAGTGAAACCGGAGAAGTCAATGCTTCTTCAACGAAAGACTTCTCACAAATCAGCAAAATAATTTGCATAGTCTGTAATGATCCCGTCCACACCCAATGCTTTCAGTTTTTTCATTTCTTCTAATGAATTCACCGTCCACGGAATGATCTTCATTCCTTTCGCATGACAGGCCTCCACCAGTTCTTTTGTCACTAATGTATAACTTGGGCTATACATTTCCGGAATATAACCGAGATCGGCTAATTGCTGATCCAGGGTTCTTTTCTCCCCGCCGCCGATCAGGATGGCGGTTGTCATGTGCGGGTATTTTTTGTGAATGAGCTGCATGGCCCTGAAGTCAAACGACTGCAGGTAGCAGCGCTGCTCCAATTTTTTTTCTTTGACGATGTGCATGGTCCGGTCCACCAGTTCTTCCACCGGGGGTTGTTTGGCAGGTTCCCAGCTGGCATTCGCTTTCAGTTCGATATTATAGATCACATTTTTTCCTTTCTTTTTTGCATAGGCGTCAGTGGAATCAATCAGTTCGCCCAGCAAGGGTTTATAAGCCCGGATTTTTTGTTGCTGCGGAAAACCGGGATGCGGTTTCAGCCCCACATCATATTTGCGGATGCTGTCGTAATCCATATGATACAGCAAACGGCTTTCCGCATCTTTCTTTGTCATTTCCTTTCCTTCGGGAGTGAGACTGAAGTCGGGATGAAAATAAATATCATGCGAAACAACCACCTGTTTATCCTTTGAAAGCACAATGTCTACTTCTACGGTGTTGACGTCATAGTCAATCGCCCTGTACATTGACGGGATAGTATTTTCCGGCATCAGGCCACGGATACCCCGGTGGCCTTCTTTATTGAAAGCAGGCAGCACCAATCCTTTTTTTGTTTCAGCATTTTGGCTCACCTGTGGTGATTTGCATGCTGCTACCAATGTCATTATCGCAATTACGGGTACTAATTTCCTGTTCATTGTTCTGTTATATAAACTTTAAGAATTGTTGCCCAGCGCTGGTAGCCGGCTGCATTCAGGTGAAGGCCATCATAGGTATATTGCCTGTCTAAGCGATTGTCTGCATCAAGAAATTGGGAATGAATATCAATCACGGTGATGTTTTCCGACCTTTCCATCTTTTTGAGTTCTTCATTGATGAAAAGAATATGTTCATCCCTGTTAAAATGATTTCTTGCGGTGAACGTATTATTCACCGGCAGCAGGGTGTTGAAATAGATCTTTGTCCTGGGTGATTCGGTTTTGATGCGGCGGATAATCCTTTTATAGTTATCCAGTATCACACTGTCAGGAATATTCCGGGCAATATCATTAATGCCGATAAGAATAAATACTTTGGCCGGTTTGCCTTCCGTTACTTCTTTTAATCTTTCCAGCACGCCAAAACTGATATCGCCGGAAATACCGCGGTTCCTCACTTCATTTATCTGCAGCAGTTCATTCCAGTGGGCATAATCGGTGATGCTATTGCCCAGCATAATGATATCGGTCGGCGCATTCGGGTAACTGCGGAAATTATCAACCTGCCGGGCATAGTTGGCCGGCCGGTAAGTGCTATCCCACTTTTCCGTTTGTGCAAGCAGTGTTACAGAAACAAGCAAAGAGGAAACGGACAAAAACTTTTTCTTCATGATAGCTTAAGTGTTGAACTGAATATTTTTCCAAAGCGATCAGTGGCCAGCACTTTTATTTCTTTTGCAGACGAAGGTATAATGGCTTTGAAAAGATGTTCTGTTTTCCGGGGTTCAGCAAAACCTCTTTGTTTGGGTTTATCGGGCCCTAATAATGTTTCATAGGCCATCGGGTCAAAGCCGTCAAACTGTTCCAGCGAACCTTTACTCATTCCATCCACCATGTATTCTGTTTTCCAGGCGGGATCATGATTCCAGATATTCACCAGCACTTCCCTTTGATCATTCACCACTTCTTTCGGGAACAGTTTCATCTGGTAATGGGGGTCTTCACCGGTTGACTGGTAATGCCAGCTTAATTCATTTCCTTTCACATTGTACACGCCGTAGCCGCAGGGTGTTCCGTCACCGCAGATAGAACCTGTCCACCAGGCGCCGCAAACCGTGCCGTGGTTATGTTCAAATATATTTCCATTGATCACATTGCGGTGATAATGCGTATGACCTGACATGATATGCACTTTACGGTCTTCCAGTACGGCATACAGGTCTTTGTTGTTCTTGATGCCATTGTGAACCGGGATATGCACACAGAGCACCACCAGTTTGTCTTTGCTGACGAAAGAGAGATCTTTTTTCAGCCAATCCAGTTGTTCTTGTGAGATGTGGCCATCGTATTCCCTGTCTTTGCCAAGATAGCGGACATCATCCATCACCACATAATGCACCTGGCCACGGTTGAAAGAATAATAGGTTGGGCCATAGGTTTGCTGAAAAGTATCATCCGATTTGTCATCACCTCCTTTGTTATAGTCCATATCATGATTACCGAGACACTGGAAGAACGGAATGCTCATTTGCTCTACAGCTTTGTCATAGTCGGCAAAGAGCTGCAGTTCGTCCCAGACAATATCACCAACGGTGATGCCATGCAATAAAGCCCCTGCGCCTGCAGCCTTCACCCACCTTTGCACATCGGGTACGGATTCCTTCATCATTTTTTCAACATCTTTCGCATTCTTCACCTGCGGATCGGCCCAGATAACAAAACTGTGTTCGTTATCATCTTTTGTTAGCGCTGTCAGCTCAAAGTTTACAGCTTTCTTCGGGTTTATATCTTTCAGCAGGCGATAATGACGGGCGACTCCTTTTTGCTGGATAAACTCGTAACCTGAAGGAGTGGAGATAAAAACCGTAACAGCATCGCGGTGTGGTTCAAATTCATATTTGCCATTCTCGTCTGTTGCCACAACTGTATAACCGTCACTGATGATAGCACCGCTGATTCCTTTACCTTTTGCCGTCACTTTTCCTTTAATCTTTTTTCCTTTGCCCGTCCATGCGGCAGCCGGCAAAGCACCGGCGATCATCAAACCGCCGGTGAGCCATACTGTGTGCTGAATAAATTTCCTTCTTTGCATGTTTTATTGTTCAAGTGTTGTTGCTCCTTCAATTTCTGCAACGGTTGATGTTGCTGTCAAAGCTACGCCAGTTAAGGTTCGGGCAGTTGTCCATCTTCCGGTGGTAGTATTATAAGTGCCGCCGAGCCGGGTAAATTGTGTGGCAGCAGGAAAAGCCAGCTTCCCTGTATTGGAGCCCTGGTTAAAATAGGGCTGCAATTGCAAAGTTGATGGATTAGTGATATCATAATAATCCGTGTTAGTGATCTTATACCCTCTTTCCGGCGGGCCGGCTGTGTAAAGACTTCCGCCACCGCCAAAGAAAATTACATCAACCGGGATAGTGTCGTTGCTAACGTTAGTGAGATCAAATACTGATATGCCGGCGGCATTACCACTATTGGCAAGAAGATTGGCTGTTGCTGTGCCAAAGCCATCACCTGGCTGACTTGAATACATCTTACTGATCCAGAAAGATGAACTGATATTGGTTGAGCCGACACCCCAGATATTTTTATTGGCGCCAACATAAAAATATTGACCTCTTGTCACCGACCCCGTGGTTATATTGATCTTATAGGTTCTCAGATCGCCGGTAGCCCAACCGCTCGCAGGAAAACCTACGGGGGTGGATGCGCCGGCATTATTCGTTGTAACTAAGGAAAAATTATTTGTAGCAAAGTCTATGTCTTTGGTTGCCATGAGTTGGATGTATTCATAATTGGCATCTGTGCCGGGGGGATCTATCAGATAGCCGGTGATGACAATAGGAGCAATTTTGGGTGCGGTAGCCGCAAGGATAGTAATATCTGCTGTAGTCCGGGGCCACAATTGCGGCGGGTCGTTTTCACTGCTGAATACAATACCGGTGAAATTCGACAGAAACGGAATCACATTGTTTGCCCATGAAGCACTTGCTTCGGTGTGTAAAGTCATATTGCCAAAGCCATCATTGATCGTTTTATCACCGGCATACGTAGTGCCGGGAGGATAAGAAGCATCAAAACCCACTCTTGTGATTGTGATCAATGTACTTTCAAATGCCCCGGGATTTGCGATGACCACATTGGATTTCACAATAAGCGGAGTAACGGTATTGCCCGATGAAACTTTCGTGACTTTGCTGCTCTCAATACCTGTAATCTGCAAAATGCCATTTACTTTTTTCAACATACCGCCTGCTACATTGATGATGACAGAATCTCCGGGAACATAAGTAGCGGCATCAGGGCCCAGGGCAATAGAAATGCCCCTTGGTTGTGAAAGACGACGGCTGTCCTGTATGATCAATAAACCATCGGGTAAGTTTCCGCCAGAATGATCAGAGGTCACAATGCCGGTGATCTGTTCTGAGCCAAACATGTTTTCTTTATTGAGTGTAACATCGGCCCCTTTATGGATATCTCTCACATCAAAGATGGATATATACGGACTTACCACACCGCCGGGATAATTATCCTTTTTGCAGCCTGGCAAACTGATCATTGCCGTAGCGAGAAACAAGAGTATGCTGATTTTTTTCATTGCTGTGTTTTTAAATGGGTGGTTAAAACTTTTTTATTATGGTTTTTGCCACCACACCTGGGTGGAGATTACATCAGGGCCCTGCTCTGCCACGGCGGCCTGGTAGTTGGTGGGATTGGTCGATTGCACATAGACAGGATAGGTCATTCGTGCCGGCATCACACCATTGTTTCTCAAACCTGAACCTTGTGGTAATACAGGATGCCCCGTGCGGCGGTATTCAAACCATTGCTGATGATCGGCCATGAACAAAGCATAATATTTCTGCAAATGGATCTGCTCCATTTTGTCTTCGAAGGACCCGGCATTATCCCATTGTATATCTGCAGCCGCCATATAGGTGGCTATCGGAACAGACCAGGTGGGCAGCCAGAGCCGGATGCTTTGAAGTACTCCATCATTATAGTGCGTTTCCGGTGAGCTGCTGATCCATCCTCTTAATGCAGCTTCTGCCAGTATGAATTTTAGTTCTGCATAATTCATCATCATTCCTCCCAGCGACTCTGTTTGCAGGCTGGATGTAGAAGTGTTAGAATAGAAATAGGACTTTCTGATGGGATCAGCCCCGGGTGAATAGCCACTCGGCACACCGGCAAAAGCTCCCTGGTAGGGTGCAATAGCCCAGCGGTTGATGCCATTGCTGCCCAAACTGATGTCAATGCGGGGATCATTCCAGATCACCAGGTTGTCTATAAAGAAACTGGCAATGGCCACGCCACGGAAATCCTGTTCTCTCACACCATTTACATAAGGTGAAATGTATGGCGCCACTCCTGTCCATCGCAAAATGGCCGACTCATCATTATTGGCCATGATAGGATAATTGGCTGCATTGTCTTCCACAATGTCTTTGATCTTGGCTGCACAGGCAGCAGTCGCTTCGGCTTTGCCAGAGATGCGCAGCAATAACCGGAGATATAACGAGTTCCCGAATTTGCGCCAGCGGGAAAGATTACCCCTGAAAACGGGATCAGACGAAGCAACAATACCAGTGCCGGTACCCGTGGCACTTAACAATACATTGGCCGAATCCAGTTTTTTGAAAATGTCAAGATAAATATCTCTCTGTTTATCAAAACGGGGCTCATAAATGCCACTATCTCTTGCCAGGTTGGATTGTGAGTAGGGTATATCACCATATGTATCTGTCAGTATAGAATAGATCCATGACTGGCAGATCAGCGAAATGCCCATATATGATTTATTGAAGTTAAGCGGCTCGCTGGCGATCTTATACAAGTCTTTGAAATTGGTCAGTTCCGAGTAGAGCCCGTTATACAGGTAGTCGGCCCAGGTGGCACGGTAATCATAGCGAAATACTTTGCCATCACCATCTCCCAGGTCAACTGTTACCTGCATCAGCTCGTTATTAAAGTTGCGGTTGCGGATCATGTTATACGTCAGCGTATTCACCAGTGCAGGAGCCAGCAACTGTTGGGGCAGGGCTTTAGGTGTGTTGTTGGGATCAGTATTGATCTCTTCAAAATCCTTCGTACAGGAGCTGAGCAGTAAACTGAAGATTACGGCTGCTGCGGATAATTTATAGAGCATTTTTTTCATTGTTTCAATAGTTTAAAGTCCAACGATCAGGTTAAAGCCCAAAGTGCGGGTGGAAGGAAACTGGCCTACCTCAAAACCCGTTACAATATCTGTTCCGGCCAGTGTGCCAAATTCAGGATCGAACATCGGCCAGTTGGACCAGATAAAAAGATTACGGCCATACACGCCAAAGGTCAGGCGCTGCAACCCGAGTTTCTTGGTAATCTTCGCAGGGAAACTATAATCCAGTCTTGCTTCCCTGAATTTGATGAAATCGGTGCTGAACGTACTGCCTTCTGCATTGTCAATTCCCCAATGTGAGCGATAATATTCATCAATATCAGTTGAGATCGTTGTGTTGGTAACGTATTTGTTAGTCCCCGCATCAAACACCACCCCATTACCGATAATGCCATTGTAGCGGCCGGGTAATGTTTTGGTGAGTTTGCCCTGTTCAGCCATTTTATAGTGCATCAATGAATGACCAACGGCGCCGTATTGTGCATCAAACAATAAATTCAGCGTAAAACCTTTAAATGAAAATTCGTTGCTGAAGCCAATTCTGCCTTTAGGAATGGTGTTGCCCAGGTAAACAACATCCTGTGAGATTTGCGCAAAGCCTGTCGTTGCATCATACACCACTTGGCCATCCGGGGCACGGACATACCCACGGCCATAGAGATCGCCCATGCTGCCGCCACGTTTTAAAACGATCTGCCCGCCACCAACAGGGCCGGTACGCAACACTACAGAGCTGTCGGCCAGTTCTTCAATCCTGTTTTTGTTTGACGAGAACACAATACCCGTTGTCCATTTGAACCCTGATTTTGTTGAAACAGGTGTGCCGCTGATGGCGAACTCCATCCCTTTATTGACCACCTTACCGGCGTTGATCACAACTCTTGTATACCCGCTTGAACGGTCAATTACCCTTTCCAGTATCTGGTTTTTAGTGGTGCCGCGATAAACAGCTGCATCAATGCTAAGCCGGTTTCTTAATAATTTTAGTGTGGTGCCCAACTCAGTGGAAATGGTTTTAAGCGGTCTTAGATCGGGGTTGGCCAGTAAGGATGGATTTTGTAATCCCCCATCATACAAACTTCCCGCTGCAACATAATTAAATGAAGTTCTGTAAGGTGATGTTGTTCCGCCACCCACACCCGCTAAAGAAAATCTCAACTTGGCATAGTTGAAAGCCTTAGGTAAGTTCATAACTTCGGAAGCAATAAAACTTAAGTTGGCAGAAGGGTAGAAGAAGCCGGCATTTTCCTTCCTAAATGGCGTGGCCAGGGTGCTGTTCCAGTCTTGTCTTCCCGTAACGTCGGCAAAAAGGAAATTCTTATAGCCAGCAGTGATCAATCCATAAAGGCTGTTGATTGCATACTTACTTTTAAAAGGAAGTGTGATCAGCGGACCTGCGCTGTTGGACATCGAGTACACACCAGGATAGGTGAGAGAGTCAGCACGGACCTCATCACGGTTATAATTGTTGCGAAGCGAACTTCCGCCAATGGTAACTGAAAAGTCAAAATCAGCATTTACTTTTTTGCCGTACTTGAGGAGGAAGTCGCTTGTAATTTCCTGTGAAAAGATATTCTGTGTCCTGAAGCTTCCTTTCTGAAATTTTGAACCGGCATCATAGGGACGTTGCTGTGCCCTGTTTTCATAGCTCATGTCCATTGACGTTCTCACCATCAGGCTAAGATCTTTGGTGAAATTGTAGGTGGTCTGGAGGTTGCCAGTTATGCCGTGTCTGTTGGAACTGTTGATGAATTCATGAGCCACTGCATATGGATTCTCCGGGAAAGTGCTGTAAGGGTATAAAATTCTTCTTTGCTCAAATCCGTTCACCCAATAATTTTTCAGCCAATCGAGGTCGGCATTAGGCTGCCAGAAAATAAACCAATACATGATAGACTGGTTACCGTAACCGCTGCCCGGCAGATTATCACTCCATTTGTTAGTGTAATTTACTTTGGCTGCTATCTGTAATTTATCACTGACTTTCGAGTTTACGGAAAGGGCCACTGTGTTTCGTTTATACCCTGTGTTGGGAATGATCCACTTATTGGAGACATTGGTCAATGAAAAACGGGCAGTTGTTTTGTCTGTGCCACCACTTAGACTGATGGTATTGGTAACTGTATTACCGGTGTTGAAATACTCTCTTATTTTATTGGGGTAAGCAACCCAGGGAGTTCTTTCGGTTCCTCTTGCCTGTGTCACGGGGTCAAACTGGTAAAATAATTGCCCGTTGAATCTTGGGCCATAGGCAGAACTGGTAGCGCTGGTGCTGGCGCCATCGGGAGAGGCCCCGAATGAATAATAATTTGCTCCATCCAATCCCTGGCCATATTCAAACTGCATGTCAGGCCAGCGGTTTACCTGTTCAATCGAGGCGTTGGAGGTAAAGGTGATTCCAATGCCCTTTTTCTTTGTGCTGCTTGTACCGGATTTAGTAGTGATAATAATGGCGCCATTCATACCTCTTTCGCCGTACAACGCTGCAGCACCGGGACCTTTCAATACGGTCACAGATTCGATGTCCTCGGGGTTAATATCATTTAAGCCGCTGCCATAGTCAGCGGGCATATTATCACTGCTGGTTCCGTATGCATTTTCACCGCTGATCGCATTTCGCCGGCCGCTGCCCTGGTTGATCACTACACCATCCACCACTATCAGAGCCTCATTGTCACCGGTAATATTGTTTTCTCCTCTCAGAATGATTTTATTGGATCCGGTGGGCCCACCGTTCGAACGAACAAGATTCAAACCAGCCACTTTACCAGATAAAGCATCTGTCCAGTTGCTGGCCAGGGCATTGGTGAGTTCCTCACCTTTTACAGTAGTGGTGGCATAACCCAGCGCTTTTTCTTCCCGCTTAATACCAAGTGCTGTTACCACTACACCTGTCAATTCAGTTGCTGAATTAGCCAACGAGAAATTGAGAATGTCTTTGCTTCCGACTTTTTCTTCTTTGGTAGTAAAACCGACAGCAGAAGCCAGTAAGATTTGCCCTGCATTGGCTTTAATGGTATATACACCTTTCTCATTGGTAGTTGTGCCAACAGCCGTACCCTTTACAAGTACAGTGGCATTTACAAGCGGCGAACCGTCTTCTGCATTGGTGATGGTGCCGGTGATGGTCCGCTGCTGGGCACTGACAGATACGGTTAGTATCAGCAGCCAGCAACAACAGGCTAGCCTCTTTGCGTCGGCCATTTTCTTTAATGCAATAAGTAGCGATCTCATAAGCGATTGATTATAGAGGTTGAATAATTGAAAAATTGCTGAGGCGGACAACCGACGATAAAAGGAAGCCGGATAAGGAATGGCGGCAGCAGAATTTGCTGATTTCTTTTTTTTCGTGTGGCAAAAGAATAAACTTTTCATATAAGCGATCATTAGTTATTGTTACGGTATCATTAAGTTTCTTGCAGCATGTTGCTTTTTCTTAATGCGACCATTATTCTGACTTCAGAATGTATTGTTCTGCCAGTTCATTGAACTCTTTTAACTGTTGTTCTTTCCATTGCTCATCCCGGCCAAGCGTCTTTGCCATGATGGCTGCCACCTGGGGCGCAATGCGGCGGCTTTCTTTGGCATTCAGCAACAGAGCCCTTGTTCTTCTTGCCAAAACATCTTCTACCGTCCGTGCCATTTCATGATTCACCGCCCATATCACCTGCTGTTCATGTATTTTCAATTCTTCACTGAGCCATTGATCGACTGTGCCGTTGATCTGCCTGCGAAGGAGGGCGGCATCGCTTCCATAGAAGTAAAATGGATCGCTCCAGTTGGCGTCTATTGAATAGCCATGAATATGCAGTGCTGCAGAGCCGGGTTTTTTATGCGGCCAGTGCATTTCTTTTTCAATTTTGTTGACCATGTCTTCACCCATCTTGCGGAACGTCGTCCACTTACCTCCCAGGATAGTAAATAACTTTGAAGGCGAAACGATGATCTTATGACTGCGGGAAATTTCTTTGGTCTTTTGTTCTCCGTTTTGAGGAGCTGCCAAGGGGCGAAGACCTGCAAACACACTCAGCACATCACTGCGTTTCGGTTTATTGTTTAAGTAACTTCCTGCTGTGTCAAGAATAAAATCTATTTCTTTTTCCAGGGCTTTGGGCTCAAGCGATGCTTCGTCCACCGGGGTATCGGTAGTGCCTACAACCACTTTATCATGCCAGGGAACGGCAAATAATACACGGCCATCGCTTGTTTCGGGGATCATCAATGCATCGGATGAAGGGTAGAAGCTTTTATCAAGAACAATATGAACCCCCTGGCTCACACAAATTGTTTTTTCACTTCCGGGTTTATCCATCTGAAGGATGTCATCTACAAAAACGCCGGTGGCATTCACCACCGTTTTGGCGGCAAATGTAAAAGGCCGGTTCGTTTCTGTGTCTACACAGGTGACCCCGTTTGTTTTACCGTTACCTGATTTCAGCAAACCCACCACCTTTATATAATTAACAGCATCCCCGCCATTTTCCCGTATCGTTTGAACAAGGTTAATAGCCAGCCGTGAATCATCAAACTGCCCGTCGTGATAGAGCACACCGCCTTTTAGCCCTTTTGTTTGCAGCGCCGGTAGTTTTTTGATGGTTTCTTTTCGTGAAATGAAAACGGAGGGCCCCAGGCGAAGTTTACCCGCAATACGGTCATATAGTTTTAACCCGATTGTGTACTTCAGCCGGTCCCATAAACTATAAACAGGTACAATAAAGGTTTGATCTTTTACCAGGTGCGGGGCATTGCGATGTAACAAACCTCTTTCAATGCTGGCTTCCCGAACTAAACGAACATCGCCCTGTGCGAGGTAGCGAACACCGCCATGCACCAGTTTGGTGCTTCGGCTGGAAGTGCCTTTGGCAAAATCGGCCTGTTCAACCAACAGGCAACTATAACCACGGGCTACGGCATCGAGAGCAATGCCCAGCCCTGAGGCGCCACCTCCAATCACCAGTATATCCCATTCTTTGCCGGGCTGAGAAAGCTGTATGAGATACTCGTTACGGTCTGTCAAATATTTGGCAGATTTACTTTGCATTCGTTGGTTTGGCATTTCAAAATATTTCGATTTATTTTGAATCGAAATAAAAAAATAATGAAATGAAAGTATGAGAAATATTAATTCTGCCCAAATGAAATATTTTTGATTTTTACGCAAACGATTTCTTTCGTTTGTTTTTTTCGTACAGGAAGGGAGGGTTGGGTCATTTTATCTTTTGTAATTCAATGGTATCTGTCTAAATTGATTAAGCTTATCCACAAATAATTCTGTTATGAGCACTTTGGCCGAACGACACCAGTTTATCTTATCCAAGCTGAAAAAAGAGGGAAAAGTAAATGTGCTGGATCTGTGCCGGGATCTGAATGTTTCTTCCGTCACTATCCGGAAAGACCTGAAACAATTAGAAGATAAGCACCTTTTATACCGCACCCATGGTGGCGGCACTTCCAGTAATCCCTATACGGTGGACAGGCCGGTAAATGAAAAGGAAAAGATCAGGGCCGAGGAGAAAATGGATATTGGCGCTGCAGCAGCGAAACTGGTGGAACCGAATGATTGTATCATCATTGCATCGGGCACCACGGTTCTTTCGTTGGCAAGAAATATTAAACCACAGGAAACACTTACTGTGATCACGGCTGCATTGAATGTGGCTATGGAGTTAAACCACTACCCGGAGATTGAAGTATTGGTGCTAGGTGGGGTGTTGCGCAAAAGTTCCTCTTCGGCCACAGGTATGTATGCCGAGAAAGTGCTGGACGATTTTTCCTGCAGCAAATTGTTTTTGGGAGTAGATGGTATTGATCCTGATTTCGGGCTCACCACCACCCATATCCAGGAAGCACAACTCAACCGCAAGATGATTGCTGCTTCACAAAAAACCATTGTGCTGGCTGATTCATCCAAGTTTGGCAAAAGAGGTTTTGGAAGAATATGTGGCCTGGAAGATGTGGAGCAGGTGATAACCGACAAAGGTATTTCTGATCACATGCTGGAAACCTTAAAAGGGTTGGGTATTGAGGTGACGATTGTTTAGAAACTTATTCTGAAGCTTCCAAACACTCCAAATCTCCGGTCATTCAGTTCAGGCAGTTGGTTGGGTAAAATTCTCCATATAAAATCAATCCGAAGCATTTTCAAAATATTATCAATGCCTGTTCCGAGTTCAAGATATGTTTTACCATCCAGCGTTTGAAAATTATGGCCCTGTTTAAAGTTAAGTGCCTTGTTCGCATCACTCAGTCCTCCCCAAAATAATTTAGCTGTCCATAATTGCCGGAATTTCAGTTTTGGGAAAAAGCGAAAAAGGCCATTTCCGACAATGTGTTCAATATTCAATCCGGCATAGCGGTCATGGATAAACTCCCAGCGGTTCATCATGTTGAATGCATACTTGTTGTAGTAATACAATTCGTTTCCCGGGGCTACATCCAGCAACATATATGGCAGTGTTCCAAAAGTTTTGCCGCCATAAGCCAGTAAAGAAATAGAACCCAGCGGCGGAATTTTTATATTGTCCGAAACATTAAAGGAGAGCTTGGTGAATTTGTAATTGCTTTTGAACACCCCGGAAAACCCACGGCTGATATAAATTTCACCAATAGGATAGGGGCTGCCAAGGCTGGTGCGGAAGAAATGATTCTCTAAGAATTTTTCAAGATAGGCAAAACGCAACCGCAGCGATACTTCAAAACTGCCTAAGGGGTTTCGTCCGTTGTTGACAATAAAAGAATCTTTCGGCACTAAATTCCTGAGGGGAGTATAATTTTTATGGGTGGCTGTGAACAGGGTGGAAAAACCGGATTTTGTTTCATTAAAAAACTCAAAACGTTTTTCCTGCACTTTCATGAATTTGATAGGCACATTTTGTTTGCGAATAGCAAGGGCAAAGACATTATCCTGCGTCACTTCACCATAGTAGTTCTGTCCGAAATCAAGATCGTCGGTGTAAGAACCATAGAAATAAAGACGCGGATCTTTTTTAGGCAGAAAGAACAGCTCTGCTTTTCCTTTCAGCTTTTTATCTCCAAACCCATAAGCAAGGTAAGTGTGCCACCACAAATGTTTGTCAAAACGCTTGTTGCTCGCCAGGTCAAACCTTGTGCGGAAACCCTCCCAGCCATTTGCGGTGATCCAGTTGTACCAGGGGCCCAACTGCACATTACCCTTATTGAGATAACCGGTGGCAATAAAATTCATGGTTTTGGTGAAACGCTGGAACACCGGGGCATTCATTAACGTATCTATCATCCTGATGATACCGGCCTCATTACGGGTCAGTTCTTCATGCCGTGATTCACTCCAGAAGGCTTTATTTTTTTCGTCGGCACCCGCCAGGGTGATCACTTCTTCCAGAATTTTGTTTTTATCGAGTTCTGCTGTTACAGAAGGATCATTTACAATTACATTCCGGTAGGTAGTTGTTTTGCGGCCGATAAAACCGGGTTTGTCTTTACCCAAAGGTGAAAGATCGACCACAAACTTATCTTTCGACAAAAACCAGGTGGAGTCATTAATAAGACTATACTCCTGGATAAGACTGAGGTTCTCAATAAAGTTTACGTTGGCGACTTTACCCAGCCGCAGGTTCATTTTCTGAATGGCAAAACTGCTGTCGTTCACCCAGCAATCACCTTCAAAAGTGTTGGTACCGGCTCTCTTGGGTGTAAACACCAGGTGATAAAAACGCCGGTTGCTGATGAACTGTGTATCCACCACCCGGTAATTGTAATAAAAATCGCCATTATCGCTGATGGGGCTTACAAATTGTTTATCCATTACCGGAATGAAATTATTGTACACATTCACCACCTGGTCCATGCCGCCTAACTGCTTCATCATGCTTTCGTTTTTCACACCATTGGTGTTGGCCGCTTTGATGATCTCTCTCCGTTTGAGTGGTTTTTTCTGGTAATAATAGTCCGAGAGCGCCTCGGTAAGGTAGGCGGGGAGGTATTTCAGGCCCTCAGCGCTGTCAATATTCTGGTTGATCAGATCGCTGACCGGTCTTAACGGCCTGAACCGGCTGAATTTTTCAAAGTTGATATTCTTAAGGTCAAGTTCAAGTTTGTTATAGAGTTCGTAAGAAAAATTGTCAAAGCGGTAGCGGTCATTCAGCGGTTTGTTCTTAACGATCTTCCGCCATAGCAACAGGCCTTTATTCACTTTCACTTTTACTTTGACTCCTTCATTGAAGGTTCCCCTTTCCAGTTTAATATTGGCCAGTATGCTGTCCTTTGATAAAGTGATGACAAACGAAAAAGGCTGGTAGCCCACACAGGTGATCTCCAGTGTGTCAGATGGCCAGGCTGGTAAAATAAAAGAGAAGGTGCCGGCCGAATCGGTGAATTTTCCGATGGTAGTGTTTTTAAAGCTCACAGAGGCAAAGGGGATGCGTTCATCGCTGTGCATATCCCTGACAATACCGGATATTCTTTTTTGCTGGGCAGAAACGGGCACAGTCAACAGCCAACCGGCGCACCACAGCAGCACACGAAGCAGCAAAGAAAACTTCATCGGGGCTAAAATTACAAACTGCACGGCTAAAGCTGAACGTTAAATTGGTATTAAGCCTTCAAAATAGAATTTGGAAATATCAGGGTCATCAATTTACTTTGTAATTCAAAGTGCTTTTTATGAGCGAACAAAACCAACCTCTCGATTCGCTTCGTGACATTCATGACATCAGGAAGATCATGGAGCGTTCATCCCGTTTCATATCATTGAGCGGATTAAGCGGCGTGGCAGCCGGTGTATGTGCCCTTATTGCCTGCTGGTTTGCCTATGACTGGATAACGGAATATTATAATCGCTATAACTCCGTAGGGTTTTATGAATCCGGTTCATTTCGCCAGCTAAAATGGAACCTTTTTTTGCTGGCAATGACAGTGATGACCGTAGCCATATTACTGGCCTGGTTTTTTACCTGGCGCAAAGCCCGTCACGACAAACAGGTTTTGTGGAACCCAACCAGTCGCCGGTTGACCTGGAACATGCTGGTGCCACTGTTAAGCGGTGGTGTTTTCATCATCGGCATGTTGCAATACAATATATGGGGCTTTGTGGCGCCAGCCTGTCTTATATTCTATGGGCTTGCTTTGGTGAATGGCAGCAAATACACACTCAGCGATATCCGCTATCTCGGCTATCTTGAGATCATACTCGGTCTTGTGAATATGCAGTTCATCGGTTATGGATTGTATTTCTGGGCCATTGGGTTTGGTGTGCTGCATATTATTTATGGTGCACTGATGTGGTGGAAATATGAGCGGAATAACTGATAAATGAAAAATTTTGAAGAACCCGATTACAGGACTGAATAAAGTTTTTGAGAGCCGCATCCGGCTGGGGGTGATGAGCATCCTCATGGTAAATGAGGAAGTGAATTTTAATGACCTGAAGCAAATGCTCGAAGTAACGGATGGCAACCTGGCCACCCACCTGGTTACATTAGAAGAAAACGGTTATATCCGGGTGCACAAAGGGTTTATTGGAAAAAAAACAAACACGACGTATGCGGTTACCAAAGCCGGGGAGAAAGCATTCGCCGATCATATCACCGCTTTGGAAAACATGATAAAAGGGATGAAGTAATTTTTTTTATACATCCACTTTGTGTTACAAAGTGAAATTATTTTACATGAAAAAGATATTTATCAAAACCCGATCAGTGTTGCTTGTCTTTCTCACCCACAAAGTGGCACTCCCGGTGCTAAGGCTGGTCAGAAGACCTGCGGCTTTTCCCTATTCAACGCAAGAGCTCTCAGCTTTCCCTGCCGGCACTTTGGGTAATGAGCTTTATCATTTCCTGGAAATGAGAAAGCTTCCATTGTTAAAACACTATGCAAGGCACGACCTGAAACATGTGCTGCTGAACTATGACACTACCGATGAAGGAGAAGCCTGCCTGCAAGCTTTTATGCTGGGCAACGGACGGGTATCATTTCCCGTGCTTGCTACTGTTTTCTACAGTTGCCTCACCATGCCGGAGCATTGGGGAAAAATCAAAACGGCTTTTCAAAAAGGGAGGAAGGCCGCACCCATTCATCAATGGCAGTGGTTTAGCCTGCTAGGTGCACCGGTAACAGAATTGCGTAATAAAATTTTTAATCCCTGAGTATGTACCTGTATGTTTTTATCACCTGGCTTGTAGCCAACCTATTTCACCCGTTCTTTATCGCCATCCTGTTTTGGGAAGAAGGCAACTGGGGAATGGAAATACTCACATTGGGTTTTATGATATTTTTTTATTCGCTGTTATTTTCTCTCCCGGCGCTGCTGCTCGGGTGGTTGCTCATCTATTTAATCAGCAGGCTTCCTTTTGATATCACATGTAAATTTTTTGTGTGGCTATTCCTGGCTGCGGCACTCCCGTTTGTTACCCTTGCGATTATTTCATTGCTGTTTTTTAAGGAATCTATTTTTCTTGAAGAGCTGAGTTTTGTTTTACCGGCTACACTATCTGTTGTGATGGCCATACTCCTGCGGGTAAACTTCTTTTTTCGTCTTTACGCTAACATCTCAACTGAATAAACAAATTAATATGGAAACAAATACCTCTCAAAACATCTGGCAAACAAGTAAACTACTGGTAAAAGGACTTATCATTGGTGTGCTGGTCCTCCTCCTCCTCATCCCGGCGCATTTTGTAAAAGAACTGATACAGGAAAGAGAACAAAGACAGCAGGAAGCCGTATCAGAAGTGAGCAGTAAATGGGCAGGCCCGCAGATTATTACAGGGCCCGTCCTGGTGTTACCTTACTGGGAATACCTGGCTGATACTTCCAAACAAGTAAACAGAGTCCGTCATTATGCTTATTTCCTTCCCGACAGCATTGCTATCCGTTCAGATGTCACGCCGGTCAGGAAACACAGGGGCATTTATTCTGTGATGCTGTATAATTCCACCAATGTTTTGTCGGGATATTTTAAAGAGATACCGGCAGCGTCGCTGAAGCTTGAAGAAAAGAATATCATATGGGACGAAGTGTTTGTAAAAATTCAGCTTTCTGACAGCCGCGGATTAAACAATGAAATTTTTCTCAACTGGAACGATACTGTTTTATCGCTTTCCCCGCAGTCGCCGGATGGCAGGGGCGTTTCCTACAGCCTCAGCTCGGTGCTGCCTGTACGGTCATTGGCGGAACTTAAGAATTCAGGATTTAACATGGAGATCAGCCTCAAGGGTTCTGAACAATTATTGTTTTCGCCGGTTGGCAAAACCACAACTGTGGAGATGTATTCAACATGGGCGCATCCGAGTTTCAGCGGCAACAGTCTTCCGGAGAATTCTTCCGTAGATAAAAATGGGTTTACGGCAAACTGGAGAAGCCTTTCCCACACCCGCTTGTTTCCCCAGCAATGGAAAGATGATACTTATAGCATCGGGAATTTTATCCCAGATAAAGAGAAAAGGCAGTTTGTTGACACAGGAGGAAGTGAGATAACCGCTTCGGCAGTTGGAACCGGCCTGTTTGTCCCGGTCAACGGGTACCAGCAAACGATGCGTTCGATCAAATATGCCATACTTTGCATCCTGCTTACTTTTACTGCTTTTTTCCTGATCGAAACGATCCATAAAAAATCTGTTCACCCTGTTCACTATGCCCTGATTGGTTTTGCCCTTATCCTTTTCTATACATTGCTTTTATCGTTTTCCGAGTACACAGGCTTCGCCGTGGCTTATGCTGTAGCAGCACTGGCAACCACCGGGCTGATCAGTTGGTTTGTGAAAGGCCTGCTGGGCTCGGGCCGGCTTACGCTGCTGCTTTCCGTAGTGCTGGTGCTGTTGTATTCTTATGTTTTTACAACACTGCAGTTGCAGGACTTCGCTTTATTGCTCGGCAGCATCGGCCTGTTTCTTACGCTGGCCGTGGTTATGCGGTTTTCAAGAAAAATTCAATGGTAATAAAATCAGCAGTTATGACAGAACGGAAAAGTATATCGCTGTTCATTCGGGCAAGGAAAAAAAGTTTTGGTTTTGCTTTTGAAGGGGTGCTTGCATTTTTCAAGCAACAGCCCAATGCGTTTATTCATTTGATGCTCACAGCGGCGGTCATTGTTTTATCGGTGCTGTTAGACATTTCTTTCAGCGAAATGGCCCTGATGGCACTGGCAACAGGGTTTGTGTGGGCTGCCGAGATTTTTAATACAGCAATTGAGGCCATCATGGATCATTTGTCACCGGAGAGACACCCGGCGGTGAAGAAGATCAAGGACATGGCTGCGGCGGCTGTGCTGGTATCAGCGTTTGCTGCTGCTGTAACCGGCCTGTTTATTTTCATCCCAAAAATTTTCTGATATGCGATTAAAGATTTTGCAAAGAGCAGCAGGATTGTTTCCCGGAATCAGCCGCCATGATCAATGGTTGCTGCTTTCCTGCCTGTTCAGCCTGCTGTTGCTTGGTGCAAGAGTGATTGCTTCCGGTGAGTGGTTATTTATTTTTCTGCCATGGAACCTGTTCCTGGCAGCGGTTCCTTTTTTTATTAGCCGTATGGTGAGTCAACGACCGGGATGGATTGAGAACAAATGGATATTTAGCCTTCTTTTTATTTTATGGCTGCTATTCATCCCCAACTCTTTTTATATCCTGACAGATCTTTTTCACCTGGAAGTGAGAGAAAAATCTTCACTGTGGTTTGATCTCGTTCTGATCTTTTCTTTTGCGTGGAACGGTTTGCTTTTGGGGATCTTGTCGGTAAACAGGATGGAAAGGATCATGCTGTATGGATACAGGATCAGGCACCCGTTTTTATTCCTGCTACCCGTTATGTGGCTCATTGCATTTGGAGTGTATATTGGCCGCTTTCTTCGTTTTAACAGCTGGGATGTGATCGCTAATCCCTTCCGGCTGATCGGCGACATCGGTTATATGCTGCTCAACCCCTTTGATCACATGTACCTGTGGGGGATGATCACCTGTTTTGCATTATTCATGACCATTATTTACCTGTCCGTGAAAGAAGCAGGTAAAAACCTGCTGTCGAAAGACTGAACCGTGGTTGGGTTTGTTGCTTCAGAGCACAAACAAAAAGTCCCTGCCTGTTTTGGCGGGGACTTCCGTTTTATCAGCGTATGTTTTTTTAGAAATCAAATCCCATGGCAAAATACCACATGGGTTTTCCTTTGAAGACGCCGTTCATTTCCCAGGCAGCGTCCAACCGCAGGAAATAGCCCAGCAATGTGCTTCTTGCCCCGAATCCATAGCCGCCTGCCAGCGGCCCGATGCCACCGGCTTTGATGCGTACCGTTACCGGGTTGGTGGGATCATTCTGGTCATAATAAACAACACTTGGTCTTTGAATATTCAGCGGGCTGCCGGTCCATGCGGCGCCAAGGTCAAGAAATTGTACCAACTGGAAGTTTCGCAGGAAAGCGTTGTTAATGGGTTTGTTGAACAAGGTGGTAAACACCGGCATCCTGATTTCACTGTTGATCGTTACTGCGTTATTACCGTTGGAGGCATTTTGGGAAAAACCACGCAGGTTCAATGCCAGAGATTGGTAAGTGTAATTGACATTCGGATCGGGCAGGTTGGCATCATTGAATTTTGGAGAGAACCAGTTGTCCACTCCACCGAGATAATAGATCACTTTTTGTTCGCCCCAGGAGAAATCACCACCGGCCCTTACGGCCCATATCACATTGCGGTAAATGGGAAGATAATGACGGGCATCAAAACCCACGTTAAAGATCATCCGGCCCACATCCGTTCCTGCATCACTCATCTGTGCAAAGAAATCTGTGAATATTTTATACCGCAAGCCATTCCAGATATTGCTGGCAGGGGTAATCGTGTTGTCATGCACATATTCCAAGCTCATCTGCGCATAAGAAGCTTTGATGTCGGGTTCCAGTAATGAAGGTCTGCCAAGAGATTTGAAAGAAATGCGGCTGAACCTTGGTCCCACACTGGCCCTTATACTTCTCACCCTGTCAAGCGGGTATTTCAGGTTGGCCAGGTAATAGGTTTCAAACTGTTTGGCATCTGAATATTCCACGGTGCTGCGGAAATAAGTGACGCCCCAGTCAAATCGTTTGCGTTGATTGGTGAAATTGAACAACACATCATTATCCCGCAGGTTGCTGGCTATGCGGACACCACCGGTGAATTTATAATCTTCCATCAGGTCTGATGTTCCCATACGGATCATCCCGTTGAAAGAATTACCATTGGAAAGATAAATGGGGCCGCGGCCACCGCCATAGGGCTGAAACTTATTAATGGTAAAAACCGTGTTGTTAAAACCGGATACCACATAATCGGTGAAATATTTGGGAGGCCTGTATTCATAAACCTTTGCTTTCTTGATGACCGATTCTTTGATCGGTCCTGTCAGTTCCACGACCTGGCCACCGGAAGGCTGTCTTTGGGCGCTGTCTCTTTTTTCATCTTTGAATTCTGTCTGGAAAAAATCTTCCACCGGCTTGCCAGGGTCTTTTTGGGTTTCCTGCGGCAGGGCCGTTCGTCCCGAGGCCCGTTTTTCTTCGGCCTGCACCTGTCGCATATAATCCGTTGGCCTTGCTGTTACGTTCCGGCGGCGTAAAACATTTTCGTCCACCCGAAGGCGATAGAGCAGTTTCACATCGCCCAGTTTAACCACCTCACTCACCTGCTGGTTATCACCGGCCACTCGTGTTTCCAGCAAACTACTCTGGTAGTTTGTCAGCGGGAACACATAGGCTGAGTCGTTGGTAATGGAAACAAAACCTACGGAATCAATATCCGTTTTATTCCATTCTTTCAACAGGCTGTCTACTTCCTCAATCGGCGGGTTACGCAGTACTTCATCACCAATAAACACCAGTGTGTCAAGCCCGGCCCTTTCGGTGCGGAAAAAACCGGCATAACGGTTATTGATACCATTCTCGTCACTCACAAATGTGAAATGAGAAGTGTTGTATTGTGACGGGAAACGGGCATTGCCAAAACGCAGGTCAGTGAGTTTTGAAATTTGTTTGAACTCCGACTTGTTCCAGTTATCCACCAGATAAATATTGAAGCGATTGCCCGGTAGAGAATCTTCGCCACTGGCTGCTTCTGCGGATGGACGATTACTGGAATAAACGATCCCTGTTTTATTGGGGAAAGCCACAAATGACGGATCAAGGTCATCATACACATCATTGGTCACCTGTTCGTAGGACTGGTTGTCTATCTTATAAACAAAAATATCAGTTTGCCCGCTGCGCACAGCACTCAGCAAAAGAGTATTCGCATCAAGCATGTATTTCATGTCCTGCACCTGGTCAAACATCGGCCATTCTTGTTTGCTGATTTTTACCCGGTTGATCACATCATATACAAAGAACTTGAGTTTGCCTTCGTGGCTGTATAAAACAGCCAGTCTTGTTCCCTTGCCATCCCACGCAAGAATGGGATAGTTGGGATTTTTTTCTTCTTCCCTGGTCCTGGCGCCCAGTTTGAGCAACACTTTCCGGTTCACAAAATTCTCCATCACCACGACGGTATAGATTCCCTGTTTAAATTCCACCAAAGCATAGGTGAAACTGCGGGGAACCGGGTTGGCATTAAAACGGATATAATCTTTTTTGCCGATCACTTCACTGACGGATAACTGTCCTTTCGGAACATTTTTGCGGCCGCGAAGATCTTTTACATATTGCTGCGGCACTTCCAGCATAAAGTCCTGCAGCAACAGTTTGAATTTCTTTTTGGCTACTTTATTGGAAGCGTTGTTAAGGTTGCGGTAGATGCGGGACAGGTATAAAAAATAAGTGACCTTGGATTTGCCATATTTGTCGGCAATATATTTCCAGAAGGAATGACCCGCCAGCAGCGGTTTGTCAAAAGCAAACTGGTAAAAATTATTGTATTTACCTCCCAGCAAAACAGAGCGAAGGTCATCATCCAGTGTAGGGCTCCAGTTTTCGGCGGCATACGATACATAACCATCCACCAGCCATTGGGGCAGGTCGAGCAGGGCCTGGTTGGCCGCAAATTCACCAAGATCATCACCAAAAAGAATATTATCCACCAGCACTTTGGCAATTCCCTGTCTGATCTGGCGGCGCAGGTTGTCATGGTTGCCGTCAAAATAAACCAGCATTTTATTGTTCACCAGTTTGGTGACACCGCCTGTGTTTTGCCAGTCAATGTTCATCCCGATATTAGACTGGTACATTTCATCAAAATTATTATAGACCACGATGTTGGTGCGGCGCTGCAAACCATACTCCACAAATTCTTCCAGTCCGGGCAGTTCGTCTTCGGCAATCTGCGCCACATATTTTCCCAAACCCAGTCCATCCTGGGAAAAATAAGTGTTGAAATTTTCAGTCTGATAATATTTCCAGTTGAATTTCTGGTACTGCACCCGGTTCTTTCCGAACTCTACGGTGCTCACCTGGGCATGGGCTGAAGTGAACCACAGTGCGCCGAAGCAGGCAAGCAGGCTTGATACTTTCTTCATAGAATCTTTTCTGTTTCTTAAAACGGTTTTTCCGCACCGGGTGTTGCCCCTGGTATTGCAATGTAAATGATAAGTTTGCCCCGGCAAAACTATCTTTACGGGCGGCCGGTCAGGCCGGATTTAAAAGTACGAAAAAACCATCCATGTTACATGTTAAGTCATTCACATTTAATCCCGTTGAGGAGAATACCTATGTCCTGTATAACGATCAGAAGGAGTGCTGCATTATAGACCCCGGCTGTTATTTCCCGGAGGAAAGGGACAGATTAAAAACGGGCATCGAAAAGACAGGTCTCCTCCCTGTTTTGCTGCTTAATACACATTGCCATCTTGATCATGTATTTGGCAACAAATTCGTTTATGAAACCTGGGGCCCTCCCCTTCATCTCCATCCCCTCGAAAAACCGGTACTGGATTTTGCCCCCCAGTCGGGATTGTTATGGCAACTGCCTTTCGACAATTATGATGGGCCTTTGGTTTACTTGGAACCCGAAAAAACTATAAAAATAGGGGATGATGAACTGGAGATACTCTTTACACCCGGCCATTCGCCGGGAAGTGTGTCGTTTTATCATGCCGCAGGGGGTTTTGTGATAGGCGGCGACGTGTTGTTTCATGGCAGCATCGGCCGCACCGACCTTCCGGGTGGAAATTTTGGTACATTGGTTAACAGTATCCAGGCAGAATTTTTCACCCTTCCGGATGAAACCAAAGTTTATTCCGGGCACGGGCCGGTGACAACTATCGGGTTTGAGAAAATGAATAACCCTTTTGTGAAGTTGTATTAGCAGGGTAGTTTCTCCCTCTCCATTTAGGAAGAGGCTTGTGGAGAAGCCAGGTAGCCTAAACGTATAATCCGTTTCTGAAACTATATTAAAAAATCAGTTTCCTGATTGTTTCAAGAACCTGTTGATCAGAGGTATCTTCTCAAACTCTTTTCTTTCTACCTGCAATACAAAGTTGGCAAAGCTCAGTATTAATACAAACCCGATCAGATGCATAATCCATTTCAGATGAATATACATACCGAAAATAAAATGTATACCAAAAAGCAACAGGCAGACGACTATATAAGCCAGCAGTTTTTTCCATGCATAAGGGATTGGGTAAAACTTCTGACCTAGCAGATAGCTTGTCACCATCATAAAACCATAACAGAGCAGGGTGGCAATAGCACAGGCTGTATAACCCCATACGGGTATAAAAAGCCAATTGAACAAAATGGTGATGCCGGCACCGCCGAGTGTGATCCAGGCCCCGGTGAGGTTTCGGTTGGTGAGTTTATACCAAATGGAAAGGTTGTAATACACCCCTAAAAAAATTTTTGCCAGCATCAGCACGGGCACCACTTTCAGACCGGTGTAATATTCCGGATGGGCTGTACCCATAAAATATTTCCAGATGTCGAGAAACAGCACCACTCCCAAAAAGCAAAAGCAGCAGGTGAGTACAAAAAATTTCATCACCCTTGCATAGGTTCTGGTTGCATTCTGATCCGTAGATTGTTTGAAAAAGAATGGCTCGGCGCCCAGCCGGAAAGCCTGGATGAACAGCACGATCAGGATAGCCAGTTTATAATTTGCCGAATAAATGCCCGACTGCGAGTAGGCTTCTTCGGTAGTGCCGGGATAAAGTTTAAGGATCATGAACCGGTCAATCGTTTCATTCACCATGCCGCCCAGCCCCACAATGATCAACGGCCATGAATAACTCATCATTTCTTTCCAAAAGCGGGGATTGAGACGGAAACGGAACTGGAAAAACTCTTTTGTCAGCAAAAGCAGTGTTACTGCGCTGGCCACCAGGTTGGCAATGATCACATAACCCAGCCCGATAGAAGGGTTATAGATAAAACCTAAAAAACTATCCGGGTTTTTGGCATGAGCGTTTTTACAAACCACTAAAAAGAAAACCACCAGCAGCACATTGACCACGATGTTCAGTATTTTGATGGCAGCATATTTCCTGGGTCTTCCCTGGTGACGCAGTTTGGCAAACGGCATCACACATAGAGTGTCCAGTGCTACAATCAGGATCATCCAGCTTATCCATTCCGGGTTTCCGGGTATTTCAAGAAAAGCCGCTATGTCTTTTGCAAACAGCAGCAATACTCCTGTAAGAAGACCGGTGGTCAGCAAAATGGAGGACGAGCAGGTATTATAGACTTTATTTTCATCATGGCTGGTGGAGAAACGGAAATAGGAAGTTTCCAGCCCGTAGGTATAAATGACATTCAGGAAAGCGGCAATAGCAAAAAGGGTGGAAATCTTTCCATACGCTGCCGAAGCAAAGATGGTAGCCAGCAGCGGGGTGAGCAGGTAATTCAGGAATCGGCCTACGATACTGCTGGTGCCATACCAGAATGTTTGCCCTGCCAGTTTTTTAATGCTGCTCAAAGGATTGGAGATTTCACGACAAATGTAACTGATAGAGAGGCAAAAAACGAATCTGTCCCGGTATGACTTTTCTTTAACAGTCCTGCAACGCATTTTGCCTTTCGGCTATCTTTGTGCAAAATGATACTGTTATGAAAAAGTTCTTTTGGCTGGCTGCGACCGTTCTGTTTGCCCTGCCAGTACTGGCACAAGCCTACGAATCAAAAATTGAATTCAACAAGAAAAAACAGGATGCTTTTGCTATTGACTATGCCTATTCACCCGAGGCTGTGGAGAATGCCGTGGTGGCAAAGATGGAAAAGCTGGGATATAAGACCAAAGAAGAAAAAGGACTGTTTAATAAGGATAAAGGGTTCAGGGTTTATAAAAATGCTTTTGTCACAGAAATCAGTGATCAAAGCATGGACTATATTCTGCGGGTGGAAAGAAAAAGCCGCAAGGAAAAAGATGAAGCAGTTTTGTACCTGATCATTCAACAAAAAGACGGTGGCAACGCCAAAGCAGGTTTTGATGCCTGGGATGTGGACAAAGCAAAATCATTTTTGAATAACCTGCGACCGGATGTGGAAGCAGCCGACCTGGAATTGCAGATCAAAGCACAGGAAGAAGTGGTGGTTAAAGCGGAGAAAAAACTAAAAGGTCTGAAGGACGATAAAGAGGATATGGAGAAGAAGATCAAAAAACTGGAAGACGATATCAAAAAGAACATCAAAGACCAGGAAGACACTCAAAAAGATATTGAGAGCCAGAAACAAAACCTGGAAAACCTGCGCAGCCGGAGAGCCGCTGACCGCACTTAAAAACCTGGTGATCCATACCGTGAGTCACGGATAAAAGAAGAATCAGTGAGTGTCCGGAGAAAAACGGCAATATCCGTAGCCTGTGCATTTGTCAGTGAAATACCATTGATCAGCGAGGGATCAAGACTTGCACTTTGTTGCACACCGTTTCGGTAGTGGTTGATACATTGTGCCAGTGTATTGAATCTTCCGTCATGCATATAGTTGGAGCTGATATACACATTGCGCAGCGATGGTACTTTAAACTTCAGGGAGTCGGTGCTTTCACCCGTTACTCTCATTCTGCCAAAATCATTCAGCAAGGGATCAACCGGCAGGCCGATATTACGGAAGCTGTAATCAGTAAACAAAGGTTCGGGATGACAGGAAGCACAATTTGTTTTGAACAACTGGTAGCCGTTTTCTTCCTGGGTTGTGAAGGTGGTCTCACCTTTTTTGTAGCGGTCATACTTTGAGTTGGCTGATGTGAGGTTGCCGGTAAATTGTGCCAGGGCCATCATCACAAACCGGGGTGTTATTTTTTCTGTGTTGAATACACGGTGAAACATTTTCCGGTAATAAGGATCAGTTTCCAGTTTGCGGATCACCCGGTTAAAATTTTCTCCCATTTCCATCTGGCCTGTGATGGGGTGTTGCGCTTCATCCACCAGCGAATGAAATTCACCATCCCAGTGAAAACTGCTGTTCCACGCCAGGTTGAACAATACCGGGGCATTACGCAATGTGTGTGATTCAAAAACACCGTGGCTGCGGTCATGTTCATAAGTGCCGAAAGCCGCTATTTGCTGGTGACAGGAGGAGCAGGGGTGCAGGTTGTCAATCGAAAGACGTCCATCATAAAATAATCTTCGCCCCAGTTCAAAACCGTCTTTGCTCAGCGGGTTGTCGGAAAAAGTGTAGCGGGGAGGTGGAAAACCATCCGGAATGATCTGCCGCATGTAGCCGGGACTGTTTTCATCCGGTTTTTTGCAGGCCCCGATAACCAGGGAAAACAAAATGGCGCCGCCACACAAACCCAATATCGCCAAAACAGTTTTTTGCACAGGGAGAAATTGAACAGCTAATTTACAAAATTACGTCTGCAGATCACCATTCATCGCTTTTGAATTTCTGCCGCCCCGTCTTGATCTCGCTTTTTCTTTTCTTTGACTCTAATCTTCTTTCTTTTGATGCTTTACTGGCTTTTGTGGCAATGCGTGGTTTTTTCTTTTCCAGCGCCTTTCTCACCAGTTCATATATTTTTTTGACGGCTTCTTCTTTGTTGGCCAGTTGGGTACGGTGTGTTTGAGCTTTCACCCACAAAAAACCTTCAGCATTGATGCGGTTCGATAGTTTTTCTTTCAGTAATTGTTTTTGTTCAGGAGAAAACAACGCTGACGAATCAATATGCCAGGTGCCGATAACAGCCGTTTCCACTTTGTTGACGTTTTGCCCGCCTTTGCCGCCGCTGCGGGTGGTTTGAAAAGAGATTTCAGGGAGAAGGTGGGGGGTAGTCATATTTGTCAATGGTCAATGGTCAATGGTCAATGGTCAATGGTCAATGGTCAATGGTCAATGGTCAATGGTCAATGGTCAATGGTCAATATATTTGTGTAATTATCAAAGATACATTTTATGCGGGTAGTTATTCAGCGGGTCAGCAGGGCAAGTGTAACGATTGACGGAAACATGCAGGCTGCTATCGGGAATGGCTTGCTTGTTTTGTTAGGGATTGAAGATGCCGATACGAATGAAGATATTCAGTGGCTCAGCAGCAAAACGGTCAACCTGCGGGTGTTTGATGATGCAGACGGAGTGATGAATGAATCCGTGAAAGACAAAAACGGGGAGATATTACTCATCAGCCAGTTCACCCTGCATGCTTCCACCAAAAAAGGGAACCGGCCTTCTTATATAAAAGCCAGCAAACCGGAAATAGCTGTTCCATTGTATGAAAAGATGATTCAACAACTATCTGCTGATCTTGGCAAAGAAATCAGAACAGGTATTTTCGGTGCTGATATGAAAGTGGAATTGCTGAACGATGGCCCCGTGACGATTGTGATCGATACGAAGAATAAGGAATGAGCTAAGAGAATGAGGGAGAAAGGAGAGAAAGCGTTTAATGAAAATATTCTCAGCTTGCGGGTTTTTCGGGAAAAAGAAACATCTTCGGCCTTACTCTTTTACTCTTTTCCCTCTTTTGACCTCTTAGCCTACTGCACCCCGATCTTTTCCGTAAAAGGCCTGCCGTCATCATACTGGATCATCACAAAAAAAGCCTTGTCTCTTACGGCGGATACATTGAAAGTATAGGTGGCTGCGTTCACGTCTTTCTGCTCCACGATGCGATGGCCGCTGGCGGTCCACACCATGATGTTGCGGATGTTCTTGCTGCTTCTGACGGTTACCTGCTTGCCCGAGGTAAGTATTTTGTAGGGTTTTGCCAGTCTTTTATCCGGGCTGTTATCCGGCTGGGCCATGGCGCTGCTCATGATGGCAACACAGAAGACAATGGCAAAAAGCCGTGAAATGGCGTACTTCATAGTATACTTAATCTTTTAAAGGAATTGGTTTTGGGGTCTTCAGAGGGCAGGAAGTACGGCCGTCATGTAGTGACGGGTGTCTTTAACGGCAAGAATCATGCTATATTGCAATAAGCTTTAAAAAATTTTGTTATGACCATTCAGCATGCACAGGAGCAGGTGGATCAATGGATCAAAACTGTTGGTGTCCGCTATTTCAGCGAACTCACCAATATGGCCATCCTCACCGAAGAAGTGGGAGAACTGGCCCGCATCATGGCCCGCAAGTATGGCGATCAGTCATTCAAGGAAAGTGATAAAGGCAGGGACCTCGGTGATGAAATGGCCGATGTGCTGTGGGTGCTGATCTGCCTGGCCAACCAGACCGGCGTTGACCTGACCGAAGCACTGCAAAAGAACTTTGAAAAGAAAAATATAAGGGATGCGGAAAGGCATCAGCAGAATGAGAAGCTGAAGTAACCAGGTATAGCGTAATCATTTCAAATCTCTTAAATCTTTGTTCTATATTATCTTTGCCGACTTATGGCAAACGATACCAATAAATTCCAGGCGATCATCTCCCATTGCAAAGAGTATGGTTTTATTTTTCCCAGCAGTGAAATATACGACGGGCTGCAGGCGGTATATGACTATGGCCAGATGGGCAGCGAACTGAAGAAGAACATCAAAGACTACTGGTGGGAAAGCATGACCCAGTTGCAGGACAATATCGTGGGTATTGATGCGGCTATTTTCATGCACCCCACCACCTGGAAGGCGAGCGGCCACGTTGACAATTTCAACGACCCGATGATTGATAACAAAGACAGCAAGAAACGATACAGGGTGGATCATTTGATAGAAGGGCACGCAGAAAAACTGAAAGAAGAAGGAAGCGAAAAGGAAGCGGAAACATTATTAACAGATATGGAAGGTTTGCTGGCGAAGGATGATTTTGCAGGATTAAAGAAACTAATTGAAGACAACAACATAAAATGCGCTATCAGCGATACCTGCAACTGGACGGATATCCGCCAGTTCAACCTCATGTTTTCTACAGAGTTTGGTTCAACGGTATCCAGTGATGATGAGGATAACAAAGTTTATTTAAGACCGGAAACAGCACAGGGTATTTTCGTCAACTTCCTCAATGTGCAGAAAACCGGACGAATGAAAATTCCATTTGGTATTGCACAGATCGGTAAAGCTTTTCGGAATGAAATTGTCGCCAGGCAATTCATTTTCCGTATGCGGGAATTTGAACAAATGGAGATGCAGTTCTTCATCCGTCCCGGTACACAGAAAGAGTGGTATGAGAAATGGAAGCAAACAAGATTGGAATGGCACAAAAGTCTTGGCATACCGGCAGAAAAATATCGCTTCCATGATCATATCAAGCTGGCGCATTATGCTGATGCAGCCTGCGATATTGAGTTTGAATTCCCCATTGGCTTTAAAGAACTGGAAGGTATTCACAGCCGCACCGATTTCGATTTAAAGCAACACCAGGAATACAGCAAAAAGAAACAACAGTATTTTGATAATGACATTGACCCGGCCACGGGCAAGCCGTATGGCAATTATATTCCTTATGTGATCGAAACTTCCATTGGTCTCGACAGAATGTTTTTAGCCGTTATCAGTCATGCGTATGAAGAGCAGGACCTGAGTACAGCAGAAAAACAGGACAGCCGTGTGGTATTAAAACTTCCGGCAAAACTGGCCCCGATCAAACTGGCAGTTTTGCCATTAACCAAAAAAGATGGATTGCCTGAAATTGCAGAGCAGATCATGGCGGACTGCCGCCCCCACTTCCGTAGTTTCTATGAAGAAAAAGATTCTATCGGCAAACGTTACCGCCGGATGGATGCATTGGGTACACCTTTCTGTGTAACAGTGGATCATCAAACAAAGGAAGATACTACTGTTACTATCCGTCATCGTGATTCGATGGCACAGGAGAGAGTGGCTATAGCTGATTTGAAAAGTATAGTGCTCAGCGCAATAAATTAGAAACAAGAAACAAAAAATAAGAAATGAGAAAGGGAGTCTCAAACCTTCTTATTCCTATACGCCAAACTGCCTGAGATGATGATCAATATGCTTCCAGATAGCTTTGCTCCACTGTTCCCTGGTAAGTTTTCCAAAAACAGGATGCCTGTCACCCCGGACGGCAGATTCAGTAAATTGACGGATAAGATCAATAAGCCCGGCTTTTTCTTTTTCAAAATCTTTTTCGGTCCCCGTCATGATAAAAGTATCATCGGTGGGAAGTCCTCTCTTGTAAGGTTTTTCATCCCATAACTTACTCTTAAAAAAAGGAAGGATCAGTTTGAAAAAGAAATGCCCCTTTGGCTGGTGAGTACCATATGCGATTTTAATAGCTGGTTGCAGGTGTGCCAGCATCTGGGCCACGTCCATTTTTCCCCATTGTCTTTGCGACTGCGGCGTAAGTTTGTTGATGCGGTCAATGATTTCCTGCTTTACAACAGGATCAAACAGGTTCTTTATTTCCATGTTTCTTTATTATCAAAGTAAGGAATTTCATCATCGCTGACGGTGTTTTTTTGTTCCCAGTAGGCCAGTGTTACGATATGTCCTTCTTTTGTTTTCAATATGCGGCCAAAGATGGCATTCACCCAGTTAAACGTGTAATCTGTTACACCCACAGTGAAAGTTTCCGGAGCAGGTGGAGGTGGCGGAGCTGTTACTTCTCCTTCGGCAGGTTTGGGAGCGGGGGCAACTTTTGGCGGCGGTGAGGGCACCACGACAACTGTATAACCGTTGAACTCCAGCAATGCTTTTAAAAAGGCGACCCGTTCCGGTTTTACATTCTTTTCTACAATGCCGCATTTCACGCCATCGAGTTCTTCAAATTCATGATTTTTATTTAATGCCATCTTACACAATTAATGATTGAATGTGATCATAGATCCAGCTCAGCAACCCGACCAATACGATACCTGCGCCACATACCAACAGGCCGAACTTTACAGATGCGTTGATTTGGATATTTTCTATCGGCTGCTCATTTTTATCCATGAACATAGCCCTTACCACTCTTAAATAATAATACAGCGAAACGATCATGTTGAGCGCCGCAATGATGATAAACCAGTAAGCCCCTTTAGCGGCGCCGGCGCCGATCAAAAACAGTTTTCCGAAGAATCCGGCCGTAGGAGGAATGCCTGCCAGTGAAAACAGCGCTAAAGCCAATATCCAGCAGAGGAAGGGGTTGGTTTTGTAAAGCCCTTTGTATTCGTCAATGTTTTCTCTTCCTGTTTGTTCAGAGATAGCAGCAGCCACACCGAAGGCAGCAAGATTGGAAAAAACATAGATCAGCACAAAATATACAACGGATGAAAGACCCGCCACATCTGCATTGCTGATACCGACCAGAATAAAACCCACCTGTGCAATGGATGAAAAAGCAAGAAAGCGTTTGATATTTTGTTGCCGTAACGCAAATAAGTTTCCGATGATCATGGTTACTATTGCCAGTACTATCAGCATATTGTACCACACATCCTCCATCGGCTGAAACACTTTGTAGAGGGCAGTAATGAAAATGAAAGCAACCGATCCTTTGGAAATAACGGAAAGAAACGATGTTGTCGCAATCGGGGAACCTTCATATACATCAGCCGTCCATAAATGAAAGGGAACAATAGAAAGTTTAAAGGCAAAAGCGGTGAACATGAATACAAAAGCCAGTACCTGCAAGGGCGTACCATCTAATTGCGAAGGAAGGTTGGCAAAACTGATCGTACCTGTTACTCCGTAGATGAGGGAGATGCCAAACAGCAGGATTCCGGAAGAGAAAGCAGATGAGAGGATCATCTTCATGGCTCCTTCGGATGAACGTTTACGCTGCAGGTCAAAATTGGCCATGGCAGCAATGGGAATGGTTGCCAGTTCGAAGGATAAATAAAAGATCAGCAGGTTGCCACTGGAGATCATCAGGAACATGCCGAGCAAGGCTGATAACATCAGCATAAAAAACTCCGGCATGTGTTCGCTTTTTTTCAGCCAGTCGCTGCAAAGCAGTGAAATAAGATAAACACCGAGGCCCAGGATGTTTTTCTGAAAAGCAACCAGGCCATTGGTCTGGTACATATCGCCAAACAGTGATCCTTCCTTATTGAAAAAGAAGCCGAGCAAAAGATTCGCTAATAATAAAACCTGTACCAGCGGCAGCAATGTTTCGTTCTTCCTCCTTTTGCCGATCTTGGCGAACAGCAACAGGAAGATAATGACGGTGACCGCCAGTTCATTTTTCATTAATGTCAGGAACTCATTCATGCCTGTTCTTAATTTATTTTGTCCCGATCTTCTGCATTATAATTTCTGTGCCCGGTTTGATCAGGTCATTTAACCAGGATGGCATCAACCCGATGGCGAAAATACCGGCTAATAATATTACCGCCGCCAGTCTTTCATTCCATACCGCATCTTTCAGTTGCAAATGATTTTCATTGGTTACCGGTCCCATGGCCACTTTGCCTACTGCTCTTAATATATACACTGCCGTTACCACTATTGACATGGCCGCAGCGATTGTGGCAATACGATAAAACATCCCCTCCTTTTCCCAGGAGCCGACAAACACGGTCATTTCTGCCACGAAACCACTCAATCCCGGCAAACCCAATGAGCAGAGACCAACTATAAAAAATACTGTTGTGACGAAAGGCATCATTTTCATCAGTCCGCCCATTTCGGCTACCATTCTTGTGTGAGTGCGGTCGTAGATCATCCCGATCACCGCAAAGAAAAGGGCTGTCATCAATCCATGTGATACCATTTGCAGCACGGCGCCGTTTAGGGCTGTTTGTGTCAGCATACCAATACCTAATAAACTAAAACCGACATGGCTGACGGATGAATACGCATTGATATACTTCAGGTCTTTCTGCATCATCGTGGCGAAAGCCCCGTATAAGATGGCAATGGAAGAAAGCACAATGATGATATCAGCATAATGCCGGGCTCCTTCTGGTAACAAATAAGTTGCTACCCTCAGGCATCCATAGCCACCTAACTTCATTGATATACCTGCCAAAAACATAGAACCGGCTGTTGGCGCCGAAGAGTGACCATCAGGCACCCAAGTGTGAAACGGGAACAAGGCGGTGAACACACCAAAGCCAATGAACAAGAGCGGGAAAATGATATGTTGTGTTTTTGTGGAAATATCCGCTTGTGCTAATTGCAGCAGGTCAAAACTCTGGCCGGAAGAAAAATATAATCCCAGCAAACCCACGAGCACCAGGGCAGAACCTCCCATGAGCATCAGGGCCAGTTTATTGGCGCTGTATTCTTTTTTGCCACTTCCCCAGATGCCAATAAGCAGGTATTTGGGAATAACTGCTATTTCGAGGAAGAAGAAAAGAATGAACAGGTCGAGTGAAATAAAGAAGCCATAAGCACCAAGACCTAAAAGAATAAGCAGGAAGAAAAACTCTTTGGTCATCTTTTGCACATGCCATGAAACAAGAACACCTGCAATAACCACAAAGGAAGTAAGCAGTATCATGGCAATCGAAATACCATCAACTCCTATATGGAAATTGATATTCCAGGCGGGGAACAACGCATGGTTCTGTTCAAAATACATCGGGCCTTTATTACCGGCCGCTACCTGGTTCCTGTATTCCATCAGTAACACAAAGGCCAGTATGATCTGTGCAGCCGAACCGGTGAGTGCTGTTAACCGCACCTGTCTTGTGTTGCGGGAAAGCAAAACAGCCAGGGCTGTTAATAAGGGAATCAGTATGAGCAATAAAAGGTTCATTTTTCAGCTATTCTTCATCTTTCCTGTTAAACCCGATCAGTCTTCTTTTGGACTGTGGCGGGTTTAGCAATTGTTTAAGCGCTTCAAAAATCATGGCGATATCTTCTTTATTCTCTTTCACATCTTTTTCCATTTTTTCAAGTTTCAATAAAATATCTTTATGATTTAGCAATAATTCCTTCATTTTGGTGAAAATCCGGATGATTTGGATGTTTACTTGAATAGCTACCTGGCTATTGAGAATGCTGGAAAGCATAGCTACACCTTGTTCCGTGAATGCCATTGGCCTCGCCCCGCCGAAGTAGCTTTTTGAGGGTATCACATTTTGTGATACCATTTCATTTACCTCTGTCGGTTTTAGCAGAAACATAAAATCTGAAGGAAATCTATCCATGTTTCTTTTTACGGCTTGCTTTAAAGCCCTGGTCTCAACATTATACAGTTCTGCAAGATCTCTGTCAAGCATTACTTTTTGGCCCCGGATACTATATATCTTGTTGATGATTGTCTCATCAGTAACCAAAGGGATTATATTTTTCTTTTTTGATGCCAAAAGTCAATACTTTATTTCCAGATATAAATAAACAATACAGCCAGTGCAATCACTCCCGCCAGGAAATACATTCCGTACAACTGCACTTTTCCGGACTGCATTTTTTTGATACTTCCTGAAATGGCCTCTGTCGCCTGTCCTGTAAAATTCACCAGCCCGTCTACAACATTCTTATCAAACCATGCGGCCGGTCTGCCAATAAGGTTGAACAATATTTTCTTTGTTATAAAGAGATATATTTCGTCAATGTAAAATTTATGATAAGCAGCTTTGTACAGGCTTCCTAAAGATGCGGCTAGTTTTGCCGGTTTGTCGTTTTGTTTTTTATACAACCATAGGGCAGTAAAAATGCCGGCAAGACCCAATGCAACAGGTGCAATCGAAAAAGCAATGTCAAAATGGGAGGCAAGCGGGGTGCCGTCCGAACTCACATATTTTCCAAAAGGAATAAAGCCTGCAAACACAGCGGCAATGCCCAGGATAACTAAAGGTAACATCATGCTGAAACCGCCTTCACCGTGGTGTTCGCCATGAATGGCTGCTTTCTTATTCCAGAAGATCGAGAAATACAAACGGAACATATAGAAAGCGGTAAGCCCGGAAGTCAGTAAAGCGATCCAGTAAATAGCAGGGTTGCTGTGATATGCCGCTAATAATATTTCTTCTTTGCTGAAGAAGCCCGCAAAAGGAGGTACACCCGCAATGGCGAGGCAGGCGATCAGGAAAGTGATATGTGTGATGGGTAAATACTTTCTCAACCCTCCCATATCTTTCATTTCATTGCTGTGAATGAAATGGATCACAGCACCAGCTCCAAGGAAAAGCAACGCTTTGAACATAGCATGTGTAAACAAATGGAACATTGAAGCCGTATATCCCAAACCGGCTTCACCGCCATAGGAAGAGACACCGAGGGCAAACATCATAAACCCGATCTGCGACATGGTGGAATAGGCTAGCACCCGTTTTATATCTGTTTGTGTGCAGGCAATAATGGCAGCGATGATGGCGGAGATGGCACCGACCCAACCGACAATTTCCAGTACAGCGGGAGTATTGATGACATAAATGGGAAATATTCTTGCCACGAGGAACACTCCGGCCACCACCATCGTAGCAGCATGTATCAATGCAGAAACAGGAGTGGGGCCTTCCATCGCATCGGGCAGCCAGATATGCAGCGGGAACATGGCACTTTTCCCTGCACCGCCCATAAAGACCAGCATGGTGCCCCATGATAAAGCCGAGATGCCAAGAAATGATGAAGTAACTGCTGATTTCATTTCGCTGGATTCCGGTGATGACAGCACAGCGATCATTTCATTGAAATCAAGTGTGCCGGATGTATAGGAAAGGATCAATATGCCGATCAGAAACCCGAGGTCGGCAAAACGGGTTACGATAAATGCCTTTTTAGATGCCGCTACTGCGGAAGGTTTGTTATAATAAAAACCGATCAGCAGGAAAGAGGAGACACCCACCAGTTCCCAGAAGAAATAGATCTGGAAAAGATTGGATGAAAGTACCAGTCCAAGCATGGAGAAAGTAAATAATTGCAGGTAGGCGAAATAAGTCGGATACCTTTCTTCCCCCTTCATATAGCCAAGACTGTAGATATGCACCATCAGCGAAACAAAACTTACCACCACGATCATCATGGCGGAGATGGGATCAAGCAGGATGCCCATATTGATAGAAAGAGTTTCGGAGAATTGCAGCCAGGTGTAATTCAGCGGTATTTGTTTTTCATACACCCCCCCCTGGCTGTGGCTGAAATAATCGTATGCAATATAAATAGATAAAAAAGCAGAAGCCAGCAACAAGGCAGTAGCGATCATACCTGAGCTTTTTTTGAAAGTGGTTCTTCCAAACAATCCCAGCAGCACAAACCCCGCCAGGGGAAGGAGTGGTATCAGTGCTATAGCAGTTGCGTTCGGCATCCCGTTCTAATATTTTAATTCTTCTGCATTCTCCACATCAATGGACTGGTGACTTCGGTACAGGTTAATGATGATTGCTATCGCTACGGCTGCTTCTGCCGCTGCAATGGCAATAATGAATATGGTAAAGAACAGTCCGTCCATCTTGTCAGCCCACAGGTATTTATTAAAGGCAATAAAGTTCAGGTTCACACTGTTCAGGATCAGCTCAATGCTCATCAGGATAGTGATAAGATTTCTCCGGGTGAAGAAACCATAGACACCGATAAAGAACAGCGCCGTACTGATAAATAATAGTTCGTATAATCCGGGTTCCATCATTTTGTTTCCGGTTTACTTCTTAAAGCAATTACGATACAGCCGATCAATGCCGCTAATAACAAAATACTGATTACTTCAAAAGGCAGTGCATACCCGCTTTCATTAATGTTCAGCAGGTTTTCGCCTATATTGGCTACAGTCGGTTTGATAGCTACTTCCGCTGTTTCATAAAATGTGTGTTCATAAATCTGCAGCATCGTCAGTGCAAATGCGCAGAAAACTGCAAGGGCTGAAAATACTTTTCTTCCGATCTTTTGTTTGGGTAATTTCTCTCCTGCCTGTTGCGTCAAAAAAATTGAAAAAATGATGAGCACAACAATACCGCCTACATACACTACTATCTGCACTGCTGCAATAAACTCGTATTCCAGCCAGAAATAAATCCCCGCCACACCGATTAAGGAAAACAGCAGGTAGATAGCAGCCCGGAAAATCTGGCGGGTGCTGACGGCCAGTACGCCGCAGGTCAGTGTCAGTGCAGCTAATAAATAAAATATAATGGTTGCACCGTTCATTTATTCTACTCCTTCCATGATCTTCGACCCTGGGTTATTTAAGATTTTTGTCAATTGATTCCTGTCGAACACACTGTGTTCAAAGGTTTGTGCCATTTTAATCGCATCCGAAGGACAGGCTTCAATGCAGAGATTGCACATGGTGCATAATTCCAAGTGATAAACCAGTTTGTCTATTGCTTTTTTCTTTTTGCCTTCGGGAGTCACTTCGTTTTTGAAGATCACTTTGATGGTTCCGTTTGGACAGGCCAGTTCACAGGCCTGGCACCCCGTGCAGCGGTGCTCGTTGTTTTCATTATGCGGCATCACCACTTCGCCTTTGAACCGTTCGGGTAAATTCAATGTCTCCCGGTTATCAGGATATTGCTGGGTGATGATCTCTTTATGATGCGTGAAGTAATACAACGTACGCCGCATACCTTTCAGCAACGACTTCACAGCACCCCAGATCTCTTTTGTATATTTTGTTAACGACATACCCGTTTATTTCGGTTCAAAAATGCCAACCCATGATCGCCATCAATGTTGCCAGCAACAGGTTGACCATACTTATCGGCAATAAATATTTCCATTCCAGGTTCAGCAACTGGTCAATCCGCAATCTCGGAAAGGTCCAGCGAAACCACATGATGACGAATATCAGGAAAAAGGTTTTTCCAAAAAACCATATACTGGACGGGATATAATCCATTACATTATTAAAACCTGTCCAGTTGCCGATATGCAAAGGCATCCAGCCACCGAGGAATAAAGTGGCGCCGATGGCACAAACAATAAACACATTCACATATTCAGCAAGGAAGAACAAAGCGAACTTCATTCCCGAATACTCGGTATGGAACCCTGCTGTCAGTTCAGATTCGGCTTCTGCAAGATCAAACGGGGCACGGTTGGTTTCAGCCGTAACAGCAATAATAAAAGTGATAAAGGCAATGATAACAGGGATATGTCCTTTGAATATCCACCAGCCGGTTTCCTGTGCTTTAATGATCTCGGATACCTGTAAACTTCCTGTAAGCACTACGATGGTCAGAATGGAAAACCCGGCTGATAATTCATAGCTGACGATCTGTGCACCGCTGCGCATGGCGCCAAGTAATGAATATTTGTTATTACTGGCCCAGCCTGCCATCAGCACACTGATGACCATCATGGATGAAACAGCAGAAACATACAATACACCAATGTTCAGGTCCCAGAGTTGAAAATCTTTGGCAAAAGCGATCGGCGCCAGCAACAACATCGCCACGATCATCGCAATGAATGGGGCAAGATTGAAAAGGAATTTATCTGCGCCATCGGGAGTGAAGCCTTCTTTCACCAATAATTTCAGTGTGTCAGCGAAAGATTGCAACATTCCTTTCGGGCCGACACGGTTTGGGCCAAGCCGTATCTGCATCCATGCGGATACTTTTCTTTCCATCAGCACCAGCACTAAGCCGAGCATAGAAAATAAACCGATCACCAAAAGACCAACAATGGTCATTTCAATGACAAGAACCATTGTCGGGTTGAAGTTTGCACCTAACCAATCATGAATGTTGTTTGCTATGTTGCTAAAGCTCCACATTTAACGATCAATATCAGGAATTACCAAATCCAGTGTTCCCATCATGGCGATCAAATCACCGATTTTGCCGCCACGGGCAATATGATCCAGCACCGACAGGTTGGAAAAACCAGGGGAACGGAATTTGATACGATACGGCGTAGTGCCGCCTTCACTCACAATATAAACACCCAGTTCGCCTCTTGCTGTTTCCACTCTTGAATAGAATTCTCCCTTGGGCAGTTTCAACACGGCTTTTGTCTTGGCCTGGAAATCACCTTCCGGGATATTATCAATCAGTTGTTCAATGATCCTAATGGATTGATTCATCTCCTTTATCCGCACCAAATAGCGGGCAAAAGAATCGCCGGCCGTTTCGGTGATCTCATCAAATTCTATCTTGTCATAGATCTCATAAGGATACAGTTTTCGTATATCGCAACTTACACCACTTCCTCTTGCCACCGGCCCGCTGCAACCATAGGAGATCGCATCCTCTTTGGATAATACACCCACACTCTTCATCCTGTTCTGAAAGATCACATTGCCTGTAACGAGTTCATCGTATTCATGCACCTTGCTTTTATAGAGATTCAGAAAATCTTTGACCCTTTTCTGAAAGTTGGGATGAATATCATGCATCACACCACCCGGCACCATATAGTTCATGGTGAGTCTTGCACCGCAGGTTTCTTCCATGATGTCGTTAATGCTTTCTCTTTCCCGGAAAGCATGAAAGAAAGGCGTAAAGGCGCCTACATCCATTGCCATGGCTCCCCACCAGAGTTCATGCGAAGCAATTCTTGTCAGTTCATCCATCAGCACTCTTATCACCTGGGCTCTTGGAGGGATTTCTACCTGCAAGCCTTTCTCCACACACAAAGCACAGGCATGGTTATTAATATGAGCCGACAAATAATCCATCCGGCTGGTGACATAAATGAACTGGCGATAGGTGAGGCTTTCACACATTTTTTCAATGGAACGATGGATATAACCAAGATGCGGCTCTACTTTTTTGATCGTTTCCCCATTGAGGGTAATGACCAGGTGCAGCACCCCATGTGTGGCAGGATGCTGCGGGCCGACGTTGATAATGAAATCACCGTCCTGTGCAGCTGTTGCATCGCTTACTATGTCGGTTTGCCTGTACATTTTAAAGCCTGATCATATTTACAGGGTCTTCGAAATCTTTCCGCATGGGATTTTTTCCTTCCCACCCATCTGGTAATATCAATAACCGCAGATCGGGATGGTTCAGAAAATTGACGCCAAACATTTCATACACTTCCCGTTCATGAAACTCCGCTGTGCGCCAGATATGTGCTACCGTTTCTATTTCCGGTTTAACCGGGTCCAGTTTTATTTTCACGACAATATTATGCCTGAATGTAGTGGAAGTAAGATGGTAAACCATCGTCAAGTGAGTTTTCCAGTCAATGCAGGTGAGGCAAAAAAGATAATCAAAATGAAGGGAAGCATCATGACGAAGCTGTTGGGCAAAGGATAACCAATCTGCGGCATCAATATTCATATTGAGCCACTCGCCTCCTTCTTCATAAGTGACGGACGGGTGCAGTTCGCTGATCTTTATTTTTAATTCTTCAAAGGTCATCAGTTGACTCGGTTACTGTGGGTTTATGGATTCTTTTCTTATTTGTTCTCTCGTTAACCCGCTTTTTATTTTTTGTTGTAAAGTGATCAAAGAATGTAACAGCGCCTCGGGTCGTGGCGGGCAACCGGCCACATACACATCCACCGGTATCACATGATCGGCTCCTTTCACCACCGAATAAGTATTATAGAAGAAAGGTCCGCCGCTGATGGCACAGGCGCCCATCGCAATCACATATTTTGGGTCGGCCATCTGGTCGTACAATCTTTTCAGCACCGGGGCCATTTTATTAACGATGGTTCCGGCAATGATGATCACATCGGCCTGGCGGGGTGTTGCCCTCGCTACCTCAAATCCAAATCTTGAAAAATCGTATTTGGCCGAAGCAGTGGCCATCATTTCAATGCCGCAGCAACTGGTCGCAAATGTCAGCGGCCACAATGAATTGGCCCTTGCCCAGTTGATGATATCATCCAACTTGCTCAACACCACACCGCCACCGGGTGTTTCATGCACTTCACCCGGAAATGTGTCAGCTAATTTTTTTTCTAAGGGCATTAACCTTGAACTTTTAAACGATTAAACCTTTCACTGCCATTTCAATGCCCCTTTCTTATGGGCATATAAGAAACCGACAAAAAGAATGAAAAGAAATATAACGATCTCCACCAGGGCCAGCCATCCCAATTTCTTTGCCACCACCGCCCAGGGATAGAGAAAAACAAGTTCTACGTCAAAAATTAAAAAAATCAGTGCAAACAGGTAATAGCCCACATTCAACTGCATCCATGTTTTTCCCTGTGTGGGGATACCACACTCATACGGTTCGCCTTTTTGTTTGTTGGTAGTGGCTTTGAGTACAAAACGGGAGATAAGGATAGCTATACCGGCGAAGGCAACAGCAGCAATCGTTAATACAATCAGCGAGGAAGCACCCATGCGCAAATTGATTTGTACGAATATAAGATAGAATGTTCATAGTTCATTGCTCATAGCAGGCCGATAAATTTTATTGCCCGTTATGAACCACCAACCATCAACTATGAACTAATTTATCCATATAACTCAAGATGAATGGCTTTTTTATCGTAGCCCATTTCGAGTATTCTTTTTTTGGCTTCGTCGATCATATTCTTCCAGCCGCAAAGAAAAAATGATGCCTCCGGTTTGTCTTTACAGAGTTCTTCATAAACAGGGTGGACGTAGCCGTGATGATGATCTTTCCATTGTTCTCTTGAAAGGGTGGGTATATAATGAAAACCGTTCATTTGTTGTTGCAGTGCGGTCAGTTCATCATAATACAAAAGGTCTTCTTTTTTGCGGCAACCAAAGACCAGGTAGATATCGTTGTGCGGGATGTTGTGGACATGCAGGTGGCTCACCATGCTGCGGAACGGGGCGATACCGGTGCCGGTGCAGATCAAAAACAATTTTTTTTCGATAGGTTGTGGCAGGGTAAAAATGCCCTGTGGCCCGCGGAAGGTTAGTTCACTGCCGACGGTTGTTTCATTAAAGAGATATTGTGTGCCGAGACCGTGCTCTGCCAAAACAATCAATAATTCAAAAACATTGGTTCCATCCGGGCGGCTGGCAATGGAATAGCTGCGCCAGCGTTTGGTAGGTTTTTCATGGATAGGCAGATCGAGGGTTACAAACTGGCCGGGTACAAAATCAAAGCTTTCCATTTCCGGCACTTCGATCCAGTAACGTTTGGTGTTGTATGTATGATCTTCTATTCGTGTGATGATGCCTTTTCGCCAGGGTTGCAGTGCCATCGGGTGGGTTGGTTTTTTAAATAGTCTGTTGTAAAAGTACGCCGGAAAAAAAACAAAAGAGGCAGTCCATGAAGACGGCCTCTTATTGTTGTCTTAGTGACAAGCAATCGTTGAATAAATGTAAATAAAAAAAGCCGGTATTTCCAAGCCGGCTTTTAAAATTTTATCAGCGCACAATGACCAGCTTTTTAGAATACACTTTCCGGTCGTGTTGCACTTTCACATAATAGACACCCGGCGACAGTTTACCTGCATTGATCTCCCTGTTGAATTTGCCGATCTGCCCGGCTTCCGTCATGCTGAAGACTTCCTGTCCCAATGAATTGATCAGCGAGATGACCATATCGGATTTTGTCCTCGTTTCCAGTTGCAGAATGAAACGGCCATCAGAAGGGTTAGGTGCAATGGAGAGACCTATTTCCCCGCCGCCAATATCTGTAACTGCCGTTACGGTGAAAATGATCTCATTGGAACTTAGTAAACAACCTGTGCCATCGGCACGGACCACCTTATAAGTGCCGGAAGCAACGGCTGTATGTGTTTGCCCGGTGGCGCCGGGTATGGGATTATTGTTCAGGTACCATTGGTTTCCATCCACAAAGTTGCTGCTGAACTGGTTGCCGGTGTTGCTGATAACAGGTGCAACAGATGTGGTGGCTACTATCTCCACTCTTTCGGATGCACAGCCGATGACAGGTTTTGCATCAATATTATACAGGTAATAATAAAATCCCTGCGGGTAAGTCGGGTTGCCGGCCTGGAATGCTGTATTGCCGGTCATGGATACCAGGTTCTGAATGGTGTAAGGGAAGTGGTTGACAAAAATATTATTGTTCCTGAATATCGATGCTCCTTCAGCAAACTCAATGGCGAGAATATATTCTTTTGCTTCCGGTATAATAATACCCAGGTTATAGATGGCGCCAAGGTCAGCAGGGCTATTGTTTTGTTCGCCGAGTACGGGGGGAACCGGGGCTGTGGCTATTACATCAAGGGTCTTTGAAGAAACCGGGAAATAACTATAGGACCCGTTGGTTTCGTTATAGCTGGACAATTCCCTGAGGTGGAATGTGATCTTCCCGGAATGGCCGATGTATAACCTTGCAGTTTTTAATACTGTTGGTGCAAAAGCAGTGAACCGGATACCGGGGCTGAACTGGTTATAACCACCATCTGTAAAGACCATTTTGTTGGCTGCACCTAATTTGGATGCGATCTCACCGGTGCTGAGATAATACTTATCAAGAATGGTCGTTGTGGTGGTACTGCTTCCCGATGCCAGCGCAGGTGTGGCGGTTGGGGATGTGTACCAGTTGAACATCGTGGATGAACCGGACGTGGCAGTCAGGTTAACCGTTGTACCACAAACATTGGCCAGCCCGGTTGGCGCTGTTGGGTTGGGTGCTGTTGTGATATTGCTTACTAAAGTATTATTAGCCGGAACCTGGTCATTGGTCACATTGGTTGATGCAGTAACAGTGTAACTGGTATTCGGCAATAGGGCAAAAGGTGTCTGGAATGTGAATTCCACATCAGCGCCGGCAGCAATGATCCCGTTAAATGTGGCAGCCAGGTTGGCAACAGTAGTAGCGCCTTGCTTCACCTCCACCGCCACAGGTACATTGTTTACATTGGAAGTGCCATAATTCCTGATAATGACGGTAGCAAATTGTTCTGTTGTTTTGCAATCGCCGGTTGCCGGTGAAACCAGGGCTGCAATGCCGGCATCAACAGAAGGGGCAGCGATCACCACACGGTAGTCCTGTGTTTCACCACGGGTGAAAGCACCGCAGGAATTCACTCCATCAGCCGAACTTGTTTCCTGCATCACCACCCGCAATATTGTAACATTGCCCACAGGCAATGAAACAGGAATGGTGATGTTGGTTGTAAAATCAGCATTACCATTCAGGATGCTGCTGGTGGCCAGCAGTTCACCGGCATCTTCAAAGTCACCATCATTGTTGGCATCAATAAATATTTTTACGGCTTTATCAGCCACGCTGGCATCACAACTGTTGAGTCTTGCAAAAAATGGTAAAGTCTGGCCGGGCTGAACAGTAGCGGTCAGGCTGGTAAAATTGCTGTAGCCGGTGCAGCCGGCTGCATTCTGGTTGCGGATATTGGCAAAGGAAACGCTGTCAATCCTGGCGCCGGCTGTGGCTGATGGGGCAGCGCTGCAATAAGTTTTTCCACCAATACCACTGCTGATAAGAGAATAGGCCTGCAGACCCCGCTGCAAAGTTCCTTTGTGGGTGATTTCAATGGTATAGGTTTCACCGGGGATGACATCATTCACCAGCACTTGCTCAACGTTATCTGTATTATTATTTCCCCGTGTGGCGGCGGCAGATGGAATAGCCGGGTTCAACACCCAGGGTTGATAGGTAGTGGCTCCTCTTTTTATCACAATATCGAGGTCATGCACTAATTTTTTTGCAGGGTTATTAAGGGCTGTTGGATTGGTGGAGGGCTCCACTGTGCCTTTTGGATCAGTCCAGCTTATAGTGGCAACCAGGGGTCCATTGCCGGTAGCAATCACATTTTGAGAAAAGGAATTGCTGTTGTTAAGGACTGCTTCCTGGATGCGATGTTTTTTATTGGCAACTACCGGTTCATTGTCTCCTGCAATAACATCTGCCGCTTTTTTTACATTGATCAGTCCCCAGCCATGCTGGTAGTCAGGGCCCGGTGATAAACCTGCTTCATCTGCCGTATGGATGACCAGTCCTTTCAGCGTTGCCGAACGCATGAAATTATTTTCATGCAATTGCGCATAATATTCCTGTAATAATAAAAGTGAGCCGGAAGCATTGGGGCTTGACATGGATGTGCCGCCATAACTGTCATAACTGTTATCACTGGCGGCTGTTGTGGACAGGATGCCCACACCCGCCGCTACCACATCGGGTTTGATGCGACCATCATCGGTAGGCCCCCAGCTACTGAAAGAAGAAATCTGCACATCGGAGGGCTTTGTGTAACCAAGGGGAATGGTGTTGACAGCCCCGATGGTCAGGATGTTTTTGGCAGTACCATAGCTGGGGATGATATCGTAGCCATTATTGCTGGAAATACCCGGAGGCCGAGGCCCGGCATTGAAAAGACTGCCGCCGGCATCAAACCGCCAGTAGTTTTGTCCCTCTGCAGGTCCGTTCTCATTTCTTTTATTGCCGGCTGATTTTACGATCAGGTAATAAGGTGCATTATAAGCAATGGAATCCCACAATTCAGCTTTGGAATTATAGTAACCCATTTTATAATCTTCATTTTCATCAAACCGTCCCCTGAACTCCCAGCGGCTTTGTGCATCATTATAATGCCAGCCGGCTATCTCTCCGTAAGAATGATTGGATAGCAAAAGCCCGGATGCTTCTGTCAGCATTTCTGAATTATCATTACCAAAATCATAGGCGATCAGTTCCTGTTGTCCAAAACTCATGCCCTTGGCCAGCGGGTTCACGCCGGCGGCCACCATGGTGCCGGCCACATGGGTAGCATGGTCGCTGAAAGAAGCAGGGGCATCCCGCTGCACCACCCGGCCTGTAAGTTCAATATGTGAACTGCGGATACGGCCACCATCCCAGATGGCCAGTTTGTTTTTTACATTATTGGAGGAACCGTTCAGGTTAAGACCCGTGCTGCCGCCGGGCCAGAGTTTGCTGGTGCCGATGGTGGCGGCGGCTGCGATGTTGTTATCGGTGATGATGTATTCCGGGTAGCCGAGAGCATCAATGCCAACCAGGTACCCGATCTTCCCTTTCGGTCCGCGGATCACCAGGTCCCAGCCTTTCTGTTTGGCCAATGCAGGCAGCATTTCCTGCATTCTTCTTTCTTTTTCCGCCTGCACGGTGGCGGCGGCCTTCAGTTCGGCTGTTCGGGTTACGGTTTGTGCAAAAGTGATCCCGGTGAAAACCATGGCAAGGAGTACCGGAATAAAACGCTGTAAAAGGAATTTCATACCTGGGTTTTAAAAAATCGTTGTAAAATACGGTATTTATACTTCCGGAGCTTAATTTGTAAAAGCTTTTGTCAACAACCAGTTTTCATAATGAAATCAGCATTTATTGTCTTCATACTTTCCACAGGCTTATTGTCTTTTCGTTCATCAGAGACAAGTTATTGCGGACGTGGTTTAAAAGGGCATGTCTTTTGGATAAGCGGCAACCAGATGCCCTCACCGGAGGAACCCCCGTCTCCGCCAAAAGGCATGAAAACCACACTTTATATTTACGAACTCACCCATATCAGCCAGGTGGTACAAAAAGACCAGTCGCCTTTTTACAGCAGCATTCTTACACAGTTGGTCAAAACAGTGGAAACAAACGACAAGGGCCGCTTCCGGGTGAAACTCAAACCCGGCACCTATTCCCTCTTTGTGAAAAAAGATGACCTGTTCTTCTCCGGCCAGCGGGATGAAAAAAATAATATCCATCCTGTTGAGGTCACAACAGGAATGACCGAAGTGATCTTCAATGTTAATTACAGTGCCGCCTACTGATACAAAGAACTTTTCATTACAGAACGCTGCATTGCTTATTTTTGCGCCGCGGAATTATGAATCATGCGTTGCTGCAGCAGTATCAAAATGACCCCCGCCTTTTTCAACTGGCGGACAGGCTTTCTTTTTCCCAACCGCAAAGCATATACGTAAAAGGCCTGCAGGGCAGTTCATCCCAGTTTGTGGCCGGCGCTGTTTTACAGCATCCGTCCTGTTCACAACTCAACCACCTTATCGTATTAAATGATGCGGAGGAAGCCGCCTGGTTTCATAATTCTTTGGAAAACATCACAGGGGCCTTAGACATTTTTTATTTCCCTTCTTCTTTCAAGACCCGGAAAAATTACCGGCTGCTCAATTCATCGCATGTGATGCTGCGGACAGAGGCATTGACAAAGATCGCCTCATCCCCGGCCCTTCTCCCTGAAGGGAGAAGGGAGATGCTGCACCCTGTGAACAGAAAAGTGTTGGTGACCTATCCCGAAGCCTTGTTTGAAAAGGTGGTGATCCCTTCTAAACTTTCCGCCAACATCATTCATATCAAGACAGGGGATGTGCTGAAGGTGGAAGAATTGCTGCTGAAACTGGACGACTATGGTTTTGAACGAACCGATTTTGTCTATGAACCGGGGCAGTTTGCCATACGGGGAGGTATACTGGATATTTATTCCTATGGCAATGATAAACCCTACCGGGTTGAGTTGTTTGGCAATGACGTGGACTCCATCCGCATTGTTGATCCCGAAACACAACTGAGTGAAAGAAAACTGTTGCAGGTAAGCATTATCCCCAACGTGGATACGCAGTTTGAGAGTGAAGAAAGGGTTTCATTGCTGGAATTTTTACCGGAGAATACGGTTATATGGATGCAGGATGATGAACTCTGTAAAGAAAGGCTGGCCGATTGCGAAGAAGACCTGGATTTGTTTTTGAGGATGCAGGAAGAAATGAGGGAACTGTCAACAGGCAATCAACAACAGGCAAAAAGACTTAAACAGCAGGAAGATGAAGATGACAGGTCGCAGAAAAAGAAAGTTACACCAGATGATTTTATTTCGGTGAATGACTGGGAGCAAGGATTCAGTAAACGCCATCTCGTTGAATTCGGTCAACGGTCAACGGTCAACGGTCAGCATTTCGAAATAGAATTTCACACGAAGGAACAACCCGCATTTAACCGACAGTTTGAATTACTCATCAGGGACCTGAAAAACTGGGAAGGCAAAGGGTTTCAATTATACCTGTTTGCAGAGAACCCCAAACAGTTGGAAAGGCTGCAAACCATTTTTGATGACCTGAAGGCGGAGATTGTTTTCAATCCTGTTTCCACTTCCATTCATGAAGGGTTTATTGATGAAGACCTGAAGATTGTTTGCTACACCGATCACCAGGTGTTTCAGCGTTATCACAAATACCGCATCAAGCAGGCCTATAACAAGAACAAGGCACTAACACTACGTACACTCCGTGAATTGCAGCCGGGAGATTTTGTAACGCATATTGATCATGGCGTGGGGGTGTACAGCGGTCTGCAAAAATTAGATGTGAACGGGCGGTTGCAGGAAGCGGTTCGTATCATTTATAAAGACAGTGATATTCTCTATGTCAATATTAACTCATTACACAAAATTGCCAAATACACCGGCAAGGAAGGCAGTGTGCCGAAAGTGAACAAGCTGGGCAGTGATGTATGGAACAAACTGAAGGAAAAAACAAAGACAAAGGTTAAAGAGATCGCCTTTGACCTGATCAAACTATACGCCAAGCGAAAAGCGCAGCAGGGTTTTGCCCATACACCGGACAATTATATGCAAACGGAACTGGAAGCCTCTTTTATCTATGAGGACACACCTGATCAAAGCAAAGCCACGGCGGATGTGAAGAAAGATATGGAGTCGCCTTCACCAATGGACCGGCTGATCTGCGGTGATGTGGGTTTTGGTAAAACAGAAGTGGCCATAAGAGCGGCATTCAAAACCTGCGTGGATGGCAAACAGGCGGCCGTGCTGGTGCCCACTACTATTCTTGCCTTTCAGCATTACCAGACATTCAAAGAAAGACTGAAAGATTTCCCGGTGACGGTGGATTATATAAACCGCTTCCGGTCTGCAAAGGAGAAAAAAGAAGTGCTGCAAAAAGTGACGGAGGGAAAAGTGGATATTTTGATCGGCACACATGGCATACTGGGCAAGGATGTTAAATTCAAAGACCTTGGTTTGCTGATCGTGGATGAAGAACAAAAGTTTGGTGTCGGTCATAAAGAAAAAATAAAAACACTCCGCACCACGGTGGATTGCCTGACACTCACCGCCACACCCATTCCCAGGACATTACAATTCTCCCTGATGGGGGCCAGGGACCTGAGCATCATCAATACCCCGCCACCTAACCGGCAACCGATACAAACCGAAGTGCAGGTGTATAATGAGGATGTGATAAGAGATGCCATCTATTTTGAAACAGAAAGAGGCGGACAGGTCTTTTTTATTTATAACCGAATCAGCGGCCTGGCTGAAATGGCTTCTATTATACAGGGACTTTGTCCTGATCTGAGTATCGGTTATGCTCATGGGCAAATGGAGGGACATGTGCTGGAAGAACGTATTCTTGATTTCATTGACAAAAAATATGATGTGCTGGTTTGCACCAACATTGTGGAGAGCGGGGTGGATATTCCCAATGTGAATACCATCATCGTCCATAATGCACACCAGTTTGGGTTAAGTGACCTGCACCAGCTGAGAGGGAGAGTGGGAAGAAGCAATAAAAAAGCTTTCTGTTACCTGCTGGCGCCGCCGATGAGTACCTTGCCGGCTGATTCAAGAAAAAGATTGCAGACACTGGAGCAACACAGTGAACTCGGCAGCGGTTTCCAGATCGCCATGCGTGACCTCGATATACGGGGCGCCGGCAATTTGCTGGGCGGTGAGCAAAGCGGTTTTATGGCGGAGATTGGTTTTGAAATGTACCAGAAAGTATTGGATGAAGCCATCCGTGAATTGAAACGTACTGAGTTCAAAGAACTCTTCAAAGAAGAAATTGCGAAGCAGGATGATTTTGTACAGGATTGCACCATTGATACCGATCTTGAGATACTTATTCCTGATGATTATGTGGAAAGCATTACGGAAAGGTTATCCTTATACCAGCGGCTGGATGACAGTGAAACAGAAGAAGACCTTGAAAGCATGAAACAGGAACTGGCAGATCGTTTTGGTCCCATTCCGCCGCAGGTGGAAGACCTGTTCATTACCATCCGCTGCCGCAAACTGGCCGTGGAACTCGGTTTTGAAAAGATGTCGCTGAAGGATGATACGCTTCGTTGCTTTTTTATCAACCGGCCCGACTCACCCTATTTTGAATCTGGCCTGTTCAACAACATTCTTCAGTATTTGCAAACGGGAACCAATAAGGCCAAGCTAAAACAAACCGGCCGTCTTTTCCTGCTGATCGTAAACCCGGTGAAAGACATGGAAGAAATGCACCGCTTCCTGGCCGGGCTGCACCATCATTGTTTTACAGCGAACCGCATACCTGCCTGAGCGGCAATATTCTGCCTTTCAAAACGTTTTGTAAATGGCTGAACCGGATGACCGGCCAAAACACTGCACAAGAGTCGTTTTTTCCGGGCATTTACAGTACATTTATTGCCTGAAAAGTCACTATGAAACCGAATCCAATTTCCCTGATAACTGCCTGCCTGTTATGGAGTTTTTTGGCCCATGCACAGGATGACAACCGATACCGCCTGCAACTGCAAAGCGGCGGATTTATTCCCGAAAAAAATATCAGTGCTGAACGGCTGGGTCAACTCAGCCAGCGAAGCCAGAAGATCAGCGGCCAATCCCTGCTGTTGCTGCAGTTTGAGAAAAGCCCGGATGAGGCAACCCGCCGGCAACTGAAGAATGCCGGCATCGAATTGCTGGAATATATACCGAACAATGCCTACACCGCGACGGTGAACCAGTCACTGAGTCCTGAACTGATGCAGCGGCTGCAGGTGCGGGCCGTTCTTGAACTCAGCCCCGAACAAAAAATGCAACCGACGCTGGCCCGGCAACAGTTTCCCGCCCATGCGGTGAAAACAGCCGGCACGGTGGATGTGTGGATCAGTTTCCCCAAAACATTTGATTTTGCAACCGTGACCACTGAATTGCTGCAACGCAATTTCAGTATCAACCATACGCATTACCAGCATTACCGCATCATCGGTTTGCAGGTGCCGCAGGACAGAGTGAGAGAACTGGCATCGTTGCCCATAGTTGAATATGTGCAGGCAGCGCCGGGTGAAGACCGCCTGCTGAATGTAAAGACCCTGCATAATTCAAGGGCCAATGTGATCCGTTCATCACTGGGCCGCAACCTCAACGGGCAAGGGGTGGTGATAGGTGTTGGCGATGATTCCAATCCTTTGCGTCATACCGATTTTTCCGGACGTATCATCAACCGCAACATAGCCAGCGGCGGCGCCCATGGCATACATGTGATGGGTATTGCTGCAGGCGCCGGGCTGATTGATGAACGCTACACCGGCGCCGCTACCAAAGCGACCATAGTGGCCCAGTCATTTTCGGGTGTATTACTCAATACACCGGCCTATGTGCAGGACTATGGCATGGTGATCACCAACAACTCTTATGGCAATATTGTGGATGATTGTGAAACTTTTGGCGTGTATGATCTCTATTCAAGGGTGCTGGACCTGCAGGCAGCGGAGCTGCCGGAACTGATCCATGTGTTTGCAGCCGGCAACAGCGGCCGTTCTATTTGCGGTCCTTATCCCACCGGTTTCAGAACCGTCTTAGGAGGTTATCAATCGGCCAAGAATATCATTTCGGTGGGCAATACCACAGAACTGGATTCCATACACTTTGTGTCGAGCCGTGGTCCTGCCCGTGACGGACGCATCAAACCGGAGATCGCTGCACAGGGAAGACTGGTGGCTTCCACCTGGCCAACGAATATTTACAGTTTCAATACCGGCACCAGCATGGCAGCGCCGGGTGTAGCGGGAGGGCTGGCCCTTTTGTACCAGCATTACCGCAACCTCCACAGCGGGCAAAACCCGAAAGCCGGGTTGATGAAAGCCCTGTTGCTGAACGGAGCGACCGACCTGGGCAAACCCGGTCCTGATTATATCTATGGTTTTGGCTGGATGAACCTGCTGCGGTCGGCCATCATGCTGGAAAATAATAATTATTTCAGTGGCAGCATCAGCACCGGCAATACCCTTGAGCATAACATCACCGTGCCGGTCAACACGGCGCAACTGAAAGTGATGCTCTACTGGCATGATACGGCTGCTGCGGTCATCGCCAGCCCGGCACTGGTGAATGATCTTGATTTGGAAGTAGTGGATCCTTCTTCGGGAGTGACCCTGCCTTTTGTGCTGGACACAGCCGCCGCCAATGTCAATAACCCGGCGGGCACGGGTGTGGACCGCATCAACAATATGGAGCAGGTGGTGATACATGCCCCTGCCGCCGGCACTTACACCCTGCGGGTGAAAGGCCATGCCGTGAACCAGTCCGTGCCGCAGGAATATTTTTTAGTGTATGATACCGTTCCGGTTTCGCTGACACTTACTTACCCGATGGGCGCCGAACGTTTTGTGCCCGGTGATTCGGTGTATATCAGTTGGGATGCATGGGGCGGACCCAATAACACCTTCACCCTTGAGTATTCAAAAGACAATGGCAGCAACTGGACCACCATCAACAACAATGTGCATGACACGGCAAGGATCTATAAATGGTTTGTGCCTGCAGGCGACACCACCGATGTGGCGAGAATAAGAGTGAGCCGCAACAGCACAGCATTGGTGAGCACCGGGCAGCCGTTTACTATTCTTGGACCCACCACCGTGACACTCGCTGCTGTGCAATGCGAAGGATATATCGCCATCAACTGGACGCCGGTCATCAATGCCACCGATTATGAGGTGATGCGCATCATGGGTGATGAAATGGTATCAGTGGCCACCACCACGGCCACTACCTATACCTTCAGTGGTTTGTCAAAAGACAGCATTTATTATGTCACCGTGCGGCCAAGACTGAATGGCAATCCCGGCCGCAGGGCAGTAGCTGTTTCAAGACAACCCAACAGCGGCACCTGTGCAGGAACCATTTCTGATAATGACCTGAAACTCGATACCATTCTTGCACCGGCATCATCAGGCCGTTTGTTTACGTCCACTGCACTGACAGCTTCGCAACCGGTAACCATCCGGATCAAAAACCTGGATGATGCCGCTTCCAATGCAGATATTATAGTGAGTTATTCCATCAATGGGGGCACCCCGGTGACGGAAACCATCACCGCACCGGCTATTGCAGGCGGGGCAACTTATGAATATACTTTTACCGCCACGGCCGATCTTTCCGCCGTGGGCAGTTATACGTTTGATGCGGCGATTGCCAAAGCCGGTGACCCGGTAGCGGCCAACGATAGTTTGTCCAAAACATTCCGGCAACTGGACAACCCGCCCATCACCGTGCTCTCACCGGCATGGACAGACGATTTTGAAAGCCTGCCCGTGCAGGAGTTCACCACGTTGCAAATGGGACTGAACGGCAGCGACCGTTATGATTTTAAATCCTCCACTGCTTTTGGCCGCATCCGCAGTTATGTGAACAGCGGCATGGCCGCCTCGGGCAACAGGGCGCTGACCATTGATGCCGACCGCTATCATGCTGCCGGCAATGCCGATTCGCTTACTGCCACATTCAACCTCGCATCTTTTGATGCAAACAATGATGATGTGCGGCTTGATTTTAATTTCAAAACACACGGACAGTTTACCGATAATGCCGCCAACCGGGTTTGGATCCGGGGCAGTGATACGGATAACTGGATAAGGGTCTATAATCTTTTTGCCAACCAGAACGGCGCCGGCTATGGATATAAGCATGCCGCCGGTATTGAACTGAGTGATTCATTGCTGGCCTACGGGCAGAATTTCTCAAGCAGCTTCCAGGTGCGCTGGGGGCAGTATGGCCAGTTCATTGCAGCCGATGATAATGGCCGTTCGGGTTATACGTTTGATGATCTTACACTCTATATAACCACCGATGATATACAACTGGTCAGTATTGACACTCCGGTTGTGAGCAGTTGTGTGCTGGGCAATGCTGTGCCGGTCCAGGTAACCCTGCGCAACAGCGCCAACAGCACCGTGAACAATGTGCCGCTCACGTTGCGGGTGAACGGAACCGTGGTGGCCACTGAGAATGTGGCTTCCATTGCGGCCAACAGCACCGTGCAATATATGTTTACGGCTACGGCCAACCTCAGCGCCATGGGTTTTCATACCATCGAAGTGTGGTCGTCACTGGGCACGGATTCATATCCCGCCAATGACTCGGTGAAAACAACATTGCACAATGCACCGGTGGTGAGTTCATTTCCCTACCTGGAAAATTTTGAAAGCGGTGCAGCCGACTGGCATACCGATGGTGATAACAGTTCATGGGAATATGGCACACCGGCTTCCATCAAAATAAAATCAGCGGCCAGCGGCAGCAAAGCCTGGAAAACAAGAGTGGCCGGTTTTTATAATGACAGGGAATATTCTTTTCTCTATTCACCCTGTTTTGATGTTTCGGGGATGACCAGCCCCACCCTCAGTTTCAGCCTTGCCCTGGATATTGAGGATTGCGGCGCCGGTCTTTGCGATGCAGGCTGGGTGGAATATTCACTGGATGGCGCCACCTGGAACATACTCGGCTCTGTGGGACAGGGCACCAACTGGTATAACCGTAATTATGGCGGCTTCACGGTATGGAGCCAGCAAAACTATACCCGCTGGCATGTGGCTTCGATCCCGCTGCCTGCTACAAACAACAGCCGCCTGCGGCTGCGCTTTGTGATGGGTTCCGATGCGGGTGTGACCAGGGAAGGCATGGCCATTGACGATATTCATATTTATGACAACGTGTTTGGCATCTACACCGGTGCGCCCTATACCAGCAACGTGGTGAACCAGCCGGCCGTGAGCGGCAGCAACTGGGTGCATTTTACCGATGGCGGCAAACTGATCGCTTCCATCAATCCCAACGGGCAAAACCTTGGCAGCACCGATGTGCAGGCCTTTATTCATACCGGCGCCGTCAGAACACAGGCCGGGCAATATTATCACAACCGCAATATCACCATCAAACCGGCCAATGATAACCTGGCTGATTCGGCGACGGTGCGGTTCTATTTTACTGATGCGGAAACTGATTCGCTGATTCTTGCCAGCGGCTGTTCTTCCTGCAGCAAACCTTCGGTATATACCGAACTGGGTGTGTCCAAATACAGCGACCCCAATGATGCGGTGGAAGACGGTGATATCAGCAACAGCCTTGGCAGCTACTGGAGTTTTATCACGGCTGCACAGGCAAGAAAGATTCCTTTTGACAAAGGCTACTACGCTGAATTCAAGGTGAAAGATTTTTCTGAGTTCTGGCTCAACAACGGCGGGCTCAGCGGCAGCAGTGCGTTGCCGGTGAAACTGGTTTCATTTACCGCCGTCAAAGCGCCGAATGGCCAGGATGTGCTGCTGCACTGGAAAACCGGTTCGGAACAGGAGGTGAACCGCTATGAAATTGAACTGGCCCTTGGCAATGCCGGTTTGCAGCAAAACAATTTTGTAAAGATCGGCGAAGTGGCCGGGCAGGGTAATACTGCATCGGGCCGGGACTATGGTTTCAATGACACGGAAGCCTTCAAGTATGGGGTCCGGTATTATCGCCTGAAGATTATTGACAACGACGGCAGCTTCCGCTATTCCGATGTTCGTTCCGTCATCTTCACCGATGAGATCCGCTGGCAGGTGTTCCCGAATCCTTCGGACAAGGAATTCAATTTGCTGCTGCAATACGAAGGCGGGCAGCGCATAGAAGTGAGGGTGATGGATGCTACCGGTCGTATCGTGCAGCGACAGTCGGTGATCGCCACCGGTTTTGCACAAAAGATCACGGTGGATATGGGAGCAGCTGTGTTTGCACCGGGACTGTACCTGGCAGAAGCCGTGGCAGGGGATAGGAGAGAAGTGTTCAGGCTGGTGAAGCAGTAGGGGGAGTGGTGAGTGGTGAATGGTGAATAGTCAATAGTCAATAGTGAATGGTGAATAGTGGTAGCCGGCAGGTGGTAGTCAGCTTGACCTCCGTGGCAGATTGTCGATAGCCTGCGTGTCATGACTATGCTTTTGAGTGGCTTTAAGTACGCTTTAAGTAGGCTTTAGCTATACAGTAACCAAGGCCCGGCTTTAAAGTCTTTGTGTTCTTTGCGCAGAACTTTGCGATGCTTTGCGGTAAGTTATATTAACCACAGAGAACCACGGAGTGAGGCGCTGAGTTGCACGGAGAAAAGAAGGCTGATTGTAGGTTGCCAACCCTCGCAGGTTCACTACCGGTGGGGAAAGCGACTTTGCAGGGTTGGCAACCTTTACTCCCGACTGACGACCCTATAGCTATCGGGTCACGACTCCCTCCTCCTGAAGGATACTTAGTAAATCTTCCATTCCAGGCCATTTTATTTTTCGCCCCTGTCATTTGGTAAGATTCTTGCCTCCTGCTTTGCACCCATGACCAACCGATGAACCGACCCATGACCAGCCGCATTTCCCTGCTTCTTGTTTTTTTCATCCTGCCCTTTTTGCCAAAGGCACAAACTCCCTGTTCCATTCCGGCCAATCTTTTCCCGGATGATACCATCGTGGTGTGCAGCGGCAGCAGCTACATACTCAGTGTTCCGTTCATTGCCGGGGCCAGCTACAACTGGTCCACCGCAGAAGCGGGCAACAGCATCAACATTGGTTTCAGCAACCGCTACTGGGTGGAAGTGAGTGACGGCAACTGCACCCAAACCGATACGGTGATTGTTTTATTCAATTCTTTTTTATTGTCGCCGCAAACCACCGACCTGCTGCTTTGTAAAAACAGGACAGCATTGCCACTGACAGCGCCGGGGCAAAACTTATTATGGTACAGCGGGCCGCTCGGCGGCACGGGCAGCCCCGTGGCGCCGGTTCCTTCCACGGCGGACACGGGAAGAGTGACGCATTGGGTGACGCAAACCATCCGGGGATGTGAAAGTCCGCGGTCGCCGCTGCAGGTGATCGTTATAGATACACCTTACATTGAACTGGGCAATCCCTTTATCATTCCCTGCGAGGCCAGCGGCATTGTGCTGCAGGTGGTGCCCGATGGCTACAGCACTTATGCATGGAGCAACGGCAGCAGTCATCATTCCATCCTGGCCGACCGGCGGGGGCAGTATTCCCTGTATGCATATAACCAGTGCGGCAGCAGAAGGGATACCGTGCAGGCGGTGGAGTGCAATGATAAATGTGTGCAGACACCCACGGGTTTCACCCCGAATGGCGATGGAAAAAATGATGTGTTCAGGGCGGCCTGTTTTTGTCCCGTGCCTTCTTATTATTTAGTGCTCTATAACCGCAATGGTGAAAAAGTGTTTGAGACGCGGCAGCCCGGCGCCGGCTGGGATGGTTATTTCCGCGGCCGTTTGCAGCCCAACGGGGTGTATGTGTTTTATACCGAGTATTTTGATTTTGTGCTGAAGCAGTCTTTTAAGGAGAAGGGGACGTTTGTGTTGGTGAGGTAGGGGATAGTCGTGAGTGGGATTCACGCAAAGACGCAAAGAGGATCGCAAAGGCGCCAAGAGGATCGCAAAGACGCAAAGAGGATCGCAAAGGCGCAAAGAGGATCGCAAAGACGCAAAGAGGATCGCAAAGACGCAAAGAGGATCGCAAAGACGCAAAGAGGATCGCAAAGACGCAAAGAGGATCGCAAAGACGCAAAGAGGATCGCAAAGACGCAAAGAGGATCGCAAAGGCGCAAAGAGGATCGCAAAGACGCTAAGCAGTGCAGCAGTTTTTCAAATTTTTTTATTGGAGGAACAAGGGTCTGTAAAAAGGTTGCCAACCTTAGAGAGATCACTACCCGTGGGGAAAACGACCTTTGTAAGGTTGGCAACCTTATATCTCGTGGCTCGCAACTAACGGCTCAGAGCTTCCCTCTCTACCAGCCCTGTTTGGCCACTCCTGCTTTAATGGCAGCCATGGCTTTTTCTTCGCCCATGAGGGTGGTGAGTTTATTTCCTTTGCCATCATGGCCCTGGGCCATGTAGGCGCCTTTGGCGGTTTTGGTGATTACAGCATCCAGCATTTCCACTCCTTTCTCTTTGGTTTTCACGTTGTAGGCGGTGATCTTAACGTCTGACATGGTTAATGATTTTTTGGTTAGTAAAGGCTGAAATTACGGATTGCAGGGCGGACGGCGGGGGAAAGTTTTAAACAGGGGTGGGGGGAGTGGTGAATGGTGAATAGTGAATAGTGAATAGTGAATGGTGAATAGTGGTAGCCGGCAGGTGGTAGTCAGCTTGTCCGCCGTGGCGGATAGCCGATAGCCTGCCTACCATGGCTTTGCTTCTGAGTGGCTTTAAGCAGGCTTTAAGTACGCTTTAGCCATACTGTAACTACGGCCAGGCTTTAAAGTCTTTGCGATGCTTTGCGGTTACTGGCTTTTTAGCCACAGCGAACCACTGCGTTTGGCATGGCGTGGCCAGCGGAAAATGCGGGTGGTTGGTTTCACGCAAAGGCGCAAAGAGAAATTGCGTAGTGTATCAGCTTAAAATTTTATT